>Ga0187865_1000076_pt1 | contig 124606 bp, 138 predicted proteins | sample June2016WEW_11_1_2_FD_132989 | JGI IMG/M metagenome (GOLD analysis project Ga0187865, IMG submission 132989) | Peatland microbial communities from SPRUCE experiment site at the Marcell Experimental Forest, Minnesota, USA - June2016WEW_11_100 | ecosystem: Environmental > Terrestrial > Soil >... | reverse complement strand
CATGGCCCGCCGCGAAGACCTCCGTAACGTCGCGATCGTCGCGCACGTCGACCACGGCAAGACGACACTCGTCGACGCGCTGCTCTGGCAGGCCGGCTCCTTCCGTGAGAACCAGGACGTCGCCGAGCGCGTCATGGATTCGATGGATCTCGAGCGCGAGAAGGGGATCACGATCCTCGCCAAGAACACCGCCGTCCGCCTCCCCGGCGGAGTGAAGCTGAACATCGTCGACACGCCCGGCCACGCGGACTTCGGCGGCGAGGTCGAGCGCGGCCTGACCATGGTCGACGGCGTGCTCCTGCTCGTCGACGCGAGCGAGGGGCCGCTGCCGCAGACCCGCTTCGTCCTGCGCAAGGCGCTCGAGGCGAAGCTCCCCGTCGTGCTCGTCGTGAACAAGGTCGACCGGCCCGACGCCCGCATCGAGGAGGTCGTGAACGAGGTCTACGGCCTCTTCCTCGACCTCGACGCGGACGAGACCCAGATCGAGTTCCCGATCGTGTACTGCAACGCGCGCGCCGGCCGGGCGGGATTCAAGTCGGACGAGCTCGCGCCGGATCTCGGCCCGCTCATCCAGGCGATCCTCGCCACCGTCCCGGCGCCGACCTACGACCCCGAGCATCCGCTGCAGGCGCTCGTCACGAACCTCGACGCCGACCCTTACGTCGGCCGGCTCGCGCTCTGCCGCATCCGCCACGGCACGCTGCGCAAGGGCGCGACGGTCGCGTGGTGCCGCGCCGACGGGACGATCTCGAACGCGCGCCTCACCGAGCTGTACGTCGCCGAGGCGCTCGACCGCGTGTCTGCGACCGAGGCGGGACCGGGGGAGATCGTGGCGATCGCCGGCCTGCCCGGCGTGACGATCGGGGAGACGATCGCCGATCCGGACGATCCGCGGCCGCTGCCGGTCACGACCGTCGACGAGCCGTCGCTCTCGATCACGATCGGCATCAACACCTCGCCGCTCGCCGGCACCGAGGGTGACCGGCTCACCGCGTCGATGGTCAAGGCCCGGCTCGACCAGGAGCTCGTCGGCAACGTCTCGCTGCGCGTCAACCCGACCGCCCGGCCGGACGCGTGGGAGGTGCAGGGCCGCGGCGAGCTCCAGCTCGCCGTGCTCGTCGAGCTGATGCGCCGCGAAGGCTTCGAGCTCACCGTCGGCAAGCCCGAGGTGCTGACGCGCGAGATCGGCGGCAAGCGGCACGAGCCCGTCGAGCGCGTCTCGATCGACGTGCCCGAGGAGTACATCGGCGTCGTCACGCAGCTGCTCGCGCTGCGCAAGGGGCGACTGCAGCAGATGGTCAACCACGGCACCGGCTGGGCGCGCATGGACTATCTCGTCCCGGCGCGCGGCCTGATCGGCTTCCGCACCGAGTTCGTCACCGAGACCCGCGGCACCGGCATCCTCCACCACGTCTTCGACGGCTGGGAGCCGTGGCACGGCGAGCTGCGCACGCGTTCCACCGGAAGCCTCGTCGCCGACCGGCGCGGGCCCGCGACCGCGTTCGCGATCCTCAACCTCCAGGAGCGCGGCTCGCTCGTCATCGCCCCGGGGATCGAGCTGTACGAGGGCATGGTCGTCGGCGAGAACGCGCGCGCCGACGACCTCGACGTGAACGCGACGAAGGAGAAGAAGCTGACGAACATGCGGGCGGCGAGCTCCGACGAGACCGTCCGGCTGATCCCGCCGCGGCCGCTCTCGCTCGAGCAGGCGCTCGAGCTGATCCGCGAGGACGAGTGCGTCGAGGTGACGCCGAAGAGCATCCGCCTCAGGAAGGTGGAGCTGTCGGCGCAGAAGCGGCAGACGGCCACGTCGCGCCGTAAGCGTGACGCGACGGTCTCGTAGCTCAGCTGTGGAGTAGGCGTTCGACAGCGGCCGCGAGCTCCGGCACGCTTCTTCACGGCTTCGCCGATCACGGTGAGCCGGAGCAGGATCGCATCCTGGACGAGCGGATCGCCAAGATCGGGGTCTCGAGCGGTGTATGACTGGATGGCCTCTGCCGCCTCGCGGATGTCGGTCAGACGCGTCGCCTCGTCGCGGCTCATAGCGGCACGGCCTCAGTCAGCACGTTGTCGCGGAACTCATGCCGGACCGTTTCGGGCGTCACGACGTCGACGTCGAGACCGAGGATCGTCTGGGCGTCACGGCGGAAGCCGGCAAGATCGAGGAGCGTCCGTCCCGGCTCGAGCTCTACCAGCAGGTCGATGTCGCTGTCCGAGCGTGCATCCCCACGCGCGACGGAACCGAACACGCGAACGGTGCGGGCGCCTCGCCGGCGTGCGGCTGCGAGCAGCCGCCGTCTCTCCCGGCGGAGCCGGGCCGCCTGGTCGCCGATCTGCCCTCGCACCGACGAAGGAGGCCGGCTTGCGCTCACGGAGCTGCTGAGAGACAGCTCTCGTCCGCAGCCGCGAAGCAGCCTCTCGAGGGTCGGGATCGTCGGCAGGTCGGTCCCGCGCTCGTAGCGGGCGACGGCCGCCTGCGACGTGCCCGCACGGGCGGCGAGCTCGGCCTGCGTCAGGCCGGCCGACCTGCGGGCCCGTTCGATGAGCGTGGCAACGGTCATTATGCTGAAATCAGCATATCACGTCGAACGGCTGCGACCTGGTCGCGACGTCGTCGCGACCAGGTCGCTCTCTGCGGGGGACGGTCGTCCTACGGAGTCGTTCCGGCTGCGGCGCCCGCGTCGCTCGAGGGCGGCGGGACCTGCTGCTTCTGCCAGTCGTGCACGCGCTTCGCCGTGAACGTCGCCTTCGACGGATCGAAGCCCGGCGCCTTGAAGAAGCCGTCGGCGCCGAAGATGACGCCCACGCCGTCGCCGACCTTGAGATCGGAGAAGGCGATCGGCGTCTTGTCCTTGCCCTTGGCGTACGCCGTCGAGCTGCTCACCTGGATCGTCACGTTCGTGCCCTTGAGCACCGTGTCGTACGGTCCGCTGCGGACAACCTGGACGTTGAGCGAGGTCGTCCCGAGGGCGCTGATCGTGCCGCCGATCCAGTGACAGTTGCACCAGATGCGGATGTGCGTCGCGGTCAGCGAGGCAAGCGTCGAGTCGCTCGAGGTCGCCCGCAGGCTGACGAGGTCGCCGGCCTTGAGGTCCGACAGCTGCGCCGGCGAGCGGTCCTTGCCATTGACGATCTTCGTGTCGGAGTCGACCGCAACCGTGACGGTCTGGCCGTTGAGCTGGCCGTCCTTCGGGCCCGTCCAGAGCACGCCTAGGCTGAGCGAGTCGCTGCCGACCGCGGTGACCGAGCCGGCGAACCAGTGCGCCCGCGTCTTCGCGCCGGGGGTCGAATCTCCGGCGCTGCGCGTGGCCGCGGCGGCGCCGAGGGGGAGCATTGCGAGGACGATTGCCGCCGCCGCGATGAGACCGAACTTGCGCATCGTGTTCCTCCTGTTTGTCTGTCGAGCCGGCCGAGCGGCGCTCAGCCCGACAGACGTTGATGCGCGTGCGTACGGCCTGCGTCAGGCGCGGGTCAGACCTGTGTAAAGCCGCACACGATTGAACTTCGGCGGCGGCGTCCCGATCCTGAAGAAGGTCCTCGGCGGCTCGACCGCGCTCGAGCCGGCCGGCGCGCTTCGGGGCGGATGATCCGAGTTCCCCCAGAAGGGGGTGAACCGACCGCGGGGTTTTCCCGAAGGAAAGGGCAGCATGCCTGCGGTTGCGGCACCCATCGAGAGCGAGAAGGAGCGCGTGGAGCGGTGGCGCGCGAACGAGCTGGTGCGGGCCGGCTTCGACCCCGCGGCGGCCGTCGAGCTCGCCTCCCGCTCTGACGTCGACCTGCACGCGGCGACCGAGCTGATCGACCGCGGCTGCCCGCCCGAGCTCGCCCTCAAGATCCTTCTTTAGCCGCGCGAAGAGCTGCGCTCTTCGCGCGGGGAGATGTTGTGCTCCGCAGAGCTGGTCGCCGTCGTCACGCGTGACGGGCAGAATGGGCTCCGGTGACCGCCCTCCTCGCGTCCATCCCGTCGCCGGCGACCGGCGTCTACCACGTCGGCCCGTTCACGATCCACATGTACGGGGTGATGCTGCTGCTCGGCATCGCCGCCTGCCTCTGGCTGACCGGCGTGCGCTGGGTGCGCTGGGGCGGCGACTGGGACCTCGTCTTCCGCTGCGCCGTCTGGGGCGTGATCTTCGGCATCGTCGGCGCCCGCATCTACCACCTGATCACGAGCTGGAACCAGGACGCGGCGATCCACGCCCACTGGTACGGCCCGTTCGCCGTCTGGTCCGGCGGGCTCGGCGTGTGGGGCGGGATCCCGCTCGGCGTCCTCGTCGGCGCCTGGGTCGTGCGCCGCTCCGGCAACAGCGTGCGGCTGATGATGGACGCGGTCGCGCCGGGTCTCCTGCTCGCGCAGGGGATCGGCCGCTGGGGCAACTGGTGGAACCAGGAGCTGTACGGCAAGCACACGACGCTGCCCTGGGCGCTCGAGATCCACGGCAAGGGCGCGGCGCACGAGTACCACCCGACCTTCCTCTACGAGTTCACCTGGGACGTGCTCGCCGTGCTTGCGCTGCTCTGGATCGACCGCCGCTTCAAGCTCCGCCGGCCCGCGCTCTTCTCGCTCTACGTCGCCGTCTACACGGCCTTCCGCACCTACGAGGAGACGCTGCGGATCGACCCGTCGAACCACTTCCTCGGCCAGCGGATCAACTTCTGGGTCTCGCTCGTCCTCTTCGTCTGCTCGGTCGCCTTCTTCGTCTGGTGGCAGTTCCTGCGCAAGCCGTCGTCGGAAAAGCCGAGGGCGCGCCCGCGGCCCGTGCCCGAGGGGCCGCGCATGGCCGTGCCCAAGGGCCGCGTCCGGTAATGCCGGTAGGGTCCGGCGAGTGATCGTCCGGGAGCTCGAGCTCGACCTCGACGCGTTCGAAGGCCCGTTCGACCTGCTGCTGACGCTCGTCCTCAGGGACGAGCTCGACCTGCGGGAGCTCGACGTGGCCGGCATCGTGCTCGCCTTCCTCGAGCGCCTCGCCGAGCGGGACGAGCTCGACCTCGAGGCCTGCGGCGAGTTCCTCGTCCTGATCGCGGCGCTGCTCGAGCTGAAGGCGCGCGGCCTCTTCCCGGAGGAGGCGGCCGAGCTGGCCGAGCTCGAGCCGGAGGAGGCGGCCGAGGAGCTCGCGCGCCGGCTTGCCGAGTACCGGCGCATGAAGGAGGCGGCCGCCTGGCTGCGCGAGCGCCTCCAGACCGAGGGCGACCGCTTCTTCCGGCTCGGCCCGGCGCCGCTCGCGCCGAAGGTCGAGACGCCGCTCGCGCCGCAGGATCCGGAGCGGCTTGCGCAGGTGATCCGGCTGCTCGCGGTCGAGCCGCCCCAGGTCTCGCTCGCGCACATGGCGCTCCGCTTCCCGCCGGTGACGCAGTTCCTCGAGCGCTTCCGCGCCGTGCTGCGCCGCCGCACGCGCTTCGACTTCGACGCCGAGGTCGGCTCGCTGCCGCGGATCGAGCAGGCCGTTGCCTTCCTCGCGCTGCTGGAGCTCCGCCGCTCCGGCGAGATCACGATCGACCAGGCCGCCCCGTTCGCGCCGATTCGCATCGCGCGGGCCGGGGAGGAGATCATGAACAGAGACGAAAGGACCGTGGCGTGGAACCTCCGCTCCGCCTGATCGCCGCCAACCCGCTCGACCAGCTCGCCCGCACGCTCGAGGCGCTGCTCGTCGTCGCTTCGGCCCCACTGTCGGCGCAGGAGCTCGCCGAGGCGGCGGACGACCACCCGGAGCGCATCGAGGCCGCCCTCGGCCTCGTCGGCGAGCGCTACCGCGAGGGCCGCAGCGGCATCGTGCTCGAGCGCGTCGCCGGCGGCTGGGCGTTCCGCGCCTCGCGCGAGGCCGCCGACGCGTGCGCCCGTCTGTTCGAGCGGCCGGCGCAGCGCAACCTGTCGTCCGCCGCGATGGAGACGCTCGCGATCGTCGCCTACCTCGGGCCCTGCACGCGCCCCGACATCGCGCGGATCCGCGGCGTCGCCGCCGACTCCGCCGTCGCCGGCCTCGTCGAGCGCGGCCTGATCGCGGAAGCCGGGCGCGACGACGCGGCGGGCGCGATCCGTTACCGGACGACGCCGCTCTTCGAACGCGTCTTCGGGCTGGAGAGCCTCTCGCAGCTGCCGCGCCTCGACGGCCTCGGCGCCGATACCGAGCAAATCCGCGAGCGCCTGCACGCGGTGGCGGAGAAGCGCACGGCGTAGCGAGTGTCCTCCGGCCAGGGTGCGGGCGGCGGGCGAAGGGTTACGACCGCAACAGGTTGCGTGCCGCAACCTGGTTGCAGCCTGCGGCGCCGCGTTGCCCCTGCTGTAGACCGCCCGCGGCTTCTCTGCGGAGCACAACATCTCCCCGAGGGAAGTGCGAAGCACTTCCCTCGGGCTAAGCGAGTCGCGCAGCGACGAGCAATAGCCACGCGAGCATGGCGACGTAGTAGCCCCGCTCGATCAGGCCGAGCCAAGGCTTCAGCGGCGAGCGGCGCAGGGCCAGGAACGTGCCGATCGCGCACACGGCCATCGCCCAGCCGAGCGCGGGCTGTCCGTGCTGTGAACGCCGCAGCGCGGTACCCGCCCAGGACGCGGACGTGAACGCCGCCACGGCGAGCAGGAGGTGGACCGAACCGTTCCGTGTCCGTGTTCTCGCCTCGAGGAGGTCGGTCGGGAACCATCCGATCGCCACGCGTGCGACCGCGAGGACGACGAGCAGCGTCACGACGCGCCGCGGCACGGGGGAGACGTTCTTCGCCAGCGCGCCCGCGAGGAGCAGCGCGGCCGTCCCGGCGCACGCAGCCTGCGCCTGGTAGCAGCGCGCGTAGCGGCCGACGCCGTACTCGCTGACGGCGTTCCGCACCGGGCTGTAGCCGGTCGGCGCGAGGTGGAGATAGGCGAGGCAGGCGACGCAGCCGCCCGTGAACACCAGCGACGCGACGGCGAGGGCGGTCGTCATCAGAGCTTGCGGATGATCGCTTCCGCTTTCTCGCGCGTGAACGCGCGCAGCGTCTCGGTCTGGTCTCCGCCGCAGGCAGCCCCGCGCGCCCGTGTCGTCCAGCGCATGAGCGAGATGTGGTGGGGCACGCGGCCGTATCTTCTCATCCGTGCGCCTCAACGCCTACCTCGCCCGGGCGGGCGTCGCCTCCCGCCGCGGCGCCGACGAGGTGATCCTCGCCGGCCGTGTGCGCGTCAACGGCGAGCCCGGGCAGCTGAACACGTTCGTCGGCGCCGCCGACCGCGTCGAGGTCGACGGCCGCGAGGTCGCGCCGCAGCGGCTCGCGTACGTGCTGCTCAACAAGCCGGCCGGCGTTCTCACGACCGCCCGCGACCCGCAGCGGCGCCGCACCGTCGTCGAGCTCCTCCCGTCGGAGCCGCGCGTCGTCCCCGTCGGCCGGCTGGACGCGGACACGACCGGTGCGCTCCTGCTCACGAACGACGGCCCGCTCGCGCACCGGCTCGCCCATCCGCGCTACGGCGTCGAGAAGACGTACGAGGCGGAGGTCGAGGGCGACCCGGACGAGGCGGCGCTGAAGCGGCTCCGCGACGGGGTCGAGCTCGAGGACGGCCCGACGGCTCCGGCCCGTGTGCGCCGGCTCGGCCCGGGGCGGGTCGAGCTCGTCCTGCACGAGGGGCGCAAGCACCAGGTGAAGCGGATGCTCGCCGCGGTCGGCCATCCGGTCGTGCGGCTGCAGCGCAGCGGCTACGCGGGCCTGACGGTCGACGGGCTCGAGCCGGGCGCGTGGCGCCGGCTCGAGCCCGTCGAAGTGGAACGGCTCAGGGACGCCGCGAAAGCAGCTTCGCCCGAACGTTGAGCAGCCCGGCCTGCAAGATCCAGCCCAGAGCCTGAGGCTTGCTCAAGCGGTGATCGTCGAACGCCGCCCCGTCGAGGGCGGCCTTGATCTGCGACGCGAGAGCGTCCACTAGAGACCGCGCGGCCGCGCCGCGCCGAAGAAGCGCCCGGCCTCGGGGGCGGCGAAGCCCATCCGCTCGTACATCGCCTCGAGCGTCGGCTCGGCCGTGCGGCGCGCCTTCTCCGCGCCGACGGCGAGCAGCCGCTGCAGCTCCCGCTCGTCCGTGCGCAACGCCTCGTAGCGCTCGCGGATCGGCGTGAGCAGCTCGACGACCGCTTCGCCGACAGCCTCCTTGAACCCGCCGTAGCCCTGGCCGTCGAACTGCGCCTCGATCTCCGGGATCGAGCGGCCCGTCGCCACGCCCATGATCTCGATCAGGTTCGAGACGCCGGGCTTCGCCTCCGGGTCGTAGCGGATCTCGCGACCCGAGTCGGTGACCGCCGTCTTGAACTTCTTCCGGATCGTGTCCGGCGAGTCGACGACGTAGACCGCGCCCTGCTCGCTGCTCATCGTCGTCGACATCTTGCTCGTCGGCTCCTGGAGGTCCATGATCCGGCCGCCCAGCTCGGGGTAGACGCCGTCGGGCAGGCGGAACGTCTCGCCGAAGCGGAAGTTGAAGCGCTGCGCGACGTCGCGCGCGAGCTCGAGATGCTGGCGCTGGTCGTCGCCGATCGGGACGAGGTCGGTCTGGTAGAGCAGGATGTCCCCGGCCATCAGGACCGGGTAGGTGAAGAGCGCGGCCGAGACGAACTCGTGCGCCTCGCTCTTCTCCTTGAACTGCGTCATCCGCCCGAGCTGGCCGTAGCTCGTCACCGCCGAAAGCAGCCAAGCGGCCTCGGCGTGCGCGGTCACGTGGCTCTGGCAGAAGACGGTCGAGCGCGCCGCGTCGAGCCCTGCCGCAAAGAGCAGCGCGGCGAGGTCGAGCGTCGAGCTGCGCAGCTCCGCCGGGTCGTACTCGACCGAGATCGAGTGCAGGTCGACGATGCAGAAGAACGCGTCGCCGCGCTCCTGCGTCTGGACGTACTGGCGGAAGCCGCCGCTGTAGTTGCCGAGCGTCTTCCGGCCGGTCGGCTGAATGCCGGAGAACACGCGGGGTCTGGTCTCGTCGGTCGTCATGTTGCGCTCCTGCTCACTCATTCGGCCCGGATACGAAAAAGACCTCCCTCGGGAGGTCTCGATGCGGTGCGGGCTGTCGCGTCGTTACGCGCGCAGGCTCCCGCCCCGCTTGCTGCGCCACCACCAGCCGGTACGGGTCGCGGAAGTCATCAAACCGGAGAATACCGGGGCGGCCCGGAACGCGCATCTAGACTGAAAGCGATGGCCGTCACAGGCGCACCTGAGCTGCTGATCGTGATGAGCGGGCACGCGACGCCCGAGCAGGTGGACGAGGTCGTCGCCCGCCTCGAGGAGGCCGGCTGCGCAGCGCTCGTGACGCCCGGGCGGGAGGCGACCGTGATCGGGGCGATCGGCGAGCGCGAGCTGCTCGCCGCCCTGCCACTCGAGGGCTACGCCGGCGTCGAGCAGGTGCTGCCGATCCTGAAGCCGTACAAGCTCGTCTCGCGCGAGCTCTCGCCCGACCCGACGGTGATCGAGGCGCGCGGCCGCCGGATCGGCGACGGCTACTTCGGCTTCATCGCCGGGCCGTGCACGGTCGAGTACCGCGAGCAGACACTCGAGACCGCCCGCGTCGTCGCCGCCGCCGGCGTGACGATGCTCCGCGGCGGCGCGTTCAAGCCGCGCACCTCGCCGTACACGTTCCAGGGGCTCGGCAACCAGGCGCTCGAGATCCTGCGCGAGGCGCGCGAGGAGACGGGGCTGCCGCTCGTGACCGAGCTGATGGACCCGCGCCACGTCGACGCGGTCGTCGACGCGACGGACGTGATCCAGATCGGCGCGCGCAACATGTCGAACTTCTCGCTCCTCGCCGAGGTCGGGCGCGCGACGAAGCCCGTGCTGCTGAAGCGCGGCCCCTCGTCCACCCTCGAGGAGCTGCTGATGGCGGCGGAGTACATCGTCAAGGAGGGCAACTCCGAGGTGATCCTCTGCGAGCGCGGGATCAAGACCTTCGAGCCGTCGATGCGCTACACGCTCGACATCGGCGCCATTCCCGTCCTCAAGCAGGAGACGCACCTGCCGGTGATCGTCGACCCCTCGCACGCCGCCGGGCGGCGCGACCTCGTGCTGCCGCTGGCGCGCGCCGCGGTCGCCGCGGGCGCGGACGGGATCATCGTCGAGGTGCACCCGCGGCCCGAGGAGGCGCTCTGCGACGGGCCGCAGCAGATCCCGACGGCGGAGTTCCCGGAGTTCGCGGCCGAGATCCGCGCGCTTGCGTCCCTGATGGGGCGCACGATCGGATAGGGCGCTCTCGTGCGGATCGAGCCCGCTGCCGCGATCGTCGGGCACTTTGCGGTGCCCGGCGACAAGTCGATCTCGCACCGGGCGGTGCTGCTCGGCGCGCTCGGCGAGGGGGAGACGCTGGTCCGCGGCTGGGGCCGCTCGGCCGATACCGAAGCCACCGTGCGCGCAATGCGCGCACTAGGAGTGGACGTTCACGATGTGGCAGACGACGAGCTCGTGATCGCGGGTGTCGGCCTGCGTGGGCTTCGCGCAGTGGAGAGTGCAATCGACTGCGCGAACGCGGGCACGCTGATGCGCCTGCTGACGGGGACCCTTGCCGGGCAGGACGGGCGCTTCGAGCTGACCGGGGACGAGTCGCTGCGCTCGCGGCCGATGGAGCGGATCGCCGAGCCGCTGCGCCGCATGGGTGCACGCGTCGAGACGACGGACGGGCACGCGCCCGTCGTCGTCGAGGGCTCCGGCTCGCTGCGCGGGATCGACTACACGCTGCCGGTGGCGAGCGCGCAGGTGAAGTCGGCGCTGCTGCTCGCCGGGCTGAACGCCTCCGGACCGACGACCGTGGTCGAGCCGGCGCCGACGCGCGACCATACCGAGCTGCTGCTCGAGGCGGCGGGCGTGCGCGTCCGGCGGGGCCCGACCTCGGTGACGATCGAGCCGGCGGCTGCGCTGCGGCTCGGCGAGGTGAACGTGCCCGGCGACTTCTCCTCGGCGGCGCCGCTGCTCGTGGCGGCCGCGCTCGTGCCGGGGAGCGACGTCACCGTCCACGGCGTCGGCCTCAACCCGCGCCGCACCGGACTGCTCGACGTGCTCGAGCGGATGGGCGCGCGCATCGCCGTCTACAACCGCCGCCGCGAGGCCGGCGAGCCGGTCGGCGACGTCCGGCTCCAGTACGCGGAGCTCGTCGCGACGCGCGTGGGCGCCGGCGAGGTGCCGCTGCTCGTCGACGAGCTGCCGCTCGTCGCGCTCGCGGCGTCGCACGCGCGCGGCGAGACGGTCGTGAGCGGGGCCGAGGAGCTCCGCCACAAAGAGACCGACCGGATCGAGGCGGTCTTCGACGGGCTGCGCGCCGCCGGCGCGCGCATCCAGGCTCGCCCCGACGGCTGGTCGATCACCGGCGTTCCCTCGCGGCTGCGCGGCGGCCAGGTCGACGCGCGCGGCGACCACCGGATCGCGATGCTCGGGGCGATCGCGGGGCTCGCCTCGCGCGAAGGGGTCGACGTGGGGGGCGCCGAGACCGTCGCTGTAAGCTTCCCCGGTTTCTATGACCTGCTCGACTCGCTGGTGAGACGATGATCGTCGCGATCGACGGCCCCGCCGGGGCCGGCAAGAGCACGGTCGCGCGCGCCCTCGCGGAGCGGCTGCGGTTCCACTACCTCGATACGGGCGCGATGTACCGCGCGCTGACCTGGCTTGCGATGCAGCGCGGCGTCGACCTCGGCGACGCCGGCGCGCTCGCCGGGCTCGCGCACGCGGAGCCGGTCGTCTTCGACGATTCCGGCCGCGTGTGGATCGGCGGCACGGATGTCACCTCGTCGATCCGCGACCAGCGCATCGACCGGATGGTTCCCGTCGTCGCCCGTCACACGGCGGTGCGCGAGGTGATGCGCGACCGGCAACGCGAGCTCGGCAAGGAGGGCAATGTCGTGATCGAGGGGCGCGACATCGGCACCGTCGTCGTGCCCGACGCAGAGGTGAAGGTCTACCTCATTGCCGACCGCGACGAGCGCGCCCGCCGGCGCATGGCCGAGCGCCCCGGGATCGGCGCGGACGCGCTCGCCACCGATCTGAAGGTGCGCGACGAGAAGGACGCGGAGCGGATGCAACCCGCTCGGGACGCGCACGAGATCGACACGACGAGCCTCCGCGTCGAAGACGTCGTCGAGCGGATCGAAGCGCTGATCCGCGAACGCACCGCGGCGTGAACCGCGTCGACGTGGCCTGGGCTATCGGCCGGCCGGCCATGGGCGGCCCGACGGCGATCGCGACGCGGCTGCGCAGCTACGGGCGTGAGCGTGTGCCCCGCACCGGCGGTGTCGTCATCGCGTTCAACCACTTCCACTGGATCGACATCCCGTCCTTCGGCTGGTCGTCGCCGCGGACGCTGTACTTCCTCGCCAAGGCGGAGGCGCACGCGGTGCCGGTGGCCGGCGCGTACCTGCGCCTCTTCGGCTCCTTCGGCGTGCGTCGGGGCGAGTCCGATCGGGAGGCCGTGCGGCGGATGCGCGAGGTCGTGCGCTCGGGCGAGGCGCTCGGCGTCTTCGCCGAGGGGACGCGCCAGCGCTCCGGCGTGCCCGGCCACGTGCAGCCGGGCGCGGCGATGGTCGCGCTCGCGGAGGACGTGCCGGTCGTCTGCGCCGCCATCCACGGCTCGCAGGTCTGGAAGCCGGGCAACTTCAAGCCGGTCACGATCGCCTGGGGCGAGCCGATGCGGTTCGCGGGCCTGCCGACCGGCGCGAAGGGCTACCGCGAGGCGTCGGCGGAGATCCAGGCAGAGCTGCACCGGCTGTGGCAGTGGCTCGTCGACCTGCACAAAGCCGGCCGCCCGCGTAATGCCGTCCCCCCGCGAGCCCCCGTCGACCGCCGGGCTTCCGTGACACTCCCGTAACAGCCCCGCCCGGCCCCTCCAATCCCCGTAACGGTTCCGACCCTGGTGTCAGACCCGGGTCTGACACCAGGGGTTGGACCGCTCGCCGGGGAGTCGTGACGGTTTCGTGACGGTGTCTGACACCGGGGTTCGGCACGGTGGGGGACGCGCGGCCTTACGCTTGACGCGCGATGGCCGACGTGGACGAGGACACGCGCGATCACGATTCGCCTCCCGGGCTGTTCGGCACGGTTGCGATCATCGGCTTTCCGAACGTCGGCAAGTCGACGCTCGTCAACCGGCTGAGCGGGACGCGCGCGGCGGTCGTGCACGAGACGCCCGGCGTCACGCGCGACCGCAAGGAGCTCGTCTGCGAGTGGAACGGCAGGCGCTTCCTGCTCATCGACACGGGCGGCGTCGACGTCGCCGACCCGGCGCCGATCACGCGCTCGATCGCCGACCAGGCGCGCGAGGCCGTCGCCGACGCCGACCTCGTCCTGTTCGTCGTCGACGCCCAGCTCGGGATCACGCCCGGCGACGAGGAGGTCGCCCAGATCCTGCGCGAGGCGCGCAAGCCGGTGCTCGTGCTCGCGAACAAGATCGACGACTCGCGCCAGGAGCCGCTCGCGCTCGAGCTGCACCGGCTCGGCCTCGGCACGCCGCTCCCCATCTCCAGCCTGCACGGGCTCGGCACCGGCGACCTGCTCGACGAGATCGTCGACTCCCTCGAGGCGCACGGAGCCGCCGGCCGCGCCGAGCTGCCCGAGGATGCGATCCGCGTCGCGATTCTCGGCCGCCCGAACGTCGGCAAGTCGAGCCTCGTCAATGCGCTGCTCGGCCGCGAGCGCGTGATCGTCTCCGAGATCCCAGGCACGACGCGCGACTCGATCGACACCGTGCTCGAGCGCGACGGCCGCACCTTCGTGCTCGTCGACACCGCCGGCCTGCGCCGCAAGCGGCGGCACCGGCAGGGGATCGAGTACTACTCGGAGCTGCGCGCGCTCGAGGCCGCGGAGCGCGCGGACGTCGCGCTCGTCCTGATCGACGCGAGCGAGGGCGTTGTCGACCAGGACCTCGCCGTCGCGGACGTGTCCCGCAAGGCCGAGTGCTCGACGCTGATCGTGCTCTCCAAGTGGGACGCGGGCGTGGTGAAGATCGAGGAGGTGCGCGGGCACCTGCGCCGCCGCCTGCGCCAGCGCCCGGCCATCATCGCCGTCTCCGCCCTCAGTGGCCGCGGGCTCGAGCGCCTGCTCGACGCGGTCGTCGAGCTCTACGACCGGCACACGGCGCGCGTGCCGACGCCGGCGCTGAACCGCTGGCTCGAGGAGCTGCGCGAGCAGCGCCAGCCGCCCTCGCGGAACGGCAAGCGGCTGAACATCCTCTACGGCGCGCAGATCCGCGTGCGCCCGCCGCGCTTCCGCATCTTCGTCAACGACCCGGCGCTCGTCACGCGCGACTACGGCTACTGGGTCGAGAACGAGCTGCGCGACCGCTTCGGCCTCGAGGGCGTGCCGGTCTCGATCGACTTCGTCCGGCGGGCGTAAGGGCGGCGCGTGCGCTTCCTCGTCGTCGGCGCCGGAGCCTGGGGGACGTCGTTCACGCGGGTGCTGGTCGACCGCGGGCACGAGGTCGTGCTCGCCTGCCACACGGAGGAGCAGGCGCGGGCGATCGCCGAGACCGGGCGCAACCCGCGCTCCATGACGAAGGTCGACCTCCGCGCGGTGAGGGCCGTCCCGCTCGCCTCCGCGCCCGGCGACGTCGACGTGATCGTGCTCGCCGTGCCGAGCATCGCGTTCGCCGCGGTCGCCGCCGCCCTGCCGGGCGAGGCGCCCGTGCTGAGCCTGACGAAGGGGCTCGACCCGGGCACTGGGGAGCGGCTCTCGACCTGCGTGCGCGGCCGCTCGGTCGCCGTGCTCTCGGGCCCGAACATGGCGGAGGAGATCGCCGTCGGGCAGCCGACCGCCGCCGTGATCGCGAGCGAGGACGGCTTCCTCGCCGGCCAGCTCCAGCACGCGATCAACTCCACCGTCTTTCGCGCCTACGTCAACCAGGACCTCGTCGGCGTCGAGCTCTGCGCGGCGGCGAAGAACGTGATCGGCCTCGCGGCCGGCGCCGTCGACGGCCTCGACCTCGGCGACAACGCGAAGGCAGCGCTGATCACCCGCGGGCTCGTCGAGATGGCGCGGCTCGGCGAGGCGTTCCGCGCCCGTCCCGAGACCTTCGCCGGTCTGGCCGGGATGGGCGACCTGATCGTCACCTGCTGGAGCCGCCACGGCCGCAACCGCCACGCCGGCGAGCTGATCGCCCAGGGCCTGAGCCCCGAGGCGGCCGTCGCCCGGATCGGCCAGACCGTCGAAGGGATCACGACCGCGCCCGTGCTGCACGAGCTCTCGCAGCGGGTCGGGGTGGAATTGCCCATCACGGAGGGCGTCTGCGCGGTACTCTCAGGACAGAGCCTCGGCGACCTCGCTGCGAGGTTGATGGGGCGTCAGCCGACTGAGGAGTGATATGCGCTCGATGATCTCGGCGGCGGCTGTGGCGGCGGCTGTCGTTATCACGGCGGCGGGCTGCGGCGGCGCGGGCGGAAACAGCCCAGGCTCCGCAGGGCTCGGCGGCGCAGCGTCGATCGTCCCGGCGGACGCGGTCGCGTTCGTCGCGCTCGACACCGACGCCTCGTCCGGCCAGTGGCAGGCCGTGGACGAGCTGTTGCAGAAGTTCCCGGGGCACGACCAGCTGCTCTCGCAGCTGCAGCAGAGCTTCGAGCAGCGGACGTCGCTGAGCTGGGCCGACGACGTGAAGCCCGCGCTCGGGAACGAGCTCGACGTTGCCGCGCTCCCCGGTGGGTCGGCCGGCGCGAAGCCGCAGCTCGTCGTGCTGACGCAGCCGGCGGACGCGACGAAGTTCGGCGCGCTGCTCCAGAAGCTCCAGGCCGGCTCGAACGGCGGCCTCGTCTCCCGGCAGATCAACGGCTGGACCGCGACCTCCGAGACCAGTGCGGCGCTCGACGCGGTCCAGGGCGCGACGGCGACCCTCGCGACCGACAACACGTACCAGGACGCGATCGGGAAGCTCGGTAACGACGCGCTCGTCCGCGCCTACGCGAACGGGGCGGAGGCGCAACAGTTGCTCGGCTCGCTGCCCGGGCAGACCCATGTCCCGGCCGTGACGCCGCTGGCCTTTCAGTGGGGCGCGGCCGACGTCGTCGCCGTGCCCGACGGGCTCAAGGTCGAGGCGTACGCGCGCGCCGCGCCGCCCGTGGCAACCAACCTCCAGCCCTCGTCGGCCGCCCAGCTGCCTGTGCAGCCGTACGCGGCGCACCTCGTCGACGAGATCCCGGCCGGCGCGCTGTTCGTGGCCGACTTCCAGGTCGCGCCCGGCGAGTTCGAGTACACCGATCTGTCGAAGCTGCCGAAGCCGATCCAGCAGTTGCTGCAGGCGGTTCCGCAGCTCTCCGGCGAGCTCGACTCGATCCTCGGCGGCGAGACGGCGATCTACGTGCGGCCGTCCCTGCCCGTGCCGGAAGTGACGCTCGCGACGCAGCCGCTCGACACGCAGGCGGCGGTCGACGCGCTCGACTCCGTCACCTCCGCGCTCAAGGGCGCGGCGGCCGGCGCGGCCGGGCCGCTCGGCGCGCTCGGTGGCGTCCAGGTGTTTCACGCGACGCTCGGCGGCCAGCTCGTCGTCTCGACCTCGCAGGCCGGGATCGACGACTTCCGCTCGGCCGGCGAGAAGCTCGCCGCCGACCCGGCCTTCAAGGGCGCCGTGGCGGCCTCCGGGATGCCCGAGCAGACGACCGGCTTCATCTACGTCAACCTCGAGAACGTACTGCCGCTCGTCCAGGCGATCGCCCCGCTCGCGGGCGTGACGCTGCCGCCGGCGCTCCAGGGCTCCGGCCTCCAGTCGCTGCGGACGCTCACGGCCTTCGCCGACCAGACGCGCGACGAGACGAGCTTCACGGTCTTCCTCGAGGTGCGGTAGAAGGCCCGGCTGCGGTAGCCTGGCCGGGATGCCCGCCCGCTCCTTCTCGTTCACGTCCGAGTCGGTCACCGAGGGCCACCCGGACAAGATCGCCGACCAGATCTCGGACTCCGTCCTCGATGCCGTCCTCGCCGACGACCCGTACGGGCGCGTCGCCTGCGAAACGCTGATCACGACCGGCCTCGTCGTCGTCGCCGGCGAGATCACGACCTCGACCTACGTCGACATCCCGCGGCTCGTGCGGCGGAAGATTGCCGAGATCGGCTACACACGCGCGAAATTCGGCTTCGACGCCGAGACGTGCGGCGTGGTCGTTGCAATCGACGAGCAGTCGCCCGACATCGCGCAGGGCGTCAACCACTCGTTCGAGGAGCAGCACGGTGACGCGGACCCGCTCGACCGCGAGGGCGCCGGCGACCAGGGGATGATGTTCGGCTACGCGTCGAACGAGACCGACGAGCTCATGCCGCTGCCGATCATGCTCGCGCACCGGATCGCACGGCGGCTGGCGGAGGTGCGGAAGGCGGACGTGCTCCCGTACCTGCGCCCGGACGGCAAGACGCAGGTGACAGTCCGCTACGAGGAGGACGAGCACGGCCGGCGGCGCCCGGTCGAGATCGAGCAGGTGCTCGTCTCGACACAGCACCGCGACGGCCTCGACGTCGAAACGCTGCTGAAGCCGGATCTCGCCGAGCACGTGCTGCACCCGATCCTGCCGCATGATCTCTACGACGTGCACCGCCTCGAGCACGACAAGGACTTCTTCTACTGCAACCCGACCGGCAAGTTCGTCATCGGCGGCCCGATGGGCGACACGGGCCTGACCGGACGCAAGATCATCGTCGACACGTACGGCGGCTCCGCGCCGCACGGCGGCGGCGCATTCTCCGGCAAGGACCCGACGAAGGTCGATCGCTCGGCGGCGTACGCGGCGCGCTACGTCGCGAAGAACGTCGTCGCGGCCGGCCTTGCCGAGCGTTGCCAGATCCAGGTCGCGTACGCGATCGGCGTCGCACATCCGCTGTCGATCCTCGTCGAGACGTTCGGCACCGAGGCGATCCCTGTGCCCCGGATCGAAGAGCTCGTCCGCGAGCACTTCGACCTGCGCCCGGCCGCGATTCTCCGCGACCTCGACCTGCGCCGGCCCATCTACGCGAAGACGGCGGCGTACGGCCACTTCGGCCGCGACGAACGCGAGTTCACGTGGGAGCGGACCGACAAGGCCGCGGCTCTGCGGCGCGAGGCAGGCCTGAACGGCGACGCCCCTTTCGCTGAAGCGGCCGTCGCCGCGGCCGACGACGCCTAGCAGGGTCCTCATAACCGGCGGCGCGGGCTTCATCGGCTCGCACCTCGCCGACGAGCTGCTCGCACACGGGTACCGCGTGCGAGCGCTCGACAACCTGACGCCGCAGGTGCACGAGGGCGGCGTGCGCCCGGGCTACCTCGCGGTCGGCGTGGAGCTGCAGGTCGGCGACGTCCGCGACCGCGACGCCGTGCGCCGCGCGCTCGCGGGCGTCGACTCGGTTGTCCATCTCGCCGCGCGCGTCGGCGTCGGCCAGTCGATGTACGAGATCGCGGAGTACACGGCGGTGAACTCGCTCGGGACGGCGGTGCTGCTCGAGGTGCTCGCGCAGTCGCCCGTGCGCAAGCTCGTCGTGGCGTCGAGCATGAGCGTGTACGGCGAGGGGCTGTACCGAACGGCGGACGGCCGAGAGGTGGAGCCGCCGGAGCGCACCCGCGAGCAGCTCGCACGCCACGAGTGGGAGCTGCCTGGCCTCGAGCCGGTGCCGACGCCGGAGCGCAAGCGGCCCGGCCTCTCGTCGATCTACGCGCTGACGAAATACGACCAGGAGCGCGCGTGCCTCGTCTGCGGCGCTGCGTATGGCATCCCGACGGTCGCGCTGCGGCTCTTCAACGCGTACGGAACGCGCCAGGCGCTCTCGAACCCGTACACGGGCGTGCTCGCGATCTTCGCGGCGCGGCTGCTGAACGACCGGCCGCCGCGCGTGTTCGAGGACGGGCTGCAGCGGCGCGACTTCGTCGACGTGCGCGACGTCGCGCGCGCGTTCGCGCTCGCGCTCGAGCGTGACGGCGGCGACGGCCTCGCGCTCAACGTCGCCAGCGGCAGCAGCGTCACCATCCGCGAGCTCGCGACGAAGCTCGCCGCAACGACCGGCAAGGAGATCGAGCCGGAGCTCGTCGGCGAGGCGCGCGTCGGCGACATCCGCCACTGCTTCGCCGACATCGCGCTTGCGCGCGCAGCGCTCGGCTACGAGCCGCAGGTCGAGCTCGACCAGGGCCTGGCCGAGTTGGCAGGTTGGCTCGAGGGGCAGGTCGCCGTGGACCGGGTCGAGGTGGCTGCCGCAGAGCTGAAGCAGCGCGGGCTCGCGATTTAAATCAACGGCTGCAACCAGGTTGCCGGAGGCAACCTGGTTGCGGATTTACGCCGGCTTCGCCGGGCGGACGAACAATCCGCTCGCGGCCTTTTCGGAAATGGCATGTTCCCCGCCGTTAATGCCAATCGTGAACTGGTCCGCCGCCGGCTCGGCCGCGCGGACGACGATCTCCTTCCCGGGCACGAGGTCGTGGTCGTAGAACCAGTGCAGGAGCTCGCCGTCGTGCTCGGCGAGGCGGACGATCGTGGCGCGCGTGCCGGGAGCGAGCGCGGCGAGCGGCGCGAGGTCGCGGTTCTCGGTCTGCTCCAGCTCGGGGTCGACGGGCCAGCCGTGCGGGCAGCGCTCCGGATGCCCGAGCCGCTCGTCGATCCGCTCGATCATCTCGTCGGTGAACGTGTCGCCGAGCTGGTCGGCGCGCTCGTGCGCCTCCGCGGCGGTGTAGCCCATGAAGTCGGTCAGCAGCCGCTCGATCAGCCGGTGCTTGCGGACGACCCGCTCCGCGCGCTCGCGGCCCGGCGCGGTCAGCAGCGCCTCCTTGCGGGCGCCGCGCTCGATCAGGCCCTCGGCCTCGAGCCGCTTGAGCATCTCGCCGGCCGAGGCTCGCGAGACGCCGAGCATCTCGGCCACGCGCGAGGCGAGCGGGGGCGAGCCGGCCCCGCGCGGCACGTACTCGCCGATCGGGAAGGCGAGGAAGTAGATCGTCTCCAGGTACTCGTCGACCGAGTGGCCCTGCGCCATTTGGCTATATTGCCGGTTCTCGGCTGTAAGGCGACCCTTACACCGCGGAGTCGAATCTCTCAGTGTCCACGGGCCACATCCTGCTGCTCGGCGCGATCGCGGGCGCGACGATCTTCCTCGGCCTGCCGGTCGGGCGAATGCAGGGCCTGGGCTCTCCGATGCGGGCCGCGCTGAGCGCGCTCGCCACCGGCATCCTCGTCTTCCTGCTCTGGGACGTGCTCTCGAACGCGATCGACCCGATCGACTCCGCGCTCCACGCGCACCACTGGGGCCGCTTCTCGTGGCTCGCCGCGCTCGGCCTCGGCGGCTTCACGCTCGGCCTGATGAGCCTCGCCTACTACTCCGAGTGGATGAAGAAGCGCGGTGGCCGGAGGGCGACGACGCTCGTCGGGCCCGGCGCCGCCGCGCTCGACGAGTTCGAGCACCGCACGTGGATCGAGGGCCTGTCGCCGGGCAAGCAGCTCGCGCTGCTGATCGCCATCGGCATCGGCGCGCACAACTTCGGCGAGGGCCTCGCGATCGGCCAGGCCGCCGCCGCGAGTCAGATCAGCCTCGCCGTGACGCTGATCATCGGCTTCGGGCTGCACAACGCGACCGAGGGCTTCGGCATCTGCGGGCCGATGAGCGGCGAGGGGACGCGCCCCAGCTGGGCGTTCCTCGGCCTGATGGGGCTGATCGGCGGCGGGCCGACGTTCCTCGGGACGGTGCTCGGTCAGGCCTGGTCGAGCGAGGCGGTGTCGGTCGTGTTCTTCACGGTCGCGGCCGGCTCGATCCTCTACGTCGTGCAGGAGCTGTTCGCGGTCAACCGCAGGTTCGACCAACCGCGGGTGGTCACGTGGCTCGTGCTCGCCGGAATCGTGCTCGGGTTCGCCACCGACTTCGTCGTGACGGCGGCAGGCGTCTAGCACGAACGACCGCGAGGTCGCCGTGCGTCCACGTCGCCTCGGGATCGAAGCCCACCTCGCGCAGCCAGGCGAGCAAGTCGTCGAGCCGGTCGGGCAGGTCGTAGTCCGGCGTGAGGGGCGTGAGCGCGTCGGCGGGATCCTCGGGGACGATCACGTCGCCGAACACGAGCCACCCGTCGGCGGAGAGGACCTCGGCGATGCGGCGGAAGAGGTCGCGCTTGCCCTCGCCGTCGAGGTGGTGGATCGTCAGGCACGAGACGACGAGGTCGAACGGCCCCTCCGGGAGCGGGTCGACGAGCTCGCCGCGGCGGAACTCGGCGCCCTCGATCTGGATCGCGGCGAGCATCCGCGAGCTCCCGTCGATGCCCACGAGGTGCGCGCCCGGATGCCGCGCGAGCACGCGGCGCGTCGTCTCGCCGGTGCCGAAGCCGAGCTCCAGGATGCGCGTCGCCTCGACGGCCTCGGTCGCGCGCGCGGCCGCGTCCTCGAGCTCCTCGTAGCGGGGGATCTCGTGGTGCATCAGCTCGAGGAACTGCTCCGGCGTGAACTCGGACTCGTCCACGGCACCGACCATACCCCCCGCTAGGCTCGATCGGTGAGCCGGCTCGCGTCCGTCTATCCGCTCGTGACGGCCCGCGCGGTCGCGCGGCCGTTCACCTACGAGGTGCCGGACGAGGCCGGGAAGGGGGCGGTCGTCGAGGTGCGCTTCGGCAACGCGCGGCGGCGCGGCGTCGTCACCGAGGTGGGCGTCGAGCTGCCCGAGGGCGTCGTGGCGGCGGCGGTCGACCGGGTGGCGGAGACGCTGCCGCCGGCGCTCGTCGACCTCGCTCTCTGGCTTGCCGACTACTACGGCTCGACGCCCGCGCGCGCGCTCGCGCTCATCGCGCCGCACGCGCCGAAGCGGCGCGGCGAGCGGCGGCACGCCTCGGTGGCGGGCGCGCTCGCGGCCGAGCCGGCGCCGGCGCGGCTGTCGCTGTCCCAGGAGCGGGCCGTGCAGCGGATCGAAGCGCTGCTCGACGGCGGCGGCGGCAACGTCCTGCTCTCCGGCGCGACCGGGAGCGGCAAGACCGAGGTGTACATCCGCGCCTGCGATGCGGCGCTCGCCCGGGGCCGCGGCGCGATCGTGCTCGTGCCGGAGATCGCGCTCACGCCGCAGACGCTCGGCCGTTTCCGCGCCCGCTTCGGTGACCGGGTCGCGGTGCTCCACTCGGCGTTGACGGAGGCGGAGCGCCGCGACGAGCGCGAGCGGATCGCCTCCGGTGAGGCGCCGGTCGTCGTCGGCGCGCGCTCGGCGGTGTTCGCGCCGGTGCCCTCGCTCGGCGTCGTCTGCGTCGACGAGGAGCACGATGCGTCGTACAAGCAGGAGTCGGACCCGCGCTACGACGCGCGCACGGTGGCGGCGAAGCGCGCCTCGCTCGAGGGCGCGGTCGCGGTGTTCGGGTCCGCAACGCCCCGGCCGGAGTCGTGGGAGCGGCTGGAGCGGCTCGAGCTCGGCGGCCGCATCGCAGCACCGCTACCGTCGGTGCGCGTCGTCGACCTGCGGCGCGAGGCCGGCTATCCGCTTTCGGCGCCGCTGCTCGCGGCGCTCGGTGCGCTCGCTGAGCGCGGCGGCAAGGCGATCCTGCTCCTGAACCGGCGCGGTGTCGCGCCCGCCGTGCACTGCCGCGCGTGCGGTGCGACGCGCCGCTGTCGCAACTGCGACGTCGCGCTGACGCTGCACGAAGGCGGCTCGCTCCGCTGCCATCACTGCGGACATGCCGAGCCGATGGGGGAGACGTGCCCCGCCTGCGGTTCGGCCGAGCTCGCGCGCATCGGCGCGGGCACGCAGAGGCTCGAGCGCGAGCTCGCGAAGCACGTCCCCGAGCTGGAGCGGATCCGTCTCGACGCCGACGCGATCAAGAAGCCGGAGCAGTTACGCGATGCGCTCGAGCGGTTTGCGCGGTCGAACCGGGCGGTGCTCGTCGGCACGCAGATGGTGGCGAAGGGCCACCACTTCCCCGGCGTCGAGCTGGCCGCGGTCGTGGACGCGGACACCGCGCTCGGGCTGCCGGACTTCCGTGCCGAGGAACGGACGTTCCAGCTGCTGACGCAGCTCGCCGGCCGGAGCGGGCGCGACGCTCCCGGGCGCGTGATCGTGCAGACGTTCCAGCCGGACGCGCGCGCGGTCGTGTACGCGGCACGGCACGACGTGCGCGGCTTCCTCGACGGCGAGCTCGAGCGGCGGCGTGCGCTCGGCTACCCGCCGTTCCGGCACCTCGTGCGCATCGTCGTCTCCGGCCCGGAGCAGGCCGACCCGCTGCGCGCGCTCGAGGAGCTGAAGGCGGAGCTCGGCGGCGACGAGCTGCTTGGGCCGGCGCCGCTGCTGCGCCTGCGCAACCGCTACCGCGCGCAGTTGGTCGGCAAGACGGAGCAGCCGCGCGCGCTCGCGAGCCGCGCCGCCGCGCTGCTCGCGGCGGCCGCGCCCGCGATGCGCCGTGCCGGCCTCACCGCGGTCGTCGACGTGGATCCGCAGAGCGTCTAAACGTCTGCAACCAGGTTGCCTATGGCAACCTGGTTGCAGCCTTTGACGCCGGCCACCGCGCGAGGATCCACGTTGCATCCAGCGGCTCAACGGTGTACGGGCGGCCGTTGATCCTCACGAAGTCGCGCGTGCGCGGGTCCATCGGCAGGCGCGCCTCCGCCGGAAACCAGCGGTTGTGTCGCGCGATCAGCTCGTTCACCTGGGCGAAGCTCCAGCGCCGCGCCGTCTCCTTCCACGCGCGCGCAAACACGGCGGCGTCGTCGACCTCCGCGGCGAGCTCCCGCCACGCCTCCTCGAGCTGTCGCTCGTGCTCGCCGAGCGCATCCTCGATCGCGCGCAGCCGCCGCATCCAGATCGTCGGCCCGCCGAGGGCGCGCACCGCGGCGTCCGGGTCCGGCCGGAAGTTGCGCGGCCGCTCGGGCAGCGGCTGCCCCTTCACGGGGCTCTCGGCGAGGTCCTCCTCGAGCACCCGGCGCTCCTCGCGGTCGCGCGGCGTCTCGGGGCGGACTGCGCCCTGACTCATGATCGCGTTCAGCTCTCGCGGATCCACACCGTGGGTAGTGTGCCGACTGCATGGCAGAGGTCGAAGGACAGGTTCGGGAAGAGGAGCTCGACCCGGAGCACGAGGCGCTCCGGCGGATCGCGCTCGCCCAGATTCGCCAGTACCCGGACGCCGCGCTGAAGCTGAAGGCGCGGCCCGTGGAGGAGTTCGGCGACGAGCTGCGCAGCCTCGTCGAGCGGATGAAGCACCTGATGGTCGACGCGAACGGGGTCGGCCTCGCCGCCACGCAGGTGGGCGTGCTACAGCGGCTGTTCGTCTTCCAGCCGAATGCGGACGATGACGTCGCCGCCGTCGTCAATCCCGAGATCGTCGAGCGCAGCGAGGAGACGGAGCTCGCCGACGAGGGCTGCCTCTCGATCCAGGGGGTGCTCGTGCCGGTGGAGCGCGCGGCGACGGTCACCGTCGCCGGCCGCGACGAGAACGGCGAGGAGGTGCGCTTCGAGCTCGACGACGTCTACGCGCGCGCCGCGCAGCACGAGTGCGACCACCTCGACGGAGTCCTGACGATCGACCGCACCACGCCCGAGGCGCGGCGCGAGGCGCTCGCGATCCTGCGCCCGCGCGTCGTTCTCCAGTAGATGGCCCGCATCGCGGTTGCTGCGACCGCGCCGTTCGGCGCTGACGTGCTCGAACGGCTCGCGGCGAAGCACGAGATCGCGCTGCTGCTCACACGCCCCGACAAGCCGCGCGGGCGAGGGCGCAAGCTCGCGCCGACGCCCGCCAAGGAGGCAGCCGAGCGTCTCGGCATCCCCGTCGCGCAGCCGGCGCGTCTCGACGAGAGCGTCGAGCTCCCGGCGGAGACGGTCGTCGTCTGCGCGTACGGCCTGCTGATCCCCGAGTCGCTCCTCTCCCGCGCGTTGTGGCTCAACGTGCACCCGTCGCTGCTGCCGCGCTGGTGCGGCGCGGCTCCGGTCGAGCGCGCGCTCATGGCCGGCGACACGCGCACCGGCGTGACGATCCACCGCACGACCGCGGAGCTCGACGCAGGCCCAATCGCAGCCCAGGAGGCGTTCGAGATCGGGCCGGAGGAGGATGCGGCCGCCGTCTACGCGCGCGCCGCGGAGGTCGCCGCGCGGCTGCTCGACTCCGTGCTCGTGAACCCGCGTTTCGAGCCGCAGCCCAGCGAGGGCGTCACATACGCGGAGAAGATCACCGCGGCCGACCGCGAGCTCGACCTGACGCTCCCGGCGGGAGAGCTCGTGAACCGGATCCGCGCGCTCTCCCCGCACATCGGGGCGCGCGCGATCGTCGACGGCCGCCCGCTCGTGATCTGGAAGGCGCGCGTGGCCGCAGACGGCTCGCTCGAGCTGCTCGAGGTGCAGCCCGAGGGGAGGCGCCGGATGACGTACGCGGAGTACCTCCGCGGCGTGCGATGAGCGTCTCGCCTGCGCGGCGCGTTGCGTATGAAGTACTGCTGCGCGTCTTCGAGCAGGACGCCTACGCCGACCGCGTCTTCCGCAGCGCGGCGCGTGACCTCGACGGGCGCGAGCGCGCGTTCGCGCAGCGGCTCGCGTACGGCGCGGTGCAGCGCGTGCGCACGCTCGACCACGCGATCGAGACGCTCGGCCGGCGGCCGGTGCGCAAGCTCGACCCGCCCGTGCGCGCGTCGCTCCGTCTCGGCGCGTACCAGCTCGCCTACACCGACACCGCGCCGCACGCGGCGGCGAACGAGTCGGTCGAGCTCGTGCGTCGCGCGCGGCTCGAACGGGCGGTGCCGTTCACGAACGCCGTGATGCGCCGTCTCGCCGACGGCATCCGCCCGCTCCTCGACGCGCTGCCGGACGGCGCGCTGAAGGAGTCGTACCCGGACTGGATCTACGAGACCTGGGTGCGCGATCTCGGCCGCGACGACGCGCTCGCGTTGATGCGCGCCGGCAACGAGCCGCTCGAGACCGTCGTCCGCCTGGTCAGCGGCGACCCTCCCGGCGAGCCGACCGACGTCCCCGGCGCCTACCGCGTTGAGCGCGTCGACGACCTCGCTGTCGCAGAGGGACGGATCTGGCCGCAGAGCCGCGGCTCCCAACTCGCCGGCCTCGTCGTCGGCTCGCAGGACGGGGAGCACGTGCTCGACCTCTGTGCCGCGCCGGGCGGCAAGACGACGCAGCTCCGCGGCGAGGTGACCGCGGTCGAGCTCGACCCCAACCGGGCGCGCGAGCTGCGGGGGAACCTGGCCCAGCTCGGCGCCGTGAACGTGACCGTCGTCGAGGCCGACGGCACCGACCTGCCGCCCGAGCTCACCGGCTTCGACCGGGTGCTCGTCGACGCTCCCTGCTCCGGCCTGGGCGTGCTCTCGCAACGGCCCGACCTGCGCTGGCGCGCCGAGCCGCTCCCCGAGCTCCAGCTCGCCCTGCTCCGCAGCGCCGCCGAGCGGGTGCGCCCGGGCGGGACGATCGTCTACGCCGTCTGCACGATCAACGCCGACGAGAACGAGGCCGTCGTCGAGGCGAGCGGCCTGCGCGTGCTCCCGCTCGGCCCCGAGTGGTCGCAGTTCGCCCATCCGCACCGGCCGGAGTTCCTCCTCACGCTGCCCCATGTCCACGGTACGACCGGCTTTTTCATCGCCCGGCTTCGAACCTGAGAAGTGCTACGCACTTCTCAGGTGAAGGTTACGGCTTCGCGGAGCGGACGCCGGCGGAGCCGGCGTCCTCTTGTCCGGCGCGGGCCCTGGCTTCGAGTAGCGCGGCCGGTGGGGCTCCGCCTCCCCGTCCGCGAGGATCCGCCTGCGGCCAACGCGCCTGCGGCCGCGTTGGCCTCCGGCCTGGACCGCTCGACGAGCGACGGTTTCGGCCCTGTCCAGGTCAAACCCTGAATCCACGCGCGCGGGATGGCGCAGCCACCACCGCGCGCGCAACGGAACCCGTCGTCTCGCAGCCCAAGAGGACGGCGGCTTTGCCGGCGTCCGCTCTGCGGAGCACAATCATCACCAATGGAAGTGCGCAGCACTTCCATTGGAGAGATGGCCTGGGAGGATTGGATCCGGACGGTTGAGATCGAGCCGTCGCTGTACGCGGCGGACTTCGCCAACCTCGGCGAGCAGATCGACATCCTCCTGCGCACCGGCGCGCGCGTCTTCCACTTCGACGTCGGCGACGGCCACTTCGTCGAGCCGATCACGATGGGGCCGATCGTCCTGCGGGCGGTCGCGCCGCTCGTGCATGCGCTCGGCGGCGCGATGGACTGCCACCTGATGGTCGACAACCCGACGCGCCACTTCCCGCAGATCGCAGAGGCCGGCGGCGACAGCGTCACCTTCCACTACGAGGTGGTGGACGACGTGCCGGGGACGATCGCGGCTGCCCGCGAGCATGGGCTCGAGGTCGGCGTCGCGTTCAATCCCGAGTCGGAGCCGGAGGACGTCGCCGCGGTCGCCGCCGAGGCCGACCTCGTCCTCTGCATGAGCATCCACCCGGGCTACGGCGGGCAGGAGTTCATGCCGGAGGCGCTCGAACGGATCGAGCGGACTCGCGCCGCTCTGCCGGATTCGGTGCACGTGCAGGTCGACGGCGGCATCGACAACGAGAACGTGCGCTCCGTCTACGACGCCGGCGCGACGCTCATCATCACCGGCACCGCGATCTTCCAGCGGGAGGATCTCCCGCGCGCGTACCGCCGCTTGGTACAAGCACTGGCGTGAGGTACTTCGAGCGGGCGCTGGAGCTCGCGGAGCGCGGCCGCGGCAAGGTCGAGGACCATCCGCTTGTCGGCGCCGTGCTCGTCGCCGGCGACGAGGTCGTCGGCGAGAGCTGGTACGAGTACGCGGCCGTCGAGCATGCGGAGGCGGTCGCGCTTGCGCAGGCGGGCGAGCGCGCACGCGGCGCGACGCTCTACGTGACGCTCGAGCCGTGCACGCACCACGGACGCACGCCGCCCTGCGCCGACGCAGTGATCGCAGCCGGCGTCGCGCGCGTCGTCGTCGGCGCGCTCGACCCGAACCCGAAGGCCGCGGGCGGGCTCGAGCGGCTGCGCGCAGCGGGCCTGGAGGTCGAGCTGCTCGACAGCCGCGAGGCGCGTCGCCAGAACGAGGCCTGGCGAACGTGGACGGCGCTCGGGCGCCCCTTCGTGACCTACAAGGTCGCGGTGACGCTCGACGGTCGCGTCGCGGTCCCCGGCCGCCGCTGGGTGTCGGGGGAGGAGTCGCGGCGGCTCGTGCACCGGCTGCGTGCCGCCTCCGACGCCGTCGCCGTCGGCATGGGCACCGTACGCGCGGACGCGCCCCGGCTCGACGCGCGCGATGTCGACGCGGCGAGGCAGCCGCGCCGGCTCGCGTTCGGGCGCGGCCCGCTGCCGGAGGGCTCCGAGCTCGAGCTGCACAGCGGCCCGCTCAACGAAGAGCTGCGCGCGCTCGCGGCGGAGGGCGTGCAGTCACTGCTGCTGGAAGGCGGCCCGACGCTGGCGACCGCGTTCCTCGCCGCCGGCCTGGTGGACAAGCTGCTCCTCTTCGTCGCACCGGTGGCGGGCGGGGACGGGCCACACTGGCTCGGCGAGCTCGAGACTCCGTTCGAGCTCTCGGACCTGCGGGCGACGCGGGTCGGCGAGGACGTGCTCCTGGAGGGATACGTCCACGAGCCGTGAGGGCCTGAGGCGACGGTCTCAAAGGCTGCAACCAGGTTGCGACTACGTCGCAACCTGGTTGCGGTCGTAGCCGCTCGCCGCCCGCCCGCGCCCCGGAACCGACCGCCCCTCGTCAGCCAAGAGGACGCCGGCTCCGCCGGCGTCCGCTCTGCGGAGCACAACCTCGACTCCTGAGAAGTGCGCAGCACTTCTCAGGAGAGGAACGAGGAAGGGCGGCTTGCGCCGCCCTTCCCGCGGTCCGCAGGGAGTCGCTGCTGCGGACTGCGCGACCGGCCAGCCCGGTCGCCGTTTGTCGCGAGGGCAACGTCCCTTGTGGTGCGTGTCTCCAGCATGCGCCCGGGGGCGCTGAGCGTCTGTACCGGGCTGCCCGGAACCGGCTGCGGGAAACCCACACGCTAGCCTTGTGGCGATGTTCACAGGAATCGTCCGCGAGCGCGGCCGGGTGGCCGGCGTCGACGGCGGCGCCGGCGGCGTGCGGCTCCGCATCGAGGCGCCGCAGACCGCCCCGGCGGTCGCGGTCGGCGACTCGGTCGCCGTCGGCGGCGTCTGCCTGACCGTCGTCGAGGTCCGCGAGGGCGAGCTCGCCTTCGACGCGGTGCCGGAGACGCTGAGCCGCACGGCGCTCGGCGGTCTCGCCGCGGGCGACGAGGTGAACGTCGAGCCGGCGCTGCGCGCCGGCGAGCCGCTCGGCGGCCACCTGATGCAGGGTCACGTGGACGGCGTCGGCCACGTCCGCTCGGTCGAGCCGGAAGGCGGCGGCAGTCGCATCTGGGTCGACGCCCCCGCGGACGTCCTCCGCTACTGCGTCGAGAAGGGCTCGATCGCGGTCGACGGCACGTCGCTGACGGTCGCCGCGCTCGACGACGTGGGCTTCGCCGTCGCGCTCATCCCGCACACGCTCGCGGTGACGACGCTCGGCGCGCTCGCGCCGGGCGCCGAGGTGAACCTCGAGGCCGACGTGCTCGCCAAGTACGTGGAGCGGCTCCTCCCTGCCTCTACCATGAATCCATGAGCGTCGCGCCCGTCCCCGTCCCCGAGCCCAGCCCGTTCGCCACCGTCGAGGAGGCGATCGAGGAGATCCGGCGCGGGAAGATGGTCGTCGTCGTCGACGCTGCCGACCGCGAGAACGAGGGCGACCTGACGATCGCGGCCCAGTTTGCAACGCCGGAGGCGATCACGTTCATGGCCAAGGAGGGCCGCGGCCTGATCTGCCTCTGCCTCACCGGCGAGCGCTGCGACGAGCTCGGGCTGCGGATGATGACCGAGCGCAACGAGACGCCGTACGGCACCGCCTTCACCGTCTCGATCGAGGCGCGCGAGGGCATCTCCACCGGCATCTCCGCGCACGACCGCGCGCGCACGATCCAGGTCGCGATCGACCCCGCGAAGGGCCCGCAGGACATCGTCCAGCCGGGCCACGTCTTCCCGCTGCGCGCCCGCCCGGGCGGCGTCCTCCAGCGCGCAGGCCAGACCGAGGCCGCGGTCGACCTCGCGCGGCTCGCCGGCCTCAACTCCGCAGGCGTCGTCTGCGAGGTGATGAAGGACGACGGGACGATGGCCCGCGTCCCCGACCTCGTCGAGTTCTGCCGGCGGCACGGGCTGAAGCTCGTCACGGTCGCCGACCTGATCGAGCACCGTCGCGGGCACGAGAAGCTCGTCGAGCGAGATGTGACCGTGCGCCTGCCGACCGCGTACGGCGAGTTCTCGGCGGTGCTGTTCCGCGAGACGCTCACCGGCAGGCACCACGTCGCGCTCGTCAGCGGCGACGTCGACGGTGCGCAGAACGTGCTCGTGCGGGTGCACTCCGAGTGCCTCACCGGCGACGTGTTCCACTCGCTGCGCTGCGACTGCGGCGAGCAGCTCGACGCGGCGATGCGGCTGATCGCGGCCGAGCCGTGCGGCGTCCTGCTCTACATGGCGCAGGAGGGCCGCGGCGTCGGCCTGCTGAACAAGCTCAAGGCGTATGAGCTGCAGGAGGACGGCCTCGACACGGTCGACGCGAATCTCGCGCTCGGCTTTGCCGCCGACGAGCGGGAGTGGGGGATCGGCAACCAGATCCTCGCCGACCTCGGCCTCTCCACGATCCGGCTGCTCACGAACAACCCGAAGAAGGTGTCCGGCCTGCAGGCCTTCGGGCTCCAGGTGACCGAGCAGGTGCCGATCGAGATGCCGCCCAACGACGAGAACCGCCGGTATCTGGCCACCAAGCGGGATAAGCTCGGCCACGGGCTCCACCACCAGGGGCTGAAGTTCGACCCGGAGGGCGAGTGAGCAGAGGCGACTACTGGCCGGGAGAGCGCTCCGACCTCTCCGGGGACGACGACGACGCGGAGGAGCGTGAGGCTGCGGCGTACGAGGACGACGAGGAGACCGGTGACGAGGAGCCGGCCGCCCTCGCTGCGCCTGCGGCGCAGGTCGTGCCGGAGGAGGACCGGGCGGACGTCGAAGAGCTCGTCGGCGACGACGGGCCGGAGCTCGGCCTGGCCGGGCACGCGCCGGGCGAGCTCGACATCCCGGACGGCGTCGAGGCGCTCGAGGGCGAGCCGCGCGGTACGCGCCGCGGCGTCGGCGTCGTCGCCGCGCGCTTCAACGGCGACGTCTCGAGCAGGCTGCTCGAGTCGGCGCTCGCCGAGCTCGACCGGCTGGGCATCGACCGCGACTTGGTGACGGTGATGGCCGTTCCCGGCGCGTTCGAACTGCCGCTCGGCGCGATGGCGCTCGCGAAGACCCGCCGCTTCGCCGCCATCGTCGCGCTCGGCTGCGTGATCCGCGGCGAGACGGCGCACTTCGACTACGTCGCCGGCGAGGCCGCCTCCGGGCTCCAGCTCGCCTCGCTCGAGACCGGCGTCCCCGTCGCCTTCGGCGTGCTGACGACGGACACGCTGGAGCAGGCGCTGGCCCGCGTGGACAAGGGCGCCGAGGCGGTGCGCACCGCACTCGAGATGGCCGACGTCTTCACGCAGCTGCGGGCGACGGCCCAGACGGCCAGGTAGCGGCTTCCGCTACAGTGCCCCGCCGATGTCCAAGGTCTGCTCGATCTGCGGCAAGAAGCCCGGCTTCGGCAACCACCGGAGCCATTCGATGGTCGCCACGAAGCGGCGCTTCGACCCGAACCTCCAGCGCGTCCGGCTGATCCTGGACGGCACCGCAACGCGTGCCTACGTCTGCACGCGCTGCCTGAAAGCCGGCAAGGTCCAAAAAGCAGTCTGACGCGCCCGGCCGCCGCTCGCTCCCGGCGCGCGGCCACTTCTACACGGACGCCGAGCTGGGGCGGCTGCCGCTCGAGGCCGGTTTCGCCGAGGCGCACATCGTCCGCCGCGAGGACTGGGCCCAGCTGCTGCTCGCCCGCGGCTGAGAGGTCGAATCTCTGGGCGTGCAACCGCGACAGCCGTCGCATGGTCCAATACGGGTGTGGAGGCAGAGCACGCGCTCTCGTCGCCGCCCGAGTCACCGCTCGGCCGGATCTCGATCTCGAGCGCCGCGATCGCGCACATCGTGGGAGAGACCGCCCGCGAGTGCTACGGGGTCGTCGGCATGGCCGCGCGGGGGCCGGTCGGCAAGCTGCTCGGCAAGCGCGAGCGGCTGAAGCAGGGCATCCAGATTGCCCGCGACCCCGACGGCGGGGTCACCATCGACCTGCACGTCGTGGTCGAGTACGGTCTGAACCTGGCCGAGGTGGCCTCGACGATCCGCAACCGTGTCACCTACGAGGTCGGCCGGCTGACGGCCCTTCCGGTACGGGCCGTCGAGGTGCACATCGACGGTGTGCGGCGATCGGCATGAACGGAAACGGAACCCTGAACGGAGATCTCGAGGCGCTGCAGAAGGTCGTCGGCGCGGCGCTCGCGTCGCTCGAGGCGAACCGGCGGCGGATCGACGACCTCAACGTCTACCCCGTGCCGGACGGCGACACGGGCACGAACCTCACGATGACGGTGCGGGCCGTCGCCGACGCGGTCGACGAGACGTCGGCCGCGAGCCGGCATTCGCTGGCGCGCGACGTCGCGCGCGGCGCGCTGATGGGGGCCCGCGGCAACTCGGGTGTGATCTTCTCGCAGATCGTGCGCGGCGCTGCCGACGTGCTCGGCGAGACGGCGGGCCCGTCGTCGATCGACGCGCAGGTCGCCGCACAGGCGCTGCGCGGTGCGACCGACGCGGCGTATCGCGCGGTGCGGCGGCCGGTCGAGGGAACGATGCTCTCGGTGATCCGCGAGCTCGCCGAGGAGGCGGAGGCGCGTGTCGTGGACGGGCCGCCTCTCAGCGACCTGCTCGTCGAGCTTGTCCGCCGCGGCGAGCTCGCCGTGGCGCGCACGCCGGAGCAGCTGCAGGTGCTGAAGGACGCGGGCGTCGTCGACGCCGGCGGCGCCGGCCTGCTCGAGCTCGTTCGCGGCGTCGCGGCCGCGGTCAGCGGCGAGCCCGTGCCTGAGGCCCCGCCTGCCGGCGAGCAGCGCCTCGGCGTCGAGGCGATCCACCAGGAGCTCTCGCGCTACCGCTACTGCACGGTCTTCCTGATCGAGGGCGAGGGGCTCGAGCGAGAGACGCTCGAGGACCAGCTCGAGCAGCTCGGCGACTCGCTGCTCGTCGTCGGCGACCCGAGCGCGATCAAGGTGCACGTGCACACCGACGATCCCGGTGCCGCGCTCGCGCTCGGCACTGCCGTCGGCACGATCGAGGGCGTCGAGATCGCGAACATGCACGAGCAGACGCACCGGCGCGAGGAGCGCCTCCTTGCCGCCGTGCCGGAGCAGGAGGCGGCGACCGACCGCGCGACGACCGGGGTCGTCGCCGTCGTCGCGGGCGACGGGAACCGGCGGTTGTTCGAGAGCCTCGCCGGCGACCTCGGTCCGATCAAGATCGTCGAGGGCGGCCAGACGATGAACCCGTCCACGGCGGACCTGCTGCGCGCGGTGCAGTCGCTGGACGCAGACGAGGCGGTCATCCTTCCGAACAACTCGAACATCCTGCTCGCCGCCGAACACGCGGCGGCGAACGCCGACCGGCCGGTGCAGGTCGTGGGCGCCGACTCGATTCCGGCCGGTCTCGCCGCGATGGTCGCCTTCGACGGCTCACGCAGCTCGGCTGAGAACGCCGAGGAGATGCAGGAGGCGGTGGACGCCGTCGCGACCGGCGAGGTGACGACTGCCTCGCGGGACGTGCAGCTCGAAGGCGTCGAGATCCGCAAGGGCGAGTGGCTCGGGCTCGCGGCCGGGAAGCCGGTCACCGGCGGCACGAGCTTCGAAGAGGTTGCCTGGGCGGTCGTCGAGCGCCTGCTCGAGGGGCCGTGCGACCTCCTGACGCTGCTCGTCGGCGACGACGAGCAGCCGCTCGGCGGCCTGCTCGAGCGGATCGCGGCGGCGCACCCGGAGCTGGAGGTGTACGTCCACGTGGGCGGCCAGCCCCACTATCACCTGCTCCTGTCCGCCGAGTAGAGTCCGCACGGCCATGGAGCGGCCGATCCGGATCCTCCTCGTGGAGGACAACGAGGTCTTCCGCGAGGCGCTCGAGCTCCTGCTCGGGATGCGCGGCGACGTCAAGGTCGTCGCCTCCGTCGGCGACGGCGCGGCGGCCGTCCCCGCCTGCCTCGAGTACGAGCCCGACGTCGTGCTGATGGACTACCGGCTGCCGGGCCTAGACGGCGTGCAGGCCACGTCCGCCTTGCGCGCGGCGTGCCCGGACACCGCCGTCGTCTGCCTCACAGCCTCGGCGAACACGCGCGAGATCGAAGCGCTCTACCAGGCGGGCGCGACCGCCTGCCTGACGAAGGACCAGGAGCTGGACGAGATCGTCGACGCGATCAGGCGCGCGGCTCCCTACTCGTGAACCTCACCGCCGACAACACGGCGATCGTGCTCGACTCGACGGCGGACTTCCCCGACGCGGCGGAGCACATCCCCAATTGGCGCGTCGTGCCGCTGTATGTCAACTTCGGCATGGAGAGCTTCCGCGACGGCGTCGACCTCACCGCGTCGCAGTTCTACGAGCGGCTGCGCACCGCGCCGGAGCTGCCGACGACGTCGCAGCCGACGCCGGCGGACTTCCTCGCCTGCTACGAGCAGCTCGGCTCGTACGAGCGGATCCTCTCGCTGCACATCGCGTCGAGGCTCTCCGGCACCTTCCAGAGCGCAAGCACCGCGGCCGAGATGCTCGGCGACAGCCGCGTGCGCATGATCGACACCGAGACCGCGTCGGCTGCGATTTCCATGCTCGGGCTGGCGATCCAGCGGCGGCTCGAACGCGGCACGACGGACGAAGAGGTCAACGCGCTCGTCGAGTCGTACCGCCGGGAGCACGGAATGCTGTTCACGGTCGACACGCTCGAGTTCCTCTCCCGCGGTGGGCGCATCGGGCGGGCGCGCGCGTTCGCGGGGCAGCTGATGAACGTCAAGCCGATCCTCTCGATCAGCGACGGCGAGGTGGTGCCGGTGAAGCGCGTGCGCGGAAACCGGAAGGCGTTCCAGGAGTTCGTGGACGTGCTCCAGTCGCAGACGCGCGACGAACCGGGTCTGCGGGTCGGGATCGCCCATGCCGACGCGCCGGAGCGCAGCGCGGAGCTCGTGAAGATGGTGCGCGACCTGCGTCCGCAGGCGACCATCGAGTGCGAGACGATGCTCGGCGCCGTGATCGGCACGCACTCCGGGCCCGGCTGCGTCGGACTCTTCTGGTCGAATCTGTGAGAAGTGCTGCGCACTTCTCACAGGGTGATGTTGTGCTCCGCAGAGCGGCCGCGGGCGGAGCCCGCGGCCTCTTGTCTGATGTGAGCGCGTGGTCCCTCTGGCGCGCGCGGTGGCGCTGAAGCGTCCCCGCGCGCGTGCATCCGGCCTCCGCGAACGCGGGCTGCGCTCGCGTTCGCTCCGGCCTTACGCGGTCCGTCCGGGTCGTTGACCGCTCGCCTGTCGCGTACACCGGGGCCAGAGGCTCAATCGTCCGCGCCCCTGTCCTCCACTCGGCCCGTCGTCGGGCGGACGGTCCACTCCGGCGCGGCGGGGACGTGTGTGCTGGGTGCGAGGCGGCCGACGGGGTCGTTCTGCGCGGAGGCGCGGCCGAGCAGGAGCACGTTGAGCGCGATCGCGGCCGCGGCGGCGGCGGCCACGAGCAGCGCGCCGAGGAGGAGCGACGGCAGCCGGGAGCGCGTCATGCCGCCAACGCTAGCGCGTCCTCCAGGAGCGTTCGACGCAGCGCCGCAGCCTCGCCGGGACGGTTCGCGAGCAGCCCGGCCCGGACGCGCCCGTCGCCGTCGAGATAGCGCACCGCGAACGAGTCGCCGCCGCCGTCGAGCTCGAACGCGTCGTTCGGGCCGGGCGTGCCGACCACCTGCAGGCGCAACCCGAACTGATCCGACCAGACGTACTGGGGCTGTGGGCCGGCGACCGGTAGGCCGAGGATGCGACGCGCGGCCGCGACGCCGTCGAGCGAGGCGGCCGTCCAGTGACCGGGGCCGACGACGTCGCCTGCCGGGTACACGTGCCTCGCCGGCCGCTCCGGCAGCAGCTCGCGCGCGGGCTCGACGCCGACGCCGACGAGGACGGCGTCGGCACGCAGCAGGCTCCCGTCGGTCAGCAGGACGGAGTCGACGCGGCCACCCGCGTCGGCACGGATGTGTGCGACGCCGACGCCGAGGCGAACGTCGACGCCGTGCGCGCGCCACCGCTCGGCGAGCAGCAGGCCGACCTCCCGGCCGAGCACCCGTGCGACCGGCGCGGGCGCGGCCTCGACGATCGTGACGTGAACGCCGAGCGACGACGCCGTCGACGCGACCTCTGCACCGACGAAGCCGCCGCCGATCACGAGGAGGTGCGCGCCGGGAACGAGCTCCTTACGCAGCGCGCGCGCGTCGGCGAGCGTGCGGAGCTCGTGCACGCCGGCAGGCAGCTCGAGCGGCAGCCGGCGCGGACGCACGCCCGTGGCGAGCACGAGTGCGTCGAAGGCGAGTTCGACGCCGCGACGCGTGCGCACGCTGCGCGCCGTGGGATCGGCGGCCACGACGTGCTGCCCCAGCCGGAGCTCGATGGCGCGGTTGTCCCAGAACGACGGCGGCCGGAGCAGGAGCGACTCCTCGTCGCGCGTGCCTGCGAGGAACTCCTTCGAGAGCGCGGGACGCTCGTACGGCGCCGCCGGCTCGTCGCCGACGAGGAGCACGCGGCCGTCGAAACCCTCGGCTCGGAGCGTCTCGGCGGCACGGGCGCCGGCGAGGCCGGCGCCCACGATCACCACGGTGCGCGGGGTCATGCCGCCTGCTCCTCGACGATCTCGATCGCACCCATCGGGCAGGCGGCCGCCGCGTCGAGCACGGCGGGGTCGTCGCTCCCGCCGACGCGGAGCGAGACGAGCCCGCCGCCGTCGACCTCGAAAATCTCGGGGGCCAGCTCGGCGCACGCGCCGAAGCCGCTACAGAGCGAGCGGTCGATCACGATCTTGTACACGGGTTCCTCCAGTCGAAATCGGGACGGGACGCGGCGGCGGGGCGAGCGCGCGCCACGCCGTGGCGAACGCGACCGAGCCGACCGCGCCGAGGTAGAGGCCGAAGGCCCACGGCTGCGACGAGTCGGTGCCCGCCGTGAGGCCGTGGACGGTGCCCATGAGGAAGACGAGGTACGTCGCCCAGTGCAGCCGCCGCCAGTTGCGCATGCCGATGCGCCGGCGCAGGGCGAACGAGACGAAGATCAGCGCCGCCAGTTCCGCCGCGAGCACGCCGTACGCGACCGAGGCCGGCCGGTACGGCGACACGCCGGGGACGAGCAGCGCCGCCGGCGGCATGTGCACCGTGCGGTCGAGCGTCAGCGCGACGCCGTGCAGGCCGAGCATTCCCAGGCCGAGCAGCGCGAGGAAGCGGTGCACGTCCGTCGCCGACGCCGTCTTTACCGCGCGGCCGAACGGGCGCGACTTGACGGCGAGCCCCGCCAGCACGGAGCCGGTCAGCAGCAGGTACGCGGTGAGCCCGCTCGCGCGGGCGAGCAGCCAGAAGGTCGGGTCGGTGGTCTTCACGCCGCTCGCGCCAACCCTCCCGCGAAGATCGTGCGGCCGTCGCCCGTGACGAGGACGGCCGCGACACCGGCGGCGTCCGCCTCGCGCGCGGCGCGATCGGCGCCGGCGAGGAAGAGCGACGTCGCCGCGATCTCCGCCTCGACCGCGTCGGGCGCGATCACGGTGACGCGCAGCAGGTCGGTCTCGGCGGGCTCGCCGGTGCGCGGGTCGATCAGGTGGTGGAGATCGCGGCCGTTGCGCCGCCAGCGGCGCCGGTCGCGGCCGGACGTCGCGAGCCCGCCGCGGGAGAGCTCGAGCGTCAGCGGCTCCGCCGCCGTCTCGACGCCGACGGGCCAGCGGCCGCCGCGGACGGCGATGTCGCCGCCGGCGTTCACAAGGCACGGCCCCGCCGTCGCGAGGATCTCCGCGGCACGCTCGGCTGCATAGCCCTTGCCGATGCCGCCGAGATCGAGCCGGACCCCCGGGTCGAGCTCGATCCGCGTGCCGTCGACGCGCGCGTCTCCGAGAGCCACGTCCGGTGCCTGGCACCGGACGTGGCTCTCGGAGGCAATGTCCTCGAACGTGCGGTCGTAGCCGGCGGCGACGAGCGCGTTGTGCACCGTCGGGTCGAAGCGGCCGCCGGTGCGCTCGCGTGCCGCCAGTGCGAGCTCGACGACGCGGCGCAGGTCGGGCCCGGCGGCGAGCGCCCCGTCGCGGTTCAGGCGCGACAGCTCCGAGTCCTCGCGGAAGCGGGAGAGCAGCGCCTCGAGCCGGTGGAACTCGCCCTCTGCCGCCTCGAGTGCGCCCGCGGCGCCGTCGGCCTCGACGAGCAGCTCGATCTCGGTGCCCATCGCGCGGAAGGTGCGCCGCTCGATCACGACGTCCTCGTGATCGTCAGCGGTGGCAGCGTCACGACGCGAACGGACGGCGACGCAGGCGCGGCACTCGCCGAGTAGGACGCGGCGGCCTGGGTTGCGCGCGTCTTCGCCGCGGCGATCTGCGCGCGGCGCAGCTGCAGCTCGCTCCGGTACACGGCCCAGCGTTGCGCGACGACCTGGTTCACGAGCTTCGCCTCCTGCCGCAGCTGCGCTTCGCGGGCAGCGAGTGCCTGCAGGCGCTTGTCGCGGGCGACGGTCGTCCACGGGTGCGCTGCGACGACCGCCCACGCGAGGAAGAACGCGACGAGCGCGAACGCGAGCGCGTAGAGCCGGCCCGTGTGGCTAGTCATTGCCGCCTCCGCCGCCCGCGCCGTCCGCCTGCTCGAAACCGTCGTCGCCGTGGTGCGTGTGCTTGACGACCACGATCGGCGGCGGGCGCTGGTAGACGATCCTCTGCGAAGGGGCCTGCGTGGCCGGCGAGACCGCAGGCGCGGCCGGAACTTTCGGCACCGCGGGGAGCGCGGGCGGCTTGTGCGCGAGTGCGTGTCGCAGCGAGGCTGCGTAGGCGTCGAGCTGCTTCGCGCGCGCCGCCACCGTCGCGTTCGTCGCGTGTCTGCCGGCAGCGCCGAGCGAGACGGTGCGGGTTGCCGCGACGGTGCCGAGCACGGCCGCGACTGCGAGCAGTCCGGCGATCAACGCGACGTTCACCTTCGTCATCCGAGCAACCTCCTGGTCGATGAGTCGACGGTAGGAGGCGCCGCGTAAGGCGCGGGCGAGCGGATCGCCAGGGTTCAGGAAGGCAGTGGTAAAGGTTCGGCAAAGTGCCGATGTCGCTGCCGTCCGGTGCGGCGACGATTGAGGCATGCGCATCTTGCTCGTCGAGGACGAGGACGCGATCGCGGAGCCGCTCGCAGACGGCCTCCGCCGCGAGGGCTTCGCCGTCGAGCGCGCCGCGACCGGCGCCGCGGCGCTGGCTGCCGCCGAGGCGGACCTCGTCCTGCTCGACCTGCGCTTGCCGGACGTGGACGGGCTCGACGTCTGCCGCCGGCTGCGCGAGCGCTCGGACGTGCCGATCATCGTCGTCACCGCGCGCGGCGAGGAGGCCGACCGCGTCGTCGGGCTCGAGCTCGGTGCCGACGACTACGTCGTCAAGCCCTTCGGCCTGCGCGAGCTGATCGCGCGCATTCGCGCAGTCACGCGCCGAACGTCCACGCGCAGCCATCCTCACGAGCCGCTGCGCGTCGGCGGCCTCGAGATCGACGAGCGCGCGCGCCGCGCCACGCTCGACGAACGCGAGCTCGACCTGACGCCGAAGGAGTTCGAGCTGCTCGCGACGCTGGCACGCGACCCGGGCGCGGCGATCAGCCGCCGGCGGCTCCTCGAGGAGGTCTGGGAGACGACCTGGTACGGCTCGTCGAAGACGATCGACGTGCACGTGGCTGCGCTCCGGCGCAAGCTCGGCGATCCCGGCTGGATCGAGACCGTGCGCGGCGTCGGGTTCAGACTTCGCGTGGCGTGACGCGACGGCTTCTTCTCAGCTACCTCGGAGTCACGCTGTTCGTGCTCCTTGCGCTGGAGGTGCCTCTCGGCGTGCAGAACCAGCGCACGGAGCGCCGGGACATCGAGGTGAAGGTCGAGCGGGATGCGAGCGTGCTCTCCTCGTACGCCGAAGACGCGGTGCAGTCGAGCAATCACGCACAGCTCGTCAATGTGGCGCGGCTCGCGTACAGCTACGCGAGCTCCGCCGGTACGCGGGTCGTGATCGTCGATACGCGCGGATACGCGCTCGTCGACACGAGCGCGCGTGTACCGGGTACCGAGAGCTTTGTCTCTCGGCCGGAGGTTGCGGCGGCGCTGAAGGACAAGGTCGCCTCCGGTACGCGGTGGTCGGCCACGCTGCACACGTATCTGCTGTACGTCGCGGTGCCTGTCGGTTCGGGCGGAGTCGTGAGCGGCGCCGTTCGCATCACGTATCCGATGACGTCGGTCGACGCGCGCATCCTCCACTACTGGCTGCTGCTGGCTGCGATCGCGTCGATCGTCCTCGCAGCCGCCGCACTTGTCGGCGTCCGGCTGGCGCGGTTCGTCACCGGTCCTCTGCGCGGGCTGGAGCAGGCGGCGTCGGCGGTCGGCGAGGGGAAGCTCGACGCCCGCGCGCCGGAGCGTGAGGGGCCGCCGGAGGTTCGCTCGCTCGCCGCCGTCTTCAACGAGACCGTTGCGAAGCTCGAGCAGCTGCTCCGCTCGCAACAGGAGTTCGTCGCCGACGCCTCCCACGAGCTACGCACGCCGCTGACCGCGCTGCGCCTCCGGCTCGAAACGCTCGAGCGCGACGTCGACGGGCCGGGGCGGAGCAACCTCGACGCGGCCCTGCGCGAGGTCGACCGTCTGGCCCAGATGGTCGAGGGCCTGCTCGCGCTCGCGCGCGCCGACGCCGGCACGACGCCGGCGGAGCAGGTCGACGTGGCCGCAGTCGTGCGCGATCGTGTCGACACGTGGCGTCCGCTCGCCGACGAGCGAGGGCTCTCGCTGGTCGCGGCGGCCGGCGGCCCGGCTCCGGCGCTCGTGGGATCGCAGCGCCTTGCACAGGTGCTCGACAATCTCGTCTCGAACGCGCTCGACCACGCGCCGGGCGGGACGGCGGTCACCGTCTCCGCCGAGACCGCGCCACCGTGGGTCGAGCTGCACGTCCGCGACGAGGGGCCGGGGATGACGGCCGAGGAGCGTGCCCGGGCCTTCGACCGCTTCTGGCGTGCAGGGGCAGGCCCGGGCGGTTCCGGCCTGGGCCTCGCGATCGTGCGCAGGCTCGTCGAAGCGGACGAGGGCGAGGTCGAGCTGGCCGCTGCGCCGGGCGGCGGCACCGACGCCGTCGTTCGCCTGCGCCGCGCTTAACCAAACCTTGCCGTTTCGCGGCCGAATCCTCGCGGTGCGCTTGCCCCGAGCTTCCCCGCCGCGTCGTAGAACGAGGGCATCCCCTACCTCAGGAGACCAACCATGAACACTCGTCACGCGCTCACGCTCTCCGCTGTGCTGGCGGCAACCGTCCTCACGGGAGGCGCCGCGATCCTCGGCCTGGCGAGCACGCGTTTGCACACGGCGGCGGCAGCGCCGGCAGCCGTGGTGCAAACCGCACAGCCCGTGCAGCAGAACTGGGAGGAGGGAGACTGATGCAGCGCATCTGGGCCGTCGTCCTCTCTGTCTGGGCGATGCTCGCGATCGTCGCGGTGCTCGCCTGGACGCACCCGCCGGCTGCGTCGCCGGCGCCCGCAGCGGCCGCGCAAACGCTGGTCGTCAAGGGCGCGAACGGCAAGCAGCAGCTCGTCGTCGTGCAGCCCACCGCCGTCGGGGCTACGCACGCGACCACGTCGACGTCGGGGGTGGTGCGATGAGCGCGCGGCTCGAACGCACCACCTTTCGCGCCGTCGGCACCAGTTGCGCCGCGGCAGTGACGGCAGGGCCGCACGACGCGAGGTTCGCTCGTGCGGCCCTCGCCGCGGCGCGGGCCGAGGTCGCCGCGTGCGAAGGGGCGCTGTCGCGCTTCGACCCCGCCAGCGACCTGTCCCGCTTGAACGCCGCCGGCGGCGAATGGACCGCGGTCGACGCGCGGCTCGTCGAGGCGCTCCGGCTCGCCGTGCGGGCCCGCGAGGACACCGGCGGGCGCTTCGACCCGACCGTCCTGCCCGCGCTCGTCGCCGCCGGCTACGACCGCTCGTTCGAGCAGTTGTTCGAGCGTCCCGCCGCCCGGCTCACAGGCTGGCGTGCGGGGGCCGAGATCGAGCTCGACGAGGCGGCCGGGAGCGCCCGGCTCGAAGCCGGCGCCGCGGTCGACCTCGGCGGGATCGGCAAGGGGTACGCGGCCGCGCGCGCGCTGGACGCGATGCGGGAAGCGTGGCCGATGCTGCCGGGCGGACTCGTCGACCTGGGCGGCGACCTCGCGCTCTGGGGCGACACGCCCGAGCGCGGGCCCTGGCGGATCGCCGTTGCCGACCCGCGCCGTCCCGGGACGAACGCCGGCGTGCTGCTCCTGCGCTCGGGCGGCGCCGCAACGTCGGGCCGCGACGTCCGCCGCTTCGGCCCGGACCGGTCGCTGCACCACCTGATCGACCCGGCGACGGGCGAGCCGGCAGCCCCCGGGCCGCTCACGGTCACCGTCGTCGCGCCGGACGCGGCCGAGGCGGAGGCGCACGCGACCGCGCTCGCCATCCTGCCGGCCGCCGGCGCCACGGCGCACGTCGCCGCGCGTCCGCAGCTCTCCGCGCTCTACATCCCGCACGAGGGCGAGCCGATCCCGCTGGGGAGGCCGCCGCTCGCGGAGACCCGCTTCCTCGTGAGGGCGGCCTGATGGCGTCGCTGCCGATCGCCTGGCTGATCGCGCGCGCGGCCGGGCTCGTCGCGTTCGGGCTGCTGACCCTGTCGGTCTGGCTCGGCCTCGCCATGAGCACGCGGCTGCTCGGGCCGAAGCGGGCGAAGTCCCTGCTCGGCCTGCACCGGACGCTTGCTTGGACCGGCCTCGCGATGGTCGGTCTGCACGTCGTCGCGCTGCTGCTCGACCCGACATTGCACTTCTCCGTGCTCTCGGCGCTCGTGCCGTTCGCGGCGCCGTGGAAGCCCGGCGCCGTCGCGCTCGGCGTTGTGGCCGGCTGGCTCGGCCTCGCGCTCGCCGCCTCCTTCCGGATGCGGAAATGGATCGGCCAGAAGGGCTGGCGGCGACTCCACTACGCGAGCTTCGCGGCGTTCGCACTCGCGCTGGGCCACGCGCTGCTCGTCGGTACCGATCTCAAGGGGCTCGGCGGCCCGGTGCTCGCGCTGCTCGCGGCGGGGCCCGTGCTCTGGCTCACCTTCTACCGGCTGCTCGTGCCGAGGACGGCGCCGCGCGCCGTGGCCGCGGCTCCGTCAGCCGCGTAGCCGCCTATAGGAAGGCGGTCCGTCCGGACCGCCTTCCTATACTCAACATCGCTCTGGTGCCGAGCACGATGACTGTGACCCGTCGACAGACGGTCTTTGCAGGCCTGGACCAACCGCAGGCCTGGCCTGCCACGCGCGGACGTCCGCAGCCGAAGCGTCTCGACGCGTCGCTCGACACGCTGCCCGGCGTCGGCCCGACGCTGAGGCGGCGGCTCGCGAAGCTCGGGCTCGAGACGGTGCGCGACCTGCTCGAGCACCGGCCGCGCCGCTACGAGGCCGCCGTGCCCGAGGTGGCGATTGCGGCGCTCGGCGGCGAGGACGAGGTGGCGATCGCCGGCGAGGTGCTGAACGTCAACGCGCGCCGCCGCGGTCGCCTCACGATCGTCACCGCGCGCATCTCGGACGGCACGGCGACGGTCGGCGCGACCTGGTTCAACCAGCCGTGGCTCGCCGACCAGCTCCGGCCCGGAGTGCACGTGCGGCTGCGGGGCAAGCCGGGCCGTTACGGCTTCGACGTCAAGTCCTACGACCTCGGCGACGGGGAGGCGACGGCCGACTTCGCGCCCGTCTACCCGGCGGGCGAGGAGATAAGCCCCCAGAAGCTGCGCGCGCTCGTCGCCGCCGCGCTGCCGCGCGCCGGCGACTATTGGGATCCCTTGCCCGCGGAGCTTCGGATACGCGACAACCTGCCGCTGAAGAGCGACGCACTCGTGGCGATCCACCGCCCGGAGGCCGAAGGCGAGGCAGAGCGGGGGCGGAGGCGGCTCGCGTTCGAGGAGTTGCTCGTGCTCCAGCTCGGGATCGCGCGCCGCGCGGCCGAGCGCGAGCGGACGCTCGCGCAGGCGCTCGGCGAGCCGGGAGAGCTGATCGTCCGCTACCGCAAGCTGCTGCCGTTCGCGCTCACGCCGTATCAGGAGAAGGCGGTGCGAGAGATCGACGCCGATCTCGTGCGCGCCGTCCCGATGCAGCGGCTGCTGCAGGGCGACGTCGGCTCCGGCAAGACCGTCGTCGCGCTGTACGCGCTGCTGCGCGCGGTCGAGAACGGGCGTCAGGGCGCGCTGATGGCGCCGACCGAGACGCTCGCCGAGCAGCACTTCCTCACCGTCGCCGACCTCTGCTTCGAGCTCGGCGTCACGTGCGCGCTGCTGACGAGCGCGTCGTCGAAGCGGGAACGCGACGCCGCGACGGGCGCCGACGTCGTCGTCGGCACGCACGCGCTCATCCAGGAGGGCGTCGAGCTGCGCGACCTCGCCGTCGCCGTCGTCGACGAGCAGCACCGCTTCGGCGTCGAGCAGCGGAAGGCGCTCACGCAGGGTCGCGTTCCGCACGTGCTGCACATGACGGCGACGCCGATCCCGCGCACGCTCGCGCTCACGGTCTACGGCGACCTCGCCGTCTCCGAGATCGCGAAGCCGCCCGCGTCGCGCAAGCCGGTGGTGACGAGCTGGATCGCCGAGGAGCGCTCATCCGAGGCGTACACGCGGCTGACGCGGCTCTTGCGCGAGGGGCGGCAAGCCTACGTCGTCTGCCCGCTCGTCGAGGCGTCGGACACGACTGTCGCACGCGCCGCCGAGGCCGAGGCGGAGCGGCTGCGCGGCGCCGAACTGCGCGAGTTCCGTGTCGGCTGCCTCCACGGCCGCATGAAGCCGGGCGAGCGCCGTGAACTGATGGCGCGCTTCAAGGCGCGCAAGCTCGACGTGCTCGTCGCGACAACGGTGATCGAGGTCGGCGTCGACGTCCCGAACGCGACGGTGATGATCGTGCAGGAGGCGGACCGCTTCGGCCTCGCCCAGCTGCACCAGCTGCGCGGCCGCGTCGGCCGCGGAGCCGAGCAGTCGTACTGCCTGCTCGTAACGCGCGCGAGGGAGGAGCTGACCGAGTCCGCGCGGCAGCGGCTGCAGGCGCTTGTCGACACGACCGACGGCTTCGAGCTGGCCGAGGTCGATCTCGACCTGCGCGGCGGCGGCGCGCTGCTCGGCACGCGCCAGTCCGGGCTCTCGGACCTGCGCTTCGCGCGCATCCGGTTCGACCGGCCGCTGCTCGAGCGTGCGCGTGCCGCGGCGGCCGAGCTCGGCCTTGCGCCGGGACCCCTGCAGGACGAGGTGGACGCGCTGTTCGCGGGCACGGACCCCGACGCACTCGCCTGACGTATCCCTCCCGTGGACAGGCGTCGCTTTCTGCTCGCCGCCGCGGCGGCGCCGTTCGCGCACACGAACGTCGGCGTGGTGACGGTCATCGACGCGACGACGCTGTCGGTGCGCGATGTTCTCGACGGCTTCGAGGAGCCGCGCTACACCGCGGCCGCGCGCGACGGGCGGCATGCCTTCGTCACCGACTCGGGCCGCGTCGAGCTTGCCGCGGTGGACGTTGTGCGCGGCGAGGTCGTCGGCCGGCTGAAGTTGTGGCAATGGCCGCGGCATCTCTCGCTCTCGCCCGACGGGCGGACGCTGTGGGTCGGGCTCGGCACGGCGTCGCAGGAGCTCGCCGTCGTCGACGTCTCCGATCCGCGTGCGCCGAGGCTCCGGGGCCGCATCCGGCCCGGGTTCCTCGCGCATGACGTCGGCTTCGCGCCGAGCGGGACCGTGTGGGTCACCTCAGGGGCGACCAATCAGATCGCGGTCCGCCGACGTGGGCTCTTCACTCATCTTCCCGCCGACGGCGCTCCGCAGCACGTCACCTTCCTCGACGGCCGCGCGTTCGTGACGAGCGGTGCCGCCGGCACTCTGCGCGTCTACGACGAACGGGCGGCGCGGCAGCTGCACGAGGCCGCGATCCCCGTCGGTTCCTACAACGTGCAGTACGCCGCCGCCGTCGTCCTGACGCCGTCGCTGAACGAGGGCACGCTCACCGTCGTCGACGCCCAGGGCCGGCAGCGCGCACGCGTCCATGTCGCTGCCTCCTGCCACGACGCCTGCCTCGCCGGGGTCTGACCAGGGTTCTGGCACGAACCTGTAACGCTCGTCCACGAGAAGCGGCCATTTCATGCGGTTCCGACCCCGGTGTCTGACCCGGGTCTGACACCGGGGTGTCTCAGGAAAGCAAGTCCAGAACCGTCGCGAGCTCGCGGGGCAGCGTCAGCATCGGCGAATGCCCCGTCTCGAGCTCGACCGGCTCGACGCCCAGCTCCTCGCGCGCCATGCGTCGCTGGAAATCCGGCGGAATCGCGTAGTCCGACGTGCAGACGACGAACGTCCGCTCGACGTCGGGCAGCGCGGCGAGCGGGCTCGGATCGGCGACCGGCTTGCGGGCCTGCCGGCGCAGCTTCGCCGTGAGCCCTGCGGCCTCCGGTGGGTACTGGAGGTCGCGCGCGGCCGCGTCGAGGTCGGGCCAGTAGGAGCGGTCGAGCTCGTCCCGCACCGTCGACTCGGCGAAGCCCGGGCCCCACGCGTCGGCGCCGCGCTCGAGCAGCGCCCGCCCCGGCTCCGGCACGTACGCGCAGAGGAAGACGAGCCTCCGCGCCGGCACGAGCGGGATCGTCAGCCCGCCGAGGGAGTGCCCGACGACGATCGCGTCCCCGGCCCCGCCGAGCGCGTCGCGGACGGCGGCGGCGTACTCCTCGACCCCGGCGCCGACGTCCTCGCAGGGCAGGTGCGGCGCCACGACGCGGTGGCCGCGTGACTCGAGCTCCGGCCGCACCACGTCCCAGGCCCAGCCGCCGTGCCAGGCGCCGTGCACGAGACAGAACGTCGCCACTCCACGATCCTAAGCTTCAGGGAGATGAGGATCATCGCCGGCTCGCGCAAGGGGCACACGATCCACGCGCCGCGGGGCCGCGACACGCGCCCGACCTCGGACCGCGTGCGCGAGAACGTGTTCAACCTCGTCGGCCCCGTGGACGGCGCGACCGTGCTCGACCTCTACGCCGGCTCGGGCGCGATGGGGATGGAGGCGCTGTCGCGCGGCGCCGCCCGCGCCGTCTTCGTCGAGCGCGACGGCGAGGCCGTGAGGGCGATCGAGCGCAACCTCGACAAGCTCCGGCTCGGCGGCACCGTGCTGCGCCAGGACGCCGTCACGGCGCTCGCGACCGAGGCGGGGTCGGGCAGGAAGTACGATCTCGTGCTGGTCGACCCTCCCTACGACATGTATCCCGACCTCCAGCCCCAGCTCGCGCGCTATCTCCCGGCGGTCCTCGCCGAGGACGGCCTGCTCGTCCTCGAGACGGACGCACGCGTCGAGCCGGAGCTGCCGCTGCCGCAGCGCACGAGCCGCAAGTACGGGCAGGCGCGGATCACCGTCTACGAGGCGTCGTGATCACCGCCATCTGCCCCGGCTCGTACGACCCCGTCACGAACGGGCACGTCGACGTGATTGCGCGCGCGGCCGGGATCTTCGACCGCGTCGTCGTCGGCGTCGTCGGCAGCCCCCACCACAAGGAGCCGATGTTCACGATCGAGGAGCGCGTCGACTTCCTGCGCTCCGCGCTCGCGCATCTGCCGAACGTCGAGATCGACGTCTTCCGCGAGCTCGTCGTCGACTTCGCACACAGGTGGGACGCGAAGGCGATCGTGAAGGGGCTGCGCGTGATCTCGGACTTCGAGTGGGAGTTCCAGATGAACCAGCTCAACCGCCACCTCGCCCCGGATATCGAGACCGTGTACGTGATGGCGAGCCCGAGCGTGAGCTTCGTCTCCTCGAGCGGCGTGAAGGAGATCGCCGCGTTCGGCGGCGACGTCTCCGCGCTCGTGCCGGAGCCGGTGGCGCGGCGGTTCAAGGAGCTCTTCCCCGACGGCCGACCGGGCACACCGGAGAATCCCGGCGAGTGAACGTCCAGGCGCCCGTGAGCCACTTCGAGTGGCTGCTCGAGCACATGCAGGACCCTTCGATGGCCCGCCGAACCCGAGGTTAGACTTCTAGCCATGGACGTACTCGTTCTGATCGACAAGCTCGACGACCTCGTGCACAACGCGAAGGCCGTCCCCCTCACCGACCAGGTGCGGATCGACCGCGAGGAGATCTACGACATCCTCGACCAGATGCGCGCGACGATCCCGGAAGAGATCAAGCAGGCGCGCTGGATCGTGAAGGAGCGCCAGGAGATGCTCGCGGAAGCAAAGCGCGAGGTCGACCGGCTGCTGGCGGAGGCCCGCGAGCAGGCGGTACGCGAGGCGTCCCAGACCGAGATCGTGAAGATCGCCGAGCACCAGGCCCAGGACATCGTCGACGACGCGCGCCGGCAAGCACGGGAGGCGCGGCTCGAGATGGAGGACTGGGCCGACTCGATGCTCGCGTCGCTCGAGGTCAACCTCGACCGGTTCCTCGCGGCTGTGAAGCGCGGCCGCGAGCGGTTGCAGGAGCGCTCCCAGGAGACCGTCGGCGCGGGCATCGGGCCGAGCGACGGCTCGGGCGACGATCTCGGTTATTAGCGCAAGGCTCGCGCTACCCTCTGCGCGTGCGCCGGAGGACGATTGTCGAGTGGGTCGTCACGCTGTCCGTGACGGCCCTCATCGTGCTCGTCTTCGAAGTGGAGATCGCACAGCCGTTCCGCATCCCGACCTCGTCGATGGAGCCAACGCTGCTCTGCGCGCGGCCGGGCCTCGGCTGCACCGCGACGCTCAACGACCGCGTGATCGTCGCGAAGATCGTCTACCGCTTTCGCAACCCCGAGCGTGGGGAGATCGCCGTCTTCCACGCGCCCGCGGCGGCGAAGAAGCTCTGCAGCGAAGGCGGCACGTATCTCAAGCGTGTCATCGGCCTTCCCGGCGACAAGGTCTCCGAGGTCCACGGCTACATCTTCATCAACGGCAAGCGGCTGCACGAGCCGTACGTCCAGGCGGTCGAGCGGCCGGCCTACGAGACGAGGAGCTGGCCGAGGCTCGGCCCGAACCAGTACTTCGTGATGGGCGACAACCGCAGCGAGTCGTGCGACTCGCGCACGTGGGGGACGGTGCCGCGGTCGGCCTTCATCGGCCCGGTGGTCGCGACGTACTGGCCCCCGACCCGTTGGACCTTTCGCTGAAGTGCTGCGCACTTCAGCGATTCGAGGTTGTGCTCCGCAGAGCGGCCGCGGGCGGAGCCCGCGACCTCCTAGGCGGCGCCCAGTTCCTTCGCGAGCTCGGCGAAGGCTTGCGAGGCGGCCGAGCGGTAGCGGTCGCGGTGCCAGATGATCGCGATCACGCGCGGCGGGATCCGGTTGCCGAGCGGGAGCCCGACGACCGCGGGATTGCGCGGGTTCACGACGAGGCGTGGCACGACTGCGGCGCCGAAGCCTTCGGCGACCAGGCCGACGAGCGTGCCGTTGTCGTCGGTGCGGAAGACGACGTTCAGGTCGGGGACGTGACCCCGGAGATAGCGCTCGGGCTCGCCTGTGCTGCGCCAGCCGACGAGCGGCAGGCCGGACAGCTCCCGTAGCGGCGGCGCCGTTTCCCGGGCCGCGAGGTCGGACTTCGCCGAGACCAGGAGCAGGTACGGGTCGCGCAGGATCTCCTCCAACTCGAACGGCCCCTCGGGCAGCGGCAGGTCGGCGAAGGAGAGGTCGAGGTCGCCGCGCTCGACGAGGCGTAGCAGGTCGCGCGCGTCCGTCTCCTCCTGCACGAGCACCTCGACCCGCGGCCACTCGGCGCTGAAGCGGCGCAGCAGGCCGGGGAGGATGCGGGCGCCGACGCTCTGGTAGATGCCGACGCGGAGCGGGCCGGCCGCGCCCTCGGCGAGCGCCGCCATGTCCGCCTGCGCGGCGTCGAGCTGGGCGACGATCGCGTCCGCGTGGCGGAGGAGGAGCCGTCCCGCCTCCGTCAGGTCGACCCGGCGCGGGCCCCCGGGGCGGTCGACCAGCCGTTGACCCACGACGCGCTCGAGCTGGGCGATCTGCTGGCTGACCGCCGACTGCGTGTAGCCGAGCTCGCGCGCCGCCCGGCCGAAGGAACGCGTCCGCGCCACCGCCTCGAGGGCCGCCAGGTGGCGCAGTTCGACCCCGAGCCATTGATCACGTTTCATAATCGTTCTGAACTATAACTCGACTTGTCCTAATGAAGCGCGCGAGGCACTGTGAAGCTATGAAGCTCGCAGTCGCTCTCGGCACGGTCTACCTCGTCTGGGGCTCGACCTACCTGGCCATCGCCGTGGCCGACCGGACGCTGCCGCCGCTGCTGATGCTCTCCGTCCGTTTCCTGATCGCGGGCGCACTGCTCTACGCCTGGTGCGTCCGGCGCGGCGACCTCGCGGCCGAGCGTCCCGGGCGGCGGCAGTGGCGCGCGGCGGCGCTCGCCGGCGGGCTGCTGCTCGTCATCGACACCGGCGGCGTCGCCTGGGCCGAGCAGCGCGTGGCCACCGGCTACACGGCGCTGCTGATCGCGAGCGTGCCGCTGTTCATGGCGCTGCTCGACCGGGTGGTGTTCGGCATCCGGCTGCCGCTCGGGGCCGTCGCCGGCATCGCGACCGGCCTGCTCGGCGTCTGCCTGCTCGCCGGTCCGGGCGGGAAGGCCGATTCCGTCGGCGTCGTCGTCCTCCTCGTCTCCGCGTTCGCGTGGGCAGCCGGCTCGGTCTACGCGCGCGTCGCGCCGCTGCCGCGCGCCCCGCTCCTCTCCGCAGCCATGCAGATGCTGTGCGCGGGCGTGCTGCTCGCCGTCACCGGCAGCGCTATGGGCGAGTTGTCGCTCGTGCGGCTCGGCGCCGTCTCGCCCGCGTCGCTCGCCGCGCTCGCCTTCCTGATCGTGTTCGGCTCCGTCATGGCGTTCACGGCCTACGGCTGGCTGCTGAAGAACGTCTCGACGCCGGTGCTCTCGACGTACGCGTACGTGAACCCGGCGGTCGCGGTCTTCCTCGGCTGGGCGTTCGCCGGCGAGCACGTCGGCGGCAAGGAGCTTGCCGCCGGCCTCGTGCTCCTCACCTCGATCGCGCTGCTGCTGACCGCGCGGCACCCCCGGCCGGAGGCCGAGCCGACGCCGGAGTCGATGCCGCCGTACATCCAGACGAAGGACGCGCAGGTCGTGGACTTCCCGCGGCCCGTGCCGCGGCTGGCCGACCTGCGCCGGATCGCCGCCTGACCCGCTCACAGCGGTTCCACGGCGGGTCCGCGCGCTACCGTGGAAACGTGACGACTTTCAACCTTCGCCGGGTCAAGCTTCGCACCGCCGAGCAGTTCCGGGACGAGGTCGAGGTGGAGCTCGAGGGGCTCGTGCTGGGCGGCCAGGAATACCTGCCCGTCCCCTCGCTCGCGCCCGCCGAGCTGGCGATCACCCAGGCGACGACCGGCAGCGTCCTCGATCTCTCGTTCCGTGTCCGCCTGCACGGCCCGTGCTTCCGCTGCCTTGCAGACACCGTGCTCGAGCTGCCGATCCACGCGCGGGAGTACCAGGCGACGAACCCCGGCAGCGACGAGGATCTCCGCTCGCCCTACGTCACCGACAACGTGCTCGACCTCTCCGCGTGGGCGCGCGACGCGCTGGCGCTCGACCTGCCGGACAAGATCCTCTGCCGGCCCGACTGCGCGGGCCTCTGCCCGGTCTGCGGCAAGGACCTCAACGTCGAGCCCCACGAGCACGAGGAGACCTCCCCGGATCCTCGCTGGAGCGCGCTCGACGCCCTTCGGGCCCGCGCAAGAAACTGACGCGCTTCGCGCGGATCAACCCCCGCAACCAGGTTGCGGAATGCAACCTGGTTGCAGCCGTCGGCTATCTGTTGACGCTCGACATGTCCGAGTAGCGCGAGCCCGCCGCTGCGCCGGGAGGGAACTCCGCGTCGAGCAGCGCGAGCTCCGCTTCGGTCAGCTCGACCTCGCCTGCGCGGGCGTTCTCCTCGAGATACGCGCGCCGCTTGGTGCCGGGAATCGGCACGACGTCCTCGCCGCGGGAGAGCACCCAGGCGAGCGCGAGCTGCGCCGGCGTGACACCCTTGTCGGCCGCGAGCGCCTTCACACGCGCGGCGAGGCGGATGTTCCTCTCGAGGTTCTCGCCGGTGAAGCGCGGGTTGCTCTTGCGGAAGTCTCCCTCCTCGAGCTCGTCCGCCGAGCTGAAGCGCCCGGCGAGGAAGCCGCGTCCGAGCGGGCTGTACGGGACGATGCCGATCCCGAGCTCCCGGCAGGTGTCGAGGATCTCGCCCTCGGGGTCGCGCGTCCAGAGCGAGTACTCGGACTGGAGCGCCGCGATCGGGTGGACGGCGTGCGCGCGGCGGATCGTCGCCGCCGACGCCTCCGAGAGGCCGAGGTGGCGCACCTTCCCTGCGGCCACGAGCTCGGCCATCGCCCCGACGGTCTCCTCGATCGGCGTGTCCGCGTCCACCCGGTGCTGGTAGTAGAGGTCGACGTGGTCGACGCCGAGGCGGGCGAGCGAGGCGTCGATCGCCTCTCGCACGTACTCGGGCCGGCCGTCGATGCGGCGGGAACCGTCCGGATTGACCGCGTTGGCGAACTTCGTCGCGAGCACCACCTCGTCGCGGCGGCCGGCGATCGCGCGGCCGACGAGCCGCTCGTTCTCGCCGAAGGAGGCGCCGTAGATGTCGGCGGTGTCGAGGAACGCGATCCCGATCTCCAGCGCCCGGTGGATCGTCGCGATCGACTCCGCCTCGTCGGTCTCGCCGTACCAGGCCGACATCCCCATGCAGCCGAGGCCTTGCGCCGAGACCTCGAGGCCCTGTCCAAGCGTGCGTGTGTCCATGCCCAGACGCTACCCGCCCGCCGCTATACTCCGCCGGCTCATGGCTGTTCCGAAGCGGAAAACCTCCAAATCGCGTCGTGATAAACGCCGGGCGACGCACGCGATCAGCGCGCCGCGCGTCAACCTCTGCCCGCAGTGCGGGCGGCCGAAGCGTCCGCACCGTCTCTGCCCGACCTGCGGTACCTACAAGGGCCGCGAGGTCGAGCCGCTCCGGATCGACGCCCCGTAGCCTGTGGTCCGCATCGCGGTCGACGCGATGGGGGGCGACCGTGGCCCCGGCGAGATCGTCGCAGGGGCGCTCGAGGCGAGTGTCGACGGGCTGACGCCGGTGCTGTTCGGGCCGGCCGACCTCGACGTACACGGGCTCGAGCTGCACGGCGCGCCGGGCGTGATCGGGATGCACGAGAAGCCCGCCGAGGCCGTGCGCGCGAAGCCGGACAGCTCGCTCGTCGCGTCGGTGCGCGCGGTCGCCGAGGGCCGGGCCGCGGCCGTCGTCTCCGCCGGGAACACCGGCGCCATGCTGGCTGCGGGCCTCCTCGAGCTGCGCCGGCTCCCGGGGGTCATGCGTCCCGCGATCGCCGTCCCCATCCCCGCGCGCCGCGGCCCGTCCGTCCTGATCGACGCGGGCGCGAACTCCAACGCCCGGCCCGAGCACCTCCTCCAGTTCGCGACCATGGGCGCCGTCTTCGCCGAGGAGATCCTCGAGATCGCGAACCCCGAGGTGCGCCTGCTCTCGATCGGCGAGGAGCCCGAGAAGGGGAACCAGCTCGCGCTCGAGGCGCACGAGCTGCTGGCGGCGAGCGACCTCAACTTCGCCGGCAACTGCGAAGGCCGCGACATCCTCGCCGGCGCCGCCGACGTCGTCGTCACCGACGGCTTCACCGGCAACGTCACCCTCAAGCTGCTCGAGGGCACGATCCGGACCGTGCTCGACGCGCTGCGCGAGGAGATCACCGCCACGGCCGGGGGGAAGCTGGGCGGCCTGCTGATCCGGCCTGCGGCCCGCCGGCTGCGCCACCGGCTCGACCCGGACACCTACGGCGGCGCCTATCTGCTCGGCCTCCGGGGCCTTGCCGTCATCGCTCACGGCAACTCGTCGCGGACTGCGATCGCGAATGCCCTCCGTCTCGCCGCCCGCGGCGTCGAGCACGATGTCGTGGGTAGGCTCGCCGCACGGCTTCCCCAGCGTGCGGAGACTGTATGATCGGCCCGATTTTCGGCCCCCAGAAAACAAATGAGGTGACATGGCAGCGTCGAGGGAGGAAGTCTTCGAGCGGGTCAAGGATGTCCTGACCGAGCAGCTCGGCATCGAAGAGAGCGACATCACGGAAGAGGCGTCCTTCCAGGAAGACCTCGACGCAGACTCGCTCGATCTCGTCGAGCTGATCATGGAGCTCGAAGACCAGTTCGGGATCAAGATCTCGGACGAGGACGCACAGAAGATCCAGACCGTCGGCCAGGCCGTCGACTACGTCTCGTCGCACCAGTAGCGGCGAGACGCGCCACCGAGAGCTCGCGCCGCTGATCGCCGCGTTGCCGCCGTCGCGCGCGGCGACGGCGTTCACGCACGCGTCCTGGGCGCCGGAACGCATCGCGTCGTACGAGCGGCTCGAGTTCCTCGGCGACAGCGTGCTCGAGCTGGCGGTGGCGCACGCGCTGTACACGCGCTACCCGGAGTTCTCGGAAGGCCGGCTGGCCAAGATCCGCTCGCACGTCGTCTCGCGCGCGAGCTGCGCCGTCGTCGCCCGTGAGCTCGACCTGGGTCGGCGGCTCGCCGAGCAGGGCAGCGTCCTCCAGCCCGAGGAGATCGAGCGGCTGGCGAAGAACCGCAACGTGCTCGCGGCGCTGCTCGAGGCGGTGCTCGGCGCGCTGTTCCTCGAACACGGCTTCGCGGTGATCGAGGAGGCGATCGTGAACGCGTTCTCGGAGCGGATCGAGTACGCGCTCACGACCTACGTCGACCACAAGACAGAGCTGCAGGAGGCGCTCGCGCGCAGAGGCCGCCAGGTCTCCTACGTCGTCCTCTCCGCGGAGGGGCCGCCGCACGAGCGTCACTTCACGTGCGCCGCGATCGTCGGCGGCGAGCAGCTCGGCGTCGGCGAGGGCCGCACGAAGAAGGCGGCCGAGCAGGAGGCCGCGCAACAGGCGCTGACGAAGCTCGCGCCCGACGTCGCCGCCTAGCCCAGCAGGGTCCGGTACAGCTCCTGCGTCGGCGCGCCCGGCGCGACGCCGAGCTCCTCGCGCAGCAGCACCCGCAGCTGCTCGTACGTCTGGAGCGCTTCTGCCGGGTTGCCCTCGGCGGCGAGCGCCTGCATCAGGATCCGCCAGCCCGACTCGCGGTACGGCTCGCAGGAGCCAATCGAAGTGGACGAACTGGTGGAGGCAATCGTCCGCACGGCTCGTCTCGATTTGTGATCCCGAGGGAGTATCTCACTACCGCCAGTCAGCGATCCAAGACGGCTGCGGGTCGAGCACAAACAACGACGACTCGCTTCCTAGCGTTGCGACAGCCGCTCGCTGTACTGGCGGATGAGCGCCCTCCCTGGGATCGCCAACAAGGCTGTTGAGAGTGAAGGCTACGGCGCTCCCATCTGGTGCAAACTTCGGGCAGACGCCATCCACAGCAATCCCCAGCGGCTGCGTTTTGCCCGTGCTGAGCGTGAGAAGCTCCATCTCTAGGGGTTCACCGTCTGCCTCTTTGCTCATCTCGTAGGCTAACGATCGTCCGTCTCCCGATACGGCCGGACAAGCAACGTAGTACCCCCACGGATCGTTCGTGAGTCGAGTGGCAATCCCGCCGGCCAAACTGGACGTCCAGAGATTGTTCTTCAACCGGGGGATCTTCGGCTGGCCACCTGCATAGATGATGGCCAGATGTTCGTTGTAAATATCACCTAGAGATGGCGAGACGAAAACGAGTTTTCCATCGGGTGAGAAGGTCGGCTGCCCGCCCACCAGCGGCTTTCCGCTGTGCCAGCGCAACATCGTTGCACGGCCGCCTTGCACGGGTATGGAATAGAGAACGTCCGGCAAGTCGTTGCGCTCTCCGCTGTTGCCGTCCTCGAATCCGCTCTCTGAAAACACAGCCGTGCGTCCATTAGGCGAAATGGCGGCATCGTCGATGAATCGAATACGACGACCTACCCTCCACCTGATCTTGCCCGTCATCCGCCAAGGTCCGTCAGGCCCACCGTGGTTCATCCAAAACTGAGCACCGACCGTTACGAGCGTCTTGATCTTGCCGTTTGCAACTGATACTCGAAGGAGGCGTTCGGCGGTCCCGGTGTCGCAGATCAGGAGCGCGAACCTTCGATTTGGCGAGAGCGCCTCGGCGGTGCAACCCCTAGGCCCCATCTTGCTCACGTGTTGCCCGCTGCTGTCGCTGACGTACGCCTGGGTCGAAGAAACATCGTAGTAGCTACCGCCGCCGCCCCCGGTTTGCCCAGGAGGCTCGTTGTATCGAATGCCGTTCGGGTCTTGGGTGTAGAGGAGCAATCCTGGCGCGGTCGGCGGGGCGGTCATTAGCGGCGGTGCCGACGTTGGCGTGGTCGTCGTGGGTGTGGTCGTCGTCGGTGTCGGAGTGGGTGTCGTGTCGGAGGCGGTCGCGAGGCTGCGCGGGCTCCCGGCGAGCAAGAAGCCGGTGCAGGTGAGCGCGAGAGCGACAGCGGTGCGGAGGGCGATGCTCTTCATGGCCTCACAGTGGTGTGAGTATCGGCAGGGCCGCGACAGGCATGAGCGCAACGACCGCAGGCTCGCTCCAAACGCACGTGGACGCTACGCCCTGTCGTGGACGGCCGAAAGGGCGATGTAACCGACCAGCCCGTGCCCACAGGTCGTGAGGTCGCTCGTTTCAAAGACGCCGTTGCGCCCGCTCGGCTTCGCCGACAGGCCAGTCGCTGTCTCCGCGTCTGCTCCTGTGCGAGCCTGCCCGAGCCCGAGCACGCCACCGCCTGGGACGAGGTCGAGGAGGCCCTTGGCGAGTTCGAGGGCCCGGACGGCTTCGTCGGCCCCTGCGAGCTGCTCGTTGCGGCCGCAACGGCTTCGTAGGGCTTCAGTAGGTCTCCGAAGGCGTTCCACGGCCGCCTACCGATGGCGGTCGGAGCGCCTTAGGGAACGCTTCGCGGTAATGGCGGTCAGCCACCTTGCCCGTTCCATTCGGGAGTCCGCGACGCTCGTGCTCAACGAGCGCGCCGCGGAGCTGGCGGCGCACGGCCAGCCGGTGATCCACCTCGGCGGGGGCGAGCCGAAGAACAAGGTGCCCCTCGCAGCGATCGTCAGCTCGGCGGCGCGGCTGACGAGCGGCGACGTCAAGTACGTGCCGACCGACGGGACGATCGCCCTGAAGCAGGCGATCATCCGCTACACGGAGGAGAACTACGGCCGCCTCGTCGCGCCCGACAACGTGATCGTCTCCTCGGGCGCGAAGCAGTCGATCTACAACGTGCTCGTCACGATCGTCGATCCACAGGACGAAATCGTGATCCTCTCGCCGTACTGGGTGAGCTACCCGGAGATGGTGCGCATGGTCTACGGCCAGCCCGTGATCGTGACGCCCGAGGACGGCGGCTTCGTGCCGCGCCTCGACGAGGTCGAGGAGGCGTTCGGCTCGTACACGAAGGCGGTTGTCGTCAACAGCCCGAACAACCCGTCCGGCGCGGTGTATCCGTCGCAGCTGATCGAGGGGCTCGTCGGGCTCTGCGAGGAGCGCGGCGTCCACCTGATCATGGACGACATCTACCACCGGCTCGTGTTCGACGGCGTCCGCCCGCCGTCCGCCTATGCGTTCACCGAGCGCGACGTCGACGAGTCGATGCTGATCGTCGTCAACGGCGTCTCGAAGCTGTACGGGATGACGGGCTTCCGTGTCGGCTGGACGATCGCGCCGCGCGAGCTCGTCGAGGTGATGAAGAACGTGCAGGCGCAGACGACGTCCTGCCCGGCCGCGGTGTCGATGGCGGCAGCGGAGGGTGCGCTCACGGGCGTGCAGAGCACGGTCGAGAACCTCCGGCTCGGGATCCAGAACCTCCGCGACGTGATGCTCCAGGAGCTGCGCGCGTTCGAGGGCGTGCACGTCACGGCGCCGCAGGGGACGTTCTACTGCCTGCCCGACTTCCGCGCGTATTCGCACGACTCGGAGGAGCTCTCGCGTTTCCTGCTCGACAAGGCGCTCGTCGTCACCGTGCCCGGCAAGGAGTTCGGCGCCGAGGGCCACCTGCGGCTCAGCTACTGCGGCTCGACGAAGGACGTCACCGAGGGTGTGCAGCGCATGCGCTGGGCGCTCGACCCGACCGCGCCGAACGAGATCTACATCGGCGACCGCCGTCTGGTCAGAGACTGGCTGTGAGCTTCAACCCGCTCAACGTGAAGACGCCTGCGCAGGCCCAGGCGCACGAGCTCGCGAGCGACTACGGGCTCGAGAACCACGGCATCACGAACGCGCGCTGCATCTACTGGAACCTGCCGATCGAGGCGCTCTACGAGGAGATCGCCTTCCGCGGCGAGGGGCGGATCGTCAGCGGCGGCCCGGTCGCCGTGAACACGGGCAAGCATTCCTCGCGCGCCGCGCAGGACAAGTTCATCGTCCACGAGCCCTCGTCCGCCGAGCGCGTGTGGTGGGGCGAGTACAACCGCCCGCTCGCACCGGACAAGTTCGAGGAGATCCTCGGACGCGTGCTCGGCTTCCTCCAGGGCCGCGACCTCTTCGTCCAGGACCTCGACGCGTGCGCGCAGCCCGAGTACCGGCTGCCGCTGCGCATCGTCACCGAGCACGCGTGGCACAGCCTGTTTGCGCGGAACATGTTCAAGACGCCGGCGGGCCGCGAGGCGTACCGGGAGCACGTCCCCGAGTTCACGATCGTCTGCGCGCCGTCGTTCAAGGCGTACGAGCCGGCCGACGGGACGCGCACGAGCACGTTCATCGTCCTCAGCTTCGAGCGGAAGCTGTGCGTGATCGGCGGCACCGGCTACGCGGGCGAGCTGAAGAAGTCGGTCTTCACCGTGCTCAACTACCTGCTGCCGCTCGAGGGCGTGCTGAGCATGCACTGCTCGGCGAACGTCGGCGCCGACGGCGACTCGGCGCTCTTCTTCGGGCTTTCCGGCACCGGCAAGACGACGCTGTCGGCCGACCCGCGGCGCGGCCTCGTCGGCGACGACGAGCACGGCTGGAGCGACGAGGGGATCTTCAACCACGAGGACGGCTGCTACGCGAAGGTGATCCAGCTCTCGCCGCGCTCGGAGCCGGAGATCTACGCGGCGACCAGGCGCTTCGGCACCGTGCTCGAGAACGTCGTCTTCGACGAGGCGACGCGCCGCGTCGATCTCGACGACGACTTCTTCACGGAGAACACCCGCGCCTCGTATCCGCTCGACTTCATCGCCCACGCGGTGCCGTCGCGCACCGCCGGCCACCCGAGCAACGTCGTGCTGCTGACCTGCGACGCGCAGGGCGTCCTGCCGCCGATCGCGCGCCTGACGCCGGACCAGGCGCTCTACCACTTCGTCTCCGGCTACACGTCGAAGGTAGCCGGCACCGAGGCGGGCCTCGGCCTCGAGCCGGAGATCACCTTCAGCACGTGCTTCGGCGCGCCGTTCATGGTCCACCATCCGGCCGTGTACGCCGACCTGCTGAAGCGGAAGATCGAGCGCCACGACGCGCGCTGCTGGCTCGTCAACACCGGCTGGACAGGCGGCCCGTACGGGGTCGGCAAACGGATCAGCATCGAGCACACGCGGGCGCTGCTCGACGCGGCCCTCTCGGGCGCGCTCGTCGGCGTCAACTACCGCGTCGACCCGGTCTTCGGCTTCGAGGTGCCCGAGCACTGCCCGGGCGTGCCCGACGACGTCCTCCGGCCGGAGCTGACCTGGCCGAGCGAGGACGAGTACTGGGCGCGTTACCGCGAGCTCGCCGTCCGCTACATCGGCAACTTCCGCAAGTTCGCCCCCGAGTGCCCGCCCGACCTCGTCCAAGCAGGGCCTCGCCTCGACGTGGGGGAACCCCTGGTTCCCCCACGGGCCCCCTCCTCTGCCGTGTAGCCGAGGCGGATGTCGCGGAGCGCTCCGGCCGGAGCGCGGTCCGGCCTGCGCGCGCGACCGGGGTCGGCTCCCAGGAGGGCGAGGGGCGGTTCGAGGCGTGGCGCGGGTCGTGGTGCTCCGCATCCCGACCCGCGTGGATTCGCCTCCGCGTAAGCCGGCTGCGCCCGGCTTACGCTCCGGCCTTGCGTGCCTGGCAGGCTGCGGTTGATGCCTCCGGCCAGGCGCCGGCCGGCTGTCCGCGGCGGCCGCTAGGGTCCTTCTTGCGTGCATCTTCGCGCGGTCAAGCTCCGTGGCTTCAAGTCGTTTCCCGACCCGGTCGAGGTACGCCTCGAGCCGGGCGTCGGCGTGATCGTCGGGCCGAACGGCTCCGGCAAGTCGAACGTCGCCGACGCCATCCGCTGGGCCGCCGGCTCGCTCAGCCCGAGCGAGCTGCGCGCCGAGAAGCCCGACGACGTCCTCTTCGCCGGCGCCGCGAACCGGGGCCCGGCCGACTTCTGCGAGGTCGAGCTCCTGTTCGACAACTCGGACGGGACCCTGCCGGTGGACTACGCCGAGCTGGCGATCGCGCGCCGCCTGCACCGCGGCGGCGAGGGCCAGTACCTCGTCAACCGCACGGCCGTGCGCCGCCTCGACCTCATCGAGCTGCTCGCCGACCTCGGCCTCGGCCAGGGGATGCACTCGATCATCGGCCAGGGGAAGGTCGAGGCGATTCTCGCCTCCCGGCCGGAGGAGCGGCGGGCGCTGATCGAGGAGGCTGCGGGGCTCGGCCGCTTCAAGACGCGCCGCCATCGCGCCGAGCTGAAGCTCGCGCGCGTCGCCGTGCAGGTCGAGCGTGCACGCGATCTCGAGGACGAGGTGCGCAAACGGCTGCGGCCGCTCGCGCTCCAGGCGACCGCGGCCGAGCGCGCGGAGAAGCTGCGCGGCGAGCTCGCGCTGCTGCACGCGCGGATCGCCGAGCTCGACCTCGCCGCGCTCGACGAGCGGCTCGCGGAGGCCGCCGAACGTCGGGCGGCGGCGGCGCTCGGGAAGCGTCGCTCGGAGGAACGGCTCGACGGCGTGCTCGCGGAGCGCGGCCGCGCCGAGGAGGAGCTCGCGGACGCGGCAGGCCGGCGCGAGCAGGCGATGCAGGCGCTCTACCGGCTGCGCAGCGCCGCGGAGCGGCTCGCGATCCGCCGGGAGTCCGCGTCCGGGCTGCTCGAGCAGGTGCGCTCGGAGCTGGCGGCGGCCTCGTCCGACGCCGGCGAGCCCGGTGTCGAGACGGCGGAGCTCGAGCGGGCGGCGCTGGCGGCCGCCGAGAGGGCGCGCGTCGCGGCAGTCGCGCGGGAAACCTGCGCCGAGCGCGCCCGGCAGGCGCTCGCGCGCCTGCTTGCGGCCGAGCGGACGCTGCAGGCGGCGGCGCAGGCGCGGCTCGACGAGGTGCTCACCGAGCGGACGGGAATCGAGGAGGAGCTGACGGGCGCGGCGGGAGAGCGCGAGTCCGCGCTCTCCGTCTCGTACGAGCTGCGCAGCCGCGCGGCCCGGCTCGCCGTCCAGCGCGAGTCGGCGGCGCGACTGATCGCGCGCGTGCGCGCGGAGCTGACCGAGGCCGAGACGGACGCCGCGCGCAAGGGTCCGTCGCCGGAAGAGCTGGAGCGCCGGGCGCTCGATGCGCACGCGGCTGCGCGCGACGCCGCGCATGCGCGCGACACGATCGCCGAGCGCGCGCTGACGGCGCAGGAGCGGCTCGCGACGCTCGAGCGCGCGCTCGCCGAGCGGGAGGGGATCCCGCCCGCTGCGCGCGCGCTCGCGGAGCAGGGCGAGACGCTCGCGCTCTCGCTGCTCGAGATCGAGCCGGGCACGGAGCGCGCCGTCGCAGCGGCGCTCGGTCCGCGCGCGTCCGCGCTCGTCGCCGCCGACGCGCGCGCGGCGCTCGCCCTGCTCGAGCAGGCGGCCGCGGCCGGGCTCGGCCCGCTGCGCGTGCTCGCCGGGCGCGACCCGCGCGACCTCGTCGCCGAGCTGCCCGTCGTGGAGAAGGACGGCCTGCTCGACTCGAAGGTGCCGGCGGTGACCCGCGACGGCTACGGCCACGACCCGCAGCGCGGCGAGCTCTGGTTCGCGGGCGAGACGGCCGAGGCCGTCCTGCTCGAGCTCGACGCCCGCCGCCGCGCGCTCGCCGAGGAGGCGAAGTTGCTCGCGAGCCAGGCGCAGATCGCCGAGCGGGCGGCCACGGTCGCCGACGAGCTGGCCGCGGCCGCGGACGCCGCGTTCGCCGAAGCCGCGCCGCGCCTGCGCCTGCGCCGCGCAGACGCGGAAACGCTGAGGGCGCTGCTCGCTGCCGCGGGACGGCTGGAGCGGGCGCTCGAGTCGCTCGACCGGGCCGTCGACCGCGTCGAGGCGCCGTTGCACGCCCGCGGCGAGGCCGGCGCCGAGCGCACCACCGAGCTCGGCGCAACGCTCCGCGCGCTCGGCGAGCGGGAGAGCGCGCTGCGACGCGAGCTGGCCGGCGCGGCGGAGGGAGCCGCGGCCGCGGAGCGCGATCTCGTCCGGCTCGGCGGCACGACCGTTCCGTCAGGCGACGGCGGCGACGCCGAGGCGCTGCGCACCGAGGTGCGCACGCACGTCGCGGCCGCAGACGCTGCGGCGGCGGAGGCCGTGCAGACCGGCGAAAAGGCCCGCGCGGCGGAGGCCGCGCGCATCGACGCCGCCGTCCGCGCCGGCCGCCGCCGTGCTCGCCCGCACGAGCTCGCGCGCGTGCTCACCGCATCCGAGCGGCTCGACGAGACGCTGGCGCGCGCCGCAGGGTCGGCAGCCCGCTTCGAGGCGCCGCTGCGGGCGCACGTCGACGCCGGCGGCGCGCGCACCGGCCAGCTCGGCGAAGAGCTGCGCCGCCTCGGCGCCGCCGAGGTGGAGCTGCGCCAGGAGCTGTCGCAGGCGTCCGACCGCGCTTCCGCGATCGACGTCGAGGTGGCGCGAATCGAGGCCGAGGCCGGCGAGGCGCGCCGCCGGCTCGACCACGCCGGCACCGACGAGCGCGCCGAGGGCGACGACCGCGAGGAGCTCGCCGAGCGTGCGGAGCGGCTCGAGCGCCGGCGCGAATCGCTCGGCCAGGTGAACCCGCTCGCCAAGGAGGAGTACGCGGCCGAGAAGACGCGGCTCGACGAGCTCGTGACGCAGCGCGCCGATCTCGAGCAGAGCCTCGCCGAGCTGGAGAAGCTGCGCGACGAGCTGACCGCGACGGTCGAGCGCCGCTTCGCCGAGACGTTCGACGCGGTGCGGCGCCACTTCGAGGAGGTTGCGTCGACGCTCTTCCCGGACGGCGAAGGCCGGCTGCGCCTCACGGAGCCGGATGCCGACGACGAGGAGGGCCTGCCGGGGATCGAGGTCGAGCTGCGCCCTGCCGGCAAGAAGGTGCAGCGGCTGTCGCTTCTCTCCGGCGGCGAGAAGGCGCTCGGCGCGATCTCGTTCCTGTTCGCGCTCTTCCTTGCCCGGCCGTGCCCGTTCTACCTGCTCGACGAGGTCGAGGCCGCGCTCGACGACACGAACATCGGCCGCTTCGTCGCGCTGCTGCGGCAGTACGCCGATCGTGCGCAGTTCGTCGTCATCACGCACCAGAAGCGGACGATGGAAGCCGCCGACATCCTCTACGGCGTCACCATGGGCGGCGACGGCATCTCGCAGATCGTCTCGCGCCGCCTGCCGCGTGAAGAAGCAGAGGCAGTTTCCGCGGCGTAGCCGCGGTCAACATCCGCAACCAGGTTGCGGAACGCAACCTGGTTGCAGCCGTTCGCGCGTGGGCGGCGCATACTGTCGAGATGCCGCACGACCAGGCCACGAAGGTGCCGCGCAAGCTCTACGAGCAGGAGCTGGTGCGCCTCCAGGCGGAGCTCGTGAAGCTGAAGGAGTGGGTGCGGACGACGGACGTGCGGCTCGTCGTCCTCTTCGAGGGCCGCGACGCCGCCGGCAAGGGCGGCGCGATCAAGCGGATCACCGAGTACCTCAACCCGCGGGTCGCGCGGATCGTCGCGCTGCCGGCGCCGACCGAGCGCGAGCGCGGCCAGTGGTACTTCCAGCGCTACGTCGCGCACCTGCCGACCGCGGGCGAGATCGTCCTCTTCGACCGAAGCTGGTACAACCGCGCGAGTGTCGAGCACGTGATGGGCTTCTGCACCCCCGACGAGTACCGCCGCTTCCTCCAGCAGTGCCCGATCTTCGAGCGCCTGCTCGTCGAGGACGGCATCCTCCTGATCAAGTACTGGTTCTCGGTGAGCGACGAGGAGCAGGAGCGCCGTTTCCGCTCCCGCCTCGAGGACCCGCTCCGGCGCTGGAAGCTCTCGCCCATGGACCTCCAGTCGCGCGCCCGCTGGGTCGAGTACTCGCGCGCGAAGGACGAAATGTTCGTCCACACCGACATCGCCGAGGCGCCCTGGCACGTCGTCGAGGGCGACGACAAGCGCCGCGCGCGTCTCAACTGCATCGCCCACCTGCTCTCGCTCGTGCCGTACGAGGACGTGCTCGAGACTCCGCTCGAGCTGCCGCCCCGGCCCCCGGAGAGCGACTACCAGCGGCCTCCGCGCGAGCTCTTCCGCTACGTCCCCGACCACACGGCGACGCTGCTCGCCTGAGGATCACGAGGCTTGAACGAACGCGGCGAGCTACGGCGGCACGAACCGCTCACGAGTGGCGCCGGCTCGTCGCGCGGCCACAGTGTGCTATCTTAGGCACATGCGCGTGCACATTGTCCTGCGCGACGAGCTCGTGCGTGAGCTCGACCGCCGCGTCGGTCTCCGGCGGCGAAGCTCCTTCATCGCGCGGGCGGTCGAACGAGCGATGGAGGACGAACGGCGCTGGGAGCTGATCGAGTCGTCGCTCGGCTCGATCGGCGACGAGGGACACGACTGGGACGCCGATCCCGCGTCGTGGGTGCGGGCACAGCGCCGTCTCGACGCGAGTCGCGTCGGCTAGTGGCCGCAGTCCTCCTCGATACGACGGTGCTCATCGATCTGTTGCGGGGTCGCGCCGACGCGCGGCGGCGCCTCGACGCACTGCGGGAGGCTGGAGACGAGCCGCATGCGTGCGCGATCAACGTCGAGGAGACCGTACGCGGCCTGCTACCGGACGAGCTCGACCCCGCCGGGGCGCTCTTCGCCGGGCTGCGGATCGCGCCGCTCGGGGCTGAAGAAGGCTGGCGCGCCGGCGAGTGGCGGCGCGAGTTCGCGAAGCACGGGCGCACGCTCGCCCAGGCGGACTGCCTCATCGCGGCTGCCGCGCACTCGATCGGAGGCAGGCTTGCCACCGGCAATCCGAAGGATTTCCCGATGCCGGAGCTCGCGGTCGACCACTGGCCGGCGGGACTCTAGTGCCGAGGAGCTGGGCCGAGCTGCTGGGGGAGGCGAACGCCGAGCCCGAGCCGGAGGCGGAGCGGGCCGGGCTCCTCTCGCGCCTGCGCGACTCGCTCGCGAAGTCGCGCCGTGCGCTGACCGAGCAGATCCAGGCCGCCGCCTTCGACCCCGGCGACGACCTCGCGTGGGAGCGGCTCGAGGAGGCGCTGATCCAGGCGGACGTCGGCGTGCCCGCGACGGCCGAGCTCGTGCGCCGGCTCGAGGCGCGCGGCGAGCTGGGAGACCTCGGCGAGGCGCTCACGGAGGAGGTCGCGTCGCTGCTCGGCGATCCCGGCACGCTGAACGTGACGGCGCAGCCGAGCGTGATCCTCGTCGTCGGCGTCAACGGCACGGGCAAGACGACGACGATCGGCAAGCTCGCGGCGACGCTCGCGAAGCACGGGCACTCGGTCGTCGTCGCGGCTGCCGACACCTTCCGCGCGGCGGCGGAGGAGCAGCTCGAGATCTGGGCGCAGCGCGCCGGCGCCGACTTCGTCGGCTCGGCGCGCGGCGGCGACCCAGCCGCGGTCGCCTACGACGCGATCGAGGCGGCGCAGTCGCGTGGCCGCGACGTCGTGATCGTCGACACCGCCGGCCGGCTGCACACGCAGGCGAACCTGATGGAGGAGCTCGCGAAGGTGCGCCGCGTGATCGCCGGCAAGCTCGAGGGCGCGCCGCACGAGACGCTGCTCGTCGTCGACGCGACGACCGGCCAGAACGGCGTGCAGCAGGCACGGCTGTTCGGAGAGACGGTCGGCGTCACCGGCGTCGCGCTCACGAAGCTGGACGGCTCCGCGAAAGGCGGCGTCGCGATCCCGATCGCGTACGAACTCGGCCTCCCGGTGAAGCTGATGGGCGTCGGCGAGCAGCTCGACGACCTGCGGCCGTTCGACCCGCAGGACTTCGCGCGCGCGCTCGTCTCGGGCTAGTGGCCGCGTCCACTAGCTTCCGGGCTGCCGCGTCACCGTCACCCCGTACGCGAGGATCTGACCGGGATTCGTCACCTCGACGTCTGCCCAGTACTCGACGTTGATCCGGTAGTTGCCCGTGCCGAGATTCTTGCTCGCGTTCGCGAGTGCCTTGTCCAGCGCTGCGTCCCAACCGTTCGAATGCGCTGCGGGGACGCCCGTCCGGCCAGCGCTCACCCTCGCCTTCAGGCTCTTCGGTGGCATGTGCCCTCCTCCGTTGACGTGGTCCGTCGCCGGACGATACCGCGGCTCTCCGCCCACGCCTAGCGCGTTGCCGAAAGCGCGCCGGCGATTCGCCGCGCCGCCGGGACGTTGCCCTTGCGCTCGTAGAGCTCGAGCGCACGCCGTGCGACCTCGTCCGCGTCCGGGTCGCCGGCGGCGCGGAGCACCGCAGCGAGGTCGCTGAGCGCGTCGCCGAGCAGGTTGGGCGACTCCGTCGCCTCGGCGAGTGCAACCGCCTCGCGAGAGAGGACGAGCGCGCGCTCCGGCGACTCCTCCGCGTCGAGCTTCGCGCGCACGCCGCGCCAGAGCACCTGCGCCGCGACGTTGTCGGGAGCCGCGTTCTCCGACACCGCCTCGATGTGCTGCGCAGCCTCCTGCGGGCGGCCCTGCTCGTAGAGCACCTGCGCGAGCAGCGCCTCCTGGTACCCGTGCGCACCGCTCGGCTCGAGGATGGCGAGCCCGCGCCGGAGCTCGCGCTCGGCGGCCGCCGGGTCGCCGGCCAGGAGCTCCATCGGCCCGACGACCTGTGAGAGGCCCGCTGACGCGAGCTGGAGCCCCAGCTCCGCGTAGATCGACTCCGCCCGGTGTGCGAGCTCGCGCGCGGCGTCGAAGGAGCCGCGCATCCCGAGCAGCCCCACGAGCGAGGCCGCGATGTTGGCCTCCATGACGCCCCCGCCTTCGGCGTCGAGCAGCATCCGCTCGCAGCGTGCGATCGCGGCATCGGCCGGCGCAGGCCCGTAGAGCAGGCTCGTGCAGAGGACGTCGACGATGCGCGCCTCCTCGAAGCGCTCGCCCGAGGAACGCGCGTACCGAAGCGCCTGCTCGGCGGCCTCGGCGGCTGCGCCGTAGCGCCCGGTCACCGTCTGGGCGTGTGCGATCCGTCGCCAGCCTCGACCCAGCCCCGCCTCGTCGCCCAGGCTCTCGAACACGCGGATCGCCTGCTCGGCCACGTGCAGTAGCTCCTCCGAGCCGACGCGACCCGAGATCAGGCTCCAGGTCGCCAGCTCGAGCCGCCCCGACCATTCCTCGCCCGAGGCGCCGAGCTCGGCCGCCGCCGCGATGTGACCCTCGAGCATCTTCGACGCCTCGTCGACGTTCCCCGTCGACCACAGGGCGAGGCTCGCCCGGCGGAGCAGCTCGAGCCGCGTCGGGTCGTCGCGGGGCAGCAGCTCGCACGCGCGCAGGAGCAGGTTGGCCGCCGCCGGCGCGTCGTCGCGGGCGAAGGCTCGGCGCCCGGCCTCGCCGAGGAGCGCTCCGGCCCGCGCCGCGAGCGCGGCCGCCGTCTCGTCCGCAAGCCCGAGCTCGACGCGGTAGCGGTACGCCTGCTCGAGGTGGTAGCCCACGAGCTCGTCCTCGCTCTCGTGCCCTTCGAGCCACGCCGCGAAGCGCTCGTGCAGCTCCGCGCGCGCGCTCTTCGGGATCGCCGCGTACGCGGCGTCGCGGATGAGCGCGTGCCGGAAGCGGAAGCCGTCGTCGCCGAGGAACGCCGAGCGCTCCGGGCGGACGAGCTCCTTGCGGACGAGGGACAGCAGCGCGGCGGCGACCTCCGCGCGCTCCTCGGCCGGCGAGAGCTCCGTCACGGCGCCGCGCCAGAATTCCTTGCCGACGACGGCGCCGCGCCCGAGCACCGTGCGCTCGAGCGGCTCGAGCCGGTCGAGGCGCGCCGCGAGAAGCGCCTGAATCGTCGGCGGGATCGCCGCCGTCTCCCCGGCTTCGGCGAGCATCGCGACCATCTGCTCGACGAAGAGCGGATTCCCCTCGGCGGCCTCGGCGATCTCAGTGCGCGCAGCCGGCGGAATCGGCCACTCTGCCGCGAGCGCGTCGAGCAGCGCCTCCGACTCGTACTCGGTCAGCGGCTCCAGCGTGACCGCCTCGCCGCCCCAACGCGGCCGCTCGTCGAGCAGATCGGGCCGCGCGAGGCAGAGGAGCAGGATCGGCGCGTCACGGCTCCAGCCCGCGACGTACTCGAGCAGGTCGAGGAACGTCGGCTCGGCCCAGTGCACGTCCTCGAGGCACACGACGAGCGGGCGCGCACGGGCGAGGGTCTCGAGCAGCCGCCGGATCGCCCAGAACGTCTCCTCGCTCGAGCTCGATGCGCCGGCGGTACCCATCGCGCCGCAGACGCGGTCGACGATCAGCGCACCGTCGTCCTCGGCGGCGACCGTCGCCATGATCGCCTCCTCACCGCCGGCCGACCGGATGAGCTCCGTCAGCGGCAGGAAGGTGATCCCGTCGCCGTAGGGGAGGCAGCGGGCAGTCAGGACGTCGGCTCGCCCGGACACCTGCGCGAGGAACTCCGCCACGAGTCGCGACTTGCCGATCCCGGCCGCGCCGTAGACCGTGACGAGGCGGCACGCACGCTCGCGCTCCGCCGCCGCGAGCTCGTCGTGGAGGAAGGCGAGCTCCCGCGTGCGGCCGACGAGGGGCGCGTCGAGCCGGCGGGCGAACGGCGCGGCTCCCGGGATCGTCCCGAGCACCCGCCACACCTCGACCGGGTCCCTCTTGCCTTTCGCGAGAACGGGGCCGGCCGGCTCGAGCTCGGTCGCGTTCTCGACGAGTCTTCGAGTGGCGCCGCTGATCAGGATCTCGCCTCCTGCGGCGGCTTCTTCGAGGCGCTTCGCGGTGTTGACCGCGTCGCCGGTGACGAGCGTCGCGCTTCCATCGCCGGTGACGACCTCGCCGCTGTTGACGCCGATCCGGATCCGCAGGCCGGCGTCGAGCTCGGCGTTCAGGGCGTCGAGCGCCTCGCGCATCTCGACGGCCGCACGGACGGCGCGCAGAGCGTCATCCTCGTGCACCTGGGGCACGCCGAAGACCGCCATCACGGCGTCGCCGATGAACTTCTCGATCTCGCCGCCGTGCCGCTCGATCGGCGCGCGCATCGCCTCGTACCAGCGCCCGAGCAGGTTGCGCAGCGTCTCCGGATCGAGCCGCTCGCCGAGGGCGGTCGAGTCCGCGAGGTCGCAGAAGAGCACGGTGACGGTCTTCCGCACGGCGGCGGTTGCAGACGGCATGCGCACAGTTTCCCTCTATGAGCCGAACGTCGCAAAGAGGGGCGCAAAAGGGCGTCAGTAGACTGGTGAGCCGTGTTCGACACCCTCTCGGACAAGCTCCAGAGCGCACTCGGCGACCTCCGGGGCCGCGGCACGCTCGACGAGGAGACGATCTCGCGCGCAATGCGCGAGGTCCGCCTTGCGCTGCTCGAGGCGGACGTCAACTTCGACGTCGTCAAGCAGTTCGTCTCGCACGTGCGCGAGCGCGCGCTCGGGCAGGACGTCCAGAAGAGCCTCACGCCGGGCCAGCAGGTCGTGAAGATCGTCCACGAGGAGCTGACGGCGCTGATGGGGACGGGCTCCTCGCAGCTCGCCTTCTCGCAGCGCCCGCCGACGACGATCCTGCTCGCCGGCCTCCAGGGCTCGGGCAAGACGACCGCCGCCGGCAAGCTCGCGCTGCTGCTCCAGAAGGACGGGAAGAAGCCGGCGCTCGTCGCCGCCGACCTGCAGCGGCCCGCCGCGATCGACCAGCTCGTCCAGCTCGGCGCGCAGATCGGCGTCCCGGTCTACGCCGAGGAACGGAGCGACCCGGTCAAGGCCACCGAGGAAGGGATCGCGTGGGCGCTCTCCAAAGGCTCTGACGTGGTCATCGTCGACACCGCGGGTCGGCTTCACGTCGACGAAGAGCTGATGGACGAACTAGTGCGGATTCGCCGCCAGGCGAAGCCGCACAACGTGCTGCTCGTCCTGGACGCCATGACCGGCCAGGAGGCCGTGAACGTCGCCAAGGCGTTCCAGGAGCGCGTCGACTTCGACGGCGTCCTGATGACGAAGCTCGACGGCGACGCGCGCGGCGGCGCGGCGCTCTCCGTGAAGGCCGTGACCGGCCGCCCGATCAAGCTCGCCTCGGTCGGCGAGAAGCTCGACGCGCTCGAGTGGTTCCATCCCGATCGGATGGCTTCGCGCATCCTCGGCATGGGCGACGTGCTGACACTGATCGAGCGCGCCGAGGCTGCGGTCGGCGACGACGAGAAGGAAGAGCTCGAGCGGCGCATGCTGGCGGGCGAGTTCAGCTTCGACGACTTCCTGAAGAGCTACAAGATGCTGCGCCGCATGGGCCCGCTCCAGGGCGTGCTGAAGCTGATCCCGGGGATGGGCAAGCAGCTCGAGGGGCTCGACCAGGTGAACGAGAAGGAGCTCGCCCGAGTCGAAGCGATCATCCTCTCGATGACGCCGCACGAGCGGCGCGTGCCGCATGTGATCGACGGCTCGCGGCGCAAGCGGATCGCCGCCGGCAGCGGCACGACGGTCACGCAGGTGAACCAGCTGATCGAGGCCCGCCGCCAGATGGCGAAGATGATGAAGGCGATGGGATCGGGCAAGATGCCAGCGTTCCCGGGGATGCAGGCTCCCGGCGCGGCGGCCCCGGGCAAGCCGCGCCCCAGCGCGACACGCAAGTCCTCCAGTAAACGAAAGCAACGAAAGGCTCGCAGATAATGGACAAGGCAGGATGCTGGTGGCGCGAAGCCGGGCTTGGCCCGGCGCAGCGCGAGCGGCAGCTTGCTCCAAGCCCGAAGGAGGGGGCTCATGGGGGAACCATGGGTTCCCCCATGAAGGAGAAGGTGAGGCAATGGCAGTCAAGTTGAGGCTGACGCGGGTCGGCTCGAAGAAGAACCCGATCTACCGCGTCGTCGCCGCCGACTCGCGCTCCCCGCGCGACGGCAAGTTCATCGAGATCCTCGGCCGCTACAACCCCCAGCACGAGCCGTCGCTGATCGAGCTCGACGAGGAGAAGGTGCGCGGCTGGCTCGCGAACGGCGCGCAGCCGACGGCGCCCGTGGCGAAGCTCCTGAAGATCAAGGGCATCTCGTAACGATGGCCGAGTTGCTCGCCGAGCTCGCACGCCGGCTCGTGGACGAGCCGGACGCCGTGCGCGTCGAGCAGGTCGAGGGGGAGGACGGCTCGCTCGTCCTCCGCCTCCACGTCGCCGAGGGCGACGTCGGCAAGGTGATCGGCAGGCAGGGCCGGCTCGCGCGCGCGCTGCGCACGCTCGTCCGCGCGGGCGGCCCCAACGCAGGGCGCAGGCTCCAGCTCGAGATCGTGGGGTAGCCCGCCCATGCGGGTCGCGGCCCTCTACGACGTCCACGGCAACCTGCCCGCGCTCGACGCGGTGCTCGCAGAGGTTCCGGACGACGCGGCGATCGTCATCGGCGGCGACGTCGCAGCCGGCCCGTTCCCGTCGGCGACCCTTTCGCGCCTGCGCGGGCTCGGCGACCGTGTGCACTGGCTCCGCGGCAACGCCGACCGCGTGCTGGCGCCGGGCGAGGAGCCGGGCGCGTACTGGGCTCTGCTCGGCCCGGCGCTGGGGCAGCGCCGGACGGCGTTCGAGCCGGCCCCGAACGACTTCCCCTCGAGCGGGCCGCCTCTGAGCCGTGCCGAGGCGACGGCCTTCCTCGAGGCGCATGCCGTCGGAGCCTGATCTCGTCCCGGTCGGCGTCGTCGGCCGCCCGCACGGGCTGGACGGCTCCTTCTTCGTCGACGGGGCGAGCGAGCGCGCCGAGACCTTCGCAACCGGTGCGACGCTCTACGTGGACGGCGCGCCTGCGAAGATCGCGGCGTCGAAGCGCGGCTCGCAGGCCCGGCCGGTGATCCGGCTCGACCGGCGCGTCGAGCGCGGTGCGACGCTCGCCGTCCCCCGCGACTCGCTGCCGCCGCTCGGGGAGGACGAGTACTACGCGTTCCAGCTCGTCGGGCTCGCGGTCGAGGAGGAGGGCGGGCGGTTCCTGGGCCACGTCGGCGACGTGGTCAACTACCCTGCGAACGACGTGCTCGAGCTCGACTCGGGCCTGTTGTTGCCGCTCGTGGAGGCCTGCGTGCGGCAGGTCGATCTCGAGGGCGGGCGAATCGTTGTCTCCGTAGGCTTCGCCGGGCCCGAGTAAATGCGCATCGACATCTTCACCCTCGTCCCGCATGCCTTCGCCTGGCTGACCGAGCAGCAGCCCCTCGCCGGCGTGCTCGGCGGCGAGCTGGAGCTGCGTCTGTTCAGCTATCGCGACACGACGCCGCTGCGCGGCGGCCAGGTCGACGACGAGCCCTACGGCGGCGGGCCCGGCATGGTGCTGCGCGTCGACGTCGTGGCGGCAGCGCTCGACGCGGCATACGGCGGTGATCCTAGAGGCCGTGGGCGAGTGGTGGCGCTGACGCCGCAGGGGCGCACGCTGACGCAGGCGGTGGTCGAGGAGCTCGCGCACGAGGAGGAGCTGACTCTCCTCTCGGCGCGCTTCGAGGGATTCGACGAGCGCGTCGTCCGGCACCTCTGCAGCGACGCGATCTCGATCGGCCCCTACGTCCTCTCGAACGGCGACCTGCCGGCGATGGTGGTGCTCGACGCCGTCGCGCGGCGGCTGCCCGGGGCGCTCGCCGAGGGCTCCGGCGAGCTGGAGAGCTTCTCCGAGGAGCTCGGCGGCGGGCTCGAGTACCCGCACTACACGCGGCCGCCGGCGTTCCGCGGCTGGACGGTGCCCGAGGTGCTGCTCTCGGGCGACCACGCGCGCATCGAGGCCTGGCGCCGGGAGCGAATCCGGTGAGCGACCCGCTCGGTCGCATCTTCCCGGGCCTGCCGCACCGGGTGCGCGTCGTCCTCGACTGGGTCCTGACGATCGCCGGCGCGATCGTGATCGTGCTCGCGCTCAAGCAGTGGGTCGTCAACCCGTACCGGATCCCGTCCTCGTCGATGGAGCCAACGCTGCACTGCGCGAAGCCGGCCTCGGGCTGCGAGGCCACGTTCGGCGACCGCGTGCTCGCCAACCGCTTCATCTACCACTTCGAGAACCCGAAGCGCGGCCAGATCATCGTCTTCACGACGCCGCCGCTGGCCAAGGTGCGCTGCGGCGCGGGTGGCACCTTCGTCAAGCGGCTGATCGGGCTGCCGGGAGACACCGTCCACGAGGACGACCTGGGCTTCATCTGGATCAACGGGAAGAAGCTGAACGAGCCCTACATCCAGCCGTCGCGCCGGATCGGCGACTCGAACCGGAACAAGACCTGGCACGTGCCCAAGGGCGAGTACTTCTTCATGGGCGACAACCGCTCGGCGTCGTGCGACTCCCGCTTCTGGGGCTCGGTGCCGCGGAAGAACATCATCGGCGAGGTCTTCTTCGTCTACTGGCCCCCAAACAGGATTGGTTTTCGCTAGCGACCTGCGCGGGCGCAAGGGCCGGAGGTTAGAGCAGGCGCAGCCGCTCTAACCGGAGGCCGACCACACGCGGCCGGGGAGGCGGAGCCCCACCGGCCGCGCGGCGGGACCAAGGGCCTCACAGCCCAAGAGGACGGCGGCTCCGCCGCCGTCCTCTACCGCGAAGCGGGACCCTTCGCTACCATGGCGACCCGGCCCGCCGGGTCGCCATGGTCCCATGAGCAACATCATCGACTCGATCGAGCGCGGCCAGCTGCGCAAGGTGCCCCGCTTCAAGGCGGGCGACACCGTGCGCGTCCACTTCCAGGTGATCGAGGGCAGCCGCCGCCGCGTGCAGGTCTACGAGGGGATCGTGATCAAGCGGCAGGGCTCCGGCGCACGCGAAACCTTCACCGTGCGCAAGCAGTCGTTCGGGGTCGGCGTCGAGCGGACGTTCCCGCTCCACTCGCCGAAGATCGAGAAGATCGAGGTCATCGCGATCGGCGACGTGAACCGCGCGAAGCTCTACTACCTGCGCGGCCGCGTCGGCAAGAAGGCCCGCGTGCGCGAGAAGCGCTACGGCTCGGCGCCGGTGGCGGCCGAGGCCTTCGAGGAGCCACTCGAGCGGGAGGCCGAGCTCGAAGAGCCGGAGGCCGAGGCGGAGCCCGAGGCCGAAGCTGAGGCCGTCGAGGTGCCGGCCGAAGAGGCCGAGCCCGTCTCCGCCGAGTAGCGACTCTCCGGCGACTTCCTCGCGCCGGCGGGCACCCGCTGGGGCGCGCGCTATTGTCGGTCGCTGATGAGGCGGACCGGGCAGAGGCTCCTCCAGTTCGACCGGAAGCTCGGGGCGCGGTTCGTCGCAGGCACGGACGAGGCCGGCCGCGGCTCGCTCGCGGGGCCGCTCGTCGTCGCCGGCGTCCTGCTCGACTACGAGGCGCTGAAGGAGCACCGGGTGCGCCCGCTCGCGTACCTGAACGACTCGAAGCAGTGCTCCGAAGAGCAGCGCGAGGAGCTCTTCCACGGCGTGCTCGGCTGTGCGACCAAGGTCGCGGTGCGTGTGATCCCGGCGAACGAGATCGACCGCAACGGGTTGCATCGCTCCAACCTCGCCGGGCTGCGCGCGATGCTCGAGGCGCTGACGCCGCCGGCGGAGGCGTGTCTCGTCGACGGCTTCCGGCTCGGCCCGCTCGCGCCGGAGCACTCGGCGATCGTCGACGGCGACACGAAGAGCGCCGCGATCGCTGCGGCCTCGATCGTCGCGAAGGTGACGCGGGACCGGCTAATGCGGCGGCTCGACGCGCTCTACCCCGCGTACGGCTTCGCCCAGCACGTCGGCTACATCACGCCGGGCCACTCGGCCGTCGTGCGTGAGCGCGGCCCGTGCGCGGTGCACCGGCTCAGCTTCCAGGCGCTCTGCTACCGCGAGGAGACCGCTGCGTAGCGGCGGTCGCGCCGAGCGCCGTGCGCTCTGGTGGTACCGCCTGCGCGGCTGGAAGATCCTCGGCGCGAACGTCTGGGCGGGCGGCAACGAGCTCGACCTGATCGCGCGGCGCGGGCGCGAGCTCCGCTTCGTCGAGGTGAAGGAGAAGCGCGGCGCCGGCTTCGGCGACCCGCTCGAGATGGTGACGGCGGAGAAGCAGCGCCGCGTGCGCCGCGCCGCCGCGGCGTGGCTCGCCGCGAAACCAGAGCTGCGCGGGCTGCGCGTCGGCTTCGACGTCGTCGCCGTCCGCGCAGGTCGTTGCGAACGCGTCGAAGACGCGTTCGAGTAACTCCGCAACCAGGTTGCCGCAGGCAACCTGGTTGCAGCCGCTGACGTTCGCCTAGGATCCGGCCATGGCGGAGGCGCGGCTGATCGAGGACGAGTACGGCGGGCTGATGCCGGAGGGCGACGGCTGGTTCGTCGTCAACGCGCGCGAGACGGGCTGGGGCGACGGCGACTACGGCAAGTCCTGCGTCTTCGAGAGCAAGGAGGCCCGCTTCCTGCAGCTCGGCTTCAACCTCAACGTCCTCCAGCCGGGTGAGCCGATGACGATGTACCACCGCGAGAACGCGCAGGAGGACTTCCTCGTGCTCGCCGGCGAGTGCCTGCTGATCGTCGAGGGCGAGGACCGCCCGCTGCGGCAGTGGGACTTCTTCCACAGCCCGGCCGGCGTCGACCACGCGATCGTCGGCGCGGGAAAGGGGCCGTCGGTGGTGCTCGCGGTCGGCGCGCGCACCGGCTCCGAGGACGAAGGGCTCGTCTACCCGGCCGACCCGGTGGCGCAGCGGCACGGCGCCGCCGTCGAGGTCGAGACGGCCGATCCGAGAGAGGCGTACGCGGGCGCCTCGTACGGCCGCGTCCGCTATGAGGAGGGCTGGCTGCCCGAGTAGGACCGAGGACCGCGGCCCGCGCCGTCGAAGTTTCCACCATGGCCGTCACGCAGGACGAGCTCTACGCGACGCTGGACGTGGACACCGAGCTCTCGTGGTCGGAGAGCGCGCTGCCCGAGCACGTGCGCACGAAGCACGTGCACCGGCTGCACCCGTACCACGGCAAGTTCATCCCGCAGCTCGTCGAGGTGCTGCTCGACCGCTACCTGCCCGCGGGCGGGCACGTGCTCGATCCGTTCGCCGGCTCGGGGACGACGCTCGTGCAGGCGCTCGAGTCCGGGCTCGACGCGACCGGCGTCGAGCTTGCGGCGTTCAACTGCCTGCTGATGCGCGTCAAGACCACGATCTACGACGTCGAGGCGCTCGGCGCGGAGCTGCGCGACGCGTGCGCGCGCGTCGAGTCGCTCACGCCGGGGCGTGTGCGTGCGCCGCGCGAGCCGTACCTCCGCCTCTGGTACGCGCCGCAGGCCGCCGCCGAGCTGCTCGCATTCCGCGACCTCGCGGGCGAGTACGAGCACGCAGACGTGCTGCGCGTGATCCTCTCGCGCGCCGCACGCTCGGCCCGGCGCACCGCCCACTTCGACCTCGAAGCGCCGCGCGAGCCGCGGACCGGCGAGTACTGGTGTCACAAGCACCGGCGCGTCTGCCGGCCGGTCGAGTCCGCGCTCGCCTTTCTGCGCCGCTACACGCTCGACACGCTCGCGCGGATCGAGGCGTTCGCGGAGCTGCGCGACGGCGAGCATGCGGCGCGCGTCCTCCACGACGACTCGCGCACTGTCGAGTACGCGGAGATGTTCGACGGCGTTCTCACCTCGCCGCCGTACCCGGGGCTGATCGACTACCACGAGCAGCACTGCTACGCGTACGAGCTGCTCGGCCTCGACGACCGGCGCGGGCTCGAGCTCGGCGCTGCCGAGGCGGGGACGTCGCGCGCCGCGCTCGACGCGTATCGCGACGGGATCGCGCGCGCGCTCGCAAACGCCGCGTCGGCGCTCGCGCCGGACGCGCCTGTCCTTGTCGTCGTCAACGACCGCAGGAACCTCTATCCGGAGATCCTCGAGCGCGCGGGTCTGCGGCTCGAGGGGCGGCTGCGCCGCCACGTGAACCGGCGCACCGGCCGCCGGGCGGGCGAGTACTTCGAGGACGTGCTCGTCGCGCGGCCCGCATGAGAGATCATTCGGCCTCGTGACGTTCCCCGTTCTGGATCTCCGCGCCGCGGCAGCGCTCGGCTCCGCCTTGCGCAGGGTCGGCTACGTCGAGGACGTGCTCGACGAGCTCGTCGACGAGGACGCGTTCGGCGGCGGAGGCGAGGAGGTGCTCGTCGCGGCGCGGCGGCTGCCGGAGTCGCCGCTGGGCACGGTGATCCGCCTGCTCTTCCTGCAGCTGCCCGCGCCGGAGCGGGACGCCGTGGCCGCGCTCGGCCGCGACGGGGTGGAGGCGCTCGCGGCCACGGGCCTCGCCGAGCTCGGGGAGGACGTCGTCCCGCGCGCGCGGCTCGTCCCGATCGGCGATGTGCTGCTCGCCTCCGACGGCTTCACGCGCGACGCCGACGACGCGCCGGACTACGTCGCGACCTACACGCCCACGGGCCGCACGTGCGACCTGCTCACGCCGCGCCCGCGCGGCGATCGCGCGCTCGACGTCGGCACGGGCAGCGGCATCCAGGCGCTGCTCGCCGCCCGGCACAGCAAGCACGTCGTCGCCGTCGACGTCAATCCGCGCGCGCTCGCGTACACGACGCTGAACGTCGCGCTGAACGGCTTCGACAACGTCGAGTGCCGCGCGGGCAGCTTCTTCGAGCCGGCAGCCGGCGAGACGTTCGACCTGATCACGTGCAACGCGCCGTTCGTCGTCTCCCCGGAGAGCCGCTGGGCGTACCGCGACAGCGGCCTGCGCGGCGACGACGTGACGGCGAACGTCGTCCGCGACGCCGCCGCGCATCTCGCCGAGGGCGGCTATGCGACGCTGCTCGGCAGCTGGCTCGTGACGGACGAGGACGAGCCGGAGCAGCGCCCGCTCGCGTGGATCGGGGAGACCGGCTGCTTCGGCTGGATTCTCTCGTCGCTGGAGAGCGACCCGCTCGAGCACGCCGCGTCCTGGAATGCGCGCTTCTTCAGCGACACGGCGGCGTACGCGGACGTGCTCGACGAGTGGACCGGCTACCTCGGCGAGCTCGGCGCGCGCGGAGTCGCCGAGGGCGCCATCCTGCTCCACCGTCACGACGCGCTGCGCGCGACCGTGCGCATCGACGAGATCGACGAGGACTCGCTCGAGCCCGCCGGGAAGCAGATCCGGCGCGCGTTCGCGAACCGCGTGCGCCTCGCCGGGCATCGCAGCGACGAGCTGCGAAACGTGCGGCTCAAGCGTGCCATGCCGCTGCGCGTGGAGCGTGCGCTCGGCGCGCACAAGGTCGAGCTCGTGCTCGCCGGCGGCACGCATTCGATCCTGCCCACGGCAACCGCCGCCGCGGAGATCGTGGAGCGGCTCGACGGCAGGACCACGCTCCACCGCCTGCGCGCCGGCGACCAGGCCGTCTCGCTCTGCCGCGAGCTGCTCGAGCTCGGCGCGCTCAGCTTCGTGTAGGAGCCTCCACGAAGACGTAACGCTTGGGCGCCTACGGTCGAGGCGTGCTTGCACGCGCGGTCACGCATGCGCTCGTCGGGCTCGAGCCGCGGCGCGTCGAGGTGGAGGCGCACGTCCACGACGGGCTGCCAGGCTTCGCGATCGTCGGTCTCGCCGACAAGGCCTGCCAGGAGGCGCGCACGCGCGTGCGCAGCGGCATCGCCTCCGCCGAGCTCCAGTGGCCGCGCGGGCACGTGACCGTCAACCTCGCGCCGGCGGGGCTGCGCAAGGAGGGCTCCGGCTACGACCTGCCGATCGCGCTCGCGGTGCTCGCCGCGTCGCAGCAGGTGCCGCGTGAGGCGCTCGAGCGGCACGCGTCGGTGGGGGAGCTCGCGCTCGACGGGCGGCTGCGCCGGGTCGGCGGCGTGCTCGCGGTGGCGGAGGGCGCGCGCCGGCTCGGGCTCGAGCGGCTGCTCTGCCCGCCCGAATCCGCGGCCGAGGCGGCGCTCGCCGGCGTCGAGCCGGTGCCGGTGCGCCACCTCGCCGACGCCGTCGCGTATCTCCGCGGCGAGCTCGAGCCGGATCCCGTCGCGCCGCCGCACTACGCGCAGCCGCCGCCCGTCCCCGACCTCGCCGACGTCCGCGGGCAGGAGCGGGCACGGCGCGCGCTCGAGCTCGCAGCCGCGGGCGGCCACAACCTTCTGCTCGGCGGGCCGCCCGGCACGGGCAAGACGATGCTCGCGCGGCGGCTGCCCGGCGTCCTGCCGCCGCTCCTCGCGGAGGAGGCGCTCGAGGTGACGCGCATCCACTCGGTCGCCGGGCTGCTGCCGCCGGACTACCCGCTGATCGAGTCGCCGCCGTTTCGCGCGCCGCACCACAGCGCCTCGACGGCGGCGATCGTCGGCGGCGGGCCGGGGCTGCGCCCTGGCGAGGCGAGCCTCGCGCACCACGGCGTGCTGCTGCTCGACGAGCTGGCGGAGTTCGCGCGCCCGTCGCTCGAGGCACTGCGGCAGCCGCTCGAGGACGGCTTCGTCTCGATCGCGCGCGCCGCCGGCCGCGTCGTCTTCCCGGCCCGTTTCCAGCTCGTCGGGACGATGAACCTGTGCCCGTGCGGCGCGCGCGGCGACCCGGCGATCGAGTGCTCGTGCTCCGCGCAGCGGCTGGCGAGCTATCGCGACAAGCTCTCGCGCGCGCTGCTCGACCGGTTCGACCTCGTCGTCGCCGTGCCACGCGCGCGTGCGGTCGAGCTCGCCGCAGGGCCGGCTGAGCCCTCGGCGGACGTGGCGGAGCGCGTCGCGGCGGCGCGCGAGCTGCTCGCGGTCGCGCCGCTGCCGCGCACGGCGGAGGCCGAGGCGCTGCTCTCGCGCGCGGTCGAGCGGCTGCCGCTGTCCGGGCGCGGCCGCGCCCGCGTCGCCCGGGTGGCGCGGACGATCGCCGCGCTCGCCGGCGCCGAGCAGGTGCGGGCCGAGCATCTCGCCGAGGCGCTCGCCTACCGCTCGCCACAGGAGCTCGGAGCGTGAACGAGCTCGCGCTCGCGGTGTTCGCGTCGGAGACGGGCACGCATCTCGTGCGCGCACCCTCCGGGGCGCGCTGGGCCGCGCACGTGCGGGCCTTCGACGCGCGCGCGTACGAGCAGCGGCTCGGCGCGCGAGGATTCCGCTTCCTCGCGCGCGCAGCACCGGACTTCCCGCCGCTCCTGCGGGCGGTGCACGATCCGCCGCCGGGACTGTTCCTGCGCGGCGCGGCGGCGCCCGAGCTGCTCTCGCGCCTAGCTGTGGCGGTCGTCGGCGCCCGCGCCTGCTCGGGCTACGGCGCCGCGGTGGCGCGCACGCTCGCGCGCGAGCTCGCGGGGGCCGGGCTCGTCGTCGTCAGCGGCCTCGCGCGCGGCGTCGACGCCGAGGCGCACCGCGGCGCGCTCGAGGCCGGCGGGGTCACGGTGGCCGTGCTCGGCTGCGGCGTCGACCGCGACTACCCGGCCGCGCACGCCGAGCTCGCGCGCCGGGTCGCCGAGCAGGGCCTGCTCGTCTCCGAGTACGCGCCGGGCGTCGAGCCCGCTCCCTGGCGCTTCCCCGCCCGCAACCGGATCATCGCCGGCCTCTGCGCCGCGACCGTCGTCGTCGAGGCGCGCGAGCGCAGCGGCGCGCTCATCACCGCCGACCTCGCGCTCGAGGAGGGGAGAGAGGTGTTCGCCGTACCCGGCGAGATCACCTCGGCGCTCTCGGCCGGCACGAACGACCTCTTGAAGCTCGGCGCCTCGCCGCTGACGCGCGCAGCCGACGTCCTCTCCTGCTTCGGGATCGAGCCTGTCTCGGAGCAGCCGGGAGAGACGTCGGCGCTGCTCGAGCTGCTGCCCGCTACGGCGGACGAGCTCGTTCGCCTCACGGGAATGCCCGCTCCGGCGATCGCGCGCGGGCTCGTCGAACTCGAGCTCTCCGGTCTTGCACAAGGGGTCGACGGCGTCTACCGCGTGCTCAAGCTGTAATACGTTTTGTGGTACAGTAGACATATGCCACGAACCGTGCAAGCTCGACTCGACGACCGCTCCGAGCAAGACCTGGCCGTGCTGCGCGATGAAGGCCACACCGACTCGGAGGCGATCAGACTGGCGCTACGCGAAGCAGCCGAGCGGCGACGGCGAAAGAGCGCGTTGCGTCTGGAGGCGGAGGCGGCGGCGGCCGACCCCGACGATCTCGCCGATGCGCTCCGCGTGCGCGCGGAGATGGACGCGCTGGCCGCGGCCTGGACCGAAACGTAGCGTCGGATGGTTCGCGGCGAGGTCTATCGTCTGCGTCTGCCGCGCGGTGCGCGCCGCTCCGAGCAGCGCGGCGCACGCTTTGCAGTCGTCGTGCAGGCCGATGAGCTGCTGGCGCTTTCCACAGTGCTCGTCTCGCCGACGTCGGCGTCTGCGCCGCCTCGTTCGTTTCGGCCGACGATCGAGCTGGCCGGATCGCCGACGCGTGTGCTCGTCGAGCAGACGACGGCGATCAGTCCGGACCGGCTCGGCGAATCGGTCGGCCGTCTCAGCGCGCACGAGCTGCGCAACCTCGACGCGGCCCTGGCGCTCGTTCTCGGACTGTGAGCGTGGCTAGGCGCGTCCCTCGCGCAGCGATCTCGGCCAGATCCCCTGCTTGCCCGGGGCGAGGATGCCGTTCGGGTCGAGCGCGTCCTTGATCCGCTCGTTGAAGCGCAGCGACGCGTGGTCGTTGAAGTCGTACTGCGCCATGGCGAGGTCCATGAAGTCGAGGTGCGCCCGGTACTCGCCGTAGCCGGCCTTCGCCGCCTCGGCGACGAGCCGCTTGCTCACGTCGTACGCCGCGCGCGTCTGCTGTTCGTTCTTCGTGTCGAAGATGATGAGCGTGATGTGGATGAAGCTGCGCGCGTTCGGCATGATCAGCGCGGCCATGTAGTCGAGGCCGGCCGCCTCGATCATGCCGCGCAGCAGGTCGCGGAGCGCGTGCGCGTCGGCGCCGGTCAGCGGCGCGACCGGCGAGAAGCCGATGTGGCCGCCCTCCTCGCCGCCGTACCACGCGGTCTGCGCGTTGAGGTCGAGGTTGGGCATGCCTCCCTGGATCCGCTCGATCGGGTTCTCGAGGTTCGGGATGTCCGCGGGCGCGCACTTCTGCCCCCACACCTCCGCGCCGGGGATCCGCTCGAACGCCTCCTTGATCTTGTCGAAGCGATGGTCGACGACGGCCTCGTCGCCGTGCAGCGCGAAGCGCATCATCCAGCGTCCGATCTCGAGCTCGCGCGCCATCCTGTCGATGCCGGCGTCCGGGATCGGGCCCTCACCCTGGTGCCAGCGATCCCTCGACGAGAACACCGAGCCGAGCAAGGGCGCGTTGATGATCTGCGGCACCATGCGGATCGTCCCGTCGAGCGAGAGCCGGCGCAGCGTCTCGACCACCGGACCGAGGTCGTCGTCCTTCCACACACGCAGCCAGAGCGGCATGTAGACCTCGGGGTACGGCAGCAGCCAGATGCCCATCTTCGTGACGATCCCGAAGTTCGACTGCATGAACAGCTGGTCAGGCGTGGGGCCGAGGCCGCGCTTGTACACGTTCCATGCCCGGCTGCCGGACATCGCGCCCATCCCCGTGTGGAGCAGGTCGCCGTCGGGGAGGACGACCTCCATGCCGCACTGCATGCCCCCGTCGATCCCGTAGGGCAGGTACGTGAGGCCGTGGTCGAGCGTGTTGCCGATCACGCTGCCCCAGCCGAGGTCGGGGACGGAGAGCATCAGCTTGTGCCCGCCGGCCTGGATCGCGTCGTAGAGGTCGAACCAGCGGACGCCCGGCTCGACGACCGCGTACGCGCACTCCTCGTTGATCTCGAGCACGCGGTTCATCTTGCGCAGGCTGACGATCACCGAGCCCTTCAGCCGCGGCGCGGGCCCGCCGTAGCCGTTGTTGCGGCCGGTCGAGTGCGGCCAGAGCGGCACCTTGAAGCGATTTGCGATCCGGACGATCTCCTGCACCTGCTCGACCTCGGTCGGCATCACCACCGCCGACGCCGTGTAGTCATCCCAGGTCGGGTACGCGAACGGGTCGCGGAACGTGCGCAGCTCCTCCTCCGACGTGAGCACCGCCTTCGCGCCCACGGCGGCGGCGAACGCGTCGAGCGCGCGTTCGAGGTCGTCGTTCGAAAGGCCGGGAGGTACCGGCCTCATCCACTCGCGCTCTTCAACCTGGGTCACCGCGCTACCTCCGTCGAGTCGGTCCTGGGGAAGGTTGGAGTCTGAGGCCCGCCCGCCGGCGGTGTCAACGCCCGCCGGCGTGGCAGCCTGGAGGAGCGGGCTACGATGTCTTCATCCGCGTCGCCCTCGTTGTTGTGGCCGTCACGGCAGGGCTTGCGACGGCCGCCGGTGCGGCCGCGCTCCCGCTGACGATCGGCGCGTACTACTACGCGTGGTACGGGCAGGACGGGCTGCCGTGGACGGGCGCGCTGCGTCCAGGGCTCGACCCGCCGGAGCTGCCGCTGCTCGGCGAGTACGACAGCCGCAATCCCGCGGTGATTGCGCAGCAGTACGCGTGGGCGCAGGAATACGGCGTCGACGTGTTCTTCTGCAGCTGGCACGGTCCGGGCGGCTACGACGACGTGACGATTCGCGACGACCTGCTGCCTTCACCGGCGCGCGGGCCGACGAAGATCGCGCTCTTCTACGAATCGCTGCAGCGGCTCGGGATCGGCTCCGACGCGCGGATCCATCTCACCGATGCGTCGGTGGCGACGATGGTGAGCGACTTCGACTACATGGCGCGAACGTACTTCTTCGATCCGGGTTACTACCGCATCGACGGCCGGCCGGTCGTGATCGTCTACGCCTCGCGGATCTTCCAGGGCGACGTCGCAGGGCTCATCCACGCCGTGCGGACGCAGCTGATCGACAGGTATGGGATCGATCCGTATCTGATCGGGGACGAGGTCGACTGGGACAATCCGCCCGATCCTGCCCGGATCTCGCTCTTCGACGCGATCACGGGCTACACGCTCTACAGCCGCACGCAGCAGTCCGGCTGGCCGAGTCGGAGCGGGTGGCTGAAGCGGATCGGCGCCCGCGTCCGCGAGTTCCAGCGGGCCGCCGCCGCGGAGGGCATCGGGTTCGTGCCCGGCTCGATGCCCGGGTTCGACAGCCAGGCGATCAGGCCGGGGAGCGACGAGTGGGTGCTCCCGCGCGAACTCGGGCCGTTCGACCCGCAAGGCTCGCTCTTCGCGGCCACCCTCGTGCAGGCGGGCGCGCTCGTCGACCCGTCCCTGCGCCTGCTGACCGTGACGTCGTGGAACGAGTGGTACGAGGACACCCAGATCGAGCCGACCGCAGACGGGCCGCCGCCGGCCGGCGCGCCCGTTGCGCTCACGCAGGGGTATGCCTTCGCGCCCTACGGGTTCTCCCTGCTCGAGCTGCTCCAGCAGTTCAAGGCGAGCTGGGAGGCCGACCATTCGCCGGCATCCCGCGCGCTCGCTCCGCCCGTGATGTTTCCCGCCGGTTAGCCGCACTCATCTGCCCGCCGCCGGTCTGGCCTGCGTCAAGTCTCTGTAGTCGGCCTGCCAAGCGGCCGCGCCGCATAGCATCGGCCGGACGATGAACCCGTACTGGCTCGAGGACGAGATCGCGCCGCGGCCGCAGCGGCGGTACGAGGGCGCGGTGGACGTCGCGATCGTCGGCGCCGGTGTGACCGGCTGCTCGGCCGCCCTCCGGCTCAGCGAGGCGGGGCTACGCGTACGCGTGCACGACCAGCGCGGCGTCGCCGAGGGCGCGAGCGGCCGCAACGGCGGCTTCGCGCTCCCCGGCGGCGCGACGCGCTACGACATCGCGCGCGAGACGTACGGGCGCGAGCAGGCGCAGGAGCTCTGGCGCTGGACGGGGGAGGAGTTCGGGCGGCTGGCGGAGCTGGCCGGGGACGCGCTGCGCCATGTGGGCAGCTACCGCCTCGCCGCCGACGAGGAGGAGCGGGACCAGATCCGCGCCGAGTACGAGGCGCTGCGCGAGGACGGGTTCGAGGTCGAATGGCTCGACGACCTCCCGGGCGTCCTCGACGGCCGCTTCCACGGCGTGATCGTCCACGCACGCGGCGGCTCGATCCAGCCGGCGAGGTTCGTGCGCAGGCTCGCAGCGCGTGCCGCCGAGGCGGGAGCCGAGATCCGCGAGCACGAGCGCGTCGGCGACGTGACTGCGCTCGACGCCGACCGGGTTTTGGTCGCGACCGACGGCTACGGGCACGGGCTCGTGCCCGAGCTCGCCGAGGCGATCTGGCCGACGCGCGGCCAGGTGGTCGTGAGCGAGCCGCTCGACCGCGTCCTCTACGACCGCCCGCACTACGCGCGCCAGGGCTTCGATTACTGGCAGCAGCTCCCCGACGGGCGCGTGCTGCTGGGCGGCTTCCGCGACGTGTCGATCCTCGACGAGTTGACCGACGTGGAGGTGACGACGCCGGCGATCCAGGAGGCGCTCGAGCGCTTCCTCGGGGAGCTGATCGGCGAGCCGCCGCGGATCAGCCACCGCTGGGCCGGCATCTTCGCGCTCACGCAGGACATGCTCCCGCTCGTCGGCCGCGTGCCCGGCCGCGACGGCCTCTGGTTCGCCGGCGGCTACTCGGGCCACGGCAACGTGCTCGGGTTCGCCTGCGGCCGGCTCGTCGCCGGCGCGATCCTCGGCGAGAGCTCGCCGCAGCTCGAGCTGTTCGACCCTGCCCGCTTCTTCTGAACGGCGGCGACCAGGTCGCGACCTGGTCGCGGTCTCAAAGGTCGATCGCGCGCGCGTGCTTCGGCTCGTAGAGGAGCACCTCGACGCCGCCGGGAAGGAGCATCGTCGTGACGATGCCAAAGCGTTTCTCCTCGGGCTCGCCGCGAAACTCGATCCCCTTCGCGCGCAGCTCGGCCATCGTCGCGTCGATGTCGTCGCACATCAGGCTGCGCGCTTCGCTGCCTCGACGCGCGTCACAGGTCGATCGTGGGGAGGTCGAGCTCGTCCGCGCGCTCGAGCGCGACGAGGGCGACCGCGAGGTCCTGGAGCGCGAGGCCGGTGGAGTCGAAGGCGGTCGCGTCCTCGGGAGAGCGGCGGCCTTCGGCCTCCCCGGTGAGCACGCGGCCGAGCTCGGTCACGTCTGTGCGCGTGAGCACGCCGGCCTCGACGGCGGCGGCGCACTCGCCGCCGTGGCTCGCCTGCTCCCAGTCGTCGCAGAAGACGTGCACGCGCGCCAGTTCGGCGACCGCGATCTCCGCCTTGCCGGGGCCGTCGGCGCCCATGAGGCTCACGTGCTGGCCGGGGCGGAGCGAGCCCTCCACGAGGAGCACCTCGCGGCCGGGCGTGACCGTCACCAGCAGGTCGGCGGCGAGCGCCTCCTCGCGGCTCGCCGCGACGCGACCGCCGACGCGGTCCGCGACGGCGCGGGCGCGCTCCGGGTCGAGGTCCCAGACGAGCGGCGCCCGGCCGCGCGCCGCGAACGTGCGCGCGGCCGCTTCGCCGTTGACGCCGGCGCCGACGACTGCGGCGCTCCCGGCGTCGGCGCGACCGAGCGCCTCCGCGGCGAGCACGGCCGCCGCGCCGGTGCGGATCGCCGTCACCGCCCCCGCGTCGAGCACCGCGAGCAGCCGCCCGTCCTCGGCCGAGGAGACGAGCACGACGCCCATCACGGTCGGGATCCCCTTCGCCGGGTTGCCGGGGAACGAGGTCACCCACTTCAGCAGCGCATGCCCGGAGCCGAGCGCGGGCATCGCGCGGAAGTCGCCCGCCGGGTAGGCCGCCACGTAGACCTTGGGCGGCATCGTCCACTCGCCGCGCGCGTAGGCGACGAACGCGTTGCGCACGGCGTCGACCGCCCGCTCCGGGGGCACCGCGTCGTGGACGTGCCGCGCCGTGTAGAGCGGGACCACGGCCCGAAGCCTAGTTAGGCTCACGGCGTGGGGATGTCCGACTACGTCAAGGGGCTGCGGGCGAAGGTCGGGACCGATCTGCTCTTCTGGCCCTCGGTCGCCAGTCTGATCCGTGACGAGGAGGGCCGCATCCTGTTCGTGCGCCACGTCGAGGGCCGCTGGATGCTCCCGGCGGGCGCCGTCGACCCCGGCGAGTGCCCCGCCGACGCCGCGCGCCGCGAGGCCTGGGAGGAGGCCGGCGTCCTCGTCGAGCCGTTACGCATCCTGGGTGTCTTCGGCGGTCCCGAGTTCCGCATCACGTACTCGAACGGCGACGAGGCCGCGTGGGTGACGACGGTGTTCGAGGCGCGCATCCTCTCGGGAACGCCGGCGCCGAGCGACGACGAGACCGCGGAGGTGTGCTGGGTCGACCCGGCCGATGCGTTCGACCTCGAGCTGGCCCCGTCGATGCAGAGCATGCTGCGGCTGCTGCTCGACGGCCGGCCGTTCGCCGAAGCGGCGTGGACGCCGTGACCAACGCGGCGGTCCGCGTCGATCGCCTGCGCGTCGTGCGCGGCGGCAAGGTCGTTCTGCCCGAGCTGACGTGCGAGGTCGGGAGCGCGACGGTGACCGGGCTGCTCGGGCCGAGTGGCAGCGGCAAGTCGACGCTGATCCGCTCCGTCGTCGGCGTGCAGCGCGTCGCGGGGGGCCGGGTCGAGGTGCTCGGCGAGCCGGCGGGCGCGAGGACGCTGCGCGCCCGCGTCGGCTACATGACGCAGGCGCCGTCGGTGTACGGCGACCTGACGGTGCGCGAGAACCTCCGCTTCTTCGCGCGCGTGCTCGGCGCGGCGCGCGACACGGTGGAGCGCGCGATCGGTGACGTGTCGCTCGAGGATCACGCCGACCGTGTCGTCTCGCGCCTCTCCGGCGGGCAGCAAGCACGCGTCTCGCTCGCGACCGCGCTGCTCGGCGCGCCCGACCTGCTCGTGCTCGACGAGCCGACGGTCGGCCTCGACCCGGTACTGCGGCGTGACCTCTGGCAGCTCTTCCACGCGCTCGCCGATGGCGGCGCGACGCTGCTCGTCTCGAGCCACGTGATGGACGAGGCCGACCGCTGCGACGCGCTGCTGCTGCTGCGTGACGGCCGCCTGCTCGCGCAGGCGACGCCGGCCGAGCTGCGTGCGCGCACCGGCGCCGAGCAGCTCGACGAGGCGTTTCTGCGGCTCGTCGACGAGGAGGCTCCGTGAGCCTGCGCGTCACGAGCGCGGTCGCGGTGCGAGTGCTCTCGCAACTCCGGCGGGACCCGCGCACGATCGCGCTCATCATCGGCGTCCCGTGCCTGCTCGAAACCCTGCTGAAGGAGCTGTTCGCGGGCCGCTCGCCGGTGTTCCAGCACGTCGGCGCGCCGCTGCTCGGGCTCTTTCCGTTCGTGACGATGTTCCTCGTCACCTCGATCACGATGCTGCGCGAGCGCACGACGGGCACGCTCGAGCGGCTGATGACGCTGCCGCTCGGCAAGCTCGACCTGCTCGCGGGCTACGGCGCCGCCTTCGCCGTGCTCGCCGCCGCGCAGGCGGCGATCGTCTCCGCGCTCGCGTTCGGGCTGCTCGGGCTGCACGTCGCGGGCCCGCAGGTGGTCGTCGGCGCGCTCGCGGTTGCGAACGCGGTGCTCGGAACCGCGCTCGGGCTGTTCGTGAGCGCGTTCGCGCAGACCGAGTTCCAGGCGGTGCAGTTCATGCCCGCGATGGTGTTCCCGCAGATCCTCCTCTGCGGCCTCTTCGTCGGGCGCAGCTCGATGGCGACGTGGCTGCGCTGGATCTCCGACGCGCTGCCGCTCACCTACGCGTACGACGCGCTCGCGCACACCGCCGGAAACGCCCTCGACGGGCGCTTCGCCGCGGACGTCGCCGTCGTCTGCGCCTGCATCGTGCTCGCCCTCGCGCTCGGCGCGCTCACGCTGCGGCGCCGTACCGGCTAGGGCACTAGGAGGGCAAGCCCTCCTACGCCGGCGCCTGCACCTGGTCGTGCACGCGCACGCCAACGGCGTGGAGCACCTCGTGTGCCCACGTGCGCGCGTGGTCGAGCTCGCCCTGCTCGAGCGGGCCCTCGCGTCCGCTGACGATGAAGCTTGCGGGCGGGACGACGAGCCAGGCGCCGCGCCGCCGCAGCAGCCGCCCGAGCCGGACTGCCGCCGAGCCGGTCACCACCCGCGGCCCGGGCACCCGGGTGTCGAACGCCGCGACGCGAACGTGGTCGAGCGCGTGGCTGCCGAGGCACTCCACGGCCTGGCGCAGCTCGGCGCTGATCCCGTGCGAATGGGTGGGACCGCCGACGACGAGCAGATCGATGCCGTGCAGCGCTTCCACACAGTCGTGCGTCTCCTCGACCGACGCCAGCCGCGTGGACACACACTCCTGCAGGGCGAGCGCGATCGCCTCCGCGACGCGCTCGGTGTTCCCGAATCTCGACTCGTACAGGACCAGGGCATTCATGGAGACCTCCTGCCGCTCTGGAACGAGCCTGCGCCCTGCGCGTCCGCCGGACATCAGCGGCGCCGCCGATCCGGCTGCCTCGAACTACGGAGCCAGACCGGCAGCCTCGTCGGGACGGCGCAGCTTCTACGTGACCCCGAAGACAGTGAAGACGTGCGCGAGGCCGAGCCGGGCAGCGAGGGCACGCGAAGCGTCGTTGCAGGCGCTGTGGCTGTAGAAGGGCACCTTCCCGGCGGCGAGAGCCCGGTTTGCCCAGGCCGCGGTCACCTGGGAGGCACTTCGTGCGGGACGAGAAGATCGTCGCTCGTCAGTCCGTACTCGAGCTCGATCTGGAGCCGCGCCAGCTGGGAGGGCGTGTAGCCGAGAAACGTCCTCATCGCCGCAACTGTGGCGCTATGGGCGGCGGCGGAGATCGGGCAGGTGCAGCAGTTCGTGCCAGATCAGCCGTCGCGCAGCTTTGCGAGCCGTCCACTCTTCCGGCCGAGGAGCGCCTGCCCATTCCGCGTAGGTGAGCGATCCCCGATCGTGCTCCGAGAGGAATCGCATCCGTCCCAGAGAGACGTTTCGCGTCCAGTGGAGGAACTCTTCAAGTCCTGCACGCGAGCGAAGGTCGAACGTCCACGCTGCGTACATCAGCTCGACGAACGCGATGTGGATCACCTCTTCCCGCAGAGTTCGAGTGCGACCTTCGGCGCGCCATTCGAGCTGCTCGTCTGGAAGAGTCGAAAGCACCCGAAGAAGGTCTTGCCTCGATTGGGAAAGCCACCGCTCGACCTTCTCCCAGTCCGCGGGAGTGAGCGGCTCGCGATCCGGCCTGACCAAAGCCTCGGAGTCCTCATCCGCCTCGACGAGCGAGTCAACCTCTTCGGCCACGACGATCGTGACATCTCCGTCGTCCACGGCCTCGCCGAACGTTCGTAGCCAGCCGAGAAACTGCTTGATCGCGTCGGGCAGCTTCGACACAACGTCGTCTCGACTCGCTCCACGCACGAAGCAGCCAGGCAGCTCGTGCACCCAGGCGAGATAGCTGCCGTCGCTTCCGTGTTCCAGGGTCACCGAATACGTCATCTCAGCCCCCTTTCACCGAAGGGGTACTAGAGCGTCTTGACGTCCTGGATCAGCTTCGTGATCGACGCCTTGGCGTCCCCGAAGAGCATCACGGTCTTCGGGTTGTAGAAGAGCGGGTTCTCGATCCCGGCGAAGCCGGGGTTCATCGACCGCTTCAGCACGACGACCACCTGCGCCTCGTCGACGTTGAGGATCGGCATGCCGTAGATCGGGCTGCTCTGGTTGGTGCGCGCGTCCGGGTTGACCACGTCGTTCGCGCCGACGACGACGGCGACGTCGGTGCGCGGGAACTCCCCGTTGGCGTCGTCCATCTCCTTCAGCTGCGGGTAGGGGACGTTCGCCTCGGCGAGCAGCACGTTCATGTGGCCCGGCATGCGGCCGGCGACCGGGTGGATCGCGTAGGAGACCTCGACGCCCTTCGCCTCGAGCAGGTCGGCGAGCTGCTTGAGGTCGTGCTGCGCCTGCGCCACCGCGAGCCCGTAGCCGGGGACGAAGACGACCTTGTGCGCGTACGCGAGCATCACGGCGACGTCCTCGGCGCTCGCGCTCCGCACCGAGCGGCCCGCCTCGCCCGACGCCACCGCGGCGGCCTGGGCCGTCACCTGGCCGAAGGCGCCGAAGAGGACGTTCGTGATGGAGCGGTTCATCGCCCGGCTCATCATCAGCGTCAGCAAGGTGCCCGACGCGCCGACGAGCATGCCGGCGACGATCAGGACGTTGTTCTCGAGCTCGAAGCCGCCCGCTGCGACCGCGAGGCCGGTGAAGGCGTTCAGCAGGGAGATCACGACCGGCATGTCGGCGCCGCCGATCGGCAGGACGAAGAACACGCCGAAGAGCGCGGCTCCGGCGACGACCGCCCACAGCAGCCACTGGTCCTGGACGCCGGCGACGAGCGTGACGCCGAGCCCGACGCACGCGCCGAGCAGGACGAGGTTGACGATCTTCTGGCCCGGATACGTGATCGGCCGGCCCTTGATCAGCTCCTGCAGCTTTGCGAACGCGACCATCGAGCCGGCGAACGAGATGGAGCCGATGAGCGCGGAGAGGACGATCGCCGCACTGATGTCGACCTTCGGCGCGCCGGGCTCAGGGAGGATCCGGTGCAGCTCGGCGAGCGCGATCAGCGCTGCCGCGCCGCCGCCGACGCCGTTGAACAGCGCCACCATCTGCGGCATCGCCGTCATCTTCACCCTGCGCGCCGCGACCGCACCGAAGCCGCCGCCGATCAGCATCCCGATCGCGATCGCCCACCAGCTCGTCGTGCCGATGTCGATCCACGTGACGACGACAGCGACGATCATGCCGGCCGCGCCGATCTGGTTGCCGCGGCGCGCGTGCGCCGGGCTCGAGAGGAACTTCAGCGCCAGGATGAAGCTGACGATCGTGATCAGGTAGAGGAGGTTCGTGACGTTGTACGACACGAGCTAGGTTCCTTTGCTGTCCTGCGAGGCGTCGGCCGGCTTCGCCGGCTCGCGCTTCTTGAACATCTCCAGCATCCGGTCGGTGACGACGAAACCGCCGACGACGTTGGCCGAGCCGAGGACCACGGCGAGGAAGCCGATGATCCAGGTGAACGGCCCCTTGTGGCCGAGACCGAGCACGAGCATCGCGCCGACGACCACGATGCCGTGGATCGCGTTCGTGCCGGACATCAGCGGCGTGTGCAGCAGCGTCGGCACCTTCGAGATCACCTCGAAGCCGAGGAAGATCGCGATCACGAGGATCGTCACCTCGAAGACGAGCAGCGTGCCGTGGCTCATGCCGGTGCAGCCTCCTTCTTCCTGGTCACGCAGGTGCCCGCCGTGATCTCGTCGTCCCAGTCGAGCTTCAGCTCGCCCCCCGGGGCGAGATGGAGCAGCAACGCCTGCACGTTGCGGGAATAGAGCATCGACGCGTGGTACGGCATCGTGCTCGGCAGGTTCGTCAGCCCGATCAGGGTGACGCCCTCGCGCGCGACGATCTCGCCGGGCTCGGTCAGCTCGCAGTTGCCGCCCGTCTCGGAGGCGAGGTCGACGATCACGGAGCCGGGCCGCATCGCCTTCACGGCGGAGGCGGGGATGATCTTCGGCGCCGCGCGACCCGGGACGGCGGCCGTGGTGATGACCACGTCGAAGTCCGCGATCCGCGCCTCGAGCGCCTGCTGCTGCGCCTGCATCTCCTCCGGCGTCAACTCGCGCGCGTAGCCGCCCTCGGCCTCCGCGCCGCTGACGCCGAGGTCGAGCCAGTTCGCGCCGAGGCTCTGGATCTGCTCGCGCACGACCGGCCGCACGTCGAAGCCGGTGACGACGGCGCCGAGCCGGCGCGCGGTGGCGATCGCCTGCAGCCCGGCGACGCCGGCGCCGATCACGAGCACCTTCGCCGGCGCCACCGTGCCCGCCGCGGTCATCAGCATCGGGAAGAAGCGGGGGAGGTATTCGGCGGCGAGCAGCGCGCCCTTGTAGCCGCCGACGGTCGCCTGCGAGGAGAGCGCGTCCATCGACTGCGCGCGCGTGATGCGCGGGATCGACTCCATCGCAAAGGCGAGGACGCCGCGCGCCTCGAGCCGCTCGACGCCCTCACGGTCGGCCAGCGGATCGAGGAACCCGATCAGCAGCTGTCCGTCGCGCAGGCGCGCGGTCTCGGCCTCGTCCGGCTTGCGCACCTTGACGACCACGTCTGCGTCCCACGGCGCGCCGAGCGTCACGCCCGCGTCGCGGAAGGCCTCGTCGGGGAACGATGCGGCCTCGCCCGCGCCGGGCTCGACGACGATCTCGAAACCGGCCGCAGCCAGCTTGCCGGCGGTCTCGGGCACGAGCGCAACCCTGCGCTCGCCCGGCGCCGTCTCACGCACTACGCCGACCCTCATCGCCGTCAACTCTAAGCGAGCCTGGGATCGCGGGGATGCGTGATCTTCCGCAACTCGAATCCGTGGACGCGCGGGGACAGGTGACGTAGCCTCGACTGATGGAGCGCGTGCACCTGATCGGCATTCCCGGCTCGCATCCCGTCCTCGCGGTGCAGGAGATGCTCGAGTACAAGGGCATCCCCTACGTGCGCCGCGACCTGCCGAACCAGCTGCACCGCCCGCTGCTGCGGCTGCGCGGCTACCACGGCCGCACGGTGCCCGTCGCTCGGATCGCCGGGCGGCGCGTCGAAGGCTCGCGCGCTATCACGCGCGCGCTCGACGAGCTGCAGCCTGAGCGGCCGCTCCTCCCGGCCGACCCCGCGCTGCGCGCGCGCGTGGAGGAGCTCGAGCGCTGGGCGGACGAGGAGTTCCAGCACACCGCGCGCGAGCTCGCGCATTGGGGCGCGAGCCGCGACCGCGCGTCGCTGCGAACCTTCGCCACGCCCTCGTACCTGCCGCTGCCCCCGTGGCTCGTGCAGGCGCTGCTGCCGTTGATCACGCCGCTGATCCTCGCCGGCTTCCGGGTGGACGACCAGGAGGCGCGCGCCTGCCTCGCCGCGCTCCCCGCACAGCTCGACCGCGTCGACGCGGCCGTCGCCGAGGGTCTGCTCGACGGTAGCGCGCCGAATGCGGCCGACTTCCAGGTTGCCGCCACCGTCGGGCTGCTGGACTGCTTCGACGACCTGCGGCCGCACGTCGAGCCGCGGCCCGCAGGCGCGCTCGCCCGCCGGCTCGCGCCGGACTACGCCGGCCGCATCGGCCCCGTGTTCCCGCCCGAGTGGCTGCAGCCGCTCGAGTGACCCCTCCTAGACTTCTTCCGTGACGTACTTCTTCACGCACCACGGGCTGCCGCTGCTGTTCGTGGTGGTGATGCTCGAGTCGTTCGGGATCCCGCTCCCGGGTGAGACGGCGCTGATCGCCTTCGGCGTGCTCGCGGCCCAGGGGAACTACAGCATCGAGTGGGTGATCGTGCTGGCTGCGGCCGCCGCGATCGTCGGCGACAACCTCGGCTACTGGCTGATCGGGCGCCTCGGCGGACGGGCGCTCTTCGAGCGCTCGACATGGCTGCACCGATACGCCGATCGGGTTCTGCCGCGAGCCGAACGCATCATGCGCCGTCACGGCGGCAAGACGGTCTTCCTCGGCCGCTTCATTGCCATCCTGCGCTTCACCGCCGCGTGGGTCGCCGGCCTTGGCCGGATGCCCTGGTGGAGGTTCCTGTTCTGGAACGCGTCGGGCGGAATCGCCTGGGCGGTGAGCGTAGGGCTCGTTGCGTTCTACTCCGGCAAGGCGGCCGCGGACGCGATCCAGCGCTACGGCATCTTCGCGGCCGCCGGTGTGGCCGCGCTGCTCGTTATCGGCTGGCTCGCGCTGTACATCGGCAAGCGCCGGTTCGAAGCCCGGCTCTGACTCCGACGCTCAACGAAGGAATCGTGTCCGGTCCGAGGAACCTACCTCGCGCATGTTGGCGGCGATCTCCCGGGCGCTCGAGGAGCGCGACCAGACTCACGGCCACGGGGCGCGCGTGGCAACCCTGGCGGAGGCGGTCGCGCAGCGGCTCGGGTGGGGGTCCGAGCGGATCGCCACACTTCGCTTCGGCGCGCACCTGCACGACATCGGCAAGCTCGCCGTCCGCCGGGCCGTGCTGCGCAAGCCGGGGCTGCTCAGCTACGAGGAAGTTGCCGAGATCCGGACCCACCCGCGCGTCGGCGCCTCGCTCGTCCAGCCGCTGCGCGGCGCGTGGGTCGCGCTGCCGTACATCCTGTTCCACCACGAGCGCTGGGACGGATTGGGGTACCCGGCCGGGCTGCGCGGCAGCTGGATTCCGCTCGAGGCCCGGCTGCTCGCAGTCGCAGACGCCTTCGACGCGATGACCTCGCCGCGGCCGTACAGCGCCGCGCTGTCGACCGAAGCGGCCCTCGCCGAGATCGGCCGCTGCGCGGGCACGCAGTTCGACCCCGAGGTGGCCGAGTTGTTCCTCGGCGTGTGGGCCGAGCACGCCGTCGCGTGGCGCGAGCGCGCCGCATCCTAGAGGCTCGCCCTGGTGTCAGTCCCGGGTCTGACACCAGGGTTTCGTGCAGGGTGATGCCCGGCACGAAGTCGTAACACCTGGCAGCGAGATCCGCCCATTTCATGCGGTGCAGGACCCTGGTGTCTGACCCGGGTCTGACCCCGGGGGTGGCGAACCGCGACGCAGGCTTCCCGGCTACAAGGAAGACCAGATGTCGAGCTTCGACCGCACGCGGGCGATCACCTCGTCGGTGAACTCGGTCGTGCCGAGGTTGCCGCCGAGGTCGGTGGTGCGCGCGCCGGAGGCGACGGCCTCCAGGCAGGCCTCGCGGATCGCGCGGCCCGCCTGCTGCGCGGCGTCGCTGGCGTGGGAGAGCAAGGCGGCGCCGGCGAGGATCATCGCCATCGGGTTGGCGACGTTCTTGCCCGCGAGCGAGGGCGCGGTCCCGTGCGCGGCCTCGGCCATGATCGCGGAGGGCTGGAAGTCGTCGCCGAAGCCGACGAGCAGCGACTCCGAGCCGGCGATCGAGCCGAACAGCGGCAGCACGAGGTCGGAGAGGATGTCGCCGTCCCGGTTCAGCGACGGGATGACGAGCGGATCGCCCGCCGTGGAGAGGAGCAGCGCGAACGTCGCGTCGATCAGCTGCGGCTCGTAGGGGACGCCCGGATGCCGCGCGGCGGCGTCGTCCATCTCCTCCTTGAGCATCCCCTCGTAGGTCGGGCTGACCGTGTACTTCGGGCCGCCGAAGACCTTTGCGCCGGTGCGCTCCGCCTGCCGGAACGCGAACTCGGCCACCGCGTGGCAGACCCGCCGCTCGATCCGCTCCGTGCGGTAGGCGATCTCGTCATCGCCCTCGCCCTCGCGCCATTCCGTCGCGCCGTACGCGTCCCCGACGGCCATGCGCACGATCGAGATCGGGGCATGGACGCCACCGATCGGCACGACGCCGGGAAGGCGGCGTCCGGTGCGGACGATCACCTTGCCGCCGATCTCCTCGCGCAGAATCCGGTTGGGAGAACCGACGTCGTCGCGTCCCTCGGGCGTCACGGTCGCCGCCTTCAGGCCGAGCCCGTGCTCGCGGATCGCCTCGGCCGCGTCGTAGACGACCTGGTTCTGCGTGGCGCGCCGGTGCTCGAGCGAGAGGTCGAAGCGGGGGTAGTCCAGCTCGACGCCGATCACGTCGGGGGCGAGGACGCTGAGCGCCTCCTCCAGCAACTCCTGTCCCGTCTGGTCGCCCTCGAGGACGACGATCGTGTGCTCGTCGATCATCGGCGCCGAAGTGTACTGGCGTCGACGATTTCGGTGCGCTTTCCATCTCGCTTTTCCGCTACCATTTCATCGAGTCGATCCTGTGCGAAGGAGGAATGAGTGGCACGCAAGACCGTTCTCGTTTGCGACAGCTGCGGCAAGGAAGTCGACGAGGCCAAGGGCGCCGTGCTGCGCGTGACGTACACCGACGCGCGGCGCGGGGCAAAGCAGGCCGATCTCTGCGACGAATGCGCCGGCAAGATGCCCGGCCGGCCTGCCGCCCGTCGCGGCCGCCGGCCGAAGTCGGCGACGGCGGCCTAGCCTTTCCTAGCTCGAGGCGGAGAGGCGGCGCAAGCCGCCTCTCTCGAGCTCTGCGACAACCGCATCGGGGTCGTCTGCGGAGACGACGAAGCGCGTCCAGCGCGCTCCCTCGAGGTCGGCGACGACGCCGGGCCGCCTGCCGTAGACGGCGGCGAGCGGCGCCGAGGGCGCCTCGAAGACCGTGCCGCCGATGTGCTCGAGCACCGAGAGCCGGACGACGAGACGGTCGTTCTCGATCGCCAGCGCTGCCACCCCTCGAGCGTAGTGCCCCTTAGCCGACGCGTTTCTCGCTCTTTGCGCGTTCCGGGCGACCGCGGATTCCGGGAGACATCAGGACCCCGCTCTACGATGGAAGCGGTGCCGCTCAGCCTTATCGCGGGCCCGGCGAATGCGGGCAAGGTCGAGCTGTTGCTCGGCCGCTATCTGGACTCACTCGAGCGCGAGCCCATCCTCATCGTGCCGAACCGGTCGGACGTCGAGCGGGTCGAACGTGAGTTGCTGGCCCGCCGTCCCGCGCTGCTCGCCGGCTCGATCGGCACCTTCGACGACCTCTTCGAGCGGATCGCCGCTGCGGGCGAGGGCGCGCGGCCGCTCGTCTCGCAGGCGCAGCGCGCGCTGCTCGTGCGCCGTGTGCTCGCCGGCGTGCAGCTCGACGGGCTCTCCGCCTCGGCCCGGTTCGGCGGCTTCGCGGACGCGCTGCTGCAGACGCTCGGCGAGCTGGAGTCGGGGCTGCTCGACCCCGGACAGCTCGAGGGAGACCTCGCGACGCTGCACGCGGCCTACCGCGCCGAGCTCGACCGGCTGGAGCTCTGGGACCGCGACCTGCTGCGCCGGCGCGCCGCCGAGCGGCTCCAGTCCGACCTCGACGCCTGGCACGGCGAGCCCGTCTTCGCGTACGGCTTCGAGGATTTGACCGGCGCCGAGTGGGCGCTGCTCGAGGCGCTCGCCGCCCGCACCGAGGTCGGTGTCTCGCTGCCCTACGAGCCCGGACGGCCCGCGTTCGCGTCGCTGCGGCGCACGGCGGAGGACATCTCCCGGCTCGCCGGTGACCGGATCGAGGAGCTGCCGCCCCGGTATGGGGCGTCGGCACACCCGGCGCTCGCGCACCTCGAGCGCGCGCTGTTCAACGACATGGTCCCCGAGCCGGTGGCGATGGAAGGGGCGGTGCGCTTCTTCGAAGGCGCGGGCGCTCGGGGTGCGCTCGAGCTCGTCGGCGAGGAGCTGCTCACGCTGCTGCGCGCCGGGACGCGGCCGGAGCGGATCGGCATCATCTGCCCGAGCGTCGAGCGCCGGCGGACGCCACTCGAGACCGCGCTCGGCACGCTCGGGGTTCCGTACTCGATCGACGGCGAGGTGCGGCTCGTGCAGCTGCCGCTCGGCCACGCCCTGAGCGCGATGCTCCGCTTCGCGTGGCTCGGCGGCACACGCCGCGACCTGTTCACGTACCTGCGCTCGCCGTTCTCCGGCCTCGAGCGCCGCGCGGTCGACTTCGTCGAGGGACGGCTGCGCGGTCGCGCGATTCAGACGCCCGAGCGCGTCGTCGAGGAAGCGGAGAAGCTGCGCGGCGCGCCGGTGCCCGGGCTCGCGGAGCTGCGCGACGCGGACGATCCGGTCGGCGCGGTGCGCGAGTTGGCGGCGCGGATGCTGCGCAACGCCTACGGGCTCGACGGCCCGCCCGTCGGCGAGCAGTCGCGGCTCGACCTGCGCGCGTACGAGGCGGTGACGCACCTGCTCGGCGACCTCGACCGCTGGCGCGCGATCGCCGGAGAGCTCACGCGCGAGCACGTCACCGCTGCGCTCGACCGGCAGACGCTGCGGCCCATGCGCGGCGACGAGCCGGGGCGCGTCGCGGTCGTCGACCTGCTCCGCGCGCGCACGCGCCGCTTCGACGTCGTCTTCGTGCTCGGGCTCGAAGAGGGAAGCCTGCCGCGGCGCGGCGCCTCGTCGCCGTTCCTCGACGACGACGCTCGGCGCGCGTTCGACGAGCAGGGCGCGCGGCTGCAGCGGCCTGACTCCGTGAGCCGCGACCGCTACCTCTTCTACACCGCGTGCACGCGGCCGCTCGACCGGCTCTACCTTGTCCGCGAGGCGGCGGACGACGAAGGCAGCCCGCGCGAGCCGAGCCCCTTCTGGGAAGAGGTGCAGGCCGTGTTCGACCCGGAGGACGTGCGTCGCTGGACGCGCCGCCGGCCGCTGTCGACGCTGACGTGGACGCTCGACACGGCGCCGACGGAGCGCGAGCGGCTGCGCTCGCTCGCCGAGCTCGCTGCGCGCGACGCGCCGGCCGCCGAGGCGCTCTCGCGCGCGAACGGCTGGGAGCGGCGGCTCGCTCGCGCGCTCGGCGCGTTCCGCCGTCCGACCCGCATCACGCACCCGCTCGTGCTCGAGCAGCTCCGGTCGAAGTTGACGTTCAACGTCACCGAGCTGGAGCGGTTCGCCGACTGCTCGTCCGCGTGGTTCGTCGAGCGCTTCCTCGACCCGAAGTCGATCGACGGCGAGGTGGACGCGAAGCTGCGCGGGTCCGTCGCGCACAGCGCGCTGTTCAAGTTCTTCACGCGCCTGCCCAAGGAGCTCGGAGTCGAGAAGCTCGACGAGCGGGTCGAGGAAGACGCCGTGCGGCTGATGCGCGCCTGCCTCGACGAGGCGCTGCAAGGCGTGCGCATGGAGATGACCGAGATGGAAGCGCGTGAGCTCGACCAGACGCTCTGGCGCGACCTCGAGGCGACCGTGCGCGAGGAGTGCGCGAGCGAGCTGCGGCTCGTGCCGCGCCGCTTCGAGGTCGCGTTCGGCGGCGAGCGCGCGGCGCCCGAGCTGCAGCGCGGGCTCGATCTCGGCGACGGCTTGACGCTCTCCGGGAAGATCGATCGGATCGACATCGATCCCTTCAGCACCCAGGGGATCGTGCAGGACTACAAGTCGGGCAAGCATGCGCACTCCGCGGCGGAGATCGAGAAAGAGCTGCGGCTGCAGATCCCGCTGTACATGCTCGTGCTGCGCGACCTCGTCGGCGTCGAGCCGCTCGGGGGCGTGTACCGGCCGCTCTCGGGCGAGCGCCAGGCGCGCGGACTGCTGCGCAAGGGCGAGGGCGAGACGCTGCCCGGCTACGTGAAGACGGACTACCTCGACGAGGAGTCGTTCTGGGCTGCGGTCGAGAATGCGAAGGAGACCGCGCGCCGGCTCGCCGGGCGGATCCGCGAGGGCGACGTCGAGCACGACCCGAAGGGCGGCGAGTGCCCGGGGTGGTGCGACCTCTGGCCGATGTGCCGAGTGGGGCGCGCGTGAACGCGCAGCAGCAGGCTGCGGTCGACGCCCGCGGCGAGGTGTTCGTCTCGGCCGGCGCGGGGACCGGCAAGACGGCGGTGCTCGTCGAGCGCTTCGTGCGCGACGTCTGCGAGCGCGGCCTCGACGTCGAGTCGATCCTCGTGATCACGTACACGCGGCGCGCGGCGGGCGAGCTGGGCTCGCGCGTGCGCGCCGCGCTCACGGAGCGCGGCCGGCAGGACCTCGCGCGCGAGCTCGACGGCGCCTGGATCTCCACCATCCACGGCTTCTGCCGGCGCCTGCTGAAGGCGTACCCGTTCGCGGCCGGACTCGACCCGCGCTTCCGGGAGCTCGACGAGCCGCAGGGGGCCGTGCTGCGCAGCGAGGCGTTCCAGGTCGCGCTCGGCGAGTTCTGCGCCGGCGGCGACGCCGACCGGCTGCGCCTCCTCGCGACGTATGGCGCCGATGGTCTCCGCCGGATGCTGACGGGCGTCTACGAGACGCTGCGCTCCGCGGGGCGCGACCTCACGCTCGACCTCGGCGAACGGCCGGAGCTCGCGGAGCGCGTCGAGGAGCTGCGCGACGCTGCGCGCTGCCTCGTCGACGACCCGGGAGCGAGCGACAACCAGCGCACCAACGCCGGGCAGCTGCTTGAGTTGCTCGAGCGCGATGTCCGCGCCGACCGGCTGATGGAGCTGGCGGGCTTCCGCGCCTCCGGCGAGCGGGCGGCGTCGTACGAGGAAGCACGCCGTGTCGTGGAGCAGGCCGCGCTCGACGAGGCAGCGACGCGTGACCGGGAGCTGCTGCAAGAGCTGCTCGATCGCTTCGGGACGGCGTACGCCGAAGTGAAGGCGCGCGAGTCCGCACTCGACTTCGAGGACCTGCAGCTGCACGCGCGCGACCTGTTGCGTGACAACGAATCGATCCGGGAGCGCGAGCGCCTTCGCTTCCGCTCGATCATGGTGGACGAGTTCCAGGACACGAACCGGCTCCAATGCGAGCTCGTCGACCTGCTGCGTGGGCCGGCCACGGAGGTCTTCTTCGTCGGAGACGAGCTCCAGTCGATCTACGGCTTCCGCCACGCCGACGTGCGCGTGTTTCGCGAGCGGCGCGCGCAGGCGGCACAGCTGCTGCCGCTGACGCTCAACTACCGCTCGCGGCCGGAGGTGCTCGCTGCGGTCAACGAGCTGTTCGGCTCGCACTTCGGCGACGAGTTCCAGCCGCTGCACGCCGCGTCCGAGTTCCCCGACCCGGTGTTCGGGCATCCGGTCGAGCTGCTCGTGACCGACAAGGCCGCCTACCACGACTCAGGCGTGCACTGGCGGCGGGCGGAGGCGCGCGCCGTCGCGCGCCGCGTCCGCGAGCTCGTCGACGTGGGCGCCGCGACCCCGGGCGAGATCGTCGTCCTCTTCGCCGCCGGCACGGACGCCGAGCTGTACGAGAGCGAGCTCCGGCGCGCCGGCCTGCCGACGTACCGCGCGACCGGCAAGGGCTACTTCGGCCAGCAGCAGGTCGTCGACCTGCTCAGGTACCTCCGTCTGCTGCACAACCGCTACGACGACGAGGCGCTGCTCACCGTGCTCGCGTCGCCCTTCGTCGGGATCTCGAACGACGGGCTCGCGCTCGTGCGACGCGCCGCGTCCCGGCGTCCGTTGTTCTCGGGCATCGAGTACGCGCTGCCCACCGAGCTGTCCGAGCGCGACGAGCGGCTTCTGCGCGCGTTCCGGCAGCGCTTCGACCGGCTTGCCGCCGCACTGCCCCGGCTCTCGCTCGAGCTGCTGTGCGAGCGCGTGGTGAGCGAGCACGACTACGACCTCGCCGTGCTCGCTCAGTGGGACGGGCGCCGCCGCTACGCGAACATGCGCAAGCTCGCACGGCTCGCCCGCTCGTACGAGGAGCTGCGCGGTCCCGACGTCGAGGGCTTCGTGCGCTTCGTCGCCGAGCAGGAGGCGGTCGGCGCGCGCGAGCTCGAAGCGGTCGCGGAGGAGGAGGGCGCCGACGCCGTGCGGCTGCTCACCATTCACGCCGCGAAGGGGCTCGAGTTCAAGGTGGTGATCGTCGCGGACGCCGGCCGCGACCGGCCGCCGCCGTCGCCCGAGGAGATCCTCGCGCTCGCGGACGGCCGCTTCGGCTTCCGCGTCGCCGACCCGGTAACGGAGAAGCGGCGTGCCGCGTTCGACTACGACGAGGTCAAGAAGGCGCGCACCGAGGAGGACAGGGCCGAGCGGCTGCGCCTCTACTACGTCGCGATGACGCGCGCGAAGGAGCGGCTGATCGTCTCTGGCGCGACCGACCGAGAAAAGAAGGCCGACGCGTCGACGCCGATCGGCTGGGTGCTCAACCGGCTGCAGGCAGACGACGAGCTCGCCGCAGCCGGCGACGCGCCGGTCGAGATCCAGCGCAACGGGGCGCAGTTCGTCGTGCGCATGGACCGCTTCCGCGAGAAGGACTGGGGGGAGCCCTCTAGCGCGGCGGCCGACGAAGGCGAAAGCGGGCAGCTCAGCCTCTTCACGGCGAGCGCGGAAGCCGCCGCCGCGGCAGCCCCGGAGCTGCTACCGCTTGTGGCTCCGCCTGACCCGCCGCTGCACCACGTGCGCCGTCTCTCGTTCACCGCGCTTTCGACCTTCGAGCAGTGCTCCTACAAGTACTACGCGCTCCGCGTCGCCGGCATGGCCGAGCGGCGACCCGAGCACCGCGACGGCGGTGAGGGCGGCCTGCGCGCGACCGAGGTCGGCGACGCAGTGCACCGGCTGCTCGAGCAGGTCGATTTGCGCGTGCCCGCCGCGCCCGACTTCGAGCAGGTGCGCGAGTGGTATCCGACGGTCACCGAGGAGGAGCTCGACCGGATCCGCGTCTTCGTCGCGTCCTACTGCGACTCCGAGCTGGCGCGGCGCATCGCGACCTTTGCCCGCGTCGAGAAGGAGCGGCACTTCACGTTCGAGCACGACGGCGTGCTGCTGCACGGTTACCTCGACGCCCTCCATCTCGACGGGCCGCGCGCGCTCGTCGTCGACTACAAGACGAACCTGCTCGGCGAGTCCTCGCCCGAGGAGATCGTCGAGGCTGACTACCGGCTGCAGCGGCTCGTGTACGCGCTCGCGTGCTTCCGCGCGGGCGCGGAGGAGGTCGAGGTCGCCTACCATTTCCTCGAGCGCCCGGACGCTGTCGTCTCGACGACGTTCGCACGCGACCGGGTGGACGAGCTCGAGGCCGAGCTGTCCGAGTCGATCACCCGCATCCACGCGGGCGAGTTCCGGCCGACGCCGAGCGAGTTCGCCTGCGCCGGCTGCCCTGCCCTCGACCTCGTGTGCGCCGGACCGCGCCTTCGCGGCGGCGGCGACCGCGACGGGGCACCGCCGCTTGCCGCGGTCGGCTAGCGTCGCGGGGTGGCGCGGAGTTACGTCAAGGAGGCGCGGAAGCGGGTCGGGCCGAAACGGGTGCGCATCCGCCTGGTGATCGAGCGGCTCGCCGCGGAGCACGCGGATGCGGCGATCGCGCTCACGTTCCGCAGCCCGCTCGAACTGCTCGTCTCGGTGATGCTGTCCGCCCAGACCACCGACGTGAACGTGAACAAGGTCACCGCCACGCTGTTCGAGAAGTACCGCACGCCCGAGGACTACCTCGCCGTGCAGCAGGAGGAGCTCGAGCGCGACATCTTCGCCACCGGCTTCTACCGCCAGAAGGCGAAGTCGCTGCGCGGCACGATGCGGCTGCTGCTCGAGGAGTTCGACGGCGAGATCCCCCGCACGCTGGAGGAGCTCGTGCGGCTGCCGGGGGTCGCGCGCAAGACCGGCAACGTTGTGGCCGCGGAGCTCGGCCACGCGCAGGGGATCGTGGTCGACACCCACGTCCGCCGGCTCTCGCAACGGCTGGGCTTCACGAGAGAAGATGACCCTGTGAAGATCGAGCGCGATCTCGTGCGGCTCGTCCCGCGGGAGGACTGGGCACGTTTCCCGCACCTGCTCATCTGGCACGGGCGCCGCGTCTGCGACGCGCGCCGGCCGCGCTGCGAGGACTGCGTCGTCAACGACCTCTGCCCGTCGAGCCGTGTCTGACGACCGCCTTCGCTGCAGCTTCGAGAGGGTGGCGGAAGCCTACGAGCGCTCCCGGCCCGGCTACGCGCCGACGGCGCTCGCGTGGCTCGCGGAGCGGATCGGGATCGGCCCCGGCCGCCGCGTGCTCGACCTCGCCGCGGGCACCGGCAAGCTCACGCGCCAGCTGCTGACCCTCGGCGCCGACGTGGTCGCGGTCGAGCCGGGCGACGAGATGCGCGGCGTGCTCGTTCGCGTCGTGTCGGAGGCGGAGACGCTCGCCGGCAGCGCCGAGGCGATTCCCCTGCCCGACGCGGCGGTCGACGCGGTGACCGTCGGCCAGGCGTTCCACTGGTTCCGCACGGAGGAAGCGCTCGGCGAGATCCACCGCGTGCTGCGGCCCGGAGGCGCGCTCGCGCTGCTCTGGAACGAGTGGGATCACCAGGATCCGCTCCAGCGGGCGGTCGACGAGCTCGTCTCCGGGCTGCGGCCGCGGCGCGAGGAAGAGGGGACACCGCAATGGGCGGCGGCGGTCGAGGCCTCGCTGCTCTTCGGGCCGCTCGAGGAGCGCGACTTCCGGCACACGCGCACGCTCGACGCCGACCGGCTCGTCGACTGGGTGTCCTCGACGAGTCCCGTCGCCTCCGCGCATCCCGCGGTGCAGGAACGCGTCGAAGACCAGGTGCGCGCGCTCGCGGGGCACGGCCCGCTCGAGCTGACGATCATGACGCGGGTGTACGTGACGGATCGCGTCTCGGTCAGTTGACCGACGGATCCTCGGGGATCCGCGCCACGAGCTCGTAGACGCCGCCCTTGCGGCGCAGCACGTCGGACCAGAGCGCCTCGGGCGCGTCGGTGAAGGCGTCGTCGGCGAGCGCCGGCTCGATGATCCAGTCCTCGCGTGCGAGCTCGTCCTCGAGCTGGCCGGCGCCCCAGCCGGCGTAGCCCGCGAAGACGCGCCGGCGCGTCGTCGCCGGCACGACGTCGTCCGGTGCGTCGAGCGCCGGGAAGCCGAGCGCGCCGAACAGCGGCACCGCGGCATCGTCCGGGTCGACGAACTCGCCGAGCACGAGCACCGCGTCCTGCTGCACCGGCCCGCCGAGCCAGACCGGCTCGCCATCCTCGACGAGCAGCTCGAGCTGGGGCACGAGCTCCGCGACCTCAGCCGGCGAGGGCCGGTTGAGCACGAGTCCGGCGGCGCCCTCGTCGGTGTGCTCGGTCACGAGCACGACCGTGCGCCGGAAGTTCGGGTCGAGCAGGGCGGGGGAGGCGATCAGCAGCTGCCCCTGGAGGGTCTCCATGCCCCCATTGTGGCTATAGTCCGCGGGCTGCAAGCGCGATGAGGCTCGCGCATCGAACCGCGGCGCCGCCGCTGATGGCCTCTACCCCCGCAAGCTCGCCAAACGGAGGTAGAGATGAGCGACATCGCGATCGCAGCCGTGCTGGCCGGAACCGTCCTGCTCGCGTCGACCGTCTCGGTCGAGATCGGGCTCTCGGTCGCCCTGATCGAGCTCTTCGCCGGCTTCGTCGTCGGAAACGCGCTCCACCTGCACGTGCCGAGCTGGCTCAGCTTCCTCGGCTCGTTTGCCGGCATCGTCCTCACCTTCCAGGCCGGCGCCGAGGTGGACGTGCCGCAGTTCCGGCGCGAATGGAAGGCGTCGCTCTCGATCGGCCTCGTCTCGTTCTTCGGGCCGTTCGCGGTCGTCGGCCTCCTCGCCTACTACGGGCTCGGCTGGGACCGGCGCCAGGCGGAGATCGGCGGCCTCGCGCTCTCGACGACGAGCCTCGCCGTCGTGTACGCGGTGCTCGTCGAGACCGGCCTCAACCGCGAGCTCGTCGGCAAGCGCCTGATGTCCGCGACGTTCGTCACGGACATCGCGACCGTCGCCGGCCTGACGATCCTGTTCATCAAGCCGACGCTCTGGATCGTCCCGTTCGTGCTCGTCTCGATCGCGCTCATCGCCGGCCTGCCGCGCGTCGCGGCGCGCTTCTTCCGCCGTTACGGCAACCGCGTGATCGAGCCGGAGATCAAGCTCGTCTTCGCCTGCCTGTTCCTGCTGATGTGGCTCGGCACGAGGGCGAACTCGCAGGCCGCGCTGCCGGCGTTCATCCTCGGGCTCGTGATGTCGTCCTTCTACGCTTCACACCGCACCGAGCAGGACCGGATGCGCGTGGTCTCGTTCGCGTTCCTGACGCCGTTCTTCTTCCTCAAGGGCGGGATGAACGTCTCCGCCGGCGCGCTGTGGGCGAACCTCGGCGTGCTCGGAATCCTGTTCGTCGGGAAGATGGTCCCCAAGTTCGCAGGCATCTACCCCCTGGCGCGGCGCTTCACGGCGCCGCACACGACCTTCACGACCCTGCTGATGTCGACGGGGCTGACGTTCGGGACGATCACGTCGCTCTACGGGCTGAACGCGCACATCATCGATCGGACCCAGTTCTCGCTCCTGATCGCGGTCGTTGTCCTCTCGGCGATCGTCCCGACGGCGATCGCGCAGCGCTTCTACCAGCCGCAGGCCAGGGCGCACCGCGATCTGACGGCGCCGGTGCCCCCGGCGCCCGCGCGTGCCCCGGCCGGCGCCGATCAGTAGTTCCGCCGATGGGAGCGGCCCCGGTCCGGACGAGGCTAGAAGGCGAAAGGAGGCAATCGTGCGCACTCGTCGCAAGGTTCTCCTTGCCCTTCCCGCTCCACTGATCGTCGCGCTCGCACTCGCTGCGGGCGGCTCTTCGGCCGCTCCGCCGGGAGCAACGTACGGCTGGGGTCAGCCCGGGTGTGCGCCCGTGGTCGTCCCGTGCGCCCAGCCGCCTGTGAGCGTCCCGATCGCGCCGGTGGCCGTGGTGGCGCCGGTGCCGGGTTCGAGCTATGCGTGGGCGCAGCCCGGGACGGCGCCCGTGAACACGCCGTCCGCGCAGCCGCCCGCCTGGATACCCGCGTAAGCGGGATGGGCCGCTGGGGGCCGCGACCGTGCGGCCCCCAGCGCTACTCATAGTCCGCGCGCGGCGTCAGCGCGACGAGCAGGCCGCCGTCGTCGTCATAGGCCGGAAAGAAGTCGCCGGTGACGGGCTTGGCGCGGCCGGCGCGGGTGCGCAGCTCGAGCTTCTCGTCGAGCCGGCGCACGCCCCATTCGAGCGCGAGCTTGGCTGGGTTCCGCTCCGCCTCGAAGCCGGCGAGGCCGAGCGCGTCGACGACGTCGGCGCCGAGCAGGTCGACCTCGCCCCAGCCGGTCAGCTCGAAGACGCCGCGGCCGACGGCGAGGATCCGGCCCTGCCGGTCGCAGACGACGAAGCCGGTGCCGGGCGCCGGGTAGTAGTCGTCCATCAGCTCGAACAGGAAGCCGAAGCCGCAGTGGTGGCAGGCGACAGCCTCGTCGTAGAGGCCCTCCTTGCGGTCGATGTCGATCGACCGCTCCTTACAGTTCGGGCAGATGAAATACGGCACCGGGTCAGGCTAGCTGCGCGGGTGGGCGTCGACGGCTTCCACCCATCTGCGCAGTCTTGCGTAGCCGTTTGCCGTTTCCGAGCGGTTGCTGCTCGACGAGGACGAACTCGCCGTCCACGAGCACGGGCACGAGCGGCTGCCCGCTGACCAGCTCCACGGGCGAGCGGTCGTCCGCGTCGACGTCGACCCACTCGAGCTCGATCCCCTTGTGCCCGGGTGCGAGCGCAACCCGCTCGACGTTCGTCGAGAACGCGATCCGGTAGACGCACGGCGGCATCAGAACCAGCGGTTGCGCCGGAACAACCAGAGCTGGAAGACCGTCGTGCCGATGATCAGACCCCACGCGAACTCGTATCCCCAGTGCCAGCCCAGCTCGGGGATGTGGCGGAAGTTCTGGCCGTACAAGCCGACGATGAAGGTCGGCACGAGCAGCAGGGACGCGACGACGGTCAGCCGCTTCATGACCTCGTTCTGGCTGTTCGAGATCTGGGCCTGGTGGTAGTCGCGCACGCCGGCGAGCAGGTCGCGCGTGAGGTCGAGGCTGTCGAGCGCGCGCATCAGCTTGTCGTAGACGGCGTTGAAGGCGACCTCGACGTCGTGTGGGAAGACCTCGGGCCCGCGGTCGACGTCGCACGCGTTCACGATCACGCGCCGGACCGCGTCGCGCATCGGGGCGAGCGTCCGCCTGATGTGGAGCATGTCGTGCCGTAGCTCCGAGATTCGCTGCCGGGTCAGCTCGGCGGACTGCGACTCGACCCGGTCCTCGAGCTCGTCTATCTCCGCGTCGAGATCGTCGACGAGGTCGAGGTAGCGCTCGGCGATGTCGTCGATCACCCGGTACGCGAGCATTCCGGCCGAGTCGTCCTCCTTCGCCGACTCGCGCGCCAGGGCGATGTCGTACGGCTGCCGGCCACCGCCGCCCGGCGGCGTCTTGCGCACGGTCAGGAGTGTGTCGTGCGCGATGACGACGTCGATCTCCTGGTAGTAGACCGTGTCCTCGTCGGGGATCGCGACCGCGATGAGGAAAATGCCGAAGACGTAGTCGCCGTGCCCCTGGATCGTGGGGCGCGGCTCGTCCTCGTGCTTCGGCGACTGGAGCAGGAGCTCGACCGCGGACTCCTCGAGCTCGCGCGGCGACTTCGCGCGCAGCTCGTCGGCGCTCGGGTCGAGCAGGTCGATCCACGTCGCGGCCACGCGGCCGCGTTCGACGCGGAGTGGGCTAGACCTTCGCCCCGGCCGCCTGCGGCGTCTCGCTCGCCGCGAGGAAGCGCTCGGCGTCGAGCGCCGCCATGCAGCCGGTGCCGGCGGCGGTGACCGCCTGCCGGTAGACGTGGTCCTGCACGTCGCCCGCGGCGAAGACGCCCGCGACGTTCGTCGCGGTCGAGCCGGGCTGGGCGACGAGGTAGCCCGCGTCGTCGTGGTCGAGCTGGTCGAGGAACAGCGCCGTGTTCGGGTCGTGGCCGATCGCGACGAAGACGCCGTCGGTCTTCAGCTCCCGGGTCTCGCCCGTGCGCGTGTCGCGCAGACGGACGCCTTCGACGGTGATCCCGCCGAGGATGTCCTCGACGACGGCGTTCGTCAGGAACTCGATCTTCGGGTTCGCGCGGGCGCGGTCGAGCATGATCGGCGAGGCGCGGAACTCGTCGCGCCGGTGCACGATCGTCACCTTGGTGGCATAGCGGGTGAGGAAGCTCGCCTCCTCCATCGCGGAGTCCCCGCCGCCGACGACGACGAGCTCCTTCTCCTTGAAGAAGGCGCCGTCGCACGTGGCGCAGGCCGAGACGCCGCGGCCCTGGAGCCGCTGCTCGCCGGGGAGCCCGAGCCAGCGCGCGCTCGCGCCGGTCGCGACAACGACCGCGCGGCCGCGGTATTCGTCGTTCTCGACCCAGACGCGGAAGGGCCGCTCGGAGAAGTCGACCTTCGTCACGTCGTCGGTGACGAAGTCGGCGCCGAAACGCTCCGCCTGGCGGCGGAAGTCGGCCATCATCTCCGGCCCCATGATGCCGTCGGCATAGCCGGGGTAGTTCTCGACGTCGCTCGTGATCATCAGCTGGCCGCCCCAGTTGAAGCCCTCGATCACGAGCGGCCGGAGGTTCGCCCGGGCCGCGTAGAGGGCCGCGGTGTACCCCGCCGGGCCGCCGCCGATGATGATCAGCTCGCGTACGTCAGTCATTCCGTCTGTTCCTTCCTCGAAAAACGGTTCTGATGTATTAAACGCTGCCGGTCGGCCGGGCGTTCCCGTGCAGCCTGGTTGGCGACGCGAACGTCGAGGGTGCTCAGGCGGCGTCGAGGGCCCGGGGCAGGGCGGGCAGCAGCGCGGCGTCGGCCAGCTCGACGGGCTCGTCGGTCGCCTGGTCGAGCTTCGTCTCGAACCGGGTGAGGCGCTTCTCGGCGGCCACGAACTTCCCCTGCGCGTTCGAGAGGTGCTTGCCGACGAGGTCGAACTCGTCCTTGAACTTCACGAAGTCGGTCTGGAGGGCGGCGCAGTAGGCCATCACCTCCTGCGCATGGCGCTCGATCTGCATGCCCTTGAGGCCGAACACAATCACCTGGAGGTACGCGGTGAAGGTGGTGGCCGAGACCGGGAAGACGCGCTTGTCGTGCGCGTACGAGAGCAGCGCCCCCGTCTTGCCCGACACGAGCTCGTAATAGATCGCCTCCGCGGGCAGGTACATCAGTGCCCAGTCGTAGGTCGCCTCCTCGGGCCGGATGTACTTCGCGGCGATCGCGTCGATGTGGCCGCGCACGTCGCGTGCGAACGCCTTCTCGTGCAGCTGCTGCTCCGCCTCCGAGTCGGCTGCTGCCATCCGCTCGAAGTTATCGAGCGGGAACTTCGCGTCGATGGGGACGAGCCGGTCTGCTGCGCGGATGACGGCGTCCACGCGCTCGCCCGTCGTGAACGTGTACTGGAGCTCGTACGCCTCCGGCGGCAGCCGATCGCGGAGCAGGTTCTCGAGCAGCAGCTCGCCGAAGCCCCCGCGCGCCTTGGGCGGGCGCAGCACCTGCTCGAGCTTGCCGAGCTCCTTGGCGCGCTCGATCATCTCCGCGGTCGCCTTCGTCACCTCGCCGAGCCGCTCGTGGATCTGCGTCGTCGTCTTGCCGGCGGTCTCGAGCCGCCGGTCGACCTTCGTGTCGAGCTCGCCGAGCCGCCGGTCCATCGTCTCGATCACACCTTCGAGCCGGCGGTCGACGTCGGCGTTGCGCGCCGTCAACTCGCGCGTCGTCGCATCGCGCAGCGTGCCGAGCTCGCCGCGCAGCACGCGCGGGAACAGCACAAGGCCGACCGCGAAGACGGCGACGACGAGGAGGGCGAGTGCGACGACGACCATCGGGCCGACGAACGCTAGAGGCGGCGTCGGACGGAGCCTGGGCCTAGCCGAGGAGCGCGGTGTCGATCGCCGTGGTGACCTGCTGGAGGTCCGGCGCCGCGCTCTGCGCGCCGACGAGCTTCGGCTTGCTGCCGCTCTTGCCGACGAAGACGGTCGGCGTTCCCGTGACCTTGTTCGCGTCGGCGTCGGCGGCGACGTCGCTCGCTTCCTTCTTCACGGTCGACGACTTCCGGTCGGAGAGGAGCTGGGGCACGTTCAGCCCGGGGACGCTCTCCGCGATCTGGTAGATCATCCCGTCGTTCAGCCAGCCCGTGTTCTCCGTCCCCTGGTTGTCGTAGAGGACCTGCGCGAAGTTGAACGCCTTGTTCTGCTTGGCCGCCGCCATCATGGCCGCCTGGCCGCGGTACGAGTCGGGCCCGATGAACGCCCACGGCTTGACCTCGATGCGCAGCTTGCCCGTGCGCACGTATTTCGAGACGAGGGTCGGAGCCGCGGTCGTCTCGAACTGCTGGCAGATCGGGCACTGCAGGTCGATGTAGATCACCATCTGCACGGGCGCGAACGGCGAGCCGAGGAAGAACCCCTTCTGCGGGATGCCCTTGTACATCCGCTGGACGTCGGCCGCGCCGGGCAGCCCGCTCGCGAGCGAGCCGACCGTCTGGACGACCTTCGGGATCCCGGAGCTGCCGCCGCCGCCGCTGAGCACGATCGCGAGCACGACGATCACGACGATGAGCGCCACGCCGCCGGCGCCGGCCATGAGCACGCGCGGCGACGCCTGGCGACTGCGCCCGCTGCCCTTCGACTGCACGGGCGGCGGGGCCGACTGGGCGGCGCGCCGCATCTGCTTGCTCTTCTTGCCGCTAGGCATTGCCGGGAAGCGTAGCCACGTCGCCGTCTCCTCCGGCGGCTGCGAGGCTTAAGAATCCGATGAGGAGCACGAAGCCGGTGAGCGTGAGCGTCGGGATCGTCATGTACCCGAACTCGTTGATCCATTTCGTCGCGCAGCCGCCCGGGGCGGAGGCCTGGCACGTCGTCGACTGGCCGGCGACGCCGTTCTCGACGAGGAGGTGGTAGACGGCGATGCCGGCGCCGACGAACGGCAGCGGCAGCAGGTAGCGCGAGACGCGATGGTCGCCGGCGAGCGCGGCGAGCAGGGTGATGATCGAGAGCGGGTACATGCAGACGCGCTGGAACCAGCAGAGCTCGCACGGGATGAAGCCCGCGACTTCGGAGAAGAAGAGGCTGCCGCCTGTGGCGACCGCCGCGACGACGAAGGCGGCCCACAGCTCGTAGCCCCACAGCGCGGAGCGCAGCCGCTGCAGAGGCGCCCGCACCCCCGCGGCCGCCGCGGCGCCGACAAGGATGAGCGCGCCTGCCAGCACCTGCCCGGCGACGCCGAGCGCGGCGAGCGCGACGATCGTGTCGTGGGTCATCGGGGAGACCTTGCCATACGGCCCGGAGCTCAGGCGGGCGCTACGCTGCGTCGGCCGGGGTGGCGAAACTGGTCAGACGCGCCCGACTTAAAATCGGGTGCCTTCGGGCATGCGGGTTCGAGTCCCGCCCCCGGCACTCCTGCAGCTCAGGCACACGAGTGCGCGATTGCAAGACCCGGCTCCGGAGCAGGTCGCGCCGGGCGATCTGCTAGCGTTTCGTCCTGCGCGGCGGCAATGGGTGCGGTCGCGTGAGGCGGAGCTGCCTTCACGAGCCTTGGGCTCGTGGGGGCTTTTTTGTTGGTCCGGAAGGGAGGCGCTCGTGAACGTGCTGATTGCCGAGGATGAGACGATCATCCGGCTCGACCTGCGCGGCCTGCTCGAGCGGCACGGCATGACGGTTTGCGCCGAGGCGCGCGACGGCGCCGAGGCGGTGGCGCTCGCGCGCGCGACGGCGCCCGACGTCGCTGTCCTCGACCTGCGGATGCCGAAGCTCGACGGGATCGAGGCTGCGCGCCGCATCTACGCGGAGCGCCCGATCCCGATCGTGATGCTGACCGCTTTCAGCGATCGCAACAACGTCGAGAAGGCGATCGCCGCCGGCGTGTTCACGTACCTCGTGAAGCCGTTTCGCGAGAGCGACGTCGTCCCGGCGATCCGGGCCGCGACGGCTCGGCACGCCGAGTTGCTGGCAGCGCGGCGGACGCTCGGCGCCGAGCCGCCGCACCCGATCGAGCTCGACCTGCCGTCGCAGAGCGGCCACACGTGGCCGTTGCGCGTCCGGCGCAACGAGGACGGATCGCTCGACATCCGGATGTCCGAACGATGAGGGTGCTCATAGGCGAGGACGAGACGCTGATCCGCCTCGACCTGCGCGGGATGCTCGAGGCCGCCGGATTCGAGGTGTGCGCGGAGGCGCGAGACGGCGAAGAGGCGGTCGAGCTCGCGCGGACGGAGCAGCCCGACCTCGCCGTCCTCGACGTGAAGATGCCGCGGCTGGACGGGATCGAGACGGCACGCAGGATCCTCGACGAGCGGCCGATCCCGATCGTGATCGTGAGCGCGTACACGGAGGCCACCCTCGTCGAGCGCGCCGCCGAGGCGGGCGTGTTCGGCTATCTCGCGAAGCCGTTCCGCGAGGAGGACCTGCTGCCGGCGATCGCAACCGCCCGCGCGCGCTTCGGCCAGCTCGCCGCCGTGCGCGAGCAGGTCGACACGCTCGCCGACGCCCTCGCCGCGCGCAAGGCGATCGAGCGGGCGAAGGGGATCCTGATGGCGAAGCAGTCCCTCACCGAGGAGGCGGCGTTCGCGCGCCTGCGCAAGGCAAGCCAGTCCTCCGGCCGCCCCATGCGTGTGATCGCCGAGGCGATCATCGAGACGTTCAGCTAGGCGCGGCGCGTCCGCTCACGGGGCGCTCCGGAGGTCGGCCGCGTAGCCCTGCCGGCGGCACGCTGCGGCGACCGTCGCGTCGACCTTGCCCTGGAGGCGGCAGAACGTGTGTGCTGCGGCGCCGCAGTTGCGGACCTCGGCCCCGCCCATCGTCGAGGGGAGGCTGACGACGACGCAGCCGGCATCCGATCGGCCGGACGGATGGGCGGCGTACACGGCTCCCACGGCGGCCACCGCGACGGCAACTGCCGCGGCCGCGGCGAGCAGCCGCTTGTCCCGCCGGCTCAGCGGTGTGTTCGCACGCCGCCACTGTCCTTCGACTGGCACCGACGGGATTGTACGAGCCGTCCGCCTGCTCCGGCCCGCGGGCTCCCGTTTGACTCACTTCCGACGGGTCCGATAGGTTCGTGCGGCTTTCGCCGACGAGGGCGGGAGCGGAGGGGCGACGACGCCTCTGGGTCTTTGGGCCCGGGGCGTTTTTCTTTGTCGGCGCCTCTTGGATTGCCGCCGATGCCGGCGACGCGGGGGTGATGGTGCCCCGGCGGGCGCGCGCGGCGCGTCCTCGTGTTTCCGATGTCCGAAAGGAGTGGATCTGTTGCTAGCGGCTGCGTGGGCTCCATACCCTTCCTGGCTGAATCCGGGCGACAACGCCTGGCAGCTGACCGCGGCGACGTTCGTCGGCTTGATGAGCGTGCCGGGCCTTGTCGTCCTCTACGGCGGCGTGATGCAGAAGCGCTGGTCGGTGAACAGCATGATGCTGTCGTTCGCCGCCTTCGCGCTCGTCCTCGTCGTCTGGGTCCTGTGGGCGTTCGACATGGGCTTCGGCAACCCCTGGCACGGCCTGTCGAGCGGCGGCGGCTCCGACCTCGGGCACTTCTTCGGCAGCTTCATCGGCCAGCCGGGACCGGTCCTCGATCACGTCAAGGAGCAGGGACAGGCGGCGATCCCGTCGATCACCGCCGGGCCGCCGTGGCACTTCCCGAATTCGACGCTCGTCTACTTCCAGTTCGTGTTCGCGGCGATCACACCGATCCTGATGCTCGGATCGGTGCTCGGCCGCGTCAACTTCAAGGCCTGGCTGATCTTCGTCCCGCTCTGGACGACCTGCATCTACGTCGTCAACGCCTTCCTCATCTGGGGCGGCGGGTACTGGGCCGCGAAGGGCGTGTGGGACTTCAGCGGCGGCTACGTCATCCATCTCGCCGCCGGCGTTTCCGGGTTCGTGGCCGCGGCGGTGATCGGACCGCGTCTCGCGCGTGACCGCGAGATCGACGCTCCGAACAACCTGCTCATGGTGGCGACCGGCGCCGGCCTGCTCTGGCTCGGCTGGAACGGCTTCAACGGCGGTGACCCGTACTACGCGGGCGCCGACGCGGCCGCGGCCGTGCTGAACACGAACCTCGCCACGGCGATCGCGTTCCTCGTCTGGGTCGCGTGGGACTACTTCACGGGACGGAAGCCGTCCCTGATCGGCAGCGTCAACGGCATGATCGTCGGCCTGGTCGCGATCACGCCCGCCGCCGGCTTCGTGAACGGCTACGGCGCGCTCGCGATCGGGGCGATCGGCGCGAGCGTCGTCTATCTCGCCTACAACTACCTGAGCCGCGTCTGGCCGTTCCGCGTTGTCGACGACACCCTCGGCGTCGTCTACACGCACGGCTTCGCCGGTCTCGTCGGCGGCCTGCTCGTCGGCGTCTTCGCGGACTCGAACATGGTCCTCTATCTCGGCCGGAAGGGGACGGCGAGCATCTCCGCGGTCGGCAGCCTGCACCAGTTCAAGATGCAGCTCTACGCCGGCCTCTGGGTGATCGTCTTCTCCGCGATCGGCACGTTCATCCTGCTCAAGCTCGTCGGTCTCGTCGTCCCGCTGCGGATGAGCGAGAAGGACATGGAGACAGGCGACATCGCCGTCCACGGCCACGAGGTCTATCCCTCCGACGTTCCTTCGCTCGGATACGTAGGGAGCGTGGCCGCCGTCGCGCCGTCGTCGACGCCGGCGCCGGCGCCGACGCCGGCCCCGGCGGGGAGCTGACGAGAATGCTCGAAGCGGGATCTCCGCCGGGCTCGGCCCGGCGGAGATCCCGCGAACCGTGAGCGCCCATCACGTGCGAATCTGGAGGAACCATGGCCACGAAGATCATCGTTTCCTACGACGGCACCGAGAACGACACCGACGCGCTCGCGCTCGGGCGGCTGCTCGCCCGGGCCGGAGGCTCGCTCGCGCTCGCCTACGTCCGCCACACGGCGGAGTCGGAGCCCGGGCGCGAGAGGCTCGCCCAGCACGAGGCGGAGGAGCTGCTCGCGACCGGAGCCCGCTGGCTCGGCGAGCCGGACGTGCCGCGCCACGTCGTGCTGAGCGGGTCCACCCCCGAAGGGCTCCGCGATCTGGCCGAACGTGACGGTGCCGACCTGATCGTCTTCGGGTCGGAGTATCGAACGGCGCCCGGCCACGTCCAGCCCGGCTCCTCCGCGCAGCACCTGCTGGAGGGCGGCCCGATCGCGGTCTCGCTCGCTCCGGCCGGCCTCCGTGACCGCTCCGACCTGACCATCGACACGATCGCCGCCGTGGGCGAGGACGGCGACCCGGGCCCGCGGGAGACGGCGGCTTCCCTCGCCGCCGGACTCGGCGCGACCGTCGTCCCCCGCGCCGGCGAGACGGCCGGCCTGGTCGTCGTCGGCTCGAAGCCGGGAACGGCGGCGGGTCGCGTCATCCTCAGCGCCGCGGCGCTGTACCTGATCGAGATGCTCCTCTGCCCCGTGCTCGTCCTCCCACACGGAGTCGCGCTCCGCTTCGCCAGCTCCAGGCCCGGTGCCGCGTAGCGGTCCCGCACGGGCGACAAGAACCTGTTCGCCAACGCCCAGCTCGGATCGGTGCATCGCGGCGGCGCCTCTCGGAAACCCGGCTTCCGAGCTGTGAGTCCGTACACTCCCGGCCGTGGCCCGCGTCCAGGAACCGCCGCTCCGACAGCCGCTCGAGTGGGACTCGCCGCTCTTCCTCATGGCCCGCGCGCAGTTCGAGCAGGCGCTGCCGTACGCCGACGTCTCGCCGATGGTCGCCGAGCGGCTGAGCTTCCCGGAGCGGGCCGTGATCATGAGCGTGCCGCTGCGCCGCGACGACGGCACGTGGGAGATCTTCCCCGGCTACCGCGTCCAGCACTCGAGCGTGCTCGGCCCGACGAAGGGCGGCATCCGCTACGACCCGGCGGTCTCGCTCGGCGAGTGTGCGGCGCTCGCGAGCTGGATGACCTGGAAGTGCGCGCTGCTGCGCCTGCCGTACGGCGGCGCGAAGGGCGGCATCCGCTGCGACACGCGGACGCTCTCCGCCGCCGAGGTGCAGCGGCTGACGCGCCGCTTCACCTCCGAGCTGGTCGAGCAGATCGGCCCGAAGTCGGACATCCCTGCGCCGGACATGGCGACCAACGAGCAGACGATGGCGTGGATGATGGACACGTACTCGATGCAGAAGGGCCACGCCGTGCCCGAGGTCGTGACGGGCAAGCCGATCTCCATCGGCGGTTCCGTCTTCCGCCACGAGGCGACCGGCGCCGGGGTCGTGATGAGCGCCGAGCGCGCGTGCGAGCTCCTGGGGAGAAGCCTCGACGAGCAACGCTGCGTCGTGCAGGGGTTCGGCAACGTCGGCGGCATCGCCGCGTCCGAGCTGCACGAGCGGGGTGCGACCGTGCTCGGGGTCTCGGACATCTCCGGCGGGCTGCACTCCGAGTACGGGCTCGACATTCCGGAGCTGCACGAATACGCCGCCGAGCACGGCTCGCTCGAGGGCTACGACCGCTGTGAGCGGATCACGAACGAAGAGCTGCTCGAGCTGCCGTGCGACATTCTGTTCGTCGCCGCGCGCGAGGACCAGCTCACGGACGCGAACGCGGCGCGGGTCAGTACGCGCCTCATCGTCGAGGGCGCGAACGGGCCGACGACGCTGGAGGCGGACGCGATCCTCGCCGAGCGCGGCATCCCGGTCGTGCCGGACATCCTCGCCAACGCCGGCGGCGTCACCGTCTCCTACTTCGAGTGGGTGCAGGATCTCGGCCGGCTGTTCTGGGACCGCGAGGAGATCCGTAGCCGGCTCGCCGACAAGATGATCGACGCATTCGACCGCGTCTGGTCGGTTGCCGAGGAGAAGCAGATAACCATGCGACAGGCCGCGATGGTCGCCGCGATCCGCGAGGTCGCCGGCGCGCTCGAGGCGCGCGGCATCTACCCGTAGAGATGTCCGAGCAGACCGTCCGCGACGCGATGGTGCCCGAGCCGACGACGCTCGCCGACACGGCGAGCGCGCAGGAAGCGGGGCAATGCTTCGCCGAGCGCCCGGACGTGCGCGCCGTGTTCGTGGGCGACGACGCCGGCAGGCTCGTCGGCGTGATCACGCGCAAGACGCTCGTGCGCGAGGTCGTCGCGCGCGGGCTCGACTCTTCCGCGGTGCGACTGGGCGACATCGCCGAGCCGCCGCTCTTCACGCTCGACGTCTCGGTTCCGCTCGACGAGGCGTTCCACATGCTCGAGGAGCGGGACCTCGAGCGCGTGCCGGTCGTCGAGGACGGCAGGCTCGTCGGCGTGCTCTCGCGCGCCGTCGTGCAGCGCCGGCTCGCCGAGGACGAGCCGCCGGCGGGCGAGCCCGGCGAGGAGGCGGTTCTCCTCTAGGGCAGCGCCGGCCGCGCCTCAGCAGCATGTGTGCGGTACGGCGTCCTCGTCGGGCGTGGGCAGCTCGGCCGCGGCGAGTGCGGCGCCGTCGAGGAGGTCGTGCTCGCTCACCTCGATCGCTTCGAGGCCGAAGAGGTCGAGCGTCTCGGCGAGGATGACGGCGCCTGCGACGATCACCGGCGCGCGGCCGGGCTCCATCGCGGGCAGCGCGCGCCGCTCGGCGACGGTGAGCGCCGCCAGCCGCTCGAGCTGCGCGCGGGCGGTCTCGCGGCCGAGCCGGTGGCCGTGCACACGCGCTCGGTCGTAGCGCTCGAGGCCGAGGTCGAGCGCTGCGAGCGTCGTCAGCGTGCCTGCGACTCCGATCGCGCCGGTCACGCGCCGCCGCACCTCGTCCGGCACGTGCTCGGCGAGCAGCGAGCGCGCGGCGCCCGCACACTGGGCGAGCTCGTGCGGTGTGGGCGGGTCGCCGTGCAGGAAGCGCTCGGTGTGGCGCACCGAGCCGAGCTCGAGGCTCGCGTGGAAGCCGTCGACGATCAGCTCCGTCGAGCCGCCGCCGATGTCGAGGACGAGCGTGCCCGGGGCCGGTTCGACGCCGCGCCTCGTCAGGAGTGCCTCCTCGTCACCCGTGAGCAGGCGCGTCGCGAAGCCGTAGCTCCACTCGACCTCGCCGAGGAAAGCCTCGCCGTTCTCGGCGTCGCGCACGGCGCTCGTCGCGACTGCCAGCGTGCGCTCGGCGCCGAGGGCCTCGAGGATGCGCCGGTAGTCGGCGAGCACGTTGCGCACGCGCGCGATCGGCGCGGGGAGGAGGCGGCGGCGCCCGTCGACCCCCTCGCCGAGCCGCGTGATCCGCGTCTCGCGGTGCACCTCCTCGAGGCGGCCGTCGTTCACGTCCGCGACGAGCAGCCGCGTCGTGTTCGTGCCGAGGTCGACGCCGGCGACTCTCACTTGCGCGAGAAGACCGCGGCAGCGAAGCCGAACGTGCCGCCGGCCTCGCCGAGCGCCGCGCGCAGGACGGCCAACCGGGCGAGCGTGACGCGCAGCCGCGTGAGGCTCGCCTCGACCTCCGCCGTGTCCGACGCGGCCGCGACCCTGTCGGTCGTGGCCTCGCCGAGGTCGGCGAGCCGCTCGAGCTCCTTGCCGAGGTGCCGGCGCAGCCGCTTCAGCGCCCGCCACCCCTGGAGCACGCGCACGCCGAGGAACGCGAGCGCCGCGAGGGCGGCCAGCGTGCCGGCGATCAGCGCGCCGTAGATCGCCCAGTCCCACATGCCGCAGATCGTAACCGCGGGCGGGGCGGTGCTAGAATTCACCTACGCGACGCGGGGTGGAGCAGCCAGGTAGCTCGCCGGGCTCATAACCCGGAGGTCGCGGGTTCAAATCCCGCCCCCGCTACTCGAAAGGCCCCGGAAACGGGGCCTTTCTGTTTCGTAGGGCGAGATCGTGGCTCTCGACTTTTGCCAGACTTTTGCCACGGCGCGCCTGGCAGTGGTGGGGATCAGGCGACAAGCGCGTTCGGCCACGCGACCTGTGAAGGTCGTTGCACTACTCGGAGGATGCGCTCTCGGCCGTTCCGGTCCGCTTTCCTTTGCGCCGGTGTACGGCCTCGCGTAGCAGCCATTCGATCTGGGCGTTGACCGAGCGCAGGTCATCGGCGGCCCAGCGCTCGAGTTCGCGCCATAGCTCGGGGTCGATGCGCAGCAGGAACTGCTTGCGTGCTGTCACCCCGTCCTCACTGATAGAGCGTCCCGGTGTTGACGATCGGGCTCACCGGGGATTCCCCGCAGAGCACGACCATCAGGTTGCTCACCATGGCCGCCTTTCGTTCCTCGTCGAGCTCGACCACCTGTTTTTCGCTGAGCATGTGCAGCGCCTGGTCGACCATGCCGACGGCGCCCTGCACGATCTTCTGCCGTGCGGCGATCACGGCCTCGGCCTGCTGGCGGCGCAGCATCGCCTGGGCGATCTCCGGCGCATAGGCCAGGTGCGTCAGGCGTGCTTCGTCGACCGCGACGCCGGCCTTGGCCAGCCGCTGGCCCAGCTCCGCCTTCAACGCCTCCGACACCTCGTCAACATTGCCGCGCAGGGTGATCGCTGTCTCCTCGCCCTCGCCGTGGTCGTACGCGTAGGAGGTGGCCAGATGCCTGAGCGCGGTCTCGCTCTGCATGCCGACGTAGGCCTCGAAGTCGTCGACGTCGAAGATCGCCTGGGCCGTGTCCTGGACATGCCACACCACGACTGCGGCGATGTCGACCGGGTTGCCGGCCCGGTCGTTGACCTTGAGCCGTTCGCCGTTGAGGGTGCGGGCGCGCAGCGAGATCTTGTAGCGGGCCAGGCGCCGGACGGTCTGGCTGCCGGCCGCGTCGGCGCGGCTGAGCCCCAAGCCGCGCTTGCCCGGCAAGGAGCCATTGCTGAAGAAGGGGTTGCCCCAGAGGAACCCGACCTGCCGCGTCGTCCCCTTGTAGCGGCCGAACAGGATCAGAACGCGCGCCTCGTTGGGCTGCAACGTGAAGAAGCCCCGCGAGCACAGCACCGCCAGCACGAGCACGGCGAGCCCGACCCAGATCATCCACCTCCCGCCCAGGGCGAGCATTACCGAGCCGAAGATGTACAGCGCGATGGTCAAGGCCAGCATCGGCCAGCCCGACCAGACCGTTGCTTGGCGTTCGCTACTCATGGTGCGCCTCCGTCGTTCATGCCGGATTGACTCGGCTATCTTTGTGATACTTAAATGATATCGCAACGAGCAAGATGCGGCAAGAGCTAGTCGCACCGCAATGCGCCCTCGGAGGACTTCGAGACCGACCTAATCGGCGCGCCCGCGTTTCACGCCGACCTCAGGGCGCATCACCCGGAGGTCGCAGGTTCAAATCCCGCCCCGCTACTCGAAAGGCCCCGGAAACGGGGCCTTTCCGTTTCCTGTACGGGGTTGCACGGCTGAACGCGGAACCCCTGGAACGGTCAAGGCGTTCTATTTCTTCCTCCGCGCGTACCAGGACGCGATGTACGCGGTGACCGCCGGCGCGTATCGCATGCGCTCGAGGTTCTGCGCGAAGTGGCCGAGGAGCGCCAGATCGTCGTCTTCTCGGAAGATCCTGCGGTCCGCGATCTCGCCCGCGACGTCTGCCGAGACTGCGCCGTGATCGAGCTGCCGCCGCCGCAAGCGTTCTCGGTTAGTTAACCCGGAGGTCGGTCACCTGACGCGTCGAGCGTTTCGACTACACCGTCAAGCCTGAGAACCTCGATCCGGGGGTGGCGTCACGGCCGGATTCGCGAACCATTTGTGCAGATTATCACGATCTACGCCAATCTGCGCTACAATAATTAAAGGTTAGCGATGACCGTCCAGCTTCTGCCCCTCGGAGCCGACGGCGAACTCGGTCCGGGAGCTGTTCCGGATCTGATCGCCCCGCTCGCCCGCATCCTCCAGATCGCGAGCCTCGACCCGCGTGGGTACGCGCTCGACGACGACTGGCTCATCCTCAAAGGCAGCGACGCGGAGTCGGTCGCGCAGCTGCTCGACTACGCCGCCAGCTTCGAACCTGACCCAGCAGAACCGAAGGGCTTGCTGCCAGCCGGCCCGCTCACCGAGCAGATGCTCGCCGGCGGCATCGAGACGCACGAGCGGCCGAGTTGCGCCTTTCGCGGCGACGAGAGCATCGAGCTCTCCTGGGAGGTCGACCTGTACATCGCGTCTGGGCTCCTTGCCCCGCTCACCGCCCGCCTCTGGGCGGTCTGCCCGCACTTCCTCGTCGCCGCTTCGCAGCATCCCGAAGACGCGACCGAGGAGACCTTCTCTCCCGAGGAGAGCGCCCTCGACGCCGACACGACGCACGCCTCGTACGTCAAGGACGGCTGGGGCTGCGTGCGCACCTGGCGCCTCGACGACCCCAGCCTCCACCCGAAGCTGATCACCGAGACGCGCGCGCTGCCCGACGAGTCCGGCTAGGTCGCCTCCACGCGGACGCGTAGGCAACGCGCGCTCTTGCTGACCATCGTGGGCCGCTCCGCGGCCCACGTGTGACTCAGCGACCCCCGACCAGGTGGTCGAGGATCAGCCAGTCGAGCTCCTCGTAGTCCCGCGCGGCGATCAGCTTCTCGACTGCGTCCCGGTCGAGCGAGCGGCTGAGCGCGACGAGCCGGACGAACACGTTCATGCTGTTTCGCAGGTGCTTCGTGGCGACGTCGGCCGGCTGCGTGCGGAGCGCCTTCACGTCCAGGCCGACGACGCCCTTCTCCCAGTAGCGGTTCTCGTCGAGGACGCGCACCTGGTTGAACGCCGTCCGGATGTTCACGGAGCCAAACGCCCGGTCCTGGTCGTACTTCAGGCCGTTCTGGTCGTTGAGATGCACGCTCCATAACTTGTCGAACGCGAGCGCAAACGCGATCTCGTCCGCCGGGTCCAGCCCGGCAAGCTGGGCGTGCGCAGTCTCCATCAGTGCACCGACACGCTCGGGCGCACTCGCCCGGGACGCCAGCGCGAGCGCATGTCCCATCGTCGGGATGTACGCGATGTCCATCGGCTCGTTGGGCTTGGGCTCGACGGCGATCCGCACGTTCGGATCGCAGTCCAGCATCACGTCGATCGCCTCCACGAGCTGATGCGCCGCCCTCGTCGCATCCTTGGCCTCGCGCAGGTACGTGCCTTCGCGCGCCAGCCACAGGACGATGAGATCGGTGGCGAGCTCACCGGCGATGGCGACGGCCTTCTTCGACCGCTCGATCGCGTAGGCGCGAGCCTGGGGATCGTTCGAGGTGTAGGCGCCGTCAATCGTGAGAGGGTGCTCCCACAGGCGCGGTGCGACGAACTCCGCAGTCAGGCCGTTGTCCGACAGCTTCCGGCGGAGAGCCTGCGCCGCGCGGGAGATCTCGGCTGCCGACAGATCGTCGAGGCCGGGCACGGCGTCGTCGTCGTGCAGCTGCACGAAGTCGAAGCCCAGCTCCCTGTAGACGGCGAGCTTGTCGTCGAACGTGCGCGACGGGCGCACCGTCGGGCCGAACGGATCGGCTCCTTCGTGGATGTTCCACGGGCCGAACGAAAACCGGTAACCGAATGTCTCCATGTCACCCTCGCTTCGGTCGGGATTCAGCCTCGAAGCGGTGCCGGGACTCGGCTGCGGCTCTGAGCCCGCACTGCACTGCGATTCTACGACTCCGTCAGTCACGCGGCGGATGGCGCGCCGGCACCAGACGACGTGTGACAGGCCCGGTTGCTGGCAGAATCGTGACCATGCGTGCTATTGCTGTCACCGAGCCTGGTGGCCTGGAGGTGCTTCGGGTCGTCGATCGTCCCGTTCGGGAGGCGGGGCCGGGCGAGGTCCGCATTGCCGTGAAGGCGGCTGCGGTCAACCCGACCGACATCGGCCTGCGTGAGCGTGGCGTCGAGGGGTTGGAGGCGCCGTGGGTGCCGGGCATGGATGCGGCCGGGACGGTGGAGTCGCTCGGCGAGGGTGTGGGGCGGCTCGGCGTCGGCGACGCGGTGATGGCCGCGGTGAGTCCGCGCCGGCCGGAGGGGGGCGCGCAGGCGGAGTTGATCGTCGTCCCGGCGGCCTCGGTGGTGCCGGTTCCCGATGGTGCATCGTTTCAGCAGGCGGCGACGTTGCCGATGAACGGTCTCACCGCGATGCTCGGGCTCGAACTGATCGGGCTGACGGCCGGCCAGACGCTCGCGGTCAGCGGCGGCGCCGGCCTCCTCGCCTCCTACGTGATCGCGCTTGCGAAAGTGCGGGACGTGCGCGTGATCGCCGACGCGAAGCCCGACGACGAGGCGCTCGTGCGCAGCTTCGGCGCCGACGTCGTCCTGCCGCGCGGCGAGGGCTTTCCGGCTGCGGTGCGCGAGGTGGCGCCCGAGGGCGTCGACGGCCTCTTCGACACAGCGCTGCTCGGGCGCGGCGCCTTCCCGGCGATCCGCGACGGGGGCGCGATGGCCGTCGTGCGCGGCTGGGACGGCAGCGATCCCGAGCGCGGCATCCAGATCCACCCGGTCTGGGTTCGAACCGCTCTCGAGCGCACCGACTGGCTCCTGGAGCTCCGCGAACTGGCCTCGCAGGGACGCATCGCGCTGCGCGTCGCAGCCGAGTACCCGCCCGAGCAGGCGGCCGAAGCGCAGCGAGCGATGGAAGCGGGCGGGCTGCGCGGCCGCGCCGTCATCGTCTTCTAGTGGACGCGGCCACAAGTACGGTTGTGCGTCTGGCGGCCCGCAAACGCGGCGCATGCCGTTGTCCTCGGTCGGCCGCATACCTACGGGTATGCGGCCTCCCTGCGTCCTAGGCCTGCTT
>Ga0187865_1000066_pt1 | contig 133180 bp, 111 predicted proteins | sample June2016WEW_11_1_2_FD_132989 | JGI IMG/M metagenome (GOLD analysis project Ga0187865, IMG submission 132989) | Peatland microbial communities from SPRUCE experiment site at the Marcell Experimental Forest, Minnesota, USA - June2016WEW_11_100 | ecosystem: Environmental > Terrestrial > Soil >... | reverse complement strand
GATGAGGAGTACCTCGGGCGCATGGAAGACGTGTTGGCCCTGTATGAGAAGCCACTCTCGGAGACGGAACCGGTGGTCTGTATCGATGAAAAGCCGGTGGTCCTGCATGCCGACCTCCGCCGGCCCAGGCCCATGCATCCGGGACGAATTCTTCGGCGCGACTGCGAGTACGAACGCCGTGGCACGGCCAACGCGTTTTGCGGAGTGGAGCCGAAGGCGGGACGGCATTATCCCCGCGTGACTCCGAACCGTTCCTCGCCCGAGTTTGCCGATTATCTGCTGGAGATTGCGGAACACTATCCAGCAGCCGACACCATCCATCTGGTCCTGGACAATCTGAGTTCGCACACCCGCAAGGCAGTGGTGGAGCGGTACGGCGAGAAGGCGGGAGGCTGGCTGTGGGACCGGTTCACCGTCCACTACACGCCGAAACACGGAAGCTGGCTGAACCAGGCGGAAATCGAAATCAGCCTGTTCTCCCGGCAGTGCCTGGGACGGCGAAGAATCCCATCGCTGGGCGATCTGCGGCGAGAAGCCAGGGCCTGGGGCCGGAGAATGAACCGTGATCGGGTCACCATCGCCTGGCGCTTTACCCGCAAACAGGCACGCTTGAAGTTTGGTTACAGAAAGTACAACATTACGCGGTCACGGTACTAGTGCTGGGGATTATTCAATACGCGCTCTTTAAAGCCAATATTGATCGTAAGAATGATCTGATAAAGACGTTACAGGATCAATTGGCAGCACGTCCTGTGCCAGAGCAAACAACAACGTCGAAGGCGAAACCGACAAACTTTAGGCTGTGGGTACCAGGCGGCAATGTGTTCGTGCCAGACCAAGAGCCAACCCTGACGGGCATTCAGCTGGATGTCAGGATTGTCAATACTGGCGATCCGAGCAGAGCTATGGATTGGAAACTGTCCGTCATTCCTCCTCATGGGTCTCCGCAGATTGCCCAGCTAACCAAGATTCCCCCCTCCTTGGTTGCGAGAGGAGACAAAAGTACAGCCCATATCAACGAGTCGGAATCGCTGGATGAGTATTGCCTGGAGAATCCACTGAATGATGTACCTCACGAAGGGAAATTGTTGTTCTATGTACGCCTTCCCAAAAGAGACGTGTTGGAGTCGGTTCTGGAGCTTACCGTGAGTGATCTTGATGGACACTCATTTCTTCTCCGAAAAGACATGAAGGAATGGCTGCAAAGATAGCACGAATCCGTTGGCGGCCTTCTCTTTCGAGGTCGCCACCGGTTTTCAACTTGACTGTCTTAATCACGTTCTCACCAGGGTCGAGGGCCGATAGTACGGCACCGCCCGAATCTATTCCACGCCTAACGTCGCCAGCGATTCTTCCAGAGACTGCGAGTCGATCCGCAGTTCGCGGCCTTGCGCCTGCACATCTTCCAGTTCGTCGAAGGCGCGGAACAGACGCATCTTGACGGCGGCGTACTGCTCGGAATCGGCGAGGGGGCGTCCGTGGGATTCGGCCCAAGCGGCGACGACCTGGTGCGGGAGGAAAATACTGACCGCGTAGGTCAGCTTGCGGTCGGAGGTGACGTCGAAGATGTACTCATTGGCGTGGGACTCACGGGCATCGGATGTCGCGGCGGAACGTTTCCCGACGAAGTAGTACTGGTAAACGTAGCCTTGGGATCCGGTATAGGTTTTGAGGCGACGGATGGTCATGAGGTCGTTCGCTGTTCGTCGTTCGCTCTTCGCTATTGGCCGTTCGCGACCGTGTGCGAACAGCGAACAGCGAACAGCGAACGACGAACGACTGCTTCTAGATCTTCGCCTCCCGCAGACGTTTGACTGCGGTCTCCGAGGTAACGGGAGAATAATAAATCTCTTTGAAAGTGTAGGACCTTGCCTTCGACTCAAGAATGGGCAGAATCTCGATGTGCCAGTGGTAATCGTCATCGAGTGTTTTCCAATATCCGAGAGTTGCCGAAGGATGCTGGCTGTTGGGCGAGGTGTGAAGCACAAGGTGGAAGGCTTCGGTGACGGTGCGGATACGTTGCAGGGTACGCCGCAGGAGCGCGGCGAGATCGGTCACGATACCCACGCGCGAGGAACCGGTGCGCTCAAAGGAAGATTCATGGCTGCGGGGCATAATCCAGGTTTCGTACGGGGTGCGCGGAGCATAGGGGCAGAAGGCCACGTAGTCTCCGCGAAGTTCGACGATGCGCAGGTTCTGACGCTCCTCCTGCGCCAGAATGTCGCAGAAGACGCAGCGCTCTTTGCTTTCGAAATAGTCGCGTCCGGCGCGGAGTTCGTAGAGCACGCGGCGCGGCACGAAAGTGGTTGCGGTCAACTGGGAAGTGGGGTGGTCGAATTCCTGCCCGGCTCCCGCACCGTGATTCTTGAAAATGCTGACGTACTTGAACCGGCTGTCGCGCTTCAAATCCTGAATCCGCAGCGCGGCCAGACGCAGGAACTGTTCGACTTCGAAGTCGCTCGCAGTCCAGAGATGGCCGTCATGGCGGGGATTTTCGATCAGAACTTCGTGAGCGCCAACCGATCCCATGCGGTCGTAGAGGCCGTCACCGCGGCGGGCCGCCTCGCCTTCGACGTGGTAGAGCGCATGGGGATGGACGACGGAGCGCGCCGACCATGCGCTGCCGTCCACGCCGGGCAGGTTGGCAATGACTTGGGCTGGCTCGGCGGTGGGACCGCAAAAACGGCAGTCTCGGGAACGTGGCGTGGGCTCGATGACATCGTCGCCGGTGATCACCCAGGAACGGGTGATGGGATCTTTGCGGAGTTCCATGGCAGTAAGGAGAACAAAAGCGCCGAGCCGAGTCAAATGGAGAAATTTGTAATTTGGTAATTTGTAATTTGGTAATCTGAAAACCTTTTAGCAGGATACAGTGGTGGGACCTGCAAAATCCTTTGATAAGAACTGGCAGGCGGTAACCAAGACAAATTGCAAATTACCAAATTAGAGATTACAAAATTACCAATTCCCTTATGTCCGAGCCCTCGACGCCGCTGATGCGGCAATATGCCGCCATCAAGAAAGAGCACCCCAACGCTCTGCTGTTCTTCCGGCTGGGGGACTTCTACGAGCTTTTCTTCGACGACGCGGTGCTGGCCGCGCGCGAGTTACAGATCACGCTGACCTCGCGCAACAAAGAAAAGGGCGTGGCCATCCCCATGTGTGGCGTGCCTTACCACGCCGCCGACGGCTACATCGCAAAACTGATCCGGCGCGGGTTCAAGGTCGCGGTCTGCGAGCAGGTCGAAGACCCGCGTTTGGCGAAGAAGTTGGTGCGGCGCGAGGTGACACGCGTGGTCACGCCGGGCACGGCGGCGGATTCGTCGTTAAACGCGGAGGAGAACAACTTCTTGGCGGCGGTGGCAACGGTCGGGGATCGCGTCGGTTTTGCGGCGCTCGATCTTTCGACCGGCGAGTTTCGAGCGACGGAGTTTGGGGGCGAGCTGGCCGGACGCCGTATTCAAGAAGAACTTGAACAATTGCGGCCAAAAGAAATGCTGTATGGGTCTTCGGCTCCGCTGCTGGAACGGGCCGCAGCGAGGCAACTGGGCAGCTTCGCTGCCCCGGACGGGCGAGACGCCCGCCCCCACACAGGCACAGCGCCTGTTGCTCGGGTTTCTGGCGGGGGCTGGGCAGAGACGCCTTTGGACGACTGGATCTTCGCTCCCGACCACGCCATACCGCTCCTGGAGAATCACTTCGGCGTGCTCTCGCTGGAGGGCTTCGGGTTGGCCGGGAAACAGGCGGCGGCTTCGGCGGCGGGGGCGATTCTGTATTACATCCGGTCCACGCAGCGCGGCACGCTCGATCATGTGGACCGGATCGGCTTCTACGAGCGGCAGAATTGCCTGGTCCTCGATGCGGTGACGGTGCGAAACCTGGAGCTGATCGAACCGCTGTTCGCGGGCACGGATGCCGGAGTGACTCTGTTCCGCTGCTTGGATGCGACCGTCACGCCGATGGGCAAGCGTTTGCTGCGCACATGGATGCTGCGCCCGTCCTTGGATCGGGCCGAGATCGAGGGCCGTCTGGATTCGGTTGAGGTGCAGGTCAAAGACACGGTGCGGCGCGAGGAGTTGCGGCGGTCGCTCGACGGAATTCTTGACCTCGAACGTCTGCTGAGCCGGGTCACTCTGGAAACCGCGAATCCACGCGACGTGCTGGCTCTGGCGGCGTCGCTCGCACGAATTCCCAAGGTGCGAACGGTATTGGCGGAACTATCCGAGGAACGACTGTCTGCGTCGCGGCTGGGCACGCTGCACGGCGTGATCGACGAACTGGGCGATCTGCGGGAGAAGATCGACCGCACGCTGGTTCCAGAGCCGCCGCTCACGCTGAGCGATGGCGGGGTAATCGCGGCGGGCATCGACAAAGATCTCGACGAACTGCGCGACCTGAGCCGCAACTCGAAGCAGTACCTGGCGCAAGTAGAGACGCGCGAACGCGAGCGCACGGGGATCGGTTCGCTCAAAGTAAAGTTCAATTCCATTTTTGGCTATTACATCGAGATTTCGAAGGCGAACCTGCACCTTTCGCCCGCCGACTACGAACGCAAGCAGACGCTGGTGAATGCCGAGCGTTTCACGACTCCGGAGCTGAAAGAGTACGAGTCCAAGATTCTGGACGCGCAGGAGAAGATTGTCGAAATCGAGCGGCGGCTGTTTGCCGATTTGCGTTCCGCCATTGCCGCCGAGGCCAAGCGCATCCGGCAAACCGCGCTGGCGCTGGCTGAAGCTGATGTGCTCGGCTGTCTGGCCCACATTGCGGCGCTGCGGAATTATTGCCGGCCGCGTTTTGAGCAGGCTGACGAGGCCGAGCACGCGGGCGATCTGGAGATTGTCGAAGGACGTCATCCGGTGATCGAACTCCAGGAACTGGCAGCAGGGAGCGAGCGGTTCGTTCCCAACGATCTGTTCCTGGATTCGTCGTTGCCCAATACGACGCAGAATGCGACGCACAACATCGTGGTACTGACCGGCCCGAACATGGGCGGCAAGAGCACCTATCTGCGGCAGGCGGCGCTGATCGTGATCATGGCGCAGATGGGCTCGTTTGTTCCCGCGCGTGCCGTGCGGCTGGGGATTGTGGACCGCGTGTTCACGCGCATTGGCGCGAGCGACAACCTGGCCCGCGGCCGCTCGACGTTCATGGTCGAGATGACGGAGACGGCGGCGATTCTGCACACGGCGACAGCGCGGTCGCTGATCCTGCTCGATGAAGTCGGGCGTGGCACTTCCACCTATGACGGCCTGGCGATCGCATGGGCCGCCGTCGAGTATCTGCACGCGCACGTGCGGGCCAAAACTTTGTTTGCCACGCATTATTTCGAGCTCACCGAATTGGCTGAACAGTTGAGTGGAGTGAAGAACTATCACGTGTCCGTCAAAGAAACCGGCGGCAGCGTGGTTTTTCTGCGCCGAGTCGAATCGGGCGCAGCCGACCGCAGCTACGGAATCGAAGTCGCAAAACTGGCGGGATTGCCGAACGAAGTCGTGGTGCGTGCGCGTGAGGTGCTGGCCGAGCATGAATCGTCCGAGCACCGGCTTTCGGGGCATCTTACACCGGGCGCCGAGCCGGAGCGTCCGACGCAGTTGACCATCTTCACCCCGCTCTCGCAGCCAGTGCTGGAAAAGCTGCGCGAAGTAGATTTGAACCGGCTAACGCCGCTCGAAGCGCTAAACTTGCTGGCGGAGCTGAAGAGGCAGATTGATTAAGTGCCAACAATGACACGCGTTGAAAAGCTCTTGTCGATCAGCTCTGAACCAGTCTCGCGCACGCCTCCGGTTAACCCCGCACTATTGAAAAACTACCCTCTAGGGTCCGAACTACTCGGCATGTTGGAACATAAGAACGGCTTTTATGCTTTTGAGTCTGCCCTGCACGTTTTCCCTCTTACTTCGGAACCTGTAAACGGAGTGAGTCTTGCCGAGTGGAATTCTGACTCCCTCTGGCGAAACGACTACGGCGATCTAACGTCAGGGCTGTTGTTTTTTGCCGAGGACATCATGCAGGATCAGTTTTGTCTCTCCACCAGCGGTGTACTCCGGTTTAGCGCGGAAACTGGCGGCACAAAACCCATGGCAGACTCGCTCGAAAATTGGGCGGACATCATATTGCGAGATTTTGACCGCGAGACCGGTTGGACATTCGCCAACAAATGGCAGGCTGAAAATGGCCCATTGCCGCCCGGGAAGAGACTGATGCCAAAGTCTCCATTCTTCCTCGGCGGCGCTTACTCACTGGAGAATCTCTGGGCGGGTGATGCAGTCGAGGGGATGCGCTTCAAGGCTGATCTGGCAATACAAACAAAGAACCTGCCGGATGGGAGCCAGGTTCGCATAATTATTGGCGAAAGGCCCCCGAATTAGCGATCACGATAAACAATGCGAAAAACCACACCTGACCTCAATAGGCACATCGGCCAACTCCTAATCATCGGCTTCGACGGGACCGAGATGTCTCCGCGCCTCGCTTCCCTGCTCACTCGGATTCAGCCGGCGGGGGTGATTCTGTTTGCCCGCAATATCACTGGAGCCGCGCAAACGCATGCTCTTCTGCGCGAATGCCAGAAGCGCGTGGCCGCGCCGCTTTTCACTTGCGTCGACCTTGAAGGCGGCACCGTGGACCGTTTCCGCAACGTGATCGGCTCGGCGCCTTCTCCGGCAGAGGTCTTTGCCACGGGCAGCCGGGTGCTCTTTCGCAAGCATGGGCGCGTGATCGGCGAGAACTGCCGCGCTCTAGGCTTCAACGTGGACTTTGCCCCGGTGCTCGACTTGGCCTACGAGGCTTCGCGTTCGGTGATGAGTTCGCGGGCGGTTTCGGACGATCCGAAGCAGGTGGTTGCGTACGCGCGCGAGTTTCTGCGTGGGTTGGGCGATGCCGGAGTGCTCGGCTGCGGCAAGCACTTCCCCGGACTGGGCGAGGCCACGCTCGATACGCATCATGAACTTCCCAGCGTGGAAAAGCCGCTGCGCAAACTGTGGGCAGAGGATCTTGTTCCCTATCGGTCGTTATCATTGCGGCGCGAATTGCCTTTCGTCATGGTTTCGCACGCGGCGTTTCCGGCGGTGACGAAGACTCGCACGCCCGCATCGCTCTCGAAGAAATGGATCACCGACATTCTGCGCAAGAAGATTGGCTACCGGGGCCTGATCTGTTCCGACGATCTGGAGATGGGCGGGGTGCTGGCGGCCGCCCCGATCGAACAGGCCGCGATCGAACAAGTGACGATCGGGCACATCCGCGCCGGGGGCGATCTTGGCCTGATCTGCCATCGGGAAGATTTCATTCTGCGGGCGCATGAGGCGCTGGTCCGCGAGGCGGAGCGCGACAGCAGATTTGCCCGCCGCGTTCGAGAATCCGCGCGGCGCGTGCTGGCGTTTAAGAAGAATGCGTTTGATAGACAATCAGTGGCGAAGCGCCGCTCTGCCCCTCCCACTTCCGCACGAGTTGAGAAGCTGACGCGCCAGCTCTGGGAATTCGGGGAAGAGATCCGGCTGGCTAAGCTCGATCGCGAGGAACGCGCATGAGCATGATTATTGCCGGCGTGATGAGCGGTACCTCGGCGGACGGAATCAATGTGGCGCTGGTGAAGTTCCCCTCGGAGCGAACAGCGATGCGGTTGTCGGCACGCGGGCGAGGGCGCCCGCGCCACACACTTCTTGCGCACGAGGAATATCCGTTCCCTGCCCCGGTTCGGCGCGCGATTTTGGGAATGATGAACGCGGAATTGGCCCGCGTTGCGGATCTGGCCCGGATGAACTTTCTTCTCGGCGAACTGTACGCGGAGGCGGTGGCAAAGACAGCGCGCAAGCATCGCGTGAAACTTGACCTCGTCGGCTGTCATGGGCAGACGCTCTATCACCAGGGAGTGGCCGCACGATTTCTCGGGCGAAAGTTGGCGGTAACGTGGCAAACGGGTGAAGGCGCGGTGATCGCGGCGCGGCTGGGTGTGCCGGTGGTCTCGGATTTTCGTCCTGCCGATATAGCGGCCGGGGGGAAAGGCGCGCCACTGGTGCCGTTCCTCGACTATCTGCTGTATCGAGATCAAAAGCTGGGGCGTATTGCGCAGAACATCGGCGGAATTGCCAATCTGACGGCGATTCCCGCGGGCGCAGCGCTCGGCCAGGTGCTTGCTTTTGACACCGGCCCCGGCAACATGGTCATTGACGCAGCGATGGAAGAGCTTTTCGGGAAACGCTATGACCGCGACGGCAAAGTCGCGGCCTCGGGACGCGTGCTGGATGAGGTGATTGCACGGTTGTTGCGCGCGCCCTTTTTCCGGCAGAAGCCGCCGCGGACGGCGGGCCGCGAGGAGTTTGGCCGGGAATACGTCGGCCGATTTCTTCGGATCTGCGGCGGCGCGAGTAAACCCGACGTGGTAGCCACGGCAACGGCGTTGACGGCGCGAACGATTGCGGGTGCAGTCGAGCGATTCGTGTTGCCGAAATTCGGTGCGCGACGGCAGCAGCGTCACCAGATGATTGTCTCGGGCGGAGGCGCGAAGAATCCCACGCTGATGGCCATGTTGCGCAATGAGATCGCACCCTTGGGGATCGGGCTGCATTTCTCGGATGAGTTCGGCCTTCCGGCGGAAGCGAAGGAGGCCGTGGCGTTTGCCCTGCTGGCGCACGAGACGTGGCATCGGCGGCCAAGCAATGTGCCGTCGGCTACGGGAGCGAGGCGGGCGGCGATCCTGGGAAAGATCTCGTATGCGTGAGGCGGCAGCGCGGGCGCGCGCAAAAAGCAGGTCCTTCGCTTCGCTCAGGATGACAGTTCTTTTGGGATTGGTCGGCGGAGGCATGCTGCCGCTCCTCTCCTGCTCTCAAGCTCCCGATCCGAACACACTGGTCATGATCATTGAAAGCAGCCCAACGAATCTCGATCCGCGGGTGGGGATTGATGCGCAATCGGAGCGCATTGGCGAACTCCTCTTCGACGCGCTGCTGACGCGCGACGAGCACTTGAATGTCCAGCCCGGGCTGGCGGAGCATTGGGAGATTCCGGATCCGTTGACCTACGTCTTTCACCTGCATCGCGGCGTAACCTTTCACGATGGACGCCCGCTTACTTCCCGCGACGTGAAGTGGACGTTCGATTCCCTGCTGGAGGGAAAGATTCGCAGCACGAAATCGGCGGCGTACCGTTTCGTGGATCACATCGACGCGCCAGACGAGTTCACCGTGGTATTTCATCTCAAGGAGCCTAACGCAACCCTGCTGTGGAATCTCTCGGAAGGCGCGATTGGAATTGTGCCCCATGGGTCGCTCGACGAGATCACGCGCAAGCCGCTCGGGACGGGGCCATTCAAGTTTGTCAGCGCCGAGCAGGACAAAGAGGTCGTCGTCGAGCGCAACGACAACTACTGGGGGACGAAGGCGCGCCTGGCGCGGGTACGCTTCACCGTTGTGCCGGACGCGACGACGCGGGCGCTGGAATTGCGCAAGGGCAGCGCCGATGCCGCGATCAATGCGCTTACTTCCGACACCATCGTGGCGCTGGAGCGCGAGCCGAATTTGCAGATTGAGCGCGCCCCGGGCACGGTGCTTTCCTATCTCGCGTTTAACCTGCGCGATCCGACCTTGCAGGATGTGCGGGTTCGCCAGGCGATCGCGTATGCCATCGACCGCGGTCCGCTTCTGCAATACATCTGGCGCGGCTTCGCGCAACCGGCTCTGAGCGTGCTCCCACCGCAAAGCTGGGCGTATGACCAGAACGTGGCGGGCCACCCACACAATCCAGAAAAAGCCCGCCAGATGCTCGATGCGGCCGGCTACCGGGTTCGCGACGGCGTTCGCTTTCACCTGACCATGAAGACGTCCACGGAGGAGTCCACGCGGCTGCTGGCGGCGGTGTTGCAGCAGCAATTGCGCGATGTGGGCATTGCGCTCGACATTCGCACGTTCGAGTTCGCCACATTTTTTGCCGACGTCACCAGCGGCGCTTTCCAGCTTTATTCCTTGCGCTGGATCGGCGGAAACGAGGACCCGGATATTTTTGAATACGCCTTTCACTCCAACCGATTTCCGCCCAAAGGCGCCAACCGTGGTTTCTATTCCAATCCGAGTATCGATGGTTTGATCGATCAGGCGCGCCGTCAGACCGATCAGAATGTCCGCAAGCGGCTGTACGCTGAAGTTCAGGAAGTACTGGCGCAAGATGTCCCGTATATAAACCTGTGGTACTTCGATAACGTGCTCGTGCACACGCGCCGTGTGCGGAACGTAACCCTGAATCCGTCGGGAAATTACGACTTTCTGAAGACGGCTGAAATCAGTAGCCAGTAGCCAGTTGCCAGTACCCAGTTGCCAGCGCGCTACGCGTGAAGCCGGTGGATGATTAGGCCGGCCGCGCACGACCTGCGCGATTTTCAGCGTGGTACCATCGAAAGTCGGGCGTGCGCGTGATCGTGAGCAGCGTGCCCTGGGACCTGGGACCTGGGACCTGACACCTGAGACCTGATCTTGAAAATTCTTTTTATCGGTGACATTTTTGGGCGCCCTGGGCGGACCATCGTAAAAGATCGGTTGCCTGAACTGCGCAAACAGTACGCCGTGGATCTGGTCATCGCCAACTGCGAAAACGCCGCGGCTGGGTTCGGAATCACGCCTCCGCTGGCGGAAGAGCTTTTCGATCTGGGTATCGACGTGATGACCACCGGAAATCACGTCTGGGACAAACGCGAAATCATCGAATACTTCCAGATGGCGGACGGCAACCCACACAGTCTGGCGCGCCGGTTGTTGCGGCCGGCAAATTTTCCGCAGGGCCTGCCCGGTTGGGGAGTGTACGAAGGCCAGAAAAACGGCGCCGGTTATGCCGTCGTGAATCTTCAGGGACGTGTGTTCATGGGGTCGAGCGACGATCCCTTTCGCTTCGCCGATCGGCTTCTGGAACAGATTAAGTCGAAGATCGTATTTGTGGATTTCCATGCCGAGGCCAGTTCCGAAAAGATCGCCTTCGGCTGGTATCTCGACGGGCGCGTCACCGCCGTCGTGGGCACGCACACCCACATTCCCACCGCGGATGAAACCGTCCTGCCGAAGGGTACGGCCTACATCACGGACGTCGGCATGACTGGGCCGTACGACAGCGTCATTGGGGTGAAGAAAGAACTAGTGATCGACAAGTTTCTCAGCGGGATGCCATCGCGCTTCGAAGCGGCCAACGGCGACGTCCGCCTGTGCGCCGTGGTGGTCGAGTGCGATGACCAGACCGGCCGCGCCACAGCGATGGAACGGCTGATGCTGCGGTGAACGGCAACTTTGCAACCTGTGTTTCCTCCCGTTACGACCGTAGTTCCCTTCCCTGGATTTCTCTTGCAAGACACCAGCAGCCGGGCATTCTATAGTAAGTAATATGCGATGGCTGCCAGCGGGAAGTGTTTTGTTGTTTGCCGGAGTGTGTTTGGCTGCAGACACTCCCCCGGCCGCCGCGCCAACGCTCTGCTCCAATTCCGCGGGTGCGCCCGCCTGCCACGGTCCCGCCAAGGACCTGAAGGCCGCCCGCCAAGCCTTTGCGCGCGGACTTAAACTCGAGAAATCGCGGAACGAGAATTTGCAAAATCTCGACGAGGCTTTTTACGAATTTGAGGAAGCTTCTCGGCTGGTTCCGCAAAACGTGGAGTACGTGACCGCGCGGGAGATCACGCGACAACATCTGGCCGGGATGCATCTGGAACGCGGAAACAGCGACCTGCTCGATGGCCGGCAAGTGGAGGCGCTGGCGGAGTTCCGTACTGCGCTGAACCTCGATCCACAGAACGAATTCGCTCAGCAGCGCATAAGCGACGCCCTGGGGCCCGTGCCGGTGCATACCGCAAGCCCACCGCAAATGATCGCCAGCGCCGACGCGCTCGTTGCCAAACCGATCGACGGGCGCCATGACGTCCACTACCGCGGCGATTCGCGTGGTCTGCTCACGGCGGTCGCCGCGAGCTATGGCCTGACGGTAGTCTTCGACGAAAACTTCCCCAGCCGCCGCGTCCGATTCGATATCGAGAACGCGGATTTCGCAACCGCCATGCGGGCGGCATCCGCGGCCACGAAGAGCTTCAGCGTGCCACTGGAAGACACAGTTCTTTTTGCTTGCGCTGACACCCCCGACAACCACCGCTTCTACGATCGCATGGGCATGCGCTCGTTTTACATCCCTGGCGGCAGTGCTGCTCAGGAGTTGAACGAGCTGATGAACTCGCTGCGAACGCTATTTGAGTTCAAGTTCGCAAGCCTCAACGCCGCGTCGAGCATGATCACGCTGCGCGGACCGCAGGCGGCGCTGGAAGCGGCCACCCAGTTTCTGGGACAGATGAATAGCACCCGCCCGGAAGTGATGCTCGATCTGAAAGTTTTCCAGGTGAGCCACACCTACGCGCGGAATATCGGGCTGCACGTCCCAGACCAATTCAATCTTTTCAACATTCCGGCGGCCGCGCTCGTGGCTCTCGGCGGACAAAACATCCAGACCTTGATCAACCAACTGATTGCCTCTGGCGGCATCAACCAAGCCGGTAATCAGACCATCGCCGCCCTCCTCGCACAATTGCAAGGCCAGCAGAATTCAATCTTCAGCCAGCCGCTCGCGACCTTCGGCGGCGGGCTCACGCTGATGGGGCTGAGCCTCGATCGTTTGTCCGCCGCGCTTTCCATGAATGAGAGTTCCGTTCGGTCGCTCGATCACGTCCACTTGCGCGCTTCCCAGGAAAAGGAAGCCACTTTCAAGCTGGGATCGCGCTATCCCATCCTCAACGCCAGCTTCGCGCCGATTTACAACAGTTCCGCCATCTCGCAAGTCCTCGGGAACCAGTCGTACGCCGCGGCTTTCCCTTCCGTCAGTTATGAGGACATCGGACTCACGTTGAAAGCGAAGCCGCTGGTTCACAACAATTCAGACGTAGCCCTCGAGCTGGAGATACAATTCCGCACTTTGGGAGCCACAAACTCAAATGGCATTCCAATAATTTCCAACCGTGAGTACAAGGGGGGAATCCTGCTCAAGGAAGGAGAACCGGCGGTTGTAGCGGGAATGATCACCGAGACCGATCAGAAGAGCCTGAGCGGTCTGCCTGCGCTCTCCAGGGTCCCGGGCCTCGGCGTCCTCACATCCCAGAGTTCCAAACAGGAAGAGGACGACGAACTACTGATCCTGATCACCCCGTATGTCGTCCGTAGCCCGGAGCGCACCGAAGCACCGGAAATCTGGATGGGGAAATAAATCGGGTCATCGGGTGATCGGGCCATCGGGTGATCTAAAACCTGAAACCCAAGAGCTCTTGACTTTCGATGACCCGATGGCCCGATCACCCGATGACCCGATTTATTTGTCGCCTTTTTCCTGGCTCGCCTGGAAGTCCACAATCTTCTTCAACAGATCGACGGGCGCCCCACCGGGTACGCTACGTCCATTGATGAACAGAGCCGGCGTGGCATTCACGCCAACCGACTTTCCCAGCGCAAGGGAGGCCTCGATTCTGGCTTTCGTATCCGGCTTGGCTGCGCAGGCGGCGATCTCGTCGCCATTCGCGCCAGATGCGGTCGCAATGGCCTTCAGCTTTTCATCGGCGTTGGACTCAGTGATATTGGCCTGCTCGTCAAACGTCTTCTGGATAAATTTCCAGACTGCCTCATTCGCAGCACCCCCTGCCGAAGCGCGCCCCACGCAATCGACATAGCCGGCCGCTTTCTCCGCCCAGTTGTGCGAGGGCAACGGGAAATTCTGGAAAACAAAGTGGGCATCGGGCTCCAGCGCAAGCAGCTGATCAATCGCGGGCGCGGCCTTCTGACAGTGCGGACACTGCATATCGCTGAACTCGACAATCGTTACAGAAGCCTTCGCCGGTCCCTTCGCGGGGCCGTTCACGCCTTTTTCCAGCTTGGCCCGGGCATCGTCGAATGGCTTCGCACCGAAAGGCAGGATTTCGCCCGTAATTGCACGCTTGCCGTCAGCGCTAACCAGCAACCGATTCGGGTTCGAGCCCTGCGGGTTGGTGACAACAAATAAGACCTCCGCCAGTCCCGGCACCTCGGAGGGACGAATCTCAGTCACCTTCCACGTCACCGTAGGATCGTGGCCAAGCATCTGGAACAGGAATGAATTGACCGTGTCTTCGCTGGGGAGAACCGTCGTGCCGACGGCGGCGGCCGAAGTCGCCGCTGGTTTGGTCGCCGGTCTTGTCTGGAGAGTGGGTTTGGTTTGAGCGATGGCGATGCCGGACAACAGAAAAGCAGCGAGCAGTGTGCGATGCATGCGTGTCATATTTTGAAATTCGATTGGAATTCGATTGTTACAAAAACCGGCGAAGTTGTCATTATTCACCAGACTTTGTCATCCCGAGCGAAGCGAGGGATCTGCAGGTCGCCGCAAAATGCAGATCCCTCGCTTCGCTCGGGATGACAATTCATGAAAGCTGTCGCTCGTGCACCGCTCCGGACCCGATTTTCACCACGGTGCTAGAACTCCGCCTTGGCTGCGATTGGAAATCTCCGTCCGTAGCCGAACGCCTTGGCGGAGATCTTGATTCCAGGCGCTGCTTGTTGCCGCTTGTACTCGCTGCGCTCCACCATCCGGATCACCCTCCGCACCAGATCTAAATCGAAATTGTGAACGCGAGCAATCTGTTCGGCCGAGCACGACTCTTCTACAAAGTCTTCGAGAATCGCATCGAGCACGTCGTAGGGCGGGAGTGAATCCGAATCCTTCTGATCCGGGCGCAATTCCGCGGACGGCGGCTTCTCGATCGTCGCTTCCGGAATTACTTTGCGCCGCGAGTTCACGTAAGCGCTCAGGCGGTACACCAACGCCTTCGGCACATCCGAGATCACCGCCAGTCCACCCACCATATCGCCGTAAAGGGTGCAATAGCCGACCGCCAATTCGCTCTTGTTTCCGGTCGAGAGCACCAGCGCGGCGAACTTGTTCGACAAGGACATCAGCAGCAATCCGCGGGCGCGGGATTGAATGTTTTCTTCGGTGACGTCTTGCGGCATCCCGGCAAACACGGGCGCGAGCGTCTGGCGTGCGGCTTCGTAGATGTCGTGGATCGAAAGCAGTTCGAAGCGAATTTTGAGGTTATTGGCCAGTTCCCGCGCGTCGTCAATCGACCCTTGCGACGAGTACGGCCCGGGCATGCCGACGCCGATGACGTTCTCAGGGCCGAGCGCATCGGCCGCGACCGATGCGGTGAGCGCGGAATCGATGCCGCCGCTGAGTCCGACGATCGCCCGCTGGAAGCCGCATTTGTGCACGTAGTCTCGCGTGCCCAGAACCAGCGCTTCATACGCGCTGCCTTCTTCACCCGCGACCTGTGGGTGCATGTCTCCGTTGAGCTTCTCGGAGTCGAAATAAATCAGGTCTTCCTCGAACGACTTCGCTTGCGCGATCACCTGTCCGTCGGGCGCAATCACCAGGCTCGATCCGTCGAAGACCAGGCTGTCGTTGCCCCCGACCTGGTTCACCATCGCGACTGGAACTTTCTGATTCCGGGCGATAGCCGCCAGCATGTCCCGGCGCAGTTCGCGCTTGCCCAGCCAAAACGGCGAGGCGGCTATGTTGAGCACGAAGTTCGCGCCGGCTCGGACCAGTTCTTCAACCGGGTCTATGCCATACAGCCGCCGGTTCCAGAAGCGCTTGTCGTTCCAGGCGTCCTCACAGATGGTCAAAGCCATCTGCTTGCCGCAAAAGCTGAACAGTTGCTGGCTCTTGGCGGGAGCGAAGTTGCGCATCTCGTCGAAGACGTCATAGGTGGGCAGCAGCATCTTCGACTGGATGAACTCGATGCGCCCTTCGCGCAGCAGCACGGCGGAGTTCATTACTTTTTTGCCAGAGTCCGCTTCGGCCGGGGTCACCACCCCGCAGATGACGGCGATTCCCCGCGTTTCCGCGGCGATCCTCTCGACGGTCGCGCGATTGCGCGCCACAAACGACGGCCTCTCGACCAGGTCGCGCGGCGGGTAACCGGAGACGGCGAGTTCCGGAAACAGAATCAGGCCCGCGCCCGCACTTCGCGCCTGCAGCGCAAACTGGATGATCTTGGCGGCATTGCCAGAGAAGTCCCCGACGGTGGGGTTGATCTGGCCCAGGGCAATTTTCACGCTCATAGTGTAGAGGGTCGGGTGTAGAAGGTCGAGACCAGAAGGCGCTTAACGGAACAGGGCCGACAGCTCACGAAAGAACTCTGCCGGCGTTGCGATGCGCAGCGAGGTCCGCTGCGCGACGGCCTTGGTGAAGTGCTTGGTGTTGTGCGTCAGCGACCAGTCGGGTTTGCTGGCCATCGCAGACAGTAGCACCGGTACATCCGCTTCGTGCCGGATCAAGTGCCGGCTCGAATGCACCAGATCTTTATCCGGATACGGGACAAGCTCGGGATTGGTTAACTTGATGAGGTGGCGATAGTCATCGATCAACTGTTCGGCATCGAGCGACGGCAAACGTTCCGCGTGCAGGAAAAGGTTTTCCTCCACTTCATCGCGAACCGCCTCGGCCAGCACCAGCTTGCACACCTTGGCGGCGCAGAGCGACAGCGTAGCTTTGTCCAGGCCCCAGGGGGAGACAATTCCTCCGGTCAGGACATTCGAGTCCAGGAACAGCCGGATTCTGCGTTGGCTGGTCACTTCCCGCGCTGGCTGCGAGAGCGGCGGCGCCGCGAGACGCTATCGGTAGGCTTCTTGCCGTAGCGACGGGTGTACACGCGATTGCGGGCCTCCGGGATGGTCGCGAGAATGTCCTCTGACGTCAGTCCGGCAGCCGTAAGGCGCGAGCGCACCCGTTCGCAAAGCCGCTCAAAACGCCGCTGCTCCGGCAGGAGAATGAGGCCGTCACCCAAACGCAGAACGGCAAAGGGCGCACCAATCCCCAACCCGAGGTCGTCCCGGAACTGCTTGGGGACCGTGAGCTGTCCCTTTTCGCCGATCTTGGTTGTCGTCATGTATTCGAGGGTCGTGTTATGGGTTGACATGGCCGGTATGAAAATCCTACCACAGGACCCAACCGCTTCCAAGCATGAAGCTTGGACCCACGAGCCTTTGAATTTCAATGATTCAATGCCTCAATCGCTCAATGGCTCAATGATCTTAGCCCAGTTGGGGCCTGGGTCGGTACCGGGAGGGCCAGTCGGTTGAGGCGCGCCCATCGGTGGCGTGCCGGAAGGGTTTGCAGGATTGGACTCCGGCATCTCTTCTCCGGGACGCCGCAACGTGGGCGCGTTCGCTGGGCGGCCTTCCTGTTTCTTGGCAACGGTCGGAACACCCAGATCGACTTCCTTTTCGACGCGCACGATTTTTTGGCCATTGACCTTCATGATCTCAACCCGCACGACTTCGTCGCCCACGAAGCGCACAAAATCCACGTCCTGCGGGGGCTCGCCGTAGATCCACTCTTCGTACTCAACCTCGTCGGCGCGCTCGCGCACTTTCTTGGGCGGACGTCCCTTGGCATAGATCACCATGTCGTGGTTCATTCCCACCAGCACGTGGTGATTCTTGATGGCGTCTTTGACCTGGGGAGAAACGGTTTCGAGATAGGCATCAACTGCGGACTTGGAATCGAAATCAAACACCGGACGCAGCAACTGCTTCAGCTCTGGCCCGGTCATCTCCGGAACATATTTGTCGAAGTAGAGATCCACGAAAGAGCCGCGGGCATTGGCGGAGGAATCAGAGGGCGCAACCGGCACAGATGTGCTCGCGCCCTGAATCTGGATGTGTTGGTACCACTTCTGCTTTTTGATGGGACCGCCGTTGATCTCAAAGCGGATGTGGTCTTCCTTGATGACGACGTCGCTGATGCGGGCCCGGTCGCCGGGTTTCGCGGCTGGTCCCCAGAGCGCCATCAAACGTTGCAGCTCCGGGCCGCTGGGGGTTACGGTTCCGTTTCTAAGTTTCAGCCCAGTCTTCCCCATCGGGAAATTCGTGTGGATGTAAACCAGTTCCGCATTGAAGGCGTGGACAATTTGTTCACGGGTTTCCTTGGAAATCCTGGGGGGCGGAGTATTCTCGGCGAGCGTCAACGAGGAGAAGACCAGAAGGATCGCCAACAGCCGACAAGAACCGCAGTGAACGTGGAAGGACCGCATGCACCACCCCGGGCCGACTACGTTAATTATAGACCGGCGCTAAGATCAGTTCCCAGTTCTCAGTTCTCAGTATCTAATCCCGGCGCTTCTCACTGAGAACTGAGAACTGGGAACTGAGAACTACCGGCGGTGACCGGCGGTGTGAGTACTTCGGTAACGGTGAGCTGTACTTTAAGCACCTGAGGTCATCACTCGAAACCAACTTAGAATGGATCCAGGACGGACCAGCTCACCCCCGTGCTTGGGCCGACAGGATTGCCTTTTGCCGTTGAAGCTTCCCATTCCCGCGCGCGTTCCGCTCCTGTACGTCATCCTTGGCGTGCTGTTGGCCATCAGTGTCCTCCCCATGTACTTCTACTCGGCGCAGATCGAGACCATGAACCGGGAGCGCCTCAAGACCAACGAAATGCTGCTGCAGAACACGGTCACGCGTTCGCTGGCCGACGATATTTCCCAGCACCAGGAAGCGTTGCACATGATGCTGGCCAATTTGTCGTCGTCGATTCAGGTAATGATGCTGGCCAATCCGAGCGGGAACGACCTTAATGCTCAGAAACTTCTGACGCCAGAGCTCCGGGCCATGCTCGAGAATTTTGTTTCGTCGTCGAACGACATTGCCTATGCCACGCTGCTGAATGCCGACGCCAAAGGAGTTTCCGCCGGGCGTATTGAGCCCGATGCCTTTCTGCAACGGGAACTGGAGCGAGCCTATCAAGCCGCCCGCGAAGGACGCGTTTACAGCGGGCAGCCGCTGATGGTGGGCAGCGGGAAATCCGCGCGCACGGTCATGTTGGTCAGCTCGCCGATCATGTATGACAAACGCTTTCTGGGGATGATCGGGTCGGTGGTAGACATGGACTACCTGATCCGCCGGCTGCAGCAAGTCAGTCTGACCGGGTTGATGCCGTACGTCGTGGACAGCCAGGGAAGGCTGGTGGCGGCCGCGACTGCGCAATATGCCACCGGACAGGACATGAGCCACTTCGAGATCGTCCGCAGCTTTGTGGGTGAAGGCTCAAAAGCCCAGTTGGCGGCGACCCGCGAATTCACGGTTCGTGATGGGAAAGATGCGACCGAGATGCTGGGGACGTACAGTCCGGTGACTTCGCTGGATTGGGCGGTAGTGGTGCAGAAGCCCCGCGAAGATGCGTATCGCGGAATCTACGAGATGCAGCGCACGGGGCGCTTGCTGGCTTGGCTGGCGGTGTTTGTGAGTGTGGGTCTGAGTATTTTCTCGGCGCGGCGGATCACCAGCCCGCTGCAAGTGCTGGCGCAGTCCAGCCGGGCCATTGCGCGCGGTGACTTTTCCCAGCGCGTGCACCTGAAAACGCGCACCGAGATCGGCGAACTGGCGACCACCTTCAACACCATGTCGGAAGAACTGGAACAGTTCGTCGAAGACCTGAAGCGCGCCGCGGATGAAAACAAGAACCTGTTCATGGGGTCGATCCAGATGCTGGCCGGCGCCGTCGACGAAAAAGACCCATACACGCGCGGCCATTCCGACCGCGTTACCAAATACTCGCTGATGATCGCGAAAGAGATGGGGCTGGACCCGGAATTTCTGGAAATCCTGCGCGTGTCGGCGCAGCTGCACGATGTCGGAAAAATCGGCATCGAAGACCGCATCCTGAAAAAACCGGGCGCTCTGACTCCGGAAGAATTCGAAATCATGAAGACGCACACCACCAAGGGCGCGAACATTCTGCGTCCGGTGCCGCAGTTGCGCGAGATGCTGCCCGGAATCGAACTGCATCATGAGGCGCTCAACGGGCGCGGATATCCTTACGGTCTAAAAGGCGACGAGATTCCGCTGCTGGCACGCGTGATTGCGGTCGCCGACACCTTTGACGCCTTGACCACGAACCGTCCTTATCAGCAGGCGCACGATCCGGTGGAAGCCCTGCACATCATTGAGAAGCTTTCGGGACTGCGCCTTGACCCCAACGCGGTGACCGCGCTCATGGCGGTGTTTTACCGGGGAGACATTCGTATTCAGAAGTCGCTGGCGCAGATGATCCCGCTGGAATCGGCTGTACCCGCTCCGGCGCCGCTCCACCCTCCCCTTCAACCCGTCGATCCTCTCACCGTCGAAATCACGCGGACCTGAACGGAGAAAAGCGCTGTTGGCTTTTGGCTCTTTGCTCTTAGCTAAAAGCCAAAGGCCAAGAGCCAAGTGCGATTTTCTCCGTGCCTCTGTGTCTCCGTGGTCGAGTCTCCTATAATCGTTGTCGGATACCTCATGATTCAAACCCTTTTTGGCAGTCTGGACCAAGAACAGAAACCAAGTTTTATCGACCGCATGAAGGAGGCCGTCTCGCGCACCCGCGAGAACCTGGCCGAGCGCATCGAAGATGTCGTCTCCATCGGCAAGGAGATCGACCGTTCCACGCTGGACGATCTGGAAGCCACGCTGATTGGCGCCGACCTCGGCATAACTACCACCCATGAGGTTCTGGAGAAGCTGCGCGATAAAGCCGACCGGAAGCAGATTAAGGATGTGAATGAACTCAAACGGCTGCTGAAAGAGGAACTGCTGGCGATTCTGACGTCGACTGGCGCCCGGCCCGTGACCAAGGTGGAGGGCACGCCGGAAGTGATCATCGTGGTGGGCGTGAACGGCACCGGCAAGACGACCACCATCGGAAAATTAGCCCAGGTGTTTCGCGCGCAAGGCAAGACGGTGCTGTTGTGCGCGGCGGATACGTTCCGCGCGGCGGCGATTGAGCAACTCGAAATTTGGGGACAGCGGACGGGAACAGAAGTGATCAAGACGAAAGCCGGAGGAGATCCCTCGGCGGTGCTCTTCGATGCGTTGCAGTCGGCAACGGCGCGCAAGACCGATTACGTGATCGTTGATACTGCCGGGCGGTTGCACACCAAGCAAAACCTGATGCTCGAACTCGAAAAGATGAAGCGCACGGCACAACGCATCGTTCCGGGCGCCCCGCACGAAACTTTGCTGGTGATGGACGCCACCACCGGTCAAAATGGATTGCAGCAGGCGCGGCAGTTCACGCAATCGTCCGGAGTCACAGGAATTGTGCTGACCAAGCTCGATGGCACGGCCAAAGGCGGCGTTGTAGTCGCAATTTCTCGGGAGTTGGGACTGCCGGTCCGGTATGTAGGAGTGGGCGAAAAGGCGGGGGATTTGTTGCCGTTTGATCCCAAAGAGTTTGTAGAATCGCTGTTTGCATAGAACAGTGGTCAGTGGTCAGTGGCCAGTGATCAGTGGTCAGTTCCCACTCGCTGGAAGGCTGCGGGAAAAGTTCAGCTTCGTATCAGGGCATCGCTTTAGCGATGCCGCTAGTGTTCGGAATCAGACGCCCCTTTAGGGGCTGGGCAGTTGCTGAGTTTCATGACTATCGACGAACAACACATGCGGAGGGCGCTGGAGCTGGCGCGAGCGGGCGTCGGGCTGGTGTCGCCGAATCCGGCGGTGGGCGCGGTTGTGGTGGACGCGTCGGGACGCGAAGTCGGAGCGGGCACGCACACCTATGACGGCGTGAAGCACGCCGAAGTTCTCGCGCTGGAGCAAGCGGGCGATGCGGCGCGGGGCGGAACTCTCTACCTGAACCTGGAACCATGTTCCCATCAAGGGCGAACCGGGCCGTGTGCCGAGGCCGTGATCGCGGCCGGAATCAGCCGCGTGCTCTGCTCCATGGAAGATCCGAATCCACGCGTGGCGGGTCAGGGATTTGCCAAGCTCCGCGCAGCAGGGATCGCCGTTCACGTCGGCTCATTCGAGGCGGAAGCCAAAAAGCTGAATGAAAGTTTTGCCAAGTACATCCGGGTTGGCAAACCGCTGGTCACGCTGAAATCGGCGATGACCCTCGATGGGAAAATCGCCGACGCCACGAAACCGGGCACGGAGCCCGGCTCGGCTACGCCTGCATCGGAGGGCGCGCGCAGCGGATACCACTGGATCACAGGCGAAGTGGCGCGCGCGCATGTGCAGCAACTGCGCCATCAGAATGACGCGATCCTGGCTGGAGTAGGCACGGTGATGGCGGATGATCCGCTGCTGACCGACCGAAGCGGCCTGCCGCGAAGGCGCAAACTGCTGCGCGTGATCCTGGATTCTTACTTGCGCATCCCGCCTGCGTCGCGCGTGATTCAGACCGCTGAGAACGATGTTCTGGTGCTGTGTTCCACGGCGGAGGAACAGCCGAGGCAGGCGCTCGAAGCGAAGGGCATTCGCGTGCAACAAATATCGGCGACTGCGGACGAACGTCCCGACTTCCGAGCGATTGTCCAGATCCTGGGAGAACTGGAGATCACCAGCCTGCTTATCGAAGGTGGAGCGCTGGTGAACGGCGCGGCCCTGGCGTCGGGCGAGGTCGACAAAGTGTTCCTCTACTACGCGCCAAAGATTTTTGGCGAGGGGGCGGTTCCCTTCCTTGCCGGTGAAAGTTTGCACGGCAGGGCACAGTGCGTGCAGCGGTTCGAGTTGCACCGCTTCGGCGAAGACTTCGCGCTGGAAGGTTATCTCCGCGACCCGTACTCGGGACAGGCGTGAGTTCGAGTGCCGTTTCCTTACGTTCGCGACATAAGTGCGGCTTGTCATCCTGAGCGAAGCGAAGGATCTGTGCATTCCGAGGCTACAAGCAAATACATAGGTCCTTCGCTTCGCTCAGGATGACAGTGTGAATTTATGTTACTTTGCGGAACACTACACTGGGAGGTATAGCTCTTATGTTTACCGGAATTATCGAGGAAGTGGGCAAGGTCGTAAGAATCGAGCAGCGCGGTGAGAACCGCCGGATCACCGTCGAGGCTGCGAGTACACCGAAGCAATTGGGAACTGGCCAGAGCGTCGCGGTGAGCGGCGTTTGCCTGACGGCGCTTGACATCAAACCAACATCATTCTGCGCGGACCTGGCGCCGGAAACGTGGACGCGAACCTCGTTCTCACGGATGCGCGAGGGCACGCTGGTGAACCTGGAGTTGCCGATGAAGGCCGACGGCCGCTTCGGTGGCCACATCGTTCAGGGGCACGTGGATGGCGTGGGCAAACTGATCGAGTTCGAGCGCATCGCGGATTCCGAGAACTGGTGGCTGCACATTGAAATTCCATCCGAGATCGAGAAGTACACGGTGTACAAGGGATCGATCTCGATCGAGGGCATCAGCCTTACCGTGGCCAAGCTCGAACGGAACCGCTGCACCATCGCGATCATTCCGCACACCGTGGAACTGACCAATCTCGGATCGCTGAAACCGGGAGCCCCCGTGAACCTCGAAGCCGACCTGATTGCGAAGTATGTGGAAAAGATGATGAAATGCGAACCGGCGCAGAGTTCGCTTACGGTGGAAGAACTGGTGAGGCAAGGGTTCTAGAAGCAGTGGTCAGTGGCCAGTGGTCAGTGGCCAGTGAACGGCGACAGGAATCAGTGACTGGCTTTGGCTGACAATTTCGTGTTTGCCGGGCGATCAAGCTATCGGGCTTCTGGCATTTACTGGCCACTGACCACTGGCCACTGGCCACTGCTCTTACGCTTCCAGCTTCAATTCATCCAGTTCCAGGAACTCATGAATGATGGGCTCGGTGGATTTCTCCATGTCCTTGTAAGGTCCAAAGAAAATCACGCGGGCTTCGTACAGGAAGACGATGCGGTCGGCCAGCTTCTTGGCCAGGCGCATGTCGTGCGTGACGACGACCGAGGTCAGGTGCAGTTGCAGTTTCAGCCGGGCGATGAGATCGCCGAGCAGATTCCCCATCAGCGGATCCACCATGGTGGTGGGCTCGTCGTAGAGCACGCACTCGGGTTGAGCGGACAGCGCTCGCGCGATGGCGACGGAACGTTTCATGCCGGTGGAAAGGTCGGAAGGCAACAGCTCGCGCATCTCTTTGACTCCGACCATTTCGAGGAGGCCATCGACGACCTGATAAATCTGCTCTTCTGAAAGCTCTCTTTTTTCGCGCAAGGGGAAAGCGACGTTTTCACCGACCGTTAAGGAATCGAAGAGGGCGCCGTTCTGGAACACCATGGTGACTTTCTTGCGGATTTCTCCGAGTTGTTTTTCGTTGTAGCCGGTGATGTCCTGGCCGGCGACGATGACGCGGCCTGAATCCGGTTTCAGGAAGCCCATAATGTTGTGGAGCGCCACCGATTTTCCGACGCCGCTACGGCCGAGAATGCACACCATCTCACCCGGCAACACGTCGAAGCTGACGTCCTGGAGAACGACCCGATCTCCAAATGCCTTGGAGACGTTCTTAAACTCGATGTAGGGAGATAGTGTGTCCGCAGCACTCATGGCTATCAGCATGGCATGAGATGCCAGTGCGGCTCAAGCGCTAAGCACAAGCACTCGTTAGCACTGCCCAGCACTAGAAAGACCGGCCGTCGGCTTCCAGGCGGTCTTGCGGGGTGTTCAGGTTGAAAAAGCTCCGCTCGGAAAAACCGGCGGCCGCCAGTTCGCCCTCCTCGATCACCCGGACGGACACGCTGGAAAATGCCGCATCGATCTTGTACTTCCCTGCCCCCAGCGCCTGCTCGGCGGCACGGGAGAAGTCGCGTCGATAGACGGCACAGAGCGGCTGAAGTCCCTTGCTGGTGCGTGGCACGGTGACGATGGCTTGGTTGTCTTCGTCTTCGGCCGCCGTAAAAAGAAACGCGAGAAGCTCGCTGGAGACGAACGGCATGTCCACGGCGAGCATCAGGTTCAACTCGGCAGATGAATGCACGAGCGCGGCGTGAATACCGGCGAGGGGACCGCATCCGGAGAAAATGTCGGCCACGACTGATTCATATTTCGTAGATCCGTATTTCCTAAACTTCGCTGGGTCGCCGACGATCGTCACGCTGTCGCAGACCGTACCCATCACGGCGAGCGCGCGATCAAGCAGCGTTTGGCCGCCAAAATCCAGCAAGGCTTTCTCTGTGCCCATGCGGGAACTCTTGCCTCCGGCGAGGAGGAATCCCATGCGCGACGATTCGGTCCGTGCGGTCATACTTAGTTCGTTCCTAACTTAGTTTCGTTCCCACCAGGGTGGGTGGCTATCGGATGTCCCTCACTGCCATAATGGAAAAGCATAAGGCCTGAACCGCGATACACGAAAGTAACCTATTCAGAACGGCGAAGCCGTCGGAAGATGGATGTGTCCGATTGGTAGAGGGGCACTACTCGTCATCATGCCGCAAAAACTCATGGATGTTCTTATGCTGGGACGCTGTTCGCACGAGTTTTCCTGGCCGCGCCGCGCGGCGAATGGAGAGTACTACCAAGTCTGCCTGGTCTGCGCATCCGCTTACCAGTACGACTGGAAGACCATGCGTCGCGGAAATCGGGTCGACGAGCCGATGGCGGAGACCACGACCGTCCGACGCCGCTCCGGTAAAAAGCAACCGACCTGGATGCCCCGGGCACGGCGGCTGCGCTCCAAGCTTCCGGTTCGATACCGCGGCAAGAATCTCAGTACCTGGTACGAGGGCCTGATCCAGAACATCAGCCAGTCGGGCGTAATGTTTCACGGCCCACAGCAACTGCCGGCGAATGCGCTGGTGGAACTGATCTTCGAGATGCCCGAGGAAATCTCCGGACAGAAGAACAGCAATGTTCTTTGCCAAGGCAGGCTGATTCGTATCAAGGACGCGGTTGACAATACCGAGGACGCGTACGGGCTGGCAGCCTCCATCCTCGACTACAAGTTTCTCCACAAAGACTGACCTGCGAACCGCCTGAAACGAGCGGACTTCCCTCCGCAGGCACTTGCCGCGTCAGCTTTTCTCCGATTTCCAGTTTGCGTTCGGAAGCGCTGCCCGACACTCGGTTGCCGCGCGCCCCTGCTGCTGCTAGAGTTTTCTTAGGACATCGCAAGCAGTCTTGCCCGCCCTGGTCTGATACCCAAGTCCGCTAGCAGGCGTCGGCAAGGTTTAAGCGATGTCTGGAATTGGGGCCAATTGAAGAGTTGGGTCGCGCGGAATCGGAATTCGGCACTGGTGCAATACGGAGGAGCCGCGCTCGCGGTGTCGGTAGCGCTCAGCCTCTGGACTGTTTTCCCCGTGCTGCACCGCCATCCCTTTGCAGTTTTCCTGGCGGCGGTGCTTTTCACCGCTCGTTTCCTGGGCTTTGGGCCCGCGGTTTTCTGCTCGCTGGTTTCCACCGCTTGCCTGGATTTTTTCGTACTTCCGCCCTACTTCAGCTTCCGCATCGGCTCGGTCGCCGATCTGGAGGAGCTGATGGTTTTCCTTGCCATTGCCATGTTCGCCGGGAGTATGGCCCGGCAGAAAACATTGGCGGAATCGCGCGCGGACCGCACCACCCGCGAGATGGCTGCCATCGTGGAATACTCCTGTGACGCGATTTACAGCACCCATCCGGACGGCGCCATCACCAGCTGGAATCGCGCCGCCGAAGATCTCTATGGCTACACTGCCGAGGAGGCAGTCGGGTTGCCGGTCGCGCGACTGGCGCCGCCGGAACGCCGCGACGAGGTCGAACGCAACCGCGAGATACTCAATAGCGGCGGGCACGTGGCTTCCTATCGGACCGAGCGCATGCGGAAAGACGGCACACGCTGGCCGGTCCTGCTCTCGGTGTCGTCGCTTCGAAATGCGCGCGGCGAAATCGTGGGAGCGTCGGCCATCGCGCGCGATATTTCCGCCGAGAAACAGTCCGAAGAAGCCATCCGCCGCAGCGAAAAGCTCGCCACTGCGGGACGGCTCGCCGCTTCGATCGCGCACGAGATCAACAATCCGCTCGAGGCCATCCTCAACCTGCTTTACCTGGCGCGTCAGGACTCCAGCCACGCCGGCGAGTATCTGACCCAGGCGGAGCAAGAGGTGGGCCGCGTGGCACGGTTGGCACAACAGACTTTGGGATTTGTCCGCGATGCCAGTTTTCCGAGTGCGATGGATCCTGCCGCCATCATGGACGAAATTCTGCAGTTGTATTCCCGCAAACTGGAAGGCCGGCAGATCCGCGTGACGCGACGCTACCGCAGCATTTGCCAGGTCAGTGGCTATTCGGGCGAACTGCGGCAGTTACTGGCCAATCTTCTGGTGAACGCGGTGGATGCCATGGCGGACGGAGGTTCTCTGCACGTCCGCGTGGCGTTGGGCCGCGACTGGTCCAACGGCAGGGAGGGCGTTCGCATCACGGTGGCCGACACCGGCAGTGGCATTCCCCGCGACAATCTGCGCAAAATCTTCGAACCTTTCTACACCACGAAGAAAGACACTGGGACCGGGCTCGGTTTGTGGGTCTCGCGCGGCATTGTGCAGAAACACGGGGGACGGATTCGGGTGCGAAGCTGGACAGAGGGGCGCGCGACCGGAACGGTGTTTTTGATCTTTTTGCCCCAGCGCCACGAAATCAGCCGGGTGGCGTGACAGCACTTTCCTCATTGCTGACAATGACTTGCAGGCGGCAGAGGTACAGTGACCTTCGTACTTAGAAGCCCCCGCCCGGGCCGCTTATAATCATCCAAGTCCAAGCAGACTGAGCACTTAGCCGACGTGGAACCTTTTCTTGCAGTTGCGATCTTCGCTTTGGGGCTGTGCTTTGGCAGCTTCCTGAACGTGTGTATTTACAGGTTGCCGCGGGGCAAGTCGGTCGTAACGCCGCGCTCCGCCTGTCCGCACTGCGGAGACCCGATCCCGCTCTACCACAACCTGCCCGTACTGAGCTGGCTGATTCTTCGTGGAAAATGCCGCTCGTGCAAACAGCCGATATCGCCACGCTACCTCGTGATCGAAGTACTCACAGGCTTGCTCTTTCTCGGCTGCTACGCGCATTTCGGTTGGACACTGGCGATGTTGAAGTGCGCCGTGCTCGGCTACCTGCTGCTGGGGTTGATCTTCACCGACGCGGAAACCAAACTTCTTCCGGACGCGATGACTCTGCCCGGGCTGGCTCTGGGAATTGGGTTCAGCCTCGTGGTTCCGGTAAATGACCTGGCTTCGCGAATCATGCCTGGCCTGGTATCGCCGGCGATGCGAAGCGAGATTTCGTGGCGCATGTGGTCCCTGTCAGACTCGCTGCTGGGAGCGGCGGTCGGCGCCTCGTTTCTATACGGCGCGGCAGCCATTTACCTGCGAGCCCGCGGGGTCGAAGGCATGGGATTCGGCGACGTCAAGCTGATGGCGTTCATCGGCGCGTTCCTCGGAACCAAGCTCACGGTCTTAACCATTTTTGCCGCGTCGCTCGCGGGTTCGCTGTTTGGACTGAGTACGGTTCTCGCGGTCTGGATGAAGCGCCTGCGCCGGATTGAGGCGCGCGGCACTCCTTCGCGCATTTCTTCGGGCATTTCTTCGAATGCGGCCCGGCGGCGCGCCTGGCACTCGGCACGCCTGGCACTCCGCTATTACGAGATGCCGTTTGGCGTGTTTCTCGGCGGCATGGCGCTTTTGTCGTTCCTGTTTGGAAACCGCCTCCTGCACTGGTATTGGAGGGCGCTGTGAGGCTGCTGGTCAATCCCATGGTGCTCCGCATGGGCCTGCTCCTGTTCGCTGCCCTCGCAGCTTTCGGTTTCGGCTTGTTCCTGATTCGGCGCCTGCGCAAGAATCTCGTGCCCGAGCCCGAATCGCTGAATTACGCTCCGTTGGCGGCGGAAGGATTGCCCGTGCACGCCTATCACGCCGTCATTCAGCAACTGAAGCAGCAGAAATACGAACTGACCGCCCAGCAACTCTCGGAGCGCAGAAAGGCAAAGGCCTCCGACACGTTGAGCTCGACCATACTCTCGAACCTTTCCTGCGGCGTGCTGTTTTTCAATACCAGCGGCCTGGTGCGGCAAGCGAATTCGGCGGCGCGCAAGCTTTTGGGATTCGCCTCGCCGGTGGGACTGCGTGTCGCCGATCTCTTCCGCACCGCAACGCTGCGCCCGGAAAACAATAGTTCGAGTTCAGGTTCGGTTTCACAATCGAGCGTCGAGCAAGCTCTTGCTCCCGCTCTGGCGGGGAAGTCAGCGGTTCGAGGGCTGGCGGTGAATTACTTCGCGCGGGATGGAGAAAGCCATGTACTCGAAGTGACGGCCTCTCCGGTTCTGGCTGAAGACGCGAGTCTCATGGGCACGACGCTTGTGCTCACCGACAAGACCGATATTGAGCGCATCCGGCACGATCAAAAGGTGCATCAGGAAGTTTCTTCGGAACTTGCGCTGGGACTGCGCAATTCCCTGACTACGATCGCGGGATGTGCGCAGCAACTGGCGTGCAGCCGGGACCCGGAACTGGCGCGGCAGTTGGCCGACGGCATCGCCCGCGAAGCGGCGCAGTTGGACCGGACCATTGGCAGTTTCCTGGGAGGCGCCCGGGCTGCCAGTACCAGTTCTTGAGTTGTCAGTTGTCAGTCGCGTCGGCGTCTTGGGGCACTGGGTACTGGGTACTATTTCGCGATGGCAGGCCGCGATCGGAATCGCGGGCTTGCGAAAGGATGATCACATGAAGCACATGAAACGCGTGGCAATTGCTACTCTGCTCCTCTTGGGGGTCAGCGGCGCCGCCGCTCAGTCACTCGGGGATTACGCGCGGGCGGTTCGCAAGAACAAACCCGAGCCGAGTTCGACCAATCGCCACTTCGATAATGACAATCTTCCTGCCGGCAACGCTCTGAGCGTGGTCGGACCGCCGCCGGCCGGCGATGCCAACCCTGGGGATGCCGCAAAAGCCGCCGTCGATCCCGCTGCGGCCGCTGCCGAACGCCAGAAGACGGCGGATGAGTGGAAGGAAAAAATCGACAAGCAGAAAGAGAAAATCGATTCCCTGAACCACGAGCTCGACCTCGATCAGCGCGAATATCGTCTGCGCGCGGCAGCGATGTATAGCGATGCGGGTACCCGTCTGCGCAACGCGGCCCAGTGGGATAAGGACGACGCGCAATACAAAAGCGACATCGACGGAAAGCAGAAAGCGCTCGATGCCGCCCGGCAGCAACTCGACGAGATGCAGGAGCAGGCGCGCAAGGCCGGCATTGTAGAAAAGGAAAAGGACAACGACAAAAAATAAAGATCAGGAGTCGATCTGATCGCTGGGGAAGGACGGCGGGTGCCCCTCTCATTCACGTTCTTTGCGAGTGGGTGGCTTTTACCGGAGCTACAGCGCTTCTTTCAGGATTTCCCAATCCGCTCCCGAATCTGCCGCGCGTGGTGCCGTCCGTGGACCCAGTGGAACTTGCGCCACTCGTCGGCCGTCAAAGGTCCCAGGAACGGGTGGTCCATAATCTTCGTCCCGGCGCCGAACCTCCGCTCGCAATCGTCCAGGCCCGAGCCCATCCTCTGAAGCTCAGGCGCGATGGCTTGCTGCACCTCCTCCGGCGACATGCCTCGCGGGGTCGCACGTTCCGGAGCCTTGCGGCCTCCTGGCAGATACCCGAGATTCACGACCAGCAGAGTGCCCAGGCGATGCTTTAGCGTGGCGCGCGTAGCCAACGGACCACCCTGTTCCAGGCATTTTGCTATTCCGCGGTTGGTGTTCTTGTAGGTAAGGAAAAGGTGCTCCAGTATCAGCGAGGCATTCCATTTTCCAGCAGGAGCCTGTGCCATACGGCTGGGGCTGACACCCCCTATTGCATCTTCGAGTTCCTGCCGCAAACGTTCGAGATAGGAATCCATGGCGCCGGTTGAGTACAATGATTCGCGAAACGAAGATTCGTCGAACTTCGCTGAACTATGATTCGCGAAACGACGGATCGCGAATCGGCCAAACTACTACAGAAAGCCCGATCGGGAAATCATTGATGAAAAAGCTATTCGTCGCAATTTTAGCAGCCGGATTGATGGCCGGGTGTTCTTCGGAGCCGAGCAAGCCGACAACGGCGGAGACGCCCCAACCGAAGGCTCCGGAGGCAATCACCGGAAGCAGCGCGTTCTACAAGTGCTACATCTCCGCCCGCGGCTGGGCGCCGGATGCTCAACCGTATCGGGTCGAGTCGCAACCTACCACCGACTCCAAGGGCCGCGACGGCAAGGCGGGAGAGTGGCGCGCCGGATTCGCCTCGCCCGCGCAGCACACGACCAGGCCCTACACCTGGGCCAACGGCGATATTTCTCACAGCGTCGAGGACAGCTACAGCCCCACGAATTCCAGCACCCAGATTTTCAACGTCCAGTTTCTCAAAGTGGATACGGATAAGGCCTTTGCAGTCGCCCAGCAGCACGGTGGTGACCAGTTGCTGGAGAAGGAACCCGACACGCCTGTTTTTTATGTGCTGGACTGGAACCGGCAGAAGAACGAACTCCTGTGGCACGTAATCTACGGGACGGACCGCGACACCGCCAAGCTGCGAGTTGCCGTGAACGCATCCACCGGAGAGTTTTCGCGGGTGGAGAAGTAGGAACGATCTTGCTGGTGGAGAGCCGGGCGTCCCCGCCCGGCCGCCGAACTGCTGGACGGGCGAGACGCCCGTCGCTCCACCGTATGACTCATCACGCGGTCACGGTACCGGAAACTTACCGCGCTTTCGCGAGCCGGTCGAGCGAAGCGTGCGCATCCTTGGCAAATGGGCCTTCGGGCAGAATCTTCAGGTATTGCTCGTAGAATTTCTTCGCTTCGACTTTATCTCCGAGTTTTTCCTGGCACACGGCGAGACGGAAGCTGGCAAGGGCGTCGCCATCTTTGTAGTAGAGAGCTTCCTTGTAGCGCTCGAGCGCGGCTTTGTAGTTCTTGCGCTTGAAGTAATAGTCGCCGACCTCAATGTCTTTCAGCGCCTTCAGCGGATTCCAGGGATGGAACTCCTGCACGCCGGAAGTGTCGGGGTTGTCGGCGCCCTCTAGATCCGCGACGGCCGCCTTGCTGGCGGGATGGCTCTTGGCATCGTCCTTGGGCGGCCTGATGTCGATTCTTGTATCGTGGCTCGAGCTTTCCTCGGCCTCCCGATTGCGAGCGGCAGCCTTGTCCGAGGAATCCTGCGCTGGCGAAAGAGTCGCCAGCAGCGCCAGGAAAATAATCAGGAATCGAATACGCACCACATTATTGTATCGCTTTAGGGAGTGTCTGATTAAGCCTTCGCTGGCAAGACTGGCTGCGATGAAGGGGTACCCCTCGGCGGCTAAAGCCGCTTGTGTGGCGGGTTTTGACGGCATGGCTGAAGCCATGCCCCTTCAAAGCTATCCGGGAACCAACTTAATCAGAGTTTCCTTAGAGCGCGGTCGAAGCAGCCCCGATGAGCGGAAACGTCAGAGGAAGCGCATACCAGCAATTTCTCAATTGGCGTAATCGCCTGTTAACGCCAGTTGAACTTCCGGGTACGTTGTTCATCTCTCCATCCAAATCGAGTCCATCAAATCAAATCACATCGCCACGTGACCAGCAGCACTGAAAAGAAGACCAAATGTTGCTAATTGATGCAGGTTCCGAGGAGGTTCCGTGTCATGAATCTCTCTGCTTTGGTAAGAATGTCTCTCATCTGCGTTCTTTTTTTCCTTTCAAATCAGGTTAGCGTCGCTCAAACGGACTTCGGCGTCAAGGTTTCGCGGGGCGTTTCGCTCGACGCTCAGAATGGTCCTGCGAATCGCAAGATTGTCGTAGATAGTCTTGTAATTTCGGGCACCCAGTCAATTGAAAGGGGGGAACTCGAAGAGATCTCCAATAGTGTGATCGGCGCGCAATTTGACGAGGACAAAGAAGGAGTAGAAGACCAGATACTGTCGAAATTTCAGGATCGTGGCTACTTCCAAGCCGTCGTGGATAATCTCGAAATCAAGGTTCTTGATCCCCTTGCTTCGCCGAAACCAGCGCGGCTGGAAGCGCAGGTCACGGAAGGCCCGCTTTGCCATTTGGGCGCGATTGAGTTCTTGAATAACCGCGCTTTCAGCTCGGCAAAGTTACGAGCCAAATACCCGATAAAAGATGGAGAGGTGTTCAAGAGGTCCAAAATCGCCGGAGGTTCCGTAGCCTTGCGAAAGGTCTACAGCTCTCGGGGATTTCTGGACGCTTCATTCGTCCCTGATGTGCTTTTCGGTTCGATGGTCAATCTAAAGATCCATGTGAGCGAGGGTCCACAGTATCGGATGGGAAGCTTCGAAGTGGTAGGTCCACCAGAGCTTGCCGAGAAACTTCAAGCGAGGTGGAAGCTGCACCCGGGGACGGTGTTCAATCGCGATTACGTGGAAACGTTTGTAGACAAGAATCATTCTTTGCTGGGGGCAGACTTTACGATCGACAATGGCGTTGCGCTAATCGAGGACTGTCCGGCTGCAACGGTCTTCGTGCATCTCCACCTGAAAAACGATCCGCAACACGAAGTGCTTGATTCGCAGAAACGTGTTACTTGTCCGAACAAGGACGAGGATTAGAGTCCCTGCTGAACTTGGCCGGAACGGGTGAATAAGCGTTGTTACGCGTTTTCCTTGAAGTAGACCCTCGCAATCGTAGTTGGCGAAAAATCCCCATTACACTCATTGAGCCGGTCGTGGACGAAAGGCCGATGAGCGTAAACCGGAGACAAGAGCCACAAAAAAGCCAGGCCGCCCACATACCGGACGGCCTGGTTTGGCAAAGTCCTCCGGGGAGGAGGGCAAACTTATACTTACAAAGAAGGCGGATTCGCGCTCGCCGTCGGATTCTGGTTGCTGGGCTTCTGCGCCGGGGTCGTTCCGGTCCCAGTGTTGGTCATCAGGCGGATATCCACGCGGCGGTTCTTGGCGCGGCCGCCGGCAGTTTTATTCGTTTCGACCGGCTTATCCTTGCCCAGCCCGATCAGATAAATCTTGTAAGCCGGAACGCTCTTCTCCGCAGCCAGGTATTGAATCACCGCATTGGCGCGGCGCTGGCTCAGATCGTAGTTGTACTCCGCGCTGCCCACCGAGTCGGTCGCGCCCTCTACCGTGATGATGTATCCCTTGGTAGTGGCGACGCTCTCGGCAAGTTGGTCAATGGCTTCCTTGGCTTCCTTCGTCAGATTGTCCTTGTTGAATCCGAAATGCACCGCCGTCTCCACTACAGGACGATAGTTATCAAGGTTGACGACCGCGTTGGTCAGAGCATCCACACGCTGGGACGCGCCGTTCGCCGACAGTTGCGCCTTATCGGCCTCGCTTCCCGCGGCCAGCGCCTTCTGGTCAACCTCAGCGGCACGGGCCTGCACGGCCTGGATTCCGGCTTGGGCACGCTGATCGACGTCCTTGATGTCTTTCGAATTCTTCGCGGTCAGGTCGTCGAGTTCATTGGTTTTGTTGATCAGCGGCGTGGTCTGTTCACGCACGTAATTCTTGGTTGAACATCCGATAGACGCGACCAGTGTCGCCGCCAGCATTAGGGTCAACGAGGTGCGATTCATTAGGTTGAGGGCTCCTTGCCCAAATATTGCTCTGTTCTGAAATCCGTTTCAGATCCCGGTAAAAGTCTGTGAACTGGACCCGCTCCCTGCTAGTGCACGGGGGATGCCATTTCGTGTTCGCAAAACAAACGTATAAGTCATTATATATCAATGCCTTGGAAATCGGCTGTGGGAAACGCACGAACCCGGGACCCAGGCAATCGCGATATGAACCGTAGAAATTTTATACTGTTTGTTTTCTGCGCCGAATTATAGACGCTCGCAACCGATGGCACTAGCCGCTGGACGATTCTCTTGGGCAATCGACTCGGAGAAGACGTGCCACCCTCAATTCGTGATCTTGTCCCATGCCTTCTCAAACTGCGAAAACAGCGGTATCTCGCTCTTTTGCAGCCCACCTCGCCCCATCACGCGCCAGAGGTAGGTCTGCGAAGGCCGGCTGCGCTCGTCGCCACTGTGCGCATCATAAACGGCCAGCACATCTTCTGACGGACGAGATTGTACCGCCAGGATGATGTCGGCATCCTGACGCCGGTACACCACAATAAGTTTGCCCCACTTCCCGATCGCATCCTGGACGCGGCCAATAGCGGCTCGGTCCTCGGGCAACAGTTGGGGATCGAATTGATCGCCGTCGTAGGCAGTCACGTACACGAAGCGGGCGTTAGACAGCGTGCGCGGCATCTGCGGCGCGTTCCCCGACGCGGTGGCAGTGCTCAAAGTTGTCAGTGCCAGACTTAACAGCACCGTGGCAAAGATGTTTTTCTTCATCTGCATTATCCCTACATGTTCCCTACTATGAGAGATGCGGCCGGGAGCTCCAAAGTTGTCAGGCACCGATGCTTGGCTCACATTACCGGCGGAACGGTGATCCCCATTGCTGCGAGAACGCGAATCAGTTCGCGGCGCACCACGGCCGTCGTTGACAGCAGGAACTTTCTTCGGCCCTCATCCGCTTCGCTCAGGATCGGGTAGCGGTGATAAAAGGTGTTGAAAAGCTGCGCCAGTTGGAAGGCGTGCTTGGCGAGATAAGCGGGTTCGGTGGTCGCGATGCACTGGTCCACGACATAAGAAGTTTTCGCGGCCGCCAGCCAGAGTTCCCAGATGTCGTTGCTGGATTCGCCGTCGAGGTACTTAGCGAAATCCTCCGTAGAGACGAGGCTTGCCTCGTCTCCGCTCGCACCGGCCTTGCTCGGAGACAGAGAGACGCGACCAGCCACGTCTCTACAGAAGCTCTCCGGATCGAATCCGCCCTTACGGAAAATGTTGGAAGCGCGGACGACGGCATACTGCGCGTAGGGGCCGGTGTCGCCCTCGAAACTCAAAGCGTCTTTGAAATCGAAGGCGATCACCGACGTCTTCGTGAACTTCAGCATGAAGTAGCGCAGCGCCCCGATAGCGATCTGCGCAGCGATGCCGGCGCGCTCCGCTTCGCTCAACTCGGGATGACGCGCATCCACTTCCTTGCCAGCCGAAGTGATGAGCGCGTCCAGAAGATCGTCCGCCTTCACGCCGAAACCCTTGCGGCCGGAAACCTCGATCCACGCTCTCGCCTGATCTTCTTCGCTCAGTGTGTAGCCGAGTTCGGCGGCGCAGCGCGGCGTAAGTGCGACCATCTCGTAGGAGAAGTGCGTGTAGCGATCGGCGGCTTCGCCGTGGCCCAGTCCGCGCAAAGCTTCGATCACCGTGTTCTGCGCCTCGGACTGGCGCGCATCGATGACGTTGTAGATCTCCGCCACATCGCCGAAGTGGGGATGCTCTTTCTCGCCATCGGTGGTTGAGATCCAGCAGTCGTGCGCATTCGGATAGCGATAAAATTTCCGATAGCCGAAATCGCGGCCGAGCAGGCCGAACTTCCACATGTGATACGCGATGTCTTTGCCGACATAACCGACCGTGCCGTTGGAGCGGACGATGACTTTCTGATCTTCCTCCGTGATCCTGACGTCGTCGATCTTGCCGTCCTCTGTGTCCCCCGTGCCCTCTGTGGTTAAGGGTTTTGCCGCGGTGCCCGCGCGCCGCATCACCCAGCAGCCCTTGTTCTTGCCATCGGCCTCGTAAGTAAGCACCCCGGCTTCCTTCAGCTTGGTGAAGGCGGCGTTCCAGAAGTGAAGATGCAGAATTTCGCTTTCACGCGGCAGGAAGTCGTACTCGATGTCGAGCCGGTCCATGGTTTCGAGATGGCGCTTAAGAACGGCAATCGAAATCAAGTCCGCAATCGCCGCTCTCTCGTTGTTCCCTTCCTCAATCGAACGCAGCGTCGCAGCGCGCGCCTGCAGGTTTGACTCGTCCTCTTCATACCAATGTGAAACGCGGGCATAGAGATCCCAGCAGAGATAATCGAACCGGGGCGCGGCGGCGAGCGATTCAATCTGAACGCGGGTCTTCTGCTCGATGTGCAGGAATCCAACCACCACGTCGGCGACCTGCACTCCGGTGTTGTCGATATAGTTCTGGACGTCCACTTCCCTGCCCGCAAAGCGCAGCAGGCGAACGAACGTATCGCCGAGAATGGCGTTGCGCAGGTGCCCGATATGCGCCGCCTTGTTGGGATTGATGCTCGAATGCTCGACCAGCACCTTGCCGGCGGGAACATCCGCGGCCGGGGACCGATCGGCAGCGAGCGCCGTGGCCAATTCGGCGCGGCTTACGCGAACGTTGATGTACCCGCCGCCGGCCACCTCGAATTTCTCAAAGCCGGGAATCGCAGCGACCCCGGCGACGATTTCTTCGGCAATCTTGCGCGGCGCCTTGCGAAGTTTCCGGGCGAGCTCGAAAGCGATCGGCAGCGCGTACTCGCCGAATTCGATTTTCGGCGGCTGCTCGACGACGATGTTCGCTATTTCCAAGTCGTAAGTACGGCGCAGAAACTCGCGTAAATGCTCGACCAGTCGGCGTTCCAGATGTCGATACAAGGATGCCCTCTAAACTATTGAAGAAACAGTGATTCTAACAAACTCGCGGCAGGCGGCGGGTTTGACGGAGGGGAGAGCGTTCCCTATGATGAAAGTTTGACGCGGCGTCGACAAAAACCCTTAACCACAGAGGACACAGAGGTACACGGGGGCCGTCCTTCTAGATTTCCTCTGTGATCCCCTGTGTCCCCTGTGGTTCAAGCTTTTGACTTTATGCGCATCGCCTACCTCGACTGTTTTTCCGGCATCAGCGGCGACATGTTTCTGGGCGCGCTGGTGGATGCCGGGGTGTCTCCAAAGCTTCTGGAAGACACGGTCGCGGCGCTCGATATCGGAGCGCGGCTGGAGATTTCCCGGGTGCTGCGGGCCGGAATTTCGGCGACGAAAGTGGATGTGTACTCCAACGGTGAAAAAGACCTGCCGCGGGAAGTTTTCTGGGAGCAGCAGGTGCACGATCATGGAGACTCACACGAGCATCATCACCACGATCACGAGGAAACCGTGTGGGGGCGGGGCTCTGCCCCGCCCCGGACGGGGCAAAGCCCCGTCCCCACACAACATGGCCACAACCACGCTCACGGGCGCAGCCTGACGGAAATTCGCCAGATCATCGAAAAGGCCGCCCTCAGCAGCACCGCCAAGGCAACCGCGATTCGCATCTTCGAGACGCTGGGCAACGCCGAAGCCGAGATTCACAATACGTCCGTCGAGCAAGTCCACTTTCACGAAGTCGGCGCCGTCGATGCCATGGTTGATATTGTCTGCGCCGCCGTGGGAGCGGAATCTCTTGCGGTCGAAGAATGGGTGTGCTCGCCGCTGAACGTGGGCGGTGGCACCGTCAAGTGCGCGCACGGTACGCTTCCCGTGCCGGCGCCGGCGACGCTGAAGTTACTTCGCGATGCACCGGTGTATTCGTCGGGACCACAGGTCGAACTGGTGACGCCCACAGGCGCGGCGATCGTTAAGACGCTGAGCGCTCGGTTCGCGTCGTTTCCGGCGATGAAGATCGAGAAAGCAGGATACGGCGCGGGAACGCGAGATTTCCCAGAGCATCCGAACCTGCTGCGGCTAACCATTGGAGAAGCGATGCCGGCGGATGGCGCGAGTGCATCGCCGAGTACATCGCCGAGCGCATCGCCGAGTACATCAAATGACAGGATCATAGTGCTCGAAGCGAATCTCGATGACCTGAGCCCGCAGGTGCTGGCCTACGCCATGGAGCGGTTGCTGGCGGAAGGAGCGCTGGATGTGTTCAGCGTCCCGGTACAAATGAAGAAGAGCCGTCCCGGCGCGTTGCTCACGGTGCTCACGAAAATGGAAGACGCGAATCGCCTGACCAGGCTGATCTTTGCCGAGACCACAACTCTGGGCGTCCGCCGCCGCGAGGAACAGCGACAGACGCTCTCCCGACGATGGGAAACGGTGGACACGACATGGGGTCCGGTGCGGATCAAGATCGCCAACATGAATGGTACGGTCTCGAACTATGCGCCGGAATACGAAGACTGCCGGACGCTGGCTGAAACGCAACATGTGCCGCTCCGCACGGTGATGCAGGAAGCGATCCAGCAGTATCTTCGAGGCGAGCGAAAAACTTGAACCACAGGGAGCACAGAGTTACACAGGGGAAGGCAAATCATATCCTCTGCGCGCTCTGCGTGCTCTGCGGTTAAACAATCTGTGGTTGAGCACATGGAAATGGAAGTGGAATGAGCAAGAAGTTCTACATCACGACCCCGATCTACTACGTCAATGCGCGTCCGCACATTGGGCACGCCTACACCACAATTGCCTGCGACACAATCGCGCGACGGCACCGCATGTTGGGGGATGACACTTGGTTCCTGACCGGTACCGACGAACACGGCCAAAAAATCGAGCGCGCAGCTCAGGCTGCGGGCAAGACACAGCAGCAGTTCACCGATGAAATTTCCGCGGAATTCCGCGCGCTCTGGGAACGCATGGGTTTGACGCCCGACGATTTCATTCGCACCACCTCTGTGCGCCACCAGCAGGGCGTGCAGGCCCTTTGGCGCAAGATCCGCGAAAACGGATTCATCTACAAGGGGACCTACACCGGTCAATACTGCGTTTCCGATGAGCTTTACGTGGACGCAATCGGGCCGGGCGCTCCCTGTCCGGATTGTGGCCGCCCGACGGAAACCGTCCACGAAGAAAATTACTACTTCAGGCTTTCGGCATTCCAGGACCAGTTGATCCGCCTTTACACCGAGCAGCCGGATTTCATCCGCCCCGAGACGCGGCGCAATGAGGTGCTCTCCTTCGTGCGCGGCGGCCTGCGCGATCTCTCCATCAGCCGCTCGACGTTCTCCTGGGGCATCCCTGTACCGGACGATCCCAAGCACGTGATCTACGTCTGGCTGGACGCGCTGGCGAACTACATTACCGCGCTCGGCTATGGCTCGAGCGACACCAGCAAATTCGACAAGTACTGGCCCGCCGACGTGCACATGATCGGCAAAGAGATTGTGCGCTTCCACTGCGTGTACTGGCCTGCGTTCCTGATGGCCGCCGGCTTGCCCTTGCCCAAAGGCATCACCGCGCACGGCTGGCTGCTGTTTGAAGAAAGCAAAATGTCGAAGTCGCGCGGAAATATCGTGCGCGCCGAAACCATCGTGGATGTGCTCGGCACCGACGCCCTGCGATACTTCCTGCTGCGCGAAGTCGTCTTTGGGCAGGATGGATCGTTTAGTTTCGATGCGCTGGTGCAGCGCTATAACTCCGATCTCGCGAATGGCCTCGGCAACCTTGCCAGCCGCACCCTGACCATGATCACGCGCTACTTCAAGGGAGAAGTACCGTACCCCTCTCTCGCAGCGCACACGCCAGCGGATGCCGCAATTGCGGATGCGGCCAAAAAAGCGATCGCCGACTACGGCACATTGTTTGACCAGTACCAGTTCTCGCGGGCGCTCGAAACCGCCTGGGGACTGGTCAGTGCCGTGGACAAATACATCGTCGAAAACGAACCCTGGTCTCTGGGCGATAAACAGGACGAAGAGAGCCGCTCGCGCCTGGCAACCGTGCTCTACACCAGCGCCGAAGCTCTGCGGATTGTAACGGCTCTCGCGCATCCGGTGATGCCCGGCGCCACCGCGAAGATCTGGGCCCAGATGGGCCTCGGAGACATCGGGAAATTCGACCTGACGCAATTGCAGTGGGGACAACTCCACCTCGGTACAAAGTTGGGCGAGGTACAAGCCGTGTTTCCGCGGGCAGACAAATCGGCAGTCGAAAGGATGCAGAAAATGGAAGAACAGAGTGGAGGGACGGGCGTCCCGCCAGCAACCATTGCCGGTGGAGAAACGGGCGCCTCGCCCGTCCAGCCGAGCGCAGCGAGGCAACCGGCTGCCGGCACGCCACCGCCAACCGCCGCAGCCAAGCCGGCCACTGCCATTCCCGATGGCAAGATCAGCATCGACGACTTCGCAAAAGTAGAATTGCGCGTAGCCCAGGTGAAGACCGCTGAGCGCGTAAAAGGCGCCGACAAATTGCTGCGCCTGGAAGTCGATCTCGGAACCGAAATACGCCAACTGGTGGCTGGCATTGCCGAGGCCTATGAGCCGGAAACACTGATCGGACGCAAGGTCGTGATCGTGGCGAACCTCGCGCCCCGCAAGCTGCGCGGACTGGAATCAAACGGCATGATCGTCGCCGCCTCGCCCGAAGGCGGCAAGCCGGTACTGGCTGGCTTTCTGGAAGACGTACCGATAGGCACGCGCCTGAAGTAGGAAGGTTTCAGGGTTTCAAGGTTTTGAGATTCGAAGCTGGAAACGATTCCTCGTCGTCACGAGCATCGGAACTCTGACCACTGACCACCGACCACCGACCACTGATGTTTATCGACTCTCACGCTCATCTCGAAGGCAAACGCTACGACAGCGATCGCGGCGAAGTGTTGGCGCGTGCGAAACAGAGCGGGATCGAAGCCTATCTCGCGATCGGGAACGGCAACGGGCCGGACACCGCCGACTGCGGGATTCAGTTGGCGGAAAAATACGACGGGGCACCGGAATGTCCGCGAATCTGGACGACCGTGGGAATTCATCCTCACGAAGCAAACCTTGCGAACGACGCCGCTGATTCCCAAATGCTGCAATGGGCGCGGCATCCCAAGGTGATTGCCTGGGGAGAAATCGGCCTCGACTATTTTTACGACCACTCGCCTCGAGAAATCCAGAAGACGGTTTTTTTGCGGCAGATGGAACTGGCCCGGACGGCGAAGTTGCCCATCATCATTCATTGCCGCCCATCCGACAACAGCGAGAACGCCTGGGACGACTGCCTTAAGATGATCGCCGAGCACTGGAGCGCCAGCGGATTCGGCGGCATTCTGCACTGCTTCACCGGCAGCGTCGAGCATGCGCGACGCGCGCTGGATCTGGGCTTCATGATTTCTTTTGCCGGCAACATCACCTTTCCCAAGGCGCAGCCGATCCGCGACGCGGCTCAAATGGTTCCACTTGACCGCATGCTGATTGAAACCGACTCACCCTACCTGGCGCCCATTCCGCATCGCGGCCAGCGCAACGAACCGGCGTTCGTGAGGGAGGTAGCCCGCCAGATCGGCCAACTGCGCAGCTTGTCCGCGGAAGAGATCGGCTCGCGCACCGCACAGAATTTCTACAACTTCTTTGGACTCGCGCTGGACACTGCAAACGCAGAAGCACGCGCATAACGAGCCTTCGCAGATAATGCCTCTTCTGTTACCCTCAGGAGTGCATGTTTGGGGTGAGCGATCCGTGCGGCTCTGAGTTTCGAGCGATCATCCCTCAGCATGACAATCTGAAGATTTTAGAAGTCCGTCACAGACTTTGACGGTGACATTCCATGCCCGATAACAGTTTCGATATCGTCAGCAAAATCGACCTGGCGGAAGTTTCCAACGCCATCCAGCAGGCGATGAAGGAAGTCAGCACTCGCTTCGATCTGAAGGACTCGAAGTCCCAGATCGCGATGGAGGGCGCCGACGCGATCCTGCTTCACTCCGCCGATGAATTCAAGATGAAGGCAGTGAACGACGTCTTCCAGCAGAAGCTGGTCAAACGTGGCGTCCCGCTGAAAGGCTTGACCTACGGGGCGCTGGAACCAGCCGCCGGAAGCACGGTGAAACAGAAGATCACCCTGCAGCAGGGGATCCCAATCGAAAAGGCGCGGGAGATCGTGAAGCTAATCAAAAATTCGAAGAAAAAAGCGCAAGCCTCGATCCAGGGCGATGTAGTGCGGATCAGCAGCAAGGATCGCGATACGCTGCAGGAAATAATCGCGATGGTCAAGCAGCAGGACTTTGGCATCGATTTGCAGTTCACGAATTACCGGAGCAACTGATCAAATTGGGTACCACCACCTCCATCAACGGGAAAGAAATCTTTGATCTTCTGCGTGACGACATTGTCGCGATCGAAGAACAATTCGGACGCGACACGGTCTCGAATGTCGCAGCGATCACGGAGATCGGCGAGTACCTGCGCGCCGGCGGCGGCAAGCGAATCCGTCCAGCGCTCTTGCTGCTCTCTGCCAAGCTCCTCGGCTACAAGGGCAATGGCGCGGTAAAGCTCGCTTCGGTCGTCGAGATCATCCACACCGCCACGCTCGTCCACGACGACATCATTGACGAAGCCCAGATCCGCCGCGGCCGTCCCGCCGCCAACACGCAGTGGGGCAACTCGAAGTGCGTGCTGGCCGGCGATTGGCTCTACATGCAGGCGTTCAAGATCGCGGTGCAGGAGCGCAATTTCCGCATCGTGGACATGCTGACCGAACTGACGCAGCAGATGGTCGAAGGCGAACTGCTCCAGATGGAAAAGCTCGGCAAGCTGATCTCCCTGCAGGAGCATCTCGATCTGATCTATCGCAAGACGGCATGCCTGTTCTCGGTGTGCATGAGAGTCGGCGGCATCCTCGGCGGCGCCACCGAGCAACAGGAGGAACGCCTGGGCCAGTACGGACGCGATCTCGGCTTGGCCTTCCAGATCGTGGACGACGTGCTCGACCTCACGGCTTCAGAGAGTGTGCTGGGCAAGCCCGTGGCCAGCGACCTGCGTGAAGGCAAAGCCACCATGGCCGTCATTCATGCTCATGGGCACTGCACCGCCGCTGAGCGCCATCAAATCGGAACCATTCTCCATGACCGCGCGTTCAATGGCGTCACTCATGCCGAGATCCTGACCATCCTGAACCGTTATGGTTCTCTCGAATACGCCTCCAAAGAGGCCGCCCGCTACGCCGAGTCGGCGCGCAACGCCATCTGCATATTTCCCGACTCGGAGATCAAACGGGCGCTGCTGTGGGCGCCCGAGTTCGTGGTGGCGAGAGAAAAGTAGAGGATAGTAGGCTGTCATCCTGAGCGAAGCGAAGGACCTAGAGCTGGTTTCATAAATCGGTTTTGGGTAGGGCACGGCTTCAGCCGTGCCGCCCAGAGTCAATAAAGACGTGGGCTTTAGCCCCTGAGGGACGTGCTTTCCGGGCGGAAAGGCATTTATGAAACCACTCTATGCATTCCGGCGCTGCCAGCAAATCCATAGGTCCTTCACTTCGTTCAGGATGACAATGTGCTGCGGATTTTCGTGACCCTACGCTACCCCTTCACCGCCATCCCCAGCATCTCAAACCGCCCGTTCATCAAAAGCGGCCCCGATCCCAGAAACGCGCGAGCGGGAAACTCCCGCGAGAACAGCTTCACGTAGGCAGAGTTGAACTGTTGCCACAAAGAAACATCCGGCGAATGGACCTGCACCCACACCAGGTCATCCATTGTCATGCCGGCTTGGCGGAGAACAGCCTGGAAGCCGTCGAACAAGAGATCCAGCTCCGCATCGATACTCTCTGGCGCCAGGCCAGTCGCCGGATCAAGCCCAATCCGTCCGGAGATGTACAGAGTATCGCCCACCAGCACGGCGTCGCTGAAAGGAAGCCCCGCGCGACGATTCGGAAGATTGATGTAGCGGCGGCTCTCGGCTGACAAAGGCTCCTCCTGAACTTATAGCACCTGAAGTCGTACCACTTTAGCAGGAGTTCTTGCGTGACCCGTCTCCTTGGCAGAGTTCCAGCAGTTTGTTATCGTGCCCTTATGGGGCGAACCCCAGCTTTTTGCGGAGTAATTCTTGCGGCGGGTGAGTCTTCCCGCATGGGTCGCGACAAGGCGCTGCTGCCGTGGCCCCCCCAAGCAACTAGTTCGGCGTTGGGAGACACGTTCCTTTCCGCTGCCATACGCCTCTTCTTTTCTCACGTGGATGAGGTGCTGGTCGTCGTCGGAAACAATGAAGCCGCCGTGGCTCCGGTGGTCTATGCCAATGGGGCGTCGCTGGTGGTGAATCCCGATCCGGCGCGCGGGCAGTTCAGTTCGTTGAGGGTCGGCCTGCAAGAAGTCCTCAACCGGGGCCGCGATGCCGCGATGATCACGCTCGTTGACCGGCCGCCGGTCCGGGCGGAAACGCTTGCCACGCTCGAAGCCGCGTTTCAACGAGCTATAACAAAGACCCAAAGGAAATGGGCGGTGATCCCCGAATACCAGGGCAAACACGGGCATCCAATTCTGGCGGGCCGCGAGCTGCTGGAAGCGTTTCTGAGGGCTCCGGAAACCTCGAACGCGCGCGAGGTCGAGCACGCGCACCAGAGCGAGATCGAATACGTTCCGGTGGACGACCCGCTGGTTGCGCTCAACGTGGATACGCCGGAGCAATACGCTTCTTTGCCGCCAGAGCTTCTGCCATCGAGTTAATTCCCGCCAGGGCCCCATATTTCATGACGCGTCTCACATCTTTGCAAACCGAATTCGTCGAAAGTGTACTTAGCCTCAAACCGCTCGTCGCCACGTTTGACTGCGACGGCACGCTCTGGTCCCCAGACGCCGGGGAAGGATTTTTCTCCTGGGAACTGGACCAAGGCCTGGTGTCGGAAAAGATCGTGCAATGGGCCCGTCCGCGTTATGCCGAGTACAAAGCGGGCCAGGTCGCCGAAGAAGTCATGTGCGGAGAAATGGTCACGATGCATCGCGGACTGCGGGAAGAAGTCGTGCAGCAGGCCTGTGACGCCTACTTTGCCCAGGGAATCGCTCCTAACATTTTCCCGGAGATGCGCCAATTAGTGCAGCGCCTGCGCCAATCCGGATGCGACGTCTGGGCCGTTTCTTCTTCGTGCCAGTGGATCATCCGCTCCGCCATGCGCTTCTTCGGCATCCCGCAAAATCGCATCCTGGCCGCCGAAACGGCCGTGGAAAACGGCGTAATGACCGATCGCCTGGTGAGGGTCCCGAGCGGACCGGGCAAGGTGGAGGCGATCCGATCCGCGATCCCATCGCCGCCCGATTGTGCCTTTGGCAACGCGATCTGGGACCGCGAGATGCTGGCGATGTCCAAGCATCCCTTCGCGATCAACCCCAACGCGAATCTGAAGGAAATTGCCCTAGCGAACCGCTGGACGGTCTATCAGCCGAACACGAATCAAGCTGGCCGCTAGCACCGCCCGATTCCGTTATTTCCTGCCTGTTTACTCTTAAGGTATTAACTCGTGTTTACTACTACCCCCCCTCCCCCCGGTCTATTGGAATCATGGGGTTAGGTGGCATCGAGCCGCCAAAGTATAGAGCCTAAAGGACTTATTTGTAAAGTATTCCGGAATAAGGACTTAGCTCCAAATCCTATGACTTTTAGGATTTTGGCAGCGGGCTGACGCCCGCTAATCGCCTCAAATTCTAGATCCTTCGCTTCGCTCAGGATTTCGGCAGCGGGCTGACGCCCGCTAATCGCCTCAAATTCTAGATCCTTCGCTTCGCTCAGGATTTCGGCAGCGGGCTAACGCCCGCTAATCGCCTCAACTTACGGTTGTCAAAGAGCGCTGACGATTGGCCTGGAGCAGCCACGGTGGCCTTGGTTGGGGTTGGCACACCGCGGCTGCAACAGATCAGGGAACATTGTCGCGCACGGCGGGTGGGAAGTCTGTGATGCGTGGGCAGAGTGTTTGTGATGAAAAAAGAGGTACGACTTCCTGCCTCAAGCGGCTAGCTGTCTGTCGCCGGTTTTTCTGGTGTATCCAGCTCTGGTATATCTAGCTCAACGAGACTGCCATCGAGTTGCTTGGGTGTTTTGGGACCGCTCGAATCCCAGGCCCCAGTCTCCAACAGACTCCTCGCGTGTGAAAACGCCAGATGGATCGCATGGGTAACAGTTGCTGCGGGGTCAAGAATACCCACTGATCCCAGGTCTTGCAGCTTACCTGTCTCCGAGTTGAACCCCGTTCCCGGCTTGCTCGCGCGCTTTACTCTTTTCACGACATCGTCCGGGTCAAGCCTGTTGTTGATCGCCAGTTGTCGGAGCGGTTCCTCTAGTGTATCCGTGATCACGTTCACTCCTACAACCTCGCCGGGCCTCTTGAATGAGAGCTTCGACAGAGCCGACTTGGCTCGAAGCAGGCTTAACCCGCCACCTAGAACAGCCCCCTCCTCAATCGCTTTTTGCACCGAGTGCATCGAACTTTCGGCTGCGTAAGCACGATCGGCGACCTCCTGTGGGCTCATTCCTCCGATACGGATCGCGGCGATCGCGCCGCTGAGTTTGGCCAGCCTCTCTCTTAGCTTCTCGATCTCGAACGGAACCGAAGTTCTTGACAGGGCTTCCCGGATGCCTGCGACGTGATTGCCCAATTTAGCCTCACCTGCGCCGCCGAGGATCGTTGTGCTTTCTTTTGTAACGATTACTTTCCGCGCTTGGCCTAGATCTTCGAGAGTGACATTCTCAAGTCTCCACCCAGAATTGACGGTGATAGCGGTCCCACCCGTCAACACCGCGATGTCCTGTAAAAGAGCAGCACGGCTGTCCCCATAGCCTGGCGCCTTGACTGCTAAGCAGTCCAGTGTTCCTCGCTTCCAGTTGACGACTATAGTTGCCAGGGCCTCGCCTTCAATATTGTCAGCTATGATCAGTAGCGGTCTCTTGGCTTTCACAATTTGCTCAAGCAGCGGTAAAAGATCTTTCATGGAAGAAATCTTAGAGTCATAGGTCAGTATGTAGGCATTGTCTAAGACCCATTCCGCTGGCTTGCCGGGAGAAATCAATTCGGCGTCGATACGCCCGCGATCGAATTGCATGCCCTCCTGAACGTCGAGAGCAGACTCCGCTTGATTGCTCCGGTCGAGAACAATGAGGCCGTCGCGCCCCGCTTTCCGGTATGCTTCTACGACCAGAGCCCCAATCGTCGGGTTGCCACCAGCGGCGGTTCGCGCAACATTCGTAACCGCATCCCCGACAAGGGGCTTACTCCCACCCCGAATCGCGGATGCAGCGGCCTCTACTGCACGCTCCATGCCACGAAGGACGTCTGCGCGCGGGTGATTGCGTTTCAACGCGACGCTTCCGCCCTCCACCATCTTGTGGAAAAGCAGCACCGCGGTTTTCGACCCGTCGCCGGCGTTGTTTCGCATTTCTGTTGCGACCTGCCTAGCGTGGTTTATTCCTGTCGACTCTAATATTTCTGACGAGTGGATCAGGCCGGCGATGTCCGCGCCTTTCTTGTAGGATCGCAGTTGGTCCTGCCCACTACCTGCAGAGATGGGGCCACCGCGTGGGCCGAAGGCGTAGGCGACTGCGTCGCGTACGAGCCGCACACCGTGCACAACGATGTCACGTGCGTCGTTAGCCGCTGTGAGTGGGCCGGTTCCAGGTCGAAGGGGCGACGTGTCATAAGGCCAGCCCAGTTCTGGAGACAGATCTTCCCCCGCAAGGACCTGTTTCAAGGTAGCGGTGATTGACTTCTTGAGATCCCGCTGCCACGCCGACCCGGCCGTGCTGTATGGGATGCAACGACGATGCCTATAGTCAAAGGGGACATCGTCCATACTCTGGGTGATGATGACGGTGGGCACACCCAGCGTATGACAGATGCCCAGCTCGTAGTTGACGTTTGGATTCTTACCGGTCACGTCTGCAATGACAACCGTTGCCGCCCAGATCTGCTTCCAGATGTCTTGGATGATGGGCCCAGTGCCGTATATTTCATCTGCCTTTAGAGTCACAAGGCCAGCCGCCCGTGCGGCGGGCCTGATGATGTCTTCGTAATAGTCGTCAAAAGGGGCTTTGAAGGGAATTAGGACGAAGGCCAGGTTAGGATCGATATTTGGACGGTGAACCATGATCACTTACTGTACGCGGGTAGGAGGCGAATACTCCAGTTGTATGGAAACACGAGTCGGGCAAGGCGCGGCGGGTGGCCCAGCCGTCCCTCTGGGAAGTATATCTCGACAACCCCCACTAAGTTAACGTGGGGGCGGGCGGATGGCCCAGCCGTCGGCAGTGGGCAGAGTGGGAAGGGTCGAGTAAAAGACTCTGACGTAATGAAGGTGCGCTTAAGACCGCACGCGGCTTGGGCGGCGTCAGCACCCGCCCCTTGCGATAAAGCCGCAAGGAGCGGGCTACCCCACCTCTTCGCGGGGCACCCCACCTCTTCGCCTTTTATCTCACTTTACCTTTCCCACCCTTTTGACTTGAGATGGACGCGGAAGCCGGGGCCTTCCGCCATCGGCCGCCAATATCTCGAAAGCTTCCCCCCAAACTAACTGGGGGTGGCCCCCTCCTTGCGGCTTTATCGCAAAGGGTGGGTGTGAGCGCCATCACATCTTTCGCGCTCCATCCGCGAATACACTCTCGCGATGCCGACGGGCCTCAAGCGGTATTACGGCGCTGGTCACGCGCACTTCATAACCTGCGGTTGTTATCACTGCATTCCGTGGCTGGACACAGCGGCGCGGCGCGATCTGTTCTTAAGCATTCTGGAAGAAGTACGCCAGCGCTGTCGTTTCGTTGTGCTCGGTTACGTAGTCATGCCCGATCACTTTCATCTCCTGATCAGCGAACCGCAGGTCGGAGATCCATCCAAAGTGATGCAACTGGTTAAACAAATCTACGCGCAGAGGGTTGTGCGGCGGACGCGCCGGAAGCGGGGTGAAGTTCAGAGTTTGCCGCGGGAATCCGAGTCGGTGCACGTTTGGGAGGCACGCTTCTACGATTTCAATGTGTGGACCGAACACAAGCGGGTGGAGAAGCTGCGCTACATGCATCGCAATCCGGTGAAACGCGGGCTCGTGACTGAACCGGAGCAGTGGCTCTGGAGCAGTTTCCGGGATTACCTTTTTGGGCAGACTGGGAAGGTTCGTGTGAATGACACGGATATTATGAAGATGCGCGTTAGACCACCGGCGGCTTAGGCGCTGTCAGCACCCGCCCCTTGCGATAGTGCCGCAAGGAGCGGGCCACCCCCTTCCCCACCCCCTTCCCCAGCCGCCCCTTGCGATAGTGCCGCAAGGAGTGGGCCACCCCACCTCCACCTCCTCAGGAATTCATCACAAACGGGGTGTGATGGGGTTCACTTACAGGTGGCGCTTCGACGGGGAATCATGGTAATGGGGACATTGTCGCTTTGGGGCGGCGAGGTCCCCGGTCGCCGCGGTTAGACGCGGCAAGCCGCGTCTCTACGGAAGGTCTTATCTAATGTTTTATCTTTTATTTCATAATTCATGCGGGAAACGGGAGCGTAAAAATGTCTTTATATCCGGAGAGTGTTGCTCGGTGTCAGCATATTAGAGTCAACGGGACGCAGTGCGGATCGCCGGCGCTGCGCGATGAGAAACATTGTTACTACCACGTGCGATGGTATCGGAAGAGCATGGACGTTAACATGAATTTGAACGTGCGGGGGACAATATCGCTGCCGACGCTTGAGGACGCGAATTCTGTCCAGGTAGGACTGGCCGAGATGTTGCGGCTGCTGGCGACGAACCAGATTGATCATCGGACGGCGGCGCTGATGCTCTACGCGCTGCAAACGGCGTCGGTCAACGTGAAGCGGACCTCGTTTGAGCCGGAGCCGACGCGGGTGGTGATTGATCGCGAGTGCGTGGAGCGGCGTCCGATTGGGGCGACCGCCTGGTCGACGGTCGCGGGCCGCGAGTACGACGATTTGACCGAAGAAAAAGACGGCGAGGAGCAGACGGACTCGATGACGAGGCAATTGATCGAATTGCTGGGGCTTGAGCCGGAGTCGACGGGCCAGTTGGGCGAGGGCGACTCGGGCGATGACGAAAAGAAGTTCGTTGAGAACTGAGGCTCTTCGATTCGGGTGAGAATGACAAGGTTGGAGCGCGGCAGCGATCCCACGTCTCGAAAACCGCGAGACGTGGGGCACCCCAGTACTTACCCGCTATTCAGAGCCCCCGCAAGAGCGTGGCGAGCGTGTCCATCGCCAGGTGGCTGGCGTGGGCGGAGGCTTGCGGCAGGCCGCCGACTTTGCGAACCAGGTCTTCGCGGCTCAGCTGCCGGGCTTCCTCTACATTTTTGCCTTTGACCAACTCCGTAATCGCCGACCCACAGGCCATCGCTGGAACGCAGCCCTTGGCACGAAAGCGGATGTCGGCGAGGCGCTTGCCTTCCAATTTCAGCGTGAGCTCCAGAATGTCTCCGCAGGCGGGGTTCTCCAGTTGCGCGACGGCGTCGGGAGCTTCAACCGCACCCGCGTTTCGTGGGTTCTGAAAATGGTCCAGAAGTTCGGCGGAATACACAGAGCGATTGTAATGCGCCGGCCGCATTCTCTTGCGGAGATCCCGCCGCGAAGATAAATCGCGGCGGCTTAGTTTAGCAGCCGGTGGCGAAAGTCGAGCCCGGGTGCTGGTGCACGACACCCTTCATGAATTGTCATCCCGAGCGAAGCGAGGGATCTGCAGTTCGCCGCAAGAATGCAGATCCCTCGCTCCCCCACCCCATCGCGCCAAAAGCTGGCGCGCTGGGGACCCCGGTTCGCTCGGGATGACAAAATCTGGTGAATTGAGAGTTGAAGGGCAGGGTCTTACTTTCGCCACGGGCTGTTAGGATTACGATCAGCCACGCATTTTTGAAGACCGTGAAACGAAGACCATGAAACGAGTGGTAGCCGCGCTGATTCTGAAAGATGACGTCATCCTCGCCTGCCAGAGGACGCGGCACCAGGTTATGCCGCTCAAATGGGAATTTCCCGGAGGCAAAATCGAAGAAGGCGAACAGCCTCGCGATGCCATGCGCCGGGAACTGGAGGAAGAACTGGGGATCGTGGCGGAGGTCGGCGTGGAGGTCGCCCGCATCCTCCATGAATACCCGGGCGGCGGGTCGGTGGAACTCCGCTTCTTCGAAGTGCGCAACTACCAGGGTGAAATTGAGAACCGAATTTTTCGCGAAATCCGCTGGGTGACGCGGCTGGAACTGTTGGAACTGGACTTCCTCGAAGCCGACTTAGGGCTGGTGAACGATCTGGCGGCGGGAAAAATCTTGTAAGCGCCAAAGCATCTAACCGCAGAGATCGCGGAGTACGCAGAGAACAATGGGGTTTTCTTCTGAATTCCTCCGCGCGCTCTGCGATCTCCGCGGTTAAATGCTTTTGAACTAACCGGCCCCGCCGAGCGCGGTTCTGTACACCAGCAGCACCGTCAATCCGATCATAATGACGGTGGTCGCCCAGGCGATGATGTTGAAGGTGGGTTTATTCACGTATTTGCCCATCAGTTCCTTCTTGTTGATCAGCAACAACATGAAAATGAGCACGAAGGGCAAGACGGCGCCGTTGATCACTTGCGAAAACACGATGATCTTCACCAGCGGAATCCGTGGGATCAGGATCACGGCTCCCCCGGCGGCGATGAGCGCCGTGTAAAGCCAGTAAAAGGCGGGGGCTTCGGAAAATTTGCGCCCCACTCCCGACTCGAAACCTAAGCCTTCACAAACCGTATAGGCCGTCGAAAGCGGCAGAATCGAAGCGGCAAACAGCGACGCATTGAAAAGCCCGAGCGCAAACAGTATGTAGGCCCAGTCGCCCGCCAAGGGACGGAGCGCCTGGGCGGCGTCGGCGGCGTCGCGAATGTCATGATGGCCATGCAGGTAGAGCGTGGCGGCGCAGGCCACAATGATGAACCAGGCAACCACGTCGGTGAAGATGCAACCCACAACCACGTCGATCTTGGAGGCTTTGTACTGGCGCCGGGTGACGCCTTTTTCCACGACCGACGACTGCAGATAGAACTGCATCCAGGGCGCGATCGTAGTTCCGACCACGCCGATCACGGCGTAGAGGTACGAGTCCTGCCGGAAGGCCGCCAACTGCGGAGGCTTCACCGTGGCCTTCATAGCCTCAATCCACGCGGGCTTGGCCAGCACTCCCGCAAGTATGTAAGTGATATAAAAGAACGAAGCCGCCAGGAACACTTTCTCCACGCTCTTGTATTGCCCTTTAACCACGATCAACCAGACGATCACGGCGCAGACCGGCACCGAGATGTACTTTGAGACTCCGAACAGTTCCATGCTTCCCGCAATCCCGGCAAACTCGGCGATGACGTTTCCGAAATTTGTAATCAGAATGCCGAGCATCATGAGAAACGTAATCCGCAGGCCGAATTCTTCCCGGATCAGATCGCTCAGGCCCTTGCCGGTAACCGCTCCCATGCGGGCAGACATCTCCTGCACTACGATCAGGGCGACCGTAATCGGGATCATCGTCCACAAAAGCATGTAGCCGAACTGCGCGCCGGCCTGCGAATAGACGAAGATGCCGCCGGAATCGTTGTCCACATTCGCGGTGATGAAGCCCGGCCCCACGACGGCAAAAAACAGCAGGATCCGGAACTTCCAACTTCTCAGAAATTTCATGCGCACAGGCCACGAGCACGATCAAATTGGCAAAACAGAACGATCAGAATAAATGCTGGAAGCGCAGTCTGGGTAGATGAATCTGCAAAACGGAGAAAGTTTTCTCGTAGAGACACAGCTTGTCGCGTCTCTGAGACGGGGCAAGCCCCGTCTCTGCAGTGGGAAGAATGGCTATAGCTTTGCGCGCAGCATCGCGATCACGTCGTCGGGCGTGATCACGCCGGTGAGTTGACTGTGTTCGTCGATGACCGGCAATGTCAGCAGGTTGTACTTGTCAAAAAGTTCGGCGAACTCCTTCTCTTTCGCGTCTTCCTGGCAGGAAATGAGGGGCTCCTGGGCCAAAGCCAGGAGCGGAGTCGAGGAAGGCGCCAGAACGATCTTCACCAGGGGCACCGCGCCCGCCAGGGTGCCGCGAGAATCCGTCAGGTAAATAGTGCTCATGTTTTCCATGCGGCCTTCGAAGGTGCGCATGGACTCGATGGCATCGTGAGCTGTGGCGGCCACCGGCAGGGCGATGTACTCGGTGGTCATGCGGCCAGCGGCCGTATTCTCTTTGAACTCGAGCAGGTCGGCGACTTCCTGGCGCTCTTCGGGCTGCATCTGCACCAGGATTTCCTCAGTCCGCTCATCGGACAGGTCACCCAAAAGGTCGGCAGCGGCGTCGGGTTCCATCTCCTCGACAATGTCGGCGGCGCGGTCGGAATCGAGCGATTCGACGACCGCTTTCTGCACTTTGGGTTCGAGCTCTTCCATGGCGCCGGCGGCGACATCCTCGTCCAGGGTCTCGAACACCGCTTCGCGCTCATCGGGAGCGAGATCCTCCACAATGTCGGCAATGTCGGCGGGATGGAGTTTGGCCAATCGCTCATGCGAAATCTTCAGCTTGACGCGCCGGGCGGGGTCGGTCTCGATGAGATCCACAAAGTCCCAGGGAATATCGCGGGGAGGGATCCGCAGGAGCAAGGCCCGAAGGACAGCCGCTGGGACCATGCCTTTGAGGAGGCGGCGAACGGCGCCCCGCGCGCCAACATCGACACCGCCAACTCTCAAAACCGAGCGATTCTGCGCGATGTCGTGGTGAAAATCCACGTCGTTCACACGCACCACTTTGCGGCCGTGTACGTCAATCACCTGCTGGTCCAGCAGATCCCGACTGAGCAGCAAGAGCCCTTCGGAGCCATCCGCCGTGGTCCATTCCGCAGCCGTAGTGGAGGCGCGAATGCCGCCATTGATCGCGGAAACGGCAGTCAAGGGCAACATGCGGTTTCCCGCAGGCGTTTTGACGATCAGCAGGGCAACGCGAGAGCGGTCCTCCTGCGGGGCGAGGGCCACCTCGCGCACACGGCCGCAGGCAACGCCGGAGGCGTCATAGACGGTCGAGCCCAACAGTTCGCTCAATGAGACGGTGGCCATCGTAAAGAGAATACTCAAGAGCGTGTGCGGATGCCAGATGAATGAACCCGCCTTTTCAAAAAAATCGCAACCACAGAGGGCACGGGGGCACACAGGGAAATCGGGAGAAAGGACTCTGTGTTCCTCTGTGGTTATCTCTTGCTCGGTCCTCTGCACCGGTTGACACGCCACGATCGACTGACTAAACTCTGCCTTCCTCATTTCAAACCCGCGCCCGCCGTTTGAACGTGCCGGCTGCTACGAGAAAACTATGGGAAAGCGTCCTCGCATCGCGGTTGTGGGTAGTGCCAATGTCGATTTGACCACGTTCTCGGACCAGTTTCCCAAGCCGGGGGAAACCATCTTTGGCCAGAAGTTCGATCTGGGATTCGGTGGGAAAGGCGCGAACCAGGCCGTTGCCGCCCGGCTCTGCGGAGCCGACGTCTTCATGGTGGCGCGAGTCGGGGACGATCTGTTTGGTCCGTCAACCATCAAAAACTTTGAAACACTGGGTATCGATGCCACGCATGTGCGCCAGGTAAGCGGTGTGTCCAGCGGAGTGGCGCCGATTTTCGTCGATCCTTCCGGGCAGAATCGGATCATCGTCGTCAAAGGCGCGAATGACACATTGAAACCTGCCGACGTGGATGCCGCGGCGGATACGCTGAAGAGCGCCGACTGTATCGTGCTCCAGTTCGAGATCCCGCTGGAGACCGTGTACTACACCATCAAGTTTGCGCGACGAAACGGCATCCGCTGCATTTTGAACCCGGCTCCGGCGCAGCCCATCGACATCAAGGCGATAGCGGATCTCGACTACTTTGTTCCCAATGAGAGCGAGGCCGAGGCGATTTCCGGCATGCCGGTGCGCAATCTCGACGATGCCAAGCGCTGTGCGGGCAAGCTTCTGGCCAGCCGTATTCGGCGAGTGATTATCACTCTGGGTGCGAATGGTTCGCTGCTGGCCGGAAGTGAAGGCATGGAGCACGTGCCCGCCTTTACCGTGCAGAGCGTGGACAGCACCGGAGCCGGCGACGCTTTCATTGGGAGCTTCGCGACCTTCCTGGGCGAGGGTCTGCCGGAGCAGGAAGCGGTTAAGCGCGCCAACCTTTACGCGGGCCTTTCGACGACTGGTGTGGGAACCCAGAAATCTTTTTATGACAGAGCGCGCTTCGACGCGGAGTGGAGTAGAAGAGGCAAGGCCTAGAGGAGAGGCCGAACTGCGCTCGGCTTGGACGGGGCAAAGCCCCGTCCCCACACGAGTTGGACCTTACCTTTCCATCAGCAGAACCTTCTCCGCATCGTCGATCTCGGTCAACTTGACCTCGATTACTTCACTCGCGGTCGTCTGCACGTTTCGACCGATGAAGGTGGCTTCGACTGGCAATTCGCGATGGCCGCGATCGATCAGCACCAGCAACTGCACCAGGCTCGGACGTCCATGCGAAAAAAGGGCGTCGAGGGCAGCGCGCGTGGTGCGGCCGGTATAAAGCACATCGTCGATCAGCACAATCTTCTTACCCTCGATGGAAAAGCCAATTTCCGCTTCCTGCACCACAGGCTTGGGGCCCAGTGTAGAAAGGTCATCCCGATAGAACGTGATATCGAGCGTGCCCACGGGAACTTTCTTCTTTTCAACCTGCTGAATCATTTTGCCCAGCCGCTCGGCGATGGGAACTCCGCGACGGCGGATTCCGACGAGTCCCAAGCCGTCAATGCCACCGTTCTTTTCGAGGATTTCGTGAGCCAGTCGCACCAGCGTGCGTTCAATCTCCGAACCCGACATCAACTGTGCTTTTTGCCTGAGCGCCGTTTTGCGGACCGCGTTCTTCTTAATCGTCATGCTACGAACACCTCGTCAAGAATCTGTTTGAATGCGGAAAATACCTTGCGGAGCGGATCGATCCCAGCTTTTGAATGCATTGGAGTCTTCTCTTGAACGTCAAGGATACCTGATCTGCATTGCATTGGATTGCGGCTCGGTTACGGGCTGGTCTCAGGCGGGCTTTGCTTCTTGTGCTTCGTGGAAAACAGAAACTGCATGCCCAGGTAGCCGAAAAATTGCGGCTGGCCGATCGACGGTCCGCGGAAGCTGCGGCCGGCCATGAACAGCAGCACAAAGTGCTCTGCCAGCTTGTAGCGGCCTCCGCCATCAAAGGTGGTCCAGTGATTGGAACCGTTGGTGTTGGCGGTGGCGTACAATTCGCCATCCAGTTCCAGCCTTTTACTGACGTCCCGGCCCACCACAATTCCTGTAGCCCAGGCTGCGCCTGCTTTGTCGGCGAACCAGTAGCCGACTTCTGGATTGACCACAAACGGCCCGACCTTCTTGGTTACCTCGATGGGGAGATAAAACCTGGTGCCGCCGTCAACGAGCCCGCGCGCCACCGAGGACGTTGGGTTGTTGAACTCGAGCTGGGGATAAGTCGAGATCTGCAGGCCCTTTTCATCATTGTCGTAGAAGCGCCACTTCACGCCCGCCAGCGACTTGCCCAAGCCGCTGCGAGTGGGGCCGCCGTCGATACCATTCACGAGGTACGGCACCTGGTACTTGAGCTGAATGCGCGGACCCCAGCCGTAGTTGGCATCCAGGATGGGGGCGTTGTAGATGCGTTCGGTGGGATGGCGCTCGGTGTAGGCCGCGACATTGACCTCCCAGTTGCCGTCGCCGGGAGTGCCGGGATCGTCGCCGATGAAGGGCGGCCCGCCCTGCGCCGCGGCCGGCAGCGAGAGCGCGGCCAGCATTACGACCAACAGCGGGCCTGAGAATATGCGGACTGAGAGTTTTATGTCGAGCAGGGCGACGAGAATGGCTAGAATCGGAATTTCCTTCTTGACTTCGAAAATGGGAGGGGCATGCTTCACCTCTCGTCCGCCTGCCCTCACGATTAAGTCCCCACGCATGAATGCCAGCGGTTGATTCTAAATCGGATCAAGCCCTGCGATCAGCCTAGCCATTGCCGCGGGCTGCCGATTGCCTCGACCAGATCCCGCAGAAACTCCGCCGCCCGCGCGCCATCCACCACACGATGATCGCTCGAAAGCGTCAAGGTCATCATGGGACGGACGCCGGGGCGAGCATCAGGACCGACACCGACCGGCACGACGCGGTCCGCGATAGCTCCGACGGCGAGAATCGCGGCCTGCGGCGGAATGATGATCGCGGTGAACGCGTCCACTCCGAACATGCCGAGATTGCTGATCGTGAAAGTGCCACCCGAGATATCGGCCGGACGCAACTTGCCGCCGCGTGCCCGTTCCGCCAGGTCGCGCCGCTGCACTGCGATCTCGCCCAGTTCGGCTTTGTGGGCATTCTGAATCACCGGCGCCACCACTCCATCGTCCACCGCCATCGCCAGGCCGATGTTGATCTCGGCATTGGCGCGAACGCCTGCACTGGTCCAGCTTGCGTTCATGCGAGAGTGCTTCTGGAGGACGCGCGCAACCAGCGCTGCGAGCAGATCGGTATGCGTGAGTTTCACTCCACGTGACTTTTCAATTTCTGGCCCGAGCTTCTGCCGCGCCTCATTCAGAGCGCCTGCATCCACCTCGCGGACGACGAAGAAATGGGGCACCGTCGTCCAGCTCTGCGTGGTGCGTTCCGCCATCAGGCGCGAGATGGGGCTGCCGCTGTCAACCGCAGCGGATGACGCACCGGCTTTGGATTCTGCTTTGGATTCCGCAGCGGCGAGAATGTCGGAAGCGAGGATTTCTCCGCCGGCGCCCGATCCGCGGACATGAGCGAGATTGATGCCGCGTTCGCTGGCCAAACGTCGCGCTTTGGGGGAAATCTTGATGGGCTGGGTTGCGGATTGCGCCGAAGGCGCGGGTTGATTTGCGGATGCCGCAGTTGAGATCGCAGAAGACGCGGGAACGGCCGCAGCGGTGGTTTTTCTTCCCGATGCAGCGGCGACTTCATCCGCCGGAGGCACTTCTCCGGGACGCACGATCCAGGCGATGGTTTGGCCTACCGGCACTTCGGCCCCAGCCTGGATCTTGACACCGGCCAGGACGCCGTCGCCGGGGGATTCGATTTCCATTACCGCTTTGTCGGTTTCGACCTCCAGCAGCGGCTCGCCTTTGGCCACGGACTCACCTTCTTTTTTCAGCCATGAAATGAGCTTGCCAGTTTCCTGGGCCATTTCGAGCGCGGGCATAACGACACTGATCGCCATAGTTAGATAACCATTAGTCTGGGAATTGTCCGTAGAGACGCGGCTTGCCGCGTCTCAGATTGCTGGCGCCGCAGTCGCCCTCAGGGGCTAACAAGCTGCGGAAAAAGTATTTTCCGCGCCGGCGCCTGACCTCAGCGGCTAAAGCCGGTACCGAAAAATAAGCTAGTTATCGCAGCGCTGAAGCGCTGCGCCACCCAAAATCAAATGCTACATCGAGTTTTTCCGCAGCCTGCTAAAGCCCGGAGTTGTTTGAGGCGCTAAACGGCACGACTGAAGTCGTGCCCTTCCCAAAACCTGCGCTAACCAGAGTCGCTCAGCGGCTGAGACGGGGCAAGCCCCGTCTCTACAAAAATTTCCAAGGTCGATCGTCAGTCCCCCACGCCAACTCGCTCCTGCCGGGAGCTGGCTTCGATCATCTCGCGCACGCGCTTGCTCGGTTTGGATTCGGTTTCCCGGATTGCGGGAAGCGGACCATCCACCGTGAAATAGTGCCGGCCAGCTACCAGAAGCTCCTCGGCTGGGAAGCGCGTGATGACCTCGTGGCCGGTTTCGGTGACGACGATTTCTTCCTCGATGCGCGCGGCGCTCCAGCCATCCGTCGAGGGCCAAAAAGTTTCGAGGGCGAACACCATGCCCGGCTTGATTTCGCAGGGGTGATCGAGCGAGACGAGACGGCTGATCACTGGCTTCTCCCAGATGGCGAGGCCGATGCCGTGACCGTACTGCAGCGCAAAGCAGGCTTCCTCGTTCGGGAAACCGAACTCCTGCGCCTTCGGCCACACGGATGCAATCTCGGCCGTGGTACGCCCCGGGCGCACGAGTTCAATCGCCGCGTCGAGGTATTCCCTGCACCGCTTATAGGCATCGTTCATCGCGTGCGAGGCGTATCCGATGGTGAAACAGCGGTAGTAACAGGTGCGGTATCCCATGTAGGAGTGGAGAATGTCGTAATACACCGGATCTCCCGGACGCAGCACGCGGTCTGAGAAAACGTGCGGATGCGGATTGCAGCGCTCTCCTGAAATTGCATTCACGGCTTCCACATACTCGGAACCGAGATCGCAGAGCACCTTGCTCACCAGGCCCACCGCCTGGTTTTCGCTCATGCCCGGCTTCATGGCGCGATAGAGTTCGTCATAGGCAGCGTCGACCATCATGGCGGAATGGTTGAGCAAAGCGATTTCGTCACGCGTCTTGATGAGGCGCGCTTCCGACATGAGCGCCTGCCCGTCGACGACTTTGATTCCTTCTTTCTGCAAAGCGAACAGGACCGGCAATTCGACGATGTCGACGCCCACCGGCTCTTTATGCAGGCCGCGCATTTCTAGCTCGATGCGAATTTTCTTGGCCACATCTTCCGCGCGCCCCATCTCCGGCGTCATGGCGCCGCGCAGCACGGAGATTCCAGCACGCGACCGCTCTCCGAGCCAGGGACAATGCAATTGATGGTGTTTCGCCGCCGACCCGAAATCCCACAAAATGGGCTCATCGTTTTGCGGGAGGAGCGTGAAGCGATTCGCCTTGTCCTGAGCCCAGGTGCCGATGTGGGTCGCGGTCAGGTACCGGACATTGTTCATGTCGAAGCACAACAGCGCGCCCATCTCGGACTTGGCGAGAAGTTCCTTGGCGCGCGCCAGGCGTTCGCGGCGCAGGCGATCGAAGTCAACCCGGTTTTCCCAATCCACCGCCATCGTTCCGTAAGTAGGTAGAGCCATAGAATTCTCCTTTAGTTGAGCGTGTTTAGGATCGTCCGCAGAGTGCGCGGGCGGCATCAAACACGGTCTGCTCGGTCGGCACGGTTGCATCTTCCAAAGGCGGCGAGAACGGAATTGGAACATGCATCGCGCCCATGCGCTTGACCGGAGCGTCCAGATCATAGAATGCGCCTGTGGCGATCACGGACGCAAGTTCGGCGGTGACGCCGTAGCGTTCGTAACCTTCGTCGAGAACGATCGCCCGCGACGTTTTCTTCGCCGAGTCAATCAGAGTTTTTTCGTCGAGCGGCCACATGGTGCGCGGATCGACCACTTCGGCGCTGATTCCGATTTCCTCCAGCAGCGTAGCCGCACCCAACGCCACCTGCACCATGCTGCTGGTGGCGACCAGAGTGATGTCCTCGCCCACCCGCTTTACATCCGCGACGCCCAGCGCAATGGTGTAGTCTTCCGCGGGCACCGGGCCTTTGAGTTTGTACATCATTTTGTCTTCGAAAAAGACAACTGGGTTCTCGTCGCGAATCGCCGCCTTCAGCAGTCCCTTGGCGTCGTAAGGCGTCGAAGGCAGAACCACCTTCAAGCCCGGAACGTGGCAAAACCACGCATGCAGCGACTGCGAGTGTTGCGCAGCGGAGCGGCGAGTCGCTCCCATCGTGGTGCGCATCACCATCGGCACTTTCCACTTTCCGCCCGACATGTAATGGACCTTGGCGGCCTGGTTGACCATCTGGTCCATGGTCAAAGTGATGAAGTCGCCGAACATGATGTCAACCACTGGACGCATTCCGGTCATGGCTGCGCCCACGGCGAGCCCGGTGAAGCCGGCTTCGGAAATCGGCGTATCGAGCACCCGGTCTTTGCCGAATTCCTCCAACAGGCCAGCGAGAACCTTGAAGGGGGTGCCCGCCTCCGCTACGTCCTCGCCCATAATGCAGACGGTCGCATCCCGGCGCATCTCTTCGGCCAGCGCCTCGCGAATCGCCTGCGCGAAGGTTAGCTCACGACCGCCGGTTTCAGGCATACACGTCCTGTTCCACTTCATCGACGGTCGGGTACGGCGCCGCCACGGCGAAGTCCACTGCCTTTTTCATCTCGGACTCAAGTTCAGCCTGCGTACGATCAAGCGCCGCCACATCGGCGAGTTTCTGCTCGACCAGCCACTTCCCGAAATTCGCGATCGGATCCCGCTCCGTCTTCCACAGATTTTCTTCCTGCTTGGAACGGTAGTATTCGCGGTTGATGTCGCCCACGTGATGTCCGTGATAGCGATAGGTATCGCAGAGCAGGAACGCAGGACCGTCACCGCGGCGGGCGCGATCCACCAAGCGCTGGGAGATGGCATGAACGGCGCGCACGTCCTGACCGTCCACGCTGGCGGCTTCCAAACCGAAGGCAGTCGCCCGCGTCAGAATGTCTCCGGCCGTGGTTTCCGAGTAATGCGTATATTCCGTATAGAGATTGTTCTCGCAGACGTAGATCACCGGAAGCTTGAAAAGTTGGGCGAGGTTCATCTCTTCGTAGAGCACGCCCTGGCCGAGCGCGCCTTCTCCGAAGAAACATACCGCCACCCGGCCGTTGCCGAGACACCGAGCGGAAAACGCGGCTCCAGTGGCAATGCCGGCGCTGCCGCATACGATCGCATTCGCTCCCAGGTTGCCGGTCGCCGGGTCTGCAATGTGCATGGAACCGCCTTTGCCCTTGCAGTACCCGGCCTTTTTGCCCAGCAGTTCGGCGAACATTCGATCGGGGGAGGCGCCTTTCGCCAAACAATGTCCATGACCGCGATGCGTGCTGGTGATGTAGTCGGTGCGCTGGAGCGCTTCACATACGCCCACCGCGATCGCCTCTTCACCGATGTAAAGATGCGCCAGGCCGGGCATCAACGCCCGCGTATAAAGCTCGTTGACCTGCGCTTCAAATTGGCGGATGGCGACCATCTGCCGGTACATCCGGAGCCACAAATCGACTTTTTCCGAAGCTTCTCTCGGCTGTGTGACCGTTGTCATTTTTGAACTCCCGACATGCGCGCCAAAACGTCAAACATGACCGCAAAGTCCAGCTTCTCCCAGCCCATGCCGCGCGCGGCGGTCAGGAACTCGTTGCTGACGGCGGTGGTGGGAACGGGAACATTCAGCTTGCGGCCTAACTCCATCGCCAGGAGCATGTCCTTCTGCATCATGTTGACGTCGAACCACGCCTCTTCCGGTTGCTGCAAGACGAAAGGACCGCGGTACTGAACCATGGGCGACGCGATCACGCTGTGAATCAGGACGTCGACCGCGACTTCGCGCGGAATCCCGCTCTTTTCCGCCAGCAGCACGCCTTCGGAAAAAGCCAGCATCTGCACGGCCAGGCTCAGGTTGACGGCAATCTTCATGGCCAGCGCCACGCCGTTGTCGCCGACATGCGTCACCTTGGGCCCAATATCCAGAAGCAACGGCTTCAGGCGCTCGAAAGTTTCCTTGCGGCCACCCACCATCACGGAGAGCTTGCCTTGCTGCAGCGTGATGACGCTGCCCGAAACCGGCGCGTCTACCATGTCGGAGCCCTTCTCGCGAACTTTCGCAGCCAGCGCGCGGCTCACATCGGGGCCCACCGTGCTCATGTCAATGTGGAACTTGCCAGCGACAATGCCAGCGAGCAATCCGTCTGGCCCGTCTGTTACCGCCGCGAGCGCGGCGGAGTTCGTCACCATGGTGAACGTCACATCCGAAGCAGCCGCCACGGCCTTGGGAGACTCGGCAAACTTCATCCCCTTGTCGATCAACCACTGTGCCTTGGAGCGCGTCCGGTTGTAGCCGGTCACGGTGTGCCCTTTTTCGAGCAGGCGAGCGACCATGTTGCCGCCCATCACACCGAGACCGATGAATCCAAGTTTGGCCATATAACAATTCCTTTTCGTTTATGAATTCGGCTTGACGTGCGAATTGAAGTGCGAACCGTTTCTTGCCGTAGAAGACGAATCCGCAAGTACCTGCTTGAGGTGAGCGCGCATCGCTTCTCGCGCCGCCTCCGGATCGCGCTGCTCGATGGCCGCCAGGATTCGCTTGTGATGGAACTGCCCCCGCTCCGGTCCCCCTTGCACATCGAAAATTCGGCTGCGCTGCTCGCGCAAAAGACCGACTATCGAATCCAGGAGCGAGAGAATCAGCGGGTTCCCCGCCGCCTCTGCCAGCGCTAAATGAAAATCGAGATCGGCCTCGACATAAGCGTCCGGGTCATGCAGGTTGCGATCCATCACGGCGACTGCTTCCCGCATGGTGCTCAGCAGTTGCTCCTCAATTCGAGAAGCAGCCAGGCCGGCAATCTCCGGCTCCAGCACCTGCCGCAACTCGGCCAGGTTCGCCGACCCTTCCTGCTGGTTGATTCGGATCATTAGATCCAGCGACTGCCGAATCGCCTGGGAAGTCCCATTCGTCACGAAGGTGCCGCGCCCGGAATAGGCTTCGACCAGGCCTTTTTCACGCAAGGTCTTCACTGCTTCGCGGACGGCGGTGCGGCTCACCCCAAATCGCTGTGCAAGATCGCGCTCCGCCGGCAACTGGTCCCCAGGCTTGAGTTGGCCCTTCAAAATGGAGTCTTCCACCTGCTGCACAATCTGCTCGTACAGGCGAGACGTCTTTACTGCCCGGTACACCGGCTTGGCGACCAGGGAATCTACCGCTTCATTTCTCATTAGGCCCTCAATCATCCCGGTTCAACAAACCATCGCGGTACGATGGTCCAACCACTATACCATATACCTACAGAAGACCACGTGTATCCTTCTGACTACTGGATCCAAACCGTCTTGATGTTCATAAACTCGCGAATACCATTCTCGGCCAGTTCGCGCCCGTGGCCTGAGCACTTCACGCCGCCGAAAGGCAGCCGCGGATCGGAGGCCACCATCTTGTTCAGGAAAACCATGCCGGCATCGAGTTCGTTAATGAACCTTTCGGTTTCCGCAGGATCGTTCGTCCAAGCGCTCGCGCCCAGCCCGAAGCGACTGTCGTTGGCGATATGGATGGCCTGATCTATATCCTTCACGCGAAAAATCGACGCCACCGGACCAAAGAATTCTTCCTTGTAAGCCGGCGAATCCTTCGGAATGTCGGTCAGCACCGTCGGCGCATAGAAGTTGCCGGGACGGTCGAGGGGATGGCCGCCGGTCAGCAGACGCGCACCCGCGGCCACAGTTTTTTTCACATCGGCATCAAGAGAAGTAACAGCGTCGGCGTTGGCCAGCGGACCGAGCTGAGTGCTCTCCTCGAACGGATCGCCAATGCGCACGTCCTGCATGCGTTTGACGAACTTGCGCTCGAACTCGTCGGCAATTTTTTCCGCCACGATAAAGCGTTTGGCCGCGATGCATGACTGACCATTGTTCTGAATCCGCGCGTCCACGGCAGCTGCGACCGCCGCATCCAGATCGGCGCTCGGCATCACAATGAAGGGATCGCTGCCACCCAACTCCAGCACGACTTTCTTGATGCGCTTGGCCGCGGAAACTCCAACTTGAATCCCCGCCTGCTCACTGCCCGTTAAAGTCGCGGCGACGACCCGAGGGTCGTTCAGGATGCCATCGACCGGCCCCGCGCCGATCAGCAGCGTCTGGAACACGCCTTCGGCAAAGCCGGCGCGGCGAACAATGTCCTCAATTTTCAGCGCGCATTGCGGAACATTCGAAGCATGCTTCAGCAGCCCGACATTGCCCGCCATCAGTGCGGGCGCCACAAAACGAAACACCTGCCAGAAGGGAAAGTTCCACGGCATGACGGCCAGGATGGGACCAATCGGCAGATAGCGGATGAAGATGCGCTTCGCCCCGGTTTCCACAATTTCGTCCGCCAGAAATTTCTCGGCGTTTTCCGCATAGTAGCGGCACCCGGTGGCGCACTTCAGCGCCTCGGCCACGGCGGCCTTCAGAGGCTTGCCCATTTCCAGCGTCATCAAATGGGCGCACTCGTCTTTTTCTTTTTCCAAAATCTCGGCCGCGCGCATCATCTTGTTCGCACGTTCCGCGAACGAAGTCCGCCGATGGGTTCGGAACGCAGAGGCCGCCAACTGCAACTTCTGCTCAATTTGCGCCCCGGTAAGAGGCTCGAAACTCTTCACGACTTCGCCCGTCGCAGGATTGGTGGTCGCTATCGCCATGCTAATTTCTTCCCCTTCGTTTGGTAGCTACGGCCCAATTGTCCCAAGCCTCAACCAGCAGCCTTTGGCGGCTGGCTGTTTTGTGGTCAGACCACAATACTACTTGACGGGTAGGCCACGTCAAGGATATACCTTCAAATCACCCGATCTTTTATTTCCAGATCGAAAGCGGTCGCGAACTGTCCGACCAAAAATTGTTCCATCCTCTTCGAGGATTTGGAGGTCGTAATGCGTTCTCCGTCGAATGGCATTCGGGTTTTAGGCATCGTCTGCCTGGTGCTCGCCGTCTCTGTTTCCATGTTTTCCCAAACCACCACCGGCCGCATTCTGGGCACCATTAGCGATCAGTCCGGCGCCAATGTGGCGGGAGCCGCGGTAGTCGTCACCGATGTACAGCGCGGCACCACCCGCGCCGTAGCCGCCGATGACTCCGGAAACTACGTCGCCCCGCAGTTACAGCCCGGAGTTTACAAAGTCCGCGCGGAAGCGAAGGGTTTCAAAACCGTGGACCGCGTAAACATCGTCGTGGAAGTCGCGCAGGACGTGCGCGTTGACATTTCGCTCCCGACCGGACAAATTTCCGAGACAGTGGTGGTTACCGAGGAAGTTCCGCTGGTCAACACCACATCCTCCACTTTGGGCGGCACGCTGAGCAACGCGGAGATCAACGATTTGCCGCTGAACGGCCGCAACTACGAGAACCTGCTCCAGTTGCGTCCCGGTGTGGAACGATATCCTGGCGGCGGATTCTCGACGACGAGCACGAACGGACTGCGCGCGGAAGACAACGCCTACTTCGTTGAAGGCTTGTTCAACAGCGAGCCCTACTCCGGCCAAGCCATCATCAACGGCGCCGGCATCGCTGGCGATTCGGCGACCATTCTGCCCATCGACTCGATTCAGGAATTTAACGTGGAAGAACTGGCACCGGCCGAATTCGGGTGGAAGCCTGGGGCGGTGGTTAACGTCGGTCTCAAGTCCGGCACAAACCAGTTTCACGGCACCGGGTTCGCCTTTGGCCGCGACGGTGTAATGGACGCGCGAAACTTTTTCAACACCGTACCGAACGCCAAGCTCGCAAGAACACTGGAACAATACGGCGTGAGCGTCGGCGGGCCGATCGTCAAAGACAAGGTCTTTTTCTTCGGCGCCTACGAAGGGCAGATCTATAACGTAGGAAACTCTTTCGGCGGCGTCACCAGCCCGTCCATGGTTTCGATGCCCGCCGCCGGCAACTGCCTCTTCCTCACAACCGGCGACTGCGCCAACAGCATCCCCAACGTGATAGCGGATCTCCAGGCGGGAGGAATCACGGTGAGCCCCGCCAGCTTGAATATCGCTGGGTGCACGTCCTCGGGCACCTGCGACGGAACTGGCTTCCCCACAAACAATAATCCCGACATCAATATCCCGAATGGATTCTCCAACGACGTCACCGTTTACAATGCGATCGGCAAAGTGGATTTCAACGTCAACCAAAATAACCGCATCAGCGGGATGTACTTCTTCGGGAACAACTCGGGGACGGTCGAAGACTTTCCGGAGTTGCAATCGAAGTGGCGGTCGAAGATTCACACGCGCGCCCAGGTGGTTGGCGGAAGCTGGGCGTGGACTCCCAGTCCCCGTTGGGTGAATGAAGCGCGGGTTGGATATAACCGCCTTTACCAGCCCACATTGCCGGGCGATCTCAACACGCCCGCGTCCAGCTACGGGCTCGACACCGGCGTCTCGGGTCCATTCACGGGCGGACTGCCGCGCATCGGGTTTGGCGGATATTTCTTCCCCGGCCTGGGTGGCTTCAAATGGCCAAAGTTCCAGGGACCCGACTCCATCACGCAGTTCATCGATCACGTTTCCTACACCGCCGGCAAGCATGCGCTCAAGTTCGGCGGCGAGCTGCATCGCAACGACGTCAGGAACGCCGCCTACGGGAATGCGCGAGGCAGCATTACTTTCCTGGGCTCGGTGTTGAACGGCACCACTTCTACACCGCTCGAGGACTTCTTCGCGGGCTTGCCGTTTAAGTCAACGTTGGAGGTGGGAAATCCGACGCTGCAACTCCATAACTGGGCCTATAGCGGGTTCTTCCAAGATGACTGGCGGGCCACCAAAAATCTGACTGTGAACTTCGGAGTGCGATACGAGTTCAGCACTGTCCCTCAGGAAGCTCACAACCTCCTGGGTAACTTTGACCCGAACGTCGGCTTAGTGCAGGTGCAAACGGGCGCCAATCAGATCAGCAGCCTCTATAAGCCTGACCACAAGAACTTCGCGCCGCGCGCGGGCTTTGCGTGGGACGTATTTGGTACGGGACGAACGGTGATCCGCGGCGGCGCCGGGCTGGTTTATGAGACCTTAAACTGGCAGTCGTTCATCGCCTTCAACAACGCCTTTGGCCCGGGCAGTGTTCCTACGGCGGGCATCGTACAAGGCGGCACGATCACAACCGGAAACGTCACCAATAAGAATTTCTTGAACCCGATCACGGAGACCTGGGACAACACACCGGTTTACAACAGCACGATCGATTGCGTCAGCAGTCCCTGCCCCATCATGAGCGTGGACCGCAATCTGACCACGCCCTACGTCTGGAACTGGACCCTCAGTGTGCAACATGCGTTTACCCCGAACCTTACGTTGGAGATGGCCTACGTCGGTAACCACGGCGGGAATTTAACCGGCATTCGCGACATTAATCAGCCGCCGGTGGGATCGGGTTGGGACACCGGTCCGGGTGGTGCGCTTACTCTGTGCCTCCAGAGCGCTCCCCTCTATAACAACTGCGCCGTCGATCTCAACGGCACCGAAGAAGCTAACCGGCCGTTCGCGACTAAGTTCCCGTACCTTGCAAACATTTTCCAGATGGGCAACGTCTATCGGTCCAACTACAACGGCCTGCAAGCGACGCTGAACTCCAGAAATTTCCATGGCTTGAGCATGGTGGCCGGTTACACCTACTCGCACGCGATCGATAACGTGGGTGCCAACTGGGCTTTTGGCTACGGAGCAGGACTACCACAGGATTCCTCTCACCTGGGCCGCGAATACGCGAACAGCGACTTCGATGTTCGTCATCGCCTCACGGTTTCGCTCACCTATGCCATCCCCGGCAAGAAGGGCTACGGCCAGGCGCTGGAAGGTTGGGAACTCAACTCCATCATCACCCTGCAAAGTCCGCAGTACTGGGGGACTATCGACTTGGGTACAGATGCGGCCGGTACTGGTCCGCTGCCCTTCAGCCCTCCCGCGAACAGCCCCATCCGATGGAGTTTCTATGGGAATCCAGACGACTTCAAGTCGGGACCGACAGGGATTCCTCAGTTCCCGGGTGCAAGCAATTCGTCTTGTGCCTCAAAGGCGTTGGCTCTTGACGGAGGAACTCCTGGCACCGCGACCGCTGCACTCAACCTGTTTGGCTGCTACGCCAAAGGGAACTCCATCATGATTCCTCCGGGACTGGGGACCTTCGGCAACATGGGCCGCAACATCTTCCCCGATTCCGGTTTCCGCAACGTGGACTTTTCGCTGGCGAAGAACTGGCATTTTGGCGAGCGGTTCCGCGCCCAGTTCCGGGCTGAGTTTTTCAACATATTCAACCATCCCAACTTCGCCAATCCATACGGTGGCCAGAATGGTTACGGTTTCAATGATCCTTCCGTGGGTGGCTTCGGATGCGGCTGCGCCACTCCCGACGTCGCCGCCGCCAACCCGGCCGTGGGTTCGGGAGGCCCGCGCTCGGTTCAACTCGGCCTGAAGCTTATTTTCTGATCGCGCAGGCTTCACAAATCGGGGCCGGACCTCCTTCCGGCCCCATTTTTAATATCAACCCGAAAGGAATTTGGTTCAGTGTCAACACCATTAGGGCGTCATTACCACTCCGCTAGGTTCACACTGTCCATAGCCATTTCCCTGGCGCTCATTCTCCCGCTGAGCATCCCTTGCTTCGCGCAGCAGCGCGCCGAGCGCACCATCGACGAGATCAAGACCGAAGCCGTCCATCGCGCCGAAGTGGGGCAGTATCCGCTGATCGGGCTCGATCCCGGCGACGTCAAGGAAGCCTTCGCCTCCATCCATACTCGCGACAAAGACGAGTGGGCGGCGGGCTTTATGGGAGTAGCCGATCGCTACATGAATGAGGCTAAGTCGCTGGAGAAAACCGACCCGGCGAAAGCGAATGCCGACTACATCCGCGCGTGGCGGCTTTATTCTTTTGGACGCTGGCCCATCCCGGCCTCTCCGGGCAAGCAGCGCTCGTACGAAAAAGCAATCGAGGCTTTCCTGGCACATGCGCGCTTCTGGGATCCACCGCTTGAGATCGTGAGAATTCCCTTCGAAGGAAAGGAAATCATCGGCTACCTGCGCTTGCCGAAAAATGCCAATGGGCCGGTTCCACTCGTGCTGGCCGTGAATGGGCTGGACAGCCGCAAGGAAGATTTGACCGAAAGCTTCAGCGCAATCCTGCCTTTCGGCATCGGCGTTCTGGCCGTGGATGGCCCGGGCACCGGGCAGAATCCGATCAAAGTCAGTGAAAATGCGGACCGCATGCTCTCGCGCGTGCTCGATTACATTGCCACCAGGCCCGAGATCGACAAGAACCGGGTTGCCATGCACGGCGTGAGTTGGGGAGCGTATTGGGCCGCGAAGATGGCCATCGTGGAGCGCGCCCGCTTGCGGGGAGCGAGCGCGCAGTCACCGCCCATCGATACTTTTTTTCAAAAAGATTTTCTGATGAATTCCTTGGTCGGCAACCGCGAATATCTCTTCGATCAGGTCCCGGCACTGATGGCGATTTTAGACAACGTGAAAACGGTGGACGAAATGGCGGAACTCTGGCCCAAAATGTCGCTCGTCAAACAGGGGCTGCTGGGCAAGCCGATGGCGCCCATGCTCATTCTTGCCGGAGTGCTCGATACTCAGGTACCGATCTCCGACATCTACCTGCTCCTCAGCCAAGGCGATGTGCCGAAGACCGCGTGGGTCAATCCGCAGGGTGGGCACCTCGGGCGGCAGGTCAAAGTGTGGCCCGATCCCCGCATCTTCAAAGAGGTTATCATTCCGTGGCTGGTGCGCACGCTTGAACCTGAACCCGCGAAAGAGAGCCATTAACGTTCCAATTCCCTTTCCGCGAACGACGAACTAACGACTACGAATTAACGACGAAGAACTTAGGACAAACGACCAACGATGGAGACCCTTACCCTTACCCCCGCGCAGGCGGCTCCTGCAAAGGCCGCGCCCACACCCAGCAAGCTGCCCTTCTACCGCGTGCTCTGGGTGCAGGTGCTGGTGGCCATGGCCCTGGCCGTAGTGCTGGGCTACATGGACCCGGCTCGTGCGGTGGCCATGAAGCCGCTGGGCGACGCTTTCATCCGCGTGATCACGATGGTCATCACCCTGATCATCTTCTGCACGGTGGTCACCGGAATTGCCGGCATGGAGAACTTGAAAAAAGTCGGCCGTGTCGGCGGCATGGCGCTCATTTACTTCGAAATCGTTTCCACCATTGCTCTCCTGATCGGTCTCGTGGTGGGCAACGTCGTGCGCCCAGGCAGCGGCTTCAACGTAAACGTCGCCACCCTGGACGCCAAGTCGGTCGCCGACTATGCCGGCCAGGCAAAGGCGCAAAGCGTTTCCGAATTTCTCATGCACATCATTCCGACGACGGTGGTCGACGCCTTCGCCAAGGGAGATATCCTCGAAGTAGTTTTCGTGGCCTTGCTGTTCGGCTTTGCGCTGTCGGCCGCTGGAGCGCGAGCCAAACCGCTGATCGAACTCATCGACTCCCTCACTCATGTCGTATTCCGAGTGGTGAACATTCTGATGAAATTCGCGCCGATTGGAGCTTTCGGCGCGATGGCGTACACGGTCGGCAAGTTCGGCCTCGCGTCCCTGGGTCCACTGGCCAAGCTGATTGGAACTTTCTGGCTCACCTCGACGTTGTTTGTCGTGATCGTACTCGGCGCCATCGCCTGGGCCGCCAGCTTTAACATCTTTCGCTTTTTGGCATACATCAAGGAAGAGATCCTGCTGGTGTTAGCCGTGAGTTCGTCGGAGATCGCCATCCCGACTTTAATGGCCAAGCTTGAGAAACTCGGTTGCTCCAAGTCTCTGGTTGGACTGGTGGTCCCGACCGGATTTACCTTCAACACGGATGGCACCAGCCTTTACATGACGATGGCCGCTCTATTCGTGGCGCAGGCCACCAATACCCATCTGACTCTGATCCAGGAACTCACTATTTTTTCCGTAGCGATTCTTACTTCCAAGGGTGCCAGCGGAGTACAGGGCGCATCTTTCATCGCGCTCGTGGCCACACTTTCCGTGATTCCAACCATTCCCGTTGCCGGCATGGCATTGATTCTTGGAATCGACCGTTTCCTGAGTATGTTCAGAGCCTTGGTCAACATGATCGGAAACGGAGTAGCGACCCTGGTTCTGGCGCGCTGGGAGGGAGAATTGGACAGCGAAACCCTGAGGCAACGCTTAGCCCGGCCGGCCTGAAAGTCTTCCGATACGCCACCGGCTTACAGCAACGCTTCAGCTATCCCCATGGACCGGCACGGCCGCGCCATGAGTCACCTTGGCATCGTCGCTGCACAAAAACAGGATGACACGCGCGATCTCCCGGGGCTTCGGCCACTTTGCAGAGTCGGCGCCAGGCATCGCTTTGCGGTTCGCCTCTGGATCGATGATGCTGGGGAGAATCGAGTTCACCCGCACCCCGGTACCCTTTACTTCCGCAGAATTGAGGCCACGCATCGATCGCTAATTCATGGGGACCGCTGTCCCGAATGTCAGCGGGGCAGCGTCGAACTCAAGCGCGTAGGCCCAGAAAGTTTGGAGGCGCAGTGCAAAATATTGCAGCTTCCTGGATTTTTCACAAAAAAAAGTGCGTGACGGGATTGCATTTTCCCGAATTGCTTTGTAGACTCCCCTTCGACCTGTGTGGTCCGCGGACGCGCCTTCCCCCTCGAGTTCCGCGGAAGATAGCGAAACAAAACAATCGATGCTCGTCTCCAGGAGAGACCCTATGCGCGCCACCGCCTTCGCTCGGAACACTTCTGCGTCTTCTTTCTCCAAACAGCTTCACAGAGTCCTGTTGCTTTCGGCACTGTTCGTGACCGCCAGCGTGAACTCATTGGCGCAGATCACCGTTTCGCCAGCCAGCCTGACCTTCGCGGCACAGCTGATCGATACAACGAGCGCAGCGAAGTCGGTGACGATCACGAACAATGGCGCGTCGGCTCAGCCCATCGTTATTGCGCTGAGCGGCGACTACACGGAGACGGACAACTGCAGCGGCAGTGTCGCCGGCGGCGGTTCCTGCACGGCGAAAATTACGTTTGCGCCGACCATCCTTGGGTCCATTAAGGGCGCGGCGACCATAGACGACAACAGCAATAATCTGCTGGCATTTGTCGGCATCACTGGGACCGGCCAAGCGCCCGTGACCACCGCGCCGGCCAGCCTCGCCTTTACCGGCGGGACGATCGGGACGACGAGCGCGGCCAAGACCTTCAAGATCACCAACAACACAACGAGCTCGGTCAACATCACCAGCATCACGACGACGAACGCCCCCGACTACACGATCACTACCGGAACCTGTTTGTCGACGCCGCTTGCTTCTAAGGGAAAGTATTGCACGGTGACCGTAACGGTAACGCCCACATCGGCCGTCGACGATGGCGCCATCATCATTACCGACAATGCTCCCAACGCCCTGCCACTGGCGGTGAAGCTTACGTCGGCCGCGACGGCCGGCACTTCCCCCATCTCCTTGAGCAAGACCAGTCTCACATTCAAAACGTTAAGCGGCACGACCAGTGCCGCCCAGACCATCACGGTGACCAACACCAGTGCCAGCGCGGTGACCATAGGCACGATTACCGCGAGCACCGATTACGCGATCCTTAACAACACCTGTCCGTCCTCGCTCGCAGCCGCCGCCAAGTGCACATTTCAGATCACATTTAGCCCTACGTTTATCGGCGCCATCGAAGGATCGGCCGCGATTCCGGTTAACTCCCCCAATATCGACAGCCCGCAAATCGTCAATCTGGCCGGCACTTCGTTGGCCAACCTGACGGTGGCCCCCGCCAGCCTGACCTTCGCGGCGCAGGGTGTAGGTACGACCAGCGCGGCGAAAGCGGTCAAGATCACCAACAACACCGCGAGCACGGTAACCCTGAGCAACGTCGCGATCACCGGCGATTTCGGAATCCAGGCGAGTGGCACCACCTGCTTGACGGGCGGCACGCTGCTGGCGGCTAAGACCTGCACGATCGAAGTCCAGTTTTCGCCGACCATCGCCGGAGCCATCGCCGGCGCGATCACGGTGACCAACACCTCCAGCCCCAATCCGCTCATCATCGATCTCACCGGCACCGGCACCATTACATACTCGGCCGTGCTCAATCCGGCTTCGGCGCACCAGGGAACTTCCGAGACGATCCTCATTACCGGCACCAACACCAATTTCGGGCCCACCACGACAGTCAATTTTGGCGCCAACATCACGACCGGAACGGTGACGGTGAATGGCCCAACCAGCGCCTCGGTCCCGATTACGATTGCCGCTTCGGCGGCAACGGGTTCGCGCAGCGTAACCATCACGACGGGCACGCAAGTAGTGACCACCTCCTTCAGCGTGATCGCCGGAGTGCCCGCGGTTACCTTGATCAACCCGAATAACATTGGGCCGACGCAGACGGAACCCGTGACCGTAACCGGAGTATTCACCAACTGGGTGAGCGGAACGACGAAAGCGAATTTCGGCCCGGGAATCGCCGTGGGAGGCGCCGCGGCGGGCACATTCGGTCCAGTGACCGTCAACAGCGCCACCAGTCTGACCGCGAGTCTGGTCACTTCCGGCGCCGCCCTTGGATTCCGCACTGTGCAGATTCAGACCGGCTCACAAACTCTGACGGTGGCTAACGGAATGGATGTCGAGACCTGCGGTTCGACCGCGCCGACCATCCTGCACATCAGCCCGGCCAATGGCGCCAGCGGCATGCCGCTGAATACCCAGGTCCAGGTGCAGTTCAGCGTGCCCATGAATCGCAGCACGCTCTCGCAGCTCGGGAACACGAGCCCTGCCACTGTCTTCTTCTGGGACTCGACCACAGGCAAGGAAATACCGGGCACGATCAGCGTGGATGCCTCCGGCACGATCGCGACGATCACGCCCAGCGTGTTGCTGGCCGCCGGACGGACGTTCTATACGTACTGGAGCTACGCAAGTTATGTCCAGGATGTCTGTGGAAACAACCTAGGCGGCGCGGAATACTACTTCTATACCGATTTCAGCACCAGCACGACGGGCCCCACCCTCACCGGCACCAGCCCCGTCAATGGCGACACGAATATTCCGCTGAATGGGGCGTCGAGTGCGACGCCGGTTGTTTTGCAGTTCGATAAACAGATCGATCCGATCACAGCGCAGACCGGCTTCTCCATGCAGACCGGTGGCAACGCGGTGCCGGGCAACTTCAGTTACTCCACCGACGACAAGACCGTCACCTTCACGCCCGTCAGCCCGCTGACGGCGAGCACCAGCTACACCGTCAGTTACGGTGCGCTAATCACAGACACGGTCGGCAATCCGCTGACCAACCCGGGCAGCTTCAGCTTCACGGCCGGGACCGGCGCCGTCACCACCGGTCCCACGGTGACGCTCGTCGATCCGCCGAACGGCACGTTTGGGGTTGGTTTGAACGCGACGCCGCACTTGACGTTCAGCGAGCCGGTCGACGGGCTAACCATCCCCGGGGCGGCCATCCTTTATTACGAGGCCAGTATTCCCATTCCCATAACCACGACGGTTTCGGCCGACCGTCTAACTGCCACGGTGACGCCCAGTGCGCCGCTTCTGCCGAGTACTTACTACTACCTGTACCTCTGCGGCTACACCGACATTGCCGGCAACGGCGGCAGCTGCTTTAGCTCGATCTTCTACACGGGAAGCAGTGCCGACACCAATCCCACTACGGTCAGCACCATCAATCCCAGTAACCTCCAAACGGGAGTGCCGGTCAACGCTCGAATCACCGCTGTGATGAGCGACGACATCGATCCCACGACGGTTACCAACAGCTCCATCACGGTCACGCCGTCAGGCGGCAGCGCCATCGCTGGAACGGTCACTCTGGCCAGCGACGGCGTCACCCTCACCTTTGTGCCCACCTCCCTGCTAACCGTTTCCAAGGTGTACAACGTGTCGGTCGGCGGCTTCAAGGACATCGAAGGCAACGCCGTCACAACCTTTACCAGTTCGTTCACGACGGGCACCACCGGATACGGCAGCGGATCGTTCACCCTGGTTTCGACGAGCCCGGTCAACGGCGCCACCGGCGTATCGGTGACCAGCCCAGTCACGTTCACCATGACCAACCTGATCAATCCGGCGTCGGTGAACACCCTGACCGTCGAGGTTTACGTCTATGCCACCAGTCAGATTGTGGCGGGGAACTTCAGCGTCAGTGGCGCGGCGGTAACGTTCACGCCGCTGACCCAGTACCCAGCCAACACGCAGATGGGTATGTACATATATGGACTGACGGACGAGGCGGGCAATGCCGCTTACAACAGCGCAGGCACGTTCACGACTGCCAACACGGTGGACCACACCGCCCCGACGGTGACCATCTCGCCGGCCAACGGCGCGACCAACGTCGGACTCAACACCCAGATCGTGTTGACTTTCTCGAAGTCGATCAATCCGTCCACCATTACCGCGAATACGCTGGCGCTGTTCAACGGCGATGCTGCGGTCAACTACGGCTACACCATCTCCCGCGATAACCGCACCATCGTCGTGAATCCGGGTGGCAGCGCATGGACCTCGGGCGCAACCATCACCATCGAACTCACCAACGGTATTCAGGATATGTCGGGCAACGCCCTGGTGAACACCAACAGCCAGTTCACCTTGACCACGGCGCTCTCGGGCACCGCACCCTACGTGCTCGCGATGCGTCCCGGCAACGGCGCGACGAATGTCCCGGCCAACACGGTGGTGACGCTGTTCACCAGCCTCGCCATGAATCCTGCCACTATTACCGGAGCCCTGCACGTCACCGATAACGGAGTGCTGGTTTCGGGAACGGTGCAACTGTTCAGCAACGCGCAGGCGATTGAGTTCACGCCGGGCAACACCTTCAACCCGGGCGACTTGATTCAGGTTTACCTGGATTCGAGCGCACTCAGTGCCAGCAATGTTGCGCTGTCGAGCTTCTCGGGACAGTTCACCGTGGCCGGATCGCCTACGAACACGGCGGCCACCGTGCAGGCGGTCAACCCGTTCCAGAGCGCCACCAATGTGCCGCTGAACACCAATCCCATCCAGGTGGAATACAACCAGGCACTGACGGCCAGCACCATTAACCACACGAACGTGACCATGTACCAGTACGCCACCAGCAGTTACCTGACCCCGACGCTCTCGCTCGTGGGCACACAGGTGATCAACATCGCTCCCACCAGCAACCTGTTGTCGGGCTCCCAGTACCAGGTGTGTGTCTCTAACGTAACCAACACCAACGGCATAGCGGCCCAGAACTACTGCTTGTACTTCTATGCGGGCACAGCGGCGGATACGGCCGCGCCGACGATCGTGTCGCAGGCGCCAACCGACACCTCCACCAACATCGGGACCAACACCGCGGTTTCCGTGAACTTCAACAAGGCCATGAACCCGGTGTCGGTGACCGGCAGCACCATCAAGCTGAGCGCGGGCGCGACGACTGAAGTACCGTCGAGCATCAGCTTCAGCCCCGACTACACCCGCGTGTCGATCGTGCCGCAGGCCCCGCTGCCTCCGAGCACGGTGATGACGGTCGCGATCAGCGGTGTAACGAGCCAGGCGGGCAAGTCGGTCGCTGCCAAGACGACGCACTTCACCACCGCGGCGCAGCCGGACTTCACCCCGCCCTACGTTACCAGCAGCAGCGTGCTGAACGGGCAGACCAGTGTCCCGGTGAACTCCGCGTTCGTCATGCAGTTCAGCAAGCCGATGGACATTGGCAGCTACAATGCGGCCGATGTCAACGTTTACGGCTACTACGGAGCGAACTATGGCGTGGTCCCGGCCACGGTTTCATGGAGCGCCGACCAGACCACGATTTTCATCGTGCCCAATAGCCCGTTGAACGTTGGAGATAACTATTACCTGGAGAGCTACTCCATGACGGATCTCTCCGGTAATCCTGAGGTTAACTTCCTCGCCTACTTCTCGACGGCGTTCGTCGCAAATACCAACGCGCCGACGGTCATCAACACCAGCCCGGAGAACACCGAGACCCTGGTCCCGGTGAATGCGCCGGTCCAGATCCTGTTCAGCGAGCCGATTCAGCCGACCAGTATTAGCCAGATCACGCTCACGACTGGCGGCAACCCGGTTGCGGTCACGGCGACGTTCAGCGACGCCAACCAATTGCTGACCCTGACGCCGACGCTGCCGTTACTGGCCGCCAGCGCCAACTACACTCTGACCATTACCGGAGTCAAAGACACGGCCGGCAATACGATGACGGGCACGGTCACGAATACCTTCACAACCGGGCCAACTTTCGACTTACTCCACCCGTCAGTGACCCTTTCGGATCCGGCGCCGAACACGACCGGCGTCGGCACTAACGTGGCGCCGCGCATTGTCTTCAACAAGCGCCTCAACCCGCTGAGCGTCGTCAGCAGCTCCAATGAGTTGTACAACCGCGGCTCAGTCGAGTTGTACAATAACGCCACCAACCAGTACGTACCGGCCACGGTCAGCATGTCCGCGGACCGGCTGACGGCGACCATCACGCCCACCTCGGCACTGCTGCCGAATACTTATTACACTCTGTATGTCAGTTACGGCGCCTACTACTACGACGTTGCCGGTAATTACGGCAACGGATACAACAGCATCTTCGTGACCGGTTCGGGTTCGGACACAACCGCCGCCACGGTCAGCACCATCAGTCCGGCAAACACGCAGACCGGCGTGCCGATCAATACTCAGGTCGTGGCGGTGATGAGTGACGACATCGATCCCACGACAGTTACCAACAGCTCGATTACGGTTACGCCTTCGGGTGGCAGCGCCATCGCTGGAACGGTCACGCTGGCCAGCGACGGCGTCACGCTCACGTTCGTTCCGAGCGCGCCGCTGGCGGTTTCTAAGTTGCACAACGTGTCGGTAAGTGGCTTTAAGGACACGGAAGGCAACCCCGTCACAACCTTTACCAGTTCGTTCACCACGGGCACTACGTCGTACGGCAGCGGATCGTTCACCCTGGTTTCGACGAGCCCGGTCAACGGCGCCACCGGCGTATCGGTGACCAGCCCAGTCACGTTCACCATGAACAACCTGATCAATGCGGCGTCGGTGAACCCCAGTACCGTCGAGGTCTACGTCTATGCCACCAGTGAGGTTGTGGCAGGGAGCTACAGCGTGAGTGGCGCGGCAGTGACGTTCACGCCGCTGACCCAGTACCCAGCCAGTACCCAGATGGGTATGTACATATATGGACTGACGGACGAGGCGGGCAATGCCGCTTACAACAGCGCCGGCACGTTCACGACTACGACCACCGTGGACCACACTGCCCCGACAGTGACCATCACACCGACGAACAACACCGCCAACGCCGGCCTGAACACGCAAGTCGTGCTGACGTTCTCGAAGTCCATCAACCCGGCGACGATCACCCCCAGCAGCGTCAACCTGCTGAATGGAGACGTGCCGATCAACCCGTCCACCTCCATCTCTCGCGACAACCGCACCGTCGTCCTCAACTACAACAGTGGAACGCTGCCCGCGGGCGCCACCCTCACCGTCACAGCCACGCACCTGATTACGGACCTTTCCGGGAACGCGCTGGCCGACACGACCAGCCAGTTCACCACCACGGCGGCGGGTTCGGCCTCGGCGCCGACTGTAATCAGCATGCGTCCCGGCAACGGCGCGACCGTCGTTCCCACCAGCACGGTCATCACCCTGTTTACCAGCACTCCCATGAATACCGGTTCGCTCGCTGGCGCTCTGCACGTTTCACAAAACGGAGTGGTGATCTCAGGCGCCACAACCGTAGGCAGCAACGGGCAGAGTATCGAATTCACGCCCGGCTCGGCCCTCAGCGCCGGCGTGACGATCCAGGTGTTCCTCGATTCGACGGCGCAGGACATTTACGGCAACTACCTGTCGTACTTCTCCGGGCAGTTCACCACCGCCGGATCTCCCACCAACACGGCGGCCACCGTGCAGGCGGTCAACCCGTCCTCTAGTGCCACCAATGTGCCGTTGAACACCGTCGTCCAGGTGGAGTACAACCAGGCACTGTTGTCCAGCACCATTAACAACACGAACGTGACCATGTACCAGTACGCCACCAGCAGTTACCTGACCCCGACGCTGTCGCTGGTGGGCACACAGGTGATCAACATCGCGCCCACCAGCAACCTGTTGTCGGGATCCCAGTACCAGGTGTGTGTCACCAGCGCCGTGACCAACACCAACGGCTTGGCGGTGCAGAGCTACTGCTTGTACTTCACGGCGGGCACGGCGACGGATACCGTCGCGCCCACCATTTTGACGATCGCTCCTCCGGACACGTCCACTAACATCGGGACCAACGCCGGCGTCAGCGTGGACTTCAACAAGGCCATCAACCCGGTGTCGGTCACCGGCAGCACCATCAAGTTGAGCGGTGGTTCGGTCACTGAGGTGCCGTCGAGCATCAGCTTCACGACCGATTACAAGCGCACCATGATTACTCCGCAGGCTCCGCTGCCCTCCAGCACGTCGATGGCGATCGCCATCAGCGGCGTGACCAGTGAGGCTGGAGTGGCCGTCACCAGCCAGACCACCCATTTCACCACCCTGTCGGGCGCCGATTTCAGCGCTCCCTATGTGGTCCATGCCAGCGTTGACAGCAACCAGATAGTCGGCACCAACGCTGCCTTCGCCATGCAGTTCAACAAGCCGATGGATCCGGGCTCCGTCAATCCAGCGGGCGCACAGGACGTGTATCTCTACGACTACACCTTAGGTTACGTGGCTACCACCATCAGCTTCAGTACGGACCTAACCACGGTCATGCTGAAGCCAACCGCCAACCTCACGGCGAGCCATCAGTTCCAACTGTGCAGCTACTACATGACGGACCTCTCGGGGAACCCGCAGCAGAACTTCTGCGTGAACTTCTACACCGGAACCGGCACCGACACGACCGGCCCAGTCGTGCAGCAGGTCAGTCCGCCGAGCGGCTTCACGGGCGTTGGCATCAATGCGTTCGTGCAGATCCTGTTCAACGAGCCCATCTCCGGCGCATCCGTCGGAGGCGTGACGTTGAAGCAGAGCAGTTCGGTTATCCCGACCACCGCCACCCTGTACGACGGCGACCAGGGCATCCAACTGCGGCCGCTGGTGCCGCTGGCCCCCAGCATGGTGTACACCATCAACGTGACGGGGGTTAAGGACATTACCGGCAACACTCAGTCCAGCTTCGCGTCGCAGTCATTCACCACGGGAACGGGAACCGATCTAACCACGGGCACGGTGGTGTCGACGATCCCAACCTACGGTCAGACGGGCGTTGCGGTGACCATCACGCTCCAGGCCGTGTTCAGCAAGGCTATGGATCCGGCCTCGTTCGACGTGAACAACAGCTTCACGCTGCGCGATGTCTCGAACAACGTAGTGCCCGCGACCCTTGCCTTCTCCGCGGACTTCAAGACCGTCACGCTGCAACCCAAGTCGAGCCTGACCGGAGGCGGCGCACAGTACTACTTTGAGATCGGCTACCAGGCCTACTTGTATGACATCGCTGGAAACACGCTGAGCTACGGTTACATCCCGTTCACGACCAAGTGAGGTGGCACGGGACGTACACGAGCTGTAACTGACCTGCAAGCTGGAGCGGGTTCCGGGATCGACAGATCCCGGAACCCGCGATCTTTCTGTGGCCTCGGCCGTTCAGGCGAAGTCCCTGTGCGCTCCGTCCAAAAGGAATTGAACGTCCTCAAGCACCTGCTGCGCGGGAGCGTGGGTTTCGAGCGGGGTCACGCGTTCCGGTTCACGCTCTCACTTTTTTGGCAAACGTTTTTTCCAACTTCGCCAGCTTCGGCGAGATCACGAACATGCAATAAGGCTGTCGTGAGTTCTCGTTGTAGTAATTCCGATGGTAGTTTTCGGCCACGTGGAAGTCCGCGGCCGGCTCGACTGCGGTCACGATCGGTTCGGAGAACGCCTTGGCTGCCGTCAACTCCGCAATGGTGTTCTCGGCGATCCTCTGCTGTTCGTCATCGTTGTAGAAAATCGCCGAACGATACTGCTCGCCCGCGTCGTTTCCCTGCCGATTGAGCGTGGTCGGATCGTGCACCGCGAAGAATACGTCCAGCAGTTCGCGATAGTTGATCTGGCCGGGATCGAAGGTGACGCGCACGACTTCCACATGCCCGGTGTCGCCGTTGCACACCTGGCGATAAGTGGCCTGGTCGGCGCGTCCGCCCATGTAGCCGGACTCGACGTGGGTTACCCCGGTGAGACGTTGAAAAACGGCTTCAATGCACCAGAAACATCCGCCGCCGAAAACTGCTGTTTGCTCATTAGCCATGGTCGTTAGATGCCTGCGCAGGCAGGAAGTTCCACACCGTTCTCACCACAGAGGCACAGAGTCACAGAAAGCAATTTGCAATTTGGTAATCGGGTAATTTGGTAATCCAACAAATCAGATCAAGGCCGAGACGCCGAGTGCGCACAGGCTTGGTTTTCAAATTACAAATTACAAATTACGCAATTACCAATTTTCTCTGTGTCTCTGTGGTGGATGTTGCAGTTTCTAAACTGACACCGTGAAAGAAGTTTCCGTGCGTGTAACCGGCCGGTAGAGCGTGTCGCGCTCGATCGGTTCGCGCCCGGCTTCCTTGATCAGGCGCACCAGGTCGTGCCGCCGCAGACCTTGGGGAGTGGTTGCTCCCGCATCGTGGTAAATCTTTTCCTCGACGACCGTGCCGTCAATATCGTCGGCCCCGAAGCGCAGGGAGATCTGTGCGATCTTCGGGGTCATCATCTGCCAGTAGGACTTGATGTGCGGGAAGTTATCGAGTACCAGGCGGCTGACGGCAATCTGCTTGATGTCGGTCATGCCGGTGGTCGTGAAAAGATGTTGCAGCGGCGTGTTTGCGGGGTGGAAGGCCAGCGGAATGAAAGTCTGGAAGCCGCCGGTTTCATCCTGCAAGGCGCGCAGTTTGAGCAGGTGGTCAACGCGGTCCTCGTCGTTTTCGATGTGGCCGTAGAGCATGGTGGCGTTCGATTTCAGCCCGATCTGGTGGGCGAGGCGCGCGGTATCGAGCCATTGATCGCCGTCAATCTTGTGATCGCAAATAATGTGCCGCACGCGGTCGGCAAAAATTTCAGCGCCGCCGCCCGGCAGCGAGTCCACGCCCGCTTCTTTCATTTTTTCGAGCGTCTCGCGGATCGTCAGCTTCGCCCGCTTCGCCAGGTACGCGACTTCCACCATGGTAAAGGCCTTCATGTGGACTTGCGGAAACCGCTCTTTCAATCCGGAAACAAGGTCGAGAAAATATTGAAACGGCAAATCGGGATGCAGCCCGCCGACAATGTGAAACTCGGTAACCGCTTCGGTGTAACCGGAAGCGGCCGTCTGGAAGGCTTCTTCGAGCGCCATGGTGTAGGCGCCGGGCGTGTCCTTCTTGCGCCCAAAGGCGCACAAACGACACGCGGCCACGCAGACATTCGTCGGATTGATATGGCGGTTGACGTTGAAGTACGCCTTGTCGCCATGCATCCGCTCGCGAACCCAGTTGGCCAGCCAACCCACGGCCAGGATGTCGCCGGTCCCGTAAAGGGCAAGCGCATCAGCCTCATTCAGGCGTTCCCTCGCGAGGACTTTCTCCTTAATCGGGAGCAGGCGCGGATCGTCGGTCTGGAATGGGTGCGAAGCAGGCATCGCTATTGATGATACCGCAGGAAGTGACGGAAATCACAGCAGCGGAGAAGTCGGTAGTTGTCCGATTCATACCGCATCGCGAACGGAGCGCACACTGAGAGTAGCGCCGCCGTCCCGGCGGCTGTCCGGCGGGCGTCCTCGCCCGCCCCGCCGAGGGCGAGACGCTCTCGGGACAGCCGGCAAGATGCCGGCGCTACTCGTTTGCCGCGCCGTAGTCATCATGCGGTCACGGTACTAGTGGGGATTGGTAGAACTGGTCTCATGAACGGTTTTGGGTAGGGCACCGCTTCAGCCGTGCCGTTCAGGGTTGATAAATACGGTCTTTGGCCCCTGAGGGCCGGAGAGCCCGCCCGTCAAATCATTCATGTGACCATTTGAAACTATTCAATTGACTTTCGCCGCCGCTATGGCAACATAGAATTGTCAGATAATAATCAGTGAGGCTTTTTATGCTCGATACCCGTGAAATCCACTCCTTGACCGATTTCCTGCGGAACCACAAAAAGCACGTCAAGCGGCTCAAAAAGACGCAGGCCCCGGAAGTGCTGACGGTGAACGGCAAGGCCGAGGTCGTTGTGCAGGACGCGGCAAGCTACCAGTTAATGCAAAACCGCTTGCACCACATGGAAACCCTTGCGGCAATTCAGGAGGGAATGGCGAGCGCGGAACGCGGCGAACTCAAGCCCGCCGCTCAGGTGTTTGACGAGATGCGGACCAAGTATGGCCTACCGCGTTAGTCTCGCCGCGCCTGCTGAAGCGGATACGTATGCGGCGTTTGAACGCATACGCGCGGCGGCTCCCCTGCACGCCGAGAAGTGGCTTACCCAGTTGTTTGAGGCCATTTTCAGCCTGGACAGCCTGCCCGCCCGCTGTCCCGTCATTCCCGAGGCAAAAGAGCTTGGCTATCCCGCCCGCCATTTGCTGTACGGCAAAGGGAACGGTGTTTACCGAATCATTTTCCATGTCCAGGAGGACGAGCAGCATGTGCGCGTCTTGCGCGTCTGGCACGCATCCCGCGATGCCATCACCGCCTCCGACGTGGAGAAGTAGCGACCGTTTCTAGTGTCCTGATTTCCTTTTTCGGGCTTCTGCTGAGTTGGAATGCTGTCGCCGTCGGGGCCATGCTTCCGCTCACGAACCCAGTTCGCCAGCTAGCCTACGGCGAGGATGTCGCCGGTTCCATAAAGGAGGAGCGCATCGGCCTCGTTCAGGCGTTCACCCGCGAGGACTTTATCTTTGATCGGAAGCAGGCGCGGGTCGTCGGTCTGGAATGGGTGCGAAGCAGGCATTGCTATTAATGATATCGCAGGAAGTGATGTGAGTCATCACAGCAGAGGGGTCGGTATCGTGAACCGACTAGCTGCTTCTTTTTGCGCTGCTGTTTGTGATATAAGGAGTCCGCAATGTCCTATTGTTCAGCATGCGGCGCGAATTTACCCGCTGGGGCGAACAACTGCGGGCACTGCGGTGTTCCAATTGTCGCCCTTGCAGTACCGCCTCCGAAGCGAACGTTCCTCAAAATTGTTCTATTCCTGATAGTGATGTTTCTGTTTTTCGTCGTGCTCGGAAAGATTAGCGAGATCAACGAGTCCAACAACCCTTCGCGGCGACCGACAACTTCCACGGCAAGCAGTTCCCTCAACGACCCAGAAGAACTATTGTCCCACTGCGGTACTCCCTTCAAGGATGATTCGACAGCTTACGATTCTCCAAGACCGCCGATGGTCACCCGTTTCATTGAATACAAAGTTAAAGGAACCCATCTGAGATTTATCTACATCCCGGCCACTGGACACCCAGGTGATCCTCCACCGTACCAATGGAAGCTGACGATGATCGCAAACGCCAAGACCAATCGCCTTCTAAGTCGTGGCGAAGTGTCAAGCATATTGCCCTGTTGGTCTGGGGATTGAGGTTACCGCAGATACGGCGGGTGAGCCACCTTAAACGAGGAAGTATAACGCGGGTTTGTCTTTGTAACATCGACTGAAATAACTGGGGGTGCGCCACTTCTCGGCGGGTGGGACACCTTAACGGGGAAGTATAACGCGGGTTTGCCCTTTAACATTGACCGAAATAACTGGGGGTGCGCCACTTCTCGCGCTTTTCGAGAAGTGGCTTGCCGCACAGCCGACACCATTCGACTCCGCCTTACGGCTCACTACCAACTCATTGGCAGTTTCCCAACTCACTAACATGATATGCAATTGTTAAGCATTTATCGCTATGCTGTAGTCATGAGGGGGCCCGTGAACATTTCTCTAACACCAGAACTGGAACAGATGGTGGACGACAAGGTAAAGAGCGGACGCTACGCCTCTGCCTCGGAAGTAATCCGTGAAGGCCTGCGGCTTCTGGAAGAGCAGGAGCAACTCAAACAGCAGCGGCTTTCAGAAGTGCGCCGGAAAATCGACCGCGGGATCGAGCAATTGGATCGCGGCCTCGGTATTCCGGGGCCCGAGGCCAGAGCGCGACTGCGGCAGCGCAAAAGCGCAAAGTAGCGATCGGCGCCAGGGTGGCGCCTCAGTTTGGTTTCATCACAAAAAATTGTCATCCTGAGCGAAGCGAAGGACCCCTACACCCTCGACAATGTGTGCCGGGAATAGGGGTCCCTCGCTTCGCTCGGGATGACAAACCCCGAGGCGCGCAGCTGCTGCATTGCGAATAGACGCAATTATCGCAACGAATGTCTACAATCGAATCAGCCGGTCGGCAGCAACAAATACAAAGAACACCACCGAAATCACCCCGTTCATAGTGAAAAAGGCGGCATTCAGCTTGCTCAGGTCGTCGTGACGGACCAGCGTGTGCTCGTAGAGCAAAAGCGCAGCCACGGCAATCACTCCCACCATCGCGAGCTTCCCTAACCCGAAAGTCACGATCAGCGCGACCAGCAGGCCAAGCATCACGATGTGAAACAAACGGGCGATGACGAGCGCATTCCTGATTCCGAGATGCCGCGGCACGGAGTGCAAATCATGGCTACGGTCGTAGTCATGATCCTGACAGGCGTAGATCACGTCGAATCCGCCGACCCAGAACGTCACCGCGGCGGTAAGCAGAAGAATTCGCGGATCGAGCGACCCACGCACGGCGATCCAGGCGGCAGCCGGCGCGATACCGAGCGCGAATCCGAGAAACAGATGCGACCAGCGGGTGAATCGCTTGCTGTAGGAATAAAGAAGTATCACCGTCAGCGCCACCGGCGAAAGCATCAGCGTCAAGCGGTTCAACTGGGAAGCGGCGAGAACAAAAATTCCACACGAGACCAGAACGAATGCGCTCACGAACGCTGGCGTCAACTGGCCGACCGGCAGAGCGCGAGTCGCAGTGCGGGGATTGGCGGCGTCAATCGAGGCGTCGGCCAGGCGATTGAAGGCCATGGCGGCGGAACGCGCCGAGACCATGGCGACGACGATCCACCCCAGTTGCCGCCAAGCCGGCAGACCTCCGGCGGCCAGCATGGCTCCGCAGAGCGCGAACGGGAGCGCAAAGATCGAGTGCCCCCACTTGATCATTTCCAGCGTGATCTTCAGATTTCGGAGGAGGCTCACGGCTTAATTGTAAAGCAGCGATCAGTGAACAGTGGTCGGTGGTCAGTGGGCAGTGGTCAGAAAAGCGAGCGCGTTGGTGGGCACGGGCTCAACTGACCACTGGCCACTAGCCACTGTCCACTGTTCCTTCCACCAGCGGCACAAACCGGCAACCTTCGAGAATCTTTACCTCGGGCCGTCCGCTGACTTTGCAGATCAATTGCAAGTCCTGGCTGGAGGGCGGGCCGATCGGCGCCATCATGCGTCCGCCTTCGCGTAACTGCACAAACAGAGCTGGCGGCATCTCGGGTGTTGCCGCTGAAACAAGAATGGCATCGAACGGCGCGTACTCTGCCCAACCCTGGCTGCCATCGCCGACCCTGATCTTCACGTTGCGATATTCCAACCGACGCAGCGTGCTTTCCGCCGCGGCCGCCAGTTGCGCGTGGCGCTCCACCGAATACACCTCGGCGCAGAGCAGCGAAAGCAAGGCCGCCACGTAGCCAGAACCGGTGCCGACTTCGAGGACGCGGTCAGTGGCTTGAAGAGCGAGGGGCTCGAGCATCGCGGCCACGATGTAGGGCTGCGAGATGGTTTGCCCCTCGCCGATGGGCAGCGGGTGATCTTCGTAGGCCTCCTGCCGGAAAGTATCCGGGACAAATTCGTGTCGCGGCACTCTGCTCATAGCATCGAGTACGCGAAGGTCGCTGATGCCGCGATCGGCAAGCTGCGTGCGGACCATTTGTTCGCGCTGTCGCTGCGGAGAATCGCGTTGGAAGGGGAAGCTCATGGCTTCTGTCTTGTGGCGCGGATACCGTTCCTCTACTCCGTCGAACGCGGACAACCTGCCCGGCTTTCGCCGGGCTGGACGGCCGAGGGCGGACATCCCTACGTATTTCCTGTAGAGACGCGGCTTGCCGCGTCTCCGGCCGCGCCTAAAAAGACAGGGCAAGCCCCGTCTCTACACAGCGTCACTTCAGTACGGCCCAATGATTCCACCAATGTTGCGCGCCGTGGGCGGCTCCGTCCGCGCCCTCTTTTCCTGTGCTTCGATCATGTCAAGATATTTGTAGGCCGTTCCCGTATTGAAGAGAACAACCTCGTCTTCGGCGCGGAAGAAGCCGCTGGCGCGCAGCTTCCGATAGGCGACGAGCGATGCGGCGCCTTCGGGCGCGGCGAATACGCCTTCCACGCTGGCCCAGTGCCGTGTGGCTGCGAGAATTTCTTCATCGGTCGCCGCGACTGCGGTGCCTTGGCTTTTCTTCAGTATGTCGAGAATCAAATAGTCGCCATACGCTTTGGGCACGCGCAGGCCAGCCGCAAACGTCGCGGCGCCCGTCCACATTTCAGAAGCGCTCTTCCCTGCTTCCCAAGCCTTCACGATCGGCGCGCAGCCAGCCGCCTGCACGGTAATCATTTTCGGCCGCTCGGAGCCGATCCAGCCCAGCTCCTCCATCTCATCGAAAGCCTTCCACATTCCGATCATGCCCACGCCTCCGCCGGTCGGATAGACGATGCCTTGCGGAAGCTTCCAGCCGAGTTGTTCGGCAACCTCGTATCCCATCGTCTTCTTGCCTTCGACGCGAAACGGCTCTTTGAGGGTTGAGACATCGAACCATTTTTCTTTGACCCAGTCTTCTTTCTCCTTGAGTTCGGCAACCATGCGGCCACAGTCGCTGATCAGGCCATCGACCAGCGTGACGTGCGCGCCGTAGTAGTCGCATTCCATGCGATTCGCCATGGGCACATCTTTCGGCATGAAGATGTGGGCCTCGATGCCCGCCGCTGCCGCGTACGCCGCCAACGCGCCACCGGCGTTTCCGGCGGAAGGAGCGGCTAGCTTCTTGAGACCGTAATGTTTTGCCATAGTCACGGCCACCGACATACCACGGGCTTTGAACGATCCCGTTGGATTCAAACCTTCGTCTTTGATGTAGACGTTCGCATACTCACGGCTCGTGTGGTGACGGGGCTCCGCCCCGTCCTGGCGGGGCAGAGCCCCGCCACCACGCAGGCTGGGAAGCATAGGGGTGAATCCTTCGCCGAGCGTGACGGGCTTTTCGTTTCTTTGCAATTCGGGGAGAACTTCGGCGTAACGCCACATGCTGGCCACGCGGCCTGATAAATTTTCTGGACGCAACTTCCCTTTCAAGCTGGCGAGATCGTAGCGGACGAAAAGCACGCCGCCATCTTTGGGGCAGACATTCTGCGGACGACCGGCGGAGAGATGCTCTCCGCAGCGCGTGCATTCGAGGTAGGAGATTCGCATCGAGGGAAGGATAGCATTTGGCCGTTAGCACGGGCGACGGGACGAGCGCAACTAAAACAGTTCGACGCGTATTATAACCTTTAGGAGACTCGTTATGAAGCCAGGTCTTAGTGCATTGTTTTTTTGCGCATCTCTTGCTTGTGCTGGCCAGCTCTGGGCTACCACTTTGCCGGATTCCTGCGGCAACGACAAAGTCAAGTTCGACGTCAAAACAGAAGAGGGCCAGCCCGCGCCTGCCGGACCAGCAGAGGGCAAGGCACAGATCGTCTTTATCGAAAACGAAAACCAAATGATCGGCGCTTTTATGTATGCCACAGTCCGCTTCGGTATGGACGGAGCCTGGGTGGGCGCCAATTACGGCAACTCATACTTCGCATTGACAGTGGACCCGGGAGTTCATCATCTATGCGCAAGTTGGCAATCGTCCCTAGGACGCTTGAAGAAGAATGTCGATCTGACATCCTTTACCGCCGAGCCGGGCCAGGTCTACTACTTCGCGGCCCAGGTCACCGTGGCCTCCCGCGACAGCATGATATTTGGTCTTTCGCAATTGAACGAAGATGAGGGCAAGTATCGAGTCAAGCTCTCGAAGCTCAGCACATCGAAACCAAAATAGGCGAGTGGCACACCGCCCGCCAGCGCCCCGTCAGGCGGGCAATCTTTTCAGCAATTCATTCGCTCGCCGGAACCACGGCCGCTCTCGCCGCCGCAGGTAGCCGGGCATGGTCGGTTTCTTGTCGAGCACCTTCTGCGCCCACTCGCGGGCTTCGGCGTTGCGGCCTTCGGAGGCCAGCAGGTCCGCGAAATTCAGGTACGTTTCTGACAACGTCGAGGTGATGGTTATCTGGCGGAAGAGCGCCTCGGCTTTTTCCTTTTGGCCGGTCTGCGCGTAGACATGGGCTAGCAATCCGGCGGCGCGCTGGAAATCGTAGTCGGGGTCTTTCCCGACCACGCGTTCCAGGTCGGGTAACGCGGCTGCGGCGTCTCCTAACATGATGGCGCAAACGCCGCGCCGGTAAAAGGGGTCGGGCGTATCGGCACGGGCGGCAATGGCTTTGTCGAATGCAGCTCGCGCCGACGGGAGCTTGCCGTCGTCCATGTAAAGGTCGCCGAGTTCTTCATAGTTCCCCGCCGACGGATTATCGCGAATCGCGGCTTCGAGTTCGCGAATGCGCTTGCGGCGCGGAAACACTTTGAAGGACTGGCCCAGCAGTCCAATGTCGGGAAGCGCCTCCACGACAAGATAGATAATCGCCCCGAGCGGGCCGAGAAACAGGATGATAAAAATCCAATAGGTATCGGGCCGCCGCCGAATGAAGTGGACGATCGCCAATCCCTGGAGCACGAAGCCCCACGGGTATAGAAGGTAGCTCAGAAATCCCATGCCGGTCTTAGTCCTAGCGTGAGATTACACATTTGTGGAAGATGGAGAAAGTGACTGTCGGGTAGCAGCGCGGCAGAAGAGCAACTGGCCGCAAGCATGAGGAATACCTCTCATGGATTTGTCATCCCGAGCGAAGCCAGGGATCTGCATTTTGCGGCGAACTGCAGATCCCTGGCTTCGCTCGGGATGACAAAATCTGGTGAATTGACGGTTAGAGAACGGAGTCCCAGAGCAAGCTAAGGAGCGGTGATGCCGATCAAGCACAGTGAACAGCAGAGCGATGAGCAGCAGATTCTGGCGCTGCACGAAGCTGGGGACAAGGCGCTGATGAGCACGGATCTCGCCGTGCTGGCGCGGATCTTTGCCGACGACTACGTGCAGTACAACGAAGCAGGCAAGGCCTTCACGAAGCAGGACGTGCTGAATAATTTCCGGACGGGGGCGATTCGCTATCCGTCGATTGCTTCCACCGGGCGCAAGATTCGCGTGTTCGGCGAGATGGCGGTGGTGCACGGGTCCGAGTCGGACGAGGTCGAGGCCGGTGGAAAGCGATTCAGCGTGCGCTACCTGTACCTCGACGTCCTGCAGAAGCGCAGCGGCGAGTGGAAATTAGTGGCGTCGCAGTTGGCGAGGCCGGTGGAAAAATGACAGCAGACGTTCCGATTTCCTCCGTGCCCTCCGTGTCCCCTGTGGTTTGGATCTTCTTAACCACAGGGGACACAGAGGAACACAGGGGAAACCCAGAGCGGCGAGATGCGGCGCTAGAAACGCGATCCGTCTAGTTTTCGTCGGGGCTCAGCCGGTTCTGCCAGTGCGACCAGAGGAACCAGGCGATCCCGCCCAGTAGCAAAACTCCGATGATCGCGTCGAACTGATGGAAGTACTTGCCGAGCGAGCGCCAGTTCTCGCCGAGCTTCATGCCGAAGTAGGCCAGCGCGAAACACCAGGGCCACGATCCGAGGAAGGTATAGATGTGGAATTTGCCGCGCGGCATGCGGGCGACTCCGGCGGGCAGCGCGATGAACGTGCGGATCACTGGCAGCAAGCGCGCGATGAACACGGCCATATATCCCCAGCGCTGGAAGAATCGGTCGGCCCAGTCCAGTTCACGGCGGCCCATCAGGATCCAGCGTCCGTAACGCTCGACCAGCGGTCGCCCGCCGTAGCAGCCGATTTCGTAGGCGACCAGCGAGCCTAGGTTGCAGCCGATCGCGCCGGCCGTGGCGGCCCAGACCAGCTTCATCGCGCCTGTATAGACCAGGTAGCCGGCGAACGGCATGATCAGTTCGGAAGGCAGCGGAATGCAAGCGGACTCAATCGCCATGAGCAGCGTAATACCGGCATAGCCGGTCGCCGCCACGAGGGAATTGATGAAGACGAAAAGTACGGTGAGGATTTTCTCGGTCATGAGAATCGGGAGATCGGGTCATCGGGTGATCGGGATTTGGTTTTCAATCACCCGATGACCCGATGGTCAGATCACCCGATGCCGTTCAGAACGCCCCTTCCTGGGTGAAGCTGAAGCCGGGCAAGGTTACGCCATCCGCCGATTTGGCGACCTTCACCTTCACGACAGGCGCGTCGGGCGCGGTGACCTCGGCGGGCCGAAGTACCGCGTATTGCGTGAACACTTCGCTGTACACCTTGGTGACCAGGTGATCCTGGCCGGTTGCATCCTGGCGCCAGACTTGTCCGAGTTTGATGCTCTTCACAGCCACAAGTTTTTCCTTTAGTTCTCAGACTACTCACCTGGCCGCCAACCCGTCAATCGCAGCGAAGTTACCTTTGGTGATGGGTGGCTGCCGCAAGTCTGCGGCTTTGTTACCATGAACCACTGCTCAGGAGGAAACCGATGCCCCGCGGAAATATGCCGCGTCAACCCAGCCGCAGCGGACGACAGGAAGGTGCCCGCAGGACGAAGGGTGCGCCATTGAAGGGTGGCCAATCATTGAAGGCTGCACCGTCGAAAAATTCGGCTGCGCGCCCCAGCGCCGGGCGAGCGTCGCTTAACGCCGGGAAGGCGCCGAAAGCTGCTGTTGTGAAAAAGAGATCTGCGTCTGGAGCGGAAGACGCGGCAAGCCGTGTCTCTACTTATGCTCCTTTGGCCCCTGAACGGGTTCGTCAGATCATCGCGGGCCTTGACCAGCTCTATCCCGAAGTGACCTGTGCTCTCATCCACCGCAGCGCGTGGGAATTGCTGGTGGCGACGATTCTTTCCGCCCAATGCACCGACGTGCGGGTGAACATGGTCACGCCCGTTCTATTTGAAAAGTATCCGACCGTCCAGGATTTCGCGACGCTCGAGCCGGAACAGTTGGAGCCGGATATCCGCTCGACTGGCTTCTTCCGCAACAAGTCGAAATCGGTGGTGGGCGCGGCGCGGAAGGTGGTCGCGGATTTTGGCGGGAACGTTCCGCAAACGATGGAAGAGTTGCTAAGCCTCCCCGGAGTGGCTCGCAAAACAGCGAACGTCGTGCTCGGAACGTGGTTCAAAAAGAATGAAGGGGTGGTCGTGGATACGCACGTGACGCGAATTTCACGACGTCTGGAGCTGACGAAGCAGGAAGACGCTAAAAAAATTGAAGAGGATCTGATGCAGATCGTCCCTCGCCATCGGTGGACGGACTTTTCTCACGAAGTGATCTGGCACGGGCGGAAGCTCTGCGTGGCGCGCGGTCCGAAGTGTGCCGATTGCGCGCTGGAGAAACTGTGTCACGCGGCGGACAAAACCTGGTCCACGGTTGAGATTCACGCCGGGGCGCAGGGTTAGGCGCTGCTAGCGATCAAGGCGGGGCCGAGCTGCGCTCGGCTTGGACGGGCGAGGGCGCCCGTCCCCACACGAACTGTCCCCACACGAGCCAGGGCCTTAGCCGCCGGTGTAGGACAGTTCGACGACGGTGCAATCGTCGTTGAGCGGGGTGCCTCCGCAAAAATCGGCGACAGCGGCGAAAACGTCCTCCATCGAGGCACTCTTCCCGGCCACATGTTCGAGGCGTTCGCTGTCAAACATGTCTCCACGGGCGTTCTCGGCTTCGGTGACGCCATCGGTCACCAGGATAAGTCGATCCCCCGGTCTCATCTGGCAGCGGTCGCTCGAGTAAGTCGCTTCCGCCAGCAGGCCCACGGGCAGGTTGCCGTGGGACGGGCGGAGCACTTCGTTGCCGCAGATCCACACCGGCGGAATGTGTCCGCAGTTGACGTATTCGAGATCTCCGTCGCTGCGCAGGCGGGTAATGATCATGGTCGCGTACTTCTCACCGATGTGCTTGTAGGTGAAGAAGCGATTGACCGCCGCGACGATTTCCGTGAGCGGCATGCCCGAAATGAGTTGCGAGTAAACCATGCCCTGGAGAATGGAAGCGAGCAGCGCGGCCGAGACTCCTTTGCCGCTGACGTCGGCGAGAACCACGGCCAGGCCTTCGGGCGTGTTCACGGCTTCGAAGAAATCGCCGCCGATTTCCTTACAAGACATGTTGCGTCCGTTCACGCGCGCAAAAGGAACTTCGGGCAGAGTCACCGCCAACAGACGCTGCTGAATGGAGGCTGCGATCGACAGTTCCTGCTGGTAACGGCGGCCGGCTTCTTCGGCCTGTACCAGACGCGCGTTCTCGACCAGCTGGGCAGCTTCAGTCGCGATCGCCCGCAGAATATCGTGGCTGACGCTGGTGATATCGCGCGAGGCAAAGCGCGAGTCGACATAGAGCGCGCCCATCACTTCCCCGCCGGCGGGCTGATCGGCACGAGTGGTTTGCACCAACGGCTTGCGCAACGGCATACAGATCACGGTGCGCAGGTCGAAGGCGACGATGCTTTGCCGCTCCTTCACATCGAGCATCTGACTGGTGTCGGTGACCAGGTATTCGGAGTTCGAGGTCAAGGCGCCGTCCAGCACCGAACGAGAAATTGTCTTGTCGTCGAGCAGCGGCTCGCCCTTCGAGTTGCGCCCGGCGGCGAGCGTCAGGGTCCCGTCGAGATCGCGAAGGAAGATGTACCCACGTTCGGCACGCGTCAGTTTTAGCGTGGCCTCGAGCAGCGTAACCAGGATTTCATCGAGCACGCCGATGGTGTTCAGCTTGCGCGCCGCTTCCATGAACAGCGTGAGTTTCTCGAGGTCGCTGGCCTCCGGGGCGATCTGAATGCCCGAGATCTGGCTCAGAAACTCCCGCGCCGTGTTCGAGGTCGTGCGCAGCGGGTGGAAGATCAGGTAGGCAAGATCGCGCCCGCCAAATTCCAAGCGATCGTTGCGTTGCAGCTTGCGGCGGTCCACCTTCTCGCCATTGACGAAGGTGCCGTGTTTGCTGCCCAGGTCAACGACAAAAAACTCGCCGTTTTCTGAAACGATGGAAGCATGCTCGCGAGACACGCGCGGGTCGGCGATCACCAGGTCGCGATCCACCTTGCGGCCCACGGTGTAAGGAGTGTGATTCAGCGAGAGCGTCTGCTGCTCGTTCCCCTGTACGAAGATCGCGATGGGAAAGATGCTGGATATGCCCGAATGCGACGAAGCCGACATGTACGCTGAACTCTCCTGCGGCCATCATGCCAACACCTGACACGGGCCCCCAAGCATTCTACGACGTGCCCGGCCCCGCCGACGCAGTAAAAGTCCTCTGATAATAATGGACCAGCATCAGGGCAGCCACTCCCACGGGGATCTGGACGACCGTCCAGAAAGGAACTGCCCAGGCTCGCTCGACCGTCTCCTGCGGCAAAACGAAGGAAAGGCCCGCCAGCGCAACGCTGGATATCCACGGCCAGAAGACCAGGCCGGTCGTGATCACGAAAAGGACGCGGTTGGCAATACTTCTCCGCCAAATCGTCCGGCGCTCCTTGGCCAGCACCAGCAGCGCTGGGATCACAAGCACCTGATTGTAGTTGGCGGAGGTGGGTACCATGAGGACGGTTGCGGCCAGCACCAAGCCAAGCGTGAGAGCAAAGGAGCCGGTGTTCGCCGCTTGCCGGCGCTCCCTCCAGCAAACACTCATTATGGCCGCGAACGCCAGAAGTTCGAATGCCCAGCTCCAGGGAGCGCCAATCAAGTTGTCCATCACTGACGTTGCCCCCGTGTAACGCTGATACTCGTGAATCGCCCGCCAGAAGCGGGGAATCCAGTGCGGCAGGTACCACTCCGAGGCAGCGACCAAGATGGTCATAGTGACCAGAAATGAAACCGCCAACCGATAGCGGCGTCGCCAGTCGGCCATGGTCCAGATGGCGAGCCAACACAACGGCAGCAGTACGAGTTGCGGCTTGATGCTCGCCAAAGCCAGTAGAACTCCGGCGGCGACCTCATGATCCGCTGTGAGAAGCGTGATCGCGATGGCAAGCAGGCCGGCGACTAGAAGGCTCATCTGTCGGAGCTTCAGCCCTTGCATCACTGCGGGGCTGCCCACGGTCAGTGCCAGCAGGCTGATTTGGGTCCACAGCGGCGCAGAGCGGAGCAAGACTCGGAGCCAGAGGAGCGTGCCAACGCACGTGAGAAGCAGCAGTGCCCAGTAGAAGCCCTTCTGGACGATCGCGAAAGGCAATCCAATCGTTGGGGCCAGGCAGAAAACCACATAGACGGGGTAAGCAAACCCTTCTTCATCGCGCGGCTCACCTGGAAGAGACGGATCGAGTGGACGACCGTAAAAGCCGATTTGGATTTCGCGCGTAACTTCTGCGCTGTAGGGATCGCGTCCGTGGAGGAGCAGTTCCCTCGCGCCCAGCCAGCGAGGGTACAGATCGGAAAGATTGCCGCGCGGCCGCTCATGGGCATCGGCATCGGCCTTCTGATATGGAATCAACACTCGGTCGGCGTAAGTCCACATGCCGGCCGCGCAGACTAACGCTGCCAATGCCAGCCACAACGGCGCACCGAGGTTGAAGCGTCGATTCATGGAGATGCGATAGTTCAAACTACTTCACTACGCTGAATTTGCGCGGTGTGCGAGCGGGCCAATGCCGCGAAAAGCAAGATGACAACCACAGCAAACCAACAGAACCGGTTCAGTCGAAAACCCAGCAAGACGTAGAGTGGAGTCAGAAAGAGCAACACCAGCAGCAGGCTGGCCTTGGGGCTGTCGCCTTGCGCCTCCGTGATGTCGGAAAACAAGAAAAGGGCTCCCGGCAACAACAGGCTCAAATCGTTGGCGAAGCCATGATAGCTCACCAGAATTGCAGTCACCGCTGCCAGCGCGAATGAATGCCCGATGAAGTCTCGCCCACCCCTGATCCTGCGCAGCGCAATCATGAATACGGCAAGAGAGGCCGCTAAGGTCAGCAGAATTGTGGGCGCGCCGTTAGCAGTGAAACCGGGCAGGTAAGAGATCAATCCCCGCAGGTTCGGCATTTCGTAGGTTCCGATTCCGGCACCCGCTCCGCTCTTTTCCAGTTGCAGCACGAAGTGGACGTAGTCGGCAGGCCCGTGCCACCCGAGCATGGCGATCGAGATCCCGGCCAACGCCACAGCGACTGGAAGAAAGCCCACCAGTATCCGCCATCGCCGGATCGCCAGCAGAAGCGCCAGCGGAATAATCAGGTGAAACTTAAACAGGCCGGCGGCTAGAATCGCCCCGGCCGCAACGTCACGTTGCCGCGCCAGAGAAACTAAAGCGAGCACACAAATTAGAAGTAGCAGGATCGCATCCTGCCCTTGGATGATGGCGATGGCAAGCGGGAAGAATCCCGTGGCTGCCAGCACAAGGGTCGCGGGTGAAAGGCGTCCGATCTGCTGGAACTCGCTTCTGAGCAGTGCGAGGCTGATCGCCAACATACCCAGGTTGAGGGCCGTCCAAAGCAGGTAGGCAGGCCAAAATTCCAAATACGCCAAGGGAAGGAAAAGCAGCGCCTCGAACGGTGGATGATTGTAGGGCAGCGGCCCGCGCCGAATGTAGACGTGGGGGGCGAACTCCCGCTGCAACTGGTACTGGGCGCCCAAGTCGTAGAGCGCGGAGGCTGGGCCGTTGCGGAGCAGGCGTCCGGCGGTGTAGAAGATCGTGAAATCCTGGTACCCACTGCGCAGCGACGGAACCAAGCTGATTACCATGACCACGTGGCCGATCGTCATGGCCAGCAGGAAGGCCGCGGCTACGAATTCTGTTTTCTTACCGAGCGCAATCCCCGCCATAGAAGCTTTTGCAGAAGCCTGATTCTATAATCCCGGCAATGGCTATGCGTGGAATTTCTGGGTTCGGCAGCCGCAATGTGTTTGCCGCCGTGTTGCTGTTCGGCCTACTGGCGATGACGGCGCGCAACGCCACCGATCCCGATCTCTGGTGGCATCTGCGCACCGGGCAGTGGATTGTGGAAGCCGGTCACGTCCCCCGCTCCGACCCTTTTTCCTTCACTCGCGCCGGGCACGCCTGGGTTTCGCATGAGTGGTTGTCGGAGGTCGTGTTTTACGAACTCTGGAAACACGGTGGCGCCGCTGCACTAATCGTATTCTCCGCAATCATTACGACCCTTGGCTTTATGCTGCTCTATCTGCGCTGTCTTCTCTGTGGAGGAAAGCGGCACTGGGCAGCCGCAGCGACGGCTTTCGGTGCTTTGGCTGCGGCTCCCTCCTGGGGCGTGCGGCCGCAGATGTTCAGCTTTACGCTGGCCAGCCTGCTTCTATGGCTGCTCGAAGGTGGGGAGGATCGGCCCAAGCTCCTGCTTTGGATACCACCGCTGTTTCTCCTGTGGCTGAATCTGCACGCCGGATTCGCGCTCGGCCCCGCACTGTTGTTGGCGTATGGTGTCGGCCTGCTTTTGGAGACTGCCGTCGGCAATACGCCGTGGCGGCAGGCGCGCCCCATCATCCTGCGGGTGCTGGCGCTTCTGCTGGCTTGCTTGGCGCTTGTGCCTCTTAACCCCAGCGGCGCGCAACTCTATCGTTACCCGTTCGATACTTTACGCTCGCCCGGGATGCGGTCGTTCATTGTTGAGTGGTTCTCACCGGATTTTCATGAATCGCTCTATCGCCCATTCTTACTGGTGTGGCTGCTGGTTTTGACGGCACTCGCCAGTTCCCGCTCGCGGCCCAAGGGACGTGTGTTCGTGCCCCTTCTCCTCACCTCTTTCGCCGCTCTGGACGCCGTCCGCCACATACCAATTTTCGTTTTGCTGGCGATGCCGGTGATCGCCGCGGCTCTCCCGGCAGCTAGAGGTGATCGCGGCGAAAGGCCCCACGTCTCGAAAAGCGCGAGACGTGGGGCACCCAGCTGCTCGCCGCTCCGGCCAATTTTCAACGGGGCGGTTGTCGTTCTGATCGCTGTGTTTGCATTGGTGAGGTGGGTCAGTCTTGCCCGCAACCAGGATGCCCGCGAGGCGGAGCAGTTTCCCAAAAACGCTGTCGCGTTCTTGCGGGCCAGCGACCAACCCCGGAGAATGTTCGTTTACTACGACTGGGGAGGCTATGCCATCTGGAAACTTTATCCCGAATATCGTGTATTTGTGGACGGCCGGGCGGACCTCTATGGCGACGACCTCCTGCGCCAGTTTAAGACCGCTGTGCAGCTCCGGACCGGCTGGCGGGACGTTCTTGAGCGCTGGAAGGTGGAGGCAGTGCTTGTGCCCCCTTCCTGCGCGCTGGCTCAGGCCCTCCTTCTCGACCCCGATTGGCATGCTACATACAGCGACGCCAAGGCGATCATCCTGCTTCGGACGCACCCCCCCGTCGAAAATGCTGCCATTTCCCAGATACCATCGCCAGCGGGACAAGAAAGTGAAAAAATGTTTCCCAGAGCCATCCCGAATCTGCGAAACTAGGGCGCATACAAAGACTGGTTCCAACGCTCGTCCCAGATTGGGAGTTTCCAGCGTAAGCCCGAAAGGAGTCTAAGAATGCCAGATTTGGCTAAACTCTTGTGGCGCAATGAAGAAGGGCAGGACATCGCGGAATACGCCGTGATGCTGGCCGTAATCCTGGTGCTCGTGATTGGCACCATCCGTCTGATCGGCGGCAACGCGAATAACGTGTTTTCGTCGGTGGGCAGCCAAATGGCCCAGTAGGCCGCCGCAAGCTTTAGGAGTAACGTCACACTCGCGGAGACTAAGTCCGCCGTGGCAATGAGTGAGTCCGGAGTTGTCCCGGAGGGAGAGGCATGAACCGAAGCCGTTTGTTGATGATCGGAGGCTTGGCGCTGGCGGTCGGCCTGCTCGTCAGCTTTACCGTCTATAACCGGCTGCGGACCTTTGCGGGCGCAACCAGCAGTGAGCGCGGTGTGCCGGTCGTGGTGGCCGCCGACGACATTCAGGTCGGGGCCAAGTTGGAAGCTCACGATGTCCGCGTGATCACTTTGCCGCAATCGGCGGTTCCACCGGGCGCCTTCTCCGACCCCTCGAAGGTCCTGAAACGCGGCGCAATTCTGCCGGTAAGCAAGGGCGAATTTATTCTGTCAAGCAAATTGGCGGCGCTCGAAGCTGGAGCCGGCCTGCCCTCGATGATCCCGCAGGGAATGCGCGCGGTTTCCGTGCGCGTCAACGATGTGGTTTCGGTGGCGGGCTTCGTGCAGCCGGGCACGCGCGTGGATGTGCTGGCCACCGGCAATCAAGGCAGCGGTAACGACCGTCAAACCACCACCGTCCTCGAAAACGTCGCGGTCATCGCCGTGGGCAAGAGCCTGGACCGGAACGCTTCCGCGGATGCGCAAACCGCCCCGGTGATTACGCTCCTGGTTTCTCCGGACGACGCGCAGAAGCTGGCGCTGGTTTCGCAGGAAGGACGGATTCAGCTCTCTTTGCGCAATCCGCTGGACACGAAAAAGGGAGGCATCGGCGCGACGCGGACAAGTTCGCTGTACCTGGGCGAGACGCCGGTGACGACCGCGCCCAAGCCCAAAGCTCACAAGGTGGTAGCGAAAGTTCCGGCGCCTCCACCAGCGCCCTATACGGTGGAAATGATCCGTGGCAGCAAACGGGATGAAACCAGCAAGTTTTGAGCCGACAATATCGTCGCGATTCGCGTCCGCTCATCCTCTTGATGGATTTGCCCTCGATGGATTTGCTCGTGCAGCCTCGCAGAGGTGCGAATTCATGAAAACTCTTACGCTCGTCGCAGCCACGCTACTTCTCGGTGCGACAACGATGTTCGCGCGCAACATGGCTCCCGACGGCAACCCATCGGCCGCTCCGGCAACCGCTTCGGCTTCTTCTCAGAACGCTTCTTCTCAGAACCAGGACAATGCGCCCGCCGCGCCACCCTCCACCGCGACCGCGTCTGCCTCCAGCCAGAACGTTACTGCGGGTGCGGCTCCGCTGCGCGTGATGGTGGGTAAATCCCTCCTGATTAACACTACCGAAAGACTGAAGCGCGTCTCGGTAACCGACCCCACGGTGGCGGATGCGCTGGTCGTCACGCCCACGCAAGTCCTGGTCAATGGACTCGCTCCGGGCGAGGTTTCACTGCTGATCTGGGACGAACTGGAGCGCTCTCGCAGCTTCGATCTTCGGGTGGATGTCGATATCACTGCGGCTTCGGAAGAAATGCATCGCCTTTTCCCGGAGGAGCGGATCAACGTGACGCCTTCGCGTTCCGCGATTGTTCTCTCCGGTCACGTGACCACCGAGGACGTCGCCAAGCATGCGGGCGCGCTGGCCTCGGCGTATTCCAAGAATGTCGTGAACGTGCTGACGTTCGGGCCGGTCGGGGCAGAGGAAGTGCTGCTGGAAGTCAAGTTTGCCGAAGTCGATCGCTCGGCGCTGACCCAGATGGGCATCAATATGTTTTCGACCGGCGCTGGAAACACCATCGGCACCGTGACCACCGGCCAGTACGGCGGAATCACCAACGGACCCATCACCAGTACAATTGGCGGCACCGGTACGGCTTCCACCTCAACTACCACGACGGTATCGAACTTACTCAACATGTTCTTCTTTAACCCTCAGGTCCATCTGGGTGCAGTGATCGAGGCCCTTAAGACGCAAAACCTCTTGCAGATTCTGGCCGAGCCCAACCTGATCGCGGTCAATGGCAAGGAAGCCAGTTTCCTGGCCGGAGGAGAATTTCCCTTTCCCGTCGCGCAGCAAAACGCCAGCGGAATTGCAACCGTCACCATTCAGTTTCGCGAGTTTGGTGTGCGGCTGAAGTTCACCCCCGTGATTCAGCCGAACGGCAACATCCACCTGCACGTCATTCCCGAGGTGAGTACGCTGGACTTCGCGGACGCGGTCACGGTTGCCGGAACTACCATACCGGCCATCAGCACGCGCAAGGCGGATACTGAATTTGAACTGCAAGACGGCCAGAGCTTCGTCATCGCCGGCCTGATGGATAACCGGGTCACCAATGTTGCGAACAAGATTCCGGGACTGGGCGATATCCCGATCCTGGGCAATTTTTTCAAAAGCAAGAGCGCACAAAAGAGTAATTCGGAATTGATGGTTCTATGCACGGTGCGCCGGGTTTCGCCCAGTACTCAGCCGCCGAAGGGTCCTGTGTACCCTGTGCCGAATCTTGATCAGGGCAAGTTCGATGGCAAGAAGCCTGGCACCACCAGCAACTAGGCGCTGGCACCTGCGCGGGGACGGAAGTTGTTGGGGTCGGTATTGGACATTGAGAAAAATCGGGCCATCGGGTGATCGGTTTCAGATGGCCCGATGACCCGATGGTGAGATGACCCGATCTAACTTAGTGAGTACTTTGGAAAGGGCAGTGGGGACCGAGTCATGCCGGAATTGTCAGTAGCCGTATTCGCCACGGACCATGACCAGAGCGCAGTGCTGCAGGTTCTGGTGGATGGCACCAGTGTGGCCCGCACCGTGTGCAGCAACGCGACCATGCCTCTGGCCGCCAACGACCCGGTCATCCGCAGAACTCAAGCCTTTGTGCCCGACGTGATTCTGGTGGATATCGCCACCGATGGCATCACCTCGGCGCTGCGGGCCGTGGAGTTGCTGCACCAGGAACTTCCCGATTCAGCCGTGTTCGCCGTCGGCCCCATGACTCAACCCCAGTTGATTGTCAGCGCCATGCGGGCAGGCGTGCGCGAATACATTGAGCGCCCCACCACCACGACCGATCTGCTGGAGGCCTTCGTCCGCCTGACGACAACCCGCCGCAAGCCCGGGCGCGAAGGTTCCCGGGGAAAGGTGTTCACCATCGTGAACGCCAAGGGCGGCAGCGGCGCCACCACCGTCGCCGTCAATCTGGCTCTTGCCTTGCAGTCGGTTCACCACAGCACGGCGCTGGTGGACTTGGCGCCATTGGGTCACTGCGCCTTGCATCTCAATCTCAAGCCGACATTTACCATCTCGGACGCCATTACCAATCTGCACCGCCTGGACTCGTCCCTGCTCGACAGCTTCATGGCTCGTCACGATCGCGGCTTGCAGGTATTGGCCGGCGCCGCCACTCCCACTGCCATCGAGCCCTCCGCTTCCGACTTTGCCCGCCTCTTTGACACCATGGTCGGCCTGTTTCACTACATTGTCGTGGACGCTTCCTCCCGGCTCGACAGCGCCACTCGTTTGGTCAGCAACCTGTCGGAGAAAATTCTGCTCATCGCTCACGCCGATGTTGCTTCCCTGTGGAGCGCGGGAAGAGTGGCGCAGTATCTCGGTGAGAGCGGCTCACGGGACCGTTTTGCATTGGTGTTGAACCGTTATCGCAAGGTGGCTGGCTTCAATGAAGCGGAGACCGAGGCTGCCATCGGGGCGCCCGTGCTCTGGCGGATTCCCAATCAGTACTTCGCGGTCTCGACCGCAATTGATCGCGGCGTTCCCTTGATGCAGCAGGGGAATACCGAAATTGCCCGCTCCATTTCCGGGCTGGCTGAATACTTAACCAAGGACGATTTGGATGTGAAGCGCACGGCCTGGTCGCTGTTTAAGACAGTTTAGTGATGCGTCGTTCGCTGTTCGCTTTTCGCTCAGACCGGCGAACCGCAAACGACTGGCGATTAGCGAACGACGAACAGCGAACGACGGGTTGCGGCATCGGTAAGATGGTTTAGAGAATTATGGCCAATCTGCAAGCCTTCGAACGGAGCGAGTACCAGCAGGTCAAGGCGGACTTGCACCGCAAGATCCTCGATCGCCTCGACCTGGAAAAACTTGGCCGCACGACCGGAGATTCAGCGCGCGAAGAAGTTCTCGTCCTGATCCGCAGTTCGGTGAACAGCGAGGCGGTCCCTCTCAGTTTCGCCGAGCGCGAGCAGTTGTCGCGGGAGATCCTCGACGAAATCTTCGGCCTGGGCCCGCTCGAGCCGCTGCTCAAAGATCCCAGCATTTCCGACATTCTGGTCAACCGCTTCGACCGCGTGTACGTCGAACGTGGCGGCAAGCTCGAAATCACCGGCTTGTCGTTCAAGGACAACCAGCACTTAATGCAGATCATCGACCGCATCGTGTCCCGCATCGGGCGGCGCGTCGATGAGTCTTCGCCGATGGTCGATGCCCGCCTTCAGGATGGCTCTCGCGTCAACGCCATTATTCCGCCGCTGGCGCTCGACGGAGCCTGCCTCTCGATCCGCCGCTTTGGCCGGGATCCGATAACCGCGCGCAATATGCTCGACAACAAGACCCTGACCGAGCCCATGCTGGAACTGCTCTCGGCCATGGTCAAGGGCCGCCTGAACCTGATCATTTCAGGAGGGACGGGCGCCGGCAAAACAACGGTCCTCAATGTCCTTTCCGGTTACATCCCGAATTCGGAGCGCATCGTAACCATCGAAGACGCGGCCGAATTGCAGCTCAAGCAGGAACACGTAGTCCGTCTGGAAACCCGCCCTCCCAACATCGAAGGCAAAGGCTCGGTTCGCATGCGCCAGCTCGTCATCAACAGCCTGCGCATGCGTCCCGATCGCATTGTGGTGGGCGAGGTGCGCGGCGAAGAGGCCTTCGACATGCTTCAGGCCATGAATACCGGCCACGAGGGTTCGCTCACCACCGTACACGCTAACTCGCCGCGCGACGCCCTGGCTCGCATCGAAAATATGGTTTCCATGGCCAACCTGAATATTCCCGAGCGTGCGATTCGCCAGCAGATCGCCAACGCTGTCCATGCCGTAGTCCAGGTCGCGCGCCTTTCCGACGGTTCGCGAAAGGTGCTCACGATTTCCGAGGTCACGGGAATGGAAGGCGACATGATTGTGCTGCAAGATATTTTCGTTTTTGAACGCAGCGGCGTTGACGAGAGCGGGAAGGTGCGCGGCGTTTTCCATTCCACTGGCCTCCCGCCACATTTCGCGGAGCGCCTCGCCACCGCCGGTTGCCGCCTGAGTCCCGCGCTCTTCGAGTCCCGGATGGAGGTCTAGCGGATGCCGTTCGTTATTGCCTTGCTGGTGTTTGTGGTGGTCACACTGGCGGTCTTTGCCGCCCTGTCTTTGTTCGATCAGCGCAAGGCCCGGGCCCGCGTTCTCCGCGATCGCCTCTCCACCGTTCAGAAACCAGCCGAACAATCCGCGCCGGCCGTGGCTCTTCTTCGCGACGAAGTAATGAGCCGAATACCCGCGTTCGACACCTGGCTTCGCCGCTCGGAGCGAGTCTCACTTCTGCAAAAAATGCTGGCGCAGGGTGACGTAGATGTTCGCGCCGGAAACTTCCTGATGCTTTGCGCCGTGTCGGCCCTCGTATTCGCCGCCATCGCTGTTATCGCCGGCGGCAACTTGCTGTTCGGCTGGGCCGGCGCTGTACTTGGGTTTTTTATTCCCTACGCCTATGCCTCGCACATGCGGACGAGGCGCTTCCAGAAATTCGAGGAGAAGTTTCCCGAGGCCATCGATACGCTGGCTCGCGCGGTTCGCGCCGGACACGCCTTTACCACCGCGCTCGAAATGATTGCCAACGAAGTCTCCGAACCCGTTGCCGGAGAATTCCGCCAGCTCTACGAAGAGCAAAAATTCGGGCTCCCGGTACGCGACGCCCTGCTCAACCTGGCCGAACGCATCCCTCTGGTCGACGTCAAGTTCTTCGTGACGGCGGTGATGTTGCAGCGCGAAACCGGCGGCAATCTTGCCGAAATTCTGGACAACCTCTCTTACGTCATCCGCGAACGCTTTAAAATCCTGCGCCAGGTCCGCGTCCACACCGCCCAGGGACGCCTCACCATGGTCCTGCTCATGGCGCTGCCGCCCACCATTGTGGTCGTCATGCTCCTCCTCAACCCGGGATTCATTCGCCCGCTTTTCACCGACCCGCTGGGACACGCTTTGATCGTCGGAGGCATCACTTTGCAGACGTTAGGCTACTTTGTCATTCGCAGAATTATCAGGATCCAAGTCTGATGAACAAGGTCTGATTCATGGCGCTGGCGCTGTCCATTTTCGTATTTCTCACCATCGTGGTGATCGTGTTCGCCTTTGGAGCGGCCACGGTTGCGCCTTCGTCGGTGCTCGGATCCCGCCTGCGCGAAATCGGCTGGCAGCGCCCCAAAGCCCAGGCAAAGCCCGCCATGCGCGAACGCATGCAGCAGGCCCTCGATCCGTTCAGCCGCGCCTTGCCGGTCTCGCCCACCGACGTTTCGCAAACCCGTGCCTGGCTGATTCAAGCGGGATATCGCAGCCCGCAGCACGTTACCATCTATCGTGGTTTGCGCGTCCTCTTCGCCGCGCTTGGTTTCTTCTCGGTTTTTCTGTTCACCGGATTCGATTCGCCCCTGCTGCTTTGCGGCGTGACCGCGTTCGGCTTTTTCATCCCGCGATTCTTGCTCAAGAGGAAGCTAAAGGAACGGCAGCGCCGGATTCGCATCGGCCTTCCCGATGGACTCGATTTAACCGTGATCTGCGTGGAAGCGGGCTTGTCTCTCGATCAAGCCATGATGCGGGTGGGTCAGGACCTGAGCACCGCGCACCCGGAACTGAGCGCTGAATTCCATCTCTTCGACCTGGAAACTCGCGCCGGAAAACCTCGCGTCGAAGCGCTCCGCAATCTGGCCGAGCGCACCGGAGTCGATGACATTCGGTCGCTGGTGGCAACCCTGATTCAGACCGACCGCTTCGGAACCAGCGTGGCTCAGGCCTTGCGCGTGCATTCCGATTCCCTGCGCACCGAGCGCCGCCAGCGCGCCGAAGAACAGGCCGCCAAGACTACCGTCAAAATGATCATTCCCCTCGTCCTGTTTGTGATGCCCTCCCTGATTTTCGTCACCGTCGGGCCGGCCGTAATTCAGCTGATGCACATATTCATGCCGGTTGCCGGGGGAAAACGGTGAATCGCTAAACCGCCCGTGGTAAAAGTCGGGGAGGAGCGCGCGCACCAAACCTTCTATGAATTGTCATCCCGAGCGAAGCGAGGGATCTGTAGTTCGCCGCAAAATGCAGATCCCTCGCTTCGCTCGGGATGACAGAATTTGGCGATATTGAGAGTTGAAGAGCAGCTCCCACTTTCGCCCGCAACCTGCTGAAACCAATTGAGGAGTTGTCATGCCCCCGCGCGGGCCCAAGGGATACGCTTTTAACCGTACACGGACCACTTATCTCGCGACCGATCTCCTGATCGCGCGCACCCACTGGTCCCGCTTTCGCGGCCTCATGGCCACTGACTCGTCCCGCTTCTCCCGCGGTCAGGGACTGTGGATTAACCCTTCCCACGGCATCCATACCTTCGCCATGCGTTTCCCGATCGACGCCGTGTACCTTGACCGGGAACGGGTTGTCATCCACATTGAAGAGGGCCTCAAGCCCTGGCGTCTGGCCGCCGTTCGCATCCACGCCGCTTCCGTGCTTGAACTTCCGACTGGCACCGTCCGCGATTCCCTGACCGTCCTCGGCGACCAGGTGGACATTTCCTTCGAAGAACGTCCTATTCACACTGAGGCCGCCTGAAGCGGGTTGGCCTTTGAAACGTTGATCGAAACAACTGGGGGTGCGCCACTTCTCGCGCTTTTCGAGAAGTGGCCCGCCGAACAGCCAGCACCGTTCGACCGCTTTACGTTGCCGGAGGTCGGACCTTCATCTTGAGAAAGAATCGTAGCCGGGGCCGCCAGACGACCCGCACTCTTTCCACAGCTTTTCCCAATTCCAGAGCCCGTACGCCACCTCGTTCGGCAACGGGAAACCGAGCTGATGCGCGAGCATACACACCTGCCCGCGATGGTGGGCTTCGTGAGAAAGCATGTAGCACAGCATTTCCAGGCCAACCGGCCAAGGCCGAGCCCAGCCGTCTCTGCGAAACTTCTCGACGCGGCCCCCACCACCGCCGAGCGCTTCAGCGAGCATCTCCCCGCAGCGAGCGGCGCTCTCGGCCAATCCCGCACGGGCCTGCTGCGGCGTGCAGTGCGCGCGGTGGAGCTGTGGTGGAACCTTCAGGTGCGGAGCTGTAAGCCTGACCCACTTGCAGCGGACATTGTGCATGTGCGTGAAGATCGCCGCAATGGTGCGGGCCTTGCCGGGCGGTTTGGCTCTCCAGGCGGTAGGGTCAAGATGTTCGATAAGAATCTGGTTCATGCGATCATTGGCGGCAAAGATCTGAACTGCGGCTCGGCCGAGTTGAGTGTGAACCTTGTGTTGACGCGTGGTCACGGCTGAAAGTATTTCGTCCAGTTCTTCTTTGTCCAGCAGGGGGTATCTTCCCGGTTGCCCACTCGCAACGATCTGCTCCCTAATCTCTGGATATCGCTCTCTCATGGTTGAGCAGAGCAGGTCGAAAGCCTTTCTGTTCTTCTCAATGATCTCCTGCGCGGCAGGGACAAAATCCGTGATGCTAGCGTGAGACAGCATCGACACCATTTTCTTGTCAGGGTTCTTAGCACTCAGATTCGCGGGATCGTATCTCCCAGTCGCGACCAACTCTCCCGCCATTCCTGCAGCAGCGATGACGCAATGCGTTTGCCTCTCTTGTTCCGCAAGCTCGTGGGGAGCACACGAAGGCGCAGCAATGACCGAGATGATGCGACCACTAGATTCTGACCTGATGCGGTACGCAATCTGCTGTACGGTGACACGAAAACTGTATGCGACGAGCACGTGGCCAGCTTCGTGCGGTACAGCAAGTTCAAAGACCTCGTCACTCGGTTTCATTCGCCCAATTGTATGCGAATGCACAATCGCCGGGACGAAACCTGGGGAAACCTGGGGACAGACGGGGCGTTCACCTGATTTTCGGCGGCTAGAAACCGGGAAACGTCCCGTCTGTCCCCGGGGTTGTCCCAGGGTTGTCCGCGAGTAAAATAAGAATTTGCGTCCTGCCATGAGAGAAGAACAGAAATATTTTTCCGAATCGGCAGTCCTTCAGGCCACAAAGGGCGTTGCACTGATCAAGCCAGCAGAATTGCCCGCAATCGCAAAATCACCAAAAGCACTTGCGGAACTGGCAGAAGCCCATATCTATTTTGTTTGTCAGCGGCCTCGCGTCCGGCTCGTCAGGGGTGGCCGTCGAAAATCGGAGGGCATCCGGTTCTCGCTGGACATCGCGGATAAAGGTGGAACGCTCACAAAAGAATTTCTCATTCCTGACAAATCGCTCCGCCCCGAAGTCATTGCGATTGAGCCGGAGCGCAACGGGGCGTACATGGTCGTCATGGATGGACAGCAGCGCGACATCACCCCCATGATGCCGCTAGAAGAATTATTGCCATTCGTTGGGGATCGGCTGCCGGAGTTGGCAAATCTGGAAGTTGTTTACGTGGGGCAAGCTTTCGGCGACTCTGGTTCTCGAACTGCCGTTGATCGCCTCCAATCCCACAGCACACTCCAACAGGTTCTCGCCGATCTCGCGCATGCTTCGTGGTGGATGGAGCCCGTGCTGTCGCTCTTCACATATGACGCTCCGCAAATTATTACGAAAATGGACGGCCGAGGCTCGCCCGAAATCACAGGTGACGAAGACCTCGCGCACTATATGTCGATCCGGGACCAACCGCTGTCCGACGCCCAAGCCATCAGCATCGCCGAAGCATCGCTAATCCGGTACTTTCAGCCGCACTACAACACTCACTTCAAGGGCAACTATCCAACGAGCGAATTGCTGCATCTACAGGATGCTTATCGGCTGGACTACAACGCCATCATCACGGAAATTGACACCGAAGATTTGTACCTCAGCATCTTCTCGAAGACTCAACCGCCCGCAGAGCACCATATCGCCCAGTTTGATTTGCATGATCCCAAGGAGCGGTTCAGTTTCTTTGAAATTCGGCCGTCGAGCCGCAGAGAAGTCAAAAAGAGCAGCAAACGTCCGTAACCCAGTGAGTAACTCAGCAGCGCAGAATGGAAAAGCCTCCCGGTGGCAGGAGGCTTTTCCATGATGTCCTTGGGGCCGAGTCTTCCGCTTGCCCCTTGTTACCACCCGAGAGCGGAAATCAACAAGGGTCAAACATCGCTCCCAAGTGGTGCTCATAACAAGGGAAGCGCGGGTCGGTGACCGCGAGTCCTCACGGCCCCGTTTGGACTAGATCGCTCGCCAGCCAACGATGAGCCCAAACGCAGAACGCTGGCGAAAGCACAGAATATCACATCGATGTATTCGGCGGAAAGTGATTCTGGTATAGTTCCGCCTAACTGAAGGAGTGCGACCTATGCCACTTCCTGTCCTAACTACTGCTGAAGACGTTCGCGACTTAGTTAGCTACCTCAAGACCAAACCTACAGGTGGCGGGTGGGCCACATTACGTGGGAAGTATAACGAGGTTGGCCTTTGAAACGTCGACCGAAATAACTGGGGGTGCGCCACTTCTCGCGCTTTTCGAGAAGTGGCCTGCTGCGGCGCGGAAGATACTTTTTCCGCAAACTTGTTAAAACTCTTCGCGGAAATGGTCTCGGAACAAAAACGCACTTGACTCGGCTGCTAAAATAGATTCATAGCAAACAAGTATTTGCCTCAGCACCACCTGCTCCTTGAAAACTAACCCAAGCTGTAATCGGCCATTGTTTCAGTGGCCCACCTCTTCGACCCGTTCATCGGGCGTCTCGCGAATAACTCCCTTTCTTTGAATACTTTGAAAGCGAACTGGTAACTCGCACGAAAGGACCCCTGCTAAGTGATTGATTTCCCGTGGCGGGCACCAGTGAGGACGCGTCGAATTGGACGGAGGTCAAGCTAACTCCTTATTCCGGAATACTTTACGTATAAGTCCTTATTCCCCAAAGACCTGGCAGGAATTTCTCTCTAAGTTGATGATTCCAAAAGACCGGGGGGAGGGGGGGTAGGGGGTAGGTTACCATCTGGTAAACACCCCATTTCGACGTTCGAAACGTCCGAGAAACTCCGTTTCAGTGTCCGAGAGAAAAAAAGGCACAAAAAACACTGAAGTCACCGCGATAATCAGAGCATCCTTCTGGCACACTACACTAGTAGGAATCCCCCAGAAATAACGTAGTCCAAAACGTAGTCCAAACAATGCCCGAAGTTGCCACCATTCCCGAAAGCGTCGATCGTCGGCCAAAGGATCAGTGGCCCGAGCCGCCGCGCCTGCTGGTGGAATGGTCATCCCCATGGGAAGAGTTCAAGTCTGCGTTGCGCCCGGCGCTCGCCCGCCCTCCGAGGCGCTTGGCCGGAGAAGCGCCCATTGGCATGTTCCCGTATCGCGGCATGCTCGCCTGCTGGCTGCTGGAGTGCCTGCTGCTGATCGCGGTCATCGTGCTCCCCGAACGCTTTGTGAGTCTTGAGATTCCCGCCCCTCCAACGCGCCCGCAATGGGACGTCATCTATTACTCCGGCGACGAACTGCCGCAAACTCAGGACCGGGGAGGAGCGCAGTCCGGCAAGTCCGGACGCGCCGGCGGTCAGCAAGCCCACCACCGCACGCAGACCATCCGCGTAGCGCGCGGCGATAAGCCCAGCGAGAAAGTTGTGGACGCTCCCAAGGTGAATCTGCCTCATTCCGATTCCGCCGTCGCCAATCTGCTCGCCTTCAAACCAAATCCCGGACCGCCGCCCGCCGAAGGGCTGCGCTCCACTCTCACCGCGCCAACGCTGCCGGCGATGAGCGTGGTGCCACCGTCGCCGGAATTGAATTCCTCGGCCAGCCGGACTTCCAGCGCCCTGACGACCAACATCATTCCTCCCGCGCCCGATGTTTCTCACGCCAGCACGCGCACTTCGCCCGCCTTGAGCGCCGCTGTCGTCAATCCGACAATCGTGCCGCCCGCGCCGAATGTCTCGCGCGACAAAATGCGGACCGCCAACCCGCTCGCGCCTACCGTCATCGCACCCGCTCCACGGGACACGCAGCGCGACTTGGCCAGTTCCCGCGTCCCGCTCGCGCAAACCGTCGATGTGGTTGCGCCACCGGTTTCCGCGCCCCAGCGCGACGTGTCGTCCACGCCCAGGCTGACGCTGCCCGCCCCCGCCGTCGTGGCGCCGCCGCCGTCGCAGGTCAGCCGCGATCTCAACAGTTGGGGAAGCTCCGCCACTGGCGACTTGCGCGCAAAGCCCGTGCCTCCGCCACCCACCGCGTCCGGCGGAGGGTTACTCGCCAGATCTGGCGCGGCTACGCTTAACCCGCAGGTTGTGCCGCCTCCGGCCAGCATCGACGGCCACGGCTCTCAAGGAAGCGGCGGCGGACGCTCCGGGCAGTCAACAGGTCGATCCGCAGCTCAATCCGCAGGTTCGCTCCTGGGCTCCGCTGACGTCATACCACCTCCGCCCGGCCTGGGCGGCGGCAAAGCCCTGTCTGGCAGCGGACGAGGCAACAAGGGAGCCGGTGCCGGCGGTCCGCTCGACCTGGGTTCCTCTGTAGCTCCACCGAGCAACGCCGGAGGGAACGCTGCCGGCACTGGGGTCGTCATGTCCAACCAACCGGGATCAAAAGTTGGACTACCGAATTCCACTGGCGCTGGCACTATCGCCATGTCGCCCGGCGGCACGGCAAAAAGTGGCCTCGGGGGCAGCGGCGGCGGATCGGGCATCGGTAAAGGCAATGGCGCCGGCAGCGGGTTGCAAGGAGAAGGTTCAGGCGCCGGCAAAGAAGGCACGGGGCACGGCTCCGATCCCAACGCACGGGGAGGGATTTCGCCGTATCCTGGGCCCGGTGGCGCGGGAACCGGCACCAGCGGCGCACCCGCCATGGCCGGCGTATCCGTGCAAGGCGGCACCACCACCATCACGCTGCCCAGCTTCGGGTCTCCCGGTGGCGACGCCCCATCGACCGGGCCCGGACGTTCTTCGACCAACGCTCACAAAGGATCGGGAATTACGATCGAAGCGACTCCTCGCTCCGGTGGCGTGTTCGCTTACTACGGCGTTCTGAAAGGCGACCGTAATTACTCCATCTACATCGAGACCTCGCTCGGCACGGCGGTGATGCAGTACGCCGACGCCGCATCGGCAGCGCATCCTTCGTCCGAAGCCCTCAGCGCCCCCGAACCCATGCGCAAAGATCTCCCCGATGGCCTTCGCCCCACGCGCGTGGTGATCGCCTGCATCCTCGACCGCTCCGGAGTGCTCAAAGACATGAAGGTACTCGAGCCCGGTGCCGCCGAAACTACTTCAAAGATTCTGGTGGCTCTGCACAGCTGGAAATTCCGTCCGGCATTTCGGGCAAATGAGCCAGTCGAAGTAAATGCGATTTTGGGGTTTGGGGTGGATACGCGCTAGGGAAAGATCTTTAACCGCAGAGATCGCCGAGGACGCAGAGCACGCATCAGGAAGTTGGATTGGTATCACGGCATCGCTTTAGCGATGCCGAACGTTCTGCAAAATCAGACGCCCCTTTAGGGGCTGGGCAGCGAAAAACTCAGTATCCCTTTAGCTTGTCCACCACGGCCAGCAGCGGCTGTCCGGCAAGATAGCGGCGCAGATTTTCGGAGAACAGCGCGTAATGCCGCTCCCACAACTTGTCGGTCAGCGCGGCCGTGTGCGGAGTGATCAGTAGATTGGGAGCATCCCACAACGGCGAGTCGGCGGGGAGCGGCTCTTTCGGAAATACATCGAGCGCCGCGCCGCCAATTTTCTTTTCACGCAGAGCGGCGGCGAGCGCGGGTTCATCCACCAGCGGGCCGCGGCCGACGTTGATGAGGCAGGCATCCGGCTTCATGAGCGCCAGGCGTTCGGCGTTCGCAATTGCGTTCGTGCTAGCCGTGACCGGCGCTGCCAGCACGATATAATCCGCCTGCCGAAAGACTTCATCGATTTGCGCCGGCCCGAATACCGCGTCGGCGCCTTCACTTCCCTTCTCCGGATGCTCGCGCACCGCGATCACCCCCATGCCCAGGGCTTTCGCACTCTTCACCACCGGGCGTCCGATGCTGCCGAGGCCCACCATGCCGAGGGTCGCGCCCGCAACTTCTCGGATTCGAGGCAGTTCGTCCCACAGGATCTGCTGCCCCCAAACGTGCTTCTGCTGCAGGCGCACCGAGCCGGGGATTTTCTTGGCCAGCGCAAAGATGAGCGCGATGACGTGCTCCGCCACCACCGGCCCGTGCACCTCGCGCGCGTTGGTGAGAACAATGTCGCTGTTGACCAGCTCCGGAAATATCAGCTGATGAACCGCTGCCGCCGGAGAGTGAATCCATCGCAGTTTCTTCGCCGCCGCGAATTGCTCGGGCCGAACCGACCAGCTGATCGCAATTTCAGCATCGACGATTTCTTCATCCACGCGCTTGTAGTCGGGAAGATGAACAACGTTGACTTCGGGAAAATCCTGCTGCAGCCGCTTCGGGAACCAAGGCGGCGCGTTCCATTGATCAAACGGATGGTGGACGAAGATGAGCAGCTTCATGCGCAATGAAATCCTTACCACAGGGGGCACAGAGGTACACAGAGGAAAGCGTACGTTTCGGTGCACCTAGAACTGACACCGCGAATTTTCTAGCCTCGCTTCAAGCGCAGATCGCTTCCCGTCATTTCTTTCGGCTCGGTGATGCCCAACATGCCGAGCATCGTCGGCGAAATATCCCGCAGCGAGCCGTTCGGCTTGAGCGTGAACTGCTTCGCATCTTCCGCGACCACGATGAACGGCACCGGATTCGTCGTATGTGCCGTATGCGGGCCTCCGGTTGCGGGATCAATCATCATTTCGGCGTTGCCGTGATCGGCGGTGATCAGCATCGCTCCGCCCTTAGCGCGGACGGCTTTTTCGATTTCACCGAGGCAGGCATCGACCGTCTCGACCGCCTTGATGGTGGGCTCGATTTTGCCCGAGTGTCCGACCATATCGGCATTGGCAAAGTTGACGATGATCACGTCGAACGTACCGTCATTCGTAGCTTTGACAACCGCCTCGGCAACGCCGGCGGCGCTCATCTCCGGCTTTAGATCGTAGGTTGCGACTTTCGGCGACTGCACCAGCACACGTTCTTCTCCCGGGAAAGGCTGCTCCACGCCGCCATTAAAAAAGTACGTCACGTGCGCATATTTCTCTGTCTCCGCCACGCGCAGGTTGCGCATGTTCAGGCCGCCCATGACGTTCGCCAGGATGTTCGACATCGACTCCGGCGGAATCACCACCGGCAGGTCGAAGTTCTTGTCGTACCGGGTCATGCAAACGTACTTCAGGTTCTTCGGCACGCGGTCGCGCGGGATGGTTGCGTCGAGATCGGCGGCGCCCGGCAAATCGCTCCCGCCCTTCTCGTTCAGCCCGCTGTTGCGGCACAGCGCGCGCGTCATCTGGCGCACGCGGTCGGCGCGGAAGTTGAAGCAGATGCACGAATCGTCGTCGCCGATCTTAGCCAGCGGTTCGCCGCGCGCATCCGTGCAAACAAAGGGCAACACGAACTCGTCGGTCACGCCCTTGTTGTAGGACTCTTTCATGCCCTGCACGGCATCGGAGTACGTTCCGCCCTCGGCTTTGCCCTCGACCATCGCGTTGTAGGCCTTGGCGATGCGTTCCCAGCGCCGGTCGCGGTCCATGGCATAGTAGCGGCCGTTGACGGTGGCGATCTTGCCGGAGTTGTACTCGCGCATCTTCTGCTGGAGCTGATCGAGATAGCCGGCCCCGTTGGTGGGCAGCGTGTCGCGGCCATCCATGAAGGCGTGCACGAAGACGCGATCGACTCCGTTCTGCTTGGCCATCTTCAGGAGCGCGTACAGGTGATCTTGCCGCGAGTGCACGCCGCCGTCGGATAGAAGGCCGAACAGATGCAGCTTACGGCCGCTGGTGCGGGCATTCTTCATCGCTTCGAGCAGCACGGGATGGGAGAAGAACTCGCCGTTCAGGATCATCAGGTCAAGGCGCGTGATGTCCATGTGCACGATGCGCCCGGCGCCCATATTCAGATGGCCGACTTCGCTGTTGCCCATCTGACCTTCCGGCAGCCCCACAAACGGCCCGCTGGTGTGAATCAGCGTATTGGGATACTCGCGCAGCAACCGGTCATACGTTGGCTTGCGCGCGAGGGCGATGGCGTTGGCCTTGGTTTCGGCTCGGTATCCCCAGCCGTCGAGAATGATGAGGACTAGAGGTTTAGGACGGGACATAAATTCGCTTTTGGCTCCTGGCTTTTGGCTTCCAGCTTTTAGCTCTCGGCTGTCAGCCGTCAGCTGTCAGAAAATTCTTTTCCGCAGATGAACACGGATTGACTAGTCCGGTAGATTGTTCCTCAATCACCGTTCGAACAACTCCTGCGCCAATTGCGACCGGTCTCTCTCTAGATACTTGGCGACCGCTGAGATGATTGCGTTGAGGGTTCCCAGTTTCAGTGTTTTGTGGTCCGGGACGGTTACCTGATGATGAGCACCGCGAAAGTTTGACTTCAGACGAATGTGACTTCCTGTCTGCCGAATCACTTCATATCCATAACGGCGAAGCATCTTCGCCAACTCGTGACCGGAGAGATCACGAGGCAATCTCAAGCGGGGATGACCTCGTCCTTCACCGTGTGCAACCGGATCACCGCAGGAGCTGAACCCTCGTCAAAATGGCACCGGACTGCATCCCGGACCATTTCCCGAAGTTCATCCATGCTCTCGGCTTGGGTGAAGATGTCATGGCCAAGTGCGCGGGCTTCATAGCCGCCCTCGGGCGACTCCTGCACGGAGAAAATGATCTCAGTTTCTGCCATATCTCTTGGCGATTATACTCTCGCCCCAGCTGCCACCGGTGCGGACAAATCCGCTTTGGATCCACTCCTCGGACCTCGCTGTCGTTCTGTCCTCAACCTTTGTAGTTCAGCGCCTTCACCCCCAGAAACCGCGCCGCCCCTCCCAACTCCTCTTCAATCCGCAGCAACTGGTTGTACTTGGAAATTCTGTCGGTGCGCGAAGCCGAGCCGGTCTTGATCTGTCCCACTCCAGTCGCCACCGCAAAATCCGCAATGAACGTGTCTTCGGTTTCGCCGGAACGGTGCGAGATCACTGACGTGTAACCATTGCGGCAGCCGAGGTCGATGGCGTCGAGCGTCTCGCTGACCGTGCCGATCTGGTTGAGTTTGATCAAGATCGAGTTGGCAATTCCCTTCTCGATGCCCTTGGCGAAGATCTCAATGTTGGTGACGAAGATGTCATCGCCCACAAGCTGAATCTTGCCACCCAGTTCTTTGGTCAGGAGCGCCCAGCCGTCCCAGTCGTTTTCGGATAGCCCGTCTTCGAGCGACACGATCGGGTAGTCTTTCGCCCATTTTGCCCAGTAGCGAACCATGTCTTCCGAACTCTTTGCCGACTTGTCGGACTTCTTGAAGACATATTTTCCATCCTGATAGAACTCGCTGGCCGCCGGATCGAGCGCAATTCCGATCTCCTCACCCGGCTTGTAGCCCGCCTGCTGAATCGCCTCCAGCACAACTTCAATGCCCTCCACGTTCGACTTCACCGACGGAGCAAAGCCGCCCTCGTCGCCGACCGCCGTGTTGTATCCGCGCTTTTTCAGCACGCCCTTGAGCGTATGGAAGACCTCCACACCCCAGCGCAGCGCCTCGGAAAACGACGGCGCTCCCACCGGCATCACCATGAACTCCTGGAAATCGACGTTGTTATCGGCGTGCGCGCCGCCGTTCAGGATGTTCATCATCGGCACCGGCAAGGTGTTGGCCGCTGCCCCGCCCAGGTAGCGATAGAGCGGTAGTTCGCAAGCGTTCGCGGAAGCCCGCGCCGCCGCCATGGAAACCGCCAGGATCGCGTTCGCTCCCAGCCGCCCCTTGTTGGGCGTGCCATCAAGATCGATCAGCCTGGCGTCGAGCGTGCGCTGGTCGGCGGCGTCCACCCCACTGAGGGCTCCCGCAATCTCGCCATTGACGTTCGCAACCGCCTGCAGAACGCCCTTGCCGAGGTACTGGCTCTGGTCGCCGTCACGCAATTCTACGGCTTCATGCTCACCGGTGGACGCGCCACTCGGCACAATGGCCCGCGCGCTGGCGCCGCCATCGAGGAACACTTCAGCTTCAACGGTCGGATTGCCACGCGAGTCAAGCACCTGGCGTCCGCGGATATCGGCAATACTTGTAAGAGGCATAAGTGCGTCCTTTACTCGTCTGATGGATTTAGAAACATCGTCGCTAATCGTAGAGACGCGGCTTGCCGCGTCTCCTGCCTGCGAAGCGGAATTATATCGGACGAGGGAGGACCCGGTCAGTGCGGAGGGGACAGGCCTCATCGAATTGCCAGCCGGCCCATCCCCGTACCCTATCCGTTATTGTTCCTGATTTCCACCTCGCTTAAAGTCGAACTCAACATGAGGAACCGCACCGAAACTCTGGAGATCGGTTCGCGCGCCCCGGACTTTTCCCTGGGAGCAGCCAACCGCGAGGGCACATTCACTCTCGGTGGTCTGCTCGCGCAGGGCACGCTGATTCTCGAGTTTCTGCGCGGTACCTGGTGACCGAACTGCGTGAAGCGCATGACTCAGTTCGAGTCGCGGAGACCGGAAATTGAAGCAGCGGGAACACAGTTGGCGTTCATTGCCGCCGAAAAGCGGGACGGCGTGTGGAGGCCGAGAAAATTCCTGGAGAAGCATCCTATCTCCAGCGTCTTTCTGCTTGATGAGGATCGGACCGTGACGAAAGCCTACGGGCTCCATCACGCGCTCGGCACCGATGCGCTCAACATCGCGCACCCGGCTACGCTCGTAATCGATCGCGGCGGCGCAGTGCGCTATATCTATCGCGGCGATAACCAGCTCGACCGCGCGCCGCTGGATGAGGTCCTGGAAGCTTTGCTTGGACTTTGAACGAGATGCGCAATTGAATTTTGGAGGTAGGAGGTAACATGAAGAAAACATTTTCGCTGACATCGCTCATCCTGATCGCAACGTTCGCCTGGGCGCAAACCGCCCTGCCCACCGGCACTGCCGTCAAGATGAAACTCGAAACCACGCTTGCAACCTTCAGTTCGAAAGCCGGAGATCCGTTCTCGGCAAGAGTCACCGAGCCGGTCGTAGTGGACGGCAAGACCGTGATTCCCATCGGCGCCACCGTCGAGGGCCGGGTCACGAAAGCGAACGAGCCGCGGCGCATTGCCGGCAAGCCCACCATCGCCATCTTCCCGGAAAACCTGGTGCTCCCGAATGGAGACAGGTTCATGCTGACTGCCTCGCTGGTTGACACCGACGCCCGCCACGGCACCGACGTCAACACGGAAGGGCAGTTCAAAGGCGCGGGCCACGACGGCAAAGATCTTACCGAAGTCGGCATGGGTACCGGGGGCGGAATGCTCGTCGGCGGCTTGGCGGGCGGCGGCAAAGGCCTGCTCATCGGCGGAGCCGTCGGTGCTACCGTGACCGTCACGCACTGGCTCGCCAAGCACCGTTCCGCGATGCTTCCCGCAGGCACGGAGCTGGTGATGGAATTGAGCCGTCCGATGACGATGACCAGCGCCAGCGGCGGCCAGTAGGGAAAGAGCCAGGTTTCAAGGTTTCAGAGTTGCAAGGTTTCAAGGAAAACGAAAGGTTGGCAATCCGAACCGCGACGAATCATTGAAACCCTGCAACTTTGAAACCTGGCTCTATCCTCACCCGCTCACGGCCAGCAGATCTTCTTCCGCCAGCAATTCCAGTTCGATCCATCCTTCCACCGGCAATGCGTCGACCGGCAGACGGTTCTGCCACAAACTGAAGCGCAGGCGCAGCCGGACGGTCAGCAGATCCGAGCTTTTCGGTCCTCGCACTTTGTCAATCTCCAGCGGAGCCGCGAGCAGCCACGTCAGGGGCAGGCGAAACTCAAAATTACGGACGAGCACCACGCGCGCAATATCTCTCGCATCCGTCGAATCTGCGATCGCCTTGTCCCCCTGCGTCACTTTCCACGACTGTATGCGCCCTCCATCCACCTCCGCACCCAGCCGCAGTTCGCGCCGGGGCTTGGCCGCATGGTTGGCCCACGACTCCAGATTCACCACCACTTCAAATGCGTCTTCCGGCACTTTGCCGGCGAAATCCAGCCGCCCGTACACATACTGCTCGTCGATCCCGGCAAACACTTCATCCATCAGAAACTGCTTGCCGTGCATGGCGCCCGAGCGCTGGTCCGCCGTGTAACACGCCGCCCCCATCCACTCGAAGTAGCGCACCCTGTCGCCGGATACTCTGGGATGGATGTAGGCGCTCTGCGGCGTGAACGAAGGCCGCGCCACTCCCCTGATGATCGGCTGCGCCAGATAATCCGGCGGGGTCCCGCCCAACGCCTGGTAAACATTCGACAGGTGCTTGCGGTAGAGTTCGTCGAAGTCGCGATCGTTCGCCGAGTGATGCTCCGGTCCGTACCACCAGTTCCAGTCGCTGCCCTCGGCGATCAAAATCTCTTCCAACGCCAGCTTGCGTTGTTTCTCGGTTGCGGCCGGCGCCGACTGCGCATAGAAATTGCGCGCGTGATACAGGTAGTCCCAAGCCTTGTTGTCCTCCGGCGCTCCAATCCAAACGTTGAAGTTCGCGCTGATCCACGACCCCGGCACCAGCGACTTCAGAGGACTAACGTTCTTGTGGCGCGCAATCGCCTCCGTCACCGTCACTGCTTCAATCCCCGGCTCCTTCTGTAAAGCATCATAAAATCTCCGCAAGAATTCTCGCCCTGAACGCGGGTAGTATTCCCAGGCATTCTCGCCGTCCAGAATGATTGGGACTACGGCATCTTGCCCGCTCGCAAGAACCGGCTTGGCCGATTCCTTAATCTTTTGGATGAGATTAGTGGCAGCCTCTTGTGGCGGCATTCCCGAATATACGAATCCGATCAGGTCGGAGAGCGTGTGGTCACGGAAAAGCAGATTCATCCGTGTATCGGCATTCTCGTAGCGATAAATCGTGTACAGCCGGTGCGCCATATCCGAATTCAGATAACCGTAACCGTCGCGTGAGAAATTTGTCCCCAGACTCCGTCCCAGCACGCCTTCGTCGGTCGCCATCCACCGCACTCCAAGCCGGTGCGCAATCGCCACCGCCTCTTCGGAGACGCTACCCTCCGACGGCCACACCCCTCGCGGCCGCACCCCAAACACTTGTTTGTGCAGATCCAGTCCGCGCTGCAATTGCTCGCGCGCATCCTCGGGATGGCGATAGCGGTTCTGCGGCAAGGCCAGCCCCGGCGAGGAAACCGCCCCCATCTGCGTGTCGCACACCAGTGGCAGAATGGGATGATAAAAAGGCGACGTCGAAATCTCGATCAGGCCTTTCTTTGCCGCCTCCGCATGCACCGGCAGAACCCGGCTGAGCAGTTCGCGCTCCCGCGCCATCACCAACCGCTGGTCTTCGAGCGTATAGTTCCGGCCTTTGCGGATCAGTTCCGCTACGTCTTTTTCCGCCAGAAAATACTCGTCGAACCATCCAATCTGCGAGAGCACCTGTAAGTCGGTGAGATCCTGAGCCTGAAAATATTTCTCCGCTCGCTCGGGCGATCCCCCCGCCCCGTGAAATTTCTCCCACAGCTCGCGGTACCGCGGATAGCGCCCGATGACATTCACCGTATTCGCCTGAAACAAATATTGCAGCGCAAACCGCCGCTCCCCTTCCGTCAGGTCTTTCGCGGGCTTGCTCGCAACCTGCAGAAAGGGGTCCTGAGCCTCGCCCAAAACATAATCCTGAATCTGCGCGATCAGCGAGGGCACCAGATTGAACGTCTGATGCACCTGGGGGAACTCGTCCAGCAGCTTCACCATCCCGTAGTAGTCTTTCAAAGCATGGAGGCGCGTCCAGGGCAGGCGATACTGCCCCGTCACCAGGTCTTTGTAGAACGGCTGGTGCTGGTGCCACAGGACGACAACTCGCAGTTGGGCCATGACTTCTGCTTCCACTTAATCCATCGGCAATTTTTTAGTTTAATTCATTCGGCAATTTTTCCGCACGGCATCGCCAGTTGGGTAGTCTCCTGAATCGGCTGCCATGCCCGATCCCGGGCAACACCCACCACGGAGACACAGAGACACGGAGGAAGGCTTTTTCATAGGCTTATTGCCGGGTCGCAGTCGATTCCCAAGGGACAAAATCATGAACTCGCTCTTCTCCGTGACTCCGTACCTCCGTGGCGAGGTTCTGGTTTGTGAACAGCCCCCCGGAACTCGCAGTTGAATTTAGGACACTACCGCCAGTTGGGCCCGGCTTGCCCGTCTGAGGATTCTCCGGCTATACAATAGGTCTCGCATGAAAAGCATCCGGCTGCTGATCCTTGTATTTCCGCTTTCAGTTTTCGCCCAGCCCGGCCAGAAGGCGGATCCGGTCCGTGCCGCCCATAAGGCTCCGGCTGCCGTGTCCGGTCAACTGCCGGCGCCAGGACTCGAGCGGCCCGTCGACGCGAAAGACTTGCTCGACCTCGCCCCCCTGTCGCGTCCTGGTGACGAATACACGGTGAATGCCACTGGCGCTTATGGCGATTCCTGGGAACAGGTTTCGGGCGCAAGCTATCGCGAAATTCTTGACACCAGCGACTGGGATCAATCGGTCGCCGTCAACACGCCCGGCCAGAGCGGCCAGCCGGGCAGCCCGCACTATTCCGACCTGTTGCCACTGTGGAACGCGGGCCGTTATTTTCCGCTACTCTATTCGCGGAAGGCCGTGGAAGATGAAACCACGGACAGGTTGGTGCTCGAACCCTGACATTCCTGTAGAGACGCGGCTTGCCGCGTCTCCCGCTGCGCCCGAAGGAGACGGGGCAAGCCCCGTCTCTACTACGCAAACTGATGAACTCGAAAATCAAAGTCATCTTCTTCGACGTCGGCAACACGCTGCTGTTCCCCAATCGCGAGCGCATTCACGCGCCTCTCGCCGAACGCGGCATCGTGCCCGATGGCGAGCACCTGCGCGATCTGGAATGCCGAACCAAGAATCGGTTCGATGGGATGATGACCAGGAATGGCAGCACCGACCACAGTTTTTGGTGGATGTTCTATTCCGAGTTACTCTCCGAGATCGGACTTAACGACGACGCGATCCGCGACCAACTCGTCGCGGGCATCCGCAATTCCGGCAACTGGGACACGATTCGCCCCGGCACCGCTGAACAACTGCACGAGATCGGCGAGCGGTACGGGGTCGCCGTCATCTCCAATGCGGATGGCAAAATCGAAGACGTGTTGCAGAGGTGCGGCATCGCCCAGTGTTTTCGCACCATCACCGATTCCGGACTTGTCGGATACGAGAAGCCGCACCCGGAAATTTTTCGTCAGGCGCTGGAGAGCATGAATGCCGCGCCGGGAGAGAGCCTCTATGTCGGCGACGTCTATTCCGTGGACTACCTCGGCGCCACCGGCGCAGGCATGCATGCGGTGTTGATGGACGTCCCCGGCGCATACCGCGACAAGGGAGTGCCGCGCGTGGAATCGCTCGCAGAGTTACAGATCGCACTGCGCAATGGAGAATCGACCGAGAGCTAGTGTGGTGTCCCGCAAGTTCGCAACATAAGTGTGGAGTGTCATCCTGAGGCTGGAGTGTCATCCTGAGCGAAGCGAAGGACCTATGTATTGGAACTCGCAGCACAGTGCATAGAGCTGCTTTCATAAATCGGTTTTGGGTAGGGCACGGCTTCAGCCGTGCCGTTCAGGGCCCGGAAGAATGCGGGCTTTAGCCCCTGAGGGACGTGCTTTCCGGGCGGAAAGGCATTTATGAAACCAGCTCTAGATCCTTCGCTTCGCTCAGGACGACAGTGTGGATTTATACCACGAATTTGCGGGACACGATACTTAGGTCGCTGGCAAGTCGAACAAATTTGAAATAAGAAGCGGGCTACTGCACCTCAATCACCTGGTGATCGTGGCGATCGGGATGAATATTCCGATAGAGATTCGCGAGCAGCCCCGGCCCATACCGCGCCACAAAGCTCACGCCTGCGACCTCGCGCTCCTGGAGCGCCTTGTGCGGAAATAGGGAGTGGCTCAAGGCATCCGCGTGCCGCATGATGACCTCATTGCGCAGCAGCTCCGCGCGTGACGCCCGCCGGTGCAGCCGGTTGATTTGATACCACATTCGAATCCGGGCACGATCCGCTGCTTCGATGAGTGTTGAATCCAGTTTCCCGATCGATTCGCGAACCGCGGCCATCGACTGCTCCGCACTCGCGTAGGCTTCCTCAAAGCGAGCCTGCAACTCCGGTGGCAGCGAACGAGCGGCAATCGCTTCTCGAACTTTTTCCGGGCCGTGAAACAAATCGGGCAGTTCCAGTTGGTAGCGCGTCAGAATGCGCTCGGGCTTGGCTTCGAGCAACGTCGCCGAAAAACGCGGCAGGATCGGCGTTACTCGTCCCAGTAGTTTCTCGTAGACGACGGCGGCCTGCGCGAAGTATGCGACTTCGGCCGCTCCGCCGGTATAAACCAGCGTCGGCAGCAAGTAGTCCTGCACCACGGGACGGAAAAGCACATTCGGATTGAACTTCTCCGGAACCTCTTCAATCTGGGCAATCAGTTCCTCAGACGAGATCCGCTCCTCACCGACGGCAAACTCGCCGCCGTTGGCGCCATTATTCCCGCGCCGCACTACCGTGCGCGCCCCATTCTTCACTTCAAAAAGCAGCGTGGTCGCCGAAGTCACCTTGACTTGCTGGTGATATCCCGCCGCCTCAAGCGCCTTGCCCCGCGCCAGCAGCGCCTCGTCGAGTTCGGAGGCACGTTCGATCGCCGCGCGGAACAGGGGTTTTGCGAGAGCATGGAAATCTTTTTCGGCCGGATCGAGCAGGACGACTCCCCAATTCGCAAACAGCCGCGCAAAAAGCAGGGCAAACGCACTGCCCAGAGTTTCTCCCGGACGATACGCCTGACGCAGCCACGCCGCGACCTCGGAGTCTCCCATCAACTCGGCAGCACGCTCGACCACCGGCTCAATCTCCGGCCCGAACTTGACGGTCCCCACGGGCGCATCGGCCACGGCGTTACCTTCAAACGCGCGGCTTTCCACCGCGAACCGTTCCGGAAGCCCGTGCTCGGAAAGCAGCGATATGTGGTTGATCTCAGCTAAATCGTGATCCTCGGTCGCCAGCCAGAAGACCGGAACGCAGTCCACTCCGGACGCGGTCGCCTGTTCCGCCAGCTTGACCGCCGTCAGCGCTTTGAAGATCGAAAACAGCGGTCCGCCAAAGAGACCAACTTGCTGTCCCGTAACCGCAGTCAGCGCTCCTCGCCTGAGCCGCTCAATATTGGCCAGCGTTTTGGCAGAGGCGCCCCAAGCGCGATTCTGCCGCTCAAGAATCCCGCTCACCTTGCCGCGACGCGCGGCGGCGTAAGTGACGCGCTGGGATTCGTCCTTCACCCACTCGGAAAAAATCGGTGAGCGTGGATACATCCCGCGAACGGAAGGGGTGTAGGAAAGATAGTCCAGGAAGAGACGTGTGGTATGCGGAATCTGCTGGAACGGCAAACACTGCGCCTTCACCGGCAGCTCTCCGCACGTTTCTCGATGCACCGGCGAATTCTTGCGATCCGCATATACTCTCAGTCTCTCGGAACCCAACCCACGGAAGTTCTCGTGCGCGTTCAAAAGTAACACTTCCCAAGCAGCTGGCGCCAAACTCAACTACATCAGATGATGCGGAACGGCCCAGGTTGCAGAGAGTGGGGAGGAATTCGGGTTAGGTGATACGGACAGCCGAAATGATGCGACTCGGGTTGCTGGAGTAATGGCGATGTTTCAACAATTATTCATTTCGCTTCAGTCTTCAGTCCGTGGGGAGAAGAAAAGATCGCGAGGTCGAATCTAAAGTACTTGCACTCAGCGAACCTTCCAGCTTAACGCTACATCCCTGATGCCTTCGTATCCTGGAAGTGCTTTGGGAATCCAGATTCCGCCCCAAAACCAAGTTCCGAATCGTCCATACTTTGAAATGCGGAGTGCGGGAGCGATAAGGACATTACCGCGAGTTTCCCAAACTGATTTAAGCTCGTCTTTTCGGACAGACCGCTCAAACCATGGGTGTACAGCGGTAATGCAATCATCCGAGACAATTACTTCGTATGCGAGACTACGTTTGACATACAGCAGGACGAACAGCAAAGCAAAGACAGCGCCAGAGATAACCGCTCTACTGAAATCCCTTAATAGGTGTGTCGAGGAAGACCATGGTGCCCGAAGCAGCATATCGAGGGCCCCAAACACTCCTGCCGCAAGCAAAACTCTCCAGAATATGCGCTCACGGGTGAAGCCAGCCAACTCGGATGTGACACGATAGGTCTTCATGACTTCTACTCTTTTACACCCGAGCAGCGGTAAGTTCTAGTGACCAGCCCAGACGTGGGTTCATTAAAAGCCAACGACCGAGTGCTTCGTGGATGATGTAAACAGGCGTGGCTGTTGAAAAACTCTTTTCAGGGAATTTCAACGGTGAAATTCCTTCGTAAGTTATTGAATGTTCGTTGGCCGTAGACGCTGAAATTCACAGAAATTACTGCTTTGGTTCCTTTTTCAACAGCCACAGGCGTTTACACTCACAACGAGAAACGGGTCCTGCTCTTAACGCTATCGCCTGACATCTACCGTCTCTCAAACACCACTGCAACCTTGTCTTCGTACGCGACCCGCCAATCTTGTGGAAGCTCGCGCAGCAGGTTGGTTAGTGTCGATCCGGCGGGCAACAGCGCCGTCCGAATTTGCCAGTCTTTCAGCACGCTCTGCCATCCCGGCTCTGCCTGGGTCAAGATCAGGTACTGGCGAATCCGGCCCGAGCCGTAAAGATCGTGACGGTCATCGACAACGACTTTCCGCTCGGGATACATCCGGTAGATGAGATAGCCTCCCCAGGCATCGGTCGAGAAAACCGGCTCCGTGACCGGTGGTTCTTCCACGTTCTCTTGCTGCAGGAAATTCACCGCCGCGACCGGCATTTTCTGCGGATCAAATTGCGCATGAATCAGCTGCCGCGAGCCGAGCCATCCACCTTGCAGACAAATCGCGAATGCCAAGGCCACCGAGACCACCGGCCACAGGTGCCCGCGAAGCTCCATTTCCTGCGTGCCCATGCGCTCGGAGAAACTTGAAATTCGGGCCGTGCCGTTGCGCACCCATTGCCAGGCACCCGGCTTATCCGCCAGTGCAACGAAGTTTTCCCACAGGATCGGCCCGGCCACCAGCACCAGCAGCATCGACGAAACCGGAAGATTGCGCGACGAATAGAATCCCGCATACGCCGCCAGCAGCACGACCAGCAGATGGTTGAGCCGCACCTTTTTGTGATTGCCCGCAAACGCGACTAGCGCCAGCACCAGGATGACCGCAAAGCAGCGCTCGGCCCAGCCATGAAAATCAGGCGAGCGGAACTCGTCGATGCGGTTCATCAGGTAGCGATCGCCGAGATAGCGATAGATGTGCGCGTGCAGCCGCCAGCCAAACGGATTCACCAGCGTCGCCATCGCTGAAGCCACCCAAGCCGCAGCCATGGCACGAGCCCGATGCGCCGCGCGAATCGCGGCCAACGCATCCTGCGCGCGAGCACTCTCGACGAATGCCGCGAAAGTGTAGATTCCCAGCAGCGCTATGCCGAAGAGCCATCCGCCATGCAGATTTACCCATAGCAACATCGAGGCGGGAAAGAACCATGGTATCCATCGTGGCAGGCTCGCGTGCTCCCAACTTTCCCATCGATCCAGCGCAACAGACCACAGCAAAGAAAAAAGCCAGCTCACAATGTGCGGGCGCGCGTACAAATGAATCGTCGAAGCGGCCTCCGCCAGCAGCATCAGCACGACCGCCAGCAGCAGACCGGTGCCGCGCTGCAGCAATTGCGAAAGCAGCAGCGCGAGAATCGCAGCGACCAGCAAGGCGCACAGCCAAACCACTCCGTTCAGTCCGCAAGCCTGGTGCAGAATCCCGAGCGGAATGTCGTACAACCACTCCCAGGCAAACCAGGGCTGACCTTGCATGGTCGAAGAAAACGGATCGGTGCGGGGAAGGGAGTGCGTCGCCAGAATCTGCTCGCCGGTTCGGATATGCCATCCGATATCCGCATCCGCCAGCGGCCGATTCGCCAAAGGCCCCGCCAAGAGCGACCAGAAAAGAAAAATGAAAATGATGTCCCGGACGGAAGGCAGGAGAAAACGCAGGGCTGACGAACTGGGCTGCGCCGGGGTCATCAAGGTGTCAAGAAGCAAGGTGTGAAGAAGCAGTGTATGCGGAGGTTGGGCGAGGAAGCCAGCGGAATGGTGCGAGGCCGAACTGCGCTCGGCTGGGACGGGGCAGAGACCCATATGGGCGGGTCGGAGACCCGCCTCCACACAAACGCAAGCACTGAGCCAACGGTTGCGGTCGGCCGCCCGCTCACGTGATGCGCTCCCCCTGCCGATATAATTAACTTGTCGTGAAACGCGCCTCTGTTTTCGCCTTCCTGGTTGCGCTGCTTTTCTGCCCGGCGCTTCGCGCCCAGGACAGCACCGCCTCCGGCCGAACTGTGGCCGACCGCATCGTTGTCGGACGAACCATGGTCGTGATTCCCTTTGAGAATGCGTCTCCGACACCGGGTCTGGAATGGCTCGGTGAATCCTTTCCCGAAACCTTCCACGAGCAACTCAATTCTCCGGTGCTGTACGTCGCCAGCCGTGACGAGCGGCTCCGAGCCTACGATCGCCAGGGCATTCCGGCCGGTGTTCATCCTTCACGCGCCACCCTCTACCGCCTCGCCGAGCAGATGGACGTCGATTACGCCGTGCTCGGCTCCTATCGCTATGACGGCGCGCGCCTGACTGCAATCGCCCAGTTGCTCGACATGCGGGCTCAGAAACTCTCGCCCGCGGCGACAGAGTCCGGGCCACTGGCCGATCTCGGCAGTCTGCAATCCGCACTCGCCTGGGACTTGCTCCGGCTGATTCGCAGCGACTTCTCCATGCCCAAGGACAAGTACATCGCGAGCGTCGCTCCCGCGCGCCTCGACGCCCTGGAAAATTACATTCGCGGCATACTGGCTGCTACCGCTGAACAAAAAGTGCGGCACTATCGTGAAGCGGTCCGCTTAAATCCGGATTATGCGCAAGTCTGGCTGGAACTGGGTAAGACTTACTATGCCCAGCGCGCTTACGAACCGGCGATCGCTGCGCTGGGCCAAGTCCAGCAATCTTCTTTAGTGTCAGGCGCGGTCGCCCGCGAAGCGAATTTCTATCTCGGCCTCGCCGCCTACGCTCACGGAGACTTCGCGAAATCGGAAAGCGCCTTTGCGTTTGTCGCCGCCCGCCTGCCTTTGGCCGAGGTCTATAACAACCTCGGGGTGGTCGCCGCCCGCCGCGGCCATAGCCCGAAGACGGCCGCCGACTATTTCGAGCGAGCGATTCAGAACGATCCCAGCGATCCTGACTATCACTTCAACATGGCAGTGACCCTCGCACAGGCTGGCGATCGCGCCAGCGCGGCGCGCGAACTGCACACCGCGCTCGATCATCGCCCCAACGACGCCGAGGCGAAAATGCTGCTCGACTCTCTGACGCCTCCTGCTGGCGGTGGCGGTATCGTGCCGAGCAGCGCGACGTTGAAGGCGCCGCTGGAGCGCATCAAGCGCGACTACGAGGAAGACGCCTTCCGCCAGATGACCATGCAAATGGGGAGCTGGGCTGAAGAACGCTTTGCCCGCTCCGATCCTCGCGCCCACGCGCGTTTTCACGTCGAACTCGGTAAAGAACTCCTGGCCCACGGATTTTCGACCGAAGCTGAGGCCGAATTCCGCCACGCCGCTGCGGTTGATCCGTCGAGCACTGCGCCGCTCACAGCCCTCGCCGAAGATTACGACGCTCGCGGCGACGCCCGCGAAGCCCGCGCCCAGGCCGAGGCCGCCCTCCGCATTCGCGAGTCCGCTGAGGCCTACCTGCTTCTTGCGCGGCTCGATTTGAGAGAAAATAGAATGGAAGCGGCCGCCCAGAACATCAATCGGGCGCTGCAACTGGAACCCGGCAATCCCGCGGGCCAGAACTTGAAGCGCACCCTAGCAGCCAAGCTTGCGGAGAAAGCGCAGCCGCTGTCACAACCATGAAATCAGCTCTCAGCTCGCAGCTCTCAGCTCTCAGTTGTCAGGTCTCAGGTCTCAGGTCTCGTGTGTCAGGTCTCGCGAGCAAGCAGTTGCCGCGTTTACTCTTTGCGTTTCTGACGACGATTGCGCTCGCGGCCTCTTGCTCCGCCGACGTCTTGAGGATCGTGGTGAACGACCTCATCCAGCCTGTCACCGCCGAATACATTGGCCGTGCCCTCGAGCTGGCAGCCGCCCACCACGACCAAGCCGTCCTGATCGAGATGAACACCCCCGGCGGGCTGGTCGATTCGACGAGAGAAATCATCGAAAAAATCGTGGCCTCGCCGGTGCCGGTCATCATCTATGTGACGCCCAGCGGCAGCCGCGCCGCATCGGCCGGCTTCTTCATCCTCGAATCTGCGGACGTTGCGGCCATGGCGCCAGGAACCAATACTGGCGCGGCGCATCCCGTCATCCTGGGCGGCAAGATGGACGACGAGATGAAGCGAAAGATGGAGAACGACGCCGCAGCCTTGATGCGCTCGGTGGTTGCCAAGCGCGGTCGCAACGTCGAGCTGGCGGAGAGCGCTGTGCGCGAGTCGAAGTCCTTTACCGACCAGGAGGCGCTCGACAAGAAACTGATCGAGTACATCGCTCCGAACGAGCAGGACCTGTTCCACCAGTTGAGCGGGAAGAGCTTCAAGCGATTTAATGGCGAGTCGGTCACGCTCAGCCTGGACGGCCAACCGGTGCGCGACTACCGGATGACGCTCAAGCAGCGCATCCTCTCCTACATCATGGACCCCAACGTCGCGTTCATCCTGCTGGCCATCGGCGCGCTGGCGCTGTATGCCGAATTCAATCACCCCGGCGCGGTCATTCCTGGAACCGTGGGCGTGGTCTTCATCCTTCTGGCGGCGTTCGCGTTGAACCTGCTGCCCGTGCGCTTCGCGGCGCTTGCCATGATCATCGGCGCCTTTGCTCTGTTCGCCGCTGAAGCCAAGTTCGCCAGTCACGGCGTGCTCACCACCGGCGGGATTGTCCTGTTGACGATGGGCGGCCTGTTCCTGGTGGACGCTCCCATCCCCGAAATGCGCGTCCGCCTCGCGACCGCGCTCGCCGTCAGCATCCCGCTCGGAATTATCACGGCCTTCCTGATGAGCATCGCCGTGCGCGCCCGCCGCAACAAGATTGTCACCGGCAAACAAGGATTGATCGGCGAAATCGGAATCGCGCAAAGCACGCTGGCGCCGACCGGAAAAGTGTTCGTGCACGGAGAGCTTTGGGACGCCGTCTCCTCGGTCACCGTTCCCGCCGGAGAACGCATCGTCATTCGCCAGGTCGATGGACTCACGCTGCGAGTCGATCCCGTAGCAGCGGCCAGACCAGTGATGGCATGAAAGTTTGCTGGTGGAGAGCCGGTCGTCCCCGCCCGGCCCGGCCCCATTCATTCTGCCTGTTTACTCGGAAGGTATTAACCCCTGTTTACTACCCCCCCCTCCCCCCTGTCTATTGGAATCATAGGGTTAGGAGGAAATTCACGCCAGGTCTTTGAGTTTAAATGACTTAGAGGTAAAGTCTTCCAGAACCAATGACTTAGCTCGCTTTTTCGCTTTGATCGGGGGTTCGGCAGCGGGCTGACGCCCGCTGAACGTCCCAAATTGGTGTTTTCAAAGAACGCGACAAGTGGGGTTGGGGCAGCTTCGAGGGCCGTCTTGGTTGACGGGCACAGCTCAGCCCTGCCACAGGTCGATCTCCATTGTCGCCGACGGCCGGTTAGAAGTCTGTGATGCTGCACACAGGATTTTTGTGATGAAAAAGGGCAGAGGTCAGATTGCGGCGGGCGGCGAAAAATCCCAAGCGGTGGGCGGACGTGGAATCCCACCCTTCAAAAAACGACGGGTGAGCACCCGGCACCTTGTAACAAGCGAGGGTTTATCGTATCTTGAAGGCGATGGAAGTACATTTCACCCCCGACGTTGAAAAGCAGCTCAACGACCTCGTAGCGCAGAGCGGACGCGGGACCAACGAGTTTTTGCAAGATGCATTGGCCGCATATTTCGACGAACTGACGCAAACGCGGGAAATGCTCAACAGCCGCTATGACGAACTGAAAAGCGGCAGGGTGAAGCCCCTCGATGGTGAAGAAGCCTTCGCCCGCCTGCAAGCGAAAACCGAAGCACAGCGCAATCGCCCGCTGTGAGCAGTGGCTACGCGCTCCACCCGGAAGCCTTCGCCGACCTCGACGAAATACGCGATTTCATTGCGCAGGAAAACCCGGACGCAGCCGACCGGGTCATGTTGGAGATTTTTGACGCCATTCGCGGACTTGTGCCTTTTCCCCATCGGGGCCACCGCCGCCCCGAGCTCAGTTCGCGGCCTTTGCGGTTCACTCTTGTACGGGAATATCTGATTGCCTACGCGCCAGAGGAGAGACCCCTGTGGGTTGCCGCGGTAATGCATGGACGCCGCAGCCCCCGCATCATGGCCGCGATCCTGAGAGGCAGGGAATAACCCCCCCGCCCAGAACATAAGGCGCTCGGCTGGGACGGGCCGGGGCACACGGCGTTTGTGATGAAAAAGGGTAGGCGTCAGATTGCGGCGGTCAGCGAAAAATCCCAAGCGGTGGGCGGACGTGGAATCCCACCCTTCAGAAAACGAAGGGTGGAGCCCCCAGCAAGCCTTTAACCTCGGTCCTGAGCGCCGTGATAAATCCGCAGGACTTCGATGCTCTGCCCCTTGACGCGATAGACAGCGATATAGGGCAAGGGAGGAAACAGAAGCTCTCGGGTTCCTTCCTCGCGTCCGACACGGCCACGATGCGGCCACTCTTTCAGGGATTGGACAGCAGCATACACTTTGCGCACGGTCGGCTGCCGGTAATGCGGATGGTGGTCTTTGAGGTAATTGCTAAGGTTCTGTAGGTCGACTGCGGCAGCTGGCGTCCAGCGAATGCGCATTTTTATGAGCGCAACATTTTAGGACCGCAACATCTGCTCCAGGCGGGCGTCCATTTCTTTTTCTTCAATCAACTCACCCCGGTCGGCCTGGGCAATACCCTCCCGAACGGCGGCACGAAAGCGAGCATCTTCCTCAAGCAGACGTAAGGCGGCTTCCTTCACCAACCGTTCGGGGTCGGTGCCTTCCTTGGTGGCAATCTGCGCAAGTTGCGCTTCCTGCTCGGGGGTAAAATGTAGTTCCATCGCCTTCAGGGTAGCGGAAGATCTTTGCCCCAGGCAAGCTCCAAGTTGGACCTTGGTTGACGGGCACATCTCAGCCCTGCCACAGGTCAATCCCATTGTCGCCGACGGCCAGTTAGAAGTCTGTGACGCGTGGCCCGGGCGTTTGTGATGAAAGAGGGTAGAAGTCAGATTGCGGCGGTCAGCGAAAAATCCCAAGCGGTGGGCGGACGTGGAATCCCACCGTTCGAAAAACGAAGGATTGATTGGATAAGAGCGAAGGCTCGATCGACCCGGTAGTCTTGGTTTGAGGACTAAGGCTCCTGGGGAGGAAGAAGCCTTCGCATGATGATTATAGGATGTGATTTCCATCCCAGCTGGCAGCAGGTGTCGTGGCTGGACACGGAGACTGGGGAAACCGGGGAACAGAAGTTGGTGCACGCTTCGGGTGACGCCAAG
>Ga0187865_1000065_pt1 | contig 133381 bp, 141 predicted proteins | sample June2016WEW_11_1_2_FD_132989 | JGI IMG/M metagenome (GOLD analysis project Ga0187865, IMG submission 132989) | Peatland microbial communities from SPRUCE experiment site at the Marcell Experimental Forest, Minnesota, USA - June2016WEW_11_100 | ecosystem: Environmental > Terrestrial > Soil >... | reverse complement strand
GACCTTAATTGGCCACACGTACCGTTGGTACGCTACTGCTTCGAAGTCCGATGAGACGGCTACTTCGCCCATTTGGGCGTTCAGTCGCAATACTTCGACCACTCCACCAAGTACAACAACCACTAGCTCGACTGCAACAACCTCATCCGTCACCCACTCAACCTCAAGCAAGGAATCTTCCACAAGTACGGTGAGCACTTCAACATCCTCTGATAACACGATGCCGAACACTGCTTCAATTTCGATTACCACAACATCGTCTGCCCACTCTTCGACTACTGCAGGAAGTACGTGAATCATGAGAATGGAGGAAAAATGAAATTGATAGGCCTAGGAGGTGAGCGGTGAATGGGTGATATTCTCGATTTCCCCAAAGGCGATCGATTATGCATATGCTGCGGACGCAAATTCACATTAGATAATGGAAGGAGCATCATGAACGATGATGTTCTCTACTGTGAGATATGCCGGAAAATCAAAAGCTTACCCACCAAGACCGCGCAGCCAACGGAAGCCCAAGCGGTAGATGAAGAAAAACCGACCCTTGGACAGCTAATAATGTGGGCGAAGCAACAATGACTTCACAAGATTCATTATGCGAGAAAGGAACAGACGCCAATTCTCACAGCGCTCCACTCTTCCTGCCTGGGATTCCACCAATCATCGTTGACTTCGTGCTCAGAAAGGATGAATGGCAATACAGAGTCATGCAGACCATGAAGAAAACCAAGGACTCAAACATAACCGCCGTTCTGCTGGTGAGAAGCGACTTATCCCGCAAAGTTAAGTGGCTGGTGAAACCTGGCAAAGTGAAGGTAGTTCCATTCGACGATGAGACCGACATCCCCGAACTCGGGACAAATGCGATCATGGAACTGAAATTACCGCCCTTGCTTTCTGAGAGAATGCAATTGTCAGCAAGAGCAAACGAGGGACGCGGCGCCGCTCACAGAGAAAGGCTTGAATGAACTTGCAAATCGCCCCGACCCACGTCCGGACAGTCAGTAAGCGCTGGCTAGTTGAGAAGCTGAGGAGCTACTGCAACGAAGATCTGAGTTTTCTAGATAACCCCAAAGTGAATGAACAGAACCTCATATTTGCTCTGCAGGCACGCAAAATCAACGTGAACGAAGACTTCTTTGCCGAACTTGCAAGCGAGCTGGGTGTTCCATTCATTAAGGACCATGACCTGGAAGAAAATTCTGAGCTGACGGCAACTCTCCCGTACGAAGTGTTGGTCGAGAATCTGGCTTTGCCCTTGCGCCTGTCAGAGGGGACAATGACGATCGCTACCGCGAATCCTCTAAACGAAGGATTCCTCACGATGCTGGAGGAACTCCTTCATGCGAAAGTGGAAGTGTGCGTCAGTTCGATTGCTGGGATTGAGCATGCTGCCGGGAAAGGATACCGCGAAATCCACAAGCATAGGGCGTTACGTGACCTTCGATATCGTAATCCAGACGAATCTGCATATCGTGTCCTTTATCCTTGGCAGAAAGGGCTGATCATCGGACTTGCACTCTTCCTTGGCGTGCTCTTTGCGGTGAATTATCCGCTCTCATTTATCGTGCTATTCGCTGCCATAAACCTGCTCTACTTCGGTATCAGTCCAATCAAGTTTTACATCTCGTTTAGAGGATTCAGAGGGTCCAGAAGATCGGTACGGGTATCCGAGGAAGACCTGAAAGAACTGAATGAGGATGAGCTTCCGGTCTACACGATCTTGATTCCGATCTACCATGAAGCGAAGGTTCTATCACACATAATTGAGAACGTGTACAAGATCGATTACCCACACGAAAAATTAGACGTCAAGATTCTGATGGAAGAGGAGGACACGGAGACAATCAACGAAGCGGAGAGGATTGGGCTCTTCGGCAAGCCAAAAACCGTGATTCCGTCCATCATCTCAGCCAAGTGGAGGACTAAAGCGATCGGCATGAATAGACTGGAATCCTCGATGAGAGTGACAGATGGAGATGCAAACACAGTAGCGGCGCTCGAGAACTTCGTTGATCCGGCCGGCAATGTTGTGCAATCGAAGGACAACCTCGACGGACTCACGGCGCAGTATTTAGACTCACTAAAAATCTTCGACGCAGTCGTCGTGCCTGACGCCGAGATCAAAACGAAGCCGAGGGCCTGTAACTATGGATTACTAAGAGCGAAGGGGGAGTACTGTGTCGTATTTGATGCTGAGGACGACCCTGAACCTGATCAGTTGAAGAAAGCCGCCATAGCGTTCTCCCGCGCCGGAGAGGATGTTGTCTGCCTTCAGTCCCGCTTGAACTTCTACAATCCGAAAGAGAATCTGCTAACCAGATGGTTCTCCTTGGAATACTCGTTCTGGTATGACTACTACTTGGACGGGCTGGATCATGTGGGCGCACCCCTCCCCCTAGGCGGCACCAGCAACCACTTCAGAACTAGGAAATTACGCGAGATTGGGGGCTGGGACCCATACAATGTCACTGAGGACGCCGATCTGGGCCTCAGGATTTCCAGAAAGAAATTGAAGACAGCTATGCTCAACTCGTACACCTTCGAGGAGGCGAACAGCAATCTTGGGAGCTGGATCCGGCAAAGGTCGAGATGGAACAAAGGACATGTGCAGACCTACTTGGTTCACATGAGGCACCCACGAACACTGTTGCGGGAGATGGGGTGGAAACAGTTCTTCTACTTCCAGCTGACCTTCGGCGGAAACATATTCCTCCCACTGGTTAACCCGTTATTGTGGGCAGTTACACTACTGGCGCTGTTGAGTCCTGGCATGTTCAACTTCCTATTCTTCTATCCATTAGTGTACGTCTGCATTTTCAATTTGATCATTGGGAATGGCGTCTTCATGCTCTTACACATGGGACCCTACGTCATGAAGAAGAACTACACATCTATCCCCTTGGCTTTCATCATTCCACTCTACTGGATTCTGATAAGTATCGGGGACTGGAGAGGCGTAGTACAGCTAGTGACAAAACCATTCTACTGGGAGAAAACTGAACACGGCCTATCTCACCTGTACGGCAAGATGCAAGCATGAAGGTACAATGTCAGGTCATGAAGCTATCATGAAAACAGATGTTGCACCGCGGGAGAGCGAGCAACGTTTTCGGCGAATTGCCGAGAAGCCTCACCCTGATGACATGACACAGGAGAGTGGGCCCGTCCTCACCACACTCGACATTACCGAAAGCAAGCAGTCAAATGAAATAACCTCCAATCTGGCTGCAATTGTCGAATCGTCGGATGACGCCATCGTCGGCAAGACATTAGACGGCGTCATAACAAGCTGGAACCGGGGAGCCGAGAAATTATACGGTTACTCTGCCGAGGAAACAAAGGGTAGACCCATCTCCATTCTCGTCCCACCCAATCGTGCGGACGAGTTGGCGCAAATACTTGACAGAATTAAGAGAGGAGAGCGCGTCCAACATTACGAGACCATACGCGTGCGAAAAGACGGCAAAATCGTAGAAGTTTCTTTGACAGTCTCCCCAATCCAAGATCCCACCGGTGCAATCATTGGTGCTTCAACGATCGCTCGAGATATAACCGAACGCAAGCATGTCGAGGATGAGCTGAGAAGAAGTCACATGCTCTTGCTAGAGACCGGGAGGATGGCTAAGGTGGGTGGTTGGGAGTTTGATGTGGATACTTTGAAGCAGAGATGGACTGATGAGGTTTTTCGCATCCACGAAGTCAACTTGGACTATGAACCGACTGTGGAGAAAAGCATTGACTTCTACGCTCCGGAAGATAGGGCGGTGATTCGAGAGGCTGTGCAGAAGGCCATAGCGACCGGGGAGCCATACGACCTAGAACTACGATTCAATACAGCCAAAGGAAATCATCGTTGGGTTCACGCAATCGGCAAGGGATACCGTGAGAACGGTAGAATTGTGAAAGTAGGTGGCACCTTTCAGGACATCACTGAACGCAAGCAGGTGGAAGAGGCACTACAGCTGTCTGAGGCAAAGTATAGAGCTCTCGTTGAAAACACAGCTGATCTCATTTTCATGGTTGGCGAGAAGGAAGAGATTATGTCCATAAACCCGGCCGCCACAAGAATGCTTGGAAAAACAGTTGAACAGGTCCTGGGCAAGTCTCTCTTTGACGTTTACCCGAAAGAAATTGCGACAATGTTCTCGGAGAACGTGAGAGCGGTGCTACGGACAGGAAAGAACCGGAACATTGATGAAAAGATCACGTTTGCAGGAAACGAGCTCTGGATCAACACCAGACTTGAACCTCTGCTAGACGATAGAGGCAAAGTATATGCTGTCACCGGTGTAGCCAGAGACATTACTCAACGTAAGCAGATGGAAGAGGCGGTGCGGAACTCCGAGAGGAAATATCGGACGCTCTTTGAGAAAATACCTCAAGGAATCTACCAAACAAGCCTCGAAGGCAAACTCGTGACAGCCAACCCTGCAATAGTACGGCTTTTGGGCTACGACTCTGAGAAGGAACTTCTAGCCCTCAATGTTGAACGCGATCTCTACGTGAACTCTGAAGATAGAAAGACGTGGATGGAAAGGATCCGAACGCGAGGAGAAATACGTAACGCGGAGCTGGTTCTCAAGTGCAAAGATGGTGAAGAACTAACGGTACTGGATAACGCTCACGTCGTGCGCGACGAGCGAGGCGCCATCCAATACTACGAAGGTACACTCACAGATCTGACCGAACGCAAGCGTATGGAGGAGGAGCTTTCAAGGTCTAGTCAATTCTTGGGAAGCGTCATAGAGAATGCGTACGTTTGGCTTGACGTGCTCGATAACGAACAGAACGTCCTAGTCTGGAACAAAGCTGCGGAAACTATGAGCGGCTATTCCCGAGAAGAAGTCCTGGGACACGACAAAGTATGGGAGTGGCTCTACCCCGATCGGGAATACCGAAAGAAAATCACGGAAACCGTCACGGACGTACTGCAAAGCGGCAGGACCGACGTTGATACTGAGACAAGGATCAAGCGAAAAGACGGACAGACTAAGACCATATCCTGGAACGAACGCGCCCTGACTGACCAGGATGGCAAAGCGATCGGGACCATCGCAATCGGACACGACATCACTGAACGCAAGCAGGTGGAACGATTGAAGGACGAATTTGTTTCGGTGGTAAGTCACGAATTGCGTACGCCGCTGACGTCCATTCGGGCTTCACTAGGCCTATTGACCAGCGGTGTATTTGGCACGTTGCCTGAAAAAGGTGAACGCATACTCGATATCGCCGTCACTAACACCGATAGATTGGTACGGCTCATAAACGATATTCTCGACAGTGAAAGATTGGCCTCTGGCAAGACCCCGATGGAGAAGAAACAATGCAGTACTGCACAGCTAGTTAGGCAGGCTTCGGATGTTATGAAGCCAATGGCTGAGAAGGCAGGGATCTCCTTGTCTGTTGAGAGCCAGGATGCTGAGCTGTGGGTTGATCCAGATCGAATCGTTCAGGCGCTCACGAATCTCATAAGCAACGCCATCAAGTTCTCACCGAAGGGCGGCACGATATGGGTGACCGCTGAACGTAAAGAGAACCAAATGCTTTTCAAAGTCCAAGACGAAGGACGGGGGATCCCCCCTGACAAACTCGGATTGCTCTTTGCACGTTTCCAGCAACTCGATAGCTCAGACGCAAGAGAGAAAGGCGGTTCAGGACTAGGCCTCTCAATTTCGCGAAGCATCATCGAACAGCACAATGGCAAGATTTGGGTTGATAGCAGCGTCGGGAAAGGAAGCACGTTCCTTATCACAATTCCACTACCTCTAGAAGAAGCCCCGCTTCAGCATGAAGCAACCGCCGGAGCACCAAGCACACGTAAGGTCTTGATCATAGAAGACGATTCTGACCTAGCCAACATACTAGCAGCGATGCTGGAACGACACGACATTCAGCCTCACATTGCACTAACAGGGGGAAGGGGCATAGCGCTCAGCAAACAGGTTCAACCCGACCTGATAGTATTGGACTTGATTCTCCCGGATATGGATGGCTCAATGGTGGTTGAAGGTCTACGCAAAGACAACATTCTCCGCTCGGTCCCTTTGGTCGTCTATACTGTGAAAGAACTCGACAAGCGGCAGCGGGAGAACCTGAGGCTGGGCGAAACTCTCTTCTTCACGAAGAGCCGTATTCCACCAGAACAATTCGAAGAGAAGGTCGTCCAATTCATGAAGCATGTTTTCGAAAACAGGGGTGAGATCAGTGTCAGCTAAGAGAATCCTGATAATCGATGATGAATCGGACATTCGAGAAGTTGCGCAGATGAGTCTCGAGATGGTTTCGGGCTGGCAGGTTCTCACTGCCGAATCCGGTGACGACGGCATTGTAAAGGCTAGGCAAGAGAGACCTGACGCAATTCTTCTGGATGCAATGATGCCGGGAATGGACGGAGCGGCAACATTCCAGAAACTGCAGACCGACCCATCGACCAAGCAAATCCCCGTGATTATGTTCACAGCGAAGGTGCAGGCGGCCGACAGAAAGAGATATGCAGACTTAGGTGTGAGGGGCGTCATTGCAAAGCCATTCGATCCCCTGACGCTGGGAAGCCAAATCGCAGCAATTCTGTGACAAAAGGCTTGTTGACGAAAGCGTGTCAGTGGGTCTCTGAACCATCATCGTGAGCAGTAGGTCCGCGAGTCAGCTGAGAACGCAGGGCAGTAACCAGTTCGGAAAGACGCAGGAGCTGCCCGGGAGCAAAAGTGCTTCCAGGCTGAAGAAGTGCCTCTATCTCACTTGCTATCCTTGAGCCTTCTGGAAGGCCGATAGTGCCCAGAACACCCGCGAGCTTATGCGCTGCTGATTCTGCCTTGCCTCGGACCTCATCATCTAAGGCGGTTGATGTGGCAGCTGTACGTGCCTCTTCGATTACGCTCAGGCGTTCCATGCAGAGCTGCTTGTATCGTTCCCAGAACTTCAAGATCCTTTGCGTTAGTTCATTTTTCCTGTCTTCTGACGGAGTGGAACTTTCCATCTGCGGGTTCCAACCGAGTAATTGCTGGTCGTCTCGTATCATCTATGCTTTGTGTCGAGAATCTGGTTTGTGCGTGCCCCGAACAGAAACTGCGAGGAGTTCGAGTGAGGGGTTTCTGAAAAGCTCGTCTGCTTAATCACCTGATTCACAGCCGCTAGAATGTTTTCAGCTTCTGTAACCTCGTGTGAATCCATTTTGCAACTTCGTCCTCGCTCATCGATTCAGCCACATATTGTTCCCTAACCTTCTCTTCCACCGTTTTGATTAGCTCTTTCTCGTTGATTGGTTTCAGAAGGTATGCGTCTGCGCCAAAGTTCAGGGAATCCATCGCGTTCTTCAGCGTACCGTGGGATGTCATCATGACTTTCATCATTTTGGGTGTGACGGTGTGCATCTTCTTCAAGAGTTCTGTGCCTTCCATATCAGGGAGCTTGATATCTAACAGGGCGAGGTTGAACGTTCTGGTCCTCGATTTCTCCATTGCTTCTTTCGCCGTCTCAGCTGTTTCAATCAAGTAGCCTTTGGACCCCAAGACTTCTCCAAGAGTTTCCCGGATGATCTCATCGTCGTCTACGATCAGAATGGTTGCTTGCTCCACGCCAGCAACACCCCGGGACGACGAAGACAGAGCCTCTTTTCCAGTTAGTATGGTTGAGTCCGCATCTGTTCCAGATGCGATTGCGTCCGGTCGACCTAGCGGCACCGCAGAGGTCCTTGTTTCGAGACTTATCGTTCGTACCGTGAGAGAGGTATCAATCTTTTTTTGTTCGTTGGAGGGCGTTTGGTGGGCAGGCTTTCGAAGTAATGACTTGTTTTCCAGAAATTTGAAGGTTCTCCAGAAATTCGAGAGATCTTTTCCGCATTTATCACATACTCTGGTGTCTAGCTGTATGGGCCCTTTTCCGCAAAATGGGCAGAGCACTGACTCAGTCGAAACTACCCCGCTCCTACAGAATCGATTAATTACCGGATTACGCGCGCTAAAGCTTTTTCCTACCACTGGACCTCACCAATTTGCGCGGTGTATCAGGAGTACTTTATCTCCGTTAAGTTGGAGAAAGCAAGCCACTTGGTCAGGGTGTTAGATGGGCTGTCCCGGAGCAGGTAGCACTCCTGCGTTAGTGCTCAAGATTGCTTTGTTTACTCCGGCATTGATACGAGTCCGGCGGAATCTTGAATCTAGTCGGGAAAAATCAAGTTTTTCAAGCGCGCCTCTTCTTCTTGGAATGGTTTCAATGGGCAAAGTGGCCAAAGGGCAGAAGTGTGCTGTCGTTGGTTGTGCTGACCAAGCTATGCGATCAATATCTACCGAGAAGGTTTCGCATAGTGGACTTAACATTGGAAGTGCGCGTAGGGCTTATCTGTGCAAGACCCATTATCGGGAATTTAAGAAGCTCACACGCAAAGACCGTCAACTCGATAAGTGGCGATTCTCAACCTAATGCAACTTTATCAAACAGACTGAATGCATCATATTTTGATGAGTGTGGGATCCCATGAGACTCTTACTGCTTCACTGCGATTCATTTGAGTACGAAGTCCGCCAAACCGCCGTCAAAACCCCTGAACCTCTAGAGGACAACCAAGCTGGCAAGTTTGAGAACGTTCTTGTGGCCTTTTCAACCATCGAGAAGGAAGATGAACAGAATCCCGCTGAGGTTGTCAGGAAAGCAACCGAATCAATCGCTGAAGTGGCAAGGTCCGTAAAGACGAACCGCATCCTAGTTTACCCTTACGCCCACCTCTCAAGCAGTCTCGCTTCCGCTACCGTCGCGATCTCAATTCTGCAACAATGCAGCGAATCCCTGAAGGAAATGAACTTCGAGGTTCACCGCAGTCCCTTCGGATACTACAAGAGCTTTAGCCTTCACTGTCTAGGCCATCCTCTATCCGAATTGTCCCGAACAATAAGGTCTGACCAGGCTAAGGCAGAGCCTGCACCTATTCGGACTTACTATAAGGTTCTGGCACTGGACGGCAACCTCTACGAACCCGAGGAGTACACCTACAAGCCCGGCGAAGAGGAGTTCCGGATCCTTGTCGAAAAAGAAGCCCTCAAGAGAGGGTTGCCCGGCGGAGAACCCCACTTCCTCGAATACTGCAAAAAGTTTGGAATCGAGTGGGAGAACCTCTCCGATGTAGGCCACATGCGTTACAGCCCTGACGGGGTAATGCTCTTCGACCTCGTCAGTGAGTATTCTTGGACCGCAGTCAATTCTGTTGGACTACCGATTCTCCAAGTCAAAGGCACGAACATGTTCGACCTCGCTGTCCCGGCGGTTAAAGAGCACGCAGATTTGTTCGGCTCTAGGCTCTACAGGCTTGAGGTGGAGAACAAGAGTCTCGTAATGAGGTACGCTGCATGCCATCAGCAATTTGCAGCCGTCAGGAATTGGACCCTTAGCTACAGACACTTACCGTTCGGCACGTTCGAGGTGGCAGACTCATACCGCCTCGAGCAAAGCGGAGAATTGCTCCTTATGTTCAGGCTCAGAAAACTGCACATGCCCGACTGCCACATTTACTGTAAGGATATCGAGGACGCAAAGAGCGTCACGCTCAAGTTACACGATAAAATCTACCAAGAAATCGGAAAAGTAGGCAGGGACTACGTATCGGTGTATAACATAACCCAAAGCTTCCTTGACGCACACAAAGATTACGTAATGAAGCTGGTGAAGCGTGAAGGAAAGGCAGTCCTCCTCAACTTTGTTCCTGAGGGCATATACTACTGGGTTCTCAACATCGAGTACCATATAATCGACGAGCTTGAGAGGCCCAGGGAGATAGCGACCTTTCAAATAGACATAGGCAATGCAAAGCGTTTTGGCATCTCGTATGTCGATGAGAATGGTGTCAAAGAATTTCCGCCCATAATTCACACTGCAATTATTGGCTCGATTGAGCGCTACCTTTTCACAGTCTTGGACCAATGTGCGAGAATCGAAAGACAAGGTGGCAAACCGAGCCTGCCACTGTGGTTGTCGCCAACCCAAGTCCGCCTCATTCCCGTCAAACCTGAGTTCGTTGATTATGCCATCAAACTCATCGACCAATTGGCATCATCGAACATCAGAGCCGACGTGGATGACCGAGACGAAAGTATGGATAAACGTGTGCGCGATGCGGAACTGAGCTGGGTCCCCTACATCGGAGTAGTAGGCAAGCGTGAGGTCGACGGAGGTACCGTTGCAATTCGCCGCCGTGCGGATGGAAAACAATACAATACTCAACTCCCTGACCTGCAGAAGGAAATTGCCTCTTCAACCGCAGGGTACCCCGCGATTCCGTTGAAGCTTCCGGTTAGGGTGACTCAAAGGCCAGGTTACAAGCAACTCAACTGAAGCGTGGATTTATCAAAGCTTATATTTGGTTCGGCGAGTAGTTGCGACTTGCATGTGAATCTCGATGAGTAAGGATCAGGGCTACGGCTTCGTGATCTTCATAATATCAGTTGTTGTGGCCATTGGTTACTTGGCAGCCTTCTTCGCTCCATACATTGGACTTCCGGCCGCCTGGCAGCAATGGACCATCGGAATACCAGTGCTACTATTCGTCCTCCTAGTTCTGGTCATATCTGCCTGGATTGGATGGACAATGCTGACTACGCCTCCACCAGCCCCACTTGAGACTGAACCTACCCCAATCGCAAAAGAGACGCCCAGTAGAAGTACGCCCAGTAGAAGTCGAAGCAGGAAAAAGAAAGACTAGACTACGGTAAGCCATCCGTTTTCTTTTCTAGCCGACCGTCTGACGCTAGGTTACAACATATTTCCAACTACCTAGAAGCACGGAGAGGCGTCAATTGGAAACTATCCCACGACGAAACTTCAACCTTCACACCATTCTCAGTGAATTACGAACTCGCGAATTTGGTCGGACAATACAAATCTTAGACTCGTGCACTTCAACAAATGACATAGCAGCTCAACTGGCTAGCTTTGGGGCCCCTCACGGCTACGTGGTATTAGCGGAAGAGCAAACGCAAGGGCGGGGGCGCTTGGGCAGAACTTGGGCATCACCGAGGGGCGGAATCTGGATGACCCTCGTTCTCCGGCCACCGATTCGCGTTGACCTCTTAGACGGGCTCCCTCTAATCGGTGCCATAGCCGTTGCCAAAGCTATCAACTCAAGCCTCAACACACAAGCGAACGTTCGGTGGCCTAATGATGTTGTCATAGCTCAGCGCAAGATTGCAGGAATCCTAGCTCAAACGAAATTCAAGGGGAATGAAATGCTGTATGCACTTCTAGGCCTTGGGATTGACGCAAATTTCCATTCAAATGCTCTCAACGTAGTGACTCTTACTTTGACAACGCTTCTTGATCAACTGGGTTCACCTGTAGACAGGGAGGAATTGGTTTGCTCGCTGCTTCTGGAACTCGAATATATTTACGAGATGGCGAACAGCAACCGTGAAGATGAGTTGATGGAATCATTGCGCAAACTAGATTGCTCGCGTGGAAGGAAAATGAAAATCGAAACTGAGAATCAAAAGGTTCTTGGAGTATTCCAGGATTACGATTCATTGACAAGCGTTCGTGTCGCAACACCAGAGGGAAAGCTTGTTCATCTCGAAACCGGTTCAGTAGTATTCGTGGAATACCTAGGCGCTTAAGTTCGCGCATAAGCCATTCAGGGTAGTTCGGCGTGGACTCTGCCACAGGCTAATAAGCGATGACCCGGCTGAATAAAGACTCCTTAACCAACCTGGTCGACAGAGATTGAAAGAACCCGAATCGAACATTAAGAAAAAAATTGACCACCTGCACGAACTCAGGGAAAAGGCAGCACTCGGAGGTGGGAAGGAGCGGGTGGATGATCAACATGCGAAGGGCAAACTCACTGCTCGCGAAAGAATAGGCTTACTGCTAGATTCAGAAAGTTTCGTTGAACTGGACCGATTCGCCATGACACCAAACGTCACCCCTGGAGGAGAGGACCGTCGGATTCTAGGCGACGGCGTTGTTACGGGTCATGGTACAATAGACGGCCGTCCCGTCTACGTGTTTGCTCATGACTTCACGGTATTTGGAGGTTCCCTCGGAGAAACTTTTGCAATGAAAGTTTGCAAGGTCATGGACAGCGCGATGAAGGTCGGTGTTCCTATAATCGGATTGAACGATTCTGGCGGAGCGCGGATTCAGGAGGGTGTGGTAAGTCTTGGGGGGTATGCAGAGATATTCTACCGAAATGTTCTGGCCAGCGGCGTCGTTCCCCAAATCTCGGCCATAATGGGTCCATGCGCGGGAGGGGCTGTGTATTCTCCAGCACTTACCGACTTTGTGATCATGGTCGACAAAAGCAGCTACATGTTTGTCACAGGACCCGATGTTGTCAAGTCTGTACTCAACGAAGATGTTACTTTCGAGGCCCTCGGAGGAGCATCTGCCCACAGTCAAATCTCCGGCGTTTCACATTTCTTTGCCGCAGATGAATCTGCCGCAATACAAATGATCAAAGCAGTGCTCTCCTACCTACCACAAAATAACCTCGAAGACCCACCTATCATTAAGACAGGCGATGACCCGAACAGGATGGACCGCGAACTCACCTCTATTGTCCCATCAGACCGGGACCGCCCATACGACATAAAAGAGGTTGTTCAGAGGGTGATCGATCTAGGAACATTCTTAGAAGTGCAAGCTTTGTGGGCACAGAACATCGTGGTAGGGTTCGGTCGCTTGGACGGCCGGAGCGTTGGCGTGGTTGCGAACCAGCCTAAGCACTATGCCGGAGCGTTAGATAACAAATCCTCCATGAAGGCAGCTCGATTCATCCGGTTCTGTGACTCATTCAACATTCCAATTCTTACTTTTGTTGATGTCCCAGGCTTCCTTCCGGGCATCGATCAAGAACACTCAGGCGTCATCAAGAACGGGGCTAAACTACTCTTCGCCTACTGTGAAGCCACAGTTCCTAAACTCACGGTCATAATACGCAAAGCCTATGGAGGTGCGTATGACGTTCTCGGAAGCAAACACATTCGAGCAGACTTCAACTTCGCTTGGCCGACTGCAGAGATAGCGGTCATGGGTCCTGAAGGTGCCATCAAAATTATCTACAGAAAGAAGATTGCGGATGACGCAGACCCAAGGCTGATCAACAGGTTGCTCGAGGATTATCGTGACAGGTTTGCGAATCCATACATCGCCGCGGAACGTGGTTACATAGATGACGTAATTGAACCGCAAGAAACACGCCCCCGGCTCATTCGAGCATTAGAAGCGTCCCTGAACAAGCGTGAGCTTAGACCCCCCAAGAAACACGGTAACCCTCCGCTTTAGTTCAAAAAACCTTGGTGTGATTACATACTAGCCTATAGACTCCGTCAGGTGGCCTGACCATTGAAGATGAAATTACTCATTGCCAATCGGGGCGAGATAGCCCTCAGAATCATCAGAACGTGCCGCAAGCTCGGCGTTCGCACTGTTCAGGTGTACTCAGACCCGGACCGAGACTCACTACCTCTTCGTTACGCTGATGAGAGGTATGCTCTGGGAGGGGCGACACCTGCGGAGAGCTACTTGAATATCGAAAAGCTTGTGCAGGCTGCCATCAAAACGGGTTGCGATGCCGTTCACCCAGGGTATGGCTTCTTGTCTGAAGAGAGTTCTTTCGTCAAAGCCTGCGAAGAGAACAACATCAACTTCATCGGTCCATCAAGCAACTCGCTGGAAAAACTTGGAAACAAATTATCAGCGAGAGACACTATGCACCAAGCCGGAGTCCCCATAATCCCCGGTTCCGACAGAATAGTGAACGACGAGGAAGAGGCGGCAAGCGTCGCCGAGAGGATCGGGTATCCCGTCATTTTGAAAGCAGTCTACGGCGGCGGTGGCAGGGGTATGAGAATTGCAAAAAACAATGATGAAACCCGACGATTCTTTAGAGTGACAAGACTTGAATCGCTCTCAGCTTTTGGAAGGGGAGATATCTACATTGAGAAAAGGCTTGTCAGCCCCCGCCATGTTGAGATCCAAGCAGTATGCGATAAACATGGGAAAGTCGTCAGCCTAGGCGAACGCGAATGCAGCATACAGCGTAGGCACCAGAAACTCCTAGAAGAGGCGCCTTCTGTTGCAGTAAACGAAGACCTCAGGCACCAGTTAAACGAGGCGACTAAGAAGGGATTATCAGCTGCCGGATACACAAATGCAGGTACTGTGGAGTTTCTACTTGACAAGTCCGGAAGATTCTATTTCCTTGAGGTCAACAAACGACTTCAAGTCGAACATCTCGTAACCGAGATGACGACTAACATCGACCTCGTAGAAGAGCAATTGAAGCTTGCAACTACGTCAACACTCGAACTCTCCCAGAATGAAATTCACATTGACGGGTGGGCGATTAATTGCCGAATAAACGCTGAGGATCCACGAAATTTCGCTCCCTCACCGGGCACCGTAATTCACTATCAGCCGCCTGGGGGGCCGGGTGTTCGTGTTGATTCAGCCCTATTCTCAGGTTACACGATTCCCGAATACTATGATTCAATGGTTGCGAAACTGGCCACTCGTGGTAGAGATCGCGAAGAAGCAATCCAACGCATGAAAGTCGCTCTAGACGAAATTGAGATCGCTGGGGTGCCGACCACGATACCAATGCACAGGCTTCTGATGCGCGATAGGGGTTTCATCCAGGGAGACTTCGACACAACTTATCTTAACAGCATCCTGCCGCAATTGAAATTGAACCTACTAAGGTTAGAGAAATTCGCGGTTGTAGCTGCAGCCATGAGCAGAATAGGAATGAGAGCACGTGCCCCCGCGCATGAAGCGAATGAGAAATCAAAATGGCGCACTTGGGCGCGGGTGCACCATATGCTCGGCCACAGCGGGTGAGATTGCTAAAATGCACGCATACAGGATCCAACTCAACGAAAAGGCATACACTGTTGCAGTCGAGCAAACTGGAGAGCACGACTTCAAGGTAACAATTGACGACGAGACTTTCAACGTCGAATCGTTGGCCAACCAAGAGATTTCAACTTGGCTAGTCCAATCAGGCGATGATTCAATCCGTGCCAGAACCAGAGTTCTGCCCGCCGACACAGTAGATGTCTGGCTTGGCGGAGCAGCATTCCAAGCTGCGGTTCGCGTCATTGGGGCTGGCGGTTATACGTTTGCATCACATGACCTAGGCGAAGGACGCGTAAGTGGGAGCATTAGGGCGCCCATGCCTGGCCGAATAACAAGCATTCTAGTCAAGGAAGGGGAGGCTGTAGAGACTGGAACACCACTCTTGCTCTTGGAGGCCATGAAAATGCAGAACGAGTTAACCTCTCCAATGGGTGGGCTGGTCAAAACGATTCACGTTCGAGAAGGAGACGCGGTCAAGAAGGACTCGCTGTTATTGGTTGTGGGTTGAGACGCAAACACTTGGCCGCTGATGCTAGCCTCTTAAACTTCTGATTATTTCCCCGGTGGCCTTGGACTTATTCAATGTGTAAAAGTGGATTCCCGGGACTCCATGATCAAGAAGCTCTCTGCACTGCTGAATGGCATGCTTAACGCCATAGCGGTGGACCGCGTCTAGGTTGTTCTGAATTGGTTCAAGGTCGTTTATCAGCTCGTCGGGAATCGTTGCTCCACATATGCGGGTGAAGCGTAGAATTTGATTGTAATTTGTAATCGGCATGATGCCGGGGATTATAGGCACCTTTACGTTTTTTTCTCGCATCCTACTCTCAAAATCAAAGAAATGGCCGTTATCAAAGAATAGCTGCGTAATGATGAAATCTGCTCCAGCTTCCACTTTCTCTCGGAGATGGTTCCAATCCGTTTCTTTGTCCGTCGATTCGATATGACCTTCAGGATAACCAGCAACAGCGATGCATAGGGGGTACGAACGACGGATGAACGCAGTCAATTCGCTCGCGTATCTAAATCCAAACGGGTTGGCCACGAACCTTGCTTCACCTTTTGGGGGATCTCCACGAAGCGCAACCACGTTATCAATCCCTGAGCTTGTTATTTCGTCGAGGAGTCCTTTGATTTCCTGCTTTGAGTGGCCAACGCAGGTTAGATGTGCCATACTCTCCAAACCAATTTCTCTCTTCGCCCTTTTGACTATCTCAATTGTCTTGTCCCGCGTCTCGCCGCCGGCTCCGTAAGTGACAGAGATGAATCCGGGCCGTAGTTTCCTGGCTTCCTTCAATGTTTCAAAAAGCTCAGTCATTCCTTCCTCTGTTTTAGGTGGAAAAAACTCTAGCGAGAACATAGGCCAATTGTTTTTCAGAATTTCAATTATCCTCGTGGACCTCACCCTTGTGCGAACCTGGTCTTGATCGGCGTTTTGGAAGGACAGTTGTGCTGCAAATCGGTTCGTTACCTCGCGTTGGAACCTTTCATTCCTAAACAGTTCGAATATTCCTTGGTCAGGAGACCGTTTGCCTGGCCAAAGCGGCTCCTTTTACAATGTTGGAGAGCTTTGCAAATGCCACATCCCACGACCGTGTGCGTAAGCCACAATCAGGATTTACATAGATTTTCTCCGCGTCTCCAAGAATCTTCGTGGCATATTCAATCCGCTCTTTAACAAGCTCTGGGCTCTCAATCTCATCCACGTGCACGTCCGCAACACCCAATCCGACTTCACGTTTATCGCCATACTCGGGGAGAAGTTTGAGTTGTTCATACGCAACACCATGCTCATCGTTACGGTTTGCGAATTCCAAAGCGAGTTGACTACAGTTTTTCATTCCCATGATGTGAGGGTATAGTAAGCTGTAATCACTGAAGCATACATGCAGGCTGAATTTACATTCAATTCCCTGCGTACAGACATTGAATGATTCAACGAAGAATGGGACCTCTGCCGGTTTAGTTGTCAGAGCAGGTTCGTCTACTTGAATCCATTCCGCGCCCGCATCGACAAGCGCTTGGAGATTCGGCCGAATGATCTCCTTAGCTACGTCGAGGACAAAATCTCTCTTCGCCTCGATCTTGAGTTTCCGTAAATCAGAATACTTTCCTGCGTAATGCCTTTGATAATACTCGTTGAACGACCACTCTGCTATCGTGTAAGGCCCGGTGACGGGGACTTTGATTTTGCGTTTCGCGTGCTGCTTCACAAAAAGGAATTCTTTCAGGTGATAAGGTTCACGGAATCCCAGCTTGCGCACGCATGCGGCTTTCCTATAATACCTATTGTCAAAGGATCTTACGTGTCCATAGAATTCGAACCCTTCAGAGTTTCGAACTGGATGCTCGTACATTTCGATTCGATTTGCTTCACCATCATAAATGTATTCCAGCCCAGCTGACTCAAGAAATCTGACACCGAATAATGAAGCAAGCGCTCGGATACGTTCCTCCGCTTCAACTGTCTTGGCATGGGACAAGAGATCTCTCACCTGCGCTTCACCTTCAAAGCCTGTGGCTTTTGACCACTTTGATAGTTGATCCGAGTCAGATTGGTCGATTTTCCTTCCGCGAAGGTATGAAATTAACCACGGAGCCTTTGGTAGGCTCCCAATTTCCTGCGCGGGAAATATTGTGCTTGCCATTCATGTTGCCAGCTCTCTCTTGGTTTCCGCTAACAGGTGGACTTTTCGTTCCGCCACTTTTTGGGGGAGAAAATCCAAGTCGCAGTTTGGGCCAAGAATTATACTCTTTGGGCTGAGGCGTTCATTCACGTCAGCGACAAACTTACTCAATGCGTTTGCTGTTTCAAGTAATGAGTTTCTTCCATCAATGCACCCGCAGGCTAATTCCAAGTTGAAATCATGTTTATCCAGGGATTCAAGTGAGGTGGCGTAGAAGTCCAACCCGATACAATTCACTGGATAATCCAACAACTCATCAATCACGGGTCCTGCATCACCAAAGTATGTTTGTAGGGTCGTGTGGGCGGCTAGGCCTTTCGCGCAAACTTCAAAGGCGTGCTTTGCGACTTCAAGGTCTCGTTTGCTTCTTCCGTCTGCGGTTAGTGCTGGCTCATTGAATTGAAAGTCTGTGTAACCTAGCTTCTGTAATTCATTTGCAGCTTCTCTCAGAGAATGCGCAAGGTCGTCAGCGAGGTCGGCGAGTGACTTGTAAGCAGAGTTCTGCGCAAATGCTGCGAATGTAAATGGGCCGGGAAGGATGGCTTTCTTACGGGAATTTCGTGGTAGCAGTTCATGCCTGAAGTATCGTTCGAGATCCGTCCCCTTGTAAATTACCCTCTGAATTACATTGGGTTTTCGGTAGAATGTGTTGTTGTCGAACCATCTGGTTAGGCCCCCCAATTCGACGCCCGCGAACACCCCAGAAAAGGGTCTAAACAAATCTTGCCAGTTCAACTGGCCGTCGACTAAAATATCCAAAGAAGAGCTGCGTTGCAGGTCGACGAGAGAAGCAAGGTCTTCGTCGAAGATCGCATCTACTTCGGCCTGCGGGATCTTCCCGCGCGTTATGGCTCGTGTGGCCTCGACGAGCTTCTCGGAGCGGGGGAAACTCCCAGTCAGTTGTGCTTCTACCATGGCCAATTCTCCGTCAACATGTCAGACGACGCCTTCGGAGCGTATTCCAAGATTAATATTCTTGGCGTATAGAAATTCCGATAGGAATAGAGCTTATGAGTGCCAAGCTGATCATGACAAGCATAATCTCACCTCTGCGTTGAGTTTGAACCTAGCGTGCAGGTTTGAAGAAGTACCTTGGCCACCGTGGCCATTCCTTAGGGACCGTGATTTCGAAATCAACTTCAAGGTCCATTCCAATGTGTAGATCTTCAAGTTTGATGTTTCTGATCATGCCGGGGAGTTGGGGCCCTTCGCCCAATTTCACTATGCCCACAGCGTAGGGAGCGAGGGCTTGGAATTGGCTTGGCGGGAAGTGGATAATCGTGTAAGTAAGTAACTTGCCTCTCCCTTTGAATTCGGTCCACTCGACCTTGTAAGAGAAGCATTTGGGGCAGATGCCACGCGGGGGCCAAAGAAGCGTTCCACAAGCCATGCATTTGACACCCATGAGTTTTCTTTCTCCACAAAACTTGTAAAAGTTCTCCACCGTGGGAAGTACGGCCCCATTATCATCGCAGATGAAGCCTGTTGCTTCAGATGGTGACACCTTCACTGCTGATTCCGTATTTCCTGTCACCTTCAATCTCCTCGTTGGTAAATGTGGACGATGCCGGTTGACGCAGACCCGCCTACGTTCTCTGTCAGCCCAATTTCAGCTCCGGCAACCTGTCTTCGTCCTGCTTGGTTAGTTAGTTGTAAGTAGATTTCGCATGCTTGGGCTGTTCCGGTCGCTCCCACTGGATGGCCTTTGGCTTTGAGCCCTCCACTAGTGTTCGACGGAATCCTGCCGCCTAGGTATGTTGCTCCTTCATCGATGAGTTTACCTCCCTTCCCCTTGTCGCAGAAGCCTAGGTCTTCGTAGGCGATGATTTCGGCTATTGTAAAGCAATCATGCAGTTCAGCGACGTCAATATCCTTAGGGCCGACTTTGGCCATTTCGTAAGCTTGCTGCGCAGCAAGTTTTGTGACTTTCATGGTGCTGAAGTTCTCTCGTTCAAATAGGCTGAGTGTGTCTTGGGCTTGGCCTGAGCCAATTATGTTCACGGGCGTATCGGTAAATTTCTTAGCTATTTTTGGTGACGTAAGTACGATGCAGCTAGCGCCATCCGACCGAGGACAGCAATCGTACAGCTTCAGCGGCCAAGCGACGGGCCGTGACGTGAGCACTTCGCTGACGGTTATTCGCTTCTGGAAATGTGCCTTTGGGTTCAGCACTCCATGCTCATGGTTCTTCACCGCAACCTTAGCCATTTGCTCCTCCGTTGTCCCATACCGGTTCATGTGGTCAACGGCCATCATGCCGAATATTCCGGGAAAGGAGATTCCGTGCCATTGCTCAAATGGGAAGTCTGATGCCATCGCCAAAATCTCAGTTACGCCCGTTGTGCTTACATGCGTCATCTTCTCAACTCCGCCTACAAGAACGACATCGTACATCCCAGAGACTATCGCAAACAAAGCGGTTCTCATCGCCACACTGGAGGACGCGCACGCCCCTTCGGTCCGAAAGGCAGGCTTGGGAAGCAGGCCGACCCAATCTAGAAAGAGGGGTGCGACATGGGCCTGGTGTTCATACGAGTCGCTCATCATGCCTACAAAAAGCGCTTGAATGTCCCGTTTCGGATTCAGATTGGGACAGCTATCAAAAGCTTCCCTGGCGGCCTCGGCGAATAGTTCCCTTCCGTACAACCCTTCGCGAACACCAAATCTCGAAATTCCAGCCGAAACAATACTGGCTAACGGTTGTGTCATCCTGAGTGAATCCTCAAATCCCTGAATACCTTGCCGAATACCAGAGTCGTAATAATGAACGTTATTATCCCATACTCCAATAATCGCGTGAAGTTGTCCGCCTCGTAGTCAAAGACAACCACTTGGAGATTGTAGGCGTAATAGGAGCAACTGAAGAATAGACGTCCAGTTCCGCGACCCGATCTACTCTCTATCGAAGCAGTGGAAAGACGAAATGTTTTATTGCACAACAGGCCCCCACCTAGTGAAATTTCTTGAGAAGAGTAGCTGTTGTTGCAGGTGGAATCTCTAGGTATCAGAAACCTAGACATGAAACCCAGGAGGAGATGGTCGCCCAAGCCATGAAGGAGGCTCTTGAGGATACCCCGAATCTGTCGATCGGCGACATTGACAACCATGTCTGTTCTTACTTCAGCGATCACTTCGAACAACAACTTGCGTTCCAATGGATCCCGCACGACTACCTTGGGTTGACACCAAAACCCGTTTTTAGGGTTGAAAACGGAGGAGCAGGACCTGGCACCGCAATTAGGACCGCCTGGGCGATTGTGGCATCAGGACTCTCCGAAATCTGCTTGGTGAGCGGTTTCGAGAAGCAAGGAGAAGTACCATCGGCGAAAGCGAATGAATTCATAGCGCTGGCGAGCGACACCGATTTTGACTTTCCCGTTGGCGGCTACTATACTGGGTACTACGCGGCAATGGAAGCTCGTCATATGTACCTCTACGGCGAGACAGAGGAGGATCTTGCAATGATTGCTGTGAAGAATCGTAACTATAGCCTCGACAACCCCTACGCACAGTGGCCGATCGAGTGTGGAGGAAAGAAGATCACTGTCGATGACGTCCTGTCATCTCGTCTGATTGCATGGCCTCTGAAGGTTCTTGATTGCTGCCTTCTCAGCGAAGGAGCAAGTGTAATAGTTCTTGCCTCTCAGAAATACGCGAGGAAAATCACTGACACCCCAGTTTGGATAACAGGGCTCGGTCTAGGAAGTGACATGATGAGGCCCGGAGACCGTCCCGACAACCCCGGTTTTCATGGCATGTTCCCCAGCGAGGCACGATCCTACCCGAAACACGCCCTGAAACCCAGAGAACCCTACCCCGAGCTGACCAACTTCGGGGCCTGCAAGTTCGCCGCCAGAACTGCGTACAAGATGGCGGGAATCAAGAAGCCTCTCAAGGAGATCGACGTTGTAGAAATACACGACGCCTACGATTCGAGCGAGCTCCAAACCTACGAGGATCTAGACTTTTGCAAAAGGGGCGAAGGCAAGACGCTCATCAGGGAAGGACAGACTTACGTGGACGGTGAAATACCAGTGAACGTCAGCGGGGGTCTGGAAGGGTTCGGGCACCCGGTTGGCTCTACGGCGATCGGTCAAACCGTCGAGCTCTTTTGGCAACTGAGACAGGAGATTGGAAAGAAGCACAAGAGCAATGCCACTCAAGTGAAGGGCGCGAAAGTTGGGCTTAATCACAGCCATGCGGGCACCGGAACTGCGATCTCAGTCATGATCATGGAGAGGTGATGGAAATGCAACCTGACAAAGTTGTCAAAGAGAAGAAGCCCGATGAGAAATGGAACGAATGGGGCCGGTCTGGGAAGTGGAACGTGGTCGGCTACAAGATCATCGAAGGGGACAAGGGCCCAAGACCTGACAAGCTCGAAAGAGCAAGATACATGCTCGTTAACCGGCCATGGGACGTGATGTACGAGCACAGTTACGGACTGGTCTCAAGATTCTTTGAGGAACTGCTCGAGAAGAAGTTGTTCGGAACCAAGTGTCCGAAATGCGGAGACGTATTCTGCCCGCCGAGAGCGCACTGCTGGAGGAACAAGTGTCGTCTTGCTGAGACTCAGTGGGTAGAGATGCCAATGCGTGGCATGCTTCACTGCTTCACAGTCCTTGGCTTCGCAGGCGAGGCATTTCTGGCGGATCTGCCTTTCATATTGGCTTATGTCAGAGTTGAAGGGGCGAACACTCTGATCGCAGGCCGCCTAGTGGGCATCGAGCCAGAAGATGTAGAGTGCGACATGAATGTGGAAATCAAGTTCGTTGATCAGCCCAGCGGCAATCCCATGGATATCTACTTCGTTCCGGCAGGACCCCCGCGGGGCAGAAGATCAGAGGAAGAAAAGGCGCGAATGAGGAAACAACTCGAACCGATACGGGTCTGGGTGAAAGAACGATTTGGTCAGAAAACCAAGTAGAGGGGCACTGCCCTACAACATCGAAGTCAAAAAACGATTGTTACCTCCAATTGGCGATAAGGATCGTGTAGTTTTCAGGGAAAGCGCCAAATGCACGGGATCTATACTTGACATTGAGCATTTCGAAAAAGGAGCCTAGTCTCTTGGATACTAAGGCTACTTCCAACGTTCCTTCTTAACGCGGCCCACTATGTGGTCGACGATTGCTTTCAGAGTTGTGCCTGGGCCGAAATTTCCCGTTATTCCCAACTTCTCAAGTTTTGGTTTGTCTTCTTCGGGAATAATGCCGCCGCCTACAAGCAGTATGTCGCTTGCGTGTTTCTCTTTCAACGCCTTCGCGACTTTCGGGAACGCCGTCATGTGTGCCCCGTTGAGCAGACTCATTGCGACAACATCAACATCCTCATCAATAGCCATCTGAGCGACTTGCTCAGGGCTGGCCAAGAGCCCTGCATAGATTACTTCCATCCCAGCATCTCGGAGTGCCCTGCACAGAACAAGGGCGCCACGGTCGTGCCCGTTTGGCCGTAGGTTTACGCGAGCCCGGGCTTCGCCACAAGCACCCTAATCTTTTTCTGCTCGGTCTTCCTATCCACCGTGCGTGTTGTTGAGATCTTTCCACCTCCGGAGTTCAGAGTATCGAGGGTTCCTTCCAGTCCCCGAACACTTTTCTCCCAACGTCAACGATCTCTCCAAGTGTCGCATAGGACTTGACCGCTTTAAGCATCGGGTAAATACTGTTTGAATTAGGATCCTCGAAAGAAGAGCGAAGTTGTTCTAAAGAGTTTTTCACCGCGGTACCATTCCGAGTCTTTTTGAGTTCACCTAACCTCTTTACCTGGCTCTGGCGCACTTTTTCGTCGATTCTTAAAGTCTCGATGGGGGAAGCTTCATTCATTTCGTAGGCATTGACTCCCACAATAACTCTCTTGCCTTCTTCCATCTGACGTTGGTACTTGTATGAGGTGTCTGCAATTTCTCTTTGGATGAAACCTTTCTTGATGGCGGCCAGAATACCGCCTATGTCCTCGATTTTAGCGAGATACTCGAATGTTCGCTGTTCCAGTTCATCCGTTAACCACTCCACATAATAGGACCCGCCGAGAGGATCGATTACATTGGCAACACCTGTTTCTTCGGCTACCAGTTGCTGCGTTCTCAGGGCGATTAGGGCAGCCTGCTCTGTTGGCAGGGCCCACGCTTCATCGTAGGCGTTTGTGTGCAGGGATTGTGTTCCACCCAGTACTGCGGCTAAGCCCTCTACCGCAGTTCTTACAATGTTGTTGAGTGGTTGTTGCCACGTCAACGATACACCTGATGTCTGGGTGTGAAATCGCATCAGCATTGACCTTGGGTCTTTCGCATGGTATTTTTCCTTGAGAACCTTAGACCAGATTCGTCGCGCAGCCCGGAATTTTGCAATTTCCTCGAAGAAATCCATCCCGCAGTTAAAGAAGAACGACAACCTGGGGGCGAAATCATCCACCTTCAGCCCAGCCTTCAGGCCTAAGTCTACATACGCAAAACCATCGGCGAGCGTAAAAGCCAGCTCTTGCAAGGCGCTTGAACCAGCTTCGCGAATATGGTATCCGCTTACGCTGACATAGTTCCACGTCGGCATGTGTTTTGTGGAGTAAAGCATCATGTCACGGATAATTCGGAGGTGAGCTTCAGGGGGATACACCCACTCTTTTTGGGCAGCATACTCCTTGAGAATATCCGTCTGCACGGTGCCACGCAGTTTTCTTGAATTAAATCCGCGCTCATCCGCGAGTGCAACATACATACAAGTTAGGACAGAAGCCGGCGCGTTGATTGTCATTGAGGTACTGACCTGATCAAGCGGAATGCCATCAAAGATGGCCTCCATGTCTTTGAGTGACGATACGGAAACGCCGCATTTGCCAACTTCGCCTTCCGCCCTCGGATGGTCGGCGTCAATTCCATACAAAGTGGGCATATCGAAAGCGATGCTCAGCCCAGTTTCGCCCTCTTTAAGGAGGTACTTTAGGCGGGCGTTGGTTTCCTCAGGGCTCCCGTAACCAGAGAACATTCGCATAGTCCACGGGCGACCTCTGTACATGGTAGGGTAGATTCCACGGGTGTATGGAAATTCGCCGGGTAATCCAATATCACGGTGATAATCATGGTGCGACACGTCAGTAGGATCGTAGATGCGCTTGAGGGGGATCCCTGAGGGATTCTCGAAGGCTTCCCTCCGCTCAGGTGCATTCGCCAACCATTTCATGAGCGTGCCTTGGTTCCATTTGCGCTGATTTCGCGCAATGGAATGGAGCTCTTTGCGGTTGTACAGCGTGGCCTGTTTCTTTTTCGCGGCTGTAATTTGCTCAACTTTCCTGGCCCAGTAATTTATTCTTCGTTTTGGGGGCATTTGTTTCCACACGAACTTAGAAAGTTCAGAGGAGGGGCGTTAATGTTCTTTTGGGTAATCTGAGGCCGTTGTCCTTCAAGGTCATATACGTCCTTGGTTCCTAGGATTGTTCGTCCAACTTTGAAGGAAAAGAAGAGTTCTTCTTCGCCGGCCACGACAGGGAAGCAACACTTCGGCGCGTCAGATTCCAGTCCTCACTACCCCAAAGGCATTCTAGGTGAACCTGGCAAATTTCCATTTACGCGCGGTATCTACCCTGAAATGTACCGTTCGCGGCTCTGGACGATGAGGCAGTATTCAGGGTTTGGTAGCGCAGAAGCCACGAATAGGCGTTTCAGGTTTCTGATAAAACAAGGACAAACCGGGCTCAGTGTTGCCTTTGACCTTCCGACTCAATTGGGGTTTGATTCAGACAGCCCGAGAGCTGAGGGCGAGGTGGGCCGGGTAGGAGTACCCATCAGTTCCGTGGAAGATATGCGATTGCTTTTCCGAGGCATCAAGCTTGGAACGGTCAGCACTTCCATGACCATCAACGCTACTGCGGCCATAATGCTGGCGATGTATGCTGCGGTAGGGAGTTCGCAAGGGGTTCCGCTTTCACGATTGCGGGGAACGACGCAGAATGATATTCTCAAAGAGTACATAGCTCGAAATACCTACATCTTCCCTCCCGAGCAATCCTTGAGGTTGTCCGTGGATATCATCGAATTTTGTGCAGAACAGATGCCGATGTGGCACCCGATCAGCATAAGCGGATACCACATAAGGGAAAGTGGCTCAAGCGCAGTCCAGGAACTCGCTTACGCGTTTGCAAACGCAGAAGAGTACGTTCGCGCTTGCATTAAGCGAGGATTGGAGGTCGACGATTTCGCACCACACTTGTCCTTCTTCTTCGCATGTCATAACGACTTCCTAGAAGAGATAGCGAAGTTCCGTGCAGCACGTCGCATATGGGCGCATATGATGAAAGAAAAATTCCACGCGAAGAATCCTGAGTCTATGAAGCTACGTTTCCATACTCAAACTAGCGGGGAAACGTTGACTGCACAGCAACCGCAAAACAATATTGTGCGCGTGGCCATACAGGCTTTGGCAGCGGTCTTAGGGGGTACACAATCCTTGCACACAAATTCCCTCGACGAAGCGTTATCTTTGCCTACAGAGGAAGCCGTGAAAATAGCACTCCGAACGCAGCAGATAATTGCCTTCGAGAGTGGCGTGACAAAGGCAATCGACCCATTGGGTGGGAGCTTCTACGTGGAATCCTTGACGAACAAGATTGAAAACGAAGCGAAAGCCGAGATTCGTAAAGTCGATGAATTAGGCGGTGCTGTGAAAGCAATTCAGAGCGGATACATCCAGAATCAGGTTCGCGATAGCGCCTTCAAGAGGCAAATGGGCATAGAATCGAGCGCTCACAAGATAGTCGGCGTTAACGTATATGTTGACACGAAACCGTACCATATTACCCTCCATAAGATCGAGTCAGCCGCGGTACGCCGGCAGATCTCTCGCACTAAGGCTTTCAAGCGAAAACGCAAGAAAACTCAGCTACTTCGTAACCTCAGAACGCTTCAGAATGCTCTAGAGCGAGACATCAATGTAATGCCTTTGATAATCAGCGCTGTAAAGTCCGGAGCCACCACCGGCGAAATAAGTGATGCCATAAGAGAAGAGTATGGGGAGTTTCATCCCAAGACCATTATCTAGGAAGATAACGAGGCGCCCACGCTCGTGCCTAAATCGCATGCAAAATCAACGCCCAGCGCATTAATTCGAAAAGCTGTGCATGGGGATCGACGTGCCATATCACAGTTAATGTCGATGGCTGAGAATGACCCTCAAGCGAGGATTACGATTCTTTCTAAGTTGTACTGGCTTACTGGGAAGGCGCAAATCGTTGGCATAACTGGTCCGCCAGGATGCGGAAAGAGCACGCTGATTGCACAACTTGCGAAGCGTTACAGAGATGCTGGCCGCAGTGTGGGAATTGTCGCTGTCGACCCGTCAAGTCACATAACTGGTGGAGCCTTGCTTGGTGATCGAATTAGGATGGGAGAACTCGCCTCGGATCCCCGAGTTTTTATCAGGAGCATGGCTACTCGCGGGCATTTTGGGGGGGTTGCAAGAGCAACGGAAGACGCGGTTCGAATCCTAGACGCTTCGGCGATGGACTATGTGATTGTTGAAACAGCGGGAGCGGGTCAGTCAGATGTTTATGTTAAGCAACTTGCGCATACCACTGTCGTCGTAACTGCCCCCGGGATGGGGGACGAAATTCAAGCTTTGAAAGCGGGCATTATGGAAATCGCAGATATCTTCGTCGTCAACAAGGCCGATAGGGAGGATGCGGACCGCGCGGCGCAAGAAATTCACCAAATGATTATGATGTCCGAACCTTTCCGAGGCTGGCGGCCACGCGTCCTGAAGACGGTTGCGACATCCGGGGATGGAGTCGCCGGACTCGTGGAGACGATAAACCAACATGCAAAGTACCTTGGGGATTCCGGCGGGTTGCGGAAAACTAGAGTTGCACGCCTGCCTTCTGAAGTGCTTGAAGTAGCCAAACAGTACTTTGAGGAGGTAACGCTGAAAGAAATAGCGACATCCGAAATGTTTCAGAAAATTATGAGGCAGGTAACAGCGAACAAAATTGACCCTTACTCCGCGGGCCGCAAATTAGTCAGTAAGCGACTTGCAAGACGCTAGTTTGAGCTTACCCGAGAAGGGAAGAAACTGCAAGATCAGCCCCTCTGGACCCGGAAAATCGTCCATCCATTGGAGGATGCCTCTATGCGTGCGCGCGGCTAAACCAAAGTGTATAACACCTTAACATTGGGGGTATAACACTCGATGAACCGCCTCAAAATGCAGAACGCTTTACATTCACATATCTCTGACAGACATGCGCTCAATCTGGTCTCCCAGATTATCTGCTTGTATTCTTCACGGCAATTCTATGGTTCCATTGAATTGTAAAGTAACCGTCGAAAACTTTGTGAAAGTTAACGACCTTCTAGGCAAGCGTGAACAGTTACAACCTGATTTGACTTCTGGCATGGAAGTCATAGACGGGATCTTGAGGCTCAACTTCGGCCAGTTTGTTACGTTTCAGGGGAACCATGCACATGCTCTCTCTATGTTACTCTGCGTCAGGGCGACTCTGCCACAACCGTTAAGCCCAGATTGTGATTCGGTATTCGTTGACGGAGGTAACCTTTTCGACCCATACTATATCTCAGACCGCTCAGTTGAGCATGGCCTTGACACGGAGAAAGTGTTAGAACGTCTTCACGTCAGTAGGGCTTTCACCCACCACCAACTCGCGTGCCTCATAACCGATAAACTTCCACCCGCGATAAAGAAATTCAGGGCGAAATTCGTCGTCGTCTCTGGCATTACGCAGCTCTACCGCGACCCAGACATACAGGGCGAGGATAAAGAAGATGCACTTCGCATCTTCGCGAAAACTGTAAGAAAACTCGCAAGCCTCGCCAGACAACAAAAATGCTTGATAATTGCAACGAACTTAGAATCCAGAAATACACTAATGGATCACATCCTTGCACAGGCCGCTCACGTTGCTGCAACAATCGAGCAAAAAGACACCTTGATTCGATTCTCATTACGGAAACATCCATGGCTTCCCCCAAGCACCGCTGTCGCATCCTCGCCTGGGATCGTGACTTTGGAGAGTTACCTGTGATGGGGCGAACAATACCGTCATGGAGAATGGTCGTAGAGGCTGAGGTTGAGAAACTGAAAAGATTTCAGGAATTTCTCAGAGAAGAAGACAAAATCATTTTCGAAGATATGTTGAACCAATGTAAGCTGCTCGCGTCAGCGGCGAGTGCAATGGCCTCACCAATAAAACAGGTGCCCTTGATCATTTCTATGCTGTTCGCGCACCACAAGAAAATTATCGAATTAGAGAAGAGGATCGAAGAGCGGGGCCTTTGAAGCATCAAGGCTGGATCCTTGACCTCTACCCTAATGCTGGCCAAATGGTGGTCTGGCTCAAGCAGCCCGACGGATCATGTGTTAGGCTAGTTGACAGGTGGAAACCACGAATCCACATTGGCGGGGAGCTTGACGACCTTCTAAACCTTCAACCATTCATACCATCAGGCACATTCGTCGAGAAATTTGAGAGGGCAGGCGATAAGTCTGAGAGTAAAGTTCTCGAAGTTGAAGTAAACGACGAACCAGAAGCCCAAGCTCTGGGACGAAAAATCCTCCGGCATGGTGGATACTCGACGTTTAGGCTCTACGACGTGGATGTCCCATCAACTCAAATGTACCTCTATCACAACGACTTGTTCCCTCTAGCGTTCGTCGAGGCCGACGCCTCTCATGGCCGCGTTAAGTGGGCTGTCAATGATTCACGTGAAACAATCGACTACGAACTACCAGCGCTTCGAAACCTACGGCTAGAAATTAGCACCAAGAAGACTCGTAGAGTCTCACGATTTGAAGACGAATTAGGCTCCATTAAAATCCAAACCAACGGGGACACCATGATTTTCGATTCAGGCAGTGAACTCGACAAACTTGACAAACTCGTCACAGCATTCCGCGAAATTGACCCAGACGTAGTCTTGACGGAAGGCGGAGACTCCTTCATCTTTCCCTACTTGGCTAGACGTGCTCACCACCACCATATACTCCACAGAATGGTTCTCGGAAGGGAGGAGTCGCCGCTTCGTGTTTATGAGGTGCAAGGCCACAGTTACTTCTCGTACGGGAAGATGCTCTTCAAGCAAACCGCCGCAAGACTGCTGGGCCGGTTGCATGTGGACGAGGCGAATGGTTTCATCAGCAGCGACTGCGGCCTCGAAGGCCTTTTCGAAGTAGCCCGAACCTGCATAATCCCATTGCAGAGGGCCTCGCGAACGACGATTGGCACTAGTATGACGTCCCTTCAACTCTACCACGCCGTCAAAGCCAACGTGCTAATCCCCTGGAACAAGAACGAGCCCGAGGAGTGGAAGAACGGAAACGAGCTCATACTAGCGGACCGCGGCGGCTTCATTTACGAACCAAAATTCGGACTACACGACTCCGTTGGGGAACTCGACTTCTCCTCCCTATACCCAACCATAATGCGCAACATGAACCTGAGCGGGGAAACCGTACGTTGCAACTGCTGTCCAGACTCCGTTCATAGAGTACCAGAGCTGGGGTGGAATGTTTGTGAACGATGGAACGGCATAGTGCCCAGATCGCTCGACATATTACTCCGGAAACGTGCGCTTTACAAGAAGTACAAGAAAGAAGCTACGGACCCACCTACGAGGTTGCGGTATGATCAACGCCAAGCCGCGCTCAAATGGATCCTAGTCTGCTCATAGCCGCCTCGAAAGCGGCGGGCAATTGGATACCTAGGCTTCAAGAACGCGCGGTTTGGGAGAATCGACGCGCACATCGCAACCTGCGCTTACTCCCGGCAGATTCTACGAAAAGCGGTTGCAATCGCGGAATCCAAGCGCTTCCAACTCATACACGGCATCGTGGATTCGATGTGGCTCCGGGAACCTAACGCAACCCCAAGCGAGTATGAGGAACTATGCCGCACGATAGAGGAGCAGCTACGCTTCCCGATAGCGTTCGAAGGATGCTACAAGTGGATTGTGTTCCTGAACTCGCGAATAAATCCGCGAATTCCTGTCCTCAACCGTTACTACGGAATCTTTCAAGACGGGAAACTCAAAGTCAGAGGAATCGACCTCCGCCGCCACGACACTGCCGGCATAGTCAGGCGATGCCAAACGGACGTGCTGACCACACTCTCGAAGGCTGATAACTCAGAGGAATTCATGACGCTCATACCTGAAGCGCTGACGGTAGTAAGGTCATACGTTCACCTAATCAGAAGCGGAGCTATCCCAGTCGAGGAACTCGTTATCGAGAAACGCCTCAGCAAGAATCCCAACGAATACAGAAATCTGGTTCCACAAGCCATCGCGGCTAAACACCTTGCTGCGGAAGGCATGGAGGTACACGCCGGGCAAACAATCAACTACATCTTAACCTACGACAAGTCTAGGATAAACCAGAACAGAGCTCTCCCAACTGAGCTGATGGATGAAGGATCCGACTTCGACTCGGAGAGGTATGTCGATCTACTACTTTCCTCAGTTGTCAACCTTCTACTACCCTTTGGATATGATCTAGCAGCGTTGAAAGACCCTGACAGGCAAATCAGCAAAGCACCAGGTTTAGGTTCGCCTAGGTAACAATTTGCCCCACAATTTCCTTGTGTTGTGTTTCATCAATCGTCCCAAGAGCAACAAGCTTATCGGCAATTTGCCGCATCGTCGTGAAAGTGTGAAGCTTCACCCCGGCCTTTCGAAGGTTCTCCTTAGCACCTTGCTGTCGATCAAGGAGTACAACGGCGTCCTCGACGACTCCCCCTTCGCCACGGATTGCTTCAACCGCCTCTATGATGTTCTTCCCGGTCGTTGCGACATCATCTAATACCAAGACCTTGTCGCCTGGTAGCAGGAGGCCCTCAATTCGACGCTCACGGCCATGTTCCTTCGTTTCCTTTCGGACATAAAGAAACGGTTTTGAGAGGTTGAATGCTAACACAGCTGCGTAGACTATACCGGCAGTTGGTATACCTGCCAAACGTTGAATCCTCTTCGCTAGGCCAGGTTCCACGACGGCCCGGTAGAAATTAATCGCCCTGTGAAACGCCTCGGGGTCGCCTGGAAGAAGACGCAGGTCAACATAATACGAACTCAGTATGCCGCTTGCAAGCTTGAATGTTCCGAATTTGAGGCTTCCAGTTCTCAACAGAATCTCGGTAAAATCATCCTCACCCAGACTTTCGCGCACAGCAGGTACCCCTTCCTTCATAGAATCGCCTCAGCGTTTATTCTTTTGCAGAACACTATCCAATGACGCTGTCCGAACAACGAATTTCGCTCGCCCCATGTAAATGAAACTTTAACCAGCACAAGAGCAATCGGTAACGAAGTGAACTGCAGGAAGGCGCTTTCGGCTCTTGGTCGAGGTTTGGCTCCCATATGGAACATCCGAGATCCCCGTACGCGTACCCGAAGAGAGACTAATCAACATCTTCAGAACACAGAACCCCAACAAACCATTGGACACCCTAACTGAGGCGAGAAAGCTAATCGAATCTAACGAACACTTCCAAACAATCGCAAAAGAGGCTAAACAACCATGCATTGCCCTCGGGCACTGCGGCAACGGACCGCTAGCAACAGATCTGATCAAGGTCCTTCTGGAGAACCTGGGAGCCCAGAGGCCCGCGATTACAATATTGCGCACGCAAAGTGCGGTTGAACTCAACCCAGGGACACTTTCTGAAACCACAGTTTCTGATCATAACCCAAAACTGTCGCCTACCCTTCCAATTGAGGATTTCAGCGGCAAGTTTTCACCGCAGCTGAATGCAGACTTCTTCAAAGCTGACCTCCGGCTCGTAGTAGGAGAACTGAAACCCAGCCACTTTCTCCAATACACCGGAATATGCGACATAGTTTTCCCAGGCCTGGCCTCCGAGAGCTCTGTTCGCAGTCATCTCACGAACCGTCAAGGCTTTACAGCCGCGGACCTCCGCAAAGAACGAGACGAAATTAGTGAAAAGGTAAGCAATACTTACGCGCTGGGGGTTGTCCTTGACTCTGGGAGAGAACCGCTTCATGTTGCGTTTGGAAATGTAAGAGAGGTTATGTCAACGCTGCAGGTCGCGTGGAATACAACCCTAACGAAGGATATCCCGAAATTAGCGGATATAGTTATAATGAGTGCTGGAGGAACGCCTGACGACGAATCGCTACTACAAGCCATTGAAACGTTCCCAATCGGCATCGGGGCGCTAAAAAGGAACGGGGCATTGATCATTGCGGCGGAGTGCGGCAAAGGCCACGGCGACACAGAGTTTTATGAGTGGACCCTGGAAAGGAAGCAGCCGCACCATCTGGAGGCTAGGCTTCGCCACAACTTCAACTATGGCGGCTTTAAGGCCGCGTTCCTCTCGAGAGCGCTTGACTCTCATCGGATATACCTAGTCTCAACAATTCCAGATTATTACGTTGAAAATGTATTCGGAATGCGGGCTTCTCGAACCGTCAATGCTGCGTTGCAAACAGCTCAACGTGCCCTGGGAGCAGAATCCACGATCTCCGTTATACCCGACGCGAGCAGACTCATTTTGAAACAACAACCCCAATTAACCCCAACATCAAGTGAGATCCGTTAACGGTTTCCCTCAGACTCGAATAGCGATTTCTGAGCGAGGCCATCCGCAAGGGGTTTATGACCACCTTCGCATTCGTATCGACTCGATTGCCTTGTCTAAGGGAGGATGCTTCGCTGCCTTCCTTCTTCTGAATTCGATCTTATTGGCCTCTGCTCCACCACAGACCGGTGTGACCATCGAGGTCGGTGCTTGGGGTGATGATGCTTCGAGGAATAATCTCGGGGTTCAAGTAGAAATTGAAACACATGCTTACGACACTTACTCCAATACACTTGACTACTTTTGGGTTGGGGACAACTTGGCGAATGGCGCATTCATTCAATTTGGGTACTCATTGGAACCTGGAGTGTATTGCCTTAAGGGCGCCGTTGTCGCCAGCAATTTCAAATGCCTAGGAGCTTCGGAGATAATCCCTGCTTCCGATCCGCGATGGCAATGGCAATACTGGCCCAATCGTGGCGGGTCAGACTATTATTATCAGATAGGCCCAACAGGGTCAGTCGGGATCAACGGCACGTGGCATGTGTACACGATACGCCCCGACTCCTCAAATTCATGGGACTTTCTGATTGATGGGCACATTGTGGCAAATTCAAATCTCACAGTCAACCCTTCATCGAACCCCGTAATCGTGGTTGCCGAGAGAACAGAAGCCATTCCTACGCCTATCGGTCTCGGGCCAGTAGGATTCAGGCATATTTCCTACCTGAACTCAACCGGGTGGCAGGAAACTAATTCCTTGATATCGCTTAGTTACTGCCAACCGAGTGGCGGTTGCGAAAACCCATTCGGAGTCAGTGCGACGGATGATGCAAACGCGCTCATCGCGGGTTCAGGTGTAACAAGATCTTACGAAGGCGCGCTCTTGTGGACGAGCGGCTACGTGAACCTTGGCGTTGATGTCCACGCAAGTACTCCATTTCTAGTAACTTCACCTCTCGGAACACAAAGATTTACAGGAAACGCATCGATCGATATTCCGAAAGGCATGTTCGCCTACGTATCATTACCTGACAGCGTAACTAGCACTTCTGGGATGCTAGGGCTGATTGGCGCGAAGGATCAGTTTCGAGGATGGACTGGCGCGGCCAACTCAAGAAACCTAACTGTACAGATACTAATGACTTCGGACAGGAAATTAGAAGCGGAATGGAATACAGACCTGAGCGCGACCATAGCTCTCATGATTGTAGTAGCTGTTATTGTCCTGGCGCTCACGATTGGATTGGTCAAGAAGCAAAACAAAACTATGAAGCTCCAAGAAAGTGAGCCTAGGTCGATTGCCACGACCGAAGCCATTCCTACATTACTTTCTTGTCGATGAAACCTCTCGCCCTAGCACTTCGTTCCGCATAGCTGAACGCAACAATTCCAACTGCCAAGAGAATTATTCCGCCCAACGCAAGGGAAGCCATCGAAGTCACATACAGCGTCCAAGAGTCGGAGATGAGCGCAGCTCTGGATGCTCTCATCAAGTAAGTAAATGGAAGCCCCTCAGCGATGAGCGAAAGCGGGTATGGTAGAATGCTCGCGGGGAACAATGCCTCTGAGAAAATCATAAGCACCCCGGAGACATAAGACGGAAACGCCCATTCAAATCGACCTACAAAGATCGAATATGAGCCGAGAAGGTTGGTCGATTGATCATCTAAAATTAGCTCACCTAGGATTCTTGATTCCTAGGAGAGCCTCCTCGGCTATACGCTCCCGCTCTTCTACGATTTGATCATAGTAAATGGTGACTAATCCAAGTGGTAGGAGACCGAAGGCATAGATGGTGAGCGTTCTCAATATATAGAAAGGAGACCAAACGGAAGTTAGATAGAATGTGTATGAACTATTGTAGCTAGTGATCGTGAGAAGGTACGGCCCAGATCTATCTGCTTTTGTAAAAACGGCGAGGCCTTTTTCGTCCGGGCTGAAAATGACGGTGACCAGCGCGGGCGCAACTATGCTTTGCCGCGCCTGATCGTAGTATGCCAGAACAACTGTCGTTGTTCCTTCTCGGTCACTGAGCACAGTCAAACTGATAGGTTGACCTGCATCGATGGGTGGGATAAAGTATGAATTGATCCAATAGGGCCGCGAAGCCGTGAACTCTATTCCAGGTCCGGTTCCCTCAAGCCTCTGGGGCGACTTGTAGTAAGGCATTATCGTTCCTACAAAGAGAAAAATCAAACTCAGGGTGAAGAGAACAATTCCCGCAGCTTTCCACTTTCGAACGCGCAACCGTGTAACCTAAACGAACTTGTCGGCGTGATGACAAGCCACGAAATGGCCATCAATTAACTTATCTTCGAATCTTGGAGCGATCTGCCTGCAAATATCAGTGGCATACGGACAACGTGGGTGAAATCTGCATGCTTGCGGCGGGTTGATCGGGCTTGGGACCTCGCCGGGAAGAATGATTCTGGTTGCTTTGTGGTCCACGTCGGGGACTGGAACAGCCGAGATTAATGCCTGAGTGTAAGGGTGCAATGGTTTGTCAAAGATTTGGTCTGCCCGCGCTAGCTCAACGATTTCTCCCAGGTACATTACAGCAACGCGTTGACTGATCTGCCGAACGGAGCTGAGATCGTGCGAGATGTAAAGATAAGATAGGTGCTCGTCTCTCTGTAGATCTATGAGCAAGTTTAGGATTTGGGCTCTAATCGATACATCCAAGGATGAGACGGGTTCATCGAGGATTACGAACTTCGGATCAACCGCCAGAGCACGCGCGATCGCGATTCTCTGTCTCTGCCCTCCACTAAATTCGTGAGGATAACGCTCCGCGTGGTACTCCTCTAGATTCACCATTCTAAGTAGTTCGTAGACGCGGTCAGTCCATTGGCTCTTCGGTATATTCCTATGAATAGCGAACGCTTCGCTGACAATGTCGTACACAGTCATACGTGGGTCGAGGGAGTTGTAAGGATTTTGAAAAACCATCTGCATTCTGCGCCTGAGAACTTTCCGATCAGATTGATGGCCGTTCTCGAAGGTTTCGACAACGTCCATACCTTCGAACAATATGGACCCTGAAGTTGGTTTCTCAAGGTACAAAATTACTTTACCAGTGGTAGTCTTCCCGCAGCCACTCTCCCCAACGAGCCCGAGCGTTTCACCTCCTGAGATGCGAAAAGATACATTGTCGATAGCGTGCACGTCGCCGACTTTCTTCTTTTGGAAAATTCCACGCTCAACAACATCAAAATACTTCACTAGGGAATTTACTTCGAGAATTGAGTGCCCTGGATCCTTTGTCGTCTGCATCTCAGCCATCTCAGCCTCTGCCTTCAAGTTTCAATTCCCGCCAAAGGTGGCAAGCCACAAAATGTCCTTCCTCCACTTTTTCCAGAGGAGGCTCCTGCCTCATGCAAATGTCTTTCGCGTACTTGCAGCGAGGATGAAATACGCATCCGGAAGGGGGTTCGATGAGATTCGGTATATTCCCAGGGATAACTTCGAGGGTACGCGTCTGTTTGACGCTTGGCACAGCTTTGAGCAGCGCTTCTGTATAGGGATGCTTCGGAGAATGGAACAACGTCGACGTATCCGCAACTTCCATCACTTTGCCTGCGTAAAGAACCGTGACACGTTCGGTCATGTCTGCGATTATACCCATGTCGTGGGTAATCATCACCATCGTCATGTTCAATTCCTTCTGTAACTGCTTCAATAATTCCAAGACCTGAGCCTGGATGGTGACATCGAGGTTGGTGGTTGGCTCATCGGCGAACAGCAGCATCGGCTCGCAAGACAGAGCCCGGGCGATGGCAATGCGCTGCTTCATTCCGCCACTCAGTTCGTGAGGATAGGCTTTCAACCTCTTTTCAGGCTCTTGTATGCCCACGTGCTCTAGAAGAGAGAGAGCTTTCTTCGACGCAGCCTCCTTCGTCAAATCTCGGTGAAGCATTAAGATGTCAGTTAATTGTCTTTCAACTGTGAGCACTGGATTAAGGGACGTCGTGGGGTCCTGGAATACGATCGCCATCTTCGGTCCTCGAAGTTTGCGCATTTCGTCATCCGATTTCGAGAGTAATTCTTCGCCCTCGAACCTTATGGACCCATCAACTATGCGCCCCGGCCGCGGTACGATGCGGAGCACGGATTGCGCGGTAACAGACTTGCCTGAACCAGATTCTCCTACTAGGCCAACTGCTTGTCCCTTGTTGACTTCGAGCGACATTCCATCTAAAGCCTTGACTACGCCAGCTTCGGTGAAAAAGTAGGTCCTGAGATTTGAGATTTCTAGGAGTTTTTCTGGCAATCGATGAGCCCACTCATTCACGAAGTCGTGGGTTGAGAGCGTCTGATAATCCGTCACCCATTAGATTGAAACCTAAGACGCAAAAGACTACGGCCAAGCCTGGGAATAGTGAAACCCACCAGGCGGTCCGAACGTAGGGGAACCCTTCGTTCAGCAGAAGCCCCCAAGTGGAAGTATTCGGATCACCGAATCCGAGGAAGCTCACGACGACCTCGGTCAATATGAAGCCTGCTATGTTGAGCGTTGCGATGACGATGACGGGTGACAGAATGTTCGGGACAATGTGGCGAAAGAGTAGCCTATATGATCCTGCTCCCAACGATCGTGCAGCTTGAACGAACTCCATTTCCTTCAACTTGAAAGTCTCTCCTCTGACAATGAATGCGATACCCGACCAGCCGAAGAACGCGAGTATGAGAACAATGAGTGTAAGCCCCAGGCCCTTGAAGACTAAGACTGAGAACACTCTTGCGAATAGAAGAATGAGAAGTAGGACTGGAATCACAAAGAACACTTGAGTGATTCCGAGCAATACGTCCGACACAATACCTTTGAAGTATCCGGCCAACGCTCCTACCGCAACACCAATCAGCGTTGTAATGAGAGTTGCCGTAAGCCCGACGTATAGGTCATTCCGCGTGGAGTCAACGGTTTCACTGAACACGTCTATTCCTGAGTCCTCGACTCCGAATGGATGGTTAAATGATGGTGGAGTCCCAGCGTCTCCCTCGTACAAAGAGAGATAGCTTCGAGGAGGGTACGCAACCACATATGGGCCTACCAACGCGACGACAACGAAGAAGATTACAATTGCACTACCGATTAGGCCTGATTTGTTTCGTATAAATCGACGCCAAGCGACTGCCCATTGACTCGCCCCTCGTTTACGACTACCCTGAGACAATCAGCCACACTCACTGTACCGTAACACGCGGGTCGATCATGGCGTACACGAGATCGGTCATCAGATTTGCTATCATCACCATCACCGTTATGACGATCGTTATCCCCTCTACAAGCGGTATGTCTAAAGTGGAGGCGGCTTGTGCGAACGCGTAACCAAGCCCCGGCCATGAGAAAGTTGTCTCCAAAGCAGGCGCACCCGCCATCGCCGCGCCGAATCCGAGTCCAATGATTGTGATTATCGGGCTAATTGCATTTCTCAGCGCGTATCGGTAAGTAACAGTTCGTTCACTTAGTCCGCTCGCGCGGGCCGCTAAGATGTAATCTTGCCGCATAACCTCGAGCATATTGGCTCGAACGAGCCGAACTATTGTCGCCAACTCAACATAAGTTAGTACGGCGGTGGGGAGAATCAGATGGGCTATCGGGTCAAGAATACTGTTGCCCCACCATGGGTAACTCACGCTAACTGCTCCACTGCTCGGCAGCCAACCGAGATCCAATGAGAAAATTACGATTAGCATAATTCCCAGCCAGAAAGTCGGCATAGAATACCCGAAAATTGCGGTGCTCGTTATGGCATAATCGGCCTTGGAATATTGATGCTTTGAAGAGAACACGCCCACTGGCACTCCTATGGCGACCGACAAGATCATTGCTAGAATCTGCAGTTCTAAGGTGGTTATTGTCCAGGGCCCAATCTGGGAAAGAACAGGTCTTCCCGATATCGACACGCCCAGGTTCCCGTGTACGAGATCCCACAACCAATACAGGAAACGTTCCCAAACCGGTTGATCTAGGTGATAGTAATCCGTTAGCGCCTTCAGAACCGCAGGGTTGGGGTTCCTGAGACCAGCGCGGATTAGATTTATCGGGTTTCCTGCCGCGTTTCCCACAGCAAAAGTCAGAATGGCAACTCCGAGGAAGACGGGGATCATGAATAGCAAGCGGCGAATAATGTAACGGATTAGGCTTGCCATGTCCTACCCTTACATCCGCAATGCGCGGACGTCAAGAAATTAATGTTTGCGTTGCGGTGGCCTCGTAGTCGGTTTCATACTTTTTGTGGGAAAGCCTAAATACGGTTCTTAGCTTCAACTGACATGAAATGAAATTGTCTAACAAATCTCTGAAATTCATTATTCAAGGCATATCCTTGGCACTTCTTATCTACGTTACTGCATCAACCGCGATTCCAGTTCTCTTCACCAACGTGTACGCGCAGACGCCGAGCCTATTTTCAGTTACTTTGATCGCTCCGACTGGTGGAAACACCGTGCGAAGACAGTACGCGAGTATCATAACCAGCAACATGATAGCTCTAGGCATCGACGCGAAGCTGTTCTACGTGACCTTCGACCAGCTCTCGAATCGACTCTTCGCCGCCACAGCCCCCCCAGGTTCATCATTTAGCCAGGGTGGATATGATATCGGATTTATCGGGTGGGGTTATACGAGCTACGTACCCGATTTTCGCGGAAACTTTGACGGGAGACCCTCATATGTTCCACCTGCTGGAAACAATTACGCATACTACAACAGTCCCACGTTGAACGGAATCTTCGACAAGCTTTACACCTCGACAGACACCGCGACACAGATTCAATTGACGCACCAGTTTCAGGACCAAGTCTTCAATGACGCTCCATACAACTACATATTCGAGCCAGTTAGCATCGTTCCAAGAGCGTCAAGGTTTACCCAGTGGGGTAACTCTACCCTCTACAGCGACGTCACCTTCCCCGGAGGAGACCTTCAACATTGGGGAGGCGGTAACACCTTCACCTTGGCAGAAGCAGCCAACATCTTCCCCGGCAACAACCTAAACCCCGCCCAAACAACCTCGTCGAATACCCAATATGCGTTTTACGTATTTGCCAACATCATTGGTGCAGCTCTACAGGAGCCTGATCCCCGTTGCAGTTGCTACGTACCTGGCACCGCTCAGAACTTCACCTCAAGCCCGGACGGAACCACTTGGACCGTCAACATAAAGCCGGGTGTAATGTTCCAAGATGGGGTTGAGGTTACAGCCGACGACTTCGTCTTCACCCAGTACGCGCTAACGAACCCAGGCACTGCTAGTACAGGCTTGGGTAGCAACATTTCATATTTGGGCAGCAAAGTCACTTTCACCTTCCTGAACGGAACTTCACGAGTCGACGATAACACCGGCCCGGGAGTTCCGGAAGCGGATGGCTGGTGGAAGGCTACTAGCCGATACCAGTTCCAGTTCCACATGCCGGCAGTCTATGCTTTCACAAGTGAAACATACACGGCCTTTTCTCCGTTCCCGATGCACATTATGGAGAAGTTTCCGTTCTCGACATGGGATAGTGCTCCGTTCAGTACCGCCAGCGGACCTTACACATACACTTGGGACACGAAGCAGTACGGAGGCTCGGGCAGCTATACCGCTACTGGTCCAGTGGGCGCCGGTCCGTACGAATTGCAGAACTATGACTTCACCAATAACATCGCAACCTTAACAAAGTTTCCGAGATACTGGAACGCTTCCGGATTGGAGTCAATAGGACAGTTTTCAATTAACACCTACAAGGTTCAGTGGATTAGCAGCAAAGACGCTGCAATCGCAGCGTTGAAGAACGGCCAGGTAGACATGCTCGATTCCCAGTACGGTCTTGCTAAGGACAAGCCAACACTCCAATCGATACCAAATGTCAATGTCATCGCCGCCCCTGAGTTGGGTTGGCAGGAGATGGGATTTAACATGAACAATCCAGTTTTCGGCACAGGAACCGCAACCCCCGCGGGACAGAGCGATCCAACTAAAGCAGCCCAAGCCGCGCGCGATATCCGTAAGGCAATCAGTCACATGATTCCACGTGACTTGATCATAAGCTCACTCCTCAGCGGTGCCGGATATCCACTCGCCAGCTTCCTAGGCCCAGGATGGGGCGTTTGGTACGACCCAACCGTCACACCTGACAACTACGACCTGAACGCGGCAGCGTCACTCCTGCAGCAAGCCGGCTACACTGTGAGCGTTACACCGCCCGCACTAATCGCCTACGCTGGAAGACCAATGCTTGGCAGCGGCTCGGTTACCATATCCGGAACAGGTCCCGTCGCTGATATGCTCGTGATGGTTCAGCAGAGCACTGACGGAGGTAACACGTGGACTGATTTCGCTCCACTACTAACCGACAACTCAAGCATGTACCAAACCACGGCACCAGCACCACCCGCCTTCGGCACCGTATGGTACAGGGCGAACTTCACAGGCATAGTCCCAACACCAGCCATAGCGGCCTCAATCCAGAATAGAACAACCACACTCAATGAAATGGAATTCCAACAATTAACCTCAAACAGCACCAATTGGCTTAACGGTAGAGTCCTATGGGCTCCACCCCCAGGCCAGTCACAAACTACGGACCCAATCGCCGTCTCGTCCGCGTCTACCGATGCAATGGTTGTAGGGATACCGATCGTCTTAATCATTGCAATTGTAGGCGTTGCTGTTTGGATGCGAAGCCGCAAGAAGAAATCAAGCACTGCAAAGTAGCGAAAGAATATGCGCGAGGAGGAACGCTTTAGCGTTCCCCTCTTTTTCTGTATCTTCCCTGCGCTAGGACTGCTCATAGAGTGCGAAGACTATCATCATCAAGAATAATATTAGACCACCGAGGAAGTACAATAGTGCCGTCCTCTCAGCTTCTTTATGTTTTGACGACGAATAACCCTCTTTGGAACCTAGGATTGTCTTCCTAAATTGAGCCGCTCCGATTGAGGTTCCTACGTCTAACAGACCTGCAAGCACGAATAAAATCGCGACCTCAATAAGCATCAGGTCTCCCATGATTTCGATGAAGCGGAAGCTTAGAAATGTCAGACCGTAGGCTGCAAGGCCATCGGCAACGAGTAAAATCAAAGCAAGTCGAACGGATCTACCTAAAACGGTAGGTAACGTTAACATAGCAGGAATCCCAAAACCGAATAATGTGCGCCAGGAATTAAGTTCGTGCTGAAGAGTTGGTATCCAGAAAGAGAGTTGAAAGAAAGAAGGACCCGCGACGACTTCGAACATACTCATTTGTTGCCACGTTAGCCATCATCACGATAATCATAGCAGCCTCATATTACCAAACGCTCCCGACAGTTGAGCATATTCCTGATGCGTTCGCATTCAACTTCCAAGAGTGGATGGCTTACGTTCCGGCCAATGCCGAGTACGTCGGGTACGTAAATTATGAGGAAGCTTACTCAGTTAGCGGTAACTTGTCACTCTTTGGCGAGAGGGTTCTAATTGAACTCCCTCAATTGGGGTTCGAAATCATTCCCTTGGATCTCACGTATGAAGTAGCGATTCAATTACCTGAACCGACATTCAGCGGTTCGGCACTGCTGCTTCAGGTTTCTACCGGAAAGCAAACGAGCCTTTCCCACGAACTTGAAGCCGCCAACCTCACAAAGATTCCCCCTCCCCGCACCTATGACGGGTTTGCGCTCTATGGATTACTAATGCAGGAACTCGGAGACATGAGCCCAAGCCTTGGCTACTTGACGGTTGTTAATCACCACATAATTCTTAGCAATGACAAAAATACAGGCTTACAGAACGTGCAAGCGATCCTCGATCAAATACGCTCAGACAGAAGTAGCCTATTCGACGACTTGACGGTAAGAAGAAGCGTATATGCGACCGGGGTTACAGACCAGAGTTACATTGCCCTCTTTGTTGGTCGCTTTTCAACTCAACTTAATGATAGTGAGATGGCGACGAAATCCGTAATCGGAAACGGGGGGTCGATCCAAGTATCCAGAGCGTTGCTTTTTTCGTCACCTGACGTTGCCCTTGCTCGTTGGGATGATGCACATCGAGTCTATGAAAATGCTGCCAGTTATCAGGTTCTTGATTCATGGTTGGTAGTGACGTACGACTATCCGATTACAAGAATCCAGGCTGAAATAATCGGCATATAAGTTCATATCGCATTAAGTGCAGCGACAGGTTCTTAATGGAAAGCTAGTACGATTAGTGTAGAGCGTTCCAGATGCCTAAGTCGTTTTTGGCCGTCCTTGTTTTCGTCGTTGCTCTAGTGGCTTTGGTTCCGGTGGCCGCCGCTTTTCAAATCAGCTCAAACGGTTCCCCTACGGTTACGCCGACTGACCTGCAGACTAAGGTGTATCAGGACCCGGACGGAAATGTTCACGTATTGTGGCTCGTTCCAGGACTGAATGATTCGGTGAATGGGCCAGGCATATGGTACAGTAAGTACAGCCCCAATGGGACAGACACGATCCCGCCGACTAGAATCACGAACAGCACGACCATCCAGGCGGCTGACATGGCGGTCGATAATAAGGAAAATGCAATCATAGTGTGGTCAGATGATGTTGTAACGAAGGCGTCAGTATCGTCGGCGCTATATCTTCTGCACTTCAACTCAAGCAAAACGCAAAAAAACGAGATTCTGGCCACGCAGGGCTCGCTTATCTTGTGGCCTTCTCTGGCAGGAGACAAAAACGGCACAATTTACATGGCATGGACTGAATACGACCCTAGCACCGAGTATGCGATCGTGGAATACGGGACGATCAGATCTGCAACCGTTTCCCTAGAGAAGCAAATCGCATCGTATAACGGGGTACCCTCATTTCCACCTAAGGCGAGAGTGGTATTGGATAATTCGTCGGGACCCTTGCAAGTTGCGTGGGGAGAGAGCCAAGCGGATGGGCAATTTGATTCAACGGTCAACTATGCAAAAGTTGGATTCAATGGCACGGTCCTCGATAGGCTTCAGGTGGCAAGATTTGCCGCAACGCTTCGTGACTTAACGATTACGCCGACTACGGGGCAGGACGGAGCCTTTGTCGTCTGGCAAACGCAAACCTCGAACGAGTCAGTCTACGTCTCAGAGATCTCCGCAGGCGGGCAGCTTGCGTATCTGAAAGAGCTTAATTACACCACGGGACAATCGAAGTACCTTGCGTTCTCTGCCGATGGAAAAAACAACCTCTATGTTATGTGGTATCAGCCTTCAGTGCTGGCCGCGACTACCATATCCATGCAAGCGCCTCCCACGAACGTAACCTACCTACGGATGAACCTTAACGGAGTCATTGTTCAGACCGGAAGTGACATGTTTAGATCGCCTATAATCGGAGTGACAGTTCTGAATGATGGAAACTTGTATGGCGTTTCCCCGGATGGCCTAGTGAATGTTGTAACACCGACTCAAGCGCAGAACAACTCGGTCTGGGTGGCCACAGTTGCCTTGATGAGTTGTATGGGTGTTGCTGGCTCGCTTTGGATTGAGGAAGGGCGTTACAAGTGGATTGCGTTCTGCTCAAGATTAGCATCACCTTCACCGAAGCAGTCGAGAGCCATTGGTCAGGACGTTTTGAGGTTACTGATTAGGAAACCGGGGCTGAACATACACGACATAAAGCGGCACATCGGTAGCCGCGATGTCGGAACGTCGTCATTGATTGGGATGGAGCGAACAGGCTTGATAGCCTCGTTCCGAGACGGGTTCTCTCGCAGATTCTATGTGAAGGCAATTGAAGGTGAGTTGGTTGACTCTCTCCGGAACCGAATCATGCTTTGGGTTCTCGATCATCCCGGAATATGGGAGGCACAACTTGCTAAGGACCTTAGGCTCAGCCAACAAATAGTCCATTATCATTTGAAGAATCTTAGGGAATCGAAGTTGATAACTGCAATGGAGGACTCGGAGGGGGGCCGTAAATTCTATCGCTTCGCCTATAGAGTACCTTGCCCGCCGGATCAATAATTGAAGGAATACTGGCACATTTCCACGTGAGCGGAGCCATATCGAGCTTTGCTGTGTTGTGTGTAATCGTCCGGGAAGTTTCGGGGTTGAAAGAAATTCCAAACATTGAATTGACGTAAAACATTCGTTCTTCTACAATTATAGAAATAACAAGCTGACTCGACTTGATCCTATCGGTCAGCTGGCGGAAAAGCAATACTGCACGTGGAATTATCGGAAACGGTTCAGAAGTTGGACGATATTAAGCAGCGTCGCGATTCCAGTATTGCTCGGCTTGAATTTACGGAACTACCAAATATTACCGGCGAGTTTCTGATCACAACGGCTCCTATCTGTTCTCGTGCTTCCCCCATGAGCATGTGAGCCGCTGAAGCTAGATCGTCCGCGATATTGGTCTGAGTAACTCTTACCTCTCGCCCATACAGGTCTGGTTTAGAGCGATAGTCATGCACGGGTTCAAACCCAGAAGATCCAATTGCGAGGCCGATAGTTCCCAGTCGAAGAGGTGTCACTCGGCTGTCAACAATCTCCACTCCGAGACAAGTAACCCCCTTCCGGGTTAAGTGCTTACGAAGCCGAGAAGCTGATTTGTCGGAGTTCCTAGGCCACAATGTCGCCGTCCCTCGCGGGGAGTTTTTCAAGTCCACTCCTGCATTTGCCGTTAAGATCCCATCTTTGATGGTGAGGAGAAAGCCGAGGATTCCACCAAGAATATAGTCGGCTTCCTGAACGACTATAGATGCAAGGTGCGTGTCCATTTTCCATTGTTCTGACAATCGTACGGCCTTGGCCGACACCCTAATTGTGTCGAGTCTGAGGATGCGATTCTCGCAACATGATACAATTTTGCTCGCTACAGCGAGCACATCGCCATTCCGTAAACTCAGGTTTCTACGTCTCAGTGTGCGGTCGACGAGTTCATTGAGATCTTCACCTTGCTTGACGAACGGGAATCTCACTGGCAGCAAAGTAACAGAGGTATATCGCCTCAATGTCTATCAATGGTGAAGATCTGTTCCGGAAAATGAGTAAATCTGCTCGGTTAAACCATTCTTGCGACCAGAGTTGCCATTTCTGGGCCTCTGTACCCGAGTTCGCCCCTGCTCCCGTGAGGGCGCTTGGTGCTCGTGGCGAACCCGCCTGATGGGGGATGCAACCGAAATACAGGTTTGAGACCCTTCTGCCACAGCTGCTTCAATGTGATACCACCGTCTGCAAGTGCGGTCACCAATCCGTCTACTGTTTCTACCCCGAACTTATCTTTGACCGATTTGTCTGTTATTCGGAGCCCGCCAAGAAGCTCTCCTCGTTCCTTTAGCAACATTGCAATGTCTCTGGCCTTAACTTCGCCCCATGTCACGGAATCTTTTGCTTGACGCAACGTAGCTAGTACGTTCGCGTTATTCTCCAAGAGAACAGCGTTGAATTTTCTGTTCAGTCTAAGGGTCGTTAAGGTTTCTTCAGTTTGAATAGGCATGCCGAAGGACCCCTTGAGTCGTACTGCAAAGAGGAAGACTTTTTCGGGTGCAACTTGGACTGCCTTCTTTTGCGGTTGTGCCGCTTCCTTTCCAGCGGGTTTCTTGGAGGGAACTGCCCGTTTGCGAGGGACGTGTGCCTTGGCTTTCCGAGTAGCCTTGGGCTTTGTCTTGTGCTTCTGGGGAGTACTCATTTGCTTGTTTCCGGCTGTGACGCGTTTATCTTCGCCTCTACTTGGGCGACGAGATCCGGTAGATCCTCAGGCTTAAGTTTGTTTTTCAAGTACACCGAGAATCTCTTCTTGTGGGTTTCTGCTTCCGAACTGAGCTGTTTTGAATAATTGCTAACGTGTTGACCTTTGATGCGTTCCACTTTGGGAAGCACGGTTTCTTCGTGCGGGATGGTCAGACCCGCGTTTAGAGCTCCCTTCGCCGCTGCGAAAATGCGCGAGCCAGGTCCTCGTGCGTATAGGCCGATATCTAAGATTGCTTGAGAGACGCCATTAGCTTTGGCTCTTCTGCCAGCCAGTAACCCCGTCAAGTATGCGGCAGGCATGTTACCGCAAGGTGCCTTCCAACCGAACTCTTTCAACTCGGAGGAATGCGCGCTAGCGAGCACGAAATCGCCTTCCGGCTTCGCTTGGATAATCTGCGCTCCTAAATGCTTGTTCGTTGGACGGATAACGAACCGTGCAATTCCCGATTTTACCAGCTTCTCTCTTTTCCCGTAATGTGTTCTTCCCTCGCGCCTCCTGCGGAACGGGAGATTATATTGTGGTCCTTTTGCCAACTTCCACGACTCTCTTCGAAGTAAACCCGAGTTCTCAGTGCGGAATTAAAGCGTTTCCAGTTGAGCAATTTCAAAAGACATAGGCGAGCAGACGCCCGCCCGTTTTGGCCGTCCTGGCGTCCATATGCGATACCACTCCCTTCGGCGTACTCACAATGAGGACGCCGACGTCTCGTGAGGGAAGGTATCGTTCCTCCCAATCCTCGATCTCGGGCATCCTCACAGCATACCTCGGTTTGATAACGCCGCATTTATTCACGCGACCCAACAGCTGGATTCTGTATTTACCAGCGCGGCCATCGTCGATGAATTCGAACTCGCCAATGTAGCCGTTCTTTTGCATTACACGCAGAACTTGTCCCATCAACTTTGATGCTGGCCAAGCTATGCATTCGCGCTTGTGTCTTCGTTCATTATTGTAGATGGTGTTAAGGGCATTTGATAGTGGATCGAGTAGCGTCATCTATTTCGCCCGTGATTTCAAGTTCTAATTGCTCTCTTCGCCCGGCCAGTCTGTCGGGCGGCGATCATTCCAACCTTTCTTCCGGGCGGCGTGTTGCGACCGACGGTTGTTGGTTTTCCTGCGTGTTTGTGCCGTCCGCCTCCGTGAGGATGTGATGCTGAAATCATGGCCTGCCCCGTGGTAATTGGCCAGACTCGTCCTCGTGCTCTCATTAACCTCTTAGCGTTTCCAGCCTTTAGGAATGGTTTCTCAGTTCTTCCCGCTCCGGCAACGACGCCGACCATAGCCATGCATTTGTCGTTCATGTAAACTGATTTTCTTGAGGGCATGCGAACCTCAGTTCCCTGCGGAGTGTGCGCTACAATCATGCAAGAGGTTCCTGAAGATTTGGCTAAGCGACCACCATCCCCAGGGCGCAACTCCACGCTTGATACGAGTGTTCCTTCGGGTATGCGGCCCAGGGGTAAAACGTTTCCAACGTCCGGCGAGGCGTCGGGCCCGATGGTTATCCCTTGATTTAATGCGAGACCTTCTGGCGCGGTCAAGCAACAGGCGGTGCCATTGACGAACTCAATCAAGGCAAGTGGAGTGCCCCTTGCAGTTTCATGCATAATCTCTCTGACAACGCCCTTCAGTGAAGGGTAGGCTGGTGCCGTAGCTGGGAACCGTGCGGGCGCGATTCGCCTGAAGGATCGGGAGACGAAGACCGACCCGCCCCTTCCTCTCCGTTGGACACGAATCTGCTTACCCAAGAATTATCATATCTATGACTGTTCTAATGGATTCTGAGTTTTATTCGGCGAGCGGTTCGGGATGAGCAAACATAAACCTTGTGGTTAAGTCAATGACTAAGTTGGTGGTGTGAATGCCACTCTCAATCGTTTATCGAAGGGGTAGCCTTGAAGATCTTTCAAGGCTGCAAATTTCTGAAGGCCTTTCCGCTACTACTGAGAGCATCGAATTTAATGTCCTCGGCATTGGGCATGAGTTCTGGATTGCGGTCGAAGAAGGAAGGATCATTGGATTAACTGTGCTTAGCCGATCAAGTGTGAACGAAATCATAATCGTTTACCTCGAAGTAGCGCCTTCCCACAAAAGCCGCGGTGTTGGCACAGGCCTAATCCAAGCTATCTTGGATCATTATCCCCAGAGCGAATTCTCGGTCATACCATTCGATGGAACAGAGGAATTCTACAAACGTCTCGGATTTGAATCAGCAAAGAATTGGGAAATGCGTAAGCGAGCGTCATATACACGGGCGAAATGAGTCGCAGGGGTCTACTACCCAGTATGGAGGTCGCAGGCAATGTAATGCCCCGTGTCCCGTTGAAGAAGCTCGGGTATTTCAGCAGAACACTTGTCGAATACGAATGGGCTACGTAGGGTGAACCACACATCCAGCTGGAAGATTCAACGCGCTCGGAATCTCCCCTGCTGGTATTTTCCATAGTTTCGTTTGAGCAGCTTGGAGTTCAGAGACTCGCTGTCAGTGAAAGTATATAACGAACGTTAAATAGAATGCGATTGCGTTCGCGCCATCTTCGAGTTGAAGGCAAACGTCAAATGATGCAAGCTCGGAGCAAGACATATCGGCAGGTCCACTTTCGGCGTGAACAATCCAAACGGAGCTGCAAGTATTTATCGGATTTCTCTCTGAGGTTAATGGAATCAGCGAAGTGAGGCAGGTTCGTAAATGCAAAGCGGTGACCGTTATCGTATAATCCTGATTGGAACCAGCCACAAGCATGCGCCCATACACATCAGAGAGAAGCTGAGCTTCTCACCCGAAACGCTCTTCGGCCGACTAAGGTCAATTCGTGAATTATGTACTTCAGTCGAAGAAGTCGTAATTCTCTCAACGTGCAACAGAACCGAGATCTACGTCGTTAGCACGGATGTCGAAGCCTCTTCTCAGTGGATTTCTCGAAACCTAGCTGAATGGAGTCATATTTCGGAGCCGGACTTGACCGCGCACCTGTACAGGCTTGTCGACGAGGAGGCCGTTCGCCACCTGTTCCACGTTACGCTAGGCCTTGATTCAATGGTAGTCGGAGAGAGCCAGATTGAGGCTCAAGTTAGGGAATCCCTCAAGTCTGCAAAGCAGGTAGGAACGGCGGGCCGGATTCTGTCAGATCTCTTCCAGCACGCAATGCGAGCCTCTAGAGAAATTCGAAAGCAAACCGGCCTAGCGAATGAGAGCACGTCGGTCAGTGAAGCCGCGATTTCATTGCTTAAGAAAACTACTCACGTCATCCCGCTAAGAGGAATATTGTTAGTTGGAGCCGGAAAAATGATCACGCTCGCAACTGAGGATCTGTCGAGCTTGGGCACAAAGAACGTCTTGGTCGGGAACAGGACAATCCAGCGAGCCCAAGAGGTGGCAAATCGCGTGGGTGGAAAATCAATACCGCTAGATAAAATTCCCGAGGCACTTAGAGAGATCGATGCAATACTCAGTTGCATCTCTGTTCCAGACTACATAGTGAAGCTGCCTGATGTAGAAACGGCCATGCACGCACGGAAGGGTCGCCAGCTAGTTATGGTTGATGCGTCCGTTCCGCGAAGTATCGAACCTGAGGCAGCTCACGTTCCTGGCGTCCAATTGTTCAACATCGATGACCTCGCTCCGGACATTCAGGCCAGTAGGGCTAAGGTCCTTCAATCAAAGATTGAATATGCCAGCAATCTGATTGAACAAGAAGTGCAGAACTTTTCCAGCAAAATTAGGACCTACGATGCCAATGCTACACTCAAGAACCTGAGAGAGTTAGCGGAGCAAGTTCGAGAAACCGAACTTGAACGGGCTCTCAGAAAAATGGGGAAGATATCTGAACGCGAGAAGGTCATACTCGACATCCTCACAAGAAGAATTGTCAACAAACTCCTCTATGAACCGACAGCGCGATTAAAGGAACATACTGGCAAGGGGGACGGAGAGACTTACGACGCCGTCATACGAGAACTCTTCGCAATCAATCAAGGCGAAAAGTAATGCGAAACGTTCTCAAACTGGGGCTCTCGACCTTCACGTGTATCTGTGCGAGGGTTGAGGAAATACTAGACCAGCTCGGATGAACCGCCGAGTTTTCTACGATGCAGAAGAGAAGAAGATCTCCAGCTCGATGTGAGGAGTAATGAGAGTAAAGAAATCTGAAGCTCTTTACGAGGCGGCATCGAAACTTCTTGTTGGCGGGGTCGACAGTCCAGTCCGTGCTTACTTGGCGGTCGGAGGAACTCCGCCCTTCATAAGAAACGCGAAAGGGGCAAGAATCTACGATGAGGATGGAAATCAATACCTTGACTACGTCTGCTCCTGGGGTGCCCTCATCCTTGGTTCATCACACCCTAAAGTTGTAAGCGCAATCCAGCGCCGCCTTCCCAAAGGAACGAGTTACGGTGCGCCGACGAGGTTGGAAACCGAACTCGCTCGTCTAGTAACCAGCGCATTTCCGTCAATTGAGAAACTACGATTCGTTAACTCGGGCACGGAAGCGACTATGTCGGCAATTAGGCTTGCCCGAGCTTACACGAACCGCGAAAAAGTGCTGAAGTTCGAAGGCTGCTACCACGGACACGTCGACTCACTTCTCGTGAAAGGCGGTTCGGGGATGGCGACACTCAGCACCCCTGATTCCGCCGGTGTTACGGAGGCCGAGGCCGAAAACACTCTCATAGCTCCATATAATGACTTGGAAGTCGTAGAGGCCTGTTTCGAGAGTTCCGAGGAAGAAATCGCCGCCGTGATCGTGGAACCCATCGCCGGTAACATGGGGTTGATTCCGCCTAGACCAGGTTTTCTTGAAGGATTGAGGAGTATTACACGAAAACACAGGTCTTTGCTTATCTTTGACGAAGTAATCTCTGGTTTCAGAGTTGCGCTCGGCGGCGCCCAGCAACTTTACCGAATCGAAGCTGATCTAACCTGCCTCGGCAAAATAATCGGCGGCGGCTTGCCAGTTGGAGCCTACGGAGGTCGCGGGGAAATCATGAAACTGGTTGCCCCTGAGGGCCCAGTCTACCAGGCTGGAACATTGGCGGGGAACCCTCTCGCAATGACCGCTGGAATTACTACGATAGAAGAACTTCTCAAGAAGGGATTTTACGAAGCCTTGGAGAGAACATCGTTAGAGTTCCAGAACGGACTCCTAAAAGCCGCGAAGACAGAACGGGTGCCTTTACGACTTAATCGCGTAGGGTCGATGGTTGGACTATTCTTCACCGATCAAGAGGTGTTTGACTACTCCTCCGCAAAGTCGACTGATACTGGGAGGTATTCAGCCTTCTTCCATTTCATGCTTGATAGCGGAATCTACCTCCCCCCGTCGCCCTTCGAGACGATCTTTCTTTCGTCCGCTCATACCGCAGCTGATGTCACGCGTACGGTGAGAGCCGCTGCGCAGGCGTTCGGAAAAACCACGAAGTGAAAGTAGGTTGAAGGCGGACTTAAGACAGTGTGGGCTCAGGTCTGGTTTCTTCGATCACAGGTTAATCCAATACCAGCTTTCTTCATTGCCCCCAGCTTCTTGACTCTTCCCGCTTATTGTTCTTATGGAGGTACAGACGCGCTACTTTCAGTCACCAAAATCGTCGGCGTAGAACCCGACGTTCAGCGTCCATGATAGATTCGAAGAGTCGGTCCGAGACACGATGTGTCCGCCTAAGGACAACCTTAGCTTCTCCAGGGCCAATTCTTCTTCCAGCGAGAACGTATGCCGCTACTTTCCCATATTTCTGGAGCAGCCCTGCGCTTGCCTTGAGATCGTCGCGAACTCTCTCCTCCCGCTCCGATAACCTACGTCCATTCTTCTTCCCAATCTTCCCGACGAATTCAGGAAGCTCACTAGTGATTCCAATTTTGCCGGTTTTGCAACTCGGGCAAGAGAAGTCGGTCGGCATATCTTTGACCATTTGAATTCGGGCATAGGCAAAGCAGGTTGGGCATGCCATAGTCCTCGATTCATTTAGTATTCGTACCTTTGCGGACTCAACGAGTATTCTTTTCATTTTCTCAGGCGGGATCAGATCCGTTTTTCGGCTTATCCGCTCAATTCCAATCCTTGCGATCGGGCTTGCTTCTTGTGTGCGGGCGGCCACTACAAGCTCGATTTCACTGCCGAACTTTGTGATGACCTGAAGCGTGTTCTGTACGTCCAAATCCTTCTCCATAGTTTCTTTGAACGCCTCCTCCATGATTACGGTCCCCTCAAAGCTTTTCATCACTTGACGGAGGCTGATGCTTCCAAATTCCGCCCATTTGGTTATCGCGCCAAATCTTTTCGCGACGTGGACCAAGCGGCGTTTGAACAAGCCGGTCTTCTTCGATGCTTCAGAGACCAGGGTTTGGACATCCATGGTTGCAAGTCTGCGGAGGGTTTGCGCAACTTTTTCCGCATTAGCCGACCCAGACGTTTGTACAACAATTCTGTACGCGTCTTGTTGGACTCCTATCGTGATGCCGATTTCCTCTGACAGAACGTGCCCGACCAATCGCGCTAGTGTCCTGTTGACTAACAATCCAAAATGGGCGTTGATAATAACGAAATCTTCCCAGTCCTCCAACAGGATGCGTCTATCGGTGGGAACTTTAAGGCCGAGCGAGATTTGTTCGAACGTTTCGCTTAGTGAACGATCTATGGTTTCAGAATCGGCTGGATAATCCTCACAGAGCTCCTGAACGAGGTCCGACCCACTCCTCCTCGCCTCGAGGCCTTCTTCGATACGCCTTCGTATTGCACCGACTTCTTGGCTAATTTCAAATGGGACTGGGATTTCTTCACCCACCCAACTAGGGATTGAACCCGTTGGATCTCGAATAGGCTTAACGTATATCTTGTCTCCTCGGATGCTCATCATTTTCCAAGGTGATCCACGGACTATGAATTTCCGACCAGGCTCTCCATACTCGGCGACAAATGCTTCGTCGAGAACTCCAACAGCTTCATCCTTTCCTTCATCAATAATCAAATACTGTTTCTCGTCAGGTATCATGGATAGCTTGCCAAAGTAGTACGTGAAAAGCGCCTTAACTCTTCGAGGCCTAAGGATTACGTTGTCCTGCGGCGAATACCATGCCAGCCTTGGAAAGCGAGAGTGCATGTAATTGATTACGCCAATCAGATCTTGTTCGGTCAACTCCGCGTATGGGTAGGCCTTTGTGAAAATGTCCATAATTTCGTTGACATACCACCTCCCTTTCTGTATCAGCAAGCCGACTAATTGGTGGGCTAGGACATCCAATGGTTTGTATGGGATTGAAACTGGCTCAAGATTTTCGTCCAGAGCACGCCGGGCAATAACCATCGCCTCCAAGGTGTCATCGGAGTCTAATGCCACTATCATCCCATCCGCGATTCTACCAATCCTATGGCCGCTCCTGCCAACACGCTGGATGAGCCTAGTGACCTGGCGCGGGCTCATGTATTGAATCACGAAGTCAACATTACCCACATCAATCCCGAGCTCCAAGGATGAAGTGGCAACTAGCGCTCGAAGTTGGCCATCTTTCAATCCCCTCTCGGCACTGATGCGAGATGGTTTTGCGAGTGAACCATGGTGGATCGAGATTGGGAAGTCAATGTCCCAGACTTTCATTCTGCTAGCAAGAATCTCTGCAATTGCCCTAGTATTGGTAAATAGTATGACGGACCGATGGGATTCGATCAGCTCTCGCATGAGCCGGAGGCGAGCCGCCACATCCGGGTGAGTGTAGAGTCGCGCGGCCAAGGCCACATCTCGGGCCCCAGGCTTAGGACAGGTAACCTCAATGTGTACCTCCCTGCCCACAGGGACGTGAACTATCGTGGCTTCTCTCCCGGTGCCGACAAGAAATTGAGCCACCTTCTCAGGCGTGCCTATGGTCGCCGAAAGACCGATAACTTGAAAATCATGCATGGCCGCCCACCGCAGTCGCTCAAGGGCAAGGGCGAGCTGACTGCCACGCTTGTCTTCGGCCAACTCATGGACCTCATCAATTATGATGAACTTTACGGCTTGCAAATGCCGCTTCATAACGCGGCCCGTCAAGATTGCCTGAAGCGTTTCAGGGGTTATAATCAGCAGGTCTGGAGGGTTCTTTGCCTGAAATGTTCTTTCCTTCGTCTCAGTATCCCCGTGCCGAACCGCGATTCTTAGATCAAGTTTCTTCCCCCACCATTCGAAACGTTCGAGCATATCTCGGTTCAACGCACGGAGGGGGGTGATGTAGAGTATCTTGATTCCCCGGTCCTCTCCACGGTCTGTGATATACTTGCTCAGGACAGGCAGTATCGCCGCCTCAGTCTTGCCCGAAGCGGTCGGTGAAATCAGTAGAACATTCTTTCCGGCTAGGATTTCAGGGATGGCCTTCAGCTGTGGATCTGTGGGTGAACTGAAACCACGCTCCTCAATGGCCTCTCGTATGGGTTTCGCGAGTTCATCGAACACGGTGGATTGAAGACCCATGCTGAAGCCCCAGCTCCCGGTACCCCGCCGGATGTAAAAAGCTCAACGAAAGTTTAAGGCGGTAACATCCTTTTACATGCCGTTGAAAATGCCACCCTTGGGTGAGAACGTTGACACTTCGCCAGCCAATCGTAGTTGTACTCGGGCATGTAGACCATGGAAAGACAACTCTATTGGACAAAATTCGGGGGACGACGGTTGCGAAACGAGAAGCTGGCCAGATCACCCAAATGATAGGCGCCAGCTTACTTCCAAGCAAGACGATTGAGGAAATCTGCGGCGAGTTACTGAAGCAGTTTCATTTCGAACTCAAAGTTCCGGGCTTGCTCTTCATTGATACCCCTGGCCACGAGACCTTCTCGAACCTAAGGCGAAGGGGTGGTTCTGCTGCTGACATCGCAATCCTCGTAATTGACATGACGAAGGGAGTTGAACCACAAACCGTAGAATCATTAAACATTCTGAAGAGTAGAAAAACACCATTCATAGTCGCCGCGAACAAAATTGACGCAATCAAGGGATGGAAATCAGCACCGGAAATCTCTTTCCTGACTTCGTTCAAGAATCAGGTTCCCGAGATACAGACGGAACTCGATAACCATGTGTACACAATTATTGGAACACTTTCTAGGCTCGGCTTTCGCGCAGAGAGGTTCGACAGGATTTCTGACTTCACCCAAACTATCGCTATCGTCCCCGTGAGCGCCAAGACTGGGGAAGGCATTCCCGAATTGCTCGCAATACTGACCGGGCTAACTCAGGCATACTTGTCGAATGAACTCCAAGTCACTTCGGGCCCGGCAAGGGGAACTGTGCTCGAGGTAAAGGATGAACCTGGCCTCGGGAAGACTATCAACGCCATCATCTATGACGGCTCGCTAAAGGTCGATGACACAATAGTACTCGGGGGGCGAGAGAAACCAATAGTCACCGAAGTCCGCGCGATTCTGGTCCCCAAACCTCTAGATGAAATCAGAGACCCGCGTGACCGATTCACAAGCGTAAAGAGGGTTACGGCAGCATCGGGGGTCAAGATCGCGGCTCCCAACTTGGAGACCGCACTGGCTGGCTCTCCGCTTTACACGGTTGTAAAGGGAAAGAACGCCAAGGAGTATGTTCGAATCGTTGAAGACGAGGTTGAGAAGCTTAGAATCAAAGCGGAAAGATCGGGCATTGTTCTGAAGACGGATACTCTTGGTTCACTCGAAGCTGTGACGGAGGAACTCTCTCGCCACGATGTCCAGATTCGCCTCGCCGACATAGGCGACGTATCAAGGCGAGATGTCGTTGAGGCAGAGGCGGCGGGCCAAGAGGATAGGCTCGTGGCTGTGGTCTTGGCATTCAACGTGAAGGTTCTGCCCGATGCTGAAGAGGAAGCCAAGGTGGCTGGAATACCGGTCTTTCACTCTGATGTAATCTACCACATGATTGAAGACTACCTAAGATGGAGCGATGAGCAACGCACGGCAGGAGTAAAGGCCGAATTAGACCTTCTCGTGCGACCCTGCAAAGCAAAGGTCCTGACCGGGCTTATTTTCAGGAGAAGCAAACCTGCCATAGTTGGCGTCGAAATACTTTCCGGCCGACTGAAACCGAAAATTCACATGATCACATCATTCGGGCGAAGACTAGGCGAACTTCAAAAAGTACAGGACCAAGGGAAGGATATCCAGGAAGCCGTGGTCGGCATGCAGGTTGCTGTCTCAATCGAAGACGGGGTGGTCGGACGCAATATTTCCGAAGGCGATACAATCTACGCTGACGTTCCAGAGAGACATTTGAAGACGCTCATGACCAAGTTTCCCGTTGAACTTACGGAGAGCGACCAAGTCACGATTAAGGAACTAATCCAAATTAAGAGGAGAGAGAACCCGGTCTGGGGCTTCTAATCTACTTTAACAGAAATTGACGTTCCGTAGGTTTCGAATATTTCGCGAGCTCATTTGTCTGGAAGAAAATAGCCATCTCACGTTTGGCGTTATCTTGTGAGTCTGCGGCATGAATCGCATTTGGGGTGATTTGGAGGGCAAAGTCACCCCTCACCGTGCCGGGCGCAGCATTCAGGGGATTTGTAGCACCCACCAAACCCCGAACCACACTTACGGCATTCGGTCCTTCCCAAACCATCACAAACACTGGGCCTGAGGTTACATGGGAGACGAGTTCTTGGAAAAACGGTTTCCCCTTATGTACTTCGTACAGTCTTTGCGCCTGTTCTGAAGTCATCTGGATAAGTTTGCCGCCGACTAGCAGTAATCCCTTCCTTTCGAAACGGGAAACAATTTCTCCAATGAATCCTCGCATCACGCTTTCGGGTTTGAGGAAGGAGAAGGTTTGCTCTGTTTGCAATTCTCCTTCCCTTACTTACCTCTTTCCTTCTTTCCGTGGTAAACTGTCCACTTTAGCTTTCTTGGGTCTCTGCCGTAAACCATGAGGCTTTTCCGGCATTTTGATGAGCAAAAGTATTGGATTGATCCATCATTCTTAACGAACATTATTCCAGTAGCCTGCGGAAAGTCTTTTCCGCAGAAGGAGCACGTGAATGTTCTCGGCAAATTGCAGGCGCGACTCCCTACCGGATCTTCTTTGCTTCTCTTTCAGTTTCCCGTAGCATCAAGACGTCGCCGGTTCTGATTGGGCCTTTGATATTTCTTGTTATGACTCGACCCTTATCGCGTCCTTCCAGTATTCGGACGCGGACCTGGATAACTTCGCCGGTTACGCCGGTTCGTCCAATGATTTGGGTGACCTCGGCGGGGGTAATGGCTTCTTCAGTGCGTTCCTTCGCGGTGCTCATGCCTGTTCTTGTCCTTTGGCTCCACCCTTTCTGAACTGTTGCGTCGCGTCAGCCAACTCCTTTAGAGTCTTGGCGCCTTCACCGCCATCGAGTATGGAGACCGCTGCACAACCAACATCAATGCCGGCAGCCCGACCAAGATCGAGTTTGCTAGGCACGAATAGGAATGGTATCTTCCTCTCTTCGCACAAGATGGGTAAGTGTGCAACCACTTGCGGAGGGTCAACATCCTCTGCTATCAGAACGAGCTTTGCGACGGCACGTTCAATCGCTTTGGTACTTTCATTGGTTCCTTTTCTTAGCTTTCCCGAGTCCTTGGCCACTTGCACAACCTGTAGTGCTTTGTCGGCCAATTCCTTAGGGACTTCGAACTTAACGTAGAACGACTTTGGCATTCGCTTCACTGCACATTTGCCAATTGGCTAGCGTAACCACCGGTGAGCCTTTTAAGAACATTTCTGCGGGGGGGATGACGCGTCAACTCTCCCCTTTGACTGGAAAAGGCCGCGATCTGGGAATAGCTTCACGTTGCGTCAATTGCGTGCCCGCCAAACTTGAATAGGCACCTTAACGGTGACAAGCCGTTAGCCTTCGTCTCGTTACCGAGTAATGATTGACGATGATCTCCGCGAGTGACCTCCTCCAAATATTAAGCGAGATTCATCAATACGCAATCCTACTTGTAGAACTACGAGAAGCGACGACCCTGGGCATTTCGCACTCAGCCGGGGATAGGATGACGTACTTCAAGTTGCAAGGAGGACTTAGCCAAGCAGACAGAAGCAGGTTGGCAGACGCATTTTACTCCGGCAAGATTCCTGAAAACGTAACGCCACTAGCAGTGGAAGACTTCCTAAGAGAAATTGAAGGAAAGAAGGCTAAGCACATTTGGTTGGAAACTGGCGGTAGAGAACGTAGGGAGCATGGATTCATGAGCATCTCCGAATTGAAAGCCTTCTTTCGCGGGCATACGCCCCGGTAAGAAATTCTGGCAACGTTAATTGCTGCACGTAAGTAGTCACTGTTACGAGCAAAAACGTCGCATAATGAAGCGTTTCGGAGTATATAATAGACTACGAGCCTTAACCAACAAGCGTTGTGAAGTTTGCGGTTTCAGTTTTCGCTGAGTTCATAATGATCGTTGGTGAAGGGTTGGGTGCCTTGTCGCTACCCGGCTCGGTTCACCAGGTATATCGCTACCATAATGCTGATGACCCCGGTTCCCTGAAGCAGGTTGACCTTCTCTCCGAATATTAGGTATGAGCTCACTAGAGCTACGATCAGCACCATGAAGAAGTATGCAGCAAGGGACGAGGCACTGTAGCGTTTCATCAGATGGAAGTAGATGGTATAGACAACTGCGGTTCCGAGCACCCCTAGCCAGAGCACGTCGAAGAGAAGTGGGAGGCCCCACTTGATGTTCCCCGCGGGAGTCGTGAGCGAGGCCCACAAGCCTAAGGTGACCGTGGACCCGAACAGTTGCCAGGCATTAGCCCGCAGCAGCTCGTCCCCTTTGTAGATTCTCTTGAAGCAGACGTTCATCACAGAGAAGCTGAATGCAGCTGCGACCAGTTCAGCCACTGCTCCCAGGTCTGAAAGCGGCACCTTCACGAAGCCAATCTGTGAAGCAAGGGCGACACCGAAGAAGCCCAGGAACGCCCCACCGATCTTGGTGGCCCCAGGACGCTCTCCGAGAATCGGCACCGACAGAAAGAGAGTCCACAGCGGGTAGGTATAGATGAAGACGCTCGTCAGGCCGGGCGGTATCCTCTGCTCGCCGACGAGCCACAGCCCCAAAAACACCGCGGAACCGGGAATTCCCAGCAGACAAGCGGTCACCTTCTGCCTCGTGGTGAGGGGACCTCCAGTTCTCATCACGTAGAGCAACGGCACCGCCGTGATGAAACCCGACAACACCCTGAAGAAAGCCAGCCAGAGTGGAGGGCAGAGAGTTAGCCCCTCTCCAACGAAGCTATAGTTGAGCCCCCAAACAGTGATTGCAACGGCGAACAATCCGCCCACGCGCCAGTCTCTTCCTCGCAACGTTCTCGCCAGCCCTGTTCGTTAGAAATACTTCTCGGTTATCTACTTGTACGGTTCATAGCAAGAACTGCGAATGAAATTGAAATGCCCGATTTGTGACTTCGCACAAAAGGACACTGAGATTGAATTGCTGTCGGCCCAGATGGATTGAACGCATACTTCGACAAGTTAACGACTTGCATTCAGAAAGAAGCGCATGCGCAGGGTTTAGCGTAGTGGAGAAGCTTGTTGCGTTTCCTAATGAAGCCTCGGGCAGGCACTAAACGGAAGGTTCAGAATTACACCCACAGACCATACAAACAACTGTTTGTCGAACACTTTTGAAAAGTTCCGAACCTAGCGTTCAACTTTGGGGCTGGGGCTGAAAATAATATCCAATCCGTGTGTATAGTGAGAGTTCAAATGCGAGAATCGAGCGATGCGGCTCATCCCTGATTTCATGACCATTCGAAGCGAAACCCTTGCCAAGAGTCCTATCAACATGACCGGTACCCAATATTCCAATCTTCATTGTAATCACACACCATCAGTGAAGCGTCTTGCGGCTCCATTCTCCTTCCTTGAGTTTCAGGCCTTCGATGCCCATGCTCCAAGAAACCTTCGGGGTAATACGCATATACTTTCCGGGCCCAAATATTCCATTGTGTTCCACGATGTCCACAGTTCCATATACTCTAACCATCCTCGGCCTCCATGGGTCAATGGATAGCATGTCGTCGATTGCGAGGGCGACCTGTGTTCGACCGTTCTTGACATTTTTGTATTTGCGTGTACGAGGGAAAATGTCTTGACTATGGCTTCCAACGTAGAAATATGCGCCATCGAATTCGAACGATACAGGCACAACATCCGGCTGACCTTCAGGGGAGACCGTCGCAAATCTGCATAAGCGCTGCGTCTTCATATAGTCAATTTCAGGCTTAGAAAACACGGCCGACACCACAACTACGAAGTTATCGAGCCAGCATAAATTGACTAGCTTGCAGGCAAGGTATTTGCTTGGGGAAAGTTTCTGGGGTTCGAATCTGACCTAGGATTATCGTGTCGGAAGCGAATCATGCAACAATCCTTTTGAAATTGCATTGTCACATCTGCGCCTCGAACTTCTGGGTCAATAGAAGTACCCGCTGAAGCGCTGTGATATAATTGGATACAATCAGAAATGTGATGATAACAGCGCGTAATTGTGAGGTGTAACGTTAATAAAAGGCAGTTAGGGCGTAGTATCGCTCCGCGCTTTCAGACTGGTCAATGTCATGGCAAAGTTCAAGGTGATTGTCTCCGACCCAGCTACTGGTAAGTCCGCCGCAAGCGAGATAGAGGGATCTAGGGCCCAAGCCCTCATCGGCCGCTCCTTGGGCGAGGTAATAGATGGTTCAGCCCTCGGGCTCGGCTCGAATCGGATGCGCATCTCCGGAGGCTGTGACAAAAACGGCATTCCAATGCGCCCTGATGTTCATGGCGGTGTTAAGAAACACATTGTCCTCTCGAGTGGCCCAGGCTTCAGATCGACCCGACACGGTGAAAGAAGGAGGAAACTCGTGCGCGGCCGAACAATAACGGATGAAACCTACCAGATCAATTTCACTCTCAGTAAGGAAGCGCCCGGCGCTGAGGCGAAGCGGCCTACCGAAATCAAAGCCACGACCGAGCAACCCAAGCCACCTAAGCCAACCGTTGAGAAGGCGGTTGAGAAGCCTAAAGCCAAGAAGGCAGCAAAGAAGGCGGGCAAGAAATCAAAGTAAGAGGTGGGCGTGATTGGATTTCAAAGTCAGGCAAGACACTTACAACCCTCTGCTAAAGAGAAAAGAAGTCCACGGGGAAGTCGACCACGAGGGCGAAGGCACACCATCGAGAGTGGATGTGAGGAAAGCGGTTGCCTCTAAATTCAACACAAAACCGGAGAACGTATACGTTCTCGATATCGAAACGAATACTGGCACACAGAGCTCACTATGCGTGATAGAAGTCTACGATGATCCACAGAGCGCTCAACGCACCGTACCAAAGTACATCCAGGTCCGTAACCTCCCACCCGAGGAACGAAAACGCGTCAGGGAAGAGCAAGCCAAGAAAGGAGAAGCGAAACCCAAACCGGAGAAACCGAAGGCCGAAAAAGCAACGCCTGAAAAACCAAAAGAAGAACCCAAAGAAGCTAAAGAAGAAAAACCTAAACAAGAAGCAAAGCCGGAGACGGAACCACCCAAGAAAGCCAAAGGAGGCGTGGCAAAGTGAGCGAAAAAAAGCAGCCCAAGCGCGGATTGGGCGCTCTCTATGAAGTCGACCCTCAGAAGGGAACGATTAAGCTCAAGAACCGAAAGTGTCCCAGGTGCGGCAACATTATGGCGTTTCACAAGGTTCCCGTGGAACGTTGGACTTGCGGCTCGTGTAGCTTCACTGATTTCGTGAAGGCTGCAAAATAGGTTCAGCTTTTCTTTTCCATTTGCCCAACTAATTCAGCGACGTCCTTCTTCTTCTCGGCGTTAACCCTGACGAGGACGATTCCTACGCCAGGCTGCCCATAAACAACTAGTGACTTATCAGGCGACGACAAAACAGCTGGAAGAGCAAGCAAATCTTCTTCGCCATCCACTAGGACAACGCTGTTGCCTTGCCGTACTGCTTCATCGACAATTTGCCACGCCCCTGATTCGATGGTTCCGGCCCGGTTTTGTGTTCGGAAGATGTGCTCCCCCGAGTAGTCGAATTGAGCAGCTTTTTCCCGCTTCTCCATGTTATCGACAATGATTACGTCGGGTCTCATTTGCATTTGGATGGCATTTCTGCTAACAGTATCACCGACCAGAATCAGCCGAGTGGGTTTCTCTCTTGTAACTATTTCATTGAGCATACGGTTGCAATCGGCCGGCGTTCCCGCGATCAACTCTCCGAGCGGTTGCTTCATTAACCGCCTCTGGGCGTCCGTCAAGACCAGAGTTGGCACGTGAAAAACACTTGTCTTAGTGCGGGGCGGGCATTCAGCGGACTCTCAAGGCATAGCGACCCGCCGCTTTAATCCCCATTCTCTTCCCGACCTCAGAGGTTGAAGGATCAATGATGACAACTAGGCCGCTCCAGTCGTCGCTGAGATTGTTTGACTTGCAATTGGGGCAAATAGGCCCGTTACTGATGTACCTGCAGTTCTTGCAGGCCTTCTCGGTCAAGCAGCCTTCTCCTCATGTACGACTTTTGTTCGGTTTATGTCAGCCTCTATCCAGTCGAGTTTACCGAGGAAGGGTTGGCGCATTGTGATACCAATCTTGCCTCCCGCGCCTCCGCGTGGAAAGCTAACGGCAATAATGCGCCCTCTCACCATGTCGCCTTTGCCTAGTTTTCTTTGAGATTCCTTGCCAACCAGCACGCCGTGCTTCTCATCGAAAGAAATGTAGTCGTCCATGATTTGTGAAACATGGAGCAACGCGTCCTCCGGGCCGATTCTGACGAAGGCGCCAAAATCGGTCACTTCGACGACCTCCCCCTCCACAACCTCATGCATTTCCGGATAGAATGAAAGGAGTTTGAAGTTTACCTTATGGTACGTAGACCCGTCGCCGGGCAGGATCTTCCCCACTGGGTCGACATCCACATCTACGACAAGTATCACGTAACCAAGTTCCTCGTCCACGATGTTCTCGTACTTTAGCTTGATTTGTTCCTTGGCCGCCTTATCGATCGGGTGGCCGAAACTTTTGGGTGGAATTCTGACGATATCCTCAACGGTCACTAATCGGAACATTTTCTTTGCCTCAACATAACAAGTTCATTCTAAAAGTAGGCTGGTTCTATTCCGTCGACCTCTAGTTTGGATTTGTCGCGCAGGTAGACGACCGGTACTTTAAGTAGTTTTAGCCGGTTCTTGAGTTCGATGTCGTTTGTCGCGACGACCGCGCCGAGTTTTTGGGATGCCTTAACTATCGCATCATCAACCGTTTCATTCGCTTCTAGAGTCACCTCCACTACACGGCAGCGCGATGCGAGTTGAAGTGCCAACGAAGCTTCCGCGGCTCCTTCCCCGCCCCTAGTAGATAGGGCGGTTAGCTCACTCTTTACTGCGGATGGGACGATGAAATCTACTTTCTTTTGGAGAAGAAATTCGATTTCCTGGAAAACGTCGAGGTTGAATTGGAAGGGAATCATCAGGAAGTTTGAATCAAGAATAACCTTTACGGGCAATTTTACGCCCTCAGTGTCCCAAACCCGATGAGTCGCCAGCTATCTGCAATTCTGCGGCTTATCGCGACTTTCGACCCGCTCTCGGCGCACACGGGTTTCTTGAGGCCAACGTCCGCTACGTCTTCGCGCGCGGAGGTAACGATCCCTGACGTAACGGTGGTTCCCACATTCAGCACAAGAGCCTCGTTCGTTCTTATCTTGTCTACAGGCACCGCAAGTTCTGTCCCAACGACCTTCGCGAAAAGCTTGACGTCGAGAGTTATGTTTGCCAAGGTGGGCGGTAAGGTGTCAACTTTTCCAGCAACGCTGCCAACGAGACCGTCAGATTTTGTGAGTGATGGGTCTAAGTCCGTTCCGATTCCAACTAGGCCGCCGCTCTTTGCCTCCTCCACGGGTCCTCGGCTGACGTTGAGGCTTCTGACCGTCGTGACTAATCGCTCGTATCTACTCTTTCCGCCCTCCTGCACCATGATTCCTGGCCGAATCTCGATTTGGTCTCCGATTTTGAAGGCGCCTTCAATAATTGATCCCCCGATTACTCCCCCGACCAAATCGTCCACTTCAGTTCCCGGCTTGTTCACTTCAAAAGATCTAAGCACGTATGCGCGTGCTGACGCGGCGAGGTTTCGTTTCGGCGTGGGTATCCGATCTTCAATCTCCTTCAACAACACGTCGATGTTCGTTCCATGTTGGGCTGAGATGGGTACGATTGGCGCTTCCTCGGCGATCGTTCCCTTAACGAACGCGCGGATCTCTTTGTGATTTTCTATTGCTCGTTCCTTTGTGACAACGTCAATCTTGTTCTGCACTATGATCAGGTTCTTGATTCCTACACTTTCCGCTGCTAGCAAGTGTTCTCTATCTTGTGCTTGAGGGCACTTGGCACTGCTCGCTAACACGAAGAGCGCTCCGTCCATCAAGGACGACCCTGAGAGCATAGTGACCATTAAGCTGTGGTGTCCGGGGCAGTCAACGAAGCTCACGGCGCGAACGAACTTGGTTTCGCTGCCGCAATTTGGGCACTTGGTTTGAGTCGTGTAATTGCTTGGGGGATGACATTTTGGGCATTTGTAGATGAATGCGTCTGCGTACCCGATCTTAATCGTGATTCCTCTTCGAAGTTCTTCTGAATGCCTGGCGGTCCAAACGCCGGTCAGGGCCTGCACAAGCGTGCTCTTGCCGTTGTCGACGTGCCCGAGAGTGCCGATGTTAATCTCCGGCTGAACAACGAGCTCATTGCCCTTCTTCTCTGACTTGAGAATCGCTTGCGCCATGCCGAGAATCATCCATTTTGGAGATTGGAACCATTCCGTTCAATATATGTGTGAGGGTAAAATTAGAGCAAAACATCAAAATTCTGTGATGATTTCACATGTTGTGCTTCTGCAAATAGCCCTCCTTTGATTGAGCAAGCTCACCAAAGTCTCCCTGAACTCGAGCTATGTGTTCGACCCACATCATAAGATTAATTAGACGTCAAGATGGTTCGTCTGTCGAGACGGCGAGGAATATGGGTGAAGGCGTTTGCGAAGGAACCCACGCTCTTGCGCTTAACTGACCGCGAGTTATCTGGCCGTCGAAACTTCTTCCCCCCCACCGGAGGAACTCAATATGGGTTTGAGAATCTACAATACTAAAACACGCTCCGTTGAGGAATTCAAGCCGGCCCGAGGCAATCGGGTTTACATGTTTGTATGCGGCCCCACAGTTTACGACCACAGCCATGTCGGCCATGCGAGAACATATTTGGCGTATGACATTATCGCTAGATATCTAAGGGCAAGGGGGTTCAGTCTCTTTTACTTGATGAACATAACAGACATTGAAGATAAAATCATCAACCGAGCAAAGGAATCGAGCGAAGACCCCCTGCATCTGGCAGATCGGTTTACGAAGGAGTTCATGCGTGACATGGAATCCCTCGGGATAACCAGCGTAAACCTTTACGCGAAGGCATCGGAGCATGTACCCGAGATAATTGCACAGATAGCCACGCTCATTGAGAAGGGATTTGCATACCAAGTGGAAGGAGATGTCTACTATGACGTTGCAAAGTTCCCCCGCTATGGAGAGCTGTCGGGGCAAAAAATAGACCAGTTAGTAATGCACAGAATCGACCCCGATGCACGAAAGAGGAATGTGGTCGACTTCGCCCTGTGGAAAAGCCAGAAGCCGGGTGAGCCCTCCTGGGATAGCCCGTGGGGCAAGGGCAGACCCGGCTGGCATATTGAGGATACCGCGATTACGACGACCTACTTCGGCCCCACCTATGACCTACACGGGGGCGGCCTCGACTTAGTCTTCCCGCACCATGAAGCGGAAATTGCTCAAGCTGAAGCGGCCACCGGTGTCGAACCGCTCGTGAGATTCTGGGTACACGGTGGGTTACTCATGACCCGCGGTGAACGGATGGGGCATTCGATGGGTAATTTCATAACCATAGAGGAAACGCTTCGGAACCATGACCCCGAGGCACTTCGACTGTATTACGGTATGAGGCACTACCGCAGTCAACTCGAATTTGATGAATCCGATATCACCCAAGCAGAACAAGTTCTCGACAAATTGCGCGCAGTGTACAACCAATTCAAAGTTCTAAAAGATAATGTGGAACCCGGAGATGAAGGGAACGCGGACGTCGACCGTTTATCGGTGGAGGCAACACAGCGCTTCGTAGAAGCCATGGACGATGATTTCAATACACCACGCGCCCTGGCAGCGATGATAGCATACTCTAAAGACGTTGAGCCGTATGCCCTTCGGCAAATCGGTCGCGCTGCTACTGAAGTGATTATCAAGACGTTTGATTATTTTGGCAGTGTATTCGGCATACTCCGTCCAAGTGGCGCCGCGCAAGAGAAGCCTTTCGAAGGACTCCTGAAACTCCTATTGCAAATGCGGGAGGACGCAAGAAAACGAGGCGACTGGAAACATGCCGATAATATACGTGACAGTCTCAGTAGCTTAGGAATCGGGCTAGAAGATACTCCTACTGGAATGCGCTGGTATCTTGCGTCGACGAGACCCACTTCAAAATCAAGTTGAAATCTTGTAGCCTATTTTTCTGAGAAATACTTTCCGATCTTGCACATCTTTTTCGGTCTCCACTCCCTTAGACGCGTAGCCATCCACAACGCCCAAGATCCCTCTGCCTTGCTCCGTTTCGGCAAGGATGACCTGGAATGGGTTTGCCGTGGCTATGAAGATGTTGCACACTTCTGGAACCGCTTTTATTTTGTCGAGAACGTTTATCGGATATGCATCTCGCATAAAGATAATGAAACTGTGGCCCGCAGATAGTGCGAGAGCAGTTTTTGACGCCAAATCCTTCAGTTCAGCATCATTCCCATCAACTCGAACTAAGCATGGCCCGCTCGATTCGCAAAATGCTAATCCGAACTTTATGGTTGGAACCGCGTTGACGAGCGCCTCGTAAAGGTCTTCAACCGTCTTAATGAAGTGGCTTTGTCCCAATATGGAGTTGCACCCTTCGGGGATCTTGACATCGATAACCTTGGTATTCACTTCTCTGGCCTTCCCTACACTATCTCCAACTCTTTGTCGACATTCGCCAGCTGCTCATACCCGTTTCGGGTTATCTGTACAGTATCTTCGATCCTTACGCCGCCGTACTTGGGAAGGTAGACGCCTGGCTCAACCGTTACCACGCCTCCTGCTTTTAGTGGGTCTTTACTCATGAGGCTGAGGTTTGGCCTCTCGCCGATTGTCAGGCCAACTCCATGGCCGAGCGAGTGATTGAAGCCCGATGAAACATTCTTTGACCTACCCTCGTACACCTCTCGCACGGTGTTGTACCCTGCCCGCTCGATTACGTCACATGCCGCAAACATTGCTTCCTCGCCTGTTATACCCGCCTCAAGAACATCGAGTGAGGCAGCCTGCGCTTCGTATACAGTCTCGAAGATGTGCTTAGCTTTGGGGCCTGCTCGGCCGACCACGTATGTTCTGGTTAGATCGAACCAATATCCGCTCTCTGCCTGCGGAAATATATCGAAGACAATTAACCGGCCATCCGTTATTTGATCGCTACTGACGCCGCTGTTGTGGGGATCAGCGCTTGAGGATCCGATGGCGAAGATCGTTCCCTCGGGCGCAATCAGGCCCTTATTCGCAATTTTAGCTAGGATCATCGATTTTACCAATCCAATCGTTGCCCGTCGCTTGCCAATTTGAAAGTGGCCGCGAATTCTTTTCATCTTGCTCAGAATTTCGACAGTTTCGGACACGACTTCCGCTGTTTTCCTTCCCACATTTCGAATCTCATCAATCTCTCTCTTCTCTTTCGTTTCTCGCGCCGCTTCAAGTATTGTCGGGGACTCTCCGCCAACAATCTTAACGCCAAGCGAGCCCAACCTGTTGGCCAGATGGATTCCCGAGGCCAGGTCGCTTCTCCCGAAAAGACCTACCCTTCCTGAAACACCTTCGTGCCTGAGTACGGAGGAAATGAGACGGGGCATCGCTTCGTCCATTCGACAATATTTCCTTATTAGCTCCTCGAAACCCCACTGGGTGTAAGTTTCAATTCTCGGAACAACTCCTAACTTCCTTGCAGTGCCCACATCAAGGTTGCTCACGAGCAATAGCGGTTTGCTCCCTTTTCGTTTGAAGTATATGCCGCCACGCGCTAGGTTCCCTCCCGCGGCATAGATCAGATCAGGGTTAGCCAGTGTGGTCTCACCGAGAACCACGATACCACTAATACCTCGCTTACCCATCTCTGCGTCCAAATCCTTAATCAAACGGAAGCACGCCCAGGCTGTTCCGGTTTTACTTTCCGCCCTTATCGCTTTTGCTACCGGAATATGAGCGCTCAAGCTGGATAAGAGAGTCAGAGACGTTCAGGGAAGCAGCTAGAATTCTTAGGCCTGAAGTCATAATCGCGCGAAGCGCTACCGAGTCCCTTGCCCGAAAATGAAGACTCATCGTCAGTCCGCGAACCACAAGCCTTGCCATAGCTCGTTCACCAGCTGGGTGAAAGAGTTCTGGGCTCAGAGCTTTCGCGATCGCATGGGCCTGTTGCTTTGTACCAAAAATGACGCGAACTGTTGCCCGAGCCTTAACTAACTGTTTTTTTCCCAAATCGAAATGCCGGTCAGGTTGGTTTGTCCTCGGGAACTGTCTCAGAACCCTTTGGTGTCTCTTCTTTCTTCTTAGCCTCGGCCTTCCTTCGCCGTCTCTTGGCGATTTTCGCTTTGGCCTCGGCTTCCATTGCTTTTGCTTTTTCTGCTTTGAGTTCTGCAACTAGGCTCGATGCGACACCCGCACGAGCAGCTCTCTCCGCAACTTGACCGAGTTTCGTGCTAGGAGCATATGCGCCCCCGGCGAATTTGAAACCGCAACTCCCGCACAGCCAGATTCCGATGGACATGCGTTTGACAGATGCCAAATGACATTGTGGGCATTCATGCGCGGCCCTTAGCGCGGTTACAACGGTTGAGTATCTCTTCCGAGCCACTGTTCCGTAGCGGGCCCCGAAGCTGCCTGAAGGGCCGACTTTGTACGTTCGTCCCACACTAGTTCACTTTTGATAGAATTCTTTGGCGTAGGTCTCGTGATTTGCTTATGGCCGTGGAAACTATCTGCTTAACCTCGTCAGGCGTAAAGACGCCCAAGCCTCCTTTTTGCATAGCACAGATGCGATCGTCTTTACCGGTTGTAACTGTTAACCTGCAGCTTGTGACCTGCTCTTCTTCCAGACAAGGGTCAAGAACAATTGACCCATTGATTTTGACGGACGTTATAGGAACCGGGTAGTCGCGGATTGGAAGCGGCATTATTTTGTCCTTGAAGACTAACTCGTCGTTTTTGACTTCGAATTCCTGCATTTTGGAGCTAATCAGAGCTCCCAACGCTGCCATACCTGCCGCATCGATCAAGTTACCATCGTGGTCAAGAACGTAGATATCGACAAAGACTACGAAGACTTTCTTACCCGGTTGAACGCAGAGTTTCTTCAGATCAATGGCTTTCGATTCTCTGATGCCGCGGTCGACAACACGGGCAAGCTCGATCGAGTCTTCACCGGGCGGTCCGGCTTCAAAGTCAGGTGATGCCATAGGTACGAATTCTGCGTTGACCGTTAGAATGCCTTCATCGGGCGTGTCTGGGAATGGCGTTCCAGTCTGTATTTTCACTCCGGCCAGAACCTTCGTCTTTCCTAGGTAGACTTGGGCTGATCCGTTGGCTTTCTCGATTGTGCCCAACATTATTGTTAGCGGCCTGTAGTCAAGCGCGTTCCGTTCGTCCAGCCGCTTACCTTTCACGATTAGGTCATGAACAGTCTTCTGTTCCAGCTTAGCGACGGGTGAAAGTTGATGTGTTACCGACATTAGACTTTGACCTCTGCGACTTCCTCTTTCTCAGCTTCATCCTTGACGACGTGGTATTTCTGTTTGAGTGCCTCTCTTTGCATATCATAGATTCTTCGGCACGCATCGGTCGCTAAATCTAGCGCTTGCTTGAACTCTTCTTCGGTCAACGAGCCATCCATTTGTAGGAGACCGATAACGTTGGATTTTGGCATGAAAGCAACCGGAAGGTCAGCGTCTCCCTGCTTATCTTCAATATCAGATAGGTCCAACACCACTTTGCCTTCCACCTTTCCTGCGGCACAGGCTGCCACTAGTTCTCGCATTGGGATGCCTGCATCGGCTAAGGCGAGGGAGGCCGCAGTTATTCCAGCGCACCTGGTTCCAGCGTCAGCTTGCAGGACTTCGATGATTATGTCTATTGTTGCCCTTGGGAAATACTCTGACATTATTGCGGGCTCAAGGGATTCCCTAATCACCTTCGAGAGTTCCAATTCGCGCCTGGATGGTGCGGGTGATTTCCGTTCGTCAGTTGAAAATGGGGCCATGTGGTACCTGCACCTTACCACAGCACGGTCAGCAAGGGCGATGTGTTTCGGATGGGCCTCTCTAGGGCCATACACTGCTGCGAGTATCTTGTTCTTCCCGTGCTCGATGTATGCCGACCCATCGGCTTTGTCTAAGATTCCAACCTCTAATTTCAGTGGGCGGAGTTCGTCGAGGCGTCGACCGTCCACACGAAGGCCGTTCTTGTCGAGCAGTGGGACTTTTTGTTCTTTACCCAACTGTTTTTCCCTTCATTCTTTCTACTATCATTGCCTTTACGCGTTCCGTTAATCCACTCGTATGAGCTTCACGCTCAATCTTGTAAATAGCTTCTACTGCTACACTCTCGTTTTCTGGGTTCTTTCCAATTACCAAGATTACGCCGTTTTGGCCAGGAATGATATCGGTTTGAGTCTCATTCTTCAACATTGTTATCATTGAGCCCCCCTTTCCGATTATTCGCGGTATCTTTGCAGGGGTTATTCGAGCCACGTGCCCTGAGGTGACTTTACCTAACCCTCTTCCTTTCGTGGTAAGAAGCGGGTCCCGCGTTCGATCGAACGCTATAACCTGTGCAATCATAAGATCGCCGACGCCGTAAATGTGGCTCAAATCGCGGCGTACAGAATCTCGACCATGTTGTAAAGGAGTCTCAGAGGCCGGCAACATGGCAGGGTAAGGTGAATCGACGTCAACTTGCCAACCGGACATTCCGATGTCGGTTATACGCCCCACCACAATATCGTCGAGGCGTGGAATGTACGCGCCCTTGATTGGGACTACGATGAATTTGTTTCCGATGACCTCTGCCAATCCTATCCGTGAGGAGAATATTTTCGTGCCATCGCGGTAGGTGTTCTCCCCAGCAAAAAATGGGCCTTCAGCGAGAAGTTCGCCCGGCCCTACTAGTTGCTTTCTTTCAGTGTGTACCGTCAACCGTTCCAACTCAAACTTCTAAACGAAGTCGAGCAGAAACACGGAAACTGCTACATATAGATGCTGGTTTAGCAGAATATCTGAAGCAAAGAATATCTCAGCGTCACTTGGGAATTTTGTTACTCATATTGTGATGACCACACCTTCTCGCCCTCCGTTGTCGTGATGATTTGGCAGTCTCCGCACACGAACCGATCGGTGACTACCCAACGTTCTATACGCCATTTTTGGGCCGTGGACAGGGGGAACATGGGTTTGGAGCAATGAGGGCATTGCATAAGGTAGCTGGCGGATTCCACTGGAATAAAGGGACTGACGTTAGCTGAGGCTCACACACTGAGTTCCACGAATGAGAACAGGTACGTGACTGTGTTCTATTCCCTAGTCACACACACATGACAACTAGGTGAAGCAACCACATCAGGAGTACCCGAAGAACGCCTCGTACACGATTCTCTCCTGCGCGATCCCCATCCCTAGGAGAGTAGTTATGGTTGCGCGGACCATTCCTGGGCCCCCGCAAACGTACCAGTTCGGATCACGTAGCCCCTTCCCCGCCTCGGCCAATAGCCCCGCATCGACCCGCCCTCGTCGCCCCGACCAAGCACTCTCCGCTGGCTCCTGCGATAACGTATGCCAAACATGCAGCCGCGGGTTCGTCTCCGAAAGCACCTTCAGCTCGTCTCGGTAGACGATCTCTTTCTCTCGTTGGTTGCTGAAGACGAGGGCCGCGTTACGGGTCCACTCAGTGTCCGTGATGTACTCAGCCATCCCCTTGAGGGGAGTGATTCCGATTCCGCCAGCAACGAACGCGGCGTCGCGTGATTCGTCAAGCAAGAAGTGACCGTAAGGGCCGTCCACTTCGACCTCGTCTCCAGGGCGCAGTCGACGGAACGCCTGCTTCCACGCGCTCGAGCTGATGCGGGCTCCGAACTCAAGGTAATCGCGTGTGGGAGGGCTTGCAAGCGACATCGGGTGCTCCTCGCTCCCGCCGCTCGTGGCGATTTCGAGGCCGCAGAACTGTACTGGTCGAAACTCGAACCCACTGGGCTTCCCGACGCGGATCCCATGCGTCGTTGGCGTGAGAGGGCGCGAAGATAGCACGCGAACGCGAGCGATCATTACTTCTCCCGACCAGATCGAATCAAGCTAATGCCTTGCACGATTACTCACTTTCGGGAATCTCTGTCCCGAGGACATCCATTAATCCTCCCGATTAACTACTACGCCCAGCAAACCCTTAACCTATGAACTGTCCAACATGCTCTTGCCTCTTAGACCTCGAATCCTTAGCATTCAAGTGGCTAGGTCGAGAGATCGAAGCCTCAGCTACCTATACATGCCCCAAATGCCATCAACTGTTCGTCAAGATAGGCAACTACCTTACCAAAGTTAGCCGTCGGGAGATCGCCGTTGATCATTGACCCGGCGGAAGAGGTGGAATGCCCCTGGTGTCAAGGTATTGGCGGCCGTTGGGAGTTCGTCATAACTCCGAAAAATAATGAAATCGGGACCTTCGAGAAATGCCGTGCCTGTCACGGAGAAGGAAAAATCCTTCGATGAGAATGCTTTTCGTATTACCTCTAGCAGGCAAGTTCAATTTAGTGAAGAGCCTGAGTTTGAAAGGTAGTATCTACTACACATAGATCTCATCTCACAGATCTCAAGGTCGTAAATATTTCCTAATTCTCAAATCAGCGGTCCTAGTATGTGCAAACATCCCTTCCTCCCTGGCGATCGCGGCTGCGACCGGCGCTATCCTCAGGCTGCCATCCTTGGATAGCCACTGGTAGGTCACGTTTTTCAGATACTTTCCGACCCAGAGGCCGCCCGTGTACTTCGCACCTCGCCCGGTGGGCAGGATGTGATTCGTACCGATGGCCTTGTCTGAGTAGGTCACTGTCGCCTCTTCGCCAAGAAATAGACTGCCATAGTTGTGTAAGTTCTCTCGGAACCACTGCCAATTCTTCGTCTGAACCTCCAGGTGCTCTGGCGCGTATTCATCTGCCAGTTGTGCGGCTGTTTCGAAATCCGGAACAACAATAATCTCTCCTCTCGCCTCCCAAGAGACCTTCGCAACATCAACGGTCTCCAAGCCCTCAAACTGTCGTTCAACCTCGCTGAGCGTCTTGCGCGCGAACTCTTCTGAAGTAGTAACAAGGATGGCCTTCGCGTTTGGGTCATGCTCAGATTGACCAACAAGGTCGGCCGCCACTATCTGAGGGTCAGCTGCCTCGTCAGCGATTATCAAGATCTCAGTCGGGCCTGCGATGAAATCTATCCCCACAGCGCCATAGAGCTGACGCTTTGCCTCGGCAACAAATACATTCCCTGGACCCGCAATCATATCGACCGGTTCCATGATCCCCGCACCGAAAGCCAAAGTGCCTATTGCCTGAGCTCCACCAAGGGCATAGATCTCATCAGCACCAGCACTAGCTATCGAGTACAGCAGATGCTGGTCGATGGGCCCTCCCTTCGCAGGAGCGCAGGCCACAATCCTCCTTACTCCAGCCACTTTAGCCGGAACGATACTCATCTGAGCAGAGGCAATGAGACGGTATCGTCCCCCAGGCACATAGACACCCACCGACCGCAAAGGTATGAACTTCTGGCCCAAGTGCACTCCTTGTAGCGTTTCAAGCTCGAAGTCCTTCAAGCCAGCCTTCTGCGCTAGAGCGAACTTTCCCAACTGTTCATGGAGAAACTTCACGTTCTCTTTGAAAGAATCCGAAACATTGTTCTCGGCGCTCTGAATTTCTTCTTGGGGAACTCGAAAAGAAACGGGATTCCAATTATCGAACCGCTCAGAATACTCTCTGACCGCCATTTCCCCTTCACTTCTAATTCGTCGAAGGATCTCTTCAACAAGGCTACTCACTGATCCCAGGCTCTGTTCTTTGGATGGCAATGCCGTTTTGATGTAGCGCGCCTTAGTGCTGCTCATGGCCATCACATTAGATGATCCAGCATTGGAAAGCTGCGAGGAAATAGCATTTTGGATCCCATGTCTTCTCTAACTTGTCTAACCGGTCTTGGAGTTCTTGTAGGATTGTGGTCCCGTTTCGCGCCAAACTTCCTGAAGATTTCAACAGCTTCTTCCAGGCGGTGCTAACGCTTAGCCACTTATGTGGAATAGACCTTAGGAAAACTAGGAACATCATCGAGATGCTACATTTGACTACTTGTGACAATAGCTAGTTCACAAGCAACCCATATTTCCCAAAGAACTGGATGTGGACCTTAATCTTAACCTCATCCTTCGTCGGGATGAGAAGAACCTACACATGGACCTTCTAATGTTAATGGCATGGGTTACGCTGCCGCTTCAAGCTTTAATCGCTCTTTGGCTTTTCAAGAAAGCATGTAGGTTTGGACGCTAAACTCTTCGTGACTCATTTGATGACCAGCGCATTTTGGTCTATTGTTTCGTTGTATTCGTACCAACAGCAATCACATCTACGGTAGATTTGATTTTTCAAAGTACCATTCGCTTGCTTAACCTGCATTATACACTCGATGACATGCAGCATCATCCGGTAGGTTCGCATTGTCTTCTTGCTTAATCCGCGTCGTTCACGGTCATCCAGAAATCTAGGAGCTCACGCGCCTACGAGAACTTGCGACATTCTACTCGATTACACTATGGCATGGCTGAACATTTAAGATTTACAGTTACTTTGCTTTTCAAAAGAAAGTGCTACATATACTTTGGCTACACGGCTTCCGTGTTGGTGCTTTGGCTTCTACTTGAGTACCTTTGTTTGAATTGTGCCCTGGGTGATTTTCCCGAGCCGTTCGACAAAGGGCCCGTATAGTCCAGCAGGCATCTCGACGACAGCGACCAATGCTCCGTCCGCCTGCCATTCCTCTCTCGAAATGGTTCCGTAGCCCTTTACCGCCCCATAGCCTTTAGCGGCAAATTCAGCGAGTATCTTCACCGCCACTCGCATCTGTTCCATCTTGATGGGTAGAAGGGAGCGGAGTTCTTCAATGATATCTTTCGCTTGCTCATCCGCACTTTTGAATGGGTCAATTGAATACTTTACCTGAGCCAATGCCTGTTCGATTCTGATCGGTGGATGTGGAGTTCCCGAACGTGGATCAATGCAATTTCTGCTGATGAAAGCAACTATTTGTTTGCGTTTGTCTTCAACCAATTGTCGCCTTTGATCTGTGGTAAGTTGGAGTTCGCCATGCCTCATTATGTCCTCGGCGATCTTCACCGGGTCTACTGTTCCGAAGGCTTTCTCCAGTTTCTCAGCTGACGCCCTAGTTCCTTTGCCTGCATCGCTGTAAATTTCTTCTATGACCAGAAATTGTGATAGGCCGACGGGTTTGCCCATTTTGTACTCTAAGGCTTGTTCGGGTTTGACTAGGATTTCGAATTTTTCGCCACTTTTTGAAATTCGAGCTGTACTGAACTTTTCACTCATCGGCTAGCGGCCTTTTTCGAGGAATCCAGCCGTTTAATATGCTTCTCTACGTCTTCCGGCGACATTTTAGCAAACTTCCTTGTCGACGCGGGGACAGTTGCGATGCGCAGCTGTTGCGCGTTTAGCTTGTCCTCTAGAACCTTGCTCATGCATTTAATGGCAAGAAGTACTGCGTCATCTAAGCTCATTGTGTCCTTGTAGTCCGCTTCGAGGATTTCATTAGCGGCATCGCCACCGGCACCGATCGCCAGGGCCTTGAACGCGAAGAAGGCTCCACTGGGATCGGTCCAGAAGAGACGGCTTCCCTTTCGATCTAATCCGCCGAAAAGCATTGAGAGGCCGAATGGGCGCACGCCGGCATGCTGCGTGTAAAGTTGCTTTATCTCCCCAATTCGTCGCGTCAGGATTTCAATATCGATTGGTTCGTCGTACAATAAGCGGTTCGATTGAGCGTAAACCCTCGCCTGATCGACTAGGATGTGTGCGTCGCAATTCAAACCGGCAACTGCAGCGCCTACGTGTTCGTCGATTTGGAAGATCTTCCACATGAAGTTCGGGTCTTGAAGTTTGGAGGTGGGCCTTTCCTCTGCGGCTAGAACGATGCCTTCGGGGCAAACGATGCCGAGCACGGTCGCGCCCCTCTTGACAGTTTCCGAAGCATATTCGACTTGAAACAGACGCCCGTCTGGTGAGAACACTGTAATTGCACGGTCGTAAGCGCCTGGTACCGCAAACATTGACAATTCAAATTCACCTAAAGCGAAATTTGTCCCTTTCAGTAAGTTTCTCCAATAAAACCCTTGAGGTACGGCTTATTGACTAATGAAGCTGTGACTAGATGACGAACCATCAGGTCACGTGACGGAAAACGCATGGACTTGAGTTGATGCGTTATGTTTTGTGGGGTCAGCCCGTCGCTGAGGTCGTCATATCTTCAGCAAAAAGATCTGACTGGGACTGGCTTCTTCATCCCCGTACTCAAAGCATTGTCGTCCGAAACAAAAAGTTACCTTGGCCTTCTCTTTCCAAGAGCCTTTATTGTTCCCGAAACGCCAACAACCAAAGGTGCAATAGGCGTCCCCGAAGCTTCTGAAATCAGGGCAACGGCAGCTTGAAGCTCATTCGCTGTACCCCGCCTGCAGGCCACAATCGCTCGTGATCCTGTACCGTCATAACGTACGACCTTTGGGTCAATCCTTGATAGGCCAATTTCACCAAAGTTTCGTCGAACGGAATCGGTCAACGCTATTCGAAATTGGTCTCGTGAAAGTGGTTTATCCGAAGCAACTTTGATCAGCAGGTAACGTTTCGACATTTGCTATGCCACCTTTGGCAAAACGACCCTTACTCCTTCTTCTACGAATTGAGGTGATCGATGGGCCAAATTGCGCTTGATAATTGAAAGGGGTGTTGCGGATACTCCAGCAAGAGACTGAGCTTCAGAGAGGCCCATCGCGGAAGCAAGGGCGGCGATTTGAAGCGGGCTCCTAACCTGGTCCGGATTGGTGCATCCGCTTGATAGAACTACCTTGACCTTATGCTCACGGGCAATTGCACACTGCTTCATAATCCCTGAGAACACCTCAGCCTTCGTTTCCTTAAGTAGCGAAGAAACTAGGTTGAATTCGATTGCCCCTCTCAGAAGGTTTGCGAGAGGATGACTGAACCTAACGCTTCTACTCGTAGGGTCAAAGATAATGAGGTCCACGCGCCTATCCCTGCACGCGACTATTGCCACGCGCTGGTTGGCGCACTTCACCGCGATGACATCGTATGAATTCCTGAATCGTCGCAGCAACCGAAGCAGGTCCATTCTAGAGCTTGCCGTTAAATCAATTCGAAGCGCGGTTTCAAGCCCGGCTTCCTCAAATACGGTTTTGAGTAGCACAATCCTGTCCCGCATCAGGCCAGTTGGGAACGTTAATCCTATAGTGGAGTAGCCGGCGATTCTGATTCGCTCAGCTATTTGCTTGCATGAGCTTTCATCCTCCACTCGTGGTATTACGTGAAGGTCTACGAAGTTCGACAGGTTACTCTGCCTCCAGGGCCATCTTCATGAGTTGCGTAACTTCGCCGCTTAGACGATTGAACTTCAATCGGATACGGATTGGGTCTTCCTCTCCTAGTTCGATCATTCCACGAAACGCTCTCTGCTTATCGATTCGGATGTAAAGGCGGCCTTCGGGATCGGAATAGAGTGCGAGATCTCTTTCGATTCGGAGCTTTTCGCTCTTCGATAGCTGACGAAAGAAGTTGCTAGTGAACACCTCAACATCTGCGGGCTTGGTGAGCCTTGCCTCAAAAGTTGTGATAGGATTTCTGTAATACCCTTCCAGATACCTTCTTGTGAACAGTTGCCGTCCTTTCAAAGATTCAGGCAGAATAGTTGTAAGCGCCGCCTGGACCTTCTCGAGATCGTCAGTCGCGTGGGCGATAGCGCTAATCTCAACGGACTGAACGGCATGTACACTCAATTTTCGGCACCTGGCACCACTTATTTGCACTTATTTGCCACATGGCTGAATTAAAGGCGGGGTTTCGGCTACGCCGGATTTCAGGTATAAACTCGTGGTTGCGGTGAGGCGCGACTTGGAGATGGGCAAGGGTAAGATTGCTGTTCAGGTTGGACATGCGGCAGTCACGGTTGCTGAGGAGACTCGCAAGCAGCACCCCGACTGGTGGAGGGAATGGTTCCATGAGGGACAGGCCAAGATTGTAGTCAAGGTGAATTCGGAAAGCAACTTAATCGACCTACAAAAGAGCGCCCTAGAATTGGGTCTGGCTTCAGCAATAATCCACGATAGCGGCCTTACCCAAGTGGAACCCGGCACTGCTACATGCGTGGGTATAGGTCCGGCGCCAGCAGAGCTTATCGATAAGATAACTGGCGAACTTCCCCTGCTCTAACACTCAGCTCAGTATGAGCCTAGAGCTGGTGACTTTTTGCCCTAGCGCAGCCTTGCGTAGCCTACCACTCTTAGTCAAGTTCACGAAGTAAACAGGTATGCGATGACGTATTGCGGAAAGAGATTCGCTTATTTTTCCTGTCATTCCCCCAGTAACGTCAGGCGTAGTCCCCGACATCGCTCTCGAAATAAGGTGGCGGGCGAAAGATGGCGTAAGGGTTTCCAGAAGCTGTGCGTTAGTGTCAAGGTTCGGGTTGGCGTTGAATACTCCGTCGACGTCGACAGCGTAGATCAAACTCGTCGCCTTCAGCCTTATAGCAATGAACGCGGCGATTTGATCGCCGGAGAGTATTGAGAAGCCCTTCCTACTGTCCGGTACTATGTCGCCCCCCGTGATGGGTACGCAACCTAGATGTAGCCAACTCGCTAACGGCTTTAACCACGCTGAAACGATTCTTCCTTTCTCTGTTACGAAGAAGTCTGAAGCAAGAAAGGGTATCACGGGGACCCCGTGTTCCAGGAGTATTTCATCGAGTAGGTTTTCCCACTCTAGGAGCTTGAACTTTGTTGAACTCAAGCCTTTGAGTTGGTTGGGGCTCTTCCAACCCTGTTGGAGTCCGTATTTTTTGACTGGGATGTGACCGTAGCTTCCAGCCCCGTGTACGAGGATGATCGAGCAATCTTTACGAATTTCCGCGACCTGGCTGGCGGCGCTGTGAATTATGGGTATTCGCGGTGTGTAAATTCTTGTCTTGTCGGTGAGGGCAGAGCCCCCTAGTTTGATGACAATTAGCGGCTTATGCAATGTGGCCGCGTCCCTCAACGGTGGACGAGTCAACCTAACTTTCGAATGACGGCCCGTTTAACTTTACGCTATTGCTGAGGAGGGATTGTGTGGGTCGCGGAGTATGGTCTCAAACCAGTGATGCCTCCCGTCTTCCCAAACGTAATACGAGTTCATGACTCGAAGGTTTGGGTACCGTTTCTTCGCTTTTTCTTCTGCAATGTTCCGCAGACTCATAGCTCTGGTGTACCTTGTTACGCCCATGGCTTTCTGCCTACGACCGGATCTTGGGCGCGGCTTTCGGGCGCCTCCCTTTCTTATGCGCACACGGACCACAACGTACCCTTGCTTTGCCTTGTAGCCAAGAGCCCTGGCTCGATCAGGCCTCGTTGGGTGCTCGACCCTGTGGACCGTGGGTTCTCTTCTCCATTTTATGGCGACTTGCCGAAGATACAACTGTAGGTCGCCCTTCTCTCGCTGATTCCAAGTTTGAGCCAAGTACTTGTATGCGCCCATTGGATATTTCGACCGCAACCAATTTTTGTGAAGCTTCAAGACGATAGGTGTTTTTCTTTGAGCTTCCTGCAGTTTGAGAGTAGCGCTGCTATTTAAGTGGCTTGCAGACTAAGGCAGGACGTTGAGGAATGAAACCAACCGACGAATCATTAAGGAAAGCATACTTACCCGCCCAACTCGCGCTAAAGTACCACCCGTTTTACCGCGGAAAAATTGAGATTGTTCCGAAGTGCCCCATCCGCTCCTTCGACGACTTCGCGATTTGGTACACACCAGGCGTTGCCGAAGCTTGCGAAGCAATCAAGTCTAGGCCAGAAGCGGTCTACGAGAACACAAACAAGTGGAATACAATAGCCATTGTCACTGATGGCTCAAGAATTCTTGGCTTAGGTGATATTGGGCCGGAGGCGGGACTCCCCGTGATGGAAGGAAAAGCCTTGCTGTACAAGTACCTTGGCGGCATCGATGCCTTCCCGATCTGCCTAGGAACCAAGAAGGTCGAAGAAATCATTTCGGTTGTTAAATGGATACAGCCCTCCTTTGGCGGAATCAACCTAGAGGACATCGCTCAACCGAAGTGTTTTGAAGTCCTCGATGCCCTTCAAGGTCAACTCGATATCCCTGTCTGGCACGACGACCAACAAGGAACCGCCACCGTAGTTCTAGCAGGTTTCGTCAACGCCCTCAAAGTTGTAGGAAAGAAGATGTCCGAGGTCAAAGTATCAATGATCGGAGCAGGAGCTGCAAACGTTGCCCTAGCCCGTCTGATGGTCTCGGCTGGAGTAAAAGCGGGCAACCTCATACTCGTTGATAGTAGGGGCATACTGCACCAGAATAGAAAAGACCTCGAAAATACCTCACCAAAGAAATGGAAACTTTGCCAAACCACCAACTCGGAAGGAAAGGAAGGAGGCGTCGACGTAGCTATGGATGGGACTGATGCTTGCATCGCCCTATCCACGCCAGGGCCGGGAGTGCTGAAGAAGGAACAAGTCTCCAGAATGAGCAAAGACGCCATTGTCTTCGCGTGCGCCAACCCGATTCCAGAAATTTGGCCGTGGGAGGCGGAAGAAGGAGGTGCCGCGGTTGTCGCTACCGGCCGTTCCGATTTCCCTAACCAACTGAACAACTCGCTCGGCTTTCCAGGAATATTCAGAGGAACAATTGACGTCCGAGCGCGAACGATCACCGATGAAATGTGTTTAGCAGCTGCTTTTGAACTCGCTAAATTAGCAGAGGAGCGAGGCCTATCAGCGAAGAACGTCATTCCAACGATGGATGATTGGGAAGTATTCCCGCGTGAGGCAACCGCGGTTGCTGAGAAGGCGATTGAACAAGGAGTTGCTAGACTAAAGCGGAGTCATGAGGAAGTGTACACGGGCGCTAGGTCGATCATCAAACGCGCGCGCGAACAAGCGAGGTATATGATGAGGGGCGGGTTCATTCAAGAATTTCCAACCTGAGTTGAAGCGGAACGTTCCAATTCTGGACTTGGGGAGCTAGCCTTTAATCCCGTATTCTACTCCCAAGAATTTCACGGTGCCTTACAATGCCTAATCGAACCATAGCGGTAATCGGTGGAACAGGCGACCAAGGTTTTGGTTTGGTCCTTCGTTGGGCCAAGGCGGGGGAAACAATCATCATTGGGTCAAGACAGCAGCAGAAGGCCGAAGACGCTGCAAAGAGGGCTCGGGATGCCCTTGGTGGAAAAGGTTCAGTTTCAGGTCTGGAAAACCCGAAGGCAGCAGCTGCAGCGGACATAATCGTCATGTCGGTCCCCTTCGCAGCCCACGTTGATATGATAAAGTCAGTTCATGACAGCATCAAACCGGACGATGTCTTCATAGACGTCGTAGTCCCACTCTCAACAGCCGTGGGAGGAGGCGCGTCAACGGCGCTCGGAGTCTGGGAGGGCTCAGCCGCGCAACAGGCGGCCAAACTGCTCCCGCCGCACACGAAAATCGCGTCCGCATTCCACAACGTAGTCGCAGAGTCACTGCAGGACATCAGCCATGATGTGGATTCGGATGTCATAATATGCGGTGATTCTCAAGAGGTCAGAAAGGTCGCCATGGATCTTGCGATGAAAATACCAGGCGTTAGGGCCATAGACGGAGGCCGCTTAGAGAATTCACGAATAGTGGAACAAATTACTGCCCTCCTAATCGGCATCAATATTCGTTATAAGGTCAGAAATGCAGGAATTCGGATAACCGGCCTCCCCACAGGCAGCTAGAGGCGCGTTAGGAAATTCGCTTTTGCCACGCATCGTCGGTGTCGTTGGGAAACCGAACGTAGGAAAAAGCACATTCTTCAGTGCCTCCACTCTAGCGCATGTCCCGATCGCAAACTATCCCTTCACAACCATAAAGCCAAACATTGGCATGGGATACGTCAGAACACCCTGCGTACACCCAGAGTTTAATGTCACCGACTCGCCCGGCAACTCCACCTGCGTCAATTCCATACGCCTCGTTCCCGTCGAAATCGTTGACTGCGCTGGCCTGGTTCCAGGTGCCTGGCAGGGCCGAGGCCTAGGAAACCAGTTTCTGGATGAGATTCGCCAGGCAGATGCACTCATCCACGTTGTAGACGCTTCGGGTGGAACGGATTCTGAAGGAAAAACATGCGATCCAGGAACCCACGACCCCAAGGAAGATGTGCGTTTTCTTGAACATGAACTGGACATGTGGATTTTGCAGATCGTTAAGAAGGAATGGGCCCGCGCCGTTAGGGAAGTTGAAGGAACCAAAGGCGACCTTCTGCTGATCTTAGAAGAGAAATTGAGCGGCCTTGGAATCCGCAAAGCCCACTTGCTCTCAGCCAAGGCCAAAACCAAACTCAACTTCGAGAAACCTAGCGCCTGGTCCGACGACAACCTCCTCAGCCTGATCACTGAGCTTCGTAAGGATTCGAAACCCCTCCTAATCGCAGCCAACAAGATGGATGTCCCACCGGCTGAGAAAAACTTGGAAACGTTGCGAGCAATGGGCTACATGGTTGTTCCCTGTTGCGCCGAAGCCGAACTTGCCCTGAGAAGGGCTGCGGAGAAGGAAATCATATCCTACGTCCCAGGTGATGGCAACTTCGGAATCAGCGATAAGAGCAAGCTTTCACCCGAACAGGTCAACGCCCTAACAAGAATCAAGGAAAAGGTCCTCATTCCGCTAGGCTCGACCGGAGTTCAGGAAGCCCTGAACCTAGCCTTCTTCAAACTCCTCCAGATGGTTACGGTCTACCCGGTTGAGGACCCGGAAAAGCTCACCGACCACAAAGGCAGAATCCTCCCAGACGCGTACCTCGTGCCATACGGCACAACCGCGAAACAGTTCGCGGGAATGATCCATTCTGATCTCGCGGCAGGATTCCTGTACGCGACTGAGGTCAGGTCGAAGATGCGAATTTCAGATGAATACGTGTTAAAGGACAGAGACGTGATTTCAATTGTGAGCGCTAAAAGACACGCCTAGCCCGACGCGGGTGCAGGTGGAGTTTTCGCGGGCTGAGCGCGCACGCTTGGAGGGACCCCCCAGGGGGTGACTCAGTTTTCTGGGTCAAACCGGGCCTGTTTTGCTGTTTTTTTGGGCAGCGGACAGGGCTGATTTTGTTTTTCCTGATACATGCTAGGTGAGACGGTGGACTATGGAGTTGTGATACTGGCCTTCTCATGAATTGCATTTGCGTGCGCACGCTTGAAAGACCCCCTAGGGGGGTGGTGTACTTTTTGGGGTCCGTCGGGGCTGATTTTGCAACCTTTCCTGACGCACGGTATGTTGCGTGCGCACGTTTTTGGCGATGGAGGTGGGTGGTGTAGTTTTGTAGGGAAAACATGTCACTCATCCCTACTTGGGGTGGAGTATACGAGAGACTGGCTGCTAGTCCTGTAAGGTCTTCGGCCTAGCGGCTGGTTGTAGTGGTCACAGCGTAGTATGCTGCGATCAGAAGAATGACGACGACGCTTGCTAGCCCACTGAAGAGGGCGACTAGGAATGCTAGGGCGTAGAATAGCGGCCCAACGTAGTATTGGCGGGTTATCCCTCGCGCTTGGGCATCGGTAACATGCTTACCCAGCAATCGATGATTGGTTGAAGCATGACGCCAAAGAACGTGCCACGCTAAGGCGACGAGAAGTAATGCGCCCGAGTAAACAGCTGCAGCAGTCCTAGCATCGTTGGACAATATATGGTCGGCCACTAGGGACGTGGTGAACGGTGTGAGGATCACAAGAAGCAGCAGGAGACCGTTAAGGAACATGAAGCGCCTGTCAATTCGTCGAATGTAATTGAACATGTTGTGATGATTCATCCACATAATCAGTATCGTAAGGAAACTCGTCACGAAAGCGAAGAAAGCAGGCCACTCCCCCACCAACCCCTGAAAAAGACTACCGCCGATGCCGGAAATCGGATCCTTTAGACTCAAGACCAGTAATGTGATCGCGAAAGCGAAAACACCGTCGCTGAAAGCTTCAAGCCGCCCAGTCTCTTTCGCTTGGAAATTTTCTGCGCTCAGGTTTATCTCAACGCTTCTTCGATGATTTCTTCGTCAGCGTCTGATTTACGAAGACGACGTGTCCCGCTGGAACATCCTCGGAGATAACCGTCCCAGGGCCAATGTGGGAACCAGACCCTACTCGGACCCCCGGCATTATGCTCGCGTTTATGCCGGTCTGAACGTCATCAGCCATTATCACTCCCAGCTTCTTCCTTCCCGTACTCTGCAATCGACCCTTAACCTTCAAACTGAGAACTCTCTGGTCTAGGCGTATGTTTGCGGTTATGGTTCCGGCAGCTAAGTTGCAGCTCTCGCCGATTATGCTGTCGCCGATGTAGGAGAGGTGTGGGATCCTCGTCCCGGCCATGATTATGCTATTCTTAACCTCGCAGGATGTCCCCACAAGGACGTTATCTTCAATGCTTGTGGAGGGACGAATTCTCGCGTTGGGCCCGATTCTGCTCTCTTTGCCGATGTATACGGGCCCTTCAATGTAACTGCCCGATTTGATTGATGCACTATCCTCGAGCCAGATAGGGCCCTTCAGAACCGCGCCTTGTTCAACCGTTCCATTAACTCGGTGGGGTAAGTTCGCTAGCACTCTCTCATTGGCTTCGAGGAGGTCCCAGGGCCTGCCGACATCCATCCAATCTTCCCGCGCAATGGCTGCGCCCAAAACCTCCTTCCCTTCGTCGAGCAAGTGTTGCAGGGAGCTGGTCAATTCGTACTCCGCCCTTTTTGACTTGGAGGTTTTCTCTACAGCTGCGAATACTTCATCGTCTAGGATGTATACGCCAGAGTTTACCCAGCCTTCAGTCTGACGTGTTTTTGAAGGCTTTTCACGGATTGCAGCAAGTCGTTCACCACGAAGGGTTACAACTCCGAATTCGGATGGGTTCTCTACGCGAACGACTCCCATGACCTTGGAGGATTCCTGAGATTTTTCAACAACTGCCTGGATAGCTGAGGAGTTTACCCAGAGGTCTCCATAGATTGCGAGGAAGGATTCGTTCCCTACCGCAGCCTGCGCAATCTTGAGCGCGGACGCTGTTCCAGTCCAGCGTGGTTGTTTTAGGTACTTGATGCGGACGCCATAATGTGCGCCGTCACCTAGGGCTGATTCGATCTGGTCGCCTTTGAAGCCGACGACCATAATGATGTCTCTTACGGAGTTGTCAGCGAGTGCTTGGAGGATGTATGAGATGATTGGTTTTCCGACGACTGGGAGTATGTGTTTTGGTTTGGTTGCTGCGAGTGGCCACATTCGTGTCCCTTCTCCCGCAGCCAGAACAACTGCTTTCATTCTGCGCCACACTACCACTCGTTAGCGTTAGCTTCACTTTGGTTATGGTGGATTAGCGCTTTAAATTAACATATATGACAAGGATTGGGTTGGTGTTGTGTGGCGATTATGGTTTTTGACGTTGTTTCTTTCATAGCCGGTGTGGCTGCGGGCGCCCTGGCTGCAGGGTTAGCGGGTTTCCTTTATGGGCTTGAGAGAACCGCGGACATTCAGGAAAAGTTACGCCTTGCCACAAACAAAGCTGATCAGTTGACTAATCTGGTTTCGAGTTCAGGCGGAAGCGATAGCATCGACAGCCCTGGGAAGATGAAGGTGGATGAGTTGCAACGCGACCTGGACGAGATACAGGCTGAGATTAAGCGAATGTATAAGAGGACTACGCGTTAGGCTGTGCTGCCGGAGTAGCCACGTTAGCTGCTTTGGCTTGTTCGGTGACTTGGGCGGCGGTTGCGATAACTCCTGCCGGAATCGAGACTAGTCTCGATTTTCTGACGCCCACGTGCCTTAGGGGCGCGATTTTCTTTGCAAGGTTGTAAATGTCCGACCCTAGTTTGCCGAGGACAACCTCTTGGGCTAACTGGTCGTAGTTTAGGTTCGTGGCTTTGTCTTCAACAATCTGCCTCATAATCTGTCGAACGCCATGCTCCTGTGACGCCTTTATCCTGTCCCGGGTGAAAGCCACAATCGAAATTCTTGATGAGTATTGGTCCCTCGTAGTTGCGTTGAAGATTCCGTCCATTCTAGTGCTGCCGCGCCGGACTAGGCTGCGGAGATAGTCGGTTGCATATTCGTGTGATTTCAGAATTGTATTTGCCCTATGGTCTTGTGCGTTGACGACCAGGAAGTATAATTTGATTGACTGGTGGGCGAAATCGTTCGTTATATCATAAAGTGTGGTTTCGACAACCCGTCCTATTATTGCGGCCGGGATTTCACATGGTATGCTAGCAACAAGATTTTCTCCGAAGTATGAGGGGCTGTAAACGTCGTACCATTCTTTCAGCCTCCACTTGTCCCTGACCTTTCTCGTGGCTTTAGACAACGATTTTCCACCGTTACCTCGGAATTCAGCAACCTACCCGTTGGGCGGTATTTAAAGCGTTCAGAGCACGATTTACGCGGTCTTCACTGAGATGGCGAGAGTTTCATGAGGGAAGATTCGGCGGCGCGTATGCAACGGAAGATATCTTGGACCGTGGCCTGCAATGTTTCAATTCTTTCGCAGCGCTTCACAGTGACTTTCAGCGTTTTTCCGCGGACGTTGGCGTGAAGTTGCATGCGTCGGTCGGGTAGTTTGTTTTCGGGTAATATGCCCTTCATAACGCTTTTTGCGAAAAGGGCGGAGGGGTATTGTAGTAGAATTTCAGCTTCCATGGTTCTGTTTCATCTGGTCGAGAAGGGCTTGGTCGAGTTCTTGTAGGAATTGCGTGGGTTCGTCGACTTTTATGTGTGCACCAGCGGCGACGTTGTGGCCTCCCCCAATGCCGGAGTATTTCTTCGCCGTGGTGCTCAGAGCGGAACCTAGATTCATACCCATTTTCAGAAGTTTGGGCGGCGCCCGAGCCGAGAGTTTGATCCCGCCGTCCTTGGCTTTGGTCAGGACGATTATTGCATTATCGGCTGATAGGTTACCCGCCGAGGAAATTATCGAGGAGAATGCTCCCGTCATGCTCTCTTGAATTTCATTCTCGCCGCGAATGACCCATATTACTTTGAATTTCTGAATCGCCTCTGGGGATTTCGTTAACCATTCCATGTAAGTTGCAAGAGTCTTCCGGTAAGTTGATGCAACCTCATTGGCCTCGTCAAGGGCGGTCTTTCTGTCACCCATACCTACGCTGACGCCTATGGATGGGTTTCCCGTGCGGCCGCAAGCGTTCAATAGTGCTGAGAACTCTCTCGCGTCTCTCGTTGGGCCGCCTGGGGGCTCATTTACCAGTGTGTATACGCTCCCGACCATGTCTAGTGCGACGCTTGACTGAAACCCTATGGAGTTGAGGTGGCTCATGATGGCGTTGAGTAGTTTCTGCTTTTCATCTTGCGTTAGGTCGGCTATTGTTCGGAACCTGTCCCCGTCTTTCAAGCGGATTCCGGCGTTCGAGAGGAGGGTTAGGCAGTTGTCTTCGCGGCCGCTCAGGTTGGGCATGTAAGGCGTTGTGGTGTAGGCTAACGACCTGTGAATCGGCCGTGTTTCCCTCCCATAGACGACGAGGTCTGTGTCTACTTTGACGTTTCCCGACGAAACGGCGTCTTCGACAAGGATCTCGTTCAAACCCGTTAGCGACCTTTTCTCGTTCTTGTCTTGCATGTCGCCTAGTGCGCCGACGATTCCTAGCGCGCTCAAGTCCTTGTTGTTCTGTGACATTGCTCGAGTCACAAGGTAGCTAACGCCCGCCGCGCTAACCTTCGTCGCTCCGTCTATTCCATACTCGTGCGGGTTCAATTGCGTAATTCGCCCGGGTGCTTCGGCGTTGGGGGGATGATGATCCAGGACTATTGCGGTCTTCGCTTCGAGATGTGAGTTCAATAGGTCCAGGTAACCGCTTCCAATGTCCGTGAAGATGGCAACGTCAGGTTTTGTTTTTGAAATCTCGTCTACAAGCTCTTCCCGCAGTTCTTCGACTATCCTCAGGGTGAACCTGGCGTTAGCGCGCGCTAAAGCTGAGCCCACTATTCCTGCAGACGACAGTCCGTCTGCATCGTGGTGTGAAACCGCCACGAAGAAGGAGTCTTTTTGGATGTTGTCTTTGACTACGCTAGCAACTGCGTTTGCCCGTTCGAGGAAGCCTTCTCGGTTACCTTGTGAAGCCATTAGGCCACTGACGCCACGACGTGTTTGTATTCCCACTGTGGTGGGAGTTGTTCTTTGGCGCGGTAGTATTTGACGAGCCGGTGAATTTTCGACTCGATCATGGCCAAGGAACGCTTGTTAACGTAATCCTTTCTATTCTTCTCCAGGTGCCGCCTAAGGTGGTCCGACTTCTTCAGGAGTGCGCTCAAGTCTTCGGGAAGTGCCCCCGCTTGGTTTGCGGTTTGCAACAGCTCCCGCACTTTCTTTCCCGTAAGCGACTTCACTAGGGGTACGGCGTAATGGTCCCGCATGAGCATACCGATGGTGCTCGGCGAGTTGCCCTCCCTAGACAGTTTGAGAACTAGGGCCTCTACCTCTTCGGGCGTATACTTGCACCAGGCAGGTGCTTTCTTGCTTATGGGCCGAGTTGACCCTGACTTGCCCCGCTTACTCGTGTAAAGCCTAGCCGTAATTTGCACGCTCCCAATCCGAAATTGTAACCTAGTCGATGACCCTTGATTATTTAACTTGTCTCAACAATAGGCATGTGGCCAAGACTTCGCTCTCACACCAAGAAGGTATCGGATGAAATGAAATTTTGCGAGAAATGTGGAGGTTACATGAGGACGACCAAAGAGGGTTATGTTTGTTCGAAATGCGGCTATCAGCTCAAAGCTGAGGTGATTGACACAGTGAAGATGACACCCGCTGAAAAGCCAACGGACATCGTAGACGCGCCTAGCCCTGAATACATGAAGGTAGCCGCGACATGCCCACGCTGTGGGCACAACGAAGCTTTCCGCAGCCTTGGATTCGTGTCTGGCGAACACGCAGGGGTCCGACAGGAGAGGGCCATGGAAAGATTTGTTTGCACAAGATGCGGCCATTCCTGGAGCAACGCATGACCGTTCCTAAGGCATGATGCGCCTTCGCTTGACGACGAACCACTTCGAAAACCTCGCGAAGGCCAAAGCGCGATGTGAGAGAGCATTCTTCTCGTCAATTGTCATTTGAGCGAAGGTTCGGCCGTCTCCTCTTTTAGGTATGAAGATAGGGTCGAAACCGAAACCGTGAGTTCCTCTTGGTCTCCGACTTACACGGCCTTGTACAAAGCCGGTGAAACATTTCGGGCGCGACGTCGGGGTGCAGAATGCAACTGAGGCCTGGAAGAAGGCTCCTCTGTCTTCGCGTTTCGCCATGAGATTCAATACGCCAGCGGTCCCTAGCGTTTTGAACACATATGACGAGTACGGACCGGGGAAACCTGCTAACGCCTTTACGAAGAAACCCGCATCCTCTGAAACTACGGGGCGCCTCTTAGATCGCGCAGCGTCCATGGCTGCGAAAGAGGCGATCTCTGCCAAGTTATTTGATTGAATCTCCAGTTTGTCGATGCGCACGTGCTTCAACGTGATCCCGAACCGTGCGGCAACATTAGCCGCCTCAATGAATTTCCCCTTGTTTCCGGTAGCGAAGTAGACCGTTCGCTTATGCTCTGTCAAAGTATCTCCCACGCTTCTCCACCTCACGCATCTTTAGCAAGGTCTCCTTAGCTCGCTTTTTGCCAACAGCCCTTCCGTAGCCTTTCAAGAAGGCATTGAAGAGAACCGAATGTAACGAGTAATGTGTGCTCTTCATCGCCCTGTGGAGGAGAAGTAGATCTACACCCTTGCCCTCTAGCTCGTGTGAGAAGTCACCTAGGCCGAAGTCGATCATGTACAAGTTGCCGTCCTCGGATAGTACGTTCGAAATCGTCATGTCCCCATGAACAATTCCACCTTCATGCATTAGCCCAAGAATGTTGCCGAGTGAGTTGCATCGTTCGCGGCGTTTTGATATTGAGAGTTTGTAGAGCTCTTCCTTGAGCGTTGGGCCAGGGACGTAATCCATGATTATCGTGGTAGATTCAGGGTCTATGTGTTGAATGGTTGGGACGGGAACGCCGAGTTTCCTCACTTCGTGCATCATGTTTGCTTCATGTGCCGTCCTCCTTCGGCGGATTGATTCGTCGAGTTCAGGAACTCTGTACGGCTTTGGTATGCGGCTCTTTCTGATCGCCAGCTCCCCATGCCAATCTTGGAGGTAGATTTCGGCTTCGGCGCCTTTGTAAATGAGCTTAACTGGCCTCTCTTCTCCAGGGGATGTCAACATCCTCCAACCTCCACTTTGGCTTAACGAGCGCGTTAACGGAAGTGGCTAAACCGGCCTGAAGCGCAAGCATGGCCGTCCATGCGATTTGGGCGCCACAATCACCTGTGTACGCGGCACCTACGACATGGCATATTGCGTCATGCATCTTGGCCACGCATTCGAGTTTATCCTTCAATGTCCTATTCGCCGCGACGCCCCCAGTTAGTAGGATCTCTTTCTTGCCGGTATACGCTAGGCTTCGTTCTACGGCTTCGGCGAGCATTGAGCAGGAAACTTCCTGCATTGAGTAGCAAACGTCCTCCAAGCCCGCACCTGATCGCAGCTTGGCGAGGGACGCTGTCAACAGGCCTGAGTATGAAACATCATTTCCTTTCACCACATAAGGCAACGTTAGGAACTTTGATGATTTGGCGGCTAGTTTTTCGATTTGAGGTCCTGCTGGCGATGGAAGGTCGATGGCTCGGGCGAACATATCATATAGGTTTCCGATTGTAATATCCTCGGTTTCACCAAATATTCTCCAACGTCCTCCAGAAAAAGCCGTAATCGCTGTGTGTCCGCCTGAGACAAGAACTACCAGGGGATCTTTGGCTCCTGTGGTGAGGGTTCCGATCTCAATGTGTCCGATGGCATGGTTTACGCCTACGAATGGGATGTCGAAGTATGCGGAGATTGATCGGGCGACGGTGGCTCCGACCCTTAGGCATGGTCCGAGTCCAGGGCCTAATGAAACTCCTACTCCGGCGAGTTCCGAAGCTTTTGCGGTCGCCTTTCTTAACGAATCTGAGACCACACGGGCAGCAACTTCACTGTGATGTTCTGCCGCCTCGCGGGGGTGAATTCCCTTCCCGGGAGCGGAAGCATAAACGTCACGCAAATCAGATAGGATCCTCCCGTGGTCTGTTACTACGCTCGCACCGAATGTATGCGCGGTGGACTCTATTCCCAGGCAGTACAACGCAATCGCAGCCATGACTTGTGAGATGACTCAGAAAAGGCTCTCGAAATGGTTAGTTAACTTAAACACACCACTCATTTGTTATTCGTTAAGGAGTGGGTATTTCTCGGGTAACTGAGGGGCGTCTGAGTTAGAGGTTGCAGTGGCGGAGGTTGCTGCGGATCCCTTGACGAAGGCCTTGAAGGAAGTGTGCGTGGAGAGTAGGCTACGCTGCCTGCGATCGGTCGCCAGGAGCACGTACAAGTCGATTCTGAAGCATTGGCTACATCCATTTAGCTGGCCTCCGCAGGTGAGGGCTAGACAGACACCAAGCTGCTAAGCATTGAAGAAACGACGTCTGGCCATATTGATTTACGTGCTGCAGTAAGCAACTGCTGTCTCAGCATAGACGCGCGCAGCCCTCAGGACATCTTCTATTTTGACATGTTCAGCAGGCCCATGAGCTACGGCGATATCTCCTGGACCAAAAAGGCAGGTTGGGATTTTAGCCCGGTTCCAAAGAATGGAACCGTCAGTCCAATACGGGACACCGACTATCCGACCTAGTCCACTCAGATTCTTCTTCAGGATCGAAATGTGAGGAGCACCATTGATTTGCATCGGGTCCGCGTGATGAATCAGGCGGACGGTAGCCTTGAGGCTTTTGTCTCGCCGTGAACATTCCTTAATGACCTTTCGCAGCTCCTCGACGGGATCTTGAGGGTTTTCACCGGGAAGCAGTCTTCGTTCAAGATCCAACACGCATCTTGCGGGGACGGTACTCCAATCCGAGCCACCAGTGATTTTTGATGTGTGAATGGTAGCTACTCCCAAGAGGGGATGCCTATTTAGATTGTATTTTCTGCGAATTGAACCAAGAAGATTGATGAGTAGCGCCATCTTTTCAATGGCATCGATACCCTTCTCCGGCATCGACCCATGAGCTGGTTTGCCAACGGTTTCAACCTCCAGCCACGCGTATCCCTTGTGGGCGACGCCAATGTTCATCTTTGTGGGCTCACCCACGATTGCGGCGTCAGCTCGGAACCGTTTAATCAGTTCAGAAGTTCCTATGCTCATATACTCCTCGTCAACAACTCCTGTGAACATTACGTCTCCCGCCAATTTCTTATTGAAAGCAGCCAGCCCCGCCATGGCACCAATCATCGCGGCTATGGATCCTTTCATGTCGCATGAACCTCGGCCGAACAGTTTACCGTTCACGATAGAAGGAGTAAAGGGCTTCACTGTCATGCCAACCGTGCCAACCGTGTCCATATGACCATTCAACATTAGGCTTCTTCCACGACCCGTCCCCCTCAGAACGGCCACAACATTGAATCTCCCCCTGGCAACCTTCTGCTCATAGACGCTGAAGGACCCAGCCTTTCTGAACCATTTGGCGATTAAGTCCGCAATCGCTCCCTCATCCTGACCCCGATCTATTGCCGGGTTGACGCTCGGTGTTCTGACTAACTTCTTGAGCAAATCCAAGATTTGTTTGGCATCAATTCGAACCATTTCTCGGAAACCATTTCATCAATGAACGGCCGTGCTATTTCCATCTGCCGCATGCAATGATGGAAAAGAGATTCACGCCAGTGTTTCTTAGTAATAGATTTAGCAGGACGTTGCAGGCCAGCTGTTCGAATTGGAGAAAAGAACCACCGAGTTGCAGCGTAACGCATCGCATGATCAAGGGTTAGAGGAGGAGTTGCGCGAGCTCATAGAAAGCCCATCTGGGTGCAATTTTACATTCCTTTCATCCCGAAAAGGAACGAATATTCGGCTGGAAGCCACAGTGGCCACTCCAATTGATTCTTGGCGGAAAGCGATAAATTTGTACGGTAATTCTTTCAGGCAGAAGTGACGAGGCATGATAAAAGCAATAGTGTTACTTACTGTGTTGGGAGGAACTGGCGAAAAATTAAGTTGGTCGAAAGAAACGAAGGATCGTTTGAGAAAAATTGCCGGCGTCAAAGAGGTCTACGGAGTCTTGGGACGGTGCGACCTCGCGGCTCTCGTGGAGGCTGAAACTTTAGAGAAACTCACTTCCTTGGTTGCGGACGAAATTAGAGGGGTTCCGGGAATCCAGACTAGTGAGACTCTAACGGTAGTCTTCTAGCGTTAAGATATTGCCTAGTTCTGTAATTTCGCAGCTAGCTTAGATTTGCAGGTTTCACGTAGTGTGAACTCACGAATTCTTTCAATATCGGTCAGTATGGTCTTGACCGGATTATTTTTCATGCTGCAATCACCTCGAGCTCTTGCGGCTCGTTGAATTGGTCCAGTGACTGAACGTTCTTCTATAGAGCGGCGCCGTGGGTCTTGCCTCCGCACTTGCAGACGCAAGCGGACCCTAGCAAGCTCTTCATGATGCTTCTTGAGGATGGTAGAAAGAAGAAAAGGCATTCTGAGTTTCTCGCCATACACAAGGCTCAGGTTATGGCTTTCTCGCAACCACTGAAAACACATGCCAATGTTTCCTCTGCCCCTGGGCGGTTGTTCCGTTCCACTCTTTCTCAGCAAGGAACTCCGTCTTCAATTGGCGCAACATGGCTTTCACCTTGCCTGCTGAGTGAAATGTCAGATTCGAGTCACTTGCCCATTCATCACGTTCACCAAAGAAATGGCCCGCAAAACGCCCTCTAGGGCGTACTGATGCTAGGATTTTGCGCCAAAGGGAGTCGAAATGGTCTGGCGGACAGAATGGTAAGCTGTAGCTCGCATTCACTAGGTCGCTCTTGGGCAGTTTAATCCTCTCAAAGGAGGCCAAGCGGGTTTCCAATCGCCCTCGATATTTGGCCAGCGTAAGTGAGCAGACCCATCTAATGGCTTCAGGTTCGTTATCTACCGCCAAAACTTTCCACCCCCGTCGGAGTAACTCAAACGTATCTCGGCCTGAGCCGCATCCCAAATCGATCGCAAAACGTTCTTCCCTTTCGAACCCTTCGGCGTCAAACAGAGAGAGTGCCTTTGTCAGAGTGTCCCAAGCGGGTCCCCCTGAAGTGGCTCTATAATACTTGTTGTTGTTGTATGCTCTATAATACTCAAGCCAATGCGTTTTCTCCCTTCCGTCTTTTCTGAGCGTATCAGGTTCGGTCACAGAAGTAGCCTACCATTCTCGACGATTGTTTTCTGATTAGCTCTTAACATGGAGTTTATGGGCGAAGGAGAATCATGTATTGCTTGTGAAGGAGTTGATTCTATCCGCCGAGTACATTTAATTGATGAAAATTCTAAATCTTGATGCAAGAAAACTACTTTTCGAGTGAAAAGGAAAATTGCGGGCGGTCCGAACTGCCCGTACATCCCACTGAAGGATAGCAACATGAAGAGCGATACGACCAAAGCGGCCCTCGCGAGCAGCTTCCAAATCCAATTTCTCATTCACTTACACTTGCGTGTAGAGTTGTCGCACCACAGAATTACGCTCTACCCAAGTCCCTGATTGCAGCATATTATTTCTTCTCGCCACAGCGAAGAGTCTAAACTAATGACGAAAGCACAAACAATTAACTTAAAATAAGAATTGGCATGGTGGTCGTGCAATTGGTGTCGCCCGTGAAAGGTGACCGAGAAATCGCACCGTAAGTTGCCGAAAGCTCTCCAGTATGGTTTTGTTCTCGGTCAATGCCGGATGACACATTCAGAAATTTTCCTTGGAGTTGACCAGTAATGAGCAAATACGTTGGCGAATTACCGAAGCAGTATGACCCTAAGGTTGTCGAGAAGGAAGTAAAGAGCCTCTGGGAGCAAGAAGAGACTTATGAAGCTGTGAAAAAGTTTAGAGTGAAGGGCCCAAAGTTCTACTTCTTAGATGGACCACCCTTCCCTAGTTCGGATACTCCACACATTGGAACTTCTTGGGGGAAGGTTGTGAAGGACACTGTCATTCGCTACAAACGTTCGCAGGGGTTCAACGTCAGGGACCAACCCGGATACGATTGCCACGGCCTCCCTGTCGAACTCGCAATAGAACAGAAATTCGGGATCAAGACCAAAAAGGACGTAGAGAACTTCGGACTGGAACGCTTCATTACGGAATGCAGATTATTTGCTGAAACGAATTCTGCGGCGTTGGGTAGGGCGTTCGCAGATCTCGGCATATGGATGGATTGGGCTAGGCCCTACATGACACATCTGGATTCCTATATTGAGAGCGGTTGGTGGGGTGTCAAGCAGGCCTCATCGAAGGGCCTCCTTGAGCATGGGCAGCGAGTCGTACACTGGTGTCCTCAAGACGAGACCGTCCTTTCGGATTACGAAGTCGTTCTAGAGTACAAGATGCTCCGCGACCCGTCCATCTACGTCAAATTCCCCGTGGAAGGCAAGCAAAACGAGTACATACTGATCTGGACGACGACACCTTGGACGCTACCGTCGAATGTGGCGGTCATGGTGAACCCGGACTTCCAGTACGCAAGAGTTCGGTCGGGGAACGAGACATTCATTCTCGCAAAGGAACGGGTTGAACCGGTGGCCAAGGCCTCCGGCTGCACTTTACAACTCTTGGAAAGCTTCCCTGGAACGCAACTAGATGGAGTGACGTACCGCTCCCCCTTGGAGACGTTGGTTCCGATTCAACTGCACCTGAAGAATGCGCACCGCGTCGTCATGAGCAAGGAGTACGTTACGCTGGAGGAGGGAACGGGATGCGTCCATACTGCCCCAGGCCACGGCGAAGAAGATTACGAAGTTGGAGTACGCTACGGATTACCGGTCCTCATGTTAGTGGACGACCAAGGAAAGTTCGTGCCCGAAGCGGGAAAATACGCAGGGAAGCCCGTTAGGAGTGCGAACCCCGAAGTCATAGACGATTTGAAATCATTAGGAATGTTGCTTCACTCGGAAGAGATAGAACACCGGAGTCCCGTATGTTGGCGTTGCAAGACTCCGCTCTTGATCCGCGCAACAGACCAATGGCTCATACGCATAGCGCAGAAAAGGAACGACTTCATGAAAGAAGTGGACGCGACACACTGGATTCCTGACTGGGCTGGAGCAGTTCAATTCAAGAATTGGCTCGAAGGCCTAAAGGACTGGGTCGTGTCACGCCAAAGGTTCTGGGGCACCCCCCTTCCAGTTTGGATATGCGATTCTTGCGGGAAACAGAAACTCATAGGGTCAAAGCAAGAACTACTGCAGAATGCGATCTCAACACCTGACCTGCCCACGCTGCACGTTCCTTGGGTGAATAATGTCAAGCTGAGATGCGAATGTGGAGCGGAGATGACCCGAGTCCCCGACGTTATGGATGTGTGGTTCGACTCGGGCGGCGCTTCTCTCGCATGCCTAGGCTACCCCCAGAACGCTCAAGAGAGTAAATTCTGGTGGCCTGCCGATTTCATCGTGGAAGGGCGTGACCAGATAACGGCATGGTTCTTTGCCCTGCTGAAGAGCGGGATAGTTACGATGGGAAAGTCACCGTACAAAACTGTCCTGATGCACGGTTTCGCGCTCGATTCCGAAGGGCGTGAGATGCATAAATCCGCGGGTAATTACGTCACGGCCAATGAGGTTGTAGAAAAATTCGGCCGCGATTCTTTCAGGTACTACGTTCTCCAGAGCACGCTATGGGAGGACCTTCGTTTCTCTTGGGACGCCGTAAAACAGTACAGCGGTGACTTGAGCACATTCTGGAACACCTTTGTTTTCGCTGGCACCTACATGAGCCTGGACAAATTCTCACCACGTGTCCCCTTGACGCAGCTCACGCGAAGTCTTCGCCCCGAGGATCGGTGGCTGCTAAGCCGAATGAACAGAACAATCAAGGAAACAACTGCGCTTATGGATGAATACAAGATCCATGAGGCACTTCGAAAACTCAAAACCTTCCTCGTGGAAGACCTTAGCCACACGTACGTCAGGTTCATCAGGCGCAGAACATGGGTTGAGAAACAGACACGAGACAAGCTGGCAGCTTATACAACACTCTACACTGCCCTCAACGCTGCCCTCGTCATGCTAACCCCAATCACGCCCTTCCTCACCGAATCAATATACCAACACATGCTCAGAAACGCCCAACCAAAACACCCCCAGTCCGTGCACATGCTCGACTGGCCAAAATTCGACGAGAAATGGATCAGTGACTCCCTCGAGGAAGAGATGAATGCAGCCAAGGATATCATTTCAACAGTCGCAGTTGCCCGCATGCAAAAATCGATGAAACAGAGGCAACCAGTCCCCAAAGTGGTTGTGGCAACCGATTCCAAACAGGTTCGAAACGCCCTGAAAACCTACTCAACTCTCCTTCTTGACCAGGCTAACACGCGAACTCTTACACCAACCCCGAGGGCTGCGAGTTCGAAGTATGAGACTCCCACACGTTTCGCCAAAGCTGAATTCGCAGACGGCACAATTTACGTAGACCTGAAACTTTCCAAGAGCGAACTGGCCGAAGGTTTAGCCAGAGATGCCGTAAGGCGGATGCAGCAAATGCGAAAGGAAATGGACCTCAAAGTGGACTCATACGTTCACGCCTACATCCTCGCACCCTCAACAAACGCCGCGAAGCTGCTGAAGGGCAAACGAACTTACATAGCCGGTGAGGTTCGCGCGAAACAACTCATAATCAGTACGAAAAAAGAGGAAACGGATGCTCCATACCATACGAAGACCTGGCAGATCAATTCGGAAACCTACGAGTTCGGCCTATGCGAGAAGACAAAGTTGGACGAAAAAGTCCAGAAAGTGGGAACGGATTAGAAACGGGCTAGAGAGGTACTTCGATAAACAGGCGTTCGAGCAGTTCTTTGTACCTGTTTCTAATGGTGACCTCGGTCACGTTCGCTATTTCAGCAATCTCCCGCTGAGTCTTCCTCTCGTTTGTGAGGACTGTGGCAATATAGGTGGCTGCGGCGGCTATGCCTGTCGGCCCCCTGCCGCTCGTTAACTTCATCTCCTTAGCAATCTCGAGGATGCGAATCGCAATCGCCTCTGCCTTCCCGGAAATCACCAGTTTGTTACTGAAACGGGCTGCGTAGTTCCTGCTCGTTGAGGGAGGCACGAAGGCTTCAAGTTCACGCACCATAAACCTGTAACTCCTTCCAACGTCCTTCTTGTTCAGGCTCGAGGATAACGCTATTTCATCAAGTGTCCGCGGGACTCCGCATTGCCTACAACTCATGTAGATTGCGGCCGCGGTTACGTTGTGGATTGATCGTCCGCGAATGAGACGTTTCTTGATTGCCCGTCGGTAGATGACTGATGCCGTTTCTAGAATGTTCTTAGGAAGGTTGAGAGCCGAAGAGAGCTTACTCAGTTCAGCTAAAGCAACTGCGAGGTTTCTTTCAGTAGCATCCGAAACTCGCACTCTACTCTGCCATTTACGAAGCTTGTAGAGATCTAACCTTTGGGCAGCTGTTGCCCGTTTACCGAGAACGCGGCGATCACGCCAATCAATTACAGTTGAGAGGCCTTTGTCATGAATCGCGTAGGTTAATGGTGAGCCGACTCTGCTTCGTTTTGCTTTTTGGTCGTCGTCGAAGGCTCGCCATTCGGGTCTGCTGTCGGCAATTTTCTCGTCGATCACGAACCCGCAGGCCATGCACACAATCTCAGCAGCTTCGTAGTCGCGCATTAGTTTAGGCCCGCCGCACTCAGGGCAAACGCGCACCTTTTGAGTGGAGTGTAGCGCTTCGCCTAATTCACCATCAGTTTCTTCAGACACTTTTTTCACATCTACCTAATCCAAGGAGTAAGCAATGCGGCCCACATACTTGGCCGGCGAAGGACCCGCGGGTCTAATCGATACGTAAGGGGAGGATACGGGTCCGAAAATGTCATGGACTTTTCCTATCTCCTTCAGTTTGCTGTCACAAGTTCGGGTTCCCATTTTGACGAAGCGGGCTTCGTCGATTTTGACGATGAGGCTTCGGCTGCTTGAAAGATGGAGAATTTTGCCGAGCCTCTGCAAACTTTCTACTTCACTCCCGCCGTGATGGATGCGTGAAAGGGCCATCATATTTAAACGTGTTTCGCGGTTTTTTTTCAAAGCAATTGGCAATTCTTCGAATGAACGTTGACATAACAAATGTCATTGTTTACCAGCACCGATCCATTAGAAGAATGGAAAATTCGCGTCTTTCAAAATCAATGTTCTTTCGTGCGTCGCGAATTGGAGCCCGATGTATGAAGTTCGGTCTCGAAAACCCCTGAACGTTTTTTACGCAGCGAAAGGCATCCATGGTTTCAAACGGTAGCTCGGCTCAGATGATAAAAGGCGTAGTGCTTACAAATTTCATGTCCTACGAAAACTCGTACGTTCCGTTAGAGCCGGGGCTGAACCTCATCTGTGGGCCGAACGGTGCCGGAAAATCCTCCATCCTTCTCGCGATCTCCGTCGTTCTAGGCCAAGCTTACACCGAACGATCCAAGCGGTTGAGCGACCTTGTGAAGTGGGGGCACGACGAAGCCCGAATCACACTAATCCTCGATAATGCAGGCGAGAAACGTCCATTCCCCCGATTCCACACCGACCTCGTCACCATCACACGCGTAATCAAGAGTGCAGGCACGTATTACTACCTCCTCCAAAACAAATCTGCGCCGAAATCTGCAATCACCGACGTCTTGCTTTCCCTCGGCCTAAACCCCGACAATATATTAGTCATAATGCACCAGTTCATGGTCGGCCGCTTCGCCGCCGTAACCGCCCAAGATAAGCTGAAAATGCTTGAAGAAGCCGTGGGCTTCGAATCTTATAGAGAGGAAGTTCTCGACGCGAGACAACGCCTAGAAAGCGTAGCAAGCGAAGAACAATCACTGGCCCAGGTTCTTGAATCCACTAAGGAGACCCATGATTATTGGAAGCGTGAATACGAGCGTTACCTACAGAAACAGCAACTGGAGACGAAACTGGACGCCCTGAAGAGGGAACTCTTATGGAGTCGGATCCAGAGGAAGAAGGAAGCCTTAACTCACATCGAAGCCAGAATCGAATCGAAGACACGAGCTCTACAATCGATTGAAAATAAAATCCAAGAGCTGGCGGAGTCAAAGAAGAAACGCCAGGCAAAGTTCGATGAATTAAACCTTGGACGAATGGAGCTCGAAGATTCACGGGTTGACCTCGTCAAGCAACTCACAACGCATGAACTGAATATCGAGTGGACTACGAATCTTCTACAGAATTTCCAACCCGTTGAGGCCGAGCAGGAAGGACCACCCACTAAACCTGATCTACAATCACTCGACAAGCTGAGAAATTCTTGGCGTGAAATGGCCGAGGACTCGCAGAGCAAGCTAACGAGAGTGAAAGAGAAAATGGCGGCGCTCAACGAGAAGATAGCAGATACTAGCGGCCGCCTCGAGGACGCGCTCACAAGACTAATCGACACGAACGTGGAGTATGAGGTTTCAGGGTTCAAGAAGAACCTCCTAACAGAGGAAGCAGCAGACCTCCAAGCTCAAGTCCGCCTAGCCAGAGAGGAGTTGGACCCGATGGTTGCTGCCGCGGAGAAGGCAGGAGCCATCGTTGAATCTCCTAGAAAGAACCTCGAGGTAATGCTGGAAATCGGAGCCGTCGAAGAACAGATGAGGCCCTTGTCAACGCTCTCGGCAGACGTCGAGAAGATGTACTCGTCCTACGCGAAAGTCTACGAAGAGCTGAAGCAAAAGGCTGACCAAGTTGCCCAGAACCGCCAAGAGGTCCTTACGGAGCTAGATAAGCGCCTCTCCCGATGGCGAGACGTGCTCTCATCATTCCTTGAACAACTGACTGGGCGCTACAACGAAATCCTAGGAACCGTAGGCGCAACAGGGTCCATTCGGCTCATATCCTCGAGGGATATTGAGAAATGTGGTGTGGAAATACTGGTTGGGTTTAAGGGAAACAACCCCACAGCCCTCGACGCCTTTACGCAGAGTGGCGGGGAACGGAGCATAGCTATGATGGCCTTCCTGCTAGGGTTACAACAGCATATCACCTCGCCGTTCAGGGCGATCGACGAATTTGATGTTCACATGGATCCAAAGAACCGTGAACTCGTTACGCAACTGATCATGTCAAGCTCCGGTGCGATGACCGAAGGACAATACGTGGCCATAACACCTGGGCAGGTAAACGTTACCGAGAACACCCACGTGATAGTAGTCCAGAACATAGCTGGAACGTCAGTAGTTAGCGAGCTGAAGTAACCTTGACAGAGAAACCCAAAGGAAGGCGCACGCTCGCATCGGGCAGAAAGGAGCTGGAGGAGATCATTGAGACCTGCGAAGCGATTTCGGATAGGAAATTCAACCCCTTCTTCATGGACGTCAAACTCGGAGTGGAAACCCTTCGTGAGTATTTCCCACATTGGGAGAGCTTCGACGACCACTGCCTCGACGCACACACACTCAACAGACTCTCGGAGGTCGTCCGCCTCCAGAACACCCAGCTCAAGTTCCAATCCAGCGCACTCTATGCCGAGCCCGAATTCATCACACGGAAAGTTGAGCGAATGAGCGAGAAACGGCTGGCCGAAGTGTTCCTTCAGAGTTGGCATCCGCTAGCAGAACTAGAACAGCTAACGAACGAAGCCGTCACGCTATCGCTCGACTACTGGAACCTGCTCCTACCTATCGCAGAGAGGTGGAAACGCAGGGATTACTCGGGCGGCAAGAAACCTGACACCGCCGACTCTTCCATTCTGTCAGGCTTGGGAATACATGGGGAAGATTTCGGGAAACTGCTAACTTCACTCTGGGAAGAACTTCGAGCCCAGTACATAGACCAGAAACCAGTTGAATATTGGAAATTCGTTCATGCGCAGTCATACCACGAAACGGTCCAGAGGGCTTACTTCGTAAGCTTCCTCGTAACCTACGGCTACGCCAAACTCCAAACCGAGGGGGAGCAAATGCTGCTAATTCCGATGGATGAACCTTCAAAGAAGGCGATTGAGGGTGGCGTTAGCTTTCCCATACCGATTCCGAAAGGGGCATGAGATAGTTGGCAACAACGGAGCCCACTGAAGTAAAATCTACTGAAACCACCGGAACAACGGAGACGAAGACTGAAACTAAGAGTTTCTACTCTGACAAACTGAAACGTGCAGTGCACCTACTTCTCTTCCGCCGCGGCAAAATGCCCGGCGCCAAGGATTGGGAGCTAAAGGAGAAGTTGGGGAAGAATTACGAACAGGTCCTCGAACAGTTGAACCAACTATTAGCCGAACTGGATTTGGAGATTAAGAAAGTGAAGGAAACTTCGACAGGTGAGATTACGCCTGAAGGCGTTCCACTTGAAGAAGCTAGGTATCAAGTCATTCTGAAGGGGACCTTAGGCCTGAAGGAAGCGAAGATGATTGGTTGGCGAGTCGACAACCTAGCGGCCCTAAGCGCATCCCTTGCATACTTAGTCTCCAAGCAGGGCAAGGCCCCACGCGAAGAGATAGAGAAACTGCTCGCCCACAAGTTCGGCCGCTGGAAAGCCGCAACACTTGTCGACGTATTCCTTCGAACAGGATACCTCGAGGAAGATGATGCAGGTGTGATGGCGCTGGGCTGGAGAACGAACTCAGAGGTTGACCTTCGAGCCTTGATGACTAAGATGGCTGAGGCGAAACTTTAGCCCGCCTCTGATTCCGACTTGGCTACCTGCGCGAGAAAATCCTTTGGATACTTCTTCCTGGAAACGAAGCTCTTCACGTTTCCGCTCTTCACGTGGGACGATAATTGCAGGAGTTGTTCACGTTGAGCGTAGTGGTCGTGGACCTTACTCCTTCCCAAAACTGTTAGCACCTGCCCTAAGTAGAAAGTGGGGAGCTTCTGTTTGCTGCACATGGGGCACGTGCAGTGTAAGGTTGGGCCGTACTGTTCCGTCCATTCCTTTCGTTTGAAGACTCCCCAGTTTGTGGAATCGAACCTGTTGATCTTGTCCTTCGTGAGCGGAACGGGTGGGGGCGGTACAACCCACCTGTTGAAACTGTCTACCCCAAAGAGTGGGAGCATCATACCCTCCGAGCAACGAAGCATGCTCCTAGCGAAGCGAATCTTCGGCGGAACCTGGAATACATGAACCCAGAGGCTCGGATCCTTCTTCTTCGCCTCCTCTAATGAGCGAAGAGCTTGGTAGTAGAACCCTCCCCTCATGTCAAATCCAATCAGTTTGCTACCCCTCTTCAACACCTGCCCCAGAGTCTTATCGAACTCCTGTTTCGTCTCAGTAGGTGTCAAGACCGGCATGAGCGGCTTGTCCAAGCCCCTGTTATCCAGCCACCGTTCAGCAAAACGGTAGAGGACGAAGAAGTCCTTGGACGACACGCCTGGGCTCTGTTGGACAGTGACTACGTCCATGTCGGAGAAATATTGGAGGTCGAGAACCGTCCGCAAGTCGCTTGATTCAACAACCGCGGCTTCGCCCTTCAGTACGAGAAAGAGCATGCTCAACGCGTCTTCATGAGTTGAGGTCTCCCGAGCTAGCCGCCTCGCGAACTCTTTTAGGAATTCCTCCTCCTTCAAGATACGTTTCAGCGTCTCGGGGTAGATCAATTTTCCCGCGATTACAATTTCGGTTGGGAAATCTTGCTTTAACCCAACCAATTTAGTTGCGTTCAATTCAGTTGTGGTTGCGAACTTGTTGGGGACAGGAACCTTCGCGTTCGCGTAGGTGAGGGATCCGCTTATGGCTCCTGTCTCATCGTCTATCTCGATGTTCTTTTTGACTAAATCAGGCATTCGACGATTCCTCGAAACGTCACGCCTCGTATTCTTTGCTCCCTGGATTAAAAGAGGGGGATGTGCGCGGTCTGTTAAGTCGATGGTTGTTCGGCATCCTTGTTAACCTTCGGGTGATAATGAGATTACAGCATCATGGCACAAACCCATAATCAAATGTAACTTCTTCGTTCCGTTCAATATCACGTATTGCAACAAGAATCGCGATATCACCGTTCCAAACTATTTTGCTATTCGGATTAGAGGAATGATTGATGAAAGATTCTGGGTAATCTCCCCCGAAGCCTACGAGGTATACATGCGGTCTAACATACAAGTAGTATTTCGCAGACGCATCATTCGGCAGTTCGTGGGCATAAGGTCCATCCCAAACCGCAATTTGAGATTTCTTCTCTATTCGTCGTGAGGCAAACGCTCCGAACCCTTCAATTTTTGACAGAGCCTTATACAACGGAACTTGAGGCATCCTCGACAACTCCATGCTTAACAGTCAAACCAACACCCTAGAACTTAACAGAACCGATGTGCGTTGGCCTTGGCTATTCTTTGATGGTTATCTCGACAACTAACTTCTCCGGTTGTGATGAGATGCTCATGGATTGGATTGCGTAGTCGTCTTGCATCTTGAGTATTCTGTTTATGATTCTCACTTTGTCGCTTGGTAGAGGCTGTACCTTCACGTTTTCTGTGTCGGTGAGGCAAGTGGGGCAGACCCAGTTACTCTTTTTGATCAGTGTTCCGGCTTGGGCTTCGTTGTCTTGGTACCGGACCTTGTGACAAATTTGGTCGGTGAAGAGGTTGCACTTCGAGCAAAAGCGCTTTTCCACTATCTGTATGTGCCTGCCGCTGTTCGTTATCATCTCATGATCAATGGGCTGTTGGACGGGCTTTGGATTTAGCTTTGAGAGTTGAGGAAAAGTGCTGGCAGGTCTGAAATGCTTAATTAGCGGCCGTCTTATGGCTACGCGAATTCGCGCGAGTTATGAAGGTATAAGTTTTGGGCGAAGAAGTAGAGCTACCACCGCAAGTTCAAGAGCAACTGGTTCGTTTCCAACAACTTCAACAAACGCTCCAGTCTGTAGCATCGCAAAAGCAGCAACTGGACGCCGAATTGAATGAGACTGACAAAGCCTTAGCTGAACTTGAGAAATCAACTGACGAAACACCTGTCTACAAAAGCGTGGGTAGCATACTTGTCAAATCCAATAGGCAGAACCTGCTAACCGAACTGAAGGAACGAAAAGAGCTTCTGACGACACGAGTCACGGTCCTCGGAAAACAAGAAGAAAGGACTAGGGAGAGGTTGAAAGAAGCCCAAGAGAAGCTTCAGGAACGGCTTCAGGGACCCAGACATCCCACACCGCCATAAGGCCGCCACTCCAACTCCACGCCGTTTCAAGGAGTAATCACAATGAGTATTGAGTTCAAGAGAAAACCAACAGCAGAAGAAGTTGAACAAATATGCGAAGCCGCGCAAGAAGCTGCGCGAAAACACCTGTTGTCCAAGATTTCTGTGAAGCAAATCAGCGACCTCGACGTAACGATTGAGGCGGTGGGCGACAAGCCACTGGTTGTATCTATTGATGTAGCGATTGAGCTCGAGAGTGGCGATCTGGATTTGGAGGCCCTTGTAGAAGAGGCGACCAACATGGCGTTCTCGGCAGCGGATGCGAAAGCTAGGGAGCTTAACCTTTGCGAGGATATCCCCGCCTAATCAAACTGATTCGGAAGGCAAAATCAGTCCTAATAATCGGCCATCAAAACTCCGACCCCGACGCCGTTTGCTCGGCATACGCATTTACGGTTCTCGTTAGGCGCCTTAACAGGAAAGTTAAGATTACTTTCGCTTCTCCCGCCGGCGTGAGCAAACTGTCGAAACAAATCCTCCAGACCGTTCCACTTGAGGTTACCGAGCACCCCGAGATGTCAAGCGTGGACCTTACCGTTACAGTTGACACGAACACACTTCAGCAGCTCGGCGAACTTCAGGAGCCAGTTCTTCAATCCGGCAAACCTTTGGTAATGATAGACCACCACGCACCCCACCCCGAGAACACAAAAACGGCAACATTCGTCATTTGCGATGATAAGGCAACGTCAACGTGCGAAATGATCCTCGACATGTACAAGCAATCGCACCTTTTGCCTAACCGGGCTGTCTGCCAAGCGCTTCTGGCCGGGTTGCTGGTGGAGACTGGACATTTGTCGATTGCAACACGCCGAACATTCGAATCCGCGTATACCTTGGTTCGCTTAGGTGCGGACCCGGAGAAAGCGAGAGAGGTTACGCGAGCCACGATGGATGAATCCGAGAGAATCGCCCGCATCAAATCAGCACAGAGAGTGAGAATGGAACGCGCCGGCACGTGGGTAGTGGCGCTATCGGAAGTCGGATCTTACCATGCCTCAGCAGCAAGGGCCCTAATTGCGCTGGGAGCCCACCTGGCGATAGTTGCTGGAAAGAGGAACGACGATTTGACGGTCAGTTTCCGTGCAACTAAGGAATTCTCATCTGAAACAGGGATGCATATCGGAACGGACTTGGCAAACCCGCTGGGCGTGCGCATGAACGGTATGGGCGGAGGGCATGCGACGGCAGCGGGCGCGAACGTGAAAGGTGAGGTGAATGATGCGCTAAGAATTTCATTAGCTTTGGTTCGAGAATTTTTCTCGCGCCCCCCAAAACCTAATACAACGACACTCGGTAATCCGCAGGCTTCATTCCAATCAAGCGTAATTACGCAAGGATGAGATGGAAGAGTAGGGGCCTATTCCGTTGCCGGCAATCGAAGCCAAGAAGCTCTCATTCACCTATGCGGGCGCCGAAAAGCCGTCGATGGAAGACGTCAACTTATCAATTGAGAAAGGCGAATTCGTAATCCTCACAGGCCCGAGCGGCTGCGGCAAAACAACGCTCTGCAGATGCCTCAACGGATTAATCCCGAATTTCTACTCCGGCGAATTGAGGGGCGGCCTGCTAGTCGACGGGCTAAATATCGAAGGACGGTCTACGGCGGAGCTGGCGACTCACGTTGGGTTCGTCTTCCAAAACCCTGAGAACCAACTCTTCTCGCTCTCCGTTGAGAGGGACGTCGCATTCGGCTTGGAGAACCTAGGCGTCGCCAAAGAAGAGGCTATTGAAAGAGTCAATTGGGCAATGAAAGCGACAGGCATCTTTGAGCTACGTAACAAGGCCCCGTACGAACTTTCAGGAGGCCAACAACAACGCGCAGCCATCGCAGGCGTCCTTGCCATGCGCCCCAGCGTGCTTGTCCTAGACGAGCCTACTTCCTTCCTTGACCCTAAATCGGCAGAAGATATCGTCGAAATCATAGCCAAACTCAACCGCGAACTCCATCTGACCACCCTACTCGTCGAGCACAGGCTTGACGTGGTGTCAAGGTACGCGAACAGAGTCGTCGTGATGGATAATGGAAAAATAGCGTTGGACGGGACACCTAGGGAAGTCTACAATGACGAGGCACGACTGATCGGGATTGGCCTTCCGAAAGTTACCATGCTTTTCCATCTTCTGCGAAAGGACGGCTTTGACGTAAACAACCCAATCACAGTTGAGGAAGCATCCGCCGAATTAAAGAGGCTTTTACCCCAATGATTTCAACCGAAAACGTCAGCTTCCACTACACGGCCGGATCGGAAGTTCTTCAGAACGTGAATCTAGAGATCAAAGATGGCGAATTCGTTGCGATAATGGGAGAGAACGGTGCGGGAAAGACAACGCTGGTCAAGATGTTCAACGGCCTCCTAAAACCTACGGAAGGAACCGTACTTGTTGACGGAGTTAACACACGTGAGAAATCGGTTGCGCAGCTTTCAAGGGACGTAGGCCTCATATTTCAAAACCCCGACCACCAATTGTTCGCTGAGACCGTGGCCGACGAGTTGGCCTTCTCACTTAGAAACTTTGGTTTCAAGGAAGACACTATCCAGAAGAGAGTTACAAGCCTACTCACCACCTTGGACCTGAACCGGTACGAAAAGTCTTCGCCCTTTGTTCTTAGCGGCGGAGAACGAAAACGCGTTGCCCTCGCCGCGGTTCTTGCCTGGGACCCGAAGCATGTGGTGATGGATGAACCGACCATTGGCCAAGATTACTTGCAGAAGGACCACCTGCGCAACTTCATCGTTCAAATCATATCGCAAGGAAAGGCCGTGGTCATAGTGACACATGATGTTGAGTTTGTCGCGGAATGCAAACCCCGAGTGGTTTTGCTCTCTCGTGGAAAAATCATTGCGGACGGTCCGACGGCCCAAATCTTAACGAACACGCAAGTAGTTGAGCAAGCATCCCTAGTTATGCCGCAAATTGCCTCCCTGATGAAGAACCTAAAGGATCTCAACCCGCCACCTAACATTATAGACGCGTATTCTGCCGGAGGATTTCTCTCAGGAAAATTGAAGGAAAAACTTGAGGCGCGGGCGCCAACCCAGAGGCGGTGAAAACAGCTTGTCTTTGAGGTTTGTGGAAGGATTCAAGTTCACGAGGATGGACAGCCCCATTCACAGGCTTGACCCCAGAGCCAAATTCATCCTCACACTCGGCTTCTTCGTTGCCTCATTACTTTATACTAACATCATTGTGCTACTAGTGATTTTCTTCACACAAGTGCCCGGTATTCTTCTGGCTAAGAGTGGGAAACGGTGGCTTCGCTCTCTGCGAGGCGGGTTGTTCTTCTTCGTCTTCATATTCGTGATGAACCTGATTTTTGGAACGCCCATAGTAACCTCGTTAGCCTTCGCAATCAGATTCCTCGCGATAATGTCCGCTTTCTCCTTCTTCTTCATGACAACATCGGCTGACGACCTCGGCCTCGCGCTTGAACAAATACATGTTCCATACTCAATCTCATTCACTTTCACAACTGCCGTGCGACTTGTGCCTACGATGGCTGTGGACGCACAAACTGTTGTTGATGCTCAGCGTTCTAGGGGTCTGGAACTTGACAAGGGGAATTTGATGAAACGCATTCGGAACTACGTCCCAATTCTTATCCCCCTCATAATCTCCGCAATCAGGAGAAGCGTAGAGCTGGCCGAGGCCCTGGAATCTCGAGCTTTCGGTGCGACTGAAAATAGAACCGCTATCGTGACACTCAAAATGCGAGCAGCTGATTACCTCGTTATTCTCGCAACATTCATGGGCTTAGGCTTGGCTCTCTACGTATACTTCAAAGTGCCATTGCCGAATCTAATAATCCCGTTCCAAATACCACCTATCCAAATACCACGACTTTTCTAAGCCCCAACCCATTCTCCACAGGTTGGGTCAAAGATGCCATTCGCTAGGATCGTAGTCGACAGCCGGGAAGCCGCGTCGGGAATCCCGGAGATCTTGCGGAAGAGAGGCCTGTACGTTCAGATGAAGCCTCTCGACGTAGGGGATTACATCGTTTCCTCGTATGCGGTTGAGAGGAAGACGGTTCAGGACTTCATAGCCTCCCTATACAAAGGCAGACTGTTCGAGCAGGCCCAACGCATCTCCCGCTCCTACAAAGACTACCTGCTTGTCGTGGAGGGGGACATTCAGGAGGTGTTGGCGGATCTTCAAAACCCCAAAGTCTACTGGGGCACATTGCTCGCCCTGGCGATGAATTTTGATTTCAAAATCCTCTTCACATTGGACCAAGAGCAAACCGCCGACCTTTTGGAGGTGCTCGTGAGAAGATTCCGTGGAAAGGCTGGAGCCTTGCCACTAATTGTCCAGAAACCCAGGATGGCGACAACTAGAGACTGGCAATTATCCCTCCTCGGGAGTTTACCAACAATCGGCCCGAAGATGGGGGAGAAGCTGCTCGAATCATCCGGCTCAGTTCGCAACGTCTTCCGCGCATCCCGTGCAGAATTGGCACTCAAGGGCGGAATTGGGTACGCCCGAGCAGCGAAGATTCAGGAATTGCTAGACGCAGGATATGGCCAGAGTTCCGCGAAGCAAGCAAAACTTGCATGAAGCTACGAAGAGAACGCGGAGGGTTCACCTTTGAATGAAGATCGGCAGGCAGATGTTAGTTGGTTGCGGGAGATGAATTCACGAGCGGAAGGTTACGCGCAGATGCGCTTGAGGACCGAATTATGGGCTCAGAGAGACTTCCGCGGGATTAGCAAGGTAAAGTCTGGTTTTGCGTTGAATGTTCTGAAGTTGTACTATGTGTTTAGCGCGCCCGTAGTCACAATCGTCGCACGTAGCGACCGATTGATGTCCCTAGCGCGTATGCTGAATGCTCCGACGAAGCACGTCGTTAGGAAGATACTCGGTTGAGTTTACTCCCATGACGCGAGGTACTTGGTTTGTTCTCCGGTGAGGTTGTCAATCTTTAGCCCGTGGCTTTCAAGCCATATTCTGGCGACTTCTTTGTCGATTTCGAGTGGCATTCTGTAAACTTTTGGTTCCAGCTTGCCCTTGTTCTTGACTAGATGTTCTGCGGCTAGTGCTTGGTCTGCGAAGCTCATGTCCATGACTTCGGCCGGGTGACCGTCGGCCGCAGCCAAGTTCACTAAGCGTCCCTCGGCTAATAGGTAGAGCCGCTTGCCGTCCTTCATTTTGAATTCTTCCACGTGCTGCCTCGCTGCACGTACTGAGGTTGCGGTATCGCGGAGTTCTTTCACTGCGATTTCGACATCATAGTGCCCTGAGTTCGCCATGATTGCGCCATCCTTCATTTTGTCAAAGTGTTGTTTGGTTATGATTGATTTGACGCCGGTAGCTGTGATGAATATGTCCCCGATTCTCGCGGCCTCATCCATTGGCATTACTTGGTAGCCTTCCATCGCCGCCTCCAAAGCCCTAACAGGGTCAACCTCAGTGACAACCACCTTCGCACCGAACCCTTTCGCCCGCAAAGCGATTCCGCGCCCCACCCAACCGTAACCACCAACGACCAGCGTTTTTCCGGCGATGAGCATGTTAGTCGCCCGCATGACCCCTTCCAGAGCAGATTGGCCAGTTCCGTATTGGCTGTCGAACAGGTACTTCGTGTAAGCGTCGTTCACCGCAATCACGGGATATCTGAGTAACCCCTGTTTCTCCAACGCGTTATACCTGTGAACGCCCGTAGTGGTCTCCTCGCACGCTCCAATCACGTGCCCGAACAGCTCCTTCTTCTCAGTGTGAACTGCCACGGAAAGCTCGGCCCCATCATCAATTATCAGGTCCGGCTTGTTGCTGAGAACTCTAAGCAAGTTTTCGTGGTGATCGTCGGCCGTTACCCCATGCCATGCATACACGCTAACCCCCGAGTTCGCTAGAGCGGCGGCAACGTCGTCTTGTGTTGATAGTGGGTTGCTCCCCGTGATTGCGACCGACGCTCCACCAGCCGCCATAGTCTGGCCGAGCACAGCGGTTTTCATTTCTAGGTGCATACACATCGCCATCGACAACCCGCGAAACGGCTTTTCCTTCTCAAACCGCGTGCGGATCCGCTCGAGGACGGGCATGTGCGCACGTGCCCATTCAATCTTCAATTGGCCCTGAGGGGCCAACGATGGATCCTTGACTTTGCTCATGGGGCAACGTACCTTCCGCCCGTGGAACGTGGCCGCGTAAGTTAAAACAGTTGAGATAGCCTCCGAGTGTTGCAAGCTGGAGGATAGCTTTGGGCAACCTAGTTTCAATAACTCGAGCAAACTTCCTCCCATTAACCATCGTCATCGTACTCGCTGGCCTAGCAGCCGCCTTCTATTCGCACCGAACCATCCTTCCGATCGACGCCGCCCTCGTCATGGTAGGAGCTTTGCTGACCCACGCGTCAGTGAACGCCTTCAACAATTACTTCGACTACCGCTCCAAAATCGACGCAAAAACCCCCAAGACACCCTTCAGCGGGGGAGTCGACATACTCGTGAAAGGCATGATGAAACCGTCAGAAGCACTCACGGTCTGCCTGTTCACCATAATCTGTGCGGCGCTAATTGGAATTTACTTCTTGATACGTTTATTCAGCGTGCTTCTTCCACTAATCGTCTACGGAGCGCTCATAATCGTTTTCTATACTCCAATTCTTTCGCGCATCCCCGCCCTTAGCGAGATTGTCGCTGGTTCCGGTTTCGGGCTCATGGGGTTAGGAGTGTACATTACGCAGACCGGTATAATTGACGCCGCAGGCATCGCCATACTCATCCCAATCACAATTCTCGTCGCGTTGCTCCTCTTCCTCAACGAGTTCCCGGACGCGGAAGTCGATAGGGCTGGGGGTAGGCGCCATATTGTAATACTGTTGGGAAAAAGAGGCTCCGCTTGGCTATACGTAGCAGGCCAAGCAGCGACTTACGCTTCAATCATACTTGCTGTTGCTGTCGGCGCCGCGCCCTTTCCAGTGCTTGTTTCGCTCTTGAGCTTACCCATAGCGTACAAAGCCGGCCGACTTACTTTGAAAAACTACAACCGGACACTCGACCTAGTCCCAGCGCTGGCGTCTAACGTCCTTTTCATTCTCTCAACAATCACCCTAATGGCGTGTGGCTTTGCGATAGCTTCGGTCGTTCAACGCGTGGCTTTTTAACTTCGTTTAACGGGCTCTGTTCGCTAATTGGTGGTCGCCGCAGCCATAGGCATGAATCAAAAGACCGTGCAAATGGCCCTTATGGAACTCGTAAGCACGAAGCCTGATGTCAATGAGATAAGCAAGATACTTAGACAGCGGTCGCCTCAATTTCTATCAGAAATTCGTCTCTCGCAAGCCGCCGCACTTCGACCACTGTGCTTGCTGGAGGATCTTCTGTGTTCACGAACTTATCGCGCACCTCACGGAAGACTTGTAGTTGCGAGATGTCAACAACGTAGACGTTCAGTTTCACGACATCTTTGAAAGTTGCACCGACCGCTTCCAGTGCCGCCTTAATGTTTTCAAAAACCTGGTGCGTTTGAGCGCGGAAATCTCCACGCCCAACGATGTTGCCTGAACGGTCAAGCGCAACTTGACCGGAAGTATAGACCGTCCGTCCTTCCGTCACTTCAACAACGTGAGTTAAACCGGGCGATTTCGGCAGGGTTGCCGGATTAATGAAGTGCACTTTGGACTTTCCTTCTCGTTTGCTTATTTTAGTAACTGCTTTTCCACTGACCGAGTTCTTGTTCATACTTTGCGCCAGCGGAATCTGCGCACAACCTACGCAAATAAACTATTACGCCCAACAAAAAAGGATAAGCTCGCTTCATAGTTAAGCTCCTCTGAGAAGATATTCACTTGTAGCTCTCGATCGGTGGGCACTGCTCCCGAAAGTGGTTATTTGTCCCGCGGATCGTGGGTTCAAATCCCACCGGCCCCACCACTTCCATGGGAGTACTCGCAACCACTACATGGGAAAGCGCGACCCTGGGTGCCCGACGAGGATTCACATGCTAGTGGTTTTGCGACAGTAGGGGCACCGCCCTCATTGTCACCCGTTCACTCATAGGGAAGACTTTTACCCGTATTTGGTGGATGTTTGATGAGGTTCTGTTATGCCTGTTTCCTATGTTCTGATCAACGTTGAGCTTGGTTCGGAAGAGGCGATGCTCAAGGAAGTTCGGAAGGTTCCGAATGTGAAGGAGTGCCACCGACTTTACGGTATCTATGACATGATTGCAAAAGTCGAAGCTGATTCAATGGATGGGCTGAAAGAGATCATCACATGGAAGATAAGGCGACTTCCCGGCGTTCGTTCCACCGTATCAACAATTGTCATAGAATAGTCTCGTTCGCCCATCGGAAACTCCTTTGGCTGGAAAGGCGAATTTACGGGATAACCGCATGATCTTCAAGGAACTCGAGAATGAGAGGCGTGTTGACATCTCCTTAGATTTTTCGGGATGTGCGACCGTTTCGAATTCAAGGGCCGACTCTCAATGAGCATCCCCATACCTGTAGGTGTGGGGCTCCTGCTCTGAATAGACATGCGCCCATGCTGAACAGCTTGAAAGAACAGCCATCAGCCGAACGGAGCCGGTTAACGCGTGGCTTTTAACTCGACCGACTCAATCCTACATCCGTACTGCCTATGCCCTCGCTGCTGATCAAGAACTGCGACTGGATTGTCACGCAGGATAAGAAACGCGGCGTCTTGCGGAACGCATCCATTTTCATTCAGGATGGAGAGATCAAGCAGATCGGAAAGAATCTCGATAGCCCAGCTGATTCTGAAGTAGATGGGCGTGGGGGAATTGCCCTTCCTGGCCTCATTAACGCGCATACGCATCTTTCGATGACGATGTTTCGAGGGTACGCGGATGACATGCTCCTCCAGGATTGGTTGCAGGAGAAGATTTGGCCCCTCGAAGCTAAGCTGACTGGCGAAGCCTGCTACTACGGTGCCCTATTGGGCTCGGCGGAGATGATCCTTTCCGGGACAACAAGTTTCGTGGACATGTACTTCTACATGGAGGATGTCGCCAGAGCCGTGGCTAAATCGGGCCTACGCGGCTACCTGTCCTACGGAATCATTGACCTAATGGATCCTGCGAAAGCGCGAATGGAGCAGGAGAAGACTAGGAAGTTCTTCGATTACATCAAGGGCCTCGGAAACCCGCGAATACGTTTCGCCCTGGGCCCACACTCGCCTTACACGTGCTCCGCTGAGACCTTGCTGTGGGCGAAGGAATTTGCGGAGAAGAACAACGTAATCGACCACATCCACGTAGCTGAAACCCGGAAGGAGCAAGCAGACTCACAGCAACAACACGGGATGCGCGTCGTTGAATACCTAGACAAGATTGGTGCGTTGTCTAAGAAGATGCTCGCGGCTCACTGCGCTTGGCTAACAAAAAGCGAAGTGGCCTTACTCGCAAAGGCGGGCGTCGGGGTTGCGCACTGCCCTGTCTCAAATATGAAACTCGCAAGCGGTGGAGTCGCCCCGTTGCCAGAGATGTTTGATGCCGGCGTCCCCGTCGGATTGGGGACTGATGGAGCAGCGAGCAACAATACGCTGGACATGTTTGAAACGATGAAGGTTTGCGCCCTTCTGCATAAAGCGCACAGGTGGGACCCCACGGTTCTGAACGCACAAACCGTGCTTGACTTGGCCACGATTCAAGGGGCGAAGGCCTTGGGAGTGGAACGCGAAATCGGCAGCCTAGAAACCGGAAAGAGAGCAGACATCATTCTAGTCGATGCAAAGGCGCCTAACATGAACCCAGTCTACGGGCAGGAAACGGTTGTCTCGGACCTAGTGTACTCAGCCTCAGGCGCAAACGTTCACACGACGATTGTGGATGGCCAGGTCCTCATGGAGAATAGACAGATAAAAACAGTTGATGTGGGGGAAATCGTTGCTAAGACTCGTGAGCTTGCAACGCAGCTCGCTCATGGTTGAAATCTACCGCGAACTTAGCTGAACTTCATCTAACTCCAAGTAACCCGAATCACCGGCCCAACGTGGCGTGGACCGAACGACGGTTAGAGGCGTTTTAAACATGGGCGCGGCTAGGACGAAGGTTTCTGCCTCTCCGCCCTCGAACGCAACGTTCAGGCCGTATTTTTTCCTGAGCGCGACCAACTTGGGTAAGTCTGAGGCTTCAAGTTTCTTTCCCAACCATTTTTCGTCGAGCCCGAGCGCGTTGCACGCGGTTATTATGATCTGAAACCCGGATTCTATTTGTTCTCGGACAAGTTGCTCTTGGTTCTTATGCCATAGTGGTGCGATACTCTTCAGGCAGAGACTCTCGCACACGTTGTCGATTCGAGTTCGTTGATACTCGCTCGCCACAGCGCCTGAAACCACAGTGTCAATGCCGAGAGATTTCTTGAGTTTCTCAAGGCCAACAGTTAGGTCGCTCAGTTCCTGTTCCTTTTCTCCTTTGGTCGTGATGATTGATTGGGGTAGGCCGATTGCTTCGGCTTGAAGTTTAGTCCATTTTAGGCCTGGAAAGTGAAACATCCAAGATTCTTGGGATTCGGGGAAGACGGTAACGAGGCTTTCCACATCCCAGCCTTGCATTTGAACGCACCAGAGCGCGAATGCACTGTCTTTGCCGCCGCTGAATAACGCTGCAACCTTCAATCTCTTCCACACCTAATGTTCATGATTGAATAGCCCACCCCAATTGTTTCAAGCAATTGAAAACATATTGATTGTAGGTCTAAGCGCCTACAAACTGTCTTGGTTTTGTTGTTGTTGGTAACACATCCTAGTTGTACCACGCCCAAAGGTAAGATGTGGGACACTTAGAAGTCGGCGGGAGCTTTGAACCTGAACTGGTCTTGGTAGAGCTTTGAGATCCTTTGAAGCGAATCCGCATCCCCAACCTGTTTATCATCCCTGAACCGCGTGATTCTGGCAAAGCGAAGTGCGAACCCGGACTCGTAGTGTGGGCTTCGTTGAATCTCGTTGAAGGCCACTTCGACAACAATCGACGGCTTGACATGCACCGTGTAATCTGTTTCCCGAGTTTTCAACGCTTGCAATCTCTTCGTAATGTCAACGAATTCTTGGTCAGTGAGGCCTTTGAAGGTCTTGCCGACCACTAGAAACTCTCCCGACTCCTCGTCCCGAACGGCGAGATGATAATTACTCAACCAGCCCCGCCTCCGCCCCGATCCCCAATCCGCAGCCACGATGACAACGTCCAGTGTTTCCGCAGGTTTGATCTTGAACCACTTCTTACCCCTGACTCCAGGCGTGTAAGTGCTTTTGAGATCCTTCGCCATCAGCCCCTCGTGGCCAGCCTCGATTGAGGCGCGCATAAGCGCCTCGGCCTCGCCCAAGTCTCCGGTAACAATCCTTGTTGCGAGCAGTTCCTCATCGACTATGCCTCGGAGTACGTCCCACCTCTTCTCGTAAGGGGTATCAATCATGAGGCTTCCGTCAAGATAGATGACGTCGAATAGGAATAGTTTCAACGGGATTTCCTTCAGCATCACATCAACTTCGTGTACTCGCCTGAATCGCCGCATCAAATCCTGAAAGGGGAGGGGCTTCTGGTTCTGGCCGATTGCAACCACCTCACCTTCAATAAGGAACTCCTGGCTGCGAACTCGTTCCCTTGCCAGCTCGACTATGTCAGGCAGGCTCCCTGTAACGTCGGTTAGCCTTCTGCTGAAAACTCGAATTACGTCTGCTTTGCGGTGGATTTGTACGCGGGCGCCGTCGTATTTGAATTCAAAGGCGCTAACGCGCCCGTGTTCCTTGAAGACTTCGTCGATACCCTCCGCCATTTCAGCTAGCATGGGTTTGATGGGAACGAACAGCGTTACGGCAACTTTGTTGATTGCTTCAGGGCCTTTTGTGAGCGCCAATTCTGCAACCTGGGCTATGTTGCCCATGAGCATGTTCGCCCTTCGAACTTGGTCAGGGTTAATGGATGCGGCTTGCGCTATAGCGTCCGAGACAACGCCCTCAACGGCGCCTATGCGCATCTCCCCGAAGATGACTCTCATCAAATACTCGGCGTCGGCGTTAGGAAGCCGGCTCAACAGAGTGCCAATTAGCATCTCTTTTTTCTGGCGCGAACCCTGCCCGGTAGCGGCCGCCACCTTCTCGAAAGTTCTGTAAACTTCGAGCATCGTTACAGGTTTCGAGACCAGGGCGGACTGACCGCTCCCGCGGTTGATTTTCCAAAGCGTCCGCCCCCCGATATCGAGTACTCGTTCATCGGACTCTGGAAAAGGCCGGCCCACGATGAAAGACACGGCGGGGGCGATTTCTTCGCGGCTCAGAGACTTGAGGAACCTCACTATGTAGTCCACTTTCTCGGTCCTCTTCGTCGTTGACTCTAGGGCTTTGCAAAGCTCTGTAAACAGATTGAAGAAAGTCTCCGGCCCCAACTAGGCTCCTCCCTGATCGCCGCCCAGCCAGCTTTGGAGAGTTGACCGGTCTCGGGCGTAGAATTTGTGCATGCGTACAATTGCAAGGTCGACTCTGTCCGTTGAGAACCCGCGTTCTTCGCAGAGGAATTTCCGGAGGCCCGTTTCGTCAATTCCCTTGAATTTGATCTCGTAATCTTCAGTTACGGTGGGGTTGAGGAAGATTGTGCGTAGCTCCTGAATGTTGTCGGGTAGCTGGCTCTTGAATCGGTCTGGCAGTTCTTCGAGCCTTCCGTGGTTTTTGATGAGTTTGAGAGCTGTCTTGGGGCCGACCCCATGAATTCCTTGATTGAAGTCTGTCCCTACTAGGATGGCTAGGTCAATCAGTTGCTCCCGGCTTATTCCGAGCGCCGTCAAGAGTTGTTGAAGTTCAATGAGTTCTGGGATGAGGGGGCGACCGATTCCTTTGCTCGGCAAGAATTCCTGTCCAGATATTGTCACGTAACGGACTAGGCGTGGGGACCCGAAGAGTACGGAATCATAATCCCGGCTGTTGGCCGCCCAAACGTCACCCTTCGCCGCCATGTAGGCGGCTTGAGCCTCACCCTCTTCCGGGGCTTGAACGTAAGGAACGCCGAGCAGCCCTAGCATTTTCCTAGCATCCTCCTGCATCGGTTGGGTCAACGAGTTCATTCTTGTCGCTTTCGACCACGCGGATGAGTAGTCGCCGCGTTGCACCGCAACCTCCCACTCCTTCCGCGCCTTCTCCCTATACTGACGCCTCGCCTCCAGAGTTCGCATTTTCAACGCTGGCGGCTTTCCGTCGAAGACGAAGACGGGGCGTATCCCATAATCCGCCATTAGGCGTGTGGACCGTAGCAGCAGGCCAACTAAATGCGATGTAATGTTCCCCTTCGAGTCAGTAAATGGCCTCCCGTCCCGCATCCGAATTAGAGCGAGGAATTGGTAGAGCATATTGTTAGCGTCAACGGCGAGGCTTCGACCCTTCAGGTCATCTAACCTCAGCTGGCGCTTAACAACAAGCGGTGAGAGGTTGAAACCCAAAGGCCAACTACCTCAGTTTCAGACTTCATTGCGAACCATAACAATAAGCATGAAGCTTCCCGAGAATGTTGAGAGCCACCCAACTATTGCGAGTGAGCGTAATTGATAGTAATGCATAAATGAGATTGAGTCATGTTGCCTTCTCGATTTCGGAGCAGAGTTGAGAAAAAATGCCCCGTTACAAATCTACGACGGAAATACAGAGGATCATAGCTAACAAGGATCAAATCCGAATGACGTAGCCTAGTTCTGCGTCCGGAAGATATGGGGATCATTGCCCACGTCGACCACGGCAAGACGACGATGAGCGACTCCCTCCTTGCAGCTGCTGGTCTTCTGTCACCAGGCATGGCTGGGACAGCGTTAGCCCTAGACTACATGGAGGAAGAGCAGAAGCGCCAGATGACCATTAAGGCGGCTAACGTAAGCCTGTTACACGAAAAGAATGGGACACCGTACGTGATCAACCTAATCGACACACCAGGCCACGTTGACTTTTCTGGAAGAGTGACCCGCTCGCTGAGGGCGATTGACGGCGCGGTTGTAGTTGTGGATTCTGTTGAGGAGATTATGGTTCAGACTGAGACGGTGACGAGGCAGGCACTTGAGGAACGTGTGCGGCCTTTGCTATACATTAACAAGATTGACCGCCTCATCAAGGAATTGAGACTATCCTCCGAGCAGATTCAAGAGAGAATCGGGCGCATAATCACCGAGTTCAACCGCCTCATCGAACTCTACGCTGAACCCGAGTATCGTGAGAAATGGAAGGTAAGTTTCGCTTCGAACACTGTGGCAATGGGTTCAGCTAAGGACCGATGGGGATTCAACGCGGAAATCGCGAAGGAGAAGAATGTCAAATTCTCCGATGTCGTCGACGCCTACCTGAACGAAAAGGTAAGCGAACTAAGAGAGCGAGCCTCGCTTGACGAAGCCATCCTCAACATGGCAGTGGAGCATCTGCCCCCGCCACATGTGGCACAGAAGTATCGGATTCCGAAGATTTGGAAGGGAGACATAAACAGCGAAGTCGGCCAGGCCATGATGAACTGCGACGATAACGGCCCAGTAGTTATGGCGATCACGAACATTGTTGTTGACCCGCAAGCTGGCGTCGTCGCGAGCGGGAGGCTATTCTCGGGGACAATTCATGAAGCGTCAACATTCCACCTACTCGGAGCAAGAGTCGATCAGAGAGTCCAGCAGGTATGCATCTACATGGGACCCTACCGAGAAATCGTGGGCACAATAAGCGCCGGCAATATACCCGCCCTTCTAGGCTTAGATGCTGCGAAGGCGGGCGAAACACTATCAACAATAAAGGACATCGCGCCCTTCGAAGCCGTCCACTATGTCACCGAACCCGTGGTTACGATGGCAGTGGAACCGAAATACAGCAGGGACCTTCCTAAACTCGTGGAAGTACTGCGAAGGTTGAGCCTCGAAGACCCGAACCTCGTGACGAAAATCAATGAAGAAACCGGCGAGTACCTAATAGCCGGAATGGGCACGCTGCACTTGGAAATAGCGAACACGCTAATAACGAAAACCGGCTTGGAAATAGTAACCTCCAAACCGATCGTGATTTACCGCGAAAGCGTCAGGGGGCGCGCTGGGCCTGTGGAAGGCAAGTCACCTAACAAGCACAACAAGATCTACCTGGAAGTTGAACCCCTACCCGACAAAATCGTCACCATGATCAAGGAAGGCAAGATCGGGGAATACCAAGACAAACATGAAATGGCCAAGGTTCTGCGAGAAGAAGGGTGGCCTCCCGACGAAGCCCGTGGAGTGTGGAGCGTTGACGAGGGAAGCAACATGCTCCTGGAAGTGACGAAAGGGGCTCAGTACGTCCAAGAGGTCAAGGAAATGGTTATTGCAGGTTACCGCTGGGGAATAAAAGAAGGCCCCCTCGCGTATGAGCAGATTCGAGGCGTCAGGGCAAAGGTCACAGATATCTCACTCCACGAAGACCCCGTGCACAGAGGACCGGCCCAAATCATGCCTATGAGCAGAAGGGCATTCTTCGTGGCATTCCTCAGCGCAGACCCTGTTCTGTTGGAGCCAGTCCAAAAAATCACGGTCAAGGTCCCACCAGAGCTCCTAGGTGCAGCGACAAGTGTAATCTCACAGAAACGCGGGAAAATCCTCTCGGTCGACCAACGCGGCCACCTCGTCTACGTGGTTGGGGAACTCCCAACAGCTGAAACCTTCGACCTCTCGGAGGTTATGCGTGGCGCTTCCCAAGGGCGGGCATTCTGGGGATTGGAGTTCTCCCGTTGGGCACCCGTCCCGAATTCCCTAGTAACCCAGGTCATCACCGGCATCCGCGAACGCAAAGGCTTACCGCCTGAACCACAGAAGGCAGAAGACTTCATGGAAGCCTAAACTAAGCCCCTCCCGTAAGGGCAACTGTTTTAACCCGTTTCCATAGCCACCTACCACTAGAAATGCCGCGCCCGATTGAAACGCTTCTATCCCTTCCACGCGTCCGCCTCATCAATAGAGTCCCAATTCTAGAGACTGAAAAATATGTGAGGCGCTTCGTGGGACAACCAGCATACCACCCCAAACTCGTCAAACAGGCTATGAAGGTCTCTGAAGGGTCAGCTCAACAGTTCTCCGTAGACGACGAGGGGCTGGAGATTCTATTGGAAGAGATTGATTCGGCGGAGTATGTGGTCACGAACCGTTCGAAGCGAATTATGGAAGAGATGCTGAAGGGCATCTGCGCTGACGGGTTCATCTTCAAAGAGTTCGAGGGCGCGATTGACCCCCTATGCGAAATTTCACCATCCCTACGCCAGGTTTCCAAAATTGCCGATGGACTAGCTGACAAAGCGAAGGAGGAAACAATCGACGTTGCGAGAGCGCTACTAATCGATCTCCCGACACATACAAGCCACCTGCGATTTCAGGCACACCAAGACGCAGGAACAGTCGATCCGTAGGCCAACCCGTTTTTGAAGGAATAATCACTTGCGACAAGCGTTATTCGAGGGGAACATACCTGCAGCGTTATCTTGGATGATTGAACAGGGAATGGTTGTGAGAAAAACAACAAAGGATCCTGAAACCTTCATTCCCATACAGGGGTACATTCTTTCCGACGAGCTACGAGACGGAATCGGAAGTAACCTTGTGAAATTGTTCAGCAAAGCCACGAAGCGAGCTGGTTTACGGGATGTGACGATTGGTGACGCGTTCGTTACCGCAACCATAGCGGTCCTCATGGCCACAACGGAAGCTCAGCTTAGTCAAGAGGAGATGACTATGTGCACGAACATTATTCTGAAGCTTCTACCATACGACAAGCTCGAATCCGCGGGCGTAACCAGCAAAACGCTGCGGCACCTATCACAGGATAGAACCCTGCTGAGAAGGCTGAGGGAAGCGTGCGGCCCAGGCGGGGAAGGCGGCCTTTGATTTCACATGCGCCCATCTGTTCCGGGAAGTCGGGAGATTTTTATTGTGAACTCGACGCTTTCCGGATTTGCGGTCGTCGTGGCTGGACTCTGAGTGCGTGAGCACGGATTGCTCCATTAGGCCGTGGTCCAGTTCCCCAGCCTGAAAAGGTTGGAAGGATAGCCTGGTCTATGACGGGGGCTTCCCAAGCCTCAAAGCTGCGATAGCAGCAACGAGGAAACCCGGGTCCGAATCCCGGCGGCCGCACCATCTAGACATTAATGTCTAAACATTAGCAAGCTGCAGTGTTGAGAACCTGTTCCGTTCTATAACGCTTGGCAGAACCACTTCCACATGCGTGCTCGCACAAAACCGAAGAGAATAACTCCCATCTACCTTCCCCAGCAGACACTACAATCCATTCGTCGCTCTCTAGAGTTCTATGGGTCTTCCTGCGTCGCTCCATTCTACAAGGTCAACCGGGAAAGGTTCAAAGAACGTCTGTTGGGTTAAGTACTCGTCTTGAAACCGGATAGCCCAACCTTTGAGTAATCCCAAAGCAGATGTGAATGGAACTCTGCCGTCACGGTAGAGTTGCAGCGTCTCGAAGAAGAATTGCTTTTCGTTCGAGGAGAGCTGCCTTGAGAAATATCCGAAAATGTGCATGAAGACATTGATGTTCGAAGCGCGTCTGGCTGGAGCCGCCATTGATTCTCTCAGGTGATTTTCATACTCGGTGAGTGTTTGATGGAGCTCTTTGTCATCTCTGTTCGCAGCTATGTTCCCAAGGACTCTCAACTCCTTCTGGTTGTACGACATAAGGAGGAACTTGTTGTCAGCGTGAAAGTTGGCAAGGTCAGAAATCTTGCCTTTTCTTCTTACTTCACGTAAACTGGCTAGGGTGAAGAGTTTAGTTAGGAAATATTCTCGTATCTTCAGACTTCTCAACCTGCCCTCGTCTTCGACTGCAAGCCCAGGAAGCATTTCGAGGACCTTGCCACCGAATAGCCCAGAGGTCTTACCTAACGCGGCCGATTTTTCAGCCTTCGGATAGAATCGGACATCTTTGAGTCCGCATGAAGGTGATCTGAATTTCAGTATGAAGCCGTCGACGTCTTTCAAACTCGATAGGAAATCACTGCAGAAGTTGTGCATCTTGTCAGTTAGATCAATGTTGGTTGCAGGCTGAACCAATCGGATGTCCTTTTCTCGAGAGACCAATCGGATAGGGAACCTCGGAACCCCGAGGCCGATGGATACCTCAGGGCAGACTGGAATGTAATTCACATGATTACTCAGCTTCTTGACAAAATCATCATGAATTACTTGCCCGTTGTACCTGCATGCAGAAAGTTCGAGGCAATTACTCAGGACAACATTCGGTCGTGGAAAGCTCTTCATCTTCTGGTCGCTCCCGTGGATCTTCAAATCTTTCCATCAAGCGCAAGTGAAACGGCATCACGAAAATGGGTGAGGTGAATGGGGACTAGAGATTTGATTCTGTCGTCACGGCAGATAACCTCACTTCTAAGTCCATCTATGAGCGGCCTTGCGATGCTTGAGGGCACATCAGTCACTAGATCTACCCAGTACGATGAAAGTCGAGGCGACAGGACTGGTATCCCATATATTCGCACATGCTTCCCAAGAGCCTCAGCTACCTGCATCAACATCTGACGATAGGTTAGGATATCAGGACCGCCGATGTCAAAAGTCCCACCGGCAGTTACTTCGGCTTCGGCGCAACCGATAAGATAACCCAAAACATCTCTAAGCGCAATGGGTTGGCATCTTGTTTCAACCCATCTGGGAGTTGTCATGACTGGCAGTCTGTCTGCAAGCTGTCTTAGCATGTCCCAAGAAGCACTTCCGGGGCCTATGATTATCGCTGCTCGTAAAACAGTTGCCTGAACATGGCCTGACTGAAGGATTCTGCCCACTTCAGCTCGGCTTCTCAAATGTTCAGAGAGGTCGGGGCCTGCCTCTCCGAGACCGCCCAGGTAGATAATTCGCCTGATGCTTGCGCTCTCAGCCGCCTTCAGAAAATTCTCTGCCCCTAATCGATCTGTCTCGGCAAAGTCTCGGCCCTTGCTCTTCATTGAGTGAACGAGATAGTAGGCGGTGTGAACACCCTCAAGGGCGATAGACAATGACCTCAGGTCTAGCACGTCCGCTCGCCTTGCGTCTAATTGCACATCGTATTCCTCCGGATGCCTAACCAGAGCTCGTACTTCGAGCCCTTCGGCGAGAAGGCTGTTCACCAGGTTTCGGCCGATGAAGCCAGTAGCTCCTGTGACCGCGAGTAGCTTCCGGGTGGTCATAGTGAAATCACCAGAAACGCAAGCAAAATGCCGTAGAAAAGGTGCCCTACCAAAGCTACAATAAGCGCCAACCATCGCAAAGGGTGACCGCCCAATCCGACGCCAGTAACGGGTCTCATGATCAACAGTGAGATAATCCAGAGAATCAACCCAAATGCCACGCCAGCATATATGATGAGGATTCTCGGAACGATTGGAAGCATGAGAACGAAGACGATCCCTGCCAGTCCGCCATGAAGAAAATGTAGAATCAATCCTTGACTGACCAGGTATTGAGCAGGTCGCCCTAGAAGCCGAGCCATTAGAGATTGATTCATATGCCATTCCATTACGCCTTCCATTCCCCACTTGCGCCAAATTGGAAACTCAATTAGTGACATACCTGCCGTCGCAACAAGACCCGACGCCAGACCTCTGACAACTTCAGCAAGAATCAAGATATCAAGCTCTCTCGACTTGAATACGTCCATCGCACGAAGTCTTTCCCCGTTACTAAGAACTTCGACATGCATGGAGGATCAATGGCGGAGGCTCGATGGTTCGAATTGTTTCAGAACTCAAAACCGTTGCCACTATGAGCATATTACTGAGATTCTGAATCATGCTATCGAGTGAGGATGAAAAGTACGCTAACGTCGAAGATGATTCAATTCCTCGAGGAGCATCATGGTCCGCTACGTTTGGCTTGCACCTCAACTTCAGGATGGCCGGTCATTCTATCACTCTGGTATGTGCGTTCCGGACAGAAGCTCTGTTGCGCCTCAACAAACTCCGCCAAAGTCATCAGCTACCTAGCAAAACACCCGAACTGCGCATTCGAAGTTTCAACCGACAATCCGCCGTACATAGGCGTACGGGGACAAGGCGTCGCAACACTGAAACCACAACTCGGCGGAGCAATACTCAGACAACTTCTCGAACGCTACCTGCACGGAACAACATCCCAACTAGCAAGAAGACTGCTCCAGAAAGAACGGCTAGAAGTCGCAATTGAGATAACCCCAAAAAGCTTCTTCATGTGGGACTACACCAAACGGATGCGCGAATCCATCTAAGGATTAGCAAGCCACTTGCCAACTCGAAGCCCATATCAACTTGACAATGACCTCGGCCTCGAATATTTCTCAACCAGCCAAGAAGGCATAGGTGGCAAAATCCGAGAGCGGATCGAGGACTTCACCGTCGAAGAAATACAAGACGACAGTCGATCAGCTCCTGATGGAGAGCACACGCACTTCACTTTGGAAAAGAGAAACTGGGACAGCATAACCGCCTTGAGGGAAATTGCGAGGGCAACTGGAGTCTCTTACAAGAGATTCGGGTTCGCCGGCAACAAGGATAGACGCGCGGTCACCAGACAAAGAATCTCTGCCTGGCATGTGGAGGAGCAACGATTACGAACTGTCCGCTTGCCCGGAATCTCCCTCTACGATTTCGATAGATGTCAAGCTAGGATCACCCTGGGATCCCTAAGTGGAAATCGGTTCCTCGTGACAATCAGAAAGACCAAGCTGAACGGAAAGGAACTGGCGAAAACGTTGAACAACATCAAGAAGGAGCTGAGTTGTGTTGGAGTCCCCAACTACTTTGGCTACCAAAGATTCGGCACTACCAGGCCAAATACCCACATCGTAGGTCGGATGATCGTCCAAGGCAACCTTGAGGGTGCCGTAAACAGGTACCTCGGATTTCCATACGAAACCGAAAGTCCTCCGTGTAGAGAGGCGAGAAATTACTATGATGCAACCCATGATGTTAGCGGAGCATTGAAGGTTTTCCCTCGAAGACTGACATATGAACGAACGATGCTTGTCGCACTTCAAAGTAGACCGCTCGACTATGCAGGAGCACTTAGACGGCTCCCAACGACTCTGCGGAGACTGCTGGTGCACGCATTTCAAGCCTACCTGTTCAACAAGAATCTAAGCCGACTGCTTCAACGCGAGATTGACATTGGAAATATGTCAATCCGCCTGCTCGGTTCTCAAAGTGAGTTTTCGACCGGCATGCTTGGAGAGATCGAAAAGTCTCTTCTTAATGAAGAAGGGATCACGTTGCAAGACTTTCAAGTACGCAAGATACCAGAACTTGGCGTTGAAGGGTCGACCCGTGCAGCATTCCTTGATGTTGACCCAGAAGTAAGCTTGCGACATGATCAGTCGACGGATGATGGGGACTTGGTCGATGTCCAATTCAGTCTGCCCAAGGCAGCGTATGCGACAACAGTCTTGAGAGAGTTCATGAAAACAGATCCGCTACATTATTGACTGGATCATGCATTTCCACTTGAACTCGCTCAAGATATTGACTATTTATTTTGCGACGACGATGTCACCTTCAGCGGTGACCTTGAGCACCCCCGTTACAGAATGCAGGTCTTCCTGCAGTTTCAGAAGCGCCATATCCTTACCCTTAGCTTCAAGAACAACATCAATGTCACATTTTGGAAGAATCTTCAAGAAACGCTTGAAGTCTCTCGGATTGATCATGTCAGCGTGGGCCCCAATTCTCGATCGATGCCTCTGCGTTGAATAGTGCATTTCCGGCAGGCCGTCAATTTGCGACCATGTACCACACACTCGGTCCATCAAGCCGTGTTTTAGGGGGCGCCTGCTGTATGCTTGATAATGCAAGTAATCAAAGACCATCGGAATACTGAGGTAATCACATAGGTGAAGCACGTCGTCTACGCCGTAATTGTGTTCATCGTTTTCTATGACTAAGCGATTCTTGACATTCTCAGGGAGATTACGGAAGCTCTCAGTAAATCGCTGTGATGACGCCTGTCGATCGCCATAGACCCCTCCAACGTGTAGGATGATCTTATGCTCAATGGCCAAGCCCATTGCGTCAAGAAAGTCAGCATGATAGGATAACTCAGCCGCTGCCGCAGCAGCAACATCCGTTCGCGGGGAATTCAAGACAGTGTATTGGCCGGGGTGCATTGATAGTCGCATTGAATGTTCCTTTGCAAAATCCCCGAGCGTTGAGATTTGCTGCCTGAGTTCTTGTCGCCAAGGCCATCTTGCTTTGGGATGAGAAGCGAGTGGAATTATTTCGGATGAGATTCGGAATAGCATAATGTCGTGTGAAAGATTCCAGTTCAAGACTTTGTGTAGACCTGCGAGGTTTGCCAGTGCCAGTTCCTTCAGATGAAGAGGTGTTGCATTTTGCAGACGACACGTACGGCTGGTCCGACCTTCTGGTCCAAGAGTGAGATTAACGCACGCATATCCTAAGCGCACGTGGATCATTGTCCTCTTCTCGCGCGAGCTAGTGAAGCGGTTGAGCTATTTGCTTTCGATGGTCGAGTTCTGAAGCTCTTTGCTTGGTGAGTCTGGTTCGTCATCGAATATGGCAGGGTGCTGCCAGCTGCAATATCGCAACTATCTTGGCAGAAGGCATTCCAGCTGCGATATCCAACTGAATTCTCAATACCTCATGGATAAGCAAACGGAAATAGTTGTGCCACATCATTGGAGGCATGGTCGAGATAGCTGGTTACGATGTGGCAGGGCACATCGGAGAGGTAGAGCTTCGAGATTACCCGGAGCTGACGTTGGCCACGGTTACAGGCCAAGGGGACAACTCGGCCTTCAGACTATTGTTCAGCTACATCTCTGGTGAGAACCGGACGCGGAAGAAGATTCCGATGACCGCCCCAGTGATAACCTCCGAGAAGATCGAGATGACAGCACCAGTGATTTCGAGTGCAAACTCGTTCTCATTCGTGATGCCTCTTAAATTCAAGCTGGAAGAAGTGCCTGAGCCCTTGGAGTCCCGCATAAGGATCGAGAGGATACCAGCAAGGAGATTGGCAGTGATACGGTTCAAGGGCTATGCTAGGGACAAATCCGTAAATGAAGTCAAATCGAGACTTCTCCCAACGCTGAAGGAGAGTGGAATTGCCACGGTTGGTGAACCGTTTTTGATGAGGTACAACTCGCCTTGGACACTGGGTTTCATGCGCCGGAACGAAGTCGGGATCGAAACAGCACGCACGGGCTAATATTCTAAAGCTCTCGCAACGAAAACCTCGTACAACAGAGTAGCGCCATTCCGATCTATGAATCAAGGAACTTCTCGCAGATACTTTGCGGCATCATCCTAGAGGGGTACTTGTTTCACGACTAATCGTCGTGGGAGCAGCTCGGATGCTGTTCCTTCTGAGTATCCGTTTGCGTTGATCCAGATCACTGTGCCGTCGGAACTGAGAAGGACTGGACGGGTCAGGCCAGCGTTCCGATGTCTCCGACGAAATCTCGGAGTGAAAATGGATCGGATTCGGCGGGATTTGAATTCACAACAAAGCAAAAATGTCTGCAGTTACTATTCTATGATTGTCTGAGATTTGTGACCTAGGCCGAACCGTGGGAACCACGTTTGAATCATGGTTCTCGGCGGCCGCACCATTGATACCCCCCTTCTCTTCTGCCCTAGCTAACGCCCCATTCTTTTCATATTCTTCTATTCCCCTATACTCTCTCTCCCACACCTACACGCAGCACACACACCACACACGCAAACTACGAACGGCCGGTTCAAATTCGCTTGCCTGCACCAACGGAGTCACACACAAAGCGACTTTCCATGATCTCCATGATTTAGGCGGTCAAGGTCAGCGATAGATATTTTCGTTTGACTCTCTCCGATAGGCTCAATTGATCAAGTCATACCACCGCAAGATGCAGAGGCTTCATGATTGGTCGACTCAACACCCAAGACAAGGCTCGATCTTCCAGAGATAATTCATACAAAATGGGATGAAATGCTCACACCATACAACAGCATAGCCTTCAAGGTTAAGGATCGATCGAGTAACCACTTTGAGCAGAGCTTCAAGACAAGATACGAAATTGTTGTCGACCTAAGAGATTTTGCCTACAGAATGGAATCAGTCCTTTACAAGCTGCGCTGGGCGGCTAGAGGTCTGGAATATATTTTGAAAGTATATGGAAAATACACGGGATCTATTGATGCCTCCATGCGTGGCCTGATGGACCCTATTCCGGAAGATTTCATCTTTTATGAAGATCTTTTCTTTTATTTTGCATATTCTGCTTTAGACATTGTCGGCGGAATAATCGCCATGTTGGTTGAAACTGCGATCGACAAACGCAACGTGTATTTCACAACTGTATTGAATTTTCTAGCTAGCTCAAGAAGCCCCTTCGAAGGATCACTGATCGCCGAACTAAAGAAAGATTGCGACACAGGATGGATTTACGAATTTCGGCAATACAGAAACTTTGTTACTCATCACTCGGCAATCCGTCCACGAGTACGATTCAGTCATACTCCGAGTATGGCGACTGAGATCAACCTGTTCATGCTTCCAGATAATCCTAGCGAGACATCGTTCACTTATGAAAAGAAACGCGAACTTGCACCATACTGTCAGGAAGTTCTTGCTAGAGAGCTCGATGTCATGAAAGTTCTACTTGAGTTTGTTGAGAATTTGATCTGAAGAGCTTTTGTGTGTGACCATCCTTGTTCTTAGAGATTGGTCTGGTGGTGCACACACATTCAAAGGCATCCAGCTCTCTACGTAAGGTCACTCGTGTGAACCATGTCTCTCAAAAAGGGCAAGCAAAGTTATGCGGAATTCAGACAGCAACTCTTACGACTACGAATGGCACGCCAACGCAACAGATATGGTACAACAGCCCGACAGCGTGCGCTCGCCAGTTTTGTTTACAATGTCGGACGTTACCTTGTTCCAGAAATACGGAATTACCCGATAGGTTACCGGCGTGTCATGAATTCGCTAATTGACGCAATCATAGAGTATTCCGTGTACACAACAGAATTCGACAGACCGGACTATCCCCCGATCTCGAAGTATGTTCTTGATATCCTGAACCGAAGCAAGAAGGATATGAGAATGAAGGTTCCTCCTGAAATCTATGCGAGAAGTGTGGCAGCTGTTAGGGGGTTCACCTTTGAAGAAAGAATTTACTCCAAAGCATCGCCTTACGATTTCTACAAGGATTTCCTAAGACTCGTTCAAACTGCTGCGAATGAGCTTGCGATCGCAGATGCATATGCAAGCGAGGACGTGCTGAACCTCTACTTGGACCAAAGTTCAGCATGGTGTAAGCATTAGGATACTCACCAAGAGTCCGAGCTCAAACTTCGTCACGGTAGCTCAGAAATTCAAACAGAAACCCGAAGTCAATTTTGAAGTGAGGAAAACCACCGATTGTCATGACAGATTCGCATTTGTGGATGACTCATGTTGGGTATTTGGCCAATCAATAAGGCATGCGGGTATGAAGCCCACATATCTGCTGCGCATCGAGAGTTATGATATCATGAAGGATATCTTTGAAGGTCTATGGAGGAGCGCCACTCTCCTGCTTTGACTTGGCTAAATGAATCTAGACTGCTAGCAATTTCCGCATGGTCTCATCGTGTAGTTTGAATGGTTGTGGGCTTCTAACTTTCACCTTCAAGTCTTGAAGGCTTTGTTTCGGAATGCCAACACGTCTAGCTTCCGAGGCATTCAATGAGGAAATCTTAGAACGCAACCGCCTATTGTCGAATCGCTCTAAAGTTGGGGAAGGCTCCATGAAGTCGATCGTTCTAGACTTGCCCACCAAGTAGCGGCCTAGCTCATCGCATTCCTCCGAAATCACCGAACACCACGTCAGACGTTCACCCTTGTAGGGTACTTGTTCGTTGAACCGTGCCTCCAGCACTCCAATGATTTTCTCCTTAGCTCCATTAGGAATGGTTGGAGAGGAATCCCCCAGAAGAGATAAGAAGGAATAGACTCGTGCTATAAACCGGAGAGACTGCTCATGGGGGAAAAAGAGAAGGAAGAGGAAAGTTGGTTGCGGCAGCTATGTGGAGACGATGAAAAGTTGTATGATTTTCTCGCAAGACGCCTCTCTTTAGATCCGATGGCCGCCATATCCAAAGAGGACCTCGGGATCCTCATTGAGCAGGCGGAGAAAAGTGTCAAGGATGAAAACTTTGAAGAAGCGGTTTGGAAATATAGACTGGTAGTGAACAAGGCTATCTTCGAAGCCACTCAACATCAAGAGGAAAAGGATAGGTACATCAAAGTCATGCAGGACCTCCTGTCGAAGACCGCACAAGCGACGGAGAGAGCGAAGGAAGAAGTAGAGAAGGAAGGGCGCACCGACCGCGTTGTTTTCTTTGTGAAAACGCTTGAAGACTGTAAATTTGTGAGCGAAAGAATCGAAGATGTTCTAGAAGTAGCTTCTCGCTTTTACAATGAGAGATTACAGATACTGGGAGAGAAGGAGAAAGGAGAAGAGAGAAGAGAAGCGACAAGAACAGATAGACTGAAAGAGGACAGAGAAGAGGAGCGACAAGAGAAAAGAGACAAGAAGCAAGAGAAGGAGAAAACAGAAAAGAGACGAGAAGAGGACAAAGAAGAGAAGCGAGAAGAGGGAGAAGAGAAGGAGAAAGGAGAAGAGAGAAGAGAAAAGATACTAAAAGCAGGAAGATAATCGACGAGCTTCTTTATCAGAGCGCGCATACTCATCTGAGCCTACCTCATAGGATTAAGGTTAACGTAGTTTTTTGAGTTCAATTTCTGGTGCTCACACCACTAGTACCACACACAAAATTACATGAACGACGACGGACGACGATTCAAATTGCTAGGTTCGCACCAACTCACTCAGACGGACTATACAATGCTTGAAAATGCCATATTTCTCATAGCGACTAAGTATCCTAAATGACTCAAGTTTCAAAGCGACCGGACGGGCTTTACTGGCTTGTCTTCGTGATTCTCTCCAACACGGCTTTCTTGATCTCGTCTTCGTCAAGTTCCACGGCAACCTTGTCGATTTCTAATTTGGTTACTTGGGCTTCCTTCGTGTTAAGTTTCTTGAGCAGCCAATCG